>Ga0070765_100000020_pt1 | contig 127701 bp, 128 predicted proteins | sample HubBroMetageWFT5_FD_71516 | JGI IMG/M metagenome (GOLD analysis project Ga0070765, IMG submission 71516) | Warmed and freeze-thawed soil microbial communities from the Hubbard Brook experimental Forest, New Hampshire - Hubbard Brook CCASE Soil... | ecosystem: Environmental > Terrestrial >...
GTGCTCTCCCGGGTGAAGCTCGTCGCCGAGCCGTGGGACGTCGGGGAGGGTGGCTACCACGTCGGCAATTTCCCGGTGCGCTGGGCCGAGTGGAATGGCGCGTACCGTGACACCGTCCGTGATTTCTGGCGCGGCAAGGCCGGAGGGGTTCGCGATATCGCCAATTGCCTCACCGGGTCGAGCAGTCTGTATCAGTGGGACGGCCGCCAACCCTGGGCGAGCATCAACTTCGTCACCGCGCACGATGGGTTCACGCTCCGCGACCTGGTGACGTACAACGAGAAACACAACGAAGCCAACGGCGAGGACAACGAAGACGGCGCCACCGACAACCGCTCGTGGAATTGCGGTGCCGAAGGTGACACCGACGACCCGAGCGTCAACGCGTTGCGAGACCGTCAGCGGCGCAACCTCATCGCAACCGTGCTGCTCTCGCAGGGTTGCCCGATGATCTGCGGCGGCGACGAGATCGGGCGCACCCAGAGCGGCAACAACAATGCGTACTGTCAGGACAACGAGATCTCGTGGCTCGACTGGACGCGTGTCGATGAGGTGATGCTGCGTTTCGTGGAGCGGGTTGTCGCGTTTCGACGCGAGCAGCCGGTGTTGCGGCGGAAGCGCTTCTTCTCAGGCGAGGCCACGCGGCGCTCGGGACGGAAGGACATCATCTGGCAACTGCCGAACGGCAACGAATTCACCGATGCCGACTGGGACAACGACGCGGAGCGCTCCATCGGCATGATCCTGAACGGAGAGGAGATTCCCGACCGCGACCCGAGGGGACATCGCATCGTCGGCGACACCCTGATGGTCCTGCTCCACAGCGGTGATGTCCCGATCACCTGGACGATGCCGGCCGGCTGGAAGGGTGGTTGGGCGCTCGTCCTCGACACCGACGATCCCGAAGGGCACCGAGGCTCCACGACGCATCACGAAGGCGACGAGGTCCCGATGCAGGCACACTCGCTCGTCGTCCTCAGCCACCCGGTGGACGCCGCTCGCGAGCACGCGGCCGGTTCCTCGAGAACCTGACCACGCCTGTCAAAGAGTGCGGCGCTCGCGGAGAGCATCCTCCGCTGACGCTACTCTCCCAGCGCCACCGGCTCTTCCGGCAGCGGGCCCTGCAACAGCGACACGAGGTGCTCGCCGAGGCGAACCGGTGAGAACCGCTCTTCGCTGCACAAGATCTCATCGACCCGCCACCAACGATAGGTTCGGATCACAGCACGCTCAGACGGCTCAAAGCGGCTGGTCTCCACGTCGTGGTGATCGATTCGAATCAAGAAGAACGTCTCCAGGTGTCGCTCGAGCCTGCCCTGCCACGTGAACAGGTAATCGCGGGTCCACACCGCGGCGCCGAGTGTCTCGACGTCGATCGCAAGCCCCGTCTCCTCGAGCACCTCCCGCGCCAGAGCTGCGTGACATGTCTCGTCGTCATGGAGTGCGCCACCTGGCGCGTACCACCAGGGCTCGCGATCGGGCAGCTCGCCACGGAAGAGCAACACTCGCTGCTCAGCATCGACGATGAGCGCTCGGGCAGCAGGCCGGATCGCAACGTCGGCTCCCATCGCAGCAAACGGTACTGCGCAAAGGGGTTCGCCTACGCCGAACGATTCACGGGATAGGCTTCGCGCAATGACGCGCGACGTCGCCGAGCATCCGGTGCCTCCGGGCGAGCGGCGTCTCGCGCTCGCGGCCGCGCTGGCGACGGTCGTCCTCTGGGCCTCCGCATTCGTGGGAATACGCGCCGCGGGCCGGGTGCTCTCGCCTGGTTCCCTGGCACTCATACGCCTGGTTGTCGGCAGCGTGGCGCTCGGGATCCTCGTCGTGGCGCGCCGGCAGCCGCTCCCGCGGCGCTCAGACGTGCCTGGGCTCGTGGTGTGCGGGGTGCTCTGGTTCGGCGCCTACAACCTGCTCCTCAATCAGGCCGAGCGCACCGTCGATGCGGGCACGGCAGCAATGCTCGTGAATACCGGCCCCGTGTTCGTCGCGATCCTCAGCGGACTGTTCCTCGGCGAAGGCTTCCCGCGGCGGGTCGTGCTCGGCTGCCTGATCGGCTTCGCGGGAGCGGTCGTGATCGGATTCGCGACGTCGACACGGGGATTCCAGGCAGGAGCGGGCGCGGGGTTGTGCATCGCTGCGGCGGTGGCATACGCGGGCGGCGTCACCGCCGAGAAGCCGCTGCTGCGCCAGAACTCCGCCCTCATCGTCACGTGGCTCGCGTGCTCAATCGGCGGGATCGTGTGCCTGCCGTTCGCTCCACAACTGCTCCACGACCTGGGGAGATCGGATGTCGGGACCATCGCGTGGGCGGTCTATCTGGGCCTCTTCCCCACCGCAATCGGGTTCAGCTTCTGGGCATACGCCCTCGCTCGCACCAGTGGAGGGCGGATGGGGTCGATGGGCTACCTCGTACCGCCACTCGCGATCGTCATGGGGTGGCTCCTGCTCGGCGACGTGCCGCCAGGGCTGGCGCTCGTGGGCGGCATCCTCTGTCTCGCGGGAGTGGCCGTGACCAGGGGAGCCCGGCTGCCCCGCAGCCGTATTGCCATCGGGCCTCGGGCGTGAGCGATATGTCATGTATAGTTGACATATGGCCTACTCGACATCGACACCGACTGCGGACGCCGCGGTGTCCACCGTGCTCGAGGTGCTCAACGCCCTCCCCACCGAGGATCGACTCGTGGCGCTGCGCTCCGTTGCCGTGTTGCTCGGGTCGCGTCGCGCCTCCACCGTCCTCGCCGCCCGAGCCGAAGGCATGAGCTGGCAGGACATCGCCGATCGTCTTGGCATGTCGCGGCAATCGGTGTGGGACCGGTATGCCGCCGAGGACCACAACCCCCCTCCACCGGCGCGCGGCCGGCGTAGCCGAGCCAGGAGCGCCACTCACACCTTCTCGAACTGCGCCGCCTACAAGGCGGTCACCACCCGTCAGTGATCAGGAGAATCCCCTTGGTCAAGGCCGTCGACGATGCCAGCTTCGATACCGAGGTCCTCGCGTCCAACGGGCCCGTGCTCGTCGAATTCGGCGCCGCATGGTGCCCGCCGTGCCGGATGCTCGCTCCCGTGCTTGACGACATCGCTGCCGAGCGGTCCAGCTCGCTGCGGGTTCTCACGGTCGACGTGGATGCCAACCCGGTGACCCAGGGGGCATACGGCGTGATGTCGCTGCCCACCCTGCTCCTCTTCGTCGACGGCAAACCCGTCCGTCAGGTGATCGGCTTCACGTCCAAGGGCAGGCTGCTCGCGTGGGTCGACGAGGTGCTCGCGACCGCCGCCTGACGACCGCGCGCGCGGCGGGACGCGCAGGTCGGGCGCGCGGGTGTGGGTAGAGTTTGGTGGTGGAGACCACCACGGGAGGGCCGGATGACGGGGCTTCCCGGCCCGAACGCGGTCGCCTCGAGCACGTTGTCGATCTCCTCGAGGACGGACCCAATCCGAAGCGCACCCCGCAGATCGTGGGCAACCTGATCCTCACATCGCATGCGGGGCTGATCATCCTCTTCGCGCTGGTGCTCCTTTATCTGAGCGGCCTCGCGTTCACTCCGCTCCGCCCGGTCCATTTCGCGCTCGGGTTTGCGTTGATCCCCATCCTCGCGGTGAAGCTTGCGAGCACCTCGTGGCGTGCCATCGGCTACTACCTGCATCGCGGGGCGTATCGAGCCGCCGGTCCACCCTGGGTGCTCCCTCGCCTCATCGCCGTGCCGCTCGCGGCCGCCGCCGTGCTGGCAACCGTGAGTGGCGTGGCGCTGTGGAGCGAGGGCACCGACCACGGCATCTGGGCGGCCGTCCACACCGACTCGGTGATCGCACTCGGCGTGGTTGTGCTCGTGCACCTGGCCGTCTACCTGCGCAAGGCGGTCAGAGCCTCCGCGAAAAGCCTCGCGGCAACGGCGGTCAACCGACCCGAGCGCGTGATCGTCTATGCACTCCTTGCCGCATTGGTCGCCGGCGCGATCGCGACCGGTCTTGAGCCCACCTGGAATCCGTCGGCCGCGTCGACTCCACCGGCGGGCGCACAGCCGTAGCCCCTAGGTGACCCGTGTGGCTGGAGCGACGTCGACGACATCGTCGAACACGGCCCACATCGCTGCGTACCTCCCGTGCATGGCGAGCAGTTCGTCGTGGGTTCCGGCCTCGACCACCTGTCCGCTGTGCAGCACCACCACGCGATCGGCGGCTTTCGCTGTCTGCAGCCGGTGAGCGATCACGACGGTGGTGCGACCCTCCGATACCTCGTGCATTGCCGCCGCGACTCGCGCCTCTGTCACGAGGTCGAGGTTTGACGTCGCCTCGTCCAGCAACAGCAGCACGGGATCGACCAGCTCGGCTCGGGCCAGAGCGATGAGCTGGCGCTGCCCTGACGAGAGCGAGCGTCCGCGCTCGGTCAGCTCGTGGTGATACCCACTCGAGAGACGGGCGATGAACTCGTGCGCGCCGACGGCTCGGGCGGCTGCCTCTACCCGCGCGTCGCTCGCCTCCGGGCGCCCGTACGCGATGTTGTCCCGGATCGTCCCGGAGAAGAGGAACGCCTCCTGAGGTACGTACCCGAGCTGGAGACGGAACTCATGCAGGTCGAGAGCGCGGAGGTCGTGGCCATCGATGGTGACGCTCCCCTCATCGGGATCGTAGAAGCGTGCCAGCAGCTTCATCACCGTTGATTTGCCCGCGCCCGTCTCGCCGACGAGTGCGACGGTCTCCCCCGCCTCGATGCGCAGATCGATCCCACGCAATGCCTCTGGCGGCTTGCGCCACGCTGCGTCTTTCGACTGCAACAGCCGCGGATCCTGAGGTCCGCGCCGGTCGACTGGCCGCGCCCCGTCGAACCCCGGACGGCTGACAGGGACGGGATAGGAGAAGCGCACATGATTGAGGTTGAGGTCGCCGTGGAAGCGATGCGTGTACTCGGGGACCGCGGGGCTTGGCGTGAGCGTCTCGAGCTGCATCAACTCGGCGATGCGACTCACCGACACGCGTGTCTGCTGCCATGCATCGAAGACCTGGGAGAGTTGCTGTATCGGCGAGAAGAACAGATCGATGTACAGAAGGAATGCGATCAGCGCGCCTGGGGTGAGGTTCCCGGTCTGGATCAGGCGCGCGCCGACGCCGAGCACGATCGCGTCCGCGACGGCGGCCATGAACTGGACGAATGGGAAGTACGTCGCCACCAGTCGCTGAGCCGCAACACGAGTCTCGAGGTAGGAGCGCCCGAGACCATGAAATTGTTGCATCGCGGCGCCTTCATGAACGAACGCCTGAGACTCGCGAACACCCGAGATGCTCTCCTGGAAATCCGCGTTGACAATCGCGATGCGCTCGCGAGAAATGCTGTACAGGCGGGCCGCTCTCTGCCGGAAGATGACCGTCGCGATCGCGAGCGGGATCACCACCGACAGCGTCCACAGTCCGAGTTCGGTATTGATGAGGACCAGCGCCACCCCGACGCCGACGAAGGTGACGATCGAGACCAGCGCGGAGAGCAGGCCGTTCTCGATCAGCGATTCGAACTGGTCGACGTCGGTCGTCATGCGGGTCATGATCCGGCCCGCCATCTCCCGCTCGTAGTAGTCGAGCGACAGGCGTTGCAGCTGAGCCCAGATACGGATGCGGAGGGACAGCATGATTCGCTGCGCGGTGCGTCCCGTGACGAACGTCTCGCCGATCTCGTCGACGAGGTCGACGAGCGTCACCAGCAGGAACACGCCGGCAGCGGCGAAGAGGACGACGGCCGACCCCCGCGATACACCGTTGTCGAGCCCCGTCTTCACGAGGATCGGACCTGCGAGGGTCATCAGCCCGTCGATGATGACCAGCACGAGTCCGAGCAGCAGCGGCCGACGGAACTCGCGCAGGAGCCGGGGTAGGCTGAAGTGCCTGTCCGGCCGCGACTCGCGCTCGAGGTCGACGACCGCGACGTCGCGAATCGGTGGCAGCTGAGCGACCCGCTCGAGCAACTCAGGGGTCGGAGCCAGGTTGAGCCGCCAACCGGATCCGCCGCCGCCGAGGCCGGGACCGAGGCTCGGAGCACCCACCGTGCGGTTGGCGGTGCGGCTGCCGGAACGCTGCCCATCACCGGCCCACGCGGCCGCGGTGGTGCCATCGGCGCCCGCCCTTGACGCCAGCGTGGTGAGGGCTTCGATGGAGTCGCCGATCTCCGCAAGCTCCCGCTCCTCGAGTCCCGACACGAGGGTGCGGTAGAGCCCGCTCCGGGCCATGAGCTCGTTGTGGGTGCCCTGGTCTGCCACGACCCCCGCGTCGAGCACCACGATCCTGTCGGCGAGATGCAGGGTTGACTGGCGGTGCGCGATCAGGAGCGTGGTTCGATCGGCCAGCACCGCGCGAAGACCGTCGTGCACGGCTGCCTCGACCCGCGCGTCGATCGCGCTCGTGGCGTCGTCGAGAATCAGGATGCGCGGGTTGTAGAGGATTGCGCGCGCGAGCGCGATCCGCTGCCGCTGACCTCCCGACAGCGTCAGGCCACGCTCACCGATCGCGGTGTCGTATCCGCGCGGGAGCTCGGTGATGAACTCGTGCGCCTGGGCGACACGGGCAGCCGCTTCGACCTCGTCGTCAGTGGCGTCGGGATGGCCATACGCGATGTTCGCCCGAACCGAGTCCGAGAAGAGAAAGCTGTCCTCGAAGACAACGCCGAGCTGCCGGCGCAGCGATCCAAGCTTCACGTGCCGCAGGTCGTGGCCGTCAACGAACACGGCTCCCTCGGTCGGGTCGTAGAAGCGCGGCACGAGCATGGCCAGCGTCGACTTGCCACTGCCGCTCGGACCGACGATGGCAACACGCTCGCCTGGGGCGATGTGGAGGTCCACCCCTCGGAGAACCGGGCCAGCGTCGCCGTAGCGGAAGTGGACGTTGGAGAACTGGATGTCACCGCGGAGTTCAGGGAGGTCGAGGGCATCGGGTGCGTCGGCGATGGCCGGCGGGAGGTCGAGGAGCTGGAAGATGCGTTCGAGCCCTGCCCGCGCCTGCTGGCCGATGGTCAGGACCCCCGCCAGCTGGCGCGCGGGTGCCATGAGCTGGGTCAGATATGTCGAGAACGCCAGGAACGTCCCCAGGGTGATCTCGTTGTGCAGCGCGAGCCACCCGCCGAGCGCAAGGATGGCCACCTGAGCGAGCAACGGGATCGCCTCGAGGAGCGGCTGGTAGCGCGATTGCAGGCGCACGGCTCGCATCTGCGACCCGTACACGGTCCTGGCTGCGGACGCCACGCGTTCGACCTCGCGCTGTTCCTGGCCGAACGCTTTGACGACGCGGACCCCGTTCAGATCCTCATCGACGATCTGGACGAGGTCACCCTCACGCTGTTGCCCGTCCCACGTCGCCGGGAAGATGCGCCAGCGCATCCGGTACGAGACGACCAGCAGGCTGGGTGCCACGACAACGCTCACGAGCGCCAGCAGCGGCGACAGATAGAGCATGACCCCGAGCGAAAGGAGCAGCAGCAGGATGTTGCTGCTCATGATCGGGAAGAAGCTCAGGAGGCCCTGGACCAGCGTGGAGTCGGAGTTCGCGCGAGCGACCAGCTGACCCGTCGGCATCCGGCCGAGGTTGTCGAAGTCGAGTGCCTGGAGGTGGTCGTGCATGTCATTGCGCAGGTCGTACTGGACCTCGAGCGCAACCCGGCCGCCACGGTAGCGACGCACGTAGGCGAACGCGAAGCTTGCGGCGGCGAGCGCGACCAGCAGGAGGAGCCATGGCCAGAGCGCCGACGTCCTGGTGAGAATGACGCCGTCGACGATCTCACGGGCGACCAGCGGGACAGCCGTCTGACAGACGCTGCCAAGCACCGCGGCTCCCACGGACAGCACGACATCACGTCGGTGCCGGAGCATGTAGCCCCAGAGGCGCCGGACCCAACCGGGCTTGGCGGGAGCGTCGCTCAACCGCGTTCGTTGGTCGTTCGTTGATCCTCAGCCAGACGGACGGACGCGGTCAGCGTAGCGCGAGTCGGCTTAGATGCCGCTGGTCAACCGGCGGCCCCCGACATCGACGGGGTCACTCGACGCCGGATCGCCGCGAGGATGCGCAGTGCGAGCTCGGGGCTGTCCGTAACAGTCAATCGGTACATGCCGGTTTCGTTGGTGCGAGGCTCGATCCTGATCACGCGGAGGCCCGCGTCCTGCAGCGCTGCCAGCATGCGCGCCACGCCACCCTGGCGGTGCGGCGTTGTCTCCATGATGTCACTGTCCCTGACGTCGATCGCGAGCATTGCTCATTCCCCTATCGCTGTTGGATCACGGTCGCATCATGGCGGTCACATCCTGTCGACTTGGTGAGCAACCTGCTGCAGAGGGATTCCAGATGTACGTCGGATCAGTGGTGATCGATTGCAACGACTACGCCGTCATGTACGCGTTCTGGACAGCCGCGCTGGGCTACGTCCCTCGCGATCCACCCGACGACGGATGGGCGGTGCTGCGCGATCCAGCGGGAAGCGGCGTCAACGTGTCACTCCAGCGAGTTCCGGAGCCGCGGGTCGGGAAGAACCGGCTCCACCTCGATCTGTACACCGACGATCCGGTGGGTGAGTTGAGGCGCCTGATCGGATTGGGGGCAACGCGCCATCCACGGACCCCGGAGCCGGGAGAGGACTTCGTGACCCTGCAGGATCCGGAGGGCAACATCTTTGACGTGGTCGACAAGTCCGGCGGCTGACGGGCAAGGAGAACTTTCAACCTCGGGTGTGCGTTTCACGAAGGAAGGCCCGGTGTCCGGGGCCACGGGCAGCCGGGATTGGGATGGGTATGCGTGCGGTGATCATGTGGTGAGGCTTGGCAGAGTCAGCGCCGGGTGTTCGGCGATCGCTCTCGCGATGGCGCTCTCGTCCTGCAGCGGCGCACCAGCGCCTCCGCCTCCGACGAGGACATCCCACAACACACCGTCCGCCGTGCCCCCGTCGATCGCTCCGACTGCGACGCCGAGCGCGGCGCCGACCCCAACCTCCATCGCTCCACCGGTTGCGGCCGTGGTCACCGCCAACGAGCCGACATGCACGGGTGCCCAGCTGCAGATTGCGTACTGGCCGGGGCTCAGCGGCGGGGGCGCCGGCACCATTGGGATTTCGCTCGCGATCTGGAACCACGGCAAGCGCCCGTGCAAGCTCAAAGGCTGGCCAACACTGCAATTCCTGAACAGCGCAGGCGGACTCGTCCCCACCCATTGGGTGGAAACCACTTCGATCTTCACCGGGAGCTCCGCCGCCCTGCCGATCGCTGTCAGCCTGGTCACCTGCACGCAGCCCAATTGCACGAACGACGCTCCCGCCGCATACATCAGCTTCGACGGTGATGACGTCTTCAGCCCGTGCGAGACGGCCGACGGAATCCGCGTGAATACTCCGGGGTCGTCGACGCCCGTATTCGTGAATTTGCGCGGTGGGAACTGGCCCGATGGGCAGTCGTTCTGTTCAGCCGGAAAGATCTTCGTCCTGCCGGTTCAGTCCCCGGTCGAGGCGCTCGGCCCCACGCTCTCCTGATCCGGCGGTTCGGCTGGGTGGCCGGCGTGGAAAGGCTCCGCACATGATAGTCTTACTATCACATATGAGCATAGCCTGATACGGAGGTCAGTACGATGGCAGAATCGAACGAGGGCAGCCGCGAACGACGCGTCGCTTCCGGGTTCCCTGATCCTGAGAACGTCCCCGGCCCGACCGAGCGGCTCCGTGAGTTGCACGGCAACGCCGCCACAGAGCCGCAGCCCCCGAAGTACGGGCGCGCGTCCGCTGCCACTGCGGCAACTGACGACTACGTTTCGATCGACGACATGCTCGGCGGATCCGGAGGTTCCCCAGGAGGTGCCGCTGACCGGTTCGCCGCGTTCGCACGCCGAGTGGGCGACGAGGCCACCGAACGTGTCAAGGATGAGCTGGACCGGCGCGGCGTCGCCGAGAAGGCGAAGGAGGCGGGTATTGGCATCGGCCAGGTGAGCATCGCGGGTGTTCTTGGACTGGCCGCAGTAGGTGCCACGGCCACCGCGATGGTCGCCGGGATGAGCCGGGTGATGCCATTGTGGGCAGCGGCGCTCGTGACGGCCGGGGTATTCGGTCTTCCCGCCGGGATCCTGGCAGCCGATGGGCTGGCTCGCGTCAGCGCGAGTGCTCGCGCGATGGGAACGCCGGCGACCTGCTGATCGCTGGCGACGCCAAGCGACCTACTCGCTACCGAGTGGGGTCAGCAGCGACTCGCGCCAGTCGGGACTGTGCAGGAACGTCAGGAAGGCGGCGGCGGCCGGGCTCAGGAGCCGGTCCTGTGCCCAGGTGACATGCCACATCCGTTCCACTGGGAAACCCTGCACCCGTAGCGGCCGCAGCAGCCCGAGTTGAAGTTCGAGCCGGACCGCGTACGTGGAAAGCACGGTCACCCCCAATCCCCCCGCGACCGCGCGTTTCAACGCGCCGTTGCTGGCCATCTCCATGGCAGCGATCGGTTCAGCACCCGCGCCCCGAAGGATCCGTTCCGCCGAATCACGAGTGCCGGAGCCCCGCTCGCGGAGCAGCAGCGGACCATCGAGAAGGTCGACCGGCTGGAGTGGTTCGCGCTCGGCGAGCGGATGCCCGGGCGCACAGAAGCACATCAGTGAGTTCTCGAGGAGGGGCTCCGCCGCGAGCGCGTCGTCCTCCCAGAGCGTCCCGACCACTCCGATGTCGGCGATTCCCTTGAGGAGCAGTTCGCGTACCTGAGCACGATTGACGACGTCGAGGCTCAGGGCGACGCCCGGATACTCGCGATGAAACGCGGCCACCGCATCTGGAAGCACGTAGATACCCACGGTGGTGTCGCCGGCGACCCGGACCCGGCCGGCGCGCAGCCCGGCGACGTCCTCAATCGCCTCCTGCGCGTCCCCGATCATCGCCAGGATCCGGCCGGCGCGCTCATGGAGCGCCTGCCCGAACGCGGTGAGCACAGGTGCGCGGCTCCCCGGGTCGAGCAGGGGTTGGCCCACCGCCCTGGCGAGCGCCTGCATCTGATGGGTCACCGCCGGCTGAGTGAGCGACAGCACATCCGCCGCGCGCGTGAAATTTCCGTGCTCGATGACGGTGGTGAAGATCCGGAGCTGGCGGAGCGTGATGCCGCGTTCGAGGTTGGTTTCGATTAGGCAATCTTATTGAAGTAATAAAAATCATGCATTGGACTGCAGGAAACGCCCGGTCTATGGTCTCTTCATGGTGCTTCCCCTCGAGGCGACCGACAGGCAACCGCCATGCCGATGAGCGAGGCGACTGCGGCTATGGCGCCGATCTTCGTGGGGATCGGCGGGGACAGCGGTAGCGGCAAGTCGACCCTCGCGTCGGCGTTCTACGACCTGCTCGGCGCGGAGCGCATCACCACCGTGTGTCTCGACGACTATCACTCGCTGGACCGCCGCGAGCGCGCGTTGATCGGGGTGACCCCACTCAACCCGCGCGCCAACAACTTCGCGCTGATGGAGGAGCAGCTGTGGGCGCTCAAGCGCGGTGAGGCGATCTCCAAGCCGATCTACGACCACGCCGATGGCACGTTCAAGGCGCCGGAGCGCGTCGAGCCGAGCGAAGTCGTGATCGTTCAGGGTCTGCACCCGTTCCTGCTCCCGGGCATCCGTGAGGCGTTCGACCTGAAGGTCTGGCTCGACCCCGATACCGACCTGCGCGTCATGTGGAAGCTGCGGCGCGATGTCGCCAAGCGCGGCTACGACGAGTCCCAGGTCCGGGCCGAGATCGAGGCGCGGCGCGAGGATGCCGAGACGCACATCCAACCGCAGCGTGCACAGGCCGACCTCGTGGTGCGCTTCTCGCTGCCGGCAGACGATCAATCGCCGGGGGTCACCGACCATCTCAACGTGCGCCTCACCCAGCGACACTCGATGCCGCAACTCGCCTTCGAACACGGCCTCGACAACGGGACCACGGTGCGGTTGCGCAACGACATCTCGGACGAGGACGGTCGCCACTCCGACGTCATCGAGATCGACGGCGGCATCTCAACTGAGGATGCGGCCCGGATCGAGGGGGTCGTATGGGATCACGCCGGCGCCCTGCACACCCACCTCCACCATCTCCGCCAGAAGGAGTTGGGGGGCTATGACGAGCCACACGGGCGCCGGCATAGCGATCCGCTTGCGCTCACCCAGCTCATCCTCGCCCATCGCATCCTCAGCGCCCAGAAGTCGTTGCTCGTCCGCGTCAGGGCTGACGACTATGCGGCGATCAGCCACCGGCTGTCGTCACCGAACGTCAGCACCACGGAGACGCACGGATGACAGCGATCGAGACCCCACCGAGAGAAACGGCGACCGACCGGTGGTCCTCCGGGGTGATCCCCTATGCGCAGATGGGGTACTGGGAGCCCGACTATGTCCCCAAGGACACCGACGTCCTGTGCGCCTTCCGTATCACGCCCCAGGAGGGTGTTCCGCCGGAGGAGGCCGCCGCGGCTGTCGCGGGTGAGTCGTCGACGGCGACATGGACCGTCGTCTGGACGGACCGGCTGACGGCGCACGAGCACTACCAGGCCAAGGCCTACAAGGTCGATCCGGTCCCCGGTACTCCCGGTCAGTACATCGCGTTGATCGCGTACGCGCTTGACCTCTTCGAGGAGGGGTCGATCGCGAACCTCACGTCGTCGATCATCGGCAACGTCTTCGGCTTCAAGGCATTGCGCGCGCTGCGCCTCGAGGACATGCGCATTCCGCTCCACTACGTCAACACGTTCCAGGGGCCGCCGCACGGCATCGTCATGGAGCGCGAATACCTGAACAAATACGGGCGGCCGCTCCTGGGTGCGACCACCAAGCCGAAGCTCGGCCTCTCAGCCCGGAACTACGGTCGAGTCGTGTACGAAGCCCTACGCGGTGGTCTCGACTTCACCAAGGACGACGAGAACATCAACAGCCAGCCGTTCATGCGCTGGCGCGACCGCTATCTCTCGTCGATGGAGGCGGTGCACAAGGCGGAGGCCGAGACCGGCGAGATCAAGGGGCATTACCTCAACGTCACCGCCGGCGACATGGAAAGCATGTACGAGCGTGCCGAATTCGCCAAGGAGATCGGCAGCGTCATCATCATGATGGACCTCACCGTCGGATTCACCGCGATGACGTCGATGTCGAAATGGGCGCGGCGCAATGGTGTACTGCTCCACCTCCATCGAGCCGGCCACGGCACCTATACACGCCAGAAGAATCACGGCGTGAGCTTCCGCGTGATCGCAAAGTGGTGCAGGTTGCTCGGGGTCGACCACATCCATGCGGGAACCGTGGTCGGCAAGCTCGAGGGCGATCCGAACATGGTGCACGGCTACTACGACACGCTCCGCAACGGCTTCATTCCTCGCGACCCGGCGCACGGCATCTACTTCGACCAGGACTGGGGATCCATGCCGGGCGTGATGCCGGTTGCCTCGGGCGGCATCCACGCGGGACAGACGCATCAGCTGCTCCACTACCTGGGCGAGGACGTCGTCCTCCAATTCGGTGGCGGCACGATCGGCCACCCCATGGGTGTGGCCGCTGGAGCAACGGCAAACCGCACTGCCGTCGAGTTGATCGTCCAGGCGCGCAACGAGGGGCGCGATTTCTTCACCGAGGGTCCCGAGATCCTGCGCGCGGCCGGTCGCTGGTGCGCGCCTTTGCGCGCGGCACTCGACGTCTGGGGCGACATCAGCTTCAACTACGAATCGACCGACACGCCCGATGTCGCCATCACGGCAACCCCGGCCTGAGGGACAGCCACATGCACATCACGCAGGGAACGTTTTCCTACCTGCCGCCGCTCACCGCCTCGCAGCTGAAAGCCCAGGTGCAGTACGCGCTGGACAACGGATGGGCGATGTCGGTCGAGTTCACCGACGATCCCCACCCTCGCAACTTCCTCTGGGAGATGTGGGGACTGCCGATGTTCGACATGCGCGACCCCGACGCGATCCTGCTCGAGGTACAGCGCTGCCGAGAGGCGTATCCCGCCCGCTACATTCGAGTCAACGCCTACGACCGGAACCTTGGCCGTCAGACGACCGCACTGAGCTTCATCGTGCAGCGGCCCAAGAACGAGAAGGGCTTCCGCCTCGAACGCCAGGAGGGGCCTGACCGCCAGGTCCGCTACACGCTGCACCCGTATGCCCTGGAACGGCCGCCGGGAGAGCGCTACGAGAGCTGAGCGATGAGCCAGGAGAGTCACGTCGCCTTCGGGATGCCGCGTCCACCCGGGAGCGAGGTCGCGCCCGCGCCGGCTGCGGCGACGACGAACGGAACAATCGAACCCGCGACGATCGAACAGCAGTTGCCCCCCCGCGAGGGCATCAACGTCGAGGCCGCGGCTCGCGCGTCGGGGGTGTTCGACGTCATCGAGGACCTCGACCGCGAGCTCATCGGGCTCGATCCCGTCAAGACCCGCATTCGCGAGGTCGCCGCGCTCCTCGTTGTCGACATGGCACGACGCCGCTTCGGGCTCGAGGCGGAACGCCCGAACCTGCACATGTGCTTCACCGGCAGCCCCGGCACCGGCAAGACCACGGTGGCCATGCGTATGGCGGCCGTGCTCCACCGGCTCGGCTACCTCGCCAAGGGACATCTGGTCGCAGTCACTCGTGACGAGCTCGTCGGTCAATACATCGGCCACACCGCGCCAAAGACGCGCGACGTGTTGAAACGCGCGATGGGCGGCGTGCTCTTCATCGATGAGGCGTACTACCTGCATCGCCAGGAGAACGAGCGCGATTACGGCCAGGAGGCGATCGAGATCCTGTTGCAGGTCATGGAGAACCAGCGCAACGACATCGTCGTGATCCTCGCGGGCTACAAGGATCGCATGGATCAGTTCTTCAGCAGCAATCCCGGGATGGGATCACGCATCGCTCACCACATCGACTTCCCTGACTACAGCCTGGATGAGCTGGTCGCAATTGCCGCCATCATGCTCGAGAAGCAGCGCTACGTGTTCGCGAGCGGCGCGACGCCGGCCTTCCGCGAGTTGATGGCACGGCGCATGCCCCAACCGCGCTTCGCAAATGCCCGCAGCGTTCGCAATGCCCTGGAACGCGCGCGGCTCAGGCAGGCCAACCGGCTCGTCTCCGACGGGAAGCTCGTGACCCGCGACGATCTGATGCGCATCGAGGCCGAGGACATCTACAAGAGCCGCTGGTTCACCGAGGCACCCGGGGAGCGGACACCCAACACGAGCCCGGCTCCGGTTGGTTAGAAGATGACGTTGCGCTTGATCGACGGGTCGACGATGCCGGTGGTCATCCGCTCGCACCACTGGCACATGAATCGAAGGGTACGCATCCCGCTCTGAATCCGGCAGGCGTTGGGCCAGCCGCATCGACCGCACGCGACGGATTGGATGCGCACACCCGCTTCCCGCGGGTCAGCGCCTTCTGGGTTCTGCTCTCTCCAGGCCTCGGGGTCCATCTGGCGATCACGGCTCGTGTGGGGTTGTCCGCATCCAGAGCGTACGCCACCTCGGCCGGTACGTCAGTTCGCTCGCGGACTCTGGTCAGCAGATGCGGGGCAGCGGGTCGCCGATCAGCATGTCGACGACGCGGGTCCCTCCAAACCCCGTGTGGATGAAGACCATACCCTCCGGCTCGCCCATCACCTCGCCGATCACCGCGGCCTCGGTGCCCTCGGGCCTGGAGCGCATCAGCTCGAGCGCACGCGGGGCGTGCTCCTTCGCCACGATGGCCACGAGCTTGCCCTCGTTGGCGATGTAGAGCGGATCGATGCCGAGGATCTCGGCAACCCCACGGACCTCGTCGTGCACCGGCAGCGACGCCTCGTCGATCGCGACCGCCACACCGGCGGACTGTGCGATCTCATTGAGGACTGTCGCAACGCCGCCGCGCGTCGCGTCGCGCATGAAATGGACGTCGATACCATCGTCGAGCAGCGCAGCGGTCAACCCGTGAAGTGCCATGGTGTCGCTTCGCAGAAGGTCGGCCTCGAGGTCGACGTCACCGCGGGCGAGCATGACCGTGCTGCCATGGTCGCCCATCGCGCCACTCAAGATAACCATGTCGCCGGGCACGATCCTGGAGATGGCCACACGTTGCGGGAGCGCGACGATACCGACTCCAGTTGTGGTGATGAACAGCTGATCGGCCTTGCCGCGGGGAACGACCTTGGTGTCGCCGGTGACGACGTTGACGCCGGCCCGGTCTGCGGCGCGACGCATCGACTCGACGACGCGACGGAGCGTGGCAACGTCAAGGCCTTCCTCGAGGATGAACGCCGCAGAGATGCCGAGCGGAGTTGCTCCACCGACGGCGAGATCGTTGATGGTTCCGTTGACCGCAAGCTCGCCGATGTCGCCACCCGGGAAGAAGAGCGGGCTGACCACGAACGAGTCCGTGGTCATCGCAATCCCGACGTTGTCGACGCCGGGGACCGCGAGCACCGCCTGGTCGCCCAGCTGGTCGAGCACCGGGTTGCTGAGGATGTCGCCGAAGAGCGCGGTGACCAGGGTGTGGCTGGCCTTTCCTCCCGCGCCGTGGCTCATGGTGATCGCGTCCTCGCGCAGCGACGGCTTGCGCTTGCGGATCTCGGCGATGCGCTCGAGCACTCGCTGTTCGGGATCGGCGATGCGCGCCGACGCCGCCTTGATCGCAGCACCGCTGCCGGGTTGGACGACTGTGTCGGTCATCGGGCCTGCACCGGTATCGCTCGGAGCTCGTGCTCGGCGACCGCCCCGTTGGCATGACCGTTGCCGTTGCCGTTGGCGTCGGGCCGGTCACCCGACGCAAGCACGCGTTCGCGCTCGCGGGCTCGGGAGTACCGGCCGAAGTTGTAGTAGGCGGCGCAGGCGCCTTCGGACGACACCATGCACGTGCCGATCGGCGTCTCGGGCGTGCACGCGGTGCCGAACACCTTGCACTCCCATGGCTTGAGCACGCCCTTGAGCACCTCACCGCACTGGCATGCCTTGGGGTCGGCAACGCGAACCCCGGGCACGGAGAACACCTTTTCGGCGTCGTAGTCGGCGAACTCGTCCTGCAGCTCGAGGGCGCTCTGGCTGATGAATCCCAGACCGCGCCACTCGAAATGAGAGCGCAGCTTGAAGACGCGCGCGAGCACCTCGAGCGCTTTGGGGTTGCCGTCGTCGTGGACCACCCGTTTGTACTGGTTCTCGACCTCGCAGCGTCCCTCGTGGATCTGCTGGATGATCATGTGCACACCCTGGAGGATGTCGAGCGGCTCGAAACCGACCACGACCACCGGCTTGTGGTAGGTGTTGGTCACGAACTCGAAGGGCCTGATCCCGACCACCGTCGACACGTGACCCGGACCGAGGAAGCCGTCGAGCTGCAGATCCGGTGAGTCGAGGATGGCCTTCATGGGCGGGATGATCGTCACGTGGTTGCAGAACACGAACAGGTTGCGAATCCCTTCGGCTTTGGCGCGCATCAGGGTGAGCGCCGTTGACGGCGCGGTGGTCTCGAAGCCGATCGCGTAGAACACGACCTTCCGGTCGGGGTTCTGCTGCGCGATCTTCAACGCGTCGAGCGGCGAGTACACCATGCGTACGTCTGCGCCGGCAGCCTTGGCGTCGAGGAGACTGCCATCGCTGCCGGGGACGCGCATCAGATCGCCGAAGCACGTGAAGATGACTCCTGGCTCGTGAGCGACGGCAATGCCGTCGTCGAGGCGGCCCATCGGGATCACGCAGACGGGGCAGCCCGGGCCGTGCACAAGCTCCACGTTGCTTGGCAGCAGGTCCTCGATGCCGTACTTGAAGATCGTGTGCGTGTGCCCGCCGCACACCTCCATGATCTTCCAGTGCTTGTCGCCCGCCTCGGCGGCAATACGCGCCCCCAGCGCCCGGGCAAGATCCGCGTCGCGGAATTCGTCTGCGAACTTCATGCGCTGGTCCCGTTGTTGTCGCGATAGTTGGCGCCGACCAGCTCCTCCTCCATCGCCTGCCACTCGCGGATCTGCTGGACCTCGTCGTGGTACGCCGGGCCCATCTCCTCCAGGATGCGCAACGTCTCCGCGGCCTCCGTCTCGCTCACCCGACTCAGCGCGAAGCCCACGTGCACGAGCACGTACTCGCCGGGCTCGGTCGCGTCCTCACCGACCAGCAGCGACGTGTTGATGCGGCGGTGCACGCCGCCGAGCTCCACCTTGCCATACATGCGGTCTGCGTCGACATACTCGACGAGACGGGCGGGAATCGCTAGGCACATGCCGGCTCTCCTTCAAGTGCACGTTGCACCAACTCGGTGAGGAGGTGATACAGGGTCATCTGCACCTCCTGAATCCGGTGGATGCTGCTGGATCGAACGACGAAACAGTGGTCGCTGACGTGTTCGCGAGCAAGCCGCCCGCCGTCGTACCCACAGATCGCGACGGTGTACATCCCGCGGCGCCGCGCTTCCCCCAGCCCGCGGACCAGGTTCTCGGAGTTCCCGCTGGTCGACACCGCGAGCACCACGTCGTCGGTGCGCCCCAGTGCGATGATCTGACGCACGAAGACGTCGCCGAAGCCGACGTCATTGCCGATGCCCGTGACCACGGCGACATCATTGGTCAGGCAGAGCGCAGGAATCGGTCGGTGATTGCCGGACGGTACGAGCATCTCCGTCACCATGTCCGCGGCCGACGTGGCGCTGCCGCCGTTCCCGAGTCCGAGCAGCCGTCCGCCTCGCTCGAATGCTGCGGCCATACGCTGCGCAGCGACAAGGATCTCGTCGCCGAACTCGTCGAGCAACTCCAGACGGAGGCGATTGCTCTCGGCTGATTTCTCGAGCGGAGCGCGAGCAAGCTCCAGGACCAGTTCCTCGCCTGCCGCCGGTTGCGGGCTCAACATCGGATACAGGAGTTGCGAGAATGGATCGCGCCCGGATTCGGTCACGCCCCGACCTCCACCGGCGCGCCGCGCTGGAGCGCCACACCGCCGTGGCAGAGCAGCACGTCACCGACGGTCACGCCGTCGAGCAGATCGATGCCGATCTCGACCTCGGAGCCGTCGATCGTGCCGCGGGCGGTGCCCGTCTCCGTGTGAACCTCGGTGACCAGCATGCTCAGCAGTTGATCCGAGCACGTGATGCAGACATCGTCGTGACACTCGGCGCTCATGAGATGTCTCCGATGCCGCGGTGGTTGAGCACGATATGGACGAGCTCCCAGAGCATGTGATAGGTCGCCAGGTGCAATTCGTGCGCGCTGCTCCGGTCGCTTCCGCGGATGTGGAAAACATAATCGGCCTGTGCCGTGCCGTCGCCGGTCTCGGCGGACGTCAGAGCGATGGTGAGCATCCCCTGCTTCGTGCCCGCCTCGAGCCCCCTCGTGATCGACGGGTGCGCCGGCGCGTGCGCGAATGCCAGCGCGATATCGCCGGATCGACCGAGAATGCGCAACTGGTGCGCGTAGACCTCCACAGGGGAGTGCCCCTGCAGGATCCCGGTGACCGTTGCCATGTCGTTGGTCAGCGACAGCGCCGGCAGCGCACGGCATCCCGGCAACACGGGATGGACGAACTCCACGGAATTGTGCTGCGCGTCCGTCGCGTGCGCTCCCGAACCGAACACCAGCAGGGTTCCGCCGGCGAAGAAACGATCCGCCATTGCGGCGGCACAGGCCGCGATAGCGTGCGCGTAACGGCCGAAATACTCTTCACCCGCATGGTTCGATGCCTCGACGCGCTCCGCGAGAAAGGCACGACCGGTGGTGAGCATCGCGTCGCGGTCGGGTCGTACCTGCACGGTCATGTCACCTCACCTCGCGGGTTTGTGATGCCGCGACCAGCGCCTGCCCGAGGCTGATGCCACCGTCGTTGGCCGGGACCTGTTGGTTGGTATAGACGAAACGATCCCGCTCGCGCAACAGGTGCTCCACTCGGGACAGCAGCAGGCCGTTCTGAAAGACTCCACCGCTCAATGCGATACGGCTCACGCCGCATTCCGCAGTCAGTCGCACGCACACAGCTGCGATGCCGCGCGCCAGGCTTTCGTGGAAGATCGCCGCGAGCTCATCGACCCCCCTGCCTCGCTGCCGCTCGCGGAAGAGCGTCGCAACCAGCGAGACGGTGTCGAGAACGACTGGATCGCCGTCGTGTCCGATGTCGACGACGTCGAATGACGACGGGTCGCCCGCGGATGATGCCAGCGCCTCCAGGCGCATCGCGGCCTCGGCCTCGAATGTCGACTGCTGGGCGACGCCGATCACGCTGGCGACGGCATCGAACAGGCGCCCTGCGCTGGTGCTGATCGGCGCCGTCGCTGACGTGGCAAGTCGCGATACGAGCCGCCACTGGCGCTGGTCCGGGGCACCGGGTGCGTCGGCGAACCAGCCGGGCGCCCGTTCCCCGAGCTCGCCGGCGGCCGCCAGATACGCGATCGCCATGCGCCAGCCTTCGCGGGCACAGGCGTCACCCCCTGGCTGGCGAACTGCCGCGATATGGCCGGCACGGCGGTACGTGCGCTCGTCGCACAGAAGAAACTCGCCGCCCCAGATCGACTGATCGGGCCCGAGCCCGACACCGTCGAATGCAACGCCGAGCACCGCGCCGCGCAGGCCGTGTTCCGCGAGCACGCTGGCGATGTGCGCGTGGTGATGCTGGACGCGGACCGCACGAGCACCCGAGCCCCACCACTGCTCAGCGAGGCGGCTGGACGCGTAATCAGGATGCAGGTCGGCCGCGACGGTGACGGGGTGAGCACGAAACAGTCGAAGGTAGGTCCGCAGCGCCTCGTCCTGGTGTCCCAGCGTACGCGGGCTGTCGAGGTCACCGATGTGAGGGCCGGTGAACGCGTTGCCACCGTGCAGCACGCAGAAGGTGTTCTTGAGGTGAGCGCCCAGGGCGAGGACCTGCCCGCCAGGCGACTCGATATGAACTGGAAGCGGGCAGTAGCCGCGGGCGCGCCGGACCATGCGTGCGGTTCCGTCGACAACGCGCACGACGGAGTCGTCATAGCGCGCGTAGATGTCCCGATCGTGGAGGAGGAAGTGGTCGGCGATGCGACCGAGCCGCTGCACTGCTTCGCCGTTGTCCTTGGCGATCGGCTCCTCGCTGACGTTGCCACTGGTCATGACCACCATCCCGCCGGTGGCACGCAGGAGGAGGTGATGCACCGGCGTGTACGGGAGCATGACGCCGAGCTCATCGAGGCCAGGAGCCACAGAGGGGGCGACAGACGTCGCGTCGCGATCGCGCCGGCGACGGAGCAGGACAATCGGTCTCACCGACCCCTCGAGGAGAGCACCCTCAGCGTCACTGACGATGCACAGGCTGCGAGCCGCAGCAATATCCCGGCACATCACGGCAAACGGCTTCGCCGGGCGGTGCTTGCGGTCCCGCAGGCGCATGACCGCGGCATCGTCGATTGCGTCGCAGCAGAGCTGGAAGCCACCCAATCCTTTCAGCGCGATGATCTCGCCGCGGGCAATCGCCGCCGCCGCGAGCTCGATCGCGTCGCCGCTCAGCTCCGTCCCGCGCGAGTCCGTGCACCAGAGGCGCGGGCCGCAGGCGGGGCATGCGTTCGGCTGGGCATGAAAGCGTCGATCCGCGGGGTTCTCGTACTCCTGTCTGCATGCGTCGCACATCGCGAAGTGGCGCATGGTCGTCAGCGGACGATCGTACGGAATGTCCTCGATGATCGTGAACCGCGGACCGCAATTGGTGCAGTTGGTGAACGGGTAGCCGTGGCGCCGATTGCCGGCGTTGAGGATGTCCGCGACGCACTCGGTGCACGTCGCCGCGTCGGGTGCAATCGGCTGATAGTCGCCCTCGACCGCACGGCTCTCCACGATGCGGAATCCCTCATCCCCGACCGCTTCGAGAGTGGTCGCCTCGATCGCATCGATCCGGGCGAGGCGTGGCGCATCCTCGCGCAATGCGACTGCAAAGCACTCGAGCGCGCGCCCATCGCCCTCGACCTCGATGATCACGGCGCCCGACGTGTTGCAGACCGAGCCGCTGAGCTCGAGTCTGGTCGCGAGGTTCCAGACGAACGGACGGAAGCCCACGCCTTGAACCACGCCATGCACCGCGAACCCCAGCCGCTCACGCGCGCCGCCAGCGGATGCGTTGGCACCCGCCGCGTGGGTCGTGGGGAGCCGGGTCGCGACGCTCATGGCCTCACGCTGCGCGCAGGTGCTCCGCCGTCGAGTTGAACCGCTCCTCGAGGAAGCCGGTCGCCAGGCTCACCGCCATCTGCACCTCGTCACGAGCGGCGAACTTCTTGGCCGCGTCGACCAGTTCGTCGAAACGTTCTTTGCCCGCACGAGTTCCGAGCACGTATCCGATCCCGAAGATCACAAGTTTCTCAAGCATGCTATTCCTCTCCAAAGTGCCGAAACGCTATGACTTTCGCACTGCCACGATGTGGACCTGCAGGTCCACATCCGGCTCCACCTTCAGGATGATCAGACGCGGCGGGTCGATCCCAAAGTCCTTGACGTTGATCACCTGCTGACCGTCGACGGTCAATGTGTCTCCGCTTGCCATCAGTTGCACGTCACCGGTGATGTCCTTGGTCACGCCGTGCAGCGTGAGCCGCGCCGTCGCACGATAGCGGCCGTCCCCGTCGAGCGCCTCACCGTGGGTGACCACTGCGCTGATCACCGGGTAGCGCGACGTGTCGAAGCGGCGCCGCATCTCCCGGTCCTGGAGGCCGTTTCCCGACTTGATCGCCTCCACCGGCAACGTCAACTCAGCGCGATACGGGTGGTCGAGGCGCGGCTTTCCCCCTTCGTCAATCTCGCATTCGATGAACCCGGTGAGCGCGTTCGCAGTGATGTGCGACGGATGGAGGTTGACCCGAAGGCCGACCTGGACCGTCGTTTGAGCTGTGTTGACTTCAAAGCGAGCCACGACGCGATCTCGTGTTTTCTACATCGACCGGATCTTGAGATACCGCTGAATGTCCTTCGAGTTGAGCACGGCGCCGACGACGGCCCCGAGGATCAACCACTGCGCAATCGTGCGTAGAGCACTCTTCTGACCGCCGATCATGAGCCCCATCTAGATTCCTCCAGGTATGCGCGCTGATGTTACGGGCGCCGGACTGGCGCCGTTCTGGCCGGCGTGTTCATGGGGGTGCGGTGGCTCGACCACCGGTGCACCGGGTCGGCGAAGGATCGTGGGCGGGTCCCCGCCCAGCTCGACCTCATCGACGAGCACCTCGATCCCCGGGACGACGACGCATCGCAGCGACGCACCTTCGCAGACGGTGCCTTCGGCGAGGAGCTGAAAGCCGAACTCGAGGCTGTCGGGAACGATGCGCTGCTCGTCGCCGATGCGCACGACGATACGTGTCACTGTTCGTTCCCCCGCCATGTCGATGGCGACGGTCATGATGCCTTCCGCGAGGCCCAGTTCGTGCATCAGGACGCACTCGCGGTGGGAACCAGCCGCGCGAGCAGTTGCTCGACAATCGCGACAGCCTCGGGCACCGCGTTGGCGACCGGCTCGCTGAGACCCATGCACCCTTCGTTCTCCGGTCCAAGGGTGAGCGGTTCGCAGCCGACGACGGTGACGTTGCGCGGCCGTCCGCCAAGTGCGCGGACCAGCGCGAACACCGAGTCCGGTGTCATCGCGTGCCCCTGGAACGAGCCGTCCGCGTGATCCGGCGACGCCGACGGCTCGTCGCCGTCGAGGTCCGGCTCGAGCACGTAGACGGTCCCGGGTTGTTCGCCACGAGGCATGGCGTCCACCAGGATGGTCGCCGCCGGATCGTCGAGCAGCGCAAATGCGAGGTCGAATCCGCGAATGCCGTAGTCGGCGACGCGGACGCTCTCGGCATGCTGCCGGGATGCGAGCTGCTGGGCAACCTCGACGCCGAACCCGTCGTCCCCGAGGAAGATGTTGCCGATCCCCGCGACCAGGATCGTGGTCTCAGTCACGGTTGCTTCTCCACAGGTTCGAGCGGCTCGATGTCGTCGAGGCCGAAGAAGAAGCGGTGCCCCGGCTGCCGGAGCGCGCCGAGGTCCTTGCCAGGGTCGTCGTCGACGAGCAACGCGACGTGGATGACATCCTCGTAGTCGCGTTCAATTGACTCGACGACAGCGGTGCGGCCGTGCAGCGCAATATCCATGATGTCGGCGCGACGGCGCGGGCTGATCCGCACGCGGTCGCCGCGGTGCAGCCGCCCGCCACCCCAGCGGACGGAGTCGGTCGTGGCGCCCCCTTCCGGGTCCCACGCGCCGAAGTCGAAGCCGTTCACCTGCGGTCCCCCATCACGGGTCTGATGTCGCGAATCGTGCCGTGCAACCGCATCATGTCGTCGCCGGTGAGTGCTTCGGTGCGATCCAGGAGGGCACGCGCACGCACGTCGGCAGCACGCATCTCCGCCTTCTCGTCATCGGTCAGCGCCATGATTCGCAGACTCAGGATCTCGTCGATCTCGGTGGCATCGAAGAGATCGCCCGAGGATTCCGGTGCGACCTGGGGGTGGTCTTCGAGGATGATCGGTGACGCGAGGATCGTGTCCGAGTCCGCGGGCTCTCCAACCAGTACCGGCCAGAGCCCGACGTTCCTGCACGCCGCGGCGGCATCGACGGCATCCGCGGGCGGATCGGCGAGCGAGAGCCATTCGCCGTGCTCCGCGACGAGGATGGCATGCGTCGATACCAGCGAGGAATGCAGCGCGCGTTCGCGGTCACGACTGCCATCCACCGTGAACGAACTCGCGTTGCGCACGACGACGCTCACCCGGACTAGGTCGTCCCCGGCCGGTTCTGCGCTGACCGTCACCTCCGCCGCCAGTGGCTGTCGCTCACGCCGCAGGACGCCGACGATGAGGCCTCCGTCATCGTGGAGTGGCTCCATCTCCTCGTGGGCGGGCCAGCTGTGCTCGATGACCACCTCGCGCGCGAGCAGCGACGGCAGCGTGTGGGTGCCGCAGTCAACCGAGATCTCGGTCGCCTCGTCCCACCCTCGGTGGTTGACGCCGGCAACGCGCAGTTCGTCCATCTCCTCGAGCCGCCCGACCGCCTCGGCGTCGAGCCTCTCGCTCGGAGGATCGAGCTTCGCCACGGTTCTGGTCACCAACTGCAGAAACCGGACGCGTGCGGTGACGCGTGTGGCATCGGAGCCGCGCATCAGACACTGTGTCTGCGCAGTCCACGGATCGGTGCCGCCCGAAGCCTCGCTCCAGGCGCGGGGATGCACCCCGCCGAACGTCCAGCGCACCTGGTTCTTCACCGAGGATGGTCGGTACGGGTACAGGATGTATCCCTCATAGAGCGTGGCCGCGACGAGGCGGTCGAGCGTGCTCTGACCCACGCCTATGCGCTCCCCAACGGGGCAGGGTCGTCGGTGCCGGCGAGGAGGCGGGCGAGCGCCTCGTCCCAACCGGGCACGCCCGAGTGCGCCTTATAGCGGTTGAGTCGATCGACGGTGTCGCGGCGCAGGCAGAGCCACGCGCTGTCCGGGTCGTGTTCCTCCATCAGCGCTCGCCAGGTCGACACCGGGAGCCGGAATGCCGCCTCCTTCGACCATGGAATCGGCGCAACCTGCAGGCTGCCGTCCTCGTCGCGCCAGAAGATCGTCCCGCTGAACTGGAACATCAGCGGGACATCGCCATCTTCGAGCGCGAAGAAGTATTTCCCGGCAGTGATGGTGAGGTCGTGGGTGCATGGAACCGGCACGATGGTCTCCGTCGAGCCCACAAAGCCGACGACGTCGGTGCTCGCGTGTGTCCAGAGCATCGTCTTCAGGGTCGTGCCCCAGCGCGAAGGCTGCCCGAAGAGATCGAGCAACGCCTCCTGCTCGCCAGGCGCGTAGGTCCGTCGCGTCGCCTGAACCATGATCTGGCAGCGAAGCGAGATCGAATCGATGCGGTGACCGCTGCGCTCGTGGATCCGCACCCGGAAGTTCAGGATGGGAATCAGCGTGTCCGGCTCGGCGCCCGCCGACACGACCTCGAGGTCCAGATCAGGCACGGGTGCGGGCCCTTTCCCTGGCACCGCTGCGCAGGTCGGTGAAGAAGGTGTTGATGCGATCCCAGACCTCCTGGCCACCGCTCAAACCCCGCCAGCTGATGCGGATGAGCCCGACCAGCTCGAAGCATCGATCGATCGGCGCGATGTAGTGGTCACGAGCCCCGCTGACACGATTGATGAGCAGCGCCTCGACGTCGGGCTCGAGGCTGCCCAGCACCGGGTTGTCAGCGACCAGCTGGTCCCAACCCTCGAGGCTGAGCATCGACTCCGTCGCCCCGGCGGGGCTCGGATAGAAGGCACGCACGCCCTGAACGCTCGTGCTCGTGTGCAGGAAGGCCATGTTCACCGGAATCGACAGCGACTCCCACTGCACGTCGTTCATCGCGAAGTCGGTCAGATACAGCAGCCGCCGCGAGACGCGACGGTAGCGCTTCTCCGCGTCGGACGGAAACAGCATCGCGCAGGGCGTGCAGCTGCAGTGAATCTGCCGCGTCGAGGGCTCGAAGAGATGCTCGTGATGTGGGTGCGGTGACAGCTCGGCGCTGCAGAGCTCGCAGCGTTCCGCGGGCACGCGCTCGCGGATGAGACCACGCAGCCCGGGAAGGCGAGCGGTCGTGCTCATGCGAGTCGCGATGGGATCGCAATGCGCAGGATCCCCGACTCCTCGAGGAGCGGCAGCGGCTCGATGCGGAAATCGGATCCGATGCCGGCTCCGGCGCGACGGATGTCGTAGCGCGCCCCACAGCGGTCGCACACCAGAACGGCTCCGTCGAGTACGGCATTCTCCATGGCCCCTTCGCACGCCGGGCAGCTGGCCACATACGCATAGAACACGTTGCCGGTCCGCGCGATCAGGACCGCATCGCCGTCGGCTTTGGTCTTCAACACGCTGCCGTTGTCGACGTGCGTGTCACGAGCGGCGAGCGTGATCCACTCGCCGGACGGCGCGACACCCGGACGCAGGACCGGGGCGGAAGGCGCGGACGCGATGACGGGGAGCGCCACGAGACCGGGAATCTGCGGAGGCCCAGATGCCGGAGCTTCGTCGGGCTGGACGACCTCGATTGCGGCGACATCGGGCGCCGCCTCATAGATCGCCTTCTCGACGGCGAGTTTGAGCGTGACCATCGACGACGGACACCCCTGGCAGTGGCCTTCCAGTCGAATGCGCACCGTGTCCCCCGCCACACCGATCAGTTCGACCCCGCCTCCATGGGACCGCATGTACGGCCGGACCGACTCGAGCGCGCTCTCGACACGGCTCCGGAGATCCATCGGGTGCAGCCCATGGAGCAGCAATACGCCGCGGATGATGTCGTCGGCGGCCATGCGCTCGAGCAATCGATCGGTCGCGGGCTCACCCCGAGGGCCGAGAGTGTCGAGCATTCGCGACAGCGCCTCCCCGTGAAGATCGAGCACGGTGGAGAGCAACTCCTCGACCATGGCGCGAGACGCAAGGTCGGGGAGCTTTTGCAGCTCCCCGACCAGGGTGTCGACGTGGGCGAGACGTTTCTGGAGCTCGCGCTCCTCAACAATACGAGCTGACGCTGCCATTCATGGTTGCGGGCCGAAGTTCGGCGAGTGCCGAGTCTCCAGCACCTTGCCGTTGCCGAGGTACATGTGCACACCACACGGCAGGCACGGATCGAAGCTCCTCACCGCCCGCATGATGTCGATGCCCTTGAACGTATCCGGCCCGTTCTCCTCGAAGATCGGCGTGTTCTGCACCGAGTCTTCATACGGTCCCGGGGTGCCGTACATGTCGCGGGGTGTCGCGTTCCACGGCGTTGGTGGGTACGGGTGGTAGTTCGCAATCTTGCCGTCGCGGATGACCACGTGGTGCGAGAGCACGCCGCGGACCGCCTCATGGAAGCCGCAGCCGATTGCCTCGTCGGGCACGGTGAACGGAGTGAACGTGTCGGTGCGTCCTGCATTGAGCTCGGCGAATGCCTTGTCGAGGAAGTGCAGCGCAGCTGCGGCCGCGTAAGCCTGGAAGTACGTGCGCGCTCGGTCGCGCTCGATGGCGTTGCTCCACTTCGGAACCTTCCACTCGAACTCGACCTCCGGCTTGGAAGCGGTCTTCGGGAGGTAGATCTTGGTGCTGTTGCCCGTGGCTTTGATGTATCCGACGTCGACGATGCCCGCGAGAGATGTCGCCAGCAGGCGAGCGAATGCGCCGCCGCCGGTGTCCATGGCGAGGTGCTCGCCCTCGTGCAGGTACCTCGGGCACATGACCCAGCTGTAGTTCTTGTCGAAGTCGCGCTTGCCCGGCTTCGGGATGGTGGTCTGGTTCCACGGATGGCGCTTGTCGATCGGGAAACCCAGCGGGTCCTTCTCGACGAACACCTCGCCGTCGTCCGCCCAGTCCTCGTAGAACGAATGTCCGAGCAGGATGCGGATGTTGCGGTTGATCTCCACGAGGTCTGTGGTGACCAGCTTGCCGTCGACGACGACGCCCGGGGTCACGAACATCGCCCGGCCCCAGTTGGTCATGTGCCGGTACGTGTAGTCGCACTCGTCAGGATCGTTGAACGAGCCCCAGCACACGGTGTCCATGCGCCGGCGGCCGACCTCCTCGTATCCGGGAAGCGCCTCGTAGAAGAAGTCAAAGATGTCGTCGTGGAGCGGCACGACCTTCTTCATGAACTCCACGTAGCGCATCAGCCGCACGAGGTAATCCGAGAAGAGCTGCACGGTGGGCACCGTGCCGACACCACCCGGGTAGAGCGTCGACGGGTGGACGTGACGTCCCTCCATCAGGCAGAACATCTCGCGGGTGTACCGGCTGACATGCAGCGTTTCCCGGTAGAACTCCCCGGTGAAGGGATTCAGCGCGCGCATGATCTCGGCGATCGTCCGGTACCCGTGATCCGCCGCGTGCGGCGCCGGGGTGTTCTCGGCGCGCGCCAGGACGGACGGGTTGGTCTCCTTCACCATCTGCTCGCAGAAGTCGACCATGAGCAGGTTGTCCTGGAAGATGTTGTGGTCGAACATGTACTCGGCGGCCTCGCCGAGGTTGACGATCCACTCCGCCATCGCCGGTGGACGGATGCCGAATGCCATGTTCTGCGCGTACGTCGCGCATGTCGCATGGTTGTCGCCGCAGATCCCGCAGATCCGGCTCGTGATGAAGTGCGCGTCGCGCGGATCCTTGCCCTTCATGAAGATGCTGTAGCCGCGGAAGATCGACGACGTGCTCCGGCAGTCCGCAACGACGCGGTTGGCGAAATCGATCTTCGTGAAGATACCGAGGCTGCCGACGATCCTGGTGATCGGGTCCCAGGACACGTCGACAAGGACCGGATCCTTGGTCCGGGTTGGGTCCTTCTCAACGACTGTCATTGCTCAGTTCTCCTCAGTACGTGGTCGGCCTGTAGCCGGTGGTGAGCTCGGGCCGCGTGTGCCGCCATCTGGGCTCCTTGTTGACAGTCGTGTTGGTGACCTTGCGCAGTGCGCGGATCGCGGTGCCGTAGACACCGATGACACCTGTCGAGAGGTGCGCTCCCGGCGGCTCGTCCATGAACGGCATGAACTTGTCCGGGAAACCGGGCATGGTGCAGCCGATGCAGATGCCGCCCACGTTCGGGCAACCACCGATGCCGGCCATCCAGCCGCGTTTGGGCACGTTGCAGTTGACGACCGGCCCCCAGCAGCCGAGTTTCACCAGGCATCGCGGCGAGTTGTAGTCGGCGGCGAAATCGCCCTGCTCGTACGACGCCGCGCGGTCGCAGCCGTCATGAACGGTGTCCCCGAACAGCCACGTGGGGCGGAGCTGATCGTCGAGCGGGATGATCGGCGCGAGGCCGGCAACCATGTACAGCAGGTAGAGCACCGTCTCCATGAAGTTGTCCGGTTGCACCGGGCACCCGGGAACATTGACGATGGGCAAACCAGCCTTCGATTTCCAGTCCCAGCCGAGGTAGTCGGCCAGGCCCATGGCACCCGTCGGGTTGCCCTGCATCGCATGAATCCCGCCATACGTGGCGCAGGTTCCGCATGCGACAACGGCAAGGGCTCGGGGAGCCAGGCGATCGATCCACTCGCAGGTGGTGATCGGCTGACCGGTCGCCGCGTCGGTGCCGACCGCGGCCCAGTACCCCTCTTTCTTGATGGTCTCGTTGGGAATCGAGCCCTCGATCACCAGGACGAACGGGTCAAGCTCACCGTTGGCGGCGGCGTGCCACGACTTGATGAACTCCTCGCCGTTCTCGTATGCGAGGACGGGGTTGTAGAGGTGGACCTTGGGCAGACCTGGAATCGCTCCGAGGAGCACGTCCTCGATGCTTGGTTGGGTCGCTGCGGTGATCGATACCGAGTCACCATCGCACCCGAGTCCCGCGGTGATCCACACAATGTGGAGATCAGAGACGGGCGAGTCCCTCTGGGTCTTGCGCCCATACGGCACGGTATCCGTGGCCATCCAACCTCCTCCTTAGTGAGCGATTGGCAGCGACTGATGCTGGCGGATGCGTCGCGCGACGTCCGCCGGTCATCGACTGTGGCCACCCGGACACGGCCCGTCAATCCGTGTCTTGCGCACCTATCCGCGGTGCGCGGGTATCGACAGCCGGCTTGCGCTGTTCGGTGCGCTCAAGGAAGGCGAGCTCAGCTGGTGCTCCGGGTCATGGGCGGTGACGTCACGGCCCTCGCCGACCTTGCGCATGTCGAGGAATTCCTGGGCGACCGCTCGCAGGCGCTCGACGGGCGCGACGTAGGCGTCGATCATGTCGAGGCCCGGTTCGCTCAACTCGTAACGGCGGCGGCTCCTGCCGCCGGCGGTGCGCTCCCACGTGGAGTGGAGAAGGCCCTCTGACTCCATCGTGTTGAGTGACCGATACACGGTGCCCAGGTCGCAATCCACGCCGATCCCGAGGAGCCAGTGGTGCAACTCGTAGCCATAGACGGTCTGACCACCGACGAGGTGGGCGAGGATGCACGGACGCATCAGCCCGACCGTCAACGCGGCCGGGCGATCGGGCCGGGGGTCCCCGCTCACGTCCACACCTCTAGCTGACCACCTACTTCGACTCTACGAGTCGCGTACCCAATTTTCCCCAGGGTGCGACCCTAGTCTTTTGTGACGAGCGCACCCTTGGCAGCGCTCGATGCCATCCGCGGCTGCCGTCCCGTATCGATCGGACCGAAGATCGGCACAAGCTCCTGGCGGGACCGGATCCTCAGTTTTCCGTACACGTTGGCCAGGTGATATTCGACCGTCTTGATGCTCACCACCAACTCGTCGGCCACCTGTCGATTGGTCCGGCCGGTGGCCACCAGGCGGGCAACGGATACCTCATGGGGGGTCAGGCGCCAGCGAGCGCGTCCGCCCTCGGTGATCGGGGCCATCCCGCAGCGGACGAGGGCTGCGACAGATTCGGTGAGAAACGGACGCGCATCGAGATCGGCGAAGCGCTCGCGCGCGGCCTCGAGCTGCCACGCGGCCGCTCGGTTGAATCCCTCACGCATCAGGAATCGGCCGTACTCGAGTTCGGTCAGCGCACGCTCGAATGGCAGATGGACGGCGTCGAGGATCGCGAGGCTGGAAACGAACGAGACCTCGGCGTCATCGGCCCGTCCAAGCGCGGCGTCGAGCATGGCCCGAAGCCGCTCACAGCCGGCGACCGACTGGGCACGGTTGCGCTCGCGAGCCACCCGGGTAAATCGTGAGACGACGGTCTCGGCGTCGCGCAGGCGGTTCAGACCGACCAGCGCCTCGGCATACAGGATCGGCCAGTCCAGGATCCCCGGCTCGCCGATGCCACCAAGATCCGCAAGCGGCAGCAGCGGCTCGAGGGCATGAATGACCGACTCATGATCACCTCGAGCTCGGGCGATGACCGCCCCGGCCATTGCCGCTTGTGCGACGCCGGCGAACTCGGCGCCAACGAGGTCGGCAGCTCGACGAGCGGCATCCGCATGCGCCTGGGCCGCATCCCAGTCGCCGCGCGCGGCAAGCGGCGCGCAGGCAGCACTGTGTGCCCCGGCGAGCAACCAGGTCTGATCGGCATCCTCGGCGAGCGACGCCGCAAGCTGCCCGTGGGTGGATGCGTCGTCCCAGGCGCCCATGCGGTACTCCGCTGTCGCAAGCAGGGTGAGCGCCTCGATCGCCTGGTGGGCCGGACCTCGCCGCCGCAGCAGCTCGGCCACCGGCGCCAGGTCCTCGCGAGCCGCAGCGGGGTCGTCTGTGACGCAGCGGACGTAGCCACGTCCGATGAAGCCGTCGAGCGACGCATCGTCATCGAGTGACTGCGCAGGTGGGAGCTCGGCAACAGCGGCGGCGGCCTCCGGGGCACGCCCAGCAAAGAGCAGGCCGATGGCGAGCACTGACAGCGAGTCGGCGATTGGCGACGCAACCCGGTTGGCGTCGAGCGATCTGGTCGCCCAGAGCGCGGCGTCGGCGCCCTGGCCGCGGCCCATATGCACGCGGGCGAGTTGGGCGGCGATCTCCTCGGCCAGCGGGTGGTCGCGCGCTGGATCGCATGCGGCATGGGCCGCCGCAAGCAACTCCTGGGCCTTGTCGTAGTGGCCACCGGTCATCGCGAGGCTGCCGAGCACGAAGCCCCTGCGCGCAGACGGTGGCTGCGCCTCGATCTCTCCAGCAAGCGCCAGCACATCGTCGACCGCCCCGCCGAGGAGCATGTACTCCACGGCCATCAGCGTCCGCTGGTCGCGCTCCGGACCGTCGGCGGTGAGCCGGCTCGCCGACAGCAGTGAATCGGCCGCCGCGTCCCAGGCCCCGCGCCGTGCGACCTGAATCCCGAAGATGATGAGATCCGCGGCGAGCTGCGGGTCCACCCCGCGAGCGGCAGCCACCCGATGGCGGAGGGCGGCAGCCTCGTCGTTGACGAGGGTGGCGGCTTTCTCGTGGAGCTGGGCGCGGTGTGCCGGCCCGAGCGAGTGGTATGCCGCTGCTTGCACAAGCGGATGGGGGAACGCGATGAGGCGGTCGGCCGGCGCCCCTCGCTCCTCGAGGAGATGCGCGGATATGGCGCGCTCGAGTGGAACCAGCACCTCGCCGAGCTCGGCGAGCCGCCCCGCGATCGCCAGCCTCGAGTACAGCCCGAGCACCGAAGCAGCTCCAACCAGGCGTCGTGCCTCCGGGCTGCACCCCTCCAGGCGCGACTGCACCAGCGCCTCGAAGTCAGCCGTGGAGGGCAGCGGCAGGTCCGACGGCTCGCGCAGGATCGACGGCATGATCTCGTCAAAGATCGCCGTCGCATGCAGCGGGCTGCCGCCGGTGTGGGATCGAATCCGGTCCGCCGCACGCGTGGAGAGGTGATCCACCCCCATCGAGACACCGAGGTCGCGGATCGAAGACGCATCGAGACCGCGAACGCGCACCCACGCTCCGTGGCCATGCTCGACGAGGCGGTGGAACCCGGCGAGATGGCCTCTCGGTGACCCGCTCCGTGACACCATCAGCGTGAGCACGTGGTCTGCCTGCAGCCGCCGGAGTGCGAAGACGAGCGCCTGCAGCGATGGGCGATCCGCCCACTGGGCGTCATCGATGAGCAGCAGCACCGGGCCGGTTGTCTGCATCGTTCCGAAGAGCTCGAGGAGGGCGGCGCCGACCCAGATGGGGTCCCGTACCTCGCCGTCCCGGGCGCCAAGATCCGCAAGCGCCGGTACTCCCGCGGCAGGCGCGGCGCGCACGAGCTGTTCGATCACGCCGAAGGTGAGCAGTTGCTCGGCTTCTTCTCCGCTCGCCTCCCAGAGCTGGAAACCCTGCGCCTGGCTGACGAAGTGATGTGCCAGCGCGGTCTTGCCGATTCCCGGCTCGCCGGTGAGCAACGCGACGCGTGGATGCCCGAGGCGAGCCTCGGCGGCTTGGGCGAGCAGCCTGGCGAGCTCGTTCCGTCTCCCGACGAACGCTGCTTCGCTCCGACCGTTGTCGCTGCTCACGGCGACAGATCCTACCGCCGAACCACCCCGGATTTTTGGACGGTGCCAGTGCGGCTGTCCACGAGTGCGGCAACACGCGCCATCTCGTTGCCCACGATCATCATTCCCTCGTCGACACCCATGCCTGGCTTCGCCAGGACCTGCGCCGCCCCGCACGCCATCGCGATGTGCGCGGAGACCTGCGCGGATCGATCGGTCTCGTTGCAGGTGCCGCCGCAATACGCCGACAGGCCGTGGCGTGCAACCAGCAGCAGCGCCTCGATGGTGTTGTTGATGCCACCGAGATCCGGGGTCTTCACGTGGATCACGTCGGCCGCTTCCGCTCTGGCGAACAACTCGATGTCCGCCAGCGTGTTGCACCACTCGTCAACTGCAATCTGCACGCCGCTGCCACCGTTGCGGAGGGCGCGTCGTAGCGCCGCCGAGACACGAATCTGGTCGTCACGGCTGCCTGCGTCGATAACGTGTTCGACGCAGAGGGCGAAAGGCTCGGCGGCCGCGCCGAGGCGCGCGAGGTAGGCGGCCACACGCTCGACATCGCCCTCAAACACAAGCCCGATGGTTCCGTAGACATCGAAATGGAGACGTGGTGTGTACTCGGGACGGCGGCGCAGCGCGATGATGCGATCCCGAACCCACGCGACGTACGCCATCAGCAATTCCCCCTCACGGCCGAGCTTGGTCTCGACGTCGTTGATCAGGCCGTGCGGGAGAGCGTCTGCCTCCTTGAGGATCATCTTGTCGACGTTGGTGTAGCGGTCGTCTCCCGACTGGACGAATATCGGGACCGGCCGGATCGCGCTCCTGGTGTCGTACTCGTCGCGGACAACTTCGGCCATGGTCAGTCCACGTCTCTGGGCGACTGCATCGAGCAGGGCCTGGGTGACGCCATATCTGATCGCCGCGTGGAGTGGTTCCCCATCGACGACGAGCGCATCGATCTGCTCCGCAGGATCACGAAAATTCGTGATTTCCCGGCCGCGCAGCATTGGTGCGACGTGGCGCGCTATCGCATCCGTTGCGCGGCCTGCCGAGAAGATCGGACCGCGTCCGCCAACACCCGAATATTGCACGGCGGCGCAGTCGCCGTGAGCAACCCGCCCGTCCTCCATCAGCAACAGGACCGACACGGCTTCACCCGGTTGACGGATTGCATCAAAGCCCGTTGTCAGCGGCCTCCCGGTATAGGTGAAGCCGTCGTGCACGGCCCCGTTCCGAATGGCGGCCTGATCGTCGGAAAAGAAACCCGTCCGCACCGGGACGGACAGCACATCGGCGATTACCATCGGCGCCCGGGGGCGAGCCGTCGCGGGCGCCGTGACGTGCTCAGCCTCCAGCATCGCTCGCTCGACGATCCGCCCACACCTCGGTGATCTCTCCGGCGGTCGCCATGTCGAACCGATGTCGCATCAGCAGCAACGATGCATCGTGCTGCGCCCTGTCGTCGCTCGCGACGCAATCGACGGCGATCACGACATAGAGATCATTGAACAGCGCGTCGCGCGCGGTGGACTCGACGCATCCCTCGGTCGTGCACCCGCCGAGCACAACTGTCTTGATCCCGTTGCTGCGCAGCAACAGCTCGAGGTTGGTACCCCAGAACGCGCTGGACCGGTATTTGCGCACCACCAACTCCTCGGCAAGCGGCGTCACCTCCTTCACGAATTCGTGGCCTGGCGTTCCAAGGACCGAATACCGCAGCGGGGTTCCGTCATGGTGGTTGGCCGCGTGCATGCGCAGGTTGAAGCGGATCTGCGCCGGGGAGTCACTCATCCGATTGGGCAGGGTGGTGTTCTGCACATGGACCACGAGCACTGAAGCACGTCGCGCATCCCCAAGCAGTCGCGCGAGCCGGGGCAGCGATTCGTCGTACATCGACAGGTCGACGCCGAGCTCGGCGAACGCACCGTCGGGGTCTACGAAGTCGCGCTGCATGTCGATGAGCAGCAGCGCAGTGTGCTCGGGGTCCACGAGCTCGCTCAGCTCGGTGAAGACCTGCTTTCCCTCGACGGTGATCAACGCGTGCCGCCCGCCGGCCTGGTCGAGGCTGGCGCAGCCTCGGTTCTGCGTATGTACACGACGTGGATCGACGCCACTCGTCGCTGAACCCTCCGGTCAAGATGCCCGGTGGCACCGTTCGACGCTGCTGGAATCGTGACGCCGACGTGAGTCGGTGTCTCGTCCCTGGCGACGACCATGTACCCGATTGCCAGAAGGGCGGCCTCGTCCTTGCCGTACTCCGCGCGGTCGATGTAGTGGCGCTCGAGCGGCTCCGGGAATCTCTGTCGACGTACCATGCGACGCACGTCGCGGACGTTGATCCAGTCTCGGATCGACCCCACGATTCTGATCACTGCCACAGGACTTCCTCCGGCTCCGTATCCGTCGCTCCCCGAGCATAGCGGGTGCTGCCGGCGACCACCTATCCCGCGAACGGCCAGCGTGCGGCGCCGAGCTCGCGTGAGACGCCGCGCGCGGCCTCGACGACGGCGGCCGAGAGTCCACGAGCCGGGCCGCGCGGATACACACGATCCGTGTCTCCGACAACAGCGATGGCGCCAACCGCATTGCCGAGGCGATCGAAGATCGGCGCCGCAATACTCGACTCACCGAGCACCGCCTCATCGCGTTCGGTGGCGATCGCCTGGAGCCGGATGGTGGTCAGCTGGATGCGCAGCGCTGCTGCCGCCGGCGTGCGCTTGGTCAAACGCTCGAGTGGCGCCGCCAGCAGATTGTCGATCATGTCGCCCGGAGCGAATGCAAGCAGCGCCTTGCCGAGAGCGCTGGCATGCAACGGCAGCTGCGACCCGACCTCGAGGATCTGGAGTGTCGCATCAGGGCGGAAAACATGATGCACAACCACCGCGTTCGCGCCATGCATCACGCCGACCCGCACCGCGAATTTGGTGCGCACCGAGAGCTGCGCTGCGAAGTTGATCGACCGCGAACGCAACTCGTTGACGTCGAGGTACGAGTAGCCCAGCTGGAGGAGCCCAGCGCCCAGCTGGTATTTCTCCGACACGCGATCCTGCTCCACGAACCCCTGCGCAAGCAGTGTCTGCAGCAGCCCGTGCACCGTCGGACGCGCGAGCCCCAGCTTGTCGGCGAGTTCGCTGACGCCCAGCCTCCCCGGACCGCCGGCAAGCGCTTTGAGAATTGCAGCAGCGCGATCGACCGACTGGATCGTGGTCGGTCGCCGGTTATTCGGCATTGCTGAATTATGGTCGAGGATGTAGACTAGTCGCTGGTTCGGAACCGACCGCGTGACAGCGAGGGAAGTCGTGGCCGTCGGGATTGTACTGGTCTCACATAGCCCCCAGTTGGCTGCGGGGCTGACGCTTCTCGCCGGGCAGATGGCCGGCCCGGACGTGCATATCGAGCCGGCCGGCGGCGATCAGGCTGGAGGTCTCGGCACGTCGGACACGCTGGTGCGCGCGGCCATCGAGCGTGCGGACCAGGGTGACGGCGTGCTGTTGCTGTGCGACCTCGGCAGTGCGATTCTCACCGTCCGCGAGGTGCTCGACGGCAACGGTAGCGGCCACATCAGGCTCGTCGATGCTCCTTTCGTCGAGGGCGCGGTCGCGGCTGCGGTCATCGCATCGTCGGGGGCACCGCTCGATGAGGTGGCGCGGGCCGCCGAGGAGGCGCGTGATGCTCGCAAACTCTGAGGCGACGATGACGCTCCCCGACGGCGTCGCGCTGCATGCACGTCCGGCCGCGCTGTTCGTGCGCACCGCGATGCGCTTCCGCTCGAAGATCATCGTGGCGGCGAACGGGCGCGAGGCCGACGCCAAGAGCATCCTCAGCGTGCTCGGTCTCGGGGCGACCGCCGGCACCACCCTGCTCGTACGCGCGGACGGCGAGGATGCCGCGGCCGCGCTCGACGCGCTCGCCGAGTCGCTAGCCGGCGTCGTCGAGTAACGAGCGCAGCGGGCGTTCGAGCGACTCCACCTCGGCAGCCGATTCGGCCTCGAGCGCACGGCGCGCGATGGCGGCGGCCTCCTCGTAGTCCAACGCTCGAACCCACGCCCGAACCCGCGCGACAGCAGCCGCTCCGACGCTGAGCTCGTCGACTCCGAGCCCGACCAACAGGGGCATGACCACCGGATTGGACGCCGCCTCGCCGCACACTTCGACAGGAATGCCGGCGGCGCGAGCTGCGGCGACTGTGTCCGAGATCAGCCGGAGGACCGCCGGATGATGCGCGGGGGCGCCGCCGGGCCGTGTCCGGTCGATACCGAGCTGGAAGCTGGTCAGATCGTTGGTGCCGATGCTGAACATGCCCACCTCGGGAGCGATGCGGCCAGCCATCACGGCAGCGGCCGGGACCTCGACCATCGCGGCCACCAGGGGAACGCGACGACCTCGTCGCGCGGCAATCGGCTCGAGGGCAGCCCGCACCGCTCGCACCTGGCCGGGCTCGGTGACCATCGGGATCAGCACCCGGAGCTCGGTGGCGTCACCCGCCTCGAGGATGGCCTCCAATTGAGCTGAGAGCGCCTCGGGATCCTCGAGAAGCAGTTCGACGCCGCGTCCATGGAGTCCTTTAAGAAAGGGGGGCGTTTTATCACCGCCAAAATCCAGGAGGCGAACGGTCGCGGTCAACGACCTGAGCTGGCTCAGCGCGGGGTCAAGGGTTCTGCGGTGTTCGGCGATTGTCGGCCAGTGCCTCGCCTCCAGGAACGCGAGCTCGGTGCGAAACAGGCCGACGCCGTCGGCACCCGCCTCCAACGCCTCGCGCACCTCGGTGGCCGTTGCGGCGTTGGCGAGAACCCGCACCATCCGGCCGTCGCGCGTCACGGTCGGTAGGGCCCGCGCCTCCATCGCGCGGGCTCGCGCCAGGCCGGCAGCGGCGATCGCGGACTGCGCCGCCGCCACCCGGTCGCTGTCGGGCGCGGCGATCACGATGCTCCGGTCGGCGTCGACGATGCAGGGTTCACCTGCCCCGAGCGCGAGGACATCCGGACCCAGCCCCACGACCATCGGGAGCCCGAGCCCGCGAGCAACGATCGCAGCGTGCCCCGTGACGCCCCCAACCGCGAGAGCGATCCCTCGGATGTCGCCGTCGAGCTCGATGACATCAGCCGGGCCGAGATCCGACGCCACCAGAACGCTGTCGCCGCCGCTGTTTCGATCCGCGCGCGCGGACCCGCCAGAGGCGAGCCGTGATGCGCGCCGGGCGAGGCTGCGCACGTCAGCGGCTCGCGCGGCGAGTTCGGGGTCGTCGAGCATGTCCAGCTGGGCGGCAACACCCTCCACCTCGGTGAGAATCGCGCTCGCCGGCGTCAGTCCGCGCTCCACGACGGCGCGCTCGACCGACTCGATCAGCACCGGGTCCTCCGCCATCATCGTCCCGGCATCGAGGATGTCGGCCTCATCGGAACGACCCTCGGCTCGGAGCTTCACCGCGAGCTCCTCGAGCTCGCGCGCCGACTGCGCGAGCGCGTCGAGCGCCCGCGTCGCGGCGGCCGGACGCGCACCCACGTCGAGGACTCGGCGGTCGATCTCGGCGGCGGCGTCGAGACGCCTCACCGCACCGAACGCGATCCCCGGTGACGCCGGAACGCCCGCGAGCACGCGCTCCGTCATCTTATTAAGGAGTGCCCGCCACCGTCCGTTCGAGGGCGCGGATGATCATGGCCGTCGAGGTCGCTCCCGGATCCTGATGGCCGATTGAGCGCTCTCCCAGGTAGGAGGCACGTCCCTTGCGAGCCTGCATCGGGATCGTTGCCCGCATCCCCGTCTCCGCCGCCTCCGCGGCGGAACGGAGCATCTCTCCGCTCGACGCCCCCCGCGCCAGCCCCTCTCGCATCGCGGTCACCGCGGGCTCCAGCGCATCGACCATGGTCTTGTCACCGGGCACGGCGGCACCGAGATCCTGGATCGATGCGAGCGCAGCGGCCATCGCATCCACGAGCTGAGCGAGGTCGAACGTCGGTCCATCGCCGAGCGCGCGCCCTGCCTTGCGGAGCGCCGACCCCCAGAGTGGACCGCTAGCGCCGCCGACCGTGGATACGAGCGTCTTGCCGGAAAGGATCAGCAACTTTCCAGGAGTACCGTCCGGCTCGGTGCTCAGTGCGAGGGCAACTGCATCGAACCCTCGATTCAGGTTGATGCCGTGGTCGCCATCGCCGATCGCCGCGTCGAGCTGGACCAGGTAGTCCCGCTCGGCGCGGACCGACGCGGCGATCTCATTCATCCACGCGGTGACGGTCTGCGCGTCCATTGCTATAGCGACCGCCACGATAGCATCAGCCTCCCCAGCGCAGGGCTGCCGTGTGCACGGGCGCATCCCACAGCGCGGTGAGATTGTCGTCGAGCTCCACAACCGTCAGCGACGCACCGGCCATCTCGAGCGAGGTGATGTAGCTGCCGACCAGGTTGCGAATCGGGTTGAGCCCGGCGGCGCGCAGCCGCTTGTCCACCTCGCCGTAGAGGAGGTACAGCTCGAGCAGCGGCGTGCCGCCCATGCCGTTGACGAAGGCGAGCACGTTTGCGCCAGACTTGGCAGCAAGGTCGGAGGTCACTGCCTCGACCATGATGTCGGCGATCTCCGCGGCGCTGCCGAGTGGGGCGCGGCGGCGGCCCGGCTCACCGTGGATGCCGATGCCGACCTCCATCTCGCCCTCGGGCAGATCGAAGATCGCGGTACCCGACGCAGGCGGGATGCAGGACGACAACGCGATGCCGAAGGAACGACCCCGAGCATTGACCTGCTTGATGACGCTGACAACGGCGTCGAGGGAATCGCCCCGCTCGGCGGCAGCACCGCCGACCTTCTCGGCGATCACGGTGGCGCCGACGCCTCGGCGTCCGGCCGTGTACAGGGAGTCCTGCACCGCGACGTCGTCGTCGATCACGATCGCCTCGACCTTGATGCCGTCCTCGGCGGCCTCGTCGGCGGCCATCTTGAAGTTGAGAACGTCACCCGTGTAGTTCTTGACGATGTGGATGACGCCTGCTCCACCGTCCACGGCCTTGGTCGCGGCGAGCATCTGGTCGGGAACCGGGGACGTGAACACCTCGCCGGGGCAGGCAGCGTCGAGCATGCCCTTGCCGACGAATCCGCCGTGCAGCGGTTCGTGTCCGGAGCCGCCGCCCGAGATCAGGGCGACCTTCCCCTTCACCGGCGCGTCCTTCCGGACCAGGATCTGATTCGCGACGTCGTACCGGAGGATGTCCGGCACGGAGGCGGCGAGCCCGGCAAGCGACTCTTTGACCACCTGGTCCGGTTCGTTGATGATCTTCCGCATGCGCCTGGTGGCTGTGGCCATGGCTCGACACTCCTGTTATTCGACATTATCGAACGTTGGTCGGAAATTACTCTTTTCGCGAGGGTGCTGTCAATGGGTTTGTTGCGGCGGTCGGCCTGGACCGGCTGACGTGGCTCCTGGCCGGGCGCGATGGCTGCCGGGTATGGCGGGGTAGGCTCGCCTTTGCATGGCTGGCAGAGCTTTCGTCACCGGCGCGACCGGCTTCCTCGGACGGGCGATCGTCGAGGACCTGCTTGCCGCAGGTCGCCCTGTGCGCGCCCTTGCCCGCTCCGACGCGTCAACTCAGCGGCTGGCCGCGCTCGGGGTGGAACCGGTAAGCGGCGATCTGCGCGACGAGGGGTCGCTCGAAGCCGCCTTCAAGGGATGCGAGGTGGTCTTCCACGCGGCGGGGGTCAACGCCTTCTGCCTGCCCGATCCCCGGCAGATGTTCGAGGTCAACGTCGCCGGATCGAGAGCCGTGGTGCGCGCGGCCGCGACCGCGGGCGTTGCCCGGCTGGTGTACACATCGTCGGCAGCCACCCTGGACGCTGAGTCCGACAGCGGCACTCGCCATCGCGGCGCTCGTCGGTTTCTTTCGAATTACGCGCGGTCCAAGTACGAGGCGGAACGGGCGGTCCTCGAAGCATCGTCGAGCAGCGGCCTCGACACCGTCTGCGTCAACCCTGCCTCGGTTCAGGGGCCGGGGCGGACGAGCGGGACGGCACGGCTGCTGATCGGCTACCTGAACGGCAAGCTTCCCGCGGCTGTTGACGGACCGCTCAACGTGATCGATATCGCCGATTGCACGCGTGGCCACTTGCTTGCCGAGGCGCGCGGCGTTGCGGGGGAACGGTATCTCCTGTGCGGAGCATCCATGACCCTGCGCTCCGGGCTCGCGCTGCTGTCCCGGCTCACCGGACTCGAGGACCGCCCCCGATTCCTTCCGCCTCGGATCGCGCTCGCGGCGGCCGCGTGCATCGAGGTCGCCGCCCGCGCACGCGGGAAGCACACGCGGTTCTGCGGGGAGATGGTTCGGACCCTGATCGAGGGGGCGCCCTACGACGGATCGGCCGCGGCGCGCGACCTGGGGCTGGCCTACACGCCGATTGAAACGACCATGCGCCGCACGATCAGCTGGTACATCGAGCAGGGCCTGATCCTGAGGCCGCTGCCGGGCTTCGCCGGCTCTGCCGCAGAAGCTCAGCGCGCCGGCGGCGTCTGATCACCCGCGGCCGCAGCTGCGACCGGTGCCGCAGCGCGACGACGCAGGCCGGGGAGGCGAAGCGTGAAACGGTTCTCCGTTCCCTGCATCAGCCGCTCGATGTTGGCGCGATGCAGCACGATGATGGCAATCGCGGCGCCGACGGTGAACAGCACCTCCGCCCATGACCCGCCGAACACGAACACCAGCGGCGGCAGCGCAAGTGACGCGGTGATTGATGCCACCGAGGTGTACCGGGTGGCGAGGAGCACCATCCACCAGAGCACGGCCATGACCACCGACGCCAGCGGCGCCATGACGAGCACGACGCCGACCGTCGTCGCGACGATCTTGCCCCCGCGCTTGAAGCCGAGGAACAAGGGCCGCCAGTGCCCGATCAGGGCACCGACCCCTGCGACCACGGCCCCCGTGCTCCCGCCGGCGGCGAGACCGAGCGCCGCGGCGGCAGAACCCTTGCCGATGTCGAGGACAGCGACGGCGAAGAACATCTTGAAACCGGCGTGACGCCAGACATTAGCAGCCCCGGTGCCCCTGCTCCCGACCTCGCGAATGTCCTTCCCTGTGAAGAACCTCGAGAGCCAGTATCCCCATGGGAGACTCCCGAGTGCGTATCCGGCCACCCCCAAAAGCACAATGGTCAGGAGGCTCACCCATCGATTCTAGATGCAATTCCCGGGCCATGCCGCTGACCTGCTGGAGGTGGTGGGATGCACACTGACGCCGTGACGCGGCACCTCACGATCCCGAATCAACTGACCATCCTGCGCATCCTCCTGGTGCCGGTCATCGGCGCCGTCCTCGCGATCGATTTCACCGACCATTACCAGATCAGCGCGGTGGCATACGTCACCGCCGCGGCGACCGACACCCTGGACGGGCGGATCGCCCGAAGTCGCAATCTCGTCACCGAGCTTGGCAAGTTCCTCGACCCGCTGGCCGACAAGCTGTTGGTGATCACCGTGCTGGTGATCCTCGCCACGCAGTCGCTGCTACCAGCGTGGGTCGTCCTCATCGTCGCCGCACGCGAGTTCCTGATCACGGGACTCCGATCGGTGGCCGCCGCTCAGGGGGTCGTGGTCAGCTCAACGCCCTGGGGCAAGTCGAAGACACTCACGCAGAACTGCATGATCCTGCTGATCATCCTGGCTCAGCCATATTCCTGGCTCAAGCCCGCGGCGGTGGCCTTCATCTGGATCGCGGTCATCGCCACCGTGCTCAGCGGGCTCGACTACCTGTGGCGGTACCGGCGCTTCGTGATCTAGGGGCAGTCGACGTCAGTCGTCGTCGTCGACCCAGTCGAGGGTGCGCTGCACTGCCTTCTTCCACTTCCGATAGCCCCGATCGCGTGCGTCCTGATCCATGTTCGGGACCCACTCGGCCGCCTTGTGCCAGTTTTCCCGGAGGCTCTCGACATCCGGCCAGAATCCGACCGCGAGGCCGGCGGCATACGCGGCCCCGAGAGAGACGGTCTCGGCGACGTTCGGACGCACGACGGGCACACCGAGCACGTCGGCCAGGAACTGCATCAGGAGGTTGTTGGCCGTCATGCCGCCGTCGGCTTTGAGCGAGGTCATCTCGATGCCCGAATCGGCATTCATCGCATCGACGACTTCGCGCGTCTGCCATGCGGTGGCTTCGAGCACGGCGCGAGCGAGGTGGCCCTTGGTGACATAGCCGGTCAGGCCGGCGATGACTCCGCGCGCGTCGCCGCGCCAGTGCGGAGCGAACAACCCGGAGAACGCGGGCACGAAGTAGATGCCCCCGTTGTCGTCCACCGTGCGGGCGAGCGTTTCCACCTCGGGCGCGCTCCCGATGAGCCCGACCTTGTCGCGGAACCACTGCACGAGCGCGCCGGTGACCGCGATCGATCCCTCGAGCGCGTAGGTCGCCGGCTCATCACCGATCTTCGAACCCACCGTGGTGAGCAATCCATGCCCGGATAGCACCGGCCGCTCGCCGGTGTTGAGCAGGAGGAAGCTCCCGGTCCCGTACGTGCACTTGGCCTCCCCCGCGGAGAAGCAGGTTTGACCGAAGAGCGCTGCCTGCTGATCGCCGAGCGCAGCGGCAATCGGCACACCACCCAGAGAGTCGCCGGCCTCTCCGTAGATCTTCGACGAGGATTGGATCTCCGGCAGCATGGCTCGAGGGACCCCGATCGCATCGAGGAGCGTGTCGTCCCAGTCGAGCGTCGTCAGGTTCATGAGCATCGTGCGACTCGCGTTGGTCACGTCGGTGACGTGGCGGCCGGTGAGATTCCACACGAGCCAGCTGTCCATCGTGCCGAAGAGCAGGTCGCCATCCTCGGCGCGTTGGCGCAGGTCGGGGGCGCTGTCGAGCAGCCAGCTCACCTTCGGGCCGGAGAAGTAGGTCGCGAGCGGGAGCCCGCAGCGCTCGCGGAAACGATCCTGGCCGTGCTCAGCAGCGAGCTTGCGGCAGAGAGCATCGGTGCGCGTGTCCTGCCACACGATCGCGTTCTGCACCGGGTCCCCGGTGTGCGGATCCCAGACGACTGTGGTCTCGCGCTGGTTCGCGATGCCGACCGCAACCAGGTCGCGCACATCGAGGCCCCCGCTGTCGAGGGCGCCGTGGACAACCTCGACGACATTGCGCAGGATCTCGCGAGGATCGTGCTCCACCCAACCGGGACGTGGAAATATCTGTTCGTGTTCCTTCTGGCTGAGTGAAACGATGCGACCCTGATGATCGAACACCAGACATCGGGACGACGAGGTTCCCTGATCGATCGCCGCGACGTAACTGTTCAAGCGCGCTTCCCTCGTACCGGCTGATGCAACGGAGAGTTCACCACGGAACCGCACCAAGGTCGCGGGATATGGTGCGCGCTCCCTCGCGAACGAATGCGACCAGCTCGCTGCGCGGTTGGTCGCCATCGCAGAGTCGTTCTGTCGGTCCCGAGATCGCAATGGCGCCAACCGCGACACCCTGCCGGTCGCGTATCGGCGCCGCGAATGACGTCTCACCTTCGATCAACTCTTCAGCCGATGACGCCCATCCCTGCTCCTGCACGCGTTCGATCTCGATCGCGAGCTGCTTGGGGTCGGTGATCGTGCAATTCGTGAAGCGTGGCAGCGTTCCGTTGCCGAGCTCCGCTGTCAGATAGGGGTGATATGCAAGCAGCACCTTGCCCATCGCGGTCGCATGCATCGGCAGCAGCGCACCAACCTCGAGGACCTGCGGGCTGTTGTCGGGACGGAATACGTGGTGCACCAGCAGCACCTGGCGGTCATGCAACGTACCGAGGCGCACGCTCTCGTTGGTGCGCGCGGCCAGCCAGTCCGCCCAGTTGAGCGCACGCGTGCGCAGCTCATTGCCGTCGAGGTAGCTGCTGCCAAGGTGGAGCAACGCGGCTCCCATGCGGTACTTCCCCGACTCCGGATCCTGTTCGACGAAGCCGACTGACAGAAGCGTGCGCATGATGCCGTAGACGGTGCCTTTGGGCAGCCCCAGCTCACCCGCCACCTCGGCAAGGCTCAGCCGGCGGGTGCGCCCGGACAGCAGCCGAAGGATCGCCGAGGCTCGTTCGATGGATTGGATCGGTTTGGGCATCGGCCCTAAGCCTAGCAATTCCTTAATAGGGCAAAAGGGCCATTTCCAAAGGTGATTGACAATGCCCTACGGACGAGGGTAGTGTCCGCACACCCAATCAGGGGTAGAAGATCGCCAAGGAGGTGGCACGTTATGCCGAACCACATCTTTTTCTCGGAGGTCATAGGAACGGGCCTACTGATCCTTCTGGGGGATGGCGTCGTCGCCGGCGTGCTGCTGTCGAAGTCGAAGGCTGAGAACAGCGGGTGGATCGTGATCACCTTCGGGTGGGCGATGGCGGTGGCGATGGCCGTGTACGCAGTGGGTCAGTTCGACGGCGCGCACCTCAACCCCGCGGTGACCCTCGGGCTCGCCGTGATCGGCGTGACCCAATGGTCCAACGTCCCCTCGTACATCGGCGGTGAATTGGTGGGAGCGTTCATCGGGGCGGTCCTGGTGTGGGTCCATTACAGCCATCACTGGAAGGAGACCGAGGATCCCGGTCTGAAGCTCGCCGTCTTCTGCACGGGCCCTGCGATCCGCAACCCAGCGTTCAACTTCATCAGCGAGGTCATCGGCACATTCGTGCTCGTCTTCGGGGTCGTCGCCATCACCTCCAAGGGAAATGGCCTGGTCGGTGGGCTCGCCCCGCTGATCATCGGCTTGCTCGTCTTCGCCATCGGCCTTTCGTTGGGTGGACCGACGGGCTACGCGATCAACCCCGCTCGTGACCTCATGCCCCGAATCGCGCACTTCCTGCTGCCGATACCAGGCAAGGGAGGGTCCGATTGGGAATACGCCTTGATACCCGTGGTCGGGCCGATCGTCGGCGGCATTCTCGGCGCGATCGTTGCCCACCAGCTTCCCATCTAGGCATCGCCGCCGAACGCACGGCGACACGTGAACGACGCATGGGCGAAAGGAGTTATTGATGGCGAAATACGCAGCAGCGATTGACCAGGGCACCACCAGCACGCGCTTCATGGTGTTCGATCACAGCGGCAAGGTTGTCTCTGTCGATCAGAAGGAGCACGAGCAGATCTTCCCGAAGCCGGGATGGGTGGAACACAACCCGCTCGAGATCTGGGAGCGCACTCAGGACGTCGTGCGCGCCGGACTCGACAAGGTGGCGATCGCCGACCTCGCGGCGGTCGGCATCACCAATCAGCGCGAGACGACCGTTGTCTGGGACCGTGGCACCGGCAAGCCTGTTTACAACGCGATCGTCTGGCAGGACACGCGAACCGACAAGATCGTCGACCAACTGTCGGCGGACGGCGGTCAGGACCGCTTCCGCGCCAAGGTCGGCCTGCCGCTCGCAACCTATTTCTCGGGTCCCAAGGTCAAGTGGATCCTCGACAACGTCGACGGAGCGCGGGCAAAGGCCGATGCAGGCGATCTCGCCTTCGGCAACATCGACGCGTGGCTGATCTGGCTGCTCACGGGTGGCACGGACGGTGGCGTGCACGTCACCGACGTGACCAATGCGAGCCGGACGATGCTCATGAATCTCGAGACCCTTGACTGGGACGACGAGATCCTCAGCATCATGACCATCCCCCGGTCGATGCTCCCGGCGATCCGGGCGTCGAGCGAGACCTACGGCACAGCAAAGGGCGTGCTTGCCGGCATCCCCGTGGCAGGCGACCTCGGCGATCAGCAGGCAGCCCTCTTCGGGCAGACCTGTTTCGCGGTCGGCGAGGCCAAGAACACCTATGGCACCGGGAACTTCCTGCTGCTCAACACGGGCACCAAGCCGGTGCAGTCGAAGAACGGTCTGCTGACCACGCTTGCGTACAAGATGGGCAGCGCCGACGCAACCTACTGCCTCGAGGGCTCGATCGCGATCACCGGCGCTCTCGTGCAGTGGTTGCGCGACAACCTGGGCATGATCGAGAAGTCCTCGGACATCGAGGTGCTCGCCAAGACGGTTGATGACAATGGTGGCGCGTACTTCGTGCCGGCGTTCTCGGGCCTCTATGCTCCCTACTGGAAGTCGAGTGCTCGCGGTGTGATCGCCGGCTTGACCCGCTACGTCAACAAGGGCCACATCGCTCGCGCCGCACTCGAGGCGACCGCGTGGCAGACGCGCGAGATCGTTGATGCCATGAACGCCGACTCGGGGGTCGCGTTGACCTCCCTCAAGGTCGACGGCGGCATGGTCTTCAACGACACGCTGATGCAGTTCCAGTCCGACGTCCTCGGCGTACCGGTGGTGCGACCGACCGTCGCCGAGACAACCTCGTTGGGCGCGGCCTATGCCGCCGGCCTCGCGGTCGGATTCTGGGCCCAGGTGGAGGACCTCCGCGAGAACTGGGGCAAGGACAAGGAATGGACCCCGCACATGGACAAGGCCGCCGTCGCCAAGGAGTACGCGCTCTGGAAGAAGGCCGTCACGCGGACCTTCGACTGGGCGGAGTGAGGCCTGTCTGAGGCCGATGTAGCAGACTGGAATCTGTTCTCGGAGGGGAGCCCGGCGGCGCCGTCACCGCGGCGTCGACCGGGTCTCCGCCGGGTGCCAACGCGACGAGAGGCAGGCTGAAAAGGAGATACATCATGGGTGACGAACAGAAAGCCGAAGGCGTCCCCGAGGAGCACGAGCATGGGCATCAGGGCTCCTTTGCCACGGGGCAAGAGGTGACCGAGCACCATCCCGAACGTGAGGAGGAGGAAGGCGATTTCGCGACCGGCGAAGAGCTGGCCAAGGACACTCATGAGGGCAGCTTCGCGGAAGGCCAGGAGACGACCGAGCATCATCCCGAGCTCCACAAGGGCGACTTCGCCGAGGGCCAGGAGGAGGAGCACACGCATCCGGGCTAGATCGACGACTTCCCGGGTGGTCGAGCGACCCGCGTGGACCGACTCGATACGCTCAGTGCAATGGCAACGCATAACCCGTCGATGAGCTCGCTCGAGGCTGACGTCCTGGTCATCGGAGGCGGCTCGACCGGCGCCGGCGTGGCCTGGGATGCCGCGCTCCGAGGCTTCTCCACCATCCTGGTGGAGCGCCGCGATCTGGCGGACGGAACCACCGGTCGATTTCACGGCCTCCTCCACTCGGGCGGCCGTTACGCGGTGAAGGATCCGTCCGCCGCCCGCGAGTGCATCGCGGAGAACCGGGTCCTGCGCGTGACCGCAGCCGATTGCATCGAGGACACCGGGGGACTCTTCGTATCGACGCCGTGGGACGACCCCGACTACGCCGACCAGTTCCTCGAGGGCTGCATGGCCACCGGCGTTCCCGCTGAGGAGATCCCGATCGGCGAGGGGCTCCGTCGCGAGCCGCGTGTCAATCCGGACATCCGGCGCGCCTTCCTCGTCCCCGATGCGTCGCTGGACCCGTGGAAGCTGGTCTGGGGATGCGCTCGGTCAGCCGAGGAGCACGGGGCGCGGATCCTTCCGTACCACCGCGTTCTCGATCTCGAGGTCGACGGTGACCGGGTCGTGGGCGCACGGGTTCGCAGCGAGCACGGCGAAGAATTCCGCATTCACGCCACTGTTGTCATCAACGCGGCCGGTGCGTGGGCCGGTCAGATCGCGGAGCTCGCGCATTGCAAGGTCAACGTCCGCGCCGGGATGGGCCTGATGATCGCGATGAACCACCGGCTCGTGCACATGTGTGTCAACCGATGCAAGCGGCCGGCCGACGGCGACATCCTGCTGCCGCTTCGCACCGCGTGCGTGATCGGCACCACCGATGTCTTTGTTCCCGATCCTGACCAGACCGAGATCCGCCAGGAGGATATCGACCTCCTCCTCGACGAGGGCGAGAAGCTGGTGCCTGGATTCCGCCAGGCTCGCGCCCTGCACGCGTGGGCAGGCGTGCGTCCGCTCTTCGAGGACACCGACAAGGTCGCCGAGACACGGGATGTCACCCGCTCCCACGCCCTCCTGGATCATTCCTCGCGCGAAGGCGTCGCAGGATTCGTGACGATCACCGGCGGTAAGACAACGACATTCCGGCTGATGGCCGAGGCGGCCGTCGACGCAGCATGCCTGCAGCTCGGCGGACACCGCGTCTGCAGGACCGCCGAGGTCCCCCTCGTGGGTTCCGAGAATCACGTCCCGTACCGCATCGGCAGCCGCCTGGCTGAGCGCGAACCGGTCCCCCAGGCCGAGGAGATCATCTGCGAGTGCGAGTTGATCACCAGGGCCCGGCTCGAGGACACGATCCGACAGCGCGACACAACGAGTCTCGACGACATCCGGCGTCTCCTCAGGCTGGGCATGGGGCCGTGCCAGGGTGGGTTCTGCATGTACCGGGTGGCCGGCATCCTGCACGCCGGCGGGAGCGTCGACCACCTGGGTGCAAATCGCGCGCTGCTCGACTTTCTCGAGGAGCGATGGAAGGGATTGCACCCCATCCTGCACGGCGACCAGCTCCGTCAGGCGCGGCTCGACGACTGGATCTATCAGGGCATCCTCGACGTGGAGCATCTTCCCGCATGAGCTACGACACCCTGGTTGTGGGCGCAGGCCTCGCCGGGTTGACGGCCGCGCTTCGCCTCGCCGAGCGGGGCCAGCGCGTGCTCGTCGCCGCTCGAGGAGTTGGGGCGACGCATCTCGCGCCGGCGACCGTCGATGTCCTCGGCTATCTCGGCGATGCGCGTGTCGACAGCCCGGCTCGATCGCTGGCGGCGCTGCTTGCGAGTGCGCCCGACCACCCCTACCGCCATGTTCCCGCTGAGCGGATGACCACGGCCCTCGAATGGTTCGCCGAACGCGCCGGCACCCTGGGCTATTCGGGCAACCTCGACGCGAACATGCTCCTTCCGACCGCGGTGGGGGTGCCGAAACCCTCGGCGCTGGCTCCGCAGACCATGACGGGCGGCGACCTTCGCGATGGCGGGCGGTTCGCGTTTGTCGGCTTCAAGGGTTTCAAGGACTTCCATCCGGCGCTGATCGCCGACAACCTTGGCCGTGCCCGCCTTCCGGCCCCGATCACCGCTCGTGCGATCGAGCTGGAACCGCCAGCCAGCCGCATCGGCGACCTCAGCGGGCGGGTGCTGGCCGGCAGGTTCGACCATGGCGAGCTCACCGACTGGCTCGGCGGCGCGTTGATGGATCGGATCGACGCCGACGAACGCATCGGTGTGCCCGCCGTCCTGGGACTGCGCAAGGCCGTCGAGACGTGGCGCGACCTCGAGTCACGGTTGGGCAGAAAGGTGTTCGAGGTGGCCACGCTGCCGCCGTCGGTGCCCGGCATACGCCTCTACGAAGCGATGGCTGCGGCGTTGCGTGACGGCGGTGTGCGCATCGTCCACGGCGTGAGGGTCTCCGGCGCCCACGCGAACAACCGCCGGATCGAGACTGTCGATGTCGTCAACGCGACTGGCAGCGTGTCGTACCCCGTCCAGGCCGTGGTGCTTGCCTCGGGCGGCTTCGCCAGCGGTGGGCTCGAGCTCGATTCGTTCGGCACGACGCGCGAGACCGTGTTCGACCTCCCCGTGATCGGCGTCCAATCGACCGATCGCGTTCGCTTCGCTCCGCGATACTTCGACGCGCAACCACTCGCCGGCGCGGGCGTGGCCACCGACGATCTGCTGCGACCCATCGATACCGCGGGGGACCCGGTGTACGCGAACCTGTATGCGGCCGGCGCGATCATCGGCGGCGCGGTCCCGTGGAGGGAGAAGTCGGGCACCGGGATCAGCATTGTCACGGGCTACGCCGCGGCGGAGGCGATCCTCACGCCGACGACGCTAGCGGCAACCGAGGCGGTCCGATGAACGATGCCATCCGCGACTCGCTCGATCACTGCGTGAAGTGCACGATCTGCGAGACGTTCTGCCCTGTGTCGCAGGCCACGCCGCTTTTCCCGGGCCCCAAGTACGCGGGACCCCAGGCAGAGCGGTACCGCGGCGCCGGACCGTCGCCGGACTCGTCGGTTGACTACTGCTCGGGATGCGGAATCTGCACGCAGGTCTGCCCCCAGGATGTGAAGATCGCTGAGATCAACTCGCGGGCACGCGCAAAGCTCTGGGAACGGCGCGGCATACCGATCCGCAACCAGTTGATCGCCCGACCCACGGTGATCGGCCGAATGGGGGCCCCGGTGGCGCCGCTTGCGAACTGGGCACTCCACAATCGTGCGGTTCGCAGTGTCGTGCAGAGCGTCATCGGGATCCACCGTGACGCACCGATGCCGAGCTTTGCGGGAAAGACATTTCAGTCGCGCGCGCGGCTCCATCGTGGGCCGACGAGCGATGCACCCGCGGTTGTCTATTTCCACGGTTGCGGGACCAACTATTACGAGCCGCGCGTCGGCGAGATGGTGGTCGCAGTCCTTGAGCACAACGGCTTTCGGGTGATCATCCCACCCCAGGACTGCTGTGGCCTCCCGCTGCAGTCCAACGGGAATTTCCGGACGGCGCGCACGTACGTGCGCCGGCTCGCCGGCAACCTGGCTCCGCACGCCCGAGCCGGGCTTCCGATCGTCGCGAACTCGACGAGCTGCGGGCTGATGTTGAAGCGCGAGGCGCATGAGATCCTCGGCGTCGACGACGCGGATCTCGAGGTCGTGAGCGGCGCGATGTTCGATCTCTGCGAGTTCCTGCTGCGTCTCCACGAGCAGGGAAAGCTGCGCACCGACTTCAGGTCACTGCCGCTGACCGTCCCGTACCACGCTCCATGCCAGCAGCGCGGCCACGGCATCGGCAAACCAGCGCTCGACCTGCTCGCGCTCGTCCCCGACCTGCACATGATCGAGCTCGATGTCGACTGCTGCGGGATCGCAGGAACGTATGGACTCAAGAAGGAGAAGTACGAGATCTCGATGGCGGTCGGCGAACGTCTTTTCACCGACATCGCCGCGACCGGCTCCGACCTCGCGGCATGCGATAGCGAGACGTGCCGCTGGCAGATCGCGCACGGCGCCGGCGTCACGGCGGTGCATCCGATCGAGTTGCTGTATCGGGCGTATGGGCTCGACGGGATGCTGCAACCGGGGCCGGTCACGGCAGGCCGTCAACCCACAACGGTCGGCGCGTGACTATGGCCGGGCGGCGCAGACCACGACCGGTGGTCGAAGAAACCCCAGACGGACAGGCGGTGATGCGCGTTGACGACGTGCTGCTCTTGCGCGGCGATCGCGGCACCTGGCTCATCGATCTCAAGGTTCGCTCGGCCGGCGGATCCCGCTCCCTGCAGATCCCGATCGGCAAGCACCGCGCCATCGACCGCCTCGCCTGGGAGCTCAGAAGGAGCGAGACCCCTTTCTGACCGCTGACGATCGGTGTCTAGCCGTGCACCGATGAGGATGGAGCCTGCTCCCCCTGCGGCAGCACGCTGCGCGCGCCGACGAGCAGGGAGTCGCAGACGAGCGCCACGCAGCGCTGGCGCTGCGGAGCGTCCATGAACAGCGGGTCGGCATGGCTGAGGCCGGCCATCATCGCCGACACGTCGGTGATGGTCACGTCGGGCCGGATCAACCCGGCTTGCTGCGCCCGCTGGAGGAGTTCGGTGACAGCGTCGATAAGCTCGCCGGAGATCTCCTGCTTGGTCGCGCTGAGGTCGACGCCCGAGGCGGCCATCGCGTCCGCGAGCGCCTTGAAATCCGCGAATTCATCGCACAGACGGCGAACAAAGGTGACGAACGCTTCGCCGGGTTCGTCGGAGGCAGCGGCGGACCGCGCGGCGGCAACGAGCGGGGTGATCCGCGCCATGAGCAGCGCCTCGAAGAGCGCACCCTTGGTCGGGAAATTGCGGTACACGGTGCCGACTCCGACCTGCGCCCGCTGCGCGACCTCATCGACGGGAACGTCGATGCCGTGGGTGGCCATCAAGCTTGTGGCCGCCTCGAGGATCCGCTCGCGGTTGCGCTGTGCGTCGGCTCGAAGGTGCCGCTCAGCCATGTGCGGCGCGTCCTCGAGCTGCTCTTCCTCGGTCGTCCCCGTGATCATCGGTCGTCCTGTCCTGGGTTGACAAACGGAACCATCGTTCCGTATAGTACTCCATAAGCGGAGCCCACGCTCCGATTCTACCCCAAAGTGAGGACGAACGCTATGCAACCAAGACGCGCGAACCCCTGGCTCGTCCTCGTGATCGTGGGTATCGCCCAGTTCATGGTCATTCTCGACGCGACCATCGTCAACGTCGCGCTCCCCTCGATTCAACACGGTCTCCACTTCTCCACGCCCAGCCTGCAGTGGATCGTCAACGCGTACACGCTGGCATTCGGAGGCTTCCTGATGCTCGGCGGTCGCGCCGCCGACCTGCTGGGACGGCGTCGCCTCTTCCTGCTCGGGATCGTCCTGTTCTCCGCCGCCTCACTGATGAACGGGCTTGCGGGTTCGGCCGGGATCCTCGTCGCCGGCCGGGCGATTCAGGGGCTCGGCGGGGCGTTGGTGACACCGGCGGCACTCTCGGTGCTGACCACCACGTTTGCCGAGGGCCGCGAGCGGACCACCGCGCTGGGTGTCTGGAGCGCGATTGCCGTCGGCGGCGGAGCGATCGGCCTCCTGCTCGGTGGCGTGCTCACCAGCCTCCTCTCGTGGCAGTGGATCTTCTTCGTGAACGTTCCGGTGGGCGTGGTCGCATTCGTCCTCGCCCTGCGATTCGTGCCCGAGAGCCGGATTGAGAACGCGCGCGGCGGTGTCGACATCGCCGGCGCCGTGTCGGTCACCGGGGGACTCGTGGTGCTCGTCTATGCGCTCGTCAATGCTCAGACCGCCGGATGGCTGTCGGGAGAGACGCTCGGTCTGGGAGCCCTCGCGGTGGCGCTGCTGGCCGCCTTCGTGGTGCTCGAGACGCGGCTTCGCCATCCGCTGATCCGGCTCGGCATCTTCCGGATGCGCTCGATCACCGGAGCCAATGCCGCGATGCTGCTCGTGGCCGGTGGCATGTTCGCAATGTTCTTCTTCGCCTCGATCTACGTTCAGGAGGTCCTCGGCTACAGCGCTCTGCGGGCAGGGCTCGCCTTTCTTCCGGTGACGGCGGGGATCATCGCCGGCGCCGGGCTGTCACAGCAGCTCATCCGGCGCGTGGGCGTTCGCGCCGTCGGGCTCACCGGGATGTCGATCGCGGCCGTCGGACTCATCGTCCTGAGCCGGATCCCGGTGCACGGCACCTACCTTGGAGATCTGCTTCCCGGACTGATGGTCATGGCCGTCGGCATGGGACTCACCTTCGTGCCAATCACGTTGATCGCGACCACCAACGTGGCTCCAGAGGACGCGGGACTCGCTTCGGGGCTGCTCAACACAGCCCAGCAGCTCGGTGGGGCCATCGGGCTGGCGGTGCTGTCGACGCTGGCAGCAAACACCACCGCGAACACGCTCTCATCGCTGGGTCACGCGCCCAGCGCGGCGGACGGCGTCAGCGCCCTTGTCTCCGGTTTCCATGTCGCGTTCCTCGTCGGCGCATTCCTGATGCTGTCCGGCGCGGTGATCCTGGCGGCCACCGTGCGCCGCGGCGACGTTTCGCGTATCGATAACACCAACGAGCATCCGGTCGAGGTGCTCGATACCGAGCCGGTCGCGGAGCTGGTCGGAGGTTGATGCCATGCGCACAGTCCCCGCCGACCAGATGTGTGCGCCAGGACCGAAGTTTCTCGGCATGACGTCTGACACAGTTACCGAAGATGAAAGCCATGCACACGGCCTTCCGTCGCATCGACATTGGAGCGAGTGACATGGCATCGAGCGTGATCCCCGACTCCCGTGGCAACGGGCTGGACGACCACGCGCCGGCAACGGCGCCGATCAATCAGGCCAGGTGGCGTAACCGCATCCGCGCGACCGGTACCGTCCAGGCTCTCAGAGTCCAGGAGACGGAGACCGGGTCGAGCCTCGGGTGCGAGATCGGCGATGACGCCGGCAGCCTTCTTCTGGTCTTTCCCGGGCGGAGACGCATCCCCGGGATCGAATTGGGCGCCAGAGTCCTCGTCGAAGGGATGGTGGGACTCTGGCGCCGCCAACTCGCGATCCTGAACCCGTACTACGAGCTGGTCAGCGACTAGCCCAGAGGCGTGGGGGCGCGGGGCTCAGGCGATGGCGCGTAGGTCGGCGTGGGTGCAATCGTCCGGGCCGAGCGCTGTCATCACGACTCGTTTTGTCGTGGTGAGCGAACCGGCGAACGGGGCGCGATACGTTCCGGAGAGTGGAGCGACGTCCGCGTAATCGCGCCCCACCGCGACCGTGATGTATTCGTATCCGGTCGCGCGACCGTGCGTGGGATCGAGCGACAGCACCCGAGCGTGGCCCTCAGAATCCGGCAGCAGCACCTCGACCCAGGCGTGCGATCCGCCGAAACCGAGCATCTGGCCTGACACGTACCTCGATGCGAGCCCCAGCCGACGGGTCAGGGCGAGCAGGACGTGCGCATAGTCCTGGCAGACCCCGGCGCCTCGAGCCATGGCTTCGCGCGCGGTGGTGTGCACCGACGTGGCGCCGTGCTCGTACCTCAGCGAGTTGTGAACGCATTCGTTCGCCGCGGTCGCGAGCGCACCTCCGGTCAGGCCGCTGGCTCGCAGTTCCTCGGCGAGACGATCGATCCCGCCGCCGGCATCGGTGAGCGGTGTCGCGTCGAGCAGGCTGCGATCCTCGAGCATCGCTTCCGGGACGAGATGGGGGCCATGGTGGGCGTCGCGCTCGACGACCGAGGAGGTGACGAAGGTGACCTCCTTCTCGACGTGCGGGATGTTCAGGGTGACCACCGTGTTGCCGAACGCGTCCACGCCGGCGTCGATGCGACGAGGAATCGCGTCGAGGACGCTGAGGCGGCGGCTGATGCGGCGCTGATCACCATGCACCGTCCGGGGTTGGATCACGAGCCGCTGCTGCAGCGAGCGCACCGGCCCGTCATAGCGATAGGTGATGCGTTGTTCAATCCGATACCGGGTTCGCGCAACGCGATTCCAGTCCACCTGGAGCGGATCCGAGGACCAGCTCCGCCCGGAGTCCGCGGACGCGGACGGCGGCTTCAACGTCATTGCATCGCTCCGGAAAATTCGCCGGCGAATTCGCCCACCACCGGTGGGTTCGCACTCGACCACGGCGGCGCGTCGACCGGTTCCGCAACTACGCGCATGGACCGGAGTGGGGCAGCCCCGTAGTGAGTCATCATCGCGATATCGAGGGCATCACGGCCGCGTCCGATCAGCACCCGACCGGTACGCGGCGTGTTATTGCGTGGATCGAAGGTGTACCAGCGGTCGCCGACATACGCCTCGAGCCAGGCCGCGAAGTCCATCGGCTCGTCCGGTGGCGGAACGTCGATGTCGGGCAGGTATCCGAAGCAGTACCGCGCCGGGATGTTCAGTCCGCGCAGGAAGGTGACCGCGAGATGGGCGAAATCGCGGCAGACGCCCGCTCGCTGCAGGTAGATGTCGGTCGCACCGGTCGACGGGCCGCTGCTTCCGTGCCGGAACGTGATGTTCTCGTGCACCCAGTCGACAACGGCCTGGACACGCCCCCACCCCGGCGCGACGTCCCCGAAGAGTCGCCACGCGGTGTTGCCAAGCCTGTCGGATTCGCAGTAACGGCTGGCCAGCGTGAAATGGAGGGTGGAGTCGGGCAGGTCGGCGACGGCGGCCTGGATCGCCGTTGGGTTGACCTCGTCGACGCCGCTGCTCACCTCGACCTCTGCTTCATATCTGATCCGCGTGCTCCCCGGCCCAAGTACGAAGCGCTGGCACGTGTTCCCGTACAGGTCGGTGTACTCGTGCAGCTCCGTACGGGGCCAGGTCGCGACGCCGCCGGCGCTCATCGCCAGCACCGCATCGGGGCGCGGCTCCACCTGGAGGACGAAGGTGACCGGCCATTCGAGGTCATGGAGAAACTCACAACCCACGCGAAGCCGCCGACGGCTCGTGGGGGCCTCGATCACGATCCTCACTGTACCGCCGAATCGACGCGTGTGAACCGCTCTGGATGCACAATCGCCGGCGCGACTCCTTGTGCACCGCGACCAATGACGATGTGGCGGATTCGGGGAGTACTGTCCGTGGATGACGACCGAGGCCGGCACCGCCAGGGGGCTCGCCTTCGGACTGCCGCGAGCCGCCGACGAATGCGTCGATCTCGACGGCGTGGTACGCCCGCCATATGCCGAGCTGCTGGCAACCCTCGAGCGTGCCGCGGGCACGCTCCCACAGGTCCGTCGTGATGCGCAGCAGTGGTTTGCCGCCCGTGGCGTCACCTTCGGCGTCCCCACGGAGGGTGTCGCCCCGATCTTCCCCTTTGATCCGGTCCCGCGCGTCCTCTCGTCTGCTGAATGGAGGACGCTGAGCCGCGCGCTCTCGCAGCGCGCGATGGCGCTCGACCTCTTCGTCTCCGACTGCTACGGCTCGCAGCGGGCGATCCGCCACGGCGTCGTGCCCGGACGGCTCGTCTACAGCAGCACCGGCTATCTCCGCGACATCGTCGGGATCCGCCCTCCCCGTGCGACCTGGTGTCACGTCTCCGGCATCGACGTGGTCCGGGTGCAGGGGACGTTCCACGTGCTCGAGGACAACGTGCGCATCCCGAGCGGCATCGCCTACGCGCTCGAGTCACGGCGCGCGATGGAGTCACTGGCTCCCGAGTGGTTCGAACTGGCCCCGGTCCGGCCGATCCATGGCTACACCGGCAGGCTCCGCCGGATCCTGCAACGCATCGCACCGCGACAGTGGGATGCCGACATCGTGGTGCTCACGCCCGGACCGTTCAACGCCGCGTATTACGAGCACCGGCTGCTTGCCGACGAGATGAATGCAACCCTGGTCGAGGGACACGAGCTCATCGTTGTCGAGGACGAGGTGTACCGCCGCAATCCTGACGGGACCTCTCAGCGGGTTGACGTCATCTACTCGCGCGTCAACAGCGAATGGCTCGATCCCCTGGTCTTCCGCCGCGATTCGATGCTCGGAGCACCGGGCCTCATCGAAGCGTGGCGCCGCGGCAACGTCGCGATCGCCAACGCGCCGGGAACCGGCGTTGCCGACGACAAGGTGATCTACCCGTACGTGCCGGCGATGATCCGCTATTACCTCGGCGAGGAACCCCTCATGGACAACGTTCCCACCTACGACCTCACCGATGACCGGCAGCAGGCGCACGTTGTCGCCAACGTTGACAAGATGGTGTTGAAGCCGGTGGATGCCAGCGGCGGGTACGGGATCCACTTCGGACGGCTGATGGGGTCTGAAGAACGCACCGACCTGCTCGACCGTGTCAAAGCCAATCCGCGGCAGTGGCTCGCACAGGAGGAGGTCGCGCTCAGCCGTGCCGTCTGCCTGCGCGCCGGCGGCGGCTTCGAGCCCCGCGTGGTCGACCTGCGTCCGTTCGTGTTGCTCGACGAGCGACCCTGGATCGTGCCCGGCGGCCTGACCCGTGTCGCCGGTGACCCCGATGAACTCGTGGTGAACTCGTCACAGGGAGGCGGGAGCAAGGACACATGGGTACTGACACGCTGACCTACTCGGTGTCGCATCGCACCGTCCTTCGCTACACCTCGACGGTGACCATCTCGTACAACGAGGTGCGCATGCGGCCGCGCGATCGCGGCTCGCAGCGCACGCTCGCATTTTCACTGCTGAGCAAGCCATGGGCTGTACCGCGCAGCCGGCTCGATTACTACGGCAATTTCGTCCATCGCCTCGATGTGACATTCCCGCACGACGTGCTCGAATTCACGGTCGAGGCCGTGGTCGAGAACGGCGAGCCGCGGCGCCGTCGTCTGTCCGAATGGGAACAGGACGCGCTCGCAGGCGATCCACGCCTCGAGTTTGTGCTTCCGAGCCCGCGGGTGCCTCTCGCCGAGAACACGCGAGCGCTCTGGCGTGAGTGGAATGGCGCGGACACCAGCTTCGACAGCGTCCTGGCAACGGCGCATCGGATACCGCGCGAGCTGCGCTACGTCAGCGGCGCGACGACCGTCGAATCGAGCATCGACGATCTTCTCGCCGGAGGTGCGGGCGTCTGTCAGGACTTCACGCACCTGTTCCTGGCGATGGTGCGTGGGGCCGGGTGGCCGGCGCGATACGTGAGTGGGTACCTCGGACCGGTCGACGAGGAGGAGGTTGTCGAGGGCGAGTCGCACGCGTGGGTTGAGGTGTGCGGCGCCGATGGGCGCTGGCTCGGGCTCGACCCGACCCTCGGACAGCACGTCGGCGCGCATCACCTCCGGCTTGCGGTTGGTCGTGATTACGGCGACGTTGCGCCGCACCACGGCCTCTTCTTCGGAGCGGCGACCGGAGCGCCTCCGGAGGTCACGGTGCGGATTGCGAGGATGTCGAACCAGCAGGTCGAGCACGTGGAGCACCACGCTGCGGTGCACTGGCAGCAGCAGCAACAGCAGCAGTAGCCAGGGTCAGGTCCAGGGTCGCGCAGACCTCTCCGCCCAGTACTCATCGGCAGGCTCACCGAGATCGGGGAAGCTGGGAGCGGCGATGGTCAGGGCCATCAGGTTGCTGGTCAGCTGCTCAACGCTCGCGGCGCCGCTGAGCACGACCGAAACCCAGGGTTGCGCGAGCACCGCTGCGATTGCAAGCGCGTCGGGCGTCACGCCCAGCGCAGCCGCGGCGCTGCCGAGGGGAGACTCCGGGCCTCCGTCGCCTCCGCCCACGGTCAGCCTGCCGTTGGCCAGCGCCTCCTTGACGATCACCGCCCAGCCGGCCGCCGACGCCTCCCCGAGCGCGGGACCGGCCGAGGTTTCGAGCAGGTTCCAGGTCGCCTGCACCGCGGAAAACAGCGGGGCGCCATCGACCCGGACCTCGAGCGCGCCGCGGATGGTGTCCGCCTGATTCGGGCCGGTGGTGGTGATACCGACGAGCAGGCCCTTCTGACGCAGCCGCGCGAGCGCCGCGAGCAGCGCCCCGTCCTCGAGCGCCCCCGACTCGATCGTCAGCGAGTGCACCTGGTACAGGCGAAGCTGGTCGCCGAGCAGCGCGCTGGTCTCGCGGTATTGACGCTCGAAGTTCGCCACCGAGAGATCCTTGACCTCCTGCACGGGCGCTGCCATGTCCCAGCCTCCGACGTACGTGTATCCCCACTTTGAGCCGACCACCAGGTCATCCACGCGGCCGTGGTGCGCGATCCACTCGCCGAGGAATGCTTCGGCTGATCCGTAGGAGCGCGCCACGTCGACGTAGCGCACTCCCGCGGCGTACGCGGCGTCGAGCAGCTGCGATGTCCGCTCGCGGAGCGCAGTCATCGAGCGATCCCCGCCGAGGTCGGCGGCGCGATTGGTGGTGATGTAGGCGGGCCGGCCGACAGCCGCGAGCCCGAGACCGATGCGGCTTACCGGCGGTCCGTTGCGCCCAAGCGTGGTCACGTCACGAGAACTACCCTGACGGACTGATCGGTCGTCCCGACTGAGCATGCGGCACATGGTGATCGCGCAGGATCTGAACAACAACCCGGTGGGCCGAACGCAGATCGCCCCGCCGTACCATCAGGGCGTGGCGACGCTGGTGGTCGATGGACCGGACCTCGTGGTCAAGATGTCCGAGCTTGAGAAGTTCGAGGCGCTGCATCCCGACGTCCGCGTTCCCCTGAGCGCCATTCGCGAGATCCGTGCTGTCGATGAGGCGTGGCCCGAGTTGCGCGGCATTCGCGCGCCCGGGACGGGTATCCCCGGAGTGATCGCGGTGGGGACGCGACGCGGCTCGTTCGGCAAGGATTTCGTGGTGGTGCACGGCAAGGAGCCTGCGGTCGTCGTCGAGCTCGCGGACGCCACCTACTCGCGAATCGTCGTGACAACACCGGACGCGGACCGCGTGGCGACTGAGATCCGTGGCCAACTCATGCCGTCGATCACGGCACCGCCGGCGCCCTGACCTCTCGAAACTACCTCGACGCGCGCCGGCGGACGATCGCCACCGTGACGAGGACCGCACCCGATCCGAGCAGCCACGGCGCGAGTGCATTGGGGGCCGAACCCGTCGACGGAACCGATGTTGTCGTTGTCGACGCTGACGTGCAGACGCCCGTCGGCGGCCTGATCACGTTGCTGTCCAGCGTCAATGCGCCGTTCCTCGCCAGGGCGCGCCCGCCGTTGAGCCCCCCGCCGACGCCGATCGTGGCTCCGGTGGTCAGGGTGATGCTGGTCAACGCGATCAGGTTGCCTTGAAACGAGGTACCAGTGCCGAGGGTCGCGGAACTCGTCACCTGCCAGAACACGTTGCATGAATTGGCTCGGCCGATGAGCGCCACGCGCGAGCGGCTCGCCGTTGTCAGCGTGGAGCCGATCTGGAAGATGAAGAGCGAACCGGTGCGGTTCTCGCCATTGAGGGTCAGCGTTCCGGTGAGTTGCGCTGACGAACTGAAGTGGTACACACCCGGGGTGAGGGTCTTGCCTCCGAGGTTCACCCCGGACATATTCCTGAACGGCGTCGCGTGAGCGGCGTCGTTGTAGGTGGTGATCAGATCCGTGTGAGCTCTGATCGCCACCATATCGTCCTCATTCTTGGCGCCGGTGACGACTCCGGGTGGAAACCCTGTGACCGACGATGCCTTGTTCGGGCTGATCGCCAGATTGCCGGTGATCGCCGTGGAACCGGTGTTGGTGATCGCAGATGCGGCCATCACGGTGAAATTGGCGGCTGACAGCAGACGGGGCCGCGCAACGGCCGCCAACGCGGCGTTGGGCAGGATCGCGAGCGCTGCGGCGCCAAGGCACGCAGCCACAACAATGCGGCGCGAAGCTCTCAGGACACCGGGTCGGTTGCTCACAACTGGGCCAGCATGCGCCACCTCCCCGTCGGGCACTGTGCGCTAGCGTACGTATGCCGGCTCCGGGGTCAGACTGAAACGGGACCGATACGCGAACATTTCAAGGATGAAGCAGGTTCCCGCGTGATGTCGGTCATGCCAGGCATCGTGAGCGCCTTCGACGCCCGGGTCGGCGATCTCATCGAGGGTGCCACCACCCGTCACCACATCCGGCGATTGCGACGTGCCGGGTGGGCCGGCGCGCTTCGCGGCGACGGCGGAGGCTGGACGAGGCTCGCTCCCGTGCGCGACGGCAACAGCCTGTCGGTGCACGTCGACGGAAGCTCCGCCCTGCCCGCGATCGCGGCAGCGGTGCGCAGCGCTCGCTCGTTCGTCCATGTCGCCGGCTGGACAGTTGACCCCGAGTTTGCCCTCGATCGCAATCCATCGGTGGTGACCGTGCGCGACGTGCTTGCGGAAGCCGCGAATCGGGTCGATGTCCGCGTGCTCGTCTGGGCCGGAGCACCCGTGCCGATCATGCAGCCATCGCGTGCGAAGGCGCGTGAGCTCATGCACCGGCTCACCACGGGCACCCGAATTCACGGAGCGCTCGACCCGCGCAACCGCCCGATGCACTGCCATCACGAGAAGCTGGTGATCGTGGATGGCACTCTGGCGTTTGTGGGAGGCATCGACCTGACGGCCCTCGCCGGTGACCGGTTCGACGGCGCGCCGCACACTCGCAGCACTCTTGGATGGCACGACGCCGCAGCCCAGCTCGAGGGCCCTGCGGTGGCCGATGTCTGTTCGCATTTCGCCCTGCGCTGGCAGGCGACGACGGGGGAAACACTCCCGGATGTCGAGACGCCTCCCCCCGCGGGCAACAGCCGCGTCCAGGTGGTCAGAACGGTCCCCGACCACACCTACAAGTCCCTCCCTCGCGGTGACTTCAGCATCCTCGAGGCGTACATGGGCGCCCTGCGCGGTGCGCGCCGCCTGGTCTATCTCGAGAATCAGTTCCTCTGGAGCGCCGAGGTGGCTGCCGTGCTCCGTGAGAAGCTGCTCCATCCCCCCAGCGATGCCTTTCGGCTCTGCATCATCCTGCCGCGACATCCCAACAACGGCAACGACGACACGCGGGGGCAGCTCGGCATGCTCCAGGCCGCGGATCACGATCACCGTCTCCTGGTGGGAACGGTGGGGCCGGTGCACCGTCAGCAGCCCCCCGTGTACGTGCACGCGAAGGTCGGCATCGTCGACGACGCCTGGCTGACGGTGGGGTCGGCGAACCTCAACGAGCATTCGCTGTTCAACGACACCGAGGTCAACGTGGTGACCGACGACGCACACCTGGCTCGCGAGGTGCGCGAGCGACTGTGGAGCGAGCACCTCAACCAGGACGTCCGGGGCCGCGATCCTCTGGAGGTCATCGAAGACCAATGGCGCACGGTGTTGCACCAACGACCACCATATGACGTCCCGCTCAGGCCGCTACCCGCCGTGTCACGGCGCTCGGCACGGCTGCTTGGGCCGCTGAAGGGACTGCTCGTCGACGGCTGACAGCTGCGCGTCTCTCGAAGCGCGACCGGTTCAGCCGAAGAGCGCGGTGAACGCGGCGGGCGCCGACGCCGCATTGCCGAGCAGCCGCAACCCAAACGCCGCTTCGATGGTGCGCAGCGTGGTGTAGTGATCGCCCGGGACGGCAATCGCCCCGCGGCCACGCGCGTTCGCGGAGACCACGACCATCGGTACTCTGCCACCCGCCGCGTTCCCGCAGCAGGACCCGGATGGGGACGCATCGTTCTCGTCCATCGTGATGATCACAGTCCCGTGGTTTGCGAACCAGGCGGATGCGAGCACCAGGGGGAGGTTCACATGGAGCCAGGCGTCGCCTTCGGCAACGCTCCCGTCGTGCATGTCGTTCGCGAGGTTCGGCGTGATCCACACGAAATCCGCGGGCGCACTGGAATCCAACGTGGCTGACATGGAGCCCGCACCCGGATAGGGCAGGACGTGAGCCGAGCATCCGCTCCCTCGCTCCGCGCTGAAGTACATGAAGGGGTTGTGCTTCTCGGCGTAGTCACCTGCGCCGCCGACCCGGTCGCATGGCGATGGCATGCTCTCCATGTACGCCAGCCAGGGGATGCCGGCGCTGGACAGCTGAGCGCCCAGATCCAGGGACTGGAACGGTCCACATCCCCCACCGTCGGGCGTGCAGTCAGAGCTGACGCCCTGCACGCTGCCGCTCTCGAGCGCCAGGTAATTCGGCGCGCTCGGATGGGCGATCCCATACCAGGAGATCAAGGATGCGTAGCTCGAGGCAAGTGAACAGAGGTACGGATCCGCGGAACAGGAGCCGAGGGTCGCGGCGTACCCGCGGTTCTCCTCCACGATCACCATCACATGGGGAACCGAACGCTGCACAGGAGTTGTGACGGAGGAGGTTGGGGTCACCGACGGCGGCGCTTGCGTCGCCGGCTCGGACACGCTCGAGGCGGCTGACCCGCAGGCTGCAACGATGCAGGCGGCCAACGCCGCCACAACCAGCGGCGTGGCTCTCGTGGACACCGCTTTCATGGGTGGAGCATGCCGCCCGCAGCCGCTCCTCCGAGCGGACAGTTACCGCGTGGAGTGTCCAGCGGTGGCGCCGTAGGTGCTTTAGGTTCTGGACCGCCCGCGCATCATGTACCAGCCGCCGACGATGAGGATCACGATGACGATCACGTAGACGATGATCTCCTTGGTGCCGAACAGGGCGAATGCGAGCATGGGCTGTCTCCTACGTCGATGGTGCGGCGGGACCTGCTGCCGCCACGGGGGATTGGCGCCATCCTACGGTGCCGATGCGCTCTTGTGCTGAATACGTCTGGCTGATCTGAGGGCACCTAGAATCCGCCCAATGCGCGGGGTCATCGGATGCGGCCGGCGGTTCCTGACCGCCCCGCGCGTCCGAGAGGGCGGGATCATCGCCTGCCTCCTGGTGGTCGGACTCCTCGTCCGGCTGCCGAATATGAATGGCCCGCTCCTGGCGATCTCCTCATTTCGCCAGACGGAGACCGCGTACCCGGCACTGATCTATCACCAGCAGGGCATCGATCTGTTCGCCCCACAGCTTCCCGTTCTCGGCAAGCCCTGGCAGGTCCCATTCGAGTTCCCGCTGTTCCAGGCCATGGCCGCGGTGATCATGGATCTCGGCGGCGCCGTCGACTGGGCGACGCGAGTGAGCGGGGTGATCTGTTTCATGGCGACAGCGGTCGCCATCTGGGGCATGGTCCGCCATCTCTCCACACGCATCGCGGCCGGAATCGCGGTGCTCGTGTTCCTCGCGTCACCGTTCAACGTGTGGTGGAGCCGGGCTCCGATGATCGAGTACATGGCGACCGCGTTCTCGGTCGGATACGTGTGGGCGGGCATGATCTGGATCGACAAACGCCAGCGGCGTTTCGCGGCGCTCGCCATCGTCCTGGGCACGCTCGCGATGCTGGTCAAGGTGACCAGCGCGGTCTTCTGGATGGTTCCCCTCTTGCTGTACTGGGGCAGGGCGTCCCGACCACCATGGCGCCAGTGGCTGCGCGATCGTCTCCAGGTTGCGGGGGTCCTGCTTGCGGTCCCTTTGATCGCGTGCGTGCTCTGGACACATCACGCGGATGACGTCAAGGCGGCGAGCCCCGCAACCAGCTGGTTGACAAGCGAGGCGCTCGTCGGGTTCAACTTCGGTTCGGTCGCGCAGCGGTTGGACCCCCACCAGTGGGGCAAGATCATCCACCCGTTCGACACGCTCGTGACCGGGCTGCCCTTCTGGCTCTTCGGCGTGGTGTGCCTCGTCGCGATCCTGCGTGAACGGCGCGCGGTGTGGTTCGGCGTCGTCCTTGCGGGCGCGCTCCCGGTGCTCACGTTCATCGACCTCTACGCGGTGCAGGCGTACTACCTGGCGGCGGTGAGCCCGGCTGCGGCCGCCGTGACCGGCTACGCGCTTGACGGCGTGCTCCGCCGCCTGCCTTCAGTGCCCCTTCGCGCCGCGGCAATGGCGGTGATCATCGCGTGGCTCGGTGCAACCCTGTATGTCCAGCGCGACTTTCTGGCCTCGAGCTACACGAGCCCCACGCCGGATCCGGCGCACGTTCTGGCGCAGGCACGCGAGGTCGATGCGGGGACGAACGCGCACGATCTCATCGTGTTCGACGGACTCCAGTGGTCGCCGGCCGTCCCGTATTACGCCCGCCGGCGAGGCATGATGCTCGTGCAGATCATCGTGACGCCCAAGCTGCTCAACTCCCTGCCGGGACAGGGATACACGTACCTCTACACGGTCACGCCACACCCCGGCGCGTTTTCAGCCGACGCGATCGCCGTGCTCCAGCGCTGGGCATGGTTCGGCGATGTCAGCCCACACCTGTTCCGCCTGGCGACGACATATGCCGGCGTCGAGTCGGCATACCTCGCGGCAACGGCACAGCCGCTTGCCCCGGCCGGAGCTGCGGCCTCGCTCATCTCCGGACCACGAACGCTGCTCTGTGACGGGCCGGCGACCGACGTCACCGTGCCGGCGGGAGCCCCCGTCATGCTGCGGTTCGGCGGTCTCCCTGCCGCCGGCGGCATCACGCTTGCCATCAACGGGCGATGGATCCCGGCCGAGGCGACCGTCGTGGTCAGCGCCGAGGCGTCAGCGAGTGGCTCGCTGCACCTCGCATGCGCAGGCGGGACCCAGCTCGTGCTCACCGGAGCGTCTCAGCAGCAGCCGTGACGCCGTCGTGGGCGTCAGCCGGGCGCGTCGCGACGAGGCTGCTCCGCGACCTTGAGCTCGCGCGCAGCCGTGACCAGGTCGGGCCGCGACTTGATCAACACCGGAAGCGTTTCGGCCAGCGCGGGCTGGGTGATGTCCACGTGACCCAGCGCCATCAACGCACGCGCCCAGTCGATTGACTCCCCGATCGACGGCGTCTTGCGCAGATCCAGCCGGCGGGCGGCGCGAACCACACCGGCCACCTGGCGCGCCAGGCGATCCTCGATGCCGGGAATGCGAGCGAGCAGAATCTCTCGCTCGCGCTCCGCGGTCGGATACTCCAGCGCGAGGTAGAGACAGCGCCGTCGCAGCGCCTCGCTGAGCTCGCGCGTGTTGTTGCTCGTGAGCACCACGAGCGGAAATCGTGTGCCGGTGATCGTTCCCAGCTCGGGGATGGTCACCTGGAACTCGGCGAGCACCTCCAGCAGCAGCGCCTCGGTCTCCACCTCAACGCGGTCGACCTCGTCGATGAGCAACACCACGTCATCGTGCGCACGCACGGCCGCGAGCAGCGGCCGCTCGAGAAGATACGGCTCGCTGAAGATGTCTGCCTCGATGTCCTTCCAACCGGCGGCGCCATCCGGGACGCCACCGCCGGCCTGGATGCGCATCAACTGCTTGCGATAGTTCCATTCGTACAGCGCGCGGCTTTCATCGAGACCCTCGTAGCACTGCAGCCGGAGCAGGCGTGAGCCGGTGATCGTGGCCAGCGTCTTCGCAAGCTCGGTCTTCCCCACGCCGGCAGGGCCCTCGACGAGCACCGGTTTGTCGAGGCGATCCGCGAGGAACACGACCGACGCAATCGACTCGTCCCCGAGATACCCGGCATTGCGCAGACGGTCGAGGACATCTCCCGGATCACGGAACCGCTCACCCACGCAGCGGCCCTCGGGCCGGCGGCAAAGCGGACCGCGCGCAGGTTGGCGTCATTGTTCCGGCGCCGGCCGCGGATACCAGTCCGGGAGCTTGGCGTCGACGTTGATCCATACCGACTTCGGTTGCGTGTATTCGTGCATCGCCTCGAAGCCCATCTCGCGGCCGTACCCCGATCCCCCAACTCCTCCAAACGGTGAGGCCGGCGAGACTCGCTTGTACGCGTTCACCCAGACCATCCCGCAGCGCAGCAGCCCAGCGACCCGGTGCGCGCGGGCAAGGTCGTTCGTCCAGAGCCCGCTCCCGAGACCGTACTGCGCCGAGTTGGCGATCCGGATCGCCTCATCCTCGTCGCGGAAGGTGGTCACCACGACGAAAGGCCCGAAGACCTCCTCCTGGCTGACGGTCGCGCCCGGATCGGCACGCACCACAGTGGGTTGCACGTAGTAGCCGGCGGCGAGCCCGGGAGCTCTCGGGGCCTCGCCACCGCAGAGGATCTCTCCACCCTCGGCACGCGCCACGTCGACATATCCGAGCACGCGCTCGCGGTGCTGCGCCGATGTCAGCGGCCCCATCTCGGTCGACGGGTCCAGCGGATCGCCCACCCGGATGCTCGTCGCCAGCTTCACGAAAGCATCGAGAAAGTCGTCGGCGATGCGCTCGTGGAGCAGCAGCCGCGATCCCGCGATGCACGCCTGCCCCTGGTTGTGGAAGATCGCGAAGGCCGAGCCGTTGACCGCCCGCTGCACGTCGGCGTCCTCGAACACGATGTTCGCGCCCTTGCCCCCGAGCTCGAGGTGCAAACGCTTCAGCGTCTGCGCGCTTGCCTCGACGAGCCGCCGCCCGACAGGCGTGGATCCGGTGAATGACAGCATCCGGATCCGCGGATGCGTTGCGATCGCCCAACCGGCCGAATCGCCATACCCGGGGACGATATTGACGACTCCGTCGGGGATGCCGGCCTCCTGGATGAGCCCGGCGAGACGGAGCGTGCTCAGGGGGGTGAGCTCGCTGGGTTTCATCACCACCGTGTTGCCGGCGGCAAGCGCCGGTCCCAGCTTCCAGCTCGTGAACATCAGCGGAAAGTTCCACGGAACGATCTGCCCCACGACGCCGATCGGTTCGCGAACGAGGTAGTTGAGGAAACCCGCTTCGACCGGGATCACCGACCCCTCGTGCTTGTCGGCCATTCCGCCGAAATATCGATACCACGCAGCCGTCCGCGGAACATCGAGCCGGGACGTGTCACGAATCGGATGTCCGGTGTCGACGGTCTCGAGCCGCGCCAGTTCGGCCGCGTTGGCCTCGACAAGGTCCGCCAGCCGCAACAGCATCCTGCCGCGCTCGGCGGCAGCTGTCGCCGCCCACGCAGGCAGCGCGCGCTCCGCTGCGTCCACGGCTCGGTCGACATCGACGGCCCGTGCTTCGGCGACGCGAGTGATCGTCGACCCGTCGTGCGGATCGAGGACGTCGAGCTCGCCGCCTTCAACAGCGTCGACCCACCGCCCGTCGATGAACAGGCGGGTCTGGAGTCCAGCCGTGTCGAAACGCGCCGGTGCCGGCAGCCGAACGTCGAGCCCCACGAGGGTCTCGGTCAGAAGTCCACTGGGTGGCTGGGCAGCTTGCCCGTCGCGTACAACTCCGGAAGCTCACCGTCGGCGTTCTCCCAGACCAGGAGCATCGCCCGCTTGGGGGCGTAGCCCTGGTGCCGGATGTTCGCCGGCATGGACGCCACGTCGCCGGGCTTCATCACGACTCGGGTTCGCGCTGCCCCGGTATCGCGATCCTCGACGGCCCAGATGATCTCGTCGCTCAACTGGACGAACCACTCGACACGGTCGTTGCCGTGGATGATCGGGAGGATGTACTCCTCAGTGGTGGGGCAGTACAGGCTGTCCTTGCACACGCTCACCACCGAGGGGTTCCAGGTGACGTCGGATCGCGACAGATAGGCGAACAGGTTGTAGGCCTTCACCTCGGACTCGAACCCCGGCTCGGCCTCGATCTCGGGGGCGTCCTGAGTGACGTCGGCGAACATGCGGTTGATGGGATGGGTGGCGTCGGTGCGAAGCTGCTCGTCGTCGTCGCAGGAGACCATGCGCTTGGAGGCAACCCGCCGCCTAGTCACAGCGGCGATGTTGCTGCCATTCTTGTCACCAAAGGCACTGCCCGTCTCCTCCGGCGAGGCAAAGGGATCGAATGAGGCATTGGTCCAGTCGGCGAGCATCCGCTCGAAGGTTGCCTTGATATTGTCGCTGGGGAAGTTCTCGACGTGATCCATCTCCGCTTTGCGGTATGCGTCGTTGTACCGGCCCGCAAAGAGATCGACTGTGCCGTAGTGGTTCACCGTGCCCACCACGCCGTCGAAGTTGACGATGCCATAGAAGAAGTTCCAGGCGACATCGCGCTGCATGGCTCGGAGGAAGGCATCCGCCGACATCACGTGGCTGCCGGTGGGCCACTTGACGTACACGAAGTACTCGTCGCGCCGGAAGTGAAACTCGCCAAGCGTGAATTCCGCGTACCCGTGAGCGTTCGGCTCGCTCGCGATGACATTCGCGTCCATGAGCAGGGTCATCGGGTATCGGCTCCCATCATTGTGTCGGCCAGCCTCAGTGGGTCTGGCAGATCTCTCCCCACCGATAGACGGTGTCGGCGCCTTCGATCGTCTGCAGCAGCATGACCGAGGGCTTGTCGGCGTGAAAACGATAGGCGGCGTGCGCGGGCAGCATGGTCATGTGGCCGCGCCTGGCGATGACGCGCCCCATCCGGGGGCCTGCGGGTTCATGACCAAGCTGGATCGAACCGCGAGTGCCTTCGGGGGGTTCCTCGTCAACTGAAAGTCGATGCAGGATGACCTCGACCTCGCCATCCATGACGAGTGCGAACTCGTCGTGAGCCGTGCTGCGCCATTCCGAATCACCCTCTGCGCGGATAGCTTCGAGCACGTACTGGCGATTCTTCCCGACTGCAACCTTTTCGTAGGGCTGCGAATGCGCGGCGACATCGAAAACGTTCGAGAACGTATAGCGTTTCGGGTCGTCGTCGATGATTTCGACGCCCCCTTTCTCATACTGCTCCAGCGATCCGAAACGGGTGACATACGCCGGCACGATTCTTGTCCTCGGCAATTGACGCTTTGCAATGTGCGACATGCGAACACTGCGGCGCTGTTCGAACGTCTGAAGCCTACGCCCGTCATTGCGGACAAGTCAATCGAAGCGTGGTCAGGGGCGGCCGCCCCACGTGGATGGCGCCGCGGGCGCAGGCGAACCAGTCGAGCCCGCGTGCAGGTCGCCGAGCAACGCGGCGCGGAGCGTCGACATCTGGGCGATGACGTCGGGGATGTCGGAGGTCTCCGGCAGCCGCAGCCTCAGCTCGCGCATTCCCGCTGCGTACAGGGTGGCGACGGTGTGCTGGCAGTCCTCGAGGGTGCCCACCAGGCCTGCGGCCACCTCGGCCTCGGCCCGCAGCGCCGGATCACGTGAGAGCCGCGCCTGCGCCTCGGCCGCCGTCCGCCCCGGAGACGCCGGGAGACACACCGCGCTTCTTCCAGGTGAACCGCGCAGCCGCGCAACGAGCGTTTGCAACGGTGCCGGGCCGAACACCGGAACACCGCCTGCCGCTCGAATCGCCGCCTCGGCCTCCGCACTGGGTGCGTCGACCGAGACGTCATGCCCACCTGCCACGCGACTGCTGAAGGCGACGATGCCTGCCGGGGTGGCAGCGGTACCGCGGAGCCAGAGATCGGAGATGGGGTCGAGCACACGCTCCTCGGTGTCGCCGACGACCCATCCGATACGCATGCCCGCGACCATCGCCTCAGTAGGCCGCGCGGCGCCTGCGGCCACCCATACGGCCTGCCATCCGGCCCTGGCCGCGAGCACCGCGACGGGTGGGAGCACGTCTGGGTTGCGAGGCAGCAGGAGACCCAGCTGCAGCTGACGTCCGGCTGCTGTTTCCACGCGCCCGATCTTGACACCGGCCTTTTCGGGCGGGCGCACAATCGCCGGATGGGTGAGTCGGATGTCGTCGGTGGCATGGTGGTGCGGATGGCCGCGGCGCTCCGGCAGGCGGCCGTTCCGGTGTCGACCGGGGAGCTCCTCGACGCCGCGAAGGCACTCGAAGTCGTTGACACGGGAGCACGACACCAGGTCCATGCGGCGCTGCGCGCGACACTGATCAAACGACAGCGCGACGTCGACACGTTCGAGCGGATCTTCGCTGCGCTGACCGCCGCGTTCGGTGATGGCCCGCTGCCGGTGGCCTCGATCTCCTCCGACGACGCCGGCGCGGCCGTCCAGGCGCCCCTCGCCGGCGCGAACACGGAAGTGCCTGCGCTATTCGACGACCTCGTCGCCGCGCTGCGCGACAACGACGAGGCAGCGCTGCGAGCGCTGGCCATCGTGGCGGTCGAGCAATTCGGCGGCATCGGATCGACGTCCCAGGACTCCGAGCGAGCGTCGCTCTATCGCGTGCTGCGTGGACTGGACCTCGCTCACATCCTCCAGCGAGCGATCCGCCAAAACGAGGCCGATCCCGAGGAGCAGGGGGGCACCGGGGCGCCACTCCCGGCAGAGATCGCAGCCCGCGTCGAGGAGTTCCGGCGCCTGCTCGCTCGGGAGGTGCAGCGCCGTCTCGACACCAGGGCCGTCAGAGAGGGCAACTCGATTCTGCGATCCTCGGGGACGCTCGAGGATCTGCCGATCCTCGGCGCAACCCCAGCGGAGCTCGCGGCGCTGCAGCGAGCGCTCCGCCCGCTCGCGCGACGACTCGCGGTTCGCGGCGCCCGCCGGAGGCGCCAGACGCACACGGGACGCCTCGACGTCCGCAGGACAATCAGAAGGTCGCTGTCCACCGGTGGTCTCCCTCTGCAACCGGCCTGGCGGCGCCCCAGGACGACCCGGCCGGAATTGGTCGTGCTCTGCGATGTGAGCGGTTCGGTGGCGGAGTTCGCACGCTTCACGCTGGCGCTCATGAGCGCCATGACCGCCGAATTCTCGGCGATCCGGTGCTTCGCCTTCGTCGACGGAGTCGATGAGGTGACCCGAGTGGTCGCGGAGGCGGAGGGAGCGCTCATGCCCTCCCATGTGCTGGCTCGAACCGACGTTGTGTGGGACGACGGCCACAGTGATTACGGGCGCGTGTGGGGCCTCTTCGCCGCACGCTTCGCGCAGGCGCTGACCTCTCGGGCCAGCCTCGTGATCGCCGGTGACGCGCGAACCAACTATCGGGCGGCGAACGCCGCCGGGCTCGCAGCCATCGCACGCACCGTGCGGACCGTCCACTGGCTCAACCCCGAACGGCATGACTACTGGGACACCGGCGACTCGGTGATGTCGCTCTACGCCCGAGCCTGTGATTCCGTCCACGAGGTTCGCACGCTCCGCCAGCTCGAGTCGGCTGCGCTCGACATCGCGACCGGTGCACGGACGTCCTCGAGCGGGTGACGCCGTCGTCAGGACTCCCCCGCCGGCCACCGGACCGTACACTCGCCGCGTGTCCGAAGTTGACGGAGAACTGCTCGCGCTGAGGGGGCGTCTTGGCGATCTCGACCAACGTATCGTCGAGTTGATCGCGGAGCGATTCCGCGTCGTCGAGGATGTCGCGAAGGAGAAGGCGGCCTCCGACGCTGCCATCCGTGACTCCGACCGCGAACGTCAGGTGCTCGCGTCGGTCGAGCACATCGCGCGGATCGAAGGCGCCCCGGTCAACCTCGTCCGGCGCATCTACCGCGACCTGCTCGCGGAGTCGGTGAGCAGACAGGTGTCGAGTCGCTCGGGCGCGAAGCGGGAGGTGGCGCTGCGGGTTGCCGTGCGTGGGGAGCATTCCTTCGGCTACCTCGCGGCACAGAAGTACCTGTCGGCGCGTGAGGTCGATGGCGAGATGGTGGTGACGCGCACCTACCAGGCCGCCGTCGACGCACTAAAGGCAGGAGAGGTCGACCTCGCGGTCCTGCCGATCGAGAACACCGCCGCCGGCAGCGTCGATGAAACCTACGACCTCCTGCGTGAGAACGAGGTGTCGATCGTCGGCGAGGAGACATCGAGCGTCGACTACTGTTTGTGCGGGGTCAGCGATCTTCCGCTCGGAGCGATCAGCCAGGTGCTCGCCGCGGTTGACGGTCTCGAGCAGTGCTCCCGGTTTCTCCAGACCCTGCCCAATGCGGCGCAGATCCTTGAGTTCGACACCGGTGCCGCAATGCGGCTCGTGCATGCGACCGGCGATGCGACACACGTTGCGATCGGTGCTCCTGAAGCCGCCGCCGCCCATGGCCTCGTCGTCCTGCGACGCGGTATCGCCAACCACGCAGAGAACTACACCCGGTTCGTTGTCCTCTCGCGCCATCCCATCGCCGTCGAGCTCACCGCTCCATGCAAGACGAGCCTGATCCTGATCACCCGGCACGAGCACGGCGCGTTGATGCGGTCTCTCGGCGTCCTCGCCGCGAGTGATCACTCGATGACCAAGCTGGAATCCCGCCCACGGCCGGGACGGCCGTTCGAATACATGTTCTTCATCGATTTCGAGGGCAACATCGCCGACCCGCGGACGGCCGACGCGCTCGATGACCTCCGCTCCACCGCACTGCATCTCAAGGTGCTGGGCAGCTACCCGGCCACGACCACCACGACCGACGCGCAGCCGGGTGACGCCAGGCCCCTCATCGCGCCGCCCGTGGAAGTTGACGTCCCCGAGGCTGCTGTATCGCGCCGCCCCGCCGCCAAGGCTTCGAAGAATTACCGTCTCGCCGGTCGTGGCGCTCGTTCCGACGACACCGTGATCCCCGTCGGCAACCTGCTGATCGGTGGTGGCGGCTTCCTCGTCATGGCCGGTCCCTGTTCCGTCGAGTCGGCGGAACAGATCGATGCCACTGCCCGTGCGGTTCGCGAAGCCGGCGCGCAGATCCTCCGGGGCGGAGTCTTCAAGCCGCGCACCTCGCCATACGCCTTCCAGGGCCTGGGATGGGATGGGCTCGAGCTGCTCGCTGCGGCGGGCAGGGCCACGGGGATGCCGATCATCAGCGAGGTGATGGCGGTCGACCAGGTCAGGCGAATGGCCGAGCTGGTCGACATCCTTCAGGTCGGGACTCGCAACATGCAGAACTTCGATCTGCTGCGCGAGCTTGGCAAGGTCGATCGTCCAATCCTGCTCAAGCGCGGACTCTCCAGCACCATCGACGAATGGCTCGGCGCTGCCGAGTACATCCTCGCGATCGGCAATCAGCAGGTGATGCTCTGCGAGCGTGGCATCAGGACGTTCGAGACGAGCACGCGCAACACACTCGACCTGTGCGCGATCCCCGTGTTGCGTGAGTTGACTCATCTCCCCGTCATCGTCGATCCGAGCCATGGCACCGGTCACCGCGCCTACGTCGCGCCGATGGCGAAGGCAGCGCGCGCCGCCGGCGCGCATGGTCTCCTCATCGAGGTGCACCCGGACCCTGACAAAGCGCTCTCGGACGCCGAGCAGAGCCTGTCGTTCGGCGAATTCCTCTCGCTGATGCGGAGTCTGCAGGCGGTCGCACCCGCGTCCTACGCCTGACGCGGTCGCTCGACCCAGAGGAAGCTCGTGAAGTTCTCCTCCAGGTCCTGCAGGTTGTCTTCAACAACACGAAGGCCGTTGAGGTCGGCGAGCGTGCTGCTGCCCATGGTCGCGATGGAATCGGGAAGCTCTCCCTTGCCAAGAAGCTCGGCCACCTTCGCCTGATCGATCAGGTCGCCCGCGCCGCTTGTCTGGGTGAGATTCGCGTACTTCTTCTCGAGATTGGTGCGGCACTGGCGCAGCACCTGAGGGTGAGCCATGACCGTGTCGACCTTGGAGAAGTCGGCACCCGCAGCGATCATCAGCGCGTGCGAGATCTTGATCGCGAACTCTTCGACGATGCCGAAGCGATATCGCGCCATGGCCGCAACCGATTCGCCGACCATCCCGCCGACCGAGTTGTGAATCGCGAAGACTCCGCGATCGACCTCCCCCTCGTGCAGAGCGCGCAGCACCCGTTCCGTGGTGTGCAGATACACGATCTCGCACGGGATCTCCGGTGTGCGGCTCATGTAATAGCGAGCGGCGTCTTCGTTGAAGCTTCCCCTTCCCCCCTGGATCCCGACGACCATGCGGTCCGTGACCAGACGGTTCGGGAGCAGGAGATCGAACACCGAGTCCTGAGCTTCCGAGAGGCGCAGTCGCATCGCCTTGGTGTGTGGATTGAGGGTCTGCAAGTCGACGAACAGCTGCCACGTGTCGTTGCTGACCTGTGCCGTCACGTCCTGAAGCAGTCGTGTTCCAAAGGTATCGATGGGCGTCGGCGTGAAGCCAAAGCGTTCGAGCGTTCGACCCACAAAGTGCGTGACACCCTGGCTCGCAGCCGCGAGCCGATCGTGTTCGTCGGCAGACATCGTCACCACCACGAGCCCCTTTGAGACAAAGTATTCCCGCCACGCGTCGAGAGCGGCCTCCGGCAATCGGAATCCGTCGATGACGATCGTCTGACCGACAATGCCGCCTGCCGCAACGCTGTCCGGACCGAACAGTGGATGGGTGAGCAGCGCCTGGTAGTTCGGGGGCAGGTGGCGCGCGAAGACCTCCCGCGCATGCACCTTCACTGACAGGACGTCGATGAGGGTGCGGGTGCCGCCGAGCTCGTTGAAATACGGAAGGTGCTCGGTGATGGTGGTTTCGAGCGCGGAGATCGGGACGCAGTAGAAGACGGCGTCTGACGCCAGGGTGTCCTGCAGCGAGGATGCCGGAAGCCCCGCACGTGTCGCCTCGGCCCGCTGCGTCGGATCAGGGTCGTATGCCCTGAGTGTGAAGTCGTTCTGGAGCATCGAAGCCCAGAGACGTCCAAACCGGCCGAGGCCAACCACTCCGACCGCCGCCGGAAGGGATCTGGTCATCACCGCGGCTAGTGTACGGCTGGATAGCGGAGCTCTCGAACCCTCCGGGCTCGAGGCGCTTCGACGCCGAAAACCGGCGCGTCGGTATGGTCTGGATTGCATGACAACGGCAGCGGCTGGCGAGACCAGCGAGCGGAGCGCACGGGACACTGCGCGTCAGGAGATGCCCCGCGCGCTCCGTGAGGAGGTTCGCCTCGTGGGTGACGCCCTGGGCCACGTGATTGCCGAGCATGGCGGTGCGGCGCTGCTCGCCGACGTCGAGACCCTGCGCAGGACCGTGATCCGCGCACGAGCCGAGGGGGACATGCGCGGTGGGTATGCGAACGCGGCCGACGAGCTGGTGTCGTCGTGGCCGCTCGAGCGTGCCGAGGAGGTTGCGCGTGCCTTCACGTGCTACTTCCACCTGGTCAATCTCGCCGAGGAGCGCTACCGCGCCCGGGCGCTTCGCGAGTCGGATACCGGAGCCGCAGGCGCGGCGGGCGGGCTCGTGGCAGCGCTCGCGGCTGCGCGTACGGAGCTGGGCAGTGATGGGCTCGTCGGGCTGCTCACGAACCTCCGCGTCCATCCAGTGTTCACCGCGCATCCCACGGAAGCACGTCGACGCGCCGTGACCTCGGCGGTCCGGCGGGTCGGCGACCAGCTGGAGCGAGTGCACGATCCTCGCGCTGCAGCGTCGGCCCAACCGGAGGTCTGGAGGCGATTGCTCGAGGAAGTTGACGGCCTCTGGCGCACCGCACAGCTGCGCAGCCAGGAATTGCGACCACTCGACGAGGTCCGCACGCTCATGGGCGTGTTCGATGAGACACTCTTCCGCCTCGTCCCCTCCGTCTACCGAGCGTTCGGCGCGAGCCTCGACACCGCCGGCAGCGGTGCACAACCCCCGATGTCGCCGGCATTTCTGCGATTCGGAAGCTGGGTCGGCGGGGATCGTGACGGCAACCCACATATCACCGCCCAGGTCACGCGCGAGACGATGCTCATCCAGTCCGAGCATGTCCTCCGCGGACTGGAATCGGCCGCGACGCGTATCGGCACCGGCTTGACCGCCGACGTGGCGACGACGCCGCCAGCGGCCGGTTTTCTCGACCGCCTGAGCTTGCTCCGGGACACCGTCGGTGCTCGCGCCATCGCCATCGCGGAGCGGGCACCGGGAGAGCCGTACCGCCAGTTCCTCCTGCTCGTGGCCGAGCGGATCGGTGCAACTCGTGGCGCGGATCTGTCGGTCGCATACGTGGGACCGGATGAGCTGATCGATGACCTTCGCTGCCTGCAAGATGCCCTTGTGGCGGCGTGCGCGCCGCGTCAGGCGTATGGAGAGCTGCACGGTCTCATCTGGCAGGTGCAGACCTTTGGCTTTCACCTCGCCGATCTGGAAATCCGCCAGCACAGCGGCGTGCATCGCACGGCGCTGGCCGAGATCGGATCCGGCGGCCCGCGCTCATCCGAGACGGACGAGGTGGTTGCGACCCTGCGCACCGTCGCGCTGCTCCAGCAGCGATTCGGCCCTCAGGCGTGCCATCGCTACGTCGTGAGCTTCACGACGAGCGCAGACGACATCGCGGCGGTGTACGCCCTCGCGGAGCTCGCCTGCTCCCCCAATCCTGCCCCTGTGCTGGACGTGGTGCCGCTCTTCGAAACCGCCGCGGACCTGCGCGCGGCACGCGAGGTGCTGGACGCGACGCTGGAGCTCGAGCCGGTACGACGTCGAATGGCGGCGATCGGTCGCGCCCTCGAGGTGATGCTCGGGTACTCGGATTCGGCGAAGGAGAGCGGGCCGGTCACCGCGACGCTCGCTCTCTACGCGGCGCAGGCAGACCTCGCTGCGTGGGCGGCAGAACGCGGTGTCCGGCTCACGCTCTTCCACGGTCGGGGCGGTGCCCTTGGACGAGGAGGCGGTCCGGCAAACCGCGCCGTGATGGCGCAGGCGCCGGGATCGGTGGCGGGACGCTTCAAGGTCACCGAACAGGGCGAGGTGATCTTCGCCCGCTATGGCAACCCCGCGCTGGCCCAGCGGCATCTCGAACAGGTGACGTCGGCGGTGCTGCTCACGTCCACGCCGGGGGCGCAAGAGCGGACCGAGCGCGCTGCGGTTCGCTACGAGAAGCTCGCCCTGACCATCGATGCCGCCGCGCTCGCCGCATATCGCGAGCTCATCGACATCGACGGCTTTGCCACGTACTTCGCCGAGGTGACACCCGTCCGCGAGCTGGCGCGGCTGCACCTGGGGTCACGTCCGGCCAGCCGCGGAGGTGACGGCTCGCTGGCGTCGCTGCGGGCCATTCCATGGGTCTTCGCCTGGTCACAGATCCGGCTCAACCTTCCTGGCTGGTACGGGCTGGGAAGCGCACTGGCCGGACAACCTGTGGAGGAGCTCCGGGTTGCCTATCAGGAGTGGCCGCTGTTGAGCGCGCTCATCGACAACGCGGAGATGAGCCTCGCCAAGACCGATCGCTTCATGGCAGCCGAATACCTGCGGCTCGGGAGCCAGCCGTCCCTCGCTGCACTGATCCTGGCGGAATACGACCGCACGAGGGAGCAGATCCTCGCCGTCACCGATCAGGCACGTCTGCTCGAGAAGCGCCGCGTGCTGTCCTGGGCTGTCGAGCTGCGCAATCCGTACATCGACGCGCTCTGCCATCTCCAGCTTCGCGCCCTGCGCGCTCTGCGCAGTGGCGACCCCACCGACGCCAATCGCAGACGCCTGGAGCAGCTCCTGCTGCTCACCGTCAACGGCATCGCCGCCGGGTTGCAGAACACCGGGTGAGCCGGGCGGCCGGTAACCGGCGCCAGGACCGACCAGCGCGGCTTACGCCGATAATCCCGTCGTGGCAGACGACCGGCAGGTGGCACGCGCGATGAAAGTCGGGTTCATCGGGATCGGGAAGATGGGCCGGCCGATGGCCGAGCGACTCATCATCGCCGGCCACGAGGTCGCCATCTGCAACCGCTCGTCGAACCAGGGCGTGCAATCCCTGCGTGACAAGGGCGCCACCGTGTTCGCAACCCCCGCCGCGCTGGCAGCAGTGTCGGATTTCGTGCTGACCGCGCTGCCGACGGAGGACGCGGTGCGGGAGGTCTTCGCGGAGATCACCGAGGTCGCGCACGCCGGTCAGGTCTACGTTGACCACTCGACGGTGAGCCCGGGGCTGAACCGGCAGTGCGCCGCGAACCTGTCGACACGTGAGGCCGGATTCCTCGACGCGCCCGTCTCCGGCGGACCTGCGGGAGCCGAAGCCGGCACGCTGACGGTGATGGTCGGCGGTGACGAGTCGACCTTCGACCGCACGCTCCCGGTCTTCGAGGCGTTCGGGAGCAAGATCCGTCTCTGCGGGCCGGTCGGCTCCGGCCAGGCGATCAAGCTCGTCAACCAGTACCTGGTCGGCGTGCACACCTTCGCGGCCTCCGAAGCCGCGGCGTTTGCGCTGCAGCTCGGCGCCGACCTGAGCACCGTCCAGGATGTCATCGGACCGTCCTTCGGCAGCTCCGCGATGCTGCTGCGCAACCTGCCGCGCTACATCGCTCGCGACTTCGGTCCTGCAACCCCGGTGGGATTGATCGCGAAGGACCTATCGATCATCCACGCTGAGGCGGTTGCCGCAGGCGTTCCGCTCCTCCTGGGTGGGCTCGTCGAGCAGTATTACCTCGAGGCCAAGGCTCGGGGATGGGCCGGAGAGGACATGGCTGCGCTCGTGAAGTTCTGGGACCGCGAGACGGAGCCGGACGGCACCGCCCAGTCCGGCTGACGTGATCCGCTTCGCGGCCAACCTGACGATGCTCTGGCAGGAGCTGGACCCCTTCGAACGATTCGAGGCCGCCGCGTCATCCGGCTTCACCCGCGTGGAGATGCTGTTCCCGCATGAGCTCGACGTGGATCGTCTCGAATCCACGCTCGATCGCCTCGGCCTCGACATGGTCGTGTTCGATCCGGCACCGGGGGATTGGGCGGGTGGGGAGCGCGGACTGCTCACCCTCCCGGGACGCGAGGAGGAGTTCGTCGACACGGTGCGTGCGGCGATCGGTCTGGCGAAACGGCTCGGGACCTCGAGGCTCAACGCGCTGGCTGGGGTGCCTCCGGTTGGCGTGAGCAGCGATCAGGCTCGCGATACCGCGCTTGCGAACCTCACGCGCGTTGCGCCCATGGCGCAGGAGGCGGGCATCACGTTGCTCGTCGAGGCGATCAACAACGTCGACATGCCGGGGTACTGGGCGAGCAACGTCTCCATGGCGGCGGGCCTGGTGGAATCTGTCGACCATGCAAGCCTGCGGCTGCAGCTCGACCAGTATCACGCCGCCATGGCGGGTGACGACCCCATCGACTGTCTGCACACGTACCTTCCCCTGATCGCGCACGTCCAGATCGCCGACGTACCGGGACGGCACGAACCCGGCACCGGGACGCAGCCCATCGGCGATTTCCTCAATGAGCTGGACCGCTCCGGGTATGGAGGCGTCGTGGGCCTCGAATATCGTCCGCTCGTCGATACGGCATCGAGCTTCGAGTGGATGCACACCATGGGGCTGCGCCGCGACTAGCGGGAGGCTGACGCCCTGCTCCCCCACTGCACCTGTGCGACGGCGCGTCGCGCGGCACGGCGCAGGAGCGCCCTCGTATGACGCATCGGGTCGAGATCGCTGTCGAACCCTTCGAGTGCGATCGCCGCGCTGAAGAGGTCCGGCAGCGGGTCGGCAACGCTGCCTGCAATGGCGATGCATGGGATGCCGTGGCGGTGCGACCTCGCGGCGACCTCGGCCGGCGCCTTGCCGGTCGGAGTCTGGCTGTCCAGGCGGCCTTCACCGGTGATGGCGACCGTGGCTGTATCCAACGTGGCATCGAGGCCGACCATGTCGCAGACGAGGCCGGCCCCCGGCTCCAGCCGAGCCCCGGCGAGCGCGAGCCCGAATCCGCATCCACCCGCGGCGCCCGACCCCGGTATCCGCGAGAGGTCGCCGCGGCCCAACTCTGAAGCCACCGCAGCGAAATGCCTCAGCGATCGCTCGAGGCGAAGCACGTCGTCGGTGCTCGCCCCCTTCTGTGGCGCAAACATTCGTGCCGGGCCTTCCGCTCCGAGGAGTGGGCTCCGGATGTCGCATGCGACCGCGATCGAGCACTGAGCGAACGCCTCGAGCACCGCCGAGAGGTCGATGGTCGCGACGTCGTCGAGGCCTGCCCCTCCTGTCCCGATCTCCTGGCCCCGCAGGTCGAGAAGGCGGCCGCCCAGCGCCTGGAGCAGCCCGGCACCCCCGTCGGTACCAGCGCTGCCGCCCACGCCAACGATGATCTCCGTCGCGCCGGCGTCGAGCGCGATCCTGATGAGCTCGCCGGTGCCGCGCGACGTTGCATGGAGTGCGTCGAGTTGACGTGGATCGAGACGTCGGAGTCCTGACGCCTCCGCGAGCTCCACGACCACCCGCTGGGGTCCGATCCATCCCAGCCGCGCACTGACGGGCCTCCCGATCGGACCGGTGACCCGATGGCGCGTGATCCGTGCGCCGCGTCCGCGCCACGCGAGCAGCACATCCAGCGTGCCGTCACCTCCGTCGGCGATCGGTACCTCAACCGCGTCCCAGCCCGCATCGCGGACACCGCGCGCGATCGCCGTCGCCGCCGCGGCGGCATCGATCGTGCCCTTGAAGGCATTCGGCGCGCACACCGCGACCGGCCTCGTCCGCGGAGCACCGTCGGGAGCAGCCACCACCGCTCGACGCATCGGCGTCCATGGTGAGGAATCCACGGCTCCATGCGACGCTCAGAATGTCCCCGTGACCAGCCGGGCCATGACCGCGGGAGTCGGTGCGGCATTTGTGGCGGCATCGATCGTGAGCCCGCTGGTGCTGAAGACGACACCGTCGGACCTCGATCTGTATTTCTGGCCATCGGCCGAAACCGTGGTCAACGGCCATCCCCTGCTCATCTATTCGGCTCACCTACGCGACGTGTATCCCAACGCCAACGGCCCGCTTGGTCTGGTTGCTCTCGTCCCGGCGGTGGCCCTTGCCGATGCGCTTGGGTGGGCGAACAGCCTTGCCGGTCGCGCCTCGCTAGCCGAAGCGGTCGTGTCACTTGCCGTCCTGCTGCTCGCGTACCAGGTGGTCGCTTTCACCGCGGGTGCGCGCGGCGACGTTCGCCATCCGCTCGGCATCGCGTCCACCGTGCTCCTTGCGCCCGCGATGTGGATCGCCGTCCTCGACTACGGTCACGTCGAGCAGCCGATCGAGCTGTCCCTTGTCCTCTTCGCACTCGGCTGCGTGCTACGCGACAGGAATGTGCTGTCAGGGATCGCCCTCGGCGCCGCGGTGCTGACCCGCACCATCGCGGGATTCTGCCTGATCCCGCTGATGCTCGCTCCGCTCGCGACGCGGCGGATTCGACCGCCGGCCACCATCGCCCTCGCCGCGGGAGCCACCATCGGCGCCGGCATCATCCCGTTCGTCCTCTCCGACGCCAACGCGGCCACGCATTCCCTGATCACCTACCGGGGAGGTCTCCCGATCGGCGGTGGTTCCTTCCTGGTGATTGCGCGCGGGGCCCCGTGGGCGGGCCTGGTGAGGGGAGGTGACGTGTATATCGCCGCTGCGCTCGCGGTTGCGCTGACAGGTCTGACGCTCCGGCGGAAGCCGGGCCTCGCAACCACCCATGCCGGGCTCGCCGGCCTGATCACGGTCGCGTCGTGCTGCTTCCCGCTCTTCGCCAAGACGGTGTTTCCGTATTACCTCCTCGAGCCGTACGTGTTCGCCACCTTGTGGTGGCTGGCACGCCCTGGCAGCGCACGCACGTGGCGGGCCGTTGTTCCGGCGTTGCTCACGATCGATGTCTTCGTCGTTAAGGGGGCGTCGATAGCGCCGTTCAGCGCGTGGGGCGTTATTGCCGGGATCACCTCATCGGCGCTGGTGGCCATCGCGGTGGCACTCGTGACCTTCGATCTGCTCCGCTCCCCAGAGCACGCCGCGGACCAGGCGGTTCGCCGCGTGCACGGTCCTCAAACGCACGCTGCCGTCCAGGAGGCGCGGTAGGTGGCGCACCAGGGCGGTCGCTTTCTGCTGCTCGGCTCCGGGGAATTCGAGCCGTGGGCGGCGGAGGCCGAGCGGTTCGCGCTGGCCGGCGCCGTGGGAGATGGGTCGGTCGCCGTCCTCGCGACCGCGAGCGGACGCGAGGGCGATGCCGTCTTCGAGCGATGGACGAGCCTTGGGCTTGCCCACTACGCGTCGCTGGACATCCCGGCGCACGCCCTCCGGGTGCGCTCGCGCGTCGACGCACTCGATGCGAGCACGGCGAGCCGCCTCGACGAGGTGAGCATGGTCTTCTTCAGCGGCGGCAGCCCGAAATACCTCGCCGAGACGATCGCGGGAACGCCGCTCTGGGATGGGGTGCTGCGGCTCATCGAACGGGGCGGCGTCTTTGCAGGGTGCAGCGCCGGCGCCATGATCGCCGGAACCGCGCGCATGCGCTTTCCGTTCGGGAGCGGTCTCGATCTGCTTCCAGGCACGGCTGTCGGAGTCCATTGGGACGCCCTGTCGGGTTGGTGGATCCGCTGGCTGCGCGACCTGGCGCCGCGCCGCCTGCCGCCTCAGCTGCGCTTTGTCGGCATCGCCGAACACACTGCGATCGCGTCAGACGGCGATGCCTGGCAGGTCTTCGGCTCCGGCGTGGTCGACATGCGACGCGGTCCTGAGCGGCACGGGTTCATGGCCGGTGAGCGATTCCCGCGGTAGGGAGCGTCCCACCGAGGCCATGCCGCCGGGACGGCTGCGGGGACGGATTTTGCAGAATGCTGGCGTGGTTCTCTTTCGTCACCGCCTAAACACCCGCCCGCGGGTGGTGGTGGCGCTGTGCGTCGCCACTCTGACCGCCTGCTCCGCACCGGTGGCTTCCGTCGCCACGTCGAAGGTGCACGCAACGGCCAGCCCGACCTCGAGCGCCACACCGTCTGCAGCGCCGACCGTTGCGCCACCGCCATCCCCGAGCCGCTTGCCGGGCGCATCGTTCGCGCTTCCCCCGCTTCCCCCGGGCGTGCCGTTCACCGGCAAGCTGCTCATCGCGGATCGCGGCAATGGCCGGATCATCGAGATCACCCCGAATGGCCAGGTGGATTGGATGTTTCCCCGGCCTGGACAGAAGCTTCCGGTGCCGTTCGGAGCACCCGACGACGCGTTCTACACGGCTGACGGCAAGTCGATCATCGCCAACGCCGAGGGCCGTCAGACCGTGACCGCGATTGACAGGGCAACCGGAACCATCCTCTGGCAGGTCGGCCACTACAACGTCCGCAGCAGCGCCATCGGCTATTTCAACGAACCCGACGACGCCGTGCCGCAGCCGGATGGAACGATCTGGGTCGCGGACATCCGCAACTGCCGCCTGGTTCATCTCAGCGCCACGGGAGCGTGGTTGGGAACCCTGGGAAACCGTTCGTGCCGGCACCGACCGCCGGTGAGTTTCGCCGAGCCAAACGGTGCCTTTGCGACGGGCGGCGGATCCCTGATCGTGACTGAGATCGGCGGGAGCTGGGTCACATCACTGGTACCGGGCGGCGCGGTTGCGTGGTCGGTGCGCGCACCCGTGCGCTATCCGTCCGACGCGATGCAGATGTCCGACGGTTCGGTGCTCCTGACCGACTATTCGCTCCCGGGCGCGGTCGTGCGCCTCAGCACCACCGGCAGAACGCTCTGGTACTACCGACCGTCCGGCGCCGCGGAGCTCGATCACACGTCGATCGCCATACCGATCGCGAGCAATCGCATCGCGATCTGTGATGACTTCCACAGCCGGATCACGATCGTGGATCCCGCAACCAACCAGGTCATCTGGACATTCACCGGGACCGGCTCGTCACGCCTCTTCTATCCCGACGGCATCGACTACGAACCTCCTCAGTGAAGGTGCTGCGGCGAGATCCTGGCGCAACAGGTACAGGACGACGCTGACCGGGCGCAGCGGGGGATCGCAACGGAGACGCGTTGGGTTCGCCTGCGTCACGGTGATCACCGCCGCCCTCGCCGGCTGCACGAGCACCGCCACCACCCACACGCCATCGGCGCCGACCCCAAGTCCGCCCTCACCGACCGCCGTGGTCACACCCACGCCCACAGCCGCGGTGGCCACGACGCTCGCCAGCTGCGCGGCGGCGGTGACGCGAGCGGCGCTCCACGTCGTGCACCACTTCGGCGTCTCGCCGGACGACATCGCCGTTGACGCTTCCGGCCGTCTCTGGGTCAGCGCACGCGAGGCGAATCAACTGATCGGCATGAATCCCGACGGCACCGGCGTCACCACCGTGACGGTGACCGGCGGACCCGAGGGTGTCGCCGTCGCTGGTTCGGGTATCTACGTCGCTCAGCAGAATGTCAACGCCATCGCTGAGGTCACACCGCAACGAAGCGCGGTGATCACGTTTCCGAACCACACGGCCAACGCCGGCATCGATGGCATCGCTGCCGGGGCGACGGGCCAGACGCTGCTCGTCCCCGACAGCCCGAATGGCACGCTCGTCGGACTGTCGCTCAGCTCGCCGCCGACCACGCGGGTGATCGCAACGCACCTCGGGCGACCGGTATCGGCCGCTCTCGGGCCGGGCGGGGACATCTTCGTGGCCAGCGAATCGTCCCCCGGGCTCGTCGTGATCACCCCGGCGGGGACGGTGCGAAAGGTCGGTGGCTTCACCGATCTCGACGAGGTCGTCGCGTATCGCGGCCTGCTGTATGTCACCGAGTTGAACCGCCACGACGTTGTCGCCGTCGACCCGGCGTCGGGGGCGTCCGCGGTCCTCGCCGTCAACCTTCCGGCGCCTCAAGGGCTGGCTGTCACCACCGGCGGGACGCTGGAGATCGTTGATTCCACGACCGCAGCGCTCTACGCACTTCCCGCCTGCGGCGTGGCCTAGCGGGCGATACGGAATCGCCGGTCAGAGGTTCGTCGCGAGGAGCAGCACCGCGGCTGCGGTCATCGTGCCTGTCGCGACCCACACCAGAGAGCTGCTCAGCAGTCCGCTGCGATGCTCCCCCATCACCTTTCGATCGCGAGCAAGCAGTGCGATCAGGACGAGGATCGGGGGCGCCACCAGGCCGTTGATGATCGCCGTGACCACCAGCGCCTGGATCGGATCGATGTTGAGGACACTCATCAGCAGCCCGCCGAGCAATGCAACAGCGATGAGTCCGTAGAACGTCGGACGCGACCTCGGCGTCTCGCTGAGGCCGCCGCGGAATCCGAAGAACTCCTTGACGGCATACGCCGCACTGGCGGTCAGGACCGGAATGGCAAGCAGGCCCGTGCCGATCATGCCCAACGCGAACAGCACGAATGCGAACGGTCCGGCAAGCGGCTTGAGCGCCTCCGCGGCCTGCTGCGCGGTTTGGATGCCCGTGTGGCCGGATCGATGAAGCACCGTTCCGGATGCAAGGATGATGCAGTACATCACCAGCTGGGAGAACAGCATTCCGATGGCGACGTCGACTCGCGCTGCGCGCAGCTCTTTCCGGCTGGTCCCTTGGCGCGCACGCTCCGTGGTGGCACCGGCGGCCTTCATCTCGTCCACCTCGCTCGACGCCTGCCAGAAGAACAGGTACGGGCTGATGGTCGTGCCGAGGATCGCGACGACGATGCCGATGAAATTCCGGTTCAGCTCGAAGTGCGGGATGAATGTCGCCTCGAGTGTTGCCATCAGCGATGGGTGCACGATGACCACCGTGACGACGTAGGCGAAGAGCGCCAGCGTGAGGTACTTGAAGCAGCGGAAGATGACCGAGTACGAGAGGCGAAGCTGCATGAACCCGACGAGCACGGCCACTGGCAGGAGGAACCACGCGGGTGGGATGTGGCTCCCGGTCAGCAGTGACCCTCCGGCCGCCACGGCTCCAAGGTCGGCGCCGACATTGATCGTGTTGGCGCAGAAGACGAGAACGATGCACAGGCCCACGAGGACGGTTGGAAACTTGCGGCGCAGCGAGGTACCGAGGCCGACGCCGGTCTGCAGCGCGATCCGGGCACATGCCTCCTGGACCGCCATCATCAAGGGGAAGGTGAAGATCGCGAGCCAGAGGGCTCCGAGCCCGAATTGGCTCCCCGCCTGCGAGTAGGTCCCGATCCCGGACGGGTCGTCATCGGAGGCACCGGTGATGAGACCGGGCCCAAGCAGCTGGACGAGGCCGGCCGGTCCGCGATGCAGCGCCTCATCGAGGCTGCTCCTTCCAGCCTTCGGCGACCCGGTCGCTGCTTCGGTGCCACCGGCCTTCGCCACGGCTTCCGGCGGCGGCTCGGCTTCGACCGCGGAGATTCGTGACGCAGCGGTGCGGATGGGATCCCCCCGCTCCTCGGAATCAGCCGGCACGGGCACAGGAGTACATTTGCGCTCCTTACGGTAGCTCGCTAAGTAAATATGATAGCTAGACTACCATCTTATGGGGCGTGCGCGGGGTGCGGGGCGTGCCGGACGGTCACCGGCGTGTAACGCGGTGTGAGCGAGGCGTCGGATAGGAGCGCACGCCAACCTGCATGTGCGCTTCATTAGGAGGCATTGGGCGGCGCCGGTCGCCGACCACGAGGAGGTTCGCTGCATGGCGTCGCCGGAAAGGCCAACGATCGCTGCGGGAAGTGCATCCCGCCGTCGCGCCCTCTTCCACCGGAACCGGCCCGAGGAAGTGCTCGAACCCACCCCACCGCCAATTCTGACCACCGGCGTCACGTGCACAGTCCCGGGCTGCGCGAACGACACGGCACAGCCCTGCGCGTATCGCGACGGGCGCGGGCGCGCGTGCGCAGCCGCCTACTGCCCCGATCATGGGGTGTCCACCAACGGCAGGTTCTACTGCCGGCGTCATGCCGGCGTCGTCCGCGCCGTCGGCGCCGAGGAGACGCCTGCCGGGGGAATGCCGGACGTGGATAACCGCGCTCCGTCCCTGGTGAACTGGATCGCGCGGGACCTCGACGGCAATGTCCGCCGCTTGCTGTCCGGCTGTGCGAACCGTGGCGAGAGCGTCATCGCCGACGAGACCGTGCACATCGCGCGGGATTTCAACCGAAAGGCACGGTGGGAGCAGAGCTGGCGGCTCGTCGACCACACCGGTCTGATCCTCAAGGTCACGATTCAGGTGTTCGAAGAGAACGACACACTGGTGCGCGTGCACGTCGGCAGCGGCGTGATCGCGGATGCCGTGCCGCCCTGGATCGTGAGCAGGAACGAGGCGCGCGATGTGGCCACGGATGCCGCCCAGCGGCAGCGCTTCTACCAATGGCTCGACGAGAGCATCTTCATGGCCGTGGATCGGTTTCGGACCGATCGCAACGGTTTGCCCTAGCGCTCGACGACGCTACGACAGCGATCCGTCGTCGAGAGTCGATGGTTGGGGTATCCCTTCCAGCACGCCCGATGTGACGTGAAGGGCGGGTTGTCCCGGGGCGTACACGGTGACGTCACCCACCCCCAGGCGTCGCCACGACCCTGACTCCCACAGTGCGCACGTGCGCTCATCGATGCCGATCAACACGGCGTCCGGCAATGCTGCTCGCGCAGACGGGTACCATCGCCGGCCGAAGGTGTCGTGGTGCGGAATCACAGCGGCGTTGGGGATGACGCCAAGTCCCGGCACCGCGCGGCGCTCGGTGTGGCCGGGAAAGGACTGGCGAACCAGGGTGTCCGAGCACAGCGCCATCGCACCCGCCGACGACCCGGCGAGGACTGCCCCACTCCGCCATGCCGCGATGATCGCGTTGCCAACCGGACTGCCTCCGAGGATCGACGCCACGAGTCCAGGGTCGCCGCCCGGGATGTAGCAGAATCCGGCCTGGGCCGCCTGCTCGACGAGCCGCGGGTCGCGTGCCTGCTTGCCTGTGTACACCGCGAGCTCGGCGACGTCCAGGGCGAAGCGGCGAAACCACTCCTGCGCGTGCCGTACGGCCAGTTCCGGACGCGACCTCGCCGCGGCCGTTGCAATGACGTACGCCGGCCCTCGCGCCGCTGCGGCGAGCACCGCGTCGTGCGGCTCGTTGCCAGCATGAAACTCGTCACCGCCGACCAGTGCGAGCAACCCGGCGCGCGGTTCGACACGGTGCGACTCCATCACCCACCGTCACCGGCCGAGTGACGGCGTTGCGTGTGCAGGCGCGCTGTCCAAGCGAACGTCAGGCGCTGATGCGATTCGCTTGGAGAGCTGCCTCGAGACGCAGTCGAGCGTCGGCCTCCCGCCTCGCCTCCACGACCAAGTCCGTCAGCACCCGAGACGTGTCTCGCTGCTGCAGATACCTCTTGATCAATCGGCTCTCAGCGTGGTCTGCACGGCGCTGCTGCCACCAAATCCAGGCCATCGGGGTTTCCTTTCTAGACACCACCAGTCTAGCTCGGAAGTTCCGTCTCGGTCGGCGTTTTTCATAAGCAATATTTCGTCACGACCGTCTGCTCGGCAGCGTCAGGACGAGCGCCTGGTCAGGCGGAGTGACGATAGGCGACGCTGATCCGCGGCCCTGCCGTCGCCACCTTGGGAACGGCATGGAGCCACGTGCGCTGGCTCGTCCCTCCCATGACGACGAGATCACCCATTCCGAGGGCCAGCGAGAGCTCGGTCGTTCCCTCTCGTGGGCGCATCACGAAACGGCGGGGATGACCCAACGACACGGTGGCGACCACCGGATCGACGATGCGGCGCGGGATGTGGTCCCCGTGCCACGCCACCGAGTCACGCCCATCCCGATAGAGGTTCGCGCTCACCGAGTCGAACGAGCGCTCATAGCGCTGAACAAGGAGCTCGAGCATCTCCCCCACGACGGGGGGGAGGGTCGCAAGGTCTGCAGGTGCCGGCCATCGTGCGACCAGGCGAGGGGTGACAACGATCTTCCCGTACAGCTCCTGGGTCGTCGATTCCCAGGGCGCTGACCTGATCAGCTCCTCGAAAAGGCTGTCGGCGCCACTCAGCCAACCGACCGCGTGATCGACCCACGCCGTGGCGTCCAGCTGATGCCGGATCAGCCCGGAGAAGTGAGGATCGGGAAGCGGTTCGCCCTGACCGAACAGCGAGGGCTGCCAGGCGCGTTCCGCCGGCGGGTTCGGCGCGGCGACCTCAGCGCGTTCTCGATCGTCGCTGAAATATTCAGAAGCATCCACGAGGACATCTGTACCGCGAGGGCCCCCGCCGCGAAACGAACCCACTCAGGGCATGGATCTCAGGGCGCGGGCCGTGACAGACGCCGCCACCAGCGCGGTGCCAGCCACCATCCGGCCAGTGCCAGGGCGGCGATGACCAGCAGCGGCAGGGCGGTGACCACGACGTCGAGCACGTCGCCGGTGAGCTGGACGGCGTTGTGCCAACCGCCGGTCAATCCGTCGTTGAGCGGGCTCGGCGCCGTGGCGACGATCGTCGCGCCGCGTTCCGACAGCGCGATGGTCGCCGTCGCCATGTCGACCGACGCGGTCAGCGCGTTGAGCTGACCCTGATCGGTGTCGATCTCAACTGTCACCGCTTCGATCTGCTGCTCGAGTGTCGTGATGTCGTTCAGCGAGGTCGCCGTCGCGAGCAGCGAATCGAGCGCGTGGAGATGCGCGTGCGCGGAGACCAACTCTGCATTCACGTCCACGAACGCCGCGGAGTGGTCGACGCTCGCAAAGTCGATCGACGAGGCGATATACGTAGCGGGCATGGCATTGAGGAACGTGGCGATGCTCGCCGCGGGGATGGCGAGAGTCACCGAGCCGGCGACGATGCGGCCGGTCGACTCCGGAAATGTCGTCGAGCTGGCGACATAGCCGCCAAGGGCGACTGCACGGGCGATAACACTGTCAAACGAGGTGAGAAACGTGCCTGCCGGGACGGTATACGCCGCACGAACCGAGCGCTGCAGCTCGGCCGACTGCGGCACCCCAACGGTGATGCCGCTGACACTTGCTCCCGTGGTGCCCTGCGTGGTTCCGGCCGCACGCGACGCGGCTGGCGCGGCCTCGCTGTTCGCCGCGCTTGTCGAGGCAGTGCTCGCGCAAGCCGCAAGCAGCCCTATGGTCGCAACGAATCCCATGCCAATTGCAAGACGACGACTGAACATCGCTGATCTCCGTGCGTTCGTGCTGTCGGAGAAGGGACGCACTCACGAGGTCCCAGGTTCCCGTCAATCCGCCGATGGAAGCGTCGGGAGTTCCAGCCCCGTCAGACGCGCTCGCGACTGGCCGGCCGCCCCTCGAGTGATACATCCAGGACCGCGTGCGGTTCAACTGCTGCCTTCTCCCGGACGCGATATGTCACTCCGGCAATCGCGGCGACCACGACGCAGATCACCGCAGCGCCGGCGAAGATACTCGCTGTCGCGACGTCCGCTCTGGGTGATCCCGCAGCCGTGTAGATGGCGCCGGTGATGCCGAGGCCGGTGATGACTCCGGCGTTGCGCGCAGCGGACAGCAACGCGGCCGCGCCTCCGAACGCATCCCGCGGCGCCAGCCTCATCGCCGCGGCGGTGTTGGGTGACGAGAAGAAGCCGTTGCCACATCCGATCAGAAAGAGTCCCGCCAATAACAGCGGCCACGCGACGCCGTGTGTCGCGAACGCGGCGAGCACGAAGCCCAGCGCTGCCAGACCCATCCCCGCCGTCGTCACCAGCTGGGTGCGCCGAGCGTCACTCATCCTTCCGCCGGCCCGCGACGTCGCACCAACCCCGACGCCAATCGGGAGAAACGCGAGCCCGGCGACCACCGGTGCCACGCCGTGTGCTTGCTCCAGCCAGAACGGAAGGATGGCAAAGCACGACATCAGCGTTCCCGTGCTCAGGAGCGTGGCGACGGTCGCCGAGATGAATCGCTGCTGGCGGAACAGCCGCCCGTCCACGAGCGGCCGGCGCGCGATGAGCTCGGCCGGCAGCAGGAGCAGGAGCGCAATCCAGGCGACCGAGAACCACGCGATCGCCGGGATCGCCCCGAACACGGGCGCCGCCAGCGACGAGATCCCGGCTCCGAGACCCAGGAAGATCGTTGACAGCAGCACCGCGCCGGGAATGTCGACAGCGCTGTCCCGGTGAGCCACGCTCGCGGGGACGGCAGTCAATGTCAAGACGATGCCGAGCACCGCGAGCGGCAGGCCTGCCCAGAACACAGCCTGCCACCCGCCGAGCGCCACCAGCGCCCCGCCCAACGGTGGGCCGACCAAACCGGCCACGGCCTGGGTGGTCACCATCACGGCGACGGATCTGCCGGTTCGACGCCGAGGCACATGCTCGGCGATCAGGGCGAGGCTGCCGGCCATCAGCACCCCGCCACCCACCGCTTGCACCATCCTTCCGGCGAGCAGGATGGGGAAGGTCGGGGCGATCGCAGCAAGAATCGAGCCGATTCCGAAGCAGGCGAACCCGCCGATATATGCGCGTCGCCGCCCGAACCGATCAGACAGCCGTCCGATCGTCGGCAGCGTTGCCATGACCACGACCAGGTAGATCGCGATGACCTCCTGCCCCGACGCCAGTGGCAGCGCGAAGTGTCTCGTGATTGGGGCGAGAGCCACCGCAACGATGGTGGCGTCGAGCATGCCGACGAACGCGCCGAGCGCGATCGCCCCCACCAGCCACGATCGCCGTGCCGGGTTCATGCGCGCACAACCGTAACCGTTCGTCCAGAGGCGGCGGCCGCGCTAGGTCGAGGCCTTCCCGGGGTCGCGTTGCGAGGCGCGGGTCGCCTCGCGCTCGCGGGACATGAAGCTGCCGAGCTCCTCGATGGTCGACATGATCGGGGCGGGAAACACCACCGTGGTGTTCTTGTCAACGCCGATCTCCACGAGGCTCTGCAGGTTGCGGAGTTGGAGCGCCACGGGGTGCGCCATCATGATGTCGGCCGCCACACCCAGCTGGTCGGCCGCCAGCGCCTCGCCTTCGGCGGCGATGATCTTGGCCCGCTTCTCCCGCTCCGCCTCCGCCTGGCGGGCCATCGCCCGCTTCATGCTGTCGGGCAGCTGAATGTCCTTGAGCTCCACCAGCGTGACCAGCACGCCCCAATCGGACGTTGCGACGTCGAGGATCTCGCGGATGCTCAGGTTGATTCGATCGGTCTCGGCGAGCGTCTCGTCCAGCGTGTGCTGGCCGACCACTTTGCGAAGTGTTGTCTGCGCGATCTGGTTGATGGCGGCGCCGACATTTTCAATCGCCACCACCGACTTGACCGCATCGACGACCTTGAAATAGGCAACGGCAGAGACGTCGATGCTGACGTTGTCGCGCGTGATGATGCCCTGCGACTGGATTGGCATGGTGACGATGCGCAGGGAGACCCGGCGCAGGAGGTCGATCACCGGCACGATCGGCCGCAGCCCCGGCTTGCGGAGGCCGATCACCCTGCCAAGGCGGAAGTGCACGCCCATCTCATACTGCTGAACGACGCGGATCGAGGCAAGCAGACCAAGCACGATAACGGCCGCGACCACGATCGCTGCGACGACGAGGGCGTTCATGACAGCGCCCTCACTATAACGAAGCGATCGACGTCTTGAGCGGCCGCTCCCTGAGCCCCGGCACGTCCCCGCTAGGCTGCGACCTCGCTGTACATCCCCACGCGATCCTTGCCCTCGCGTTTGGCGGCATACATCGCGATATCGGCGCGCCGCAACAGCTCATCACAAGTGTCGGTGCTTCGTTCCGACATCGCGGCACCCACCGTGCCGCGGGTCGAGCAGATCGCATCGCCGACGAACAGCGGTTGGCGCAGAAATTGCAGGATGCGCCGGCTGATCGCCTGCAGCTGCGCTCCGTCGGGAGCACGTTCGAGAAGAATTGCAAACTCGTCTCCACCGAGTCGCGCGGCCACGTCGCCAGGCCGAACGGATGCCCGAAGGCGCTCCGCGACCGCGACGAGCACGCGATCGCCGACGGCATGACCGAGCGTGTCATTGACGCTCTTGAAATCGTCCAGGTCGATGAACAGGACGACACATGGAGTCCGCGTCGGCTTGTGGCGCTCGAGCGTACGCGTCACACACTCGTGGAAATGCTTGCGGTTCGGCAAACCTGTGAGTGCGTCGTGATTGGCCTGATGGTCGAGCTCCCGCTCGCGCGCAGAGAGGTTGCCGAGGAGGCGCGCGTTATCGATGCCCATCAGATACTGGCGCACCAGGACGAGGCCGACCAGCGTCAGCACTGCCCAGAACGTGAACTCGTCGATGTTGCCAGTCGTGGTCTTCTGCGCGATCGTCACCGCAACCGCCGCGGCCGCTGGGATGTAGGGCAGTAAGGCACCAAAACGCGAGGGCAGCACCGCGGGCGGGCGTCCGTGCAGCGGTCGCTGCACCGTGCGCAGCGCACCCAGTGCGATGAGCAGGTAGCCCGCGACCCATCCGGCGTCGAGGACGTTGCCGGTCCCATATGTGTTGCTCGCTGTCAGGTATGCGAAGTTACTGTCCGCGATCGCCGCCGCAGCGAGGCCGGCGGCGATGAAGAGCAGTGGAGTGCGCCCGGTGCGAGGCACGCGTCCGACCCGGACCAGGATCATGGTCACGATCGCGACGTCACTGATCGGATAGAGCAGGCTCAGGACCATCTCGAGCGGCGTACCTGCTCCGGCCCGGTACACGGCCCCGAGGCTGGTGGACCAGCTGACCACGAGGAGCCCCGCGGCAATGAGCAACCCGTCGAGGAGGGTGCGGACGAACGTGCGAGCTCGCTCGGCCGCGACCGGAAATGACAGAACGCCGGCGATTGCGAGCGGCACCGCCAGCAGATACCCCGCGTCCGCGAATGACGGAAACGGAACCTGCACGTTGCGCACGACCTGGTACCAGTCCCAGACGGTCTGACCCAATCCCCATGAGAGTGCCGAGAATCCCATGAGCGCCCACGCCAGGCGAATGCGACCGGCATGACGCATCGCCGCGAGGGCACATGCCGCCATTGCTGCGAACGCCGCCAGGGTCTCGACGATGTTGTCAAGGTAGGTGTAGGCGCCGGCCCCTCCGGTGAGCAGGCCCAGGATGAACAACCCGAGGGCGACCGCCGCCACGCCGCAGGTCGCCGACCACCAGTGCACGCTCAGATCTGACCGCAAGCGCTGCAGTGCCATAGCCCGACTCTTGTCGCCCGAAGTCACAGGTCGGTGGCGGGATCGCCACATGTCTGGGCGGCGATTGCACATTCGCCCGACGCGCCGTGACGCTTCGAGCCACGCGACGCACGTCACCAGTCACGTGGCGAGAGGCGCCGTCAGTGGATCAGCACGAACTCCGTTGCGGTGGTGTGGTCGCTGAACGAACGTGACCCAACCCCGATCGCCTGCACCGGGGTCACATAGGGAGCGACCTGCTGGTCGAAGGTCGCACGAGCATCGGCGGGCAGGACCGCTCGCACAGCGGCGACGAGAGATTGCACGTTCAGGTAGAACATGCCGTTGTTGCTGGTGCCGACCTGGCCCGCGACGGTCTGATACTGCGGCGACGTGGTGATGTTGCTGCCTCGTCTGGCATCGATGACCGCGCGCACCTCAGCGGGCGTCGACGCGATGATCGCCCAGCCGTTGTCAACAGCCCACGATGGGCTGAGCTGGGCAGGGGTGACGCCGGTGATCGTTATGGTGGAGATGGTCACCCCCTGGTACGTCTCGTGCGCCGGCGACGTGGAGGCACATGCTTGCCCGCCGGAGCAGATGGTGGTCGCGAGCTGTGACAGAAAACCCTGTACCGCCGTTGCCGAGTCCGTGGCGATCAGGAGAGCGCCTGATGGCACGGTCGCGCCAGGCAGCTGTTCCACCTCGACCCCAGCGTCACCGGTCAGGTGACTGATGATGCCCGAGGAGCCGGTGATTCCGAGCTGGTTGAGCGCCTGGCTCCCTGAGACACCGAGTCCCGGAACCGCCAGCGACACCAGGCTCTTCAGCGTCTGCGGCAGGCCGACGATTGCAGCGAAGCCGAAGGCACCTTCCGGAACGAACGCGAGCGCGCCATTCTTGTGAGCGGCAACGCCGAGCGTCGCGCGCGCAGCAGCGCTGAGCTTGGACGGGTCGAAATCGACGGTCCCCGATACGGTGATGCCCGACGACGAGGCAACCACGACTTCCCCCGCCCCTTCATAGGCCCGCAGCGCCGTGGCGGTCGCCGCTGTGGCGGCTGGGATGAGCGCCGCGACGCGAGGAATATCGACATAGAAGAAAGCGATGCGGTCGCTCGGCACCCGCGACTGCACGGTGGTGTAGTCGGACTCGGAGGTGAGGTTGGCGTGCTTGCCTTGCGAAGTGTCGACGACTTCGTCGACAGAGGCTTCTGAGGTGCCGAGGATGACTGTGTGCGCGGTGATGGCCCACACTTCGGTTCCACCCGACGCGTCCTCACCGACATTGACTGACACCCCGTCATACGTCGCCGTGGTCCAGCGGAGCGCGTGACCCGACGGACCCGACTTGAACTTGGTGAACATCGTCTGCGCGGCCACGTCATTCGTGCTCGCGAGCAGCGACACCACGGCGGGGACGGTGCTGTCCGAGCTCGGCAGCACGATCAGTGAAATCTGCGAGCCGAGCCACGCGCGCACGTCGGTGTGCGACAGACCGGAGGACTGCAAACCGCTGTCCAGCCAGTGGTTGAGGGTGGCGTCCCGCGACGAGCCCGATAGCCCTGGAAACTTGCCCAGGATGCTGTTGAGCGAGAGCTGCTGCCCGACCGATGGCTGGAGGTCGAGGTTCACGTAGACAGCGGTGTCACTCGGTGCGAACGTCACCATGGAGTCGGCGGTGCCGCGAAGGACGCCGAACGCGAGGACGGCCGCAGCGACTCCGCCCGCGACAAGAATCGCGACCCCCGCGCCTGCAGCGGCCCGAAACGCCCTCGAATGTCGCTGCTCCTCCGGCGCCGCGGGTACGTCTTCAGAGCTCGGCGGCGGATCGTACGGCGGCGGCCAAGGGGGTGGGTTCGGCGGGGGTTGCGGCATCCCGAATGTGCTCATCGCTGTGCCTGACCGTCGATGCCGAGCGTGATCGACGGCCGCGCCGGTCGGTCGTACCCACGGAAGCTTCGACCCCTCGTCCCTTCACTCATCAGGTGGAGAGTGTGCGGTGCCTCGATCACCCTCCCAAACCGACGCAACCGGATTGTTCCCCCGGCAGCCACGAACTGTTGCACGCAGGAGCCGCCTCCACATTGTCGAACGTCACCGGCGGTGGACACAGCGACGACGCGGCGAGTCATCGGTCTGTCTGCTCGTCCGCTATGAGGTCGGCGAGGACGGGCGCGGTGGCCCGGGGCAGAACCGTGCCGATGAATGACTTGACCGCCTCGCTCAGGCCCACATCGTGCCCCGCGGCCTCAGAGAGATACCAGCGATGGTCGAGCACCTGGTGGAACAGTTCCGCGGGCTCCAGGCGACCACGGAGCTCCTCCGGGACTGCGGCGATGGTGGGCTCGAAGACGTCGATGAGCCAGCGACGCGCGGCGTATCGCTCCGAGACAGGACCCCCGGAGGATGTCTCGAGCTCGGTGCGGTATCGCGCCATGTCATTGAGCAAGCGCCGCGCCTGGTTCTCTTGCACCTCCAGTCCCGTGAGCGCCTGCAGCGTGCGAACGTGATGTCCCGGCTCGACCACTCGCGGCTGGAGGCGCAGATGGTACTCACCGCCCTGAGCTGTGACCTCGACCTCCGCGACGTCAAAGCCGAGCCCGTTGAGGCGCTGGAGTCGCTCCTCGATCCGGTATCGCTGGTCAGGAGCGAATGCCACCTCCCGAACCAGCTCGGACCAGAGCGCTTCGTACCGTCGCCGCAGCTCCTCGGCGGCGTTGACCGGGTCCATGTGATGGACGAGTCCCTCGGCGGTCACATCGAGCAGCTCGCCCGCGATGTTCTCCTCGGCCACCATCATGTCCTGGCTCCGCTGGCCGTCGCTGAGCTGGGGATGGAGCTCGCCGGTCTCCGTGTCGACGACATAGGCGCCCAGTGCCCCGGCGTCGCGGCGGAAGAGCGTGTTGGAGAGCGAGCAGTCGCCCCAGAAGAAGCCGGCGACGTGCAGCCGCACCAGCAGGTTCACGAGGCCGTCGAGGAGGCGGTCGCCAAGGGCCTCGTCTGCACCTGTCGCTCCCAGGACGCGCCGGTACGGCAGCGAAAAATCGAGGTGACGCGTTATCAGGACGGCCTCGAGCTCGCTTTCCGGATCCCTGCGAGATCCGAGCTGACGCCCGGTGACCACCGCCGCAACCTCGACCACGGGGATGAACAGCCGGTCCAGCTCGGCAAGCAGCCGGTATTCGCGCTCCGCAAGGCGATCGGGCAGCTCCTTGAATGCGTAAATGGCGTCGCCGTAGCGAACGAACCGGACGACGTGGCGCGAGATTCCCCGGGGGACATCGACCATGCGGTCGTCGCGCCATGCATCCAGCGAAAGATGCCATGGCAGGTCGAGAAAATCCGGATGGCCGGTGCGCCTGCGCATCTGGAAGTCCACACCTTGCGGGGTCACGTGCACAGCCTCTGCGTTCGATGAAGGAGGTGAACCGCACGATGACACAAGCGCCGCGTCTCGACCTCCGAGCAGGTGAGGTTCAACCGGCGGAATGGATGGTCAACTCGACGCCATCGGTCTCCGTGTGCCGCCCGGAGCCGGGAACGATCGCGGCCAGCGCGGCCTCGTCACAGCGGAGGACGATCAACTCGCGTGGATCGAGGACCGTCCAGAGGTTCGCGGCGGACTCTGCTCGGTCCTGCATCGGCGCATAGACGAGATGGACCCGCTGGTGGCGCGCGCGAGCCAGTTGCTGGACCTCGCGGAAGGATTCATGCGCCGGCTCATCGATGACATATGGATCGAGAATCTCGAGGAGCCGCTTTGCGGGACCGTGCTCGGGCACGGTGCCGATGTAAGCGAACCCGAGCGGCCCGCCATCCGCCTCGGCGATCCCGGCGTCGACCAGCGCCTCGATGTCCTGGCCCTCGCCATGGAGCAGGACCATGACGGGTTGATGCGCCTGCCAGCCGGCCTGTGGGACCCTCCGGAACTGATCCATCCGTTGCACCACCGGGAGGATGCCCGGTAAGCCAGCGCGACGCCTCGACCGGTGGGTGATCCACGCGATGGCCAGGCCGATCACGGTGATGCAGCCGCCAAACAGCGTGGCGAGCGGCTTCGCGAAGAGGTTGGTCACCCACGCCGTGACGACGAGGATCGATGTGATCACGCCGAGCGTGAACGTGAAGATGCCGGTTCCCAGCGGCGCTGCGCCGGCGACGTAGCGCCGGCCATGCAGTGCGCGGCGCTCGCGCCATCGGACGATGTCAAGACACACGGAGGTGACACTGAAGGCGCCGAGAAGACCAAACGCATACATGTCGCCGAGCAGCCCGACGTTGCTCTGGCTGATGACGACCACGGCGATCGGGACTGCAACGGCGGCAAGGATTGACCAGTGCGGTGTCTGTCGCCAGCGATTGCGGTGCTGCAAGGCCTCCGGGAGAAACCGCAGTTTCGACAGCGCAATGAACACGTGGTAGCAGCCGATGATCGCGGTGTTGCTCGCGAAGATCAGGAGGAGACCGGCGCTCGCAGCGACCTCGGTCTGGAGCAGCGGGCCCGCGGCGTACCCGCCGAGCGCGGAGATGAACTGATTTGGGTTGGTGTGGTGTGCGTTCAGCAGGGTCGTCGACCAGAGCGTGAGGAGCGGACTGGTGATGATGACCGTGAACACGACAATGACCATCGCGCGGGGCGCCACTCGGCGCTGTGGGCGGCGCATCGCCGGGGCGAGCTGGGAGATGCTCTCGAGTCCCGAGAACGCCAGGAATGCCCCGGCATACCCGGTCAGGAGTCCGATGGAGCTGATCCTCGGTCCGGACAGGGTTTTCGGGATCGCCCCGAGCGCAGTGCCGAAACCCGCATGGACGAGCACTGCGACCACAACGGCCAGCTGACTGCCGAGGGCGACAACGGCGATGACGGCCGTCACCTTGGCGTCGGCGTTGATACCGATCAGGTTGAGGCCGGCGAGGAGCAGCAGCGCCACGACTGTGAGCAGGGTGACGATTCCCATCAGATCCGGTGCGAACACGCTGAGATAGATCAGCCCCGATAACGCACTCAGCGCGGAGGTGAGGAAGTAGTCGACAAGGATGAACAGCCCACCGACCAGTCCCACCACCGGATGGATGGCATGAGCTCCGACGGTCACCACTCCACCACCCTCGGGGTAGCGGATCGCAACCTCCGCGTATTTCACCGTCAGGAGGACGAAGACGACCAGGGTGAGCGCAACGAAGAGCGCCGCGTGAACCCCGACGCTGCTGAACAGGATGCCGGGCGTGTAGTAGACGGATGTGCCGATGTCGGCGAAGACCACGGCCCAGCACAACAGTGGTCCGAGCCCGACGGGCATGCTCTTCCGGTTGTCACGTTTGGCACGACCTCGCGCGGATCGCCCGGTATCGGTGGGAGGCATGGCGGGAGGATAGTGCCCCCTCCCGATCCCCAGTCGCCGCTTATATCATCACTATCACGTATAGCATCAGGTCCCCCTCCGAACAATATGTGGACATAGCAGGTACGTTTGGCTATATTCGCTAGGTCCATGGCGGCGGGAACGCTCCGCTCGAGCCTGGACGCGATAGGTCAGGTCTTATAGGAGGACTTGGATCCGTGAAACGCTCGTACGGCAAGGCAATCCGGCTGGGAGCGGGCATCGTGATGGTGGCGACGGCTCTGATGACGCCGCTTATCGCCTCGGCCACGGTCACCCCCAACATCTCGCCCAACGTCGGGTCCGCGCACATCCTGTGGACGAAGGCCCAGTACACGTCGGACGCCCAGACCGATCCCAATCAGCTGCTGTATCACGGCGGCACCGTCGAGACCAAGCCTGCGGTCTACCTGGTCTTCTGGGGGCCGGAATGGGCCAGCGGGTTCTCGGTCACCGCAGGTGCGTTCACCTACACGGACAAGACCGCGGAAACGTATCTTCGCGACTTCTTCGGCACCGTCGGCGGGAGCCCGTGGGCAGGAGTCCAGACGCAGTATTGCCAGGGCGCCGCGATCGGCGCGGTGAATTGCAATGGCGCGCTCGGCGCGCAGTTTGTCCAGAACCCGTCGAGCATGCTGAAGGGCGTTTGGATTGACCCGAGCGCCGTGCCATCGCCAATCGTCACCACGGCGCTTGTCGAGAACACGACGAACGATCCGGTGGCGACCGAAGCGCTCAGGGCGTCGCAGCATTTTGGTTACAGCGTCAACGCGACGTATTTCATCCTGGCCCAGCCGGGCACGGTCGCGACGGCGTACGGCACGGTCTACTGCGCATATCACAGCGAGACGGGCCACGCGCTCGGCGCTCGCGGTGTCCGCTACGCCTTCATGCCGTACGTTCCCGAGCAGGGCTCGGGCTGCGGCGTCGACTCCGTCAATCAGAACGACGCGTTTGGCCACGGGTACTACGACAGCTACAGCATCGTGGCGGGACATGAGTTCGCCGAGGCCGTCACGGATCCGGATAACTACAACGGAACCCAGGATGGATGGAATGATGCGCAGACCAATGAAAACGGCGACAAATGCGCCTGGACCGGACTCCAGAACATCACGCTTCGCGGACAGTTCTATGCGATACAGCCGCTCTGGAGCAACGCAGCAGCAGCGGGCCAAGGTGCTTGCGCGGTGAGCTTGGGCAGCTGACCCTCACACGTACGCGGAGCGCGGGGCGGCCTGGCCTCTGGGCGGCGACCGCGCCGCGCTCCGCGATGAGTTTGCGGCTCCTCCCCGTTTACAAGAGTGCATCGACCACCCCGTCAAACGGTGATGCTGTCGCCGACCAGCACGATGCTGCGCGCGATACCCTGCTTTCGCATGGGTAGCATCACAATCTCAGCATCGTACGGGGCTCGCGGCGAGGCCGTGGCTCAGGGCGTCGCCGAACGCCTCGGGCTGGCCTTTCTCGACCGAGCCATCCCGCTGACGGTGGCCCGGCACTTGCGGCTCACGCAGGAATCGGTCGAGACTCACGACGAACGGGCGCCGAGCCGGTGGGACCAATTCTTCGGCGCCTTCTCGAGCGTTGACTCGGTATCGACGGCGGTGGGGATAGCGCCTGTAGCGCTCGAGAGTCCAGACACCTTTCGATCCGCCACCGAGGCGGTGATGCGAAAGGTTGCCGACACCACCGGCGCGGTGATCCTCGGTCGTGCCGGCATGGTCATCCTCGGCGGTCGCGACGATGTCCTCTGCGTCAGGCTCGACGGACCGATCGACCGGCGAATCGCTCAGGCGGTCGCGGAGGGGGTCGACGAGGCAACGGCGAGAGAGAATCAGCAGGATGTTGACGGTGCGCGCGAGCGGTACGCAAGCTTCTTCTATAAGGTGCGTCAGGACGATGCCCGCCTGTACCACCTGGTGATCGACAGCACCGCATTGCCAGTTGATGCCTGCATTGACATCATCGTTCGCGCTGCGCAGGCGCGCATCGGCGCAGCGCCGTAGGTCGCCGACCGCGACCAGGGGGCCAATCGCGGCGGGTTCAATGAACCTCGCAACCCGACAAGCCTCGCGTTTCCATAACCAGTGCCTAACCATCTCTCGGGGTACGGCCTCCTAGACTGGGTCGAGGGTTTCAAAAGCACGTGGCCTGCAGATCCGCATCCGCATCCGCACCGTGAAGGAGATGACATGAATCCATCGAACCCGACGTTTCGACGGCTGCTGAGCGGCAGCGCGCTCGCCGCCGGAATCGCGATGGCCATCGTGCCCTTGGGCACCGGCCAGGCACTGGCAGCAGGGAGCAACGGCGCACATGATCCGGGGCTGCTTCCCGGCGTGACGTTCATTGCCAGCCCACCACCAGGAGCATCCGGGCCCGACGACATCACCCGACTCGGCACCAAGGGAGTGGATGGGGGGCGCGATCTCATCTGGACGGCCTACCAGAACGGCATCAACCCGGACGGCACGCCGGGCACGCCCGGAGGGCCGACGAAAAGCACGATTGCAGGGTACGACCCCGTTAACGGCAGGCTGGTCAGGACCATACGAGTCACCGGCAAGGTCGACGGGCTCACCGCCGATTCCGGGATGGATCGTCTCGTCGCCACGGTCAACGAGGACGAGAACTCCGCGCTGTACCTGGTGAATATCGCTACCGGTGAGGCGACCAAGTTCCATTACCACCCGAGTCCGGCCGAGTCCGACAACGGCGGTACCGACAGCATCGCCATCTGGGGCGGCAGGATCGTTCTCGCTCACTCGAATCCCAATGACACCGAGGAGGCGACGGCCTACGCGGTAACCCTCGACTGGGGGACAGGAATCGCACACCTCCGGACGCTTTTCACCAACGACAGCAAGGCATTCGACGCCGTGACACACAAGTGGGTCACGCTGGCGCTGACTGATCCCGACACAAACTTTGTGATGCCGAAGGCGGCGCCGCGGTTTGCGGGTACCCTCGCTACCGTCAGCCAGGCGGATGGCGAGATCATCTTTGCGTCGCAGGGGAATGAGCCCCGGAGATTGGCGGTCTTGCCGCTCACCGACAACGTCGCTGGCAACGTCCCACCGATCGACGGCCTCACGGTCGCGACGGCCGAGCGCGGGACCCTCTATGTGGTGGATGCCGGAGCGGGCACGATCACCGCGCTGAAGACCAACGGTTGGCCGGCGGGCACCGTCTTCGTGGCCGAACCGAGCGACAACAGCAATCCGCTTCTCGGCACGCTCGACCTGTGGACCGGCGTGATCACGCCGCTTTCCAACGCGTTCGTGAGCCCGAAGGGCCTGCTGTTCGTGCCCGCTGATCGGGAGTAATCGCGCCAAGCAGCGGGTTCACCGTTTCAATGCACCCGATCCGGTCGGCGCCAGATCGGGTGCCTTGTCGGGCGTCATGACGCCGCAGCATCTACGTTTCTCTAAGGTGCGATGGGCTCCCAGACCAGCTCGGCGACGTCGATGACGAGATGGGGGGAGGCCTGATCATTTGACCGGTTGATCGTTCGGTGGTGGGAGCGTCGTGCCGTCACGCAGATACACCGGCCCGACGGCTGACGACGTCGCGACCGGCGGCGGCGGCAGCGGCTTGGGGTTTGGCGTCGTGATCGGTGGCACTGCCTGCACAACTGTGGAACCGAATGCCGGCGGCCGGGGAACGGACGGCGCCGAGCCCACCAGGTCGGCAAGGCTCGGCGCTGAGTCGAGGCGGGGCACGCCGATTGGCGGCAGGCCCAAGAGATCGAGGACCGTCTTGCCGACGCTGACGTGGGAATTCCAGCGGCTGTCAATGCCCGCCTTGACGGTACCCCCGAACATCAGGAGCGGGACTCTGGGGCCGTACGCCAGTTGCACACCGTCAGGCGTGTGTTCGACGTTCGGCGTGGCGACGTGGTCATCCCAGCCACCCCAATCGTCCCAGGTGAGCAGAAATACGGTGTCGTTCCAGTGCCCGGCAGCCGCGATCGCATCGACGATTTGCCAGATCCTGTTCTGGCCGAGGCGCACATCCGCTGGGGGATGCTCGTCATACGGTGTGTCGTGCCAGACCATGCTCAACTGCGGGAGATTCGCAGCGTCAGCAAGGATCTGGTCACTGCGCACGATATTCGGGGACCCCGCCAGCTGGGCGTAGAAGTGCACCGGGTACGACGCCGTGCCCGTGTAGGCTCTCCAGCTCAGCTTGTTGTCGCCTGCGTGACCAAGGATCGACGGCATGTCCCACACGGGTCCAGGCTGCGTGAACGACGGATTCCGGAGCGTTGGCGTCTGGCCGCCGACGATCAGCAGGTGGTTCGCCGTCGAATTCGTGCCGAATCCCGAGCAATGGTTCTCCAGGAATGCACCTGTTGCTGCGAGGTATGCGTAATAGGGCAGGACCGCGAGCGTGTCGAACTGCGAGTGGATGGCCGGCGTCGCCGTGCCGGCCTGCTGAGCGTGCAGCCATTTCGCATACGCGGCACGATCGTGGGGTTGGTCTTTGGCGGGCGGGTTGGGTGTCGTCGGCCAGCCCTCGGCCACGTTGGCACCCCACGGCCGCATGGATCGGAAGTAATTGTCGGTGGTGTGGTTCTCCTGGACGAACACCACGACGTGCTTGACTGCGGTCGCCACCCCATCACCTTGCTCCCGGTGTCCCCCACCTGGCAAGCGAAGAAAGCGTTAACCACGCCGATACTGCAATCGACGAGTTCCGTCGAGAGACTCGGACCATCTATCCTCGTGTCCGCATGTCGCACGAGCCACCGCGCATCGGCATTCTCTGGCGAGGCGATCGACGTGTGAGGCCGTCAACTCCTGATGTTCATCATGGACTCGGACCTCTCTACACCGCGTTCGAGCAGCTCTCCGTCGAGCTCCGGCCGGTGGTCTTCGAAGACGGCGCCATCGATGAGGTTCGAGATGAGTTGCTCGCTCTCGACGGCGTCCTCGTCTGGGTCAATCCGATTCAAGATGGCGCCACCCGCAGCAATTTGGATGCGCTGCTGCTCGAAGCTGCGTCTCATGGCGTGTGGGTCTCCGCCCATCCGGCCGTCATCCTGAAGCTCGGCACCAAGGAAGTGCTGTTCACCACACGAGCTGTTGGCTGGGGCGGCGACGTCGACCTCTACCGCACACCTGCCGAGTTCTCGCAACGTTTCCCTGCCTGGCTGGGTGAGCGAGGCCGCGCGGTCGTGAAGCAGGGCAGAGGCAACGGTGGCAACGGCGTGTGGAAGGTGGAACTGCTCAGCGAGGGTGCCTCAGCGGTCGACCACGCTTGGGTTCGCGTTCAGGACGCGCGTGTGCGAGATGGGTCGACCGAGACGACGAGTCTTGGCCTGTTCATAACGCGCTGCGAGGAGTATTTCGCGTGGTCCGGCTGCCTCGTCGCTCAGGCCTTCCAGGACAGGTTGCGCGGCGGGATGATCCGTTGCTATCTCTCCCACGACGAAGTCGTGGGGTTCCGTCATCAATGGCCCCAGGGTCTGTTGGACGCCCAGGACGTCAGCGCCGAGAGAGCCTCCTCACCGATGGTGGGTGCCGATGCCCCGGACTATCAGCGATTGAAGAACCAGATGGAGAAAGAGTGGATGCCGCGGACGATGGAGGTCCTTGGCATTGCGCGCGACACGCTACCGGTCATCTGGGACGCCGACTTCCTGTATGGACCGCGAACCCCGGATGGTCTGGACACCTATGTCCTCTGCGAAATTAACGTCAGCGCCGTGTGGCCCTTTCCGCCGATGGCAGCCGGCGTCATCGCCGCCGCGGCGGTTGCACGTACCCGGGAGGCAGCGATTCGTCGCCGGCCGGCCTGAAGCTAGCCGAGCACCCCGCCGAACACTGCGACGCCACATTCGACGGCCTCAGCAATCGACAGGATTGGCCCGCTCAGTCCCGGGTGGCTTGCAAGAAATCGCTCGGCGCTCTCTGACGATTCGAAGGTGTTGACGAGCGGACAACACAACGACGACAGCGGCCCGGATCCATCCGCCACAGCGCACAGGACCACGGCTCCACCCGGCTCGTACTGCGCCTGCCCCGAAGCAGCGACACGAAGAGATATTGCTGTCCCATCAATAGGATCGGCGGTCTCGATGCGACACCCTTGGCCCAGCATGACGGGAATGCCGAGTGCGTCCACCGCGCACATGGCGTACAACCGGACTCCGTCGTCAAGCGTGACCACGTGCGTTGTTGGCTTGGCGGAGAACGGGTACGCGCAATCGATATCGCCGCTGGCCGAGCACTGGATGAGATCGTCCTCGACCGTCCGCTGCAGCGCCGTCTCCACCTCCACGTTCAGGGACCGAGCGGCATCAGCAATTTCTTGTCGAGACGGTGATCCCCCCGAGGCGAACGATCGAAGGATCCATCGGTACAAGTCGAGCTCCGCGGGACCGAGATGCGATCCGCGGTTCCTACCGCAGCGTTCCTCGGGGAGGCCGAGGGATGGCAGCACCGAGCGGAGGCTCTCGTTCACTTCGGGGACATGTCGACCAGCCTGCAGGGAATGTCCTCGTCTTCGTTGAGCTGGTGACTCGCGCAAATCCGGTGGTATCCGTCTGCGACGGTCAGATTGATCCCCGCCGCAAGTTCCCCGCGAACGAGGAGGACCGGTGAGAGCGGCGTCCCCTTCTTGACCTTGGCAAGATCCTTGGCAACGTGGACGTTGGTGGCGTCGAGCACTGGCAGGCCACTCGCGCGCAGCAGGTCCTTAGCCTTGCGATGCTGGAGTTGGGCGCTCTGAAGACGTTGTGCCAACTCGTGTGCAACAGCTGGACCCGTCAGCAGGCTCAGGTAGTCTTCGGCCGCCGGATAGTCGTGCGCGTCCGGTGCGTCGGTCCAATGCTCGGTCGTCGCCATACCGTACCTCCAGCCGTCGGGTAACAAGCAGAGTCTGGATGTCTGAGCAGGCTGAGTCTCCAGACCGGCGTCACCGCCGCCGCCTGGGAGGTCGTGCCTCCCGAGACGGCGGACGGCGACGGAGTTCCGGCTCGTTCCCTCAATCGCTGGCGATTCGCATTACGTGGCATCCGCTCCTGCGACTCCGGCTGAACGGAGGTTCGTCAGTTCGCGAGAAGCCGCTCGAGCTTGTCGAGCTGCTCGGACCAGCCCTGCTCGGCACCGCCCATCGCTTCAGGAGGCGGCATCGGCTCGAAGTAGGACTGTCGCATCGTGAGCGCCGTGCCCCCGTTCCGGGGCTCAAAGGTCAGCTCAATGAGCGTTGCGAAGAGCTCGCCCTGCTCGTCGTTGACGGCGCGGCCGCTCATGACCAGCCGATGCGGACGATCGATCTCGTAATACTCGCCACCCATGTAGGAGGAGAACCGGGCCTCCACCGGGATCGCGCCCGGCCACTCCATCGCCAGCCGGTACGTCCCCCCGATGCGGAGGTCGACCTCGGCGGCGGGGCAGGTAAAGCCGTTGGGCCACCACCATTGCTTGAGCTGCTCCGGGTCGGTGAAGGCGTCGAAGACCCGCTCCGGCGAGGCCTTCAGGGTGCGCTCGATGACGAGCTGCTTGGTCGGAGTCGCAGATTGGACGTCCACGGCTGTACGTGTCTCAGGCATCGGGGTTCTCCTCCGTGATGGTTGAGTCGGTTTGGGCGGCAAGGTGTGCATTGAGACGGTCGAGGCGGTCGGACCATTCGGCGTGCGCGCTGCGGAGCCAGTCGTCCACAGGGAGCAGGCCCTCGAGCTGAAGTCGCGCGGGGCGGCGGTGGCCGTCGCGGCCCCGGCCGATCAGGCCCGCCCGCTCCAGCACCTTGAGGTGCTTGGTGATCGCGGGCTGCGTCAGCGTGGAGGCGCCCGCGAGCTCGACGACGCCGGCTTCTCCCGCCGCGAGGCGCTGGAGGATGGCCCTGCGCGTGGGGTCGGCAAGTGCCGCGAAGGCGCGGCTCAGGGGATCGTGTGTTGACATTACCCATAGGTTATATAACCAGATGGTAAAAGTCAATGGCGCGCTGACGATTTGCGGGCGGAGGTCCCGGAGAGCCTGATCAGCCTGGCGCGCAAGGAACTCATCGCTGCGGCTGACCCAGCGTTCAGCAGCGAGGGCGCCTTCCGCTTCATCCACGCGCTCGTCCACGACGCGGCGTACAGGGGTCTGCTGAAGCGGACGCGTGCTGATCTGCACGAGAAGTTCGTCGACTGGTTGGATGCAGTGAGCGGTGAGCGGTTCGCGGAGCACGAGGAGATACGCGGATATCACCTCGAGCAGGCATTCCTTGCGCTGCTCGATCTGGGACCGGCCGACGCGCACGCTGTCGAGCTCGGCCAGCGTGGGTCCGGGTATCTGGCCACCGCCGGCGAGCGGGCGCGCGCACGCGGTGACATGCCGGCCGCTGCCGGCCTGCTGCGTCGTGCGGCCGCTCTCCTCCCCGACGGCGACGGGCTGCGCCCGCACCTGCTCCTCCACGCCGGTGAAGCATTGGGCGAGATGGGCAAACTCGACGAGGCGAACACGCTGCTATCGCAGGCCGCGGACGCGGCTGGGCGACGTGATGACCGTGCCCTGACGACCACCGCGTCGGTGGTCCGCTTGATGCTGCGTTTCATGGCGGAGCCGGAGAGCGCAGGGACGAGTCAGGTCGTCGACGCCGCGGGCGAGGCGATCGAGGAGCTCGAGAATCTCGAGGCGCACGCCGGGCTCGCGCGCGCCTGGCGACTCATGATGTATGTCCACTTCATGGAGGGCAATTTCAGCGCCGCCGACACTGCCGCCAGACGGGCGGTCGTCGAAGCAGAGTTGGCCGAGGATCGGGTGCTCGAGGTCCGGTTCCTTGCAGCCCTCGCCTCATGCGTCGTGTCCAGTCCCACCCCGGTACCCGAGGCGATCGAGCAGTGCAATCAGATCCTCGAGCGTAGCGGCGCCGACCGCCGCACCGATGCAATCACGCTCGGTGCACTGAGTCATCTCGAGGCGATGCGCGGAAACTTCGACCGCGCACGGGACCTCTACACACGCAGCCGGACGATGCTGACGGAACTCGGGTTCACCCTCAGCGCATCCATTGTCGCGCTGCAGTCCGGGCCGGTGGAGGTGCTCGCGGGCGACCTTGCAAGGGCGGAGGATGAGCTGCGGAGCGATTTCACGGCGCTCACCGCGCTCGGCAACAAGGGTTACATGACCAGCGTCGCAGGAATGCTCGCCGAGGTCCTCCACGCACAGGGTCGCCTGGGTGAAGCGAAGAGCTTTGCGGCCGTCTTCCGCGAGGCCGCTGCGCCGGATGATGTGGCAGCTCAGTACCAGTGGCACTCCATCCAGGCAAAGCTCTCCGCGGCCGACGGCAACCTCGACGAGGCCGAGGCGCTCGCGCGTGAGGCGCTTCGGCTGATCAGTACCACCGATCAACCGGACATCCAGGGTGAGGCGTTTGTGACCCTGGCGTTCGTGCTGCAGGCAGCCGGAAAGGCCGAAGCCGTCGGCGCGCTCGGCGAGGCCATAGCGCTGTTCGAGCAGAAGGGCAACATCGTCTCCGCCGAGCGGGCACGCGCTGCATTAGGCTCGCTGGCGGCCGCTTCCGGAGCCGCTTCGGAGCGCGAGATCGTCGCGTGACCTGATGCGGCCGTAGACGGAGCACGTTCTCCTCTCGAGTCCCAGGGTTGAGGCACTCCGTTCACCCTCTGAGCCATTACCCGGGTGACGACTGCGGTCGGGTCCACTTGCGTGGTGGCGGATAAACGTATCTCGCGATTGTGCCCGAAACCCATCCGGTCGCCCATCCGGCAAATACCAACAGGAACGTGTGAACGTTGTCCGGCTTCGTAGGTGCGACGATCGCAAGGATGATCGCCAGAACGACGCCCACGCCGATGCTGTACACCCAGTAATTTCGGTAGCGAAGGGCCATTGTTCGTGTCCTCGTGTCGGCTGGATATGCCCAAACCTCACCACTTCCTGATCGCCCGTGCAGGTGGACCCGTGACTGCTCCCCAGCCTCGGTCCGGCCCTCCGGGGGCAGGCGAGGGCACTGATGAGCGAGATGATGCGTACGGCGTCGCTAGGGCGAGTGAACATGACCTGCCCGGCCCCCTGGTCTTCACCGTCGGGCCATACACGACCCCAACTCGGTCCGCTCCCGAACCGACATCATGGTGGCAAGACTGTCAGCCTGCGCCTTGTGTCGCTGGCAGAGCTCGAGGTGGCAGCTCAGGCACCCTCGCCGAAATGAGGCGAGGGACCGTGTGGTGGTTGGGAGTCGATCACTCGGATCTTCGCCTGATGAAGGCGAGGACCATCGGCCAAGACTAGAGTGTGCTGCCCGCCCGAGAGCCTGCCCAATCAGGTCGGAGAACGAGCCGCCGTTACGATCACGAATCTCGTTAAACGGTATGGAGGGCTTGTAGCCGTCGACGATGTGTCGTTCTCCATACAGCAAGGGGAGATCTTCGGGATCATCGGCCCCAATGGCGCGGGGAAAACGACGACCGTCGAGTGTATCTCCGGCCTGCGGGTTCCAGATTCAGGATCGATAAGCGTCTACGGGCTGTCTCCACAGCGTGACCGAGACAAAATCAGAGAGTTTGTTGGCGTGCAGCTCCAGGAGAGCTCACTACCACCACGCTTGAGAGTAGGCGAAGCCCTCGAGCTCTTCGCCTCGTTCTATCCGACGCCGCTTGATCCGCAGCAAGTGCTGGAATCACTTGGAATCAAGCAGATCGAGCGGGTTGCATTCAAGAACCTGTCAGGCGGCCAAAAACAGCGGCTGTCCATCGCGCTCGCGTTGGTGGGGAATCCGAAGATCGCCATCCTCGATGAGCTGACCACCGGACTCGATCCCGAGGCACGCCGAGACACCTGGGCGCTCATCGAACGAATGCGGGAGCGCGGCGTGACGGTGATCCTCGTGACTCATTTCATGGATGAGGCCGAGACGCTTTGCGACCGAGTTGCCCTGATCAACCACGGGGTCCTCAGCGTGCTAGACACGCCGGAAGCGATCGCGGCCCAAGCAGGGGTCAATAGGGTGCGCTTCGTGCCGTCGCACCCCGTGGACGATGAGACGCTGGACGCAGTCCGAGGCGTCCAAGTCATCGAGCGAAAAGGCCGCTATGTGACTGTCACTGGGACGGGCGATCTGGCCGCATCGCTGATGAGCGCGCTCACGGCCGAGGGCATCACGGTGTCGGAGCTAGAGGCAAGAAGTGGAAATCTTGATGACGCGTTCATCAAGCTCACCAAGGACAGCACGCCGAGAGTGCCGGAAGAGGTCCAGGTGTGACGTCGGCGCGGAGACAAGTACTTGGCCGCCGGTCGCGTGCGCAGATCGCCGCGTTACTCAAGGTGCAGACGAAGCTCTCTCTCCGTGAGCCCTATGGGCTCGGAGTCGGCGTCGGTCTCCCGATCGTCCTGCTGGTGGTTTTCGGGTTCATCAGCAAAGCCGTCCCGGGGAACGTCGGTGACACCGGTTTGAATGTGATCGATCTCTATATCCCGGTGATCATGGTCATTTCGTTCATTGGGATAGCGATCTCCATTCCGAGCACCCTGGTGAGGGACCGTGAGATCGGATGGCTGCGACGGGTTTCCACGACACCAGTGCATCCGTCACAACTGCTCGGAGCTCAACTGGTTATCAACTTCGTGTTCGCTGTCGTGGCAATCGTCATAGCCATGGTTGGCGGTAGCGTGATCTTCGGTGCGCCACTTAGCGTTGACATCCCGTTCTTCATCCTCTCCGTCGCCCTCGGCATTGCCGAGATCTTCTCGCTGGGCTTGGTTGTCGTCGCCCTGGTTCGGACACAGAGCGCGGCCGGCATTGTGGGTGGCGTGCTCTTCTTTGGTCTCTTGTTCCTGTCGGGGTTGTGGGTGCAGCCTGACCAAGTAACCGGACCACTGCAATACATCATGTTGTATTCGCCAAGCGGCTCGGTCGTGCGCGCTCTTCTCTACTCGGTATTTGGCGAGACGCCGCCAGTGCCCATCCTCATCGCCGTGATTGGGTACACGACCGTGTTTGCGTTCGTGGCCGTTCGATACTTTCGCTGGGAGTAGTGCGTCTGCGGCGCAGCGGGCGCGTAGGGTGGGGATCGTCGCTCGACGCGCAGGTGTCCGAGTGCGGCGCGGAGCGCGCCAAAGTGCAGACCTAAGGGTGGGGAGTCTCGTCAAGGACGAGTTGGTACGCGGTCTCCGTGTCCATGGGTCCTATATGACCGTTCGATCTCACGGTCAAGAAATATGTAATCGCCGACCCAGACCATCTCGGTCAACATCCCACGTGCTGCGGAGGCCCACCGCCGGGTCCGGAGGGGGACGGACGACCGCGGACTCGGGGCCGTCTTGAACTCGCCACCGTCGCGCTGACGGGCTGGAGCCCAAGGTGAGGATTGAACTCACGGCCTACGCCTTACCAAGGCGTTGCTCTACCACTGAGCTACTTGGGCACGCGGGGCGATGGTACCAAGGCGTCCCATCGGGATCAGGTGCGCGGCAGTGAGGCGAGCCATGCAATCGCGAACACGGCAGTGCTCACCGCGAGTATGGGAAACGGCCTCCGGGTGCGAGTGACCACTGCGGCGCCGACACCTGCGCCGAGCACCACAACGCCCGCAATGAAACCCGGACCGGCCTGACCGAGCGGTCCCGCCAGGAGAGTCGCCAGCAGCCCGGCAGCCGCGAGAGCGCCCGGCCCGACCCATGTGGACCACCCCGCACCGAGGAGCACCGGGAGGCTCCGCCGGCCCGCGGCGCGGTCGCCCTCGATGTCGGGCAGCGCATTTGCCACGTGCAGCCCGACCGCGATCAGCCCCGAAAGCGGAATCAGGGCGAGGAGTCGTGACGGGATCGACCCGACCGAGGCATACCCCTCGAAAGGAAGCAAGGCCATCCCTCCCCACCAGGGAACCCAGGACAGCGGTGTTCGCCGCAATCCCAGGTCATAGCCAAGACCTGCGCACAGCGCCAGTGCATCGAGTCCAAGGGTCGCCAGGTTGATCGTCGCGGCAGCGCCGAGGCCGATCGCCCCGAGGACGACGCCGGCGCCCGCGGCACTCGATGGTGAGATCACCCCGCGGACCAGCGGCTTGTGGGGCTTGGTGACGGCATCCGCGGGTAGGTCGACGACATCGTTGATGACACCGATGCACAACTGGACCGGCAGCATCGCCCCCACCAATTGCAGAACCCGAGATCCGTCTGGGACATGCCGACCGGCCAGCCACGCAATCGCAACCAGGACGCAGGTCACCAGCAACGACGGCCCTGGATGGCTCATGAAAATGAGCGATCGGATCCTCCCTCCCGGCCGCCGCTCGTCCCACCACACGGGGCGGGCCGCCCTATGGCTTGGGCGCTTCGGAGGCGGGAGCTTCGCTCGGCTCATCGCCGCTGCCGAGCTCACGCTCCGGGTTCGCGGCGGTTTCGGCGGCCTCACGCGCCGCGGTGAGCGATCCATAGCCCGCGGCCTCCTCAGCGGCGACCTCGGCCGCCAGCAGGCGATCGTGGACCGCGTGCTCGAACCGATGCAGGCGGCTTTCTTCGTGCTCTGGAGGATCTTTGGGCGCTGGCGTATCGGTCATGTACTCACTCTCTCGCAGATGCAGCTGTCGCGTTTGGTCGGACCCGCAGTATGGGCGATGGGCCGCGCCGCCGCGCCTTTGCTGAACTCACACCAAGGCCCCAACACTTCTCTTCGCTGATCCCGACGGACGGGCTCCTGTGCCCCGGGGATCAAAGCGTTAGCAACTACTTTACCACCAATCCGGCTGTCGGGCAAGAACTTTTTTTACCGCAGCCCATGGATCAGTCGACGTCGACGAGACCCTCTGCGACGGTCCGGTCCCGGCCCTTCGCTCTGGCCTGAGCGAGACACTGGTCTGCCCGGTCGACGAGATCCTCGATCACTTCCGTTCCCTCGAATGACACGAGCCCGGCCGAAAACGAGTGCCCAGCCGGCGTCTCCTCACGCAGCCGCCAGCACAGTTGCACCGCGCTGACGGTGGTGCAGTTCACCAAAACGATGGCGAACTCGTCCTCACCCCACCGTCCCATCAGATCTTCGGCGCGAAGCACGTCGCGCCATCGCGCTGTCGCTTCGCGGAGGAACTCCTCCTCGGCCGCGTGGCCCTTGGCGCCGTCGACGTCGGTGCCGCGATCGAAAGCCACGAGCGCAAAGCAGAGGGGGTGGTTGCTGCGACGCGCGTGCGCGACGTGACGCGCCGCTTCGTCCAGGAATGCATCGCGGTCAGGCAGGCCGTCGAGCCCATACCCCATCGAGATGGGGACGGATTGCACAGCCATATCCTCTCGATCCGCCACCCCGAACGCCACGAGATCGGCTTCCGACAGCTCGTCCCTCAGATTTTTGACCACCCTCATCGGCGAGCCAGTGTGATGTCGACGACGAGGTGCGCGGCAGTTGCGCGAAAGATCATGCGTTGAGTCTGGCCAGCTGACATTGCGGGACAATCAGCGCCAGTGTCACGGCCCTGTCGCGGCTGCCTCACGGCGTGAGGACCCGGCGCCGGCTTGGGTGCGCTTCGAACCCCGGGCGGCCGCCTGCAATCGTTTCGCGATGGTTCGGAGGGACACGCGGAGCTCGCGAGGCCGGACCACCACCAGGTCGCACTCCAGGCTGGCCAGGTAGGAGGCAGCCCAGTCCATGTCGTCGGCGCCGAAGGTCAGCAGCGTGTCTTCGCCGGCCGCCACCAGCGTGCCGTCAGTCGGCGAAACCCGCCGCCCCGCCTCCTCGAGGCTGATCGCGAGCAGGACCTCGCAACGGGTTCCAAACATGGTCTCGGCGAGCACTTGACGAAGGAAGGCGATCACGTCAAAGTCCTCGGGCCGCTGGAAGCTCTCGGTCGTGACCTCGGACGAGAGCATCCGGTCGAGCCGGAACGTGCGCATCGCGCTCCGGAAGTGATCCCAGCTGACCAGGTACCAGTGGCCGCTCTGGAATGCCACGCCGTAGGGATCGACGAGGCGCTCCGTCACGTCGCCGGCAGCGGACCGGTACGTCATGCGAATCCCGGTTCGATCCCGGGCGGCGGTGCTCAGACGCAGGATGGTCGCCGCGTCGGCGTGGTCTCGCGCCACAGGCGAGAGGCCGAGGCTCACGAAGTCCTGCATCGCCTGGACCTGGGCGCGCTGTGCCTCGGGAAGCACACGATCGAGCTTGGCCAGCGCTCCCTGGACCGCGGCGCCCGATGCCGAGAGCCCCAGGCGCTGCGCCGCGAGCAGCCCGATGATCGTGACCAGCGCTTCGTCATTGGTGAGCATCAGTGGTGGCAGCTTGAATCCGCGCCGGAGGCGATACCCGCCCGCGGGACCGCGTTCGGTCTCAACCGGGATGCCCATGTCCTGCAGCCCGGTGATGTAGCGGCGAACCGTCCGCGGGGTGACTTCGAGCCGGTCCGCGATCTCCTCGGCGTTGAGCTGCCGGTACACCTGGAGCAGTTCGATGAGGGTGAGAAGCCGGCCGACGGAGAGATCCATATCCGGACATCATATAGGACGGATACTGTCCTTATTGGGTTGTAGCATCCAACCCATGATGAATCCGAGTTCGCTTCATGATCTCGCCCGCGAGCGAAGCCGCGATCTGATCAACACTGCCCGCAGCCGCCGCCAGGTCCCTCGCGAGTTCGAGAACCTCGACGCCTCCGATGTGGTGTTCCTCTTCGGCCGTTCTGCCCATGTCATCGACGCCCGGGCCCGTGCAGCAGCACGCCTCCGCGTCACGTCTGCGGCGTTCGACCTCACCTGACAGCGGCGGGTCGTGGCGGGTAGGCCCGTCGCGACCCCGCGGGGCCGCGATCCTGAGCGATCATGCTGATCGGTGTGAGGATCGAGGCCGTCGTGACCGATCTCGACGGAACCGTCGTTCGCTCCGACTTCTCCATCTCGCCGGCGACGCTCGAGGCGGTGGATCTGCTCAGGTCGTCCGGCATCGCCTTCGTCGTGGCCACGGCGAGAACGCCCCAGGGTCTCGAGCACTTTCAGCTGCTCGCAGAGCGAACTGACATGGGGGTCTGCTGCTCCGGTGCGATCGGATGGTCGTCGCGCGACAAAGCGCGAACGTGGATGGACGAGATGAGTCCCGCCGTGATTCGCCGTGTCGTGGACATCGCGGTTGCCGAGGGGGCCGGGGTGGCGAGTTACGACGGGACGCTGTGGCGGATGAGCGAGGAGTACCTGCGCCTCAGCCCCGTGCAGCCTCATGGGCCGACGCGCGCGGTCGTCCACACGGAGACGATCGCGGGGACACCGTGCTGCACGATGGCCCTGCGACACGCCAACGGCGACCTCGGTCGCATCGCTGCGCTGGTCGCTGACGAGGCTGATTCTGCTGCACTGAGTCACGTCGGGCGGTCGACGGTCCTGGACGTGACGGCGCCTGGAGTCGACAAGGGCACCGGGACGGCGCGGGCTCTGCGCGCGCTCGGCCTGGCCCCGGCGCAGGCCATCAGCTTTGGGGACATGCCGAACGACGTGCCCATGTTCCGGGTGACCGCCCGGAGCTACGCCGTCGGTGACAGCGATGCGTCCGTGATGAGCACCGCAACCGAGGTGCTGCCCAACGTCGAAGACGATGGCTTCGCGGGCAAGATCACCGACCTGGCCGCTGCGGGGTGGAGCATCGAAGACGGTGAGATGGCGCCGACCGTTGCGCGGTAACGCGTTTCCCTGAGCGCCGTGAGCGCGAACGCCATTGCACAAACCGCACAGTGCGGCCTAGGCGCGAACCGTTCCTTTGGCTTCGAAGCTCATCGCACGCTGCAGCGCGGCAGCGCGCAGTTCCTCGGGGACCTCGACGGGCCCGCCGATACCGGCAGCTCTGATCCCGGCCTGGGCAGCCTCCTCGACGATGCCGCCGATCATGATCGCCAGATCGGGGTTGCGATGGAACACCAGCACGCCGTGATTTGCGAGCAGGACCGCGGGCACGCCCGGACTGACGGCCGCCCTGATGTTGGCGACAGCCTGGTCAGACCCGCGCGGGCCGTATGCGGCGACCGGGACTCCGTTCGGCAGCCCGAACATCGCGAGCGCTTCCACCCAGCAGCCGATCGGGCGATGCGCAGCCGCAAACGCGGTGGCATAGGGGGAGTGCGTGTGGAGCACGCAGCCGGCATCCGGGTTGTCCGCATACATCGCCGTATGCATCGCGACGACAGCACCCTGAATCGGCGGCAGTTCCCCCTCCCGGAGGGTGCCGTCGAGCCCGAGTCGCACCACCGCCGACGCGGGATGATTCCGGAGCGACGGACCAGCCGTGAAGTACATCTCGTCGCTGCCCGGGACGCGAAGGCTGACGTTGCCATGGCCATTCGCGGAGATCGCCCCACTGGCGACCACACGCTGAGCGACATCCACCACCTGGCTGACGAAATCGGCGTCCATGGCACCTCCCGGTAGCGATTCCGATGATGAGTCCGAAATCCCTTACCCCATAAGGGATATTGAGTGGCGGAGCCGATGGGGAGATTCGAACTCCCGACCAACCGCTTACAAGGCGGTTGCTCTACCCCTGAGCTACATCGGCTCGAGCACCCGATTCTCCCATGGCTCTCAGGGGTCGAGATCCCGTGCGTAAGGGTTGCTCCGAGCGGGGCACCTGCGGTAATCTCGGCATGGGTCCAATGCCAAAGGGAACCACGGTCGCACCGCCTGCAGGCAATCACCTGCTGGAAGCGCTGGCAGTCACGGAGCGGGAAGCGCTGATGGCGCACCTTCGGCCTGCCCATCTGATCGTCAAGACGGTCCTCTTCGATCCGGGGCAACCCATTCAATACGTCCACTTCCCTGTCGACGGGGTGATCTCGCTGGTCACGCCGCTCGCCGACGGCAACATCGTCGAGGTGGCGACGATCGGTAATGAAGGTCTCGTCGGCGTGCCGCTCGTTCCCGGTGGTTCGCTCGCGGTTCGGGCGATCTCGCAGGTCGGCGGTCGAACCCTCCGTATGGAAGCGGGTCAGTTCCTCAAGGAACTCGAGCGACTGCCCGGCTTCCGCGCCCTGGTGCAGAAGTACGTTCAGGCACTCTTTGGACAGATCTCACAGGCGGCGGCCTGCAACCGGCTGCACTCCAATGAAGAGCGCCTGAGTCGCTGGCTCTTGATGAGCCACGACCGTGTCGGTACCGACACGTTCCCGATCACCCACGAATTTCTCGGCCAGATGCTCGGATCGCGACGCGCGACCGTGACGCTGTCTGCGGGGTTGCTCCAATCGGCCGGGTTGATCCGCTATCACCGGGGCCGGGTCACCATCGTGGACCGGGAAGGGCTCGAGTCAGTTTCCTGCGAGTGCTACGGGATCATCAAGGCGGCGCTTGATCGGGTGGTGAGCCCGGACTGACGTCCGAGCGTCCCGCTCACGCCGGGTCGGCTCCTCCCGCGAACACCAGGCATGCGTTGTGGCCGCCGAATCCAAACGAGGTCGTCATCACCAGCCGTGCATTCACCGCGCGTCCGATGTTGGGCACGTAGTCGAGGTCGCACTCCGGGTCGGGGTTCTCGAGGTTCACGGTGGGCGGAACAAACCCGTCGCGCAGCGCAAGGATGGTCACCATGGCCTCGAAGGCGCCGGCGGCTCCGAGCATGTGCCCGGTCATCGACTTCGTCGATGAGATCGGGACCTTGTATGCCGCGTCACCGAAGACGGCCTTGATCGCACGAGTCTCAGCGAGGTCGTTGAGCGGCGTTCCGGTGCCGTGCGCGTTGATGTAGTCGATGTTCTCGGGTCGCACCCCTGCGCGCTCGAGGGCGCGGCGCACGCAGCGGATCGCGCCGTCGCCACTCGGCTCGGGCGCGGTGATGTGGTACGCGTCCGCCGAGGCCGCATAGCCGAGCAGCTCCGCGTGAATCGTGGCGCCGCGCGCCAGCGCGTGTTCGCGCTCCTCGAGCACCAGCACGGCGGATCCCTCCGCAGCGACGAACCCGTCGCGGTCCCGATCGAACGGCCTCGACGCATGCTCGGGATCATCGTTCCGAGCCGACAGCGCGCGAGCGGCGGCGAACATCGCGATGCCCGTTGACGTGATTCCCGCCTCGGTGCCGCCCGCGAGGACCGCCAACGCATCCCCATTCCGGATCCAGTTCGCCGCCTGGCCGATCGCGTCAGCCCCCGACGCACACGCGCTGACGACCGCCATGTTGGGCCCGCGGGCACCGAGATCGATCGAGACGACGCCTGGCGCCATGTCCACGAGCGCCATAGCTGCCGCGAACGGCGACACGCGTCGGGCTCCCTCCGTATCGAGGATACGGGTGGTCTTCTCGATCACCTCGAGACCACCGATGCCGGACGCGATCAGCACGCCGACGTCGGTTGACTCCGCCGCGATATCGAGGCCCGCGTCGGCGGCGGCTTCCCGCGCTGCGGCCATCGCGAAGTGCACGTGCGGAGTGCCACGACGAGCCTCCTTCGTGCCGAAGATCGCAGCCGCATCGAACCCCTTGACCTCACCTGCGATTCGGACCGGAAGCCGGGATGCGTCGAAGTGCGTGATGAGGGCCGTCCCACTCCGCCCGGCCTTGAGCGACTCCCAGCTTTCCGCCGCGCTGTTGCCGACCGGCGAGACTGCCCCCATGCCGGTGACGACGACCCGCCGCTGTCCCGATTGAGCCATCACGCAGAGCAGGATCTCATCCCGGAGGTTGTCGTCGGCCGGAACGCTGCTCGCAGCTGCCCAACGGACACTTCGCCGCGCAGCATCTAACCGTCCTGGCCGCGCCGGATGCGTTCCAGCCGCCGCCGCGTTTCCGCGTCGAGGCCGTCCTCGAGACGGGTGCTGCGCCGGCTTTCGGCGCGCATGCGCTTGGTCTCCTCGTCCACGCCGCCGGCGACCCTGGCAACCTCCGCCTCGAGTGCGCGGGCTCCCATGGTCGCGACCCCCATGCCTCCGACCACATCGCGTTCGAGGCGATCATCTGTGGCCACCACGACGTCTGCTCCTTCGCCGCGTTGCGATGCCCGGTAGGCGGCGCGCTCGATCACGTGGTCTGCCGTCGCGCGCTTCGATCCGAAGAGCACCGTGACGCCGTCGAACTTCTCGGTCGGCGGTATGGCACCCGGCCGCGCGTGTGCATCGAAGACCACGGTGACGGCAACCCCGGTCTGCGCCGCGTATTCCGCGAGCGCGCTCACCAGCTGGCGCCGCGCGTCCTCGAGACCGCGTTCTCGAAGCGTTGCGTGGAGCGCGGGCCACGCATGGATGATGTTGTACCCATCCACGATCAGTGTCTGCATCGGTTTCCAGCTCGGCGGGTCAGCGCGGCGCGAATGCTCGCTGGCGCTGGACTTCGAACAGCAGCACGGCTGCCGCCGCACCCGCGTTGAGTGACGCGACGTGTCCCATCATCGGAATCGCGACGAGGACATCGCAATGCTCGCGTGTCAGGCGTCGCATGCCCGCGCCCTCGGCGCCCACGACGATCGCCGTCGGTCCCGCAAGATCGACGGAGTCGTAGCGATCGCGCGCATCGGCATGGAGTCCGACCCGCCAGATCCCCGCCGCGCCGATGACGTCGAGCGCCTGCGCAAGGTTCGGCACGGTCACCATTGGCAGATGCTCGGTCGCGCCGGCAGAGGCCTTCACCGCGGCCGCGGTCAGTGGCGCCGCATGGTGACGTGGAACAACTATCGCATCCGCACCGCACGCTTCGGCGCTGCGTGCGATGGCGCCGACATTCTGCGGATCCTGGATGCCGTCGAGCACGACCAGGAGCGCCGGAGGCCGCGCCTCGTCGAGCACGTCGTGCAGGCTGAGCGCCGCCCTCGCGTGGAAGTAGCCGGCGACGCCCTGGTGATGCTCGGTATGAGCAATGTCATCGAGCCGCTGCCGCGACACCTCTTCGACGGGGATGTCGCGCGCCTCGGCATGTTCCAGTATCTCCGTCAGCCGCGCTTCGGGCCGCACCGCGGAGGCGACCACGATCTTGCGTGCCGTGCGACCCGCGCGAAGCGCCTCGAGCACCGGGTTGCGCCCGTAGAGTATGTCCACCGGTTCAGCCGCGGCGAGGCGACGTCCGCTTCCAGCGCTGGCCCTGGGGCGTGTCCTCCACCTCGATCCCGCGAGCCGCGAGCTGGCCGCGGAGGTGGTCGGACTGTGCGTAGTCGCGCGCGGCCCGTGCGGCCTCGCGTTCGTCGAGCCAGCGCTGCTCCTCGGCGTCGGGGGCCGCCTGGCGGTCACGAGCGACGAGCGCGAGCACACCGAGGACGCTGTCGACCTCATCGAGCAGATGCTCCAGTGTGCGTTGGGTCTCCGCGCTGACCGCTCCCTTGTCGAGCACGCGATTGACGTCGCGCAACCCGGAGAAGACGATGCCCATGCCCTCAGGGAGATTGAGGTCGTCGTCCATGGCCTCGTCGAAACCGATGCGCATCCCGCGCACCGAGGCCAGCACCGCCTCGTCGCGTGGGTTTGCGTCCTCCTCGACGGTTCGCAATCCCGCAACGCGGGTCTGGAAGTCGACAAGGCGTTGCACCGCCATGCTGCTGTCGGCGAGCAGCTCGTCCGAGTAGTCGAGTTGCTTTCGGTAGTGCGTGCGTGCCGCGAGCAGGTAGCGCAGCGCGGCGGGACTTGCACCTTCATCGAGCACCTCGCGCACCGTCGCGAAGTTGCCGAGCCGCTTCGCCATCTTCTCGCCACCCACCTTCAGGTGCTGGCTGTGGCACCAGATGCGCACGAAACGTTTGCCCGTCGCCGCCTCCGACTGAGCGATCTCGTTCTCGTGGTGGGGAAAGATGTTGTCGACGCCGCCACAGTGGATCTCGAAGCTCTCTCCCAGCAGCGTCATGCTCATCGCGGAGCACTCGATATGCCAGCCGGGATGACCCCGTCCGATGCGCGTGTCCCAGCCGATCTCATCGGGACCGACCGCCTTCCAGAGCGCGAAATCGCGCACGTCGTCCTTCGTGTAGTCGTCGGCGTCGATGCGACCGCTGGCGCCTGCCACGAGGCCTTCGGCGTTGAGGCCACTGAGTTTCCCGTACGCGGGAAACGCGGCGATGCGAAAGTAGTAGCTGCCGCCCTCGGCCCGGTACGCCGCACCGGCCTGCTCGAGACGCTCGATCAGGTCGACCATCTGGTCGATGTACTCGGTTGCGCGTGGATAGTGGTGCGCCGGCCGGATGCCGAGGGTGTCTCGATCCTCTTCGAATGCCGCGACCCACGGTGCGGTCTCCTCCGCGAGTGAGTGGCCGTTCGCAACCGCGTTCTTGATGATCCGATCGTCGACATCGGTGAGGTTCATGACGTGGATGACGTTGTTCGCGAACCTCCGATCAAGCCAGCGACGCAGGACGTCCTCGAAGATGAAGGTCCTGAAATTGCCGATGTGGACTCGGTTCCACACCGTGGGGCCGCAGGTGTACATGCGCACCCGACCCGGCTCGATGGGCTCCACCGGGACGAGCTCACGACTCATCGTGTCGTGCAGCTGCAGCGTCACCGCCGTTCCAGCAGCACCGTCGCCGACGCGGCGATCCCCTCGCTCCGGCCGGAGAAGCCCATGCCGTCGGTGGTCGTCGCGCCGACCGCGATCGTTCCCGGTTCCAGGCCGAGTGCCTTCGACATTGCGTCGGACATCGGGCCGAGATGGGCAGCGAGCCGCGGCTCCTCGGCGATCGCGATCACGTGGGCGCTCGCGATCGACCACCCTTCCTCGCGCAGCTTGTCCGCCACGATCTTCAGGAACTCGCACCCCGAGGTGTCCTTCCATCGGGGGTCGCCGGAGGGGAAGTGCCGTCCCATGTCGCCGAGCCCCGACGCGCCGAGAATGGCGTCGACGAGCGCGTGCACCACCGCGTCCCCATCCGAATGGCCGAGCAGGCCGCGACTGTACGGCACCAGGACGCCACCTAGCATCAGCGGCCGCCCGGGGATGAACCGGTGCGCGTCGATGCCATGACCGATTCGCGGGGTCATCGGACCTCCTCGAGTAATGCGCGGAGCAGGACGAGGTCCTGCGGAAACGTGATCTTGAAGTTGCGCGGGTCGCCGGGCACCACGGTCACCGGTTCGCCGATGGCCTCGACCAGCTCGGCATCGTCGCCGGCGCCGATCCCCATCGCGGCGGCATTGCGATGGGCGCGGCGGAGAATATCCGCACCGAACGACTGCGGTGTTTGCGTCGCGATGATCGACGATCGATCGAGGGTTGCCGTGACGCGACCGTCCTGGACCTGCTTCACAGTGTCCACGCAGGGTACCCCTGCGGTCGCCGCACCATCCGTGCGGGCCGCGTCGAGGACCGCGCGGAAGAGTCCGGGCGGGGTGAGCGGGCGCGCCGCATCGTGGACCGAGATCCATGCATGGTCGCCGCAGCGATCGATCGCCGCGGCCACGGTGTCCTGGCGGCGCTCACCCCCTTCGAGGAGCACCACCTCGGGCAGCTCGTGCTCGGCGACGATGCTCCGGATCGCCTCCCACCGATCGCTGGGCGCGGCGATGACGACGAGGTCGAAACAACCCGCTGCCGCAATGGATTCGAGCGTGATCGCGATCACCGGCCGGCCGCCGGCGACTGCCCAGAGCTTGTCCTCCCCCGTGCGCACTCCCCGTCCGAAGGCGGGGACGATGAGCGCGCTGCTCAGCGCTGCGCAACCTTGGCGCGAACCGGCCGGAGCACGCGTGGCTTGGTCGATTCGTCGGCAGCGAGCGTGGCGAAGATCATGCGACCCGCCGTGGTCTGGAGCACCGTGGTGACGGTGACGGTGACGGTCTCGTCGACGTGGCTGCTGCCGTTCTCCACGACCACCATGGTGCCGTCCTCGAAGTACCCCACGCCCTGGTGGGGTTCCTTGCCCTCTTTGACGACGGTGATCGCGATGCTCTCGCCGGCGCCCACGATGGGTTTGACCGCGTTGGCAAGGTCGTTGAGGTTGAGCACCCGGACGCCCTCGATCTGGGCAAGCCGGTTCAGGTTGTAGTCCTGGGTCATCAACGCGGCACCTCTGGCACGGGCCAGCTTGACGAGGCGAGCATCCACGTCGGGCGTCCCCGGGAAGTCAAGATCGACGAGCTCGCACACGACGTCCTCCGACTTCTGGAGGGCGTCGACGACCCCGAGGCCGCGCCGGCCCTTCTGGCGGCGGAACGGGTCGGCCGAATCAGCGACACGCTGCAGCTCCTCAAGCACGAATCCAGGGATGAGCAGGCGACCGGGGACGAAGCCGGCGGCAGCGACGTCGACGATACGGCCGTCGATGAGGACGCTGGTGTCGACGATGACCGGCTGACCGTCGAGCGGACCCGGACCACCCTCGTCGATGTTGACCGGGGCTCCGCGCCCGAAGACGACCCCAAGAGCGTCTCGACGACGGACGCCGGTGCGGACACCGACGTAGACGAGGACCGTCGCCAGGCCAATCGACACGATCACCCCGAGCCCGTAGGGAAGGGGGTTGAGCAGGACAGCGACCATGGTCGCGATCAGCAACGCCGCGATGAGGCCGATCAGCGAGCCGACGATCTGGCCGGCAGGCGCCTCATCCAGGGTGCGCTCCAGCCAGAGATACGGCTCGACCGTGACGAGTGGTCCGGCGAGCGCGAGCGATGCAGCCCCGGCGGCCCCCGCCGCGAGCAGCGCCGCCCCGGCGATCGTGGTGTTCTCGTTGAGCACGCCCGGATTCCCGGAGAGGATGAACACGCCGTAGAGCACACCGAAGACAAACCCCACTCCGGCGCCGATGATGCGCGAGAGATTTCGGGCCCGACGGATCGTCCGATCGGTGTGCTGGTGCATCTCAGCGATTGAACCACACGATCTTCACGCCGAATGGCGGCGCGACACGACGGTCACCCGAGTAGTGCAACCGCCTCGGTCAGGGTGGCGACGCGGTGGCAGCGGAGGCTCCCTGGAACCGCTCCGCGGTAGCTTTCCGGAAGGATCGCCGCCTCCATCCCGACCGCGGCCGCCTCGGAGAGGCGGACGTCGGTGCGCGAGACGCGGCGGACCTCGCCGCCGAGACCGAGCTCACCAATGACGGCGCAGTGGCGCGAGACGGCCCGATCACGCACCGAGCCGGCGATCGCCAGGGCCACGGCGAGGTCGGTCCCTGGATCCGCGAGCCGGAACCCCCCGGCGACGTTGACGTAGACATCGCGCTTCGCAACTGCGGTCCCGGCGCGCTTCGCGAGGATGGCGAGCATGAGATGGAGACGGTTGAGATCGAATCCGGACGCGGTCCGTCTCGGGAACTCGAATGGCGAGGCCACCGCCAGTGCCTGCACCTCGACCGCCATCGGGCGGAGCCCGTCGCACGTGATGGTCACCACGCTGCCGGACGCGCCCAGCGAGGCGGCGTCGAGCATGCCCCGGCTGGGCGCCGCCAGATCACGCATGCCATCGTGCTCCATGGTGAGGAGACCCACCTCTCCGGTCGCGCCGAAGCGGTTCTTGATGCCTCGGAGCAGCCGGTGCTCACCGAGCCGCTCCCCCTCGAGGTACAGCACGACATCGACCATGTGCTCGAGCGTGCGCGGTCCGGCGATGGCGCCCTCCTTGGTGACATGCCCGACGAGGAGCACCGGGACGCCGGTTCTTTTGGCCACCTCGCTCATGCGAAGCACCGCGGCGCGAACCTGCGAGACGCTTCCCGGCGGTCCTGGAGTTCCCGCATCTCGCAGCGTCTGCACTGAGTCGACCACTGCGAGTGATGGTCGCTCGGCCTCGATCGTGGCGACCACCGTGTCGACGTCGGACTCCACGAGCAGGCGAACCCTGGCACCAGTGCAGCACAGCCGCCGAGCTCGCAGGGCAAGCTGCTCAAGCGACTCCTCACCGGTGCAGTAGAGCGCCGGTGACACCTCGTCGCCGCAGCTGTGCGACATCTGCAGCGCGATGGTGGACTTCCCGATGCCAGGGTCACCACCGAGCAGCACGACGCTGCCGGGAACGATCCCCCCTCCCAGGACGCGGTCAACTTCCAACGAGCCCGTGGCCTGGACGCGGGCCGGGACGGCCATGACGGCCCCCATGGGTGTTGTGGTCGCGGCGGTTCCGGTGGCTGCCGGCTTGCGTGCGCCGGGGCGCGCCACGTCCTCGATCAGGCTGTTCCAGGCTTCACACGCGGGGCAGCGGCCTTGCCATTTCGGCGCATCGGCGCCGCACTCGGCGCAGACGTAGTGGATGCGAGGGATGGCGCGCTGCAACTCGGTGACCATGGGCGACGAATCCTAGCGAACAGATGTACGATCGGTCAAGGGGCTGGTGAGGGATGGGCCATGGCGGGGTGCGTTGCTGCGAACATGTGTTCTATAATACTGGGATGTGTGATGGCGGGGACAAGCTGGCACCCTTCGATCGGCTCCTGCAGGCCGTCGAGGCGTTCGCTGCCTCGCCGGGGAGCGAGATCACTGCCTTCGAGCTCGGCGAGCGTCTGATCCGGTTTCGCCACGGCATCGATCTCCTCGAGCTCCGCTTC
>Ga0070765_100000021_pt1 | contig 126105 bp, 113 predicted proteins | sample HubBroMetageWFT5_FD_71516 | JGI IMG/M metagenome (GOLD analysis project Ga0070765, IMG submission 71516) | Warmed and freeze-thawed soil microbial communities from the Hubbard Brook experimental Forest, New Hampshire - Hubbard Brook CCASE Soil... | ecosystem: Environmental > Terrestrial >...
CTGGGCACCCGGGGGCACCAGCCCGCTCGCCGAGCTGATCGCCACCCAGAACGCCGGCGGCGGCTACACCTACCCCGGCAACTCCGGACCCGACGCCTTCACCACCGTTCAGGTTCCCCCTGCTCTCGAACGCGCGCCGTATCCGCTCACCTGCGGTGCGACGCCCTGCTACACAACGGGAACGACCCTGGCCGCCGTGACGGCGTCCGCGCTCGCGCCACCGCGGATCGCCGTCGGGATCGCCAGGCTTCAACCCGGGGCATAGGGTCGTGACCCGGCGCACGCTGCGCGTCGCGCTCGCCGTGCCGCTGCTCGCGATCGGGCTCGGTACCGCCTCCGCGGCCGCACGGGCGGGCCCGGCAGCGCCGCTCTGCGCGCAAGCAGCGTCGGCACATCACGCCGGGATCGTTGTCGAGCACGGCAATGGGCAGGTGGTGCGCCAGTGCGTCGGGTTCGACACCGCAACCATCACGGCACTCGCGGCGCTCCAGGCCAGTGGGATCGAGTACGCCACCCAGACGTACGGCTCTCTCGGGGCCGCCGTGTGCCAGATCGACAACGAGCCCGCGAGCTATACCGCCTGCTTGCCGTCCTCCGGCTCGTACTGGGTCTTCTTCGTCTCGCGCGCCGGAGGCGCCTGGACGAACTCGTCACAGGGCGTGTCGAACACGACGCTGAGCAACGGCGACGCCGCTGGTTTCCGGTATGACCCACTTGCCGGCGCGGATCCCCCACCGGTCTCCCCGACCGGGACGTGCACAGCCGTACAACCGACGCCGACGCCGACGCCTCACCCGACACCGCGCCCCACGCCGAAGCCAACCCCCGCTGCGACCACCGCGCCGGGATTGACGGCGACCCCGGCCACGCCACCTCAGGCGACCACCGGACCCGGATCGGTCGCGAGTTCCGGAGCCCAGCCGATTGCCGCCTCCGGCCCCAGTGCCACCAGCGGAGGCACCGGGCGGCCATCGCCGGCTGCAAAGGCGGTTCCGATCGCCGACGTCTCCCGGGCGGGCGCAGCTTCCAGCCCGTTTGTGCCTGGACTGGTGCTGGCAGCCTGCGTTGTCGGCGCACTCCTCGCACTCCTCGGCATCCAGGGGATTCGCCGGCGGCATCAATGAACCCACGTGCGCTCGCGGTGTGGTCGCTCTCGGGGGTGACCATCGCGCTCTCAACGGGCAGCCCCGTCTATAGAACGCTGATGCTGCTCTGCGTCCTCAATGTGCTGATCGCCTTCCGCAGGCCGGGTGTGTCCCTCCGGGGCTTGCTCATCGCGCTGGTGGTGGCGGCTGCGATCGCCATCGCGACGACGACGCTGGCAAGTCACACGGGCAGCCATGCGTTTCTGGTGCTGCCTGCGGGCATCCCTGTGATCGGAGGCAAGCTCACCCTCGAGGCGGCGCTCTTCGGCGTCTCGACCGGCGTGGGCATTGCAGCAGCGGTGCTCGCCGCGGCTCCCCTGTCCCTGGTGGTCCAGCCTCACGCTCTCGTGGACGCGCTCCCCGGCATGCTCGCGAGGACCGGAGCGGCGATCGGGACCGCGCTCAACCTCATCCCCGGGATCGCGCGCAGCGCCACCGAGATCCGCGATGCCCAGCGGATGCGTGGCTGGCGCTCGCGACGCGTCCGCGAATGGCCGGATCTTGCGGTGCCGGTCGTCCTGACCGCGCTGGAGGGGTCGATCACGCTCGCCGAGGCGATGGAGGCGCGCGGTTATGGATCGGGGGTGCGCACCCATTACAGCGAGCAGCTCTGGCGCCGCGGAGACGTGGTCGTCGCGTTGGTCGCGGCAGCGGCGGCAGCGGTGTTCGTCGTGCTCCGTGTCGCGGGCGCAATCGGCGACTGGTATCCCTTCCCCAGTCTGATGTGGCCCGACGTCAGCGTCGTCGGCGTCGTCTGCTGCCTTGCGCTCGTGACCCCACTCCTGGTGTGGCACCGGTGACGGGGACGGGAATCGCCAGTCTCTCTGGATTCCGGTACTGGTACCCGAACGCCGTGGTCCCCAGTATCGACGGTGTCGATCTCGACATCGATGAGGGAATCACGCTCGTGTCGGGGGCATCGGGATCCGGCAAGTCGTCGCTGCTGCGCGTCTTCAACGGGCTGGTGCCCCATTTCCACGGCGGTACCGTCATGGGCACCGCGACGGCGTGTGGTCACGACGTCCTCGACACGCCCACGCGCGTTCTCGCCACGAGAGTCGGATTCGTCTTTCAGGATCCCGAGCTGCAGTCGGTCTATCCGAGCGTGGAGCGTGATGTCGCATTCGGGCTCGAGAACATCGGCACCCCGGCATCAGTGATGTGGCGTCGCGTGAGCGACGCCCTCGAAGAGACCGGGATCACGCACCTCGCCGGTCGGGCCGTGGCGACGCTCTCCGGCGGCGAGAGGCAGCGGCTCGCACTGGCCGGGGTGCTCGCGATGCGCCCGCGGATGCTCGTGCTCGATGAGCCGCTCTCGCAACTCGACGACACCGGCGCGCGAGCGCTGACCGCGACGCTCGTCGACCTCGCCGACGCGGGCATCGCCGTGGTCGTCGCGGAGCACCGCTTCGAGCACCTCGCCGCACTCCCGGGCCGCGGCCTCGTCGTCGCAAACGGCAGGGTCGTCAACGCGGAGGTTCCGGCTCGGAACCCCACTGTGGCCGAGCGGGGGCCGCGAAAACACGCCGCGGCGCCGGTCGCGTGGAGCCTCGACAGCGTCGCAGCCGGACCTGCACACACGCCGGTGCTCGAGAGCGTGTCCCTCGACGGCCGGACCGGCGAGGTCGTGGCACTGATCGGCCCAAACGGCGGAGGCAAGACCACATTGCTGCGGACCATCGCAGGGCTCCTCAGGCCGCTCTCCGGTACCGTCATTCGCGCACCCGGGCGGGTCGCATACCTCCCCCAGAACCCGATGGCGCTGCTGCACCGGCCCTCGGTCACCGCCGAAGTTGCGTGGACGGTGCGCGGCGAGACTCCGAGCGCGGACGCTGCGACGCTGATCGCGGAGCTCGGCCTCGCTCGCCTCGCGGATCGCGATCCGCGCGACCTCAGCACGGGCGAGCGCCAGCGTGCCGCCATCGCCGCCGTCCTCGCCGGCTCGCCCCACATCGCGCTCCTCGATGAGCCGACGCGTGGGATGGACGATGCAGCGCGGGACGCGCTCTGCCAGGTCATCGTGAGAATGCGAGACGCCGGTTGCTCGATCGTTCTTGCCACGCACGACAAGAACCTGGCGGCTGCGGTCGCGGACCGCAGCATCGCGGTGGGATCAGGCAGCGCACGCGAGCTCAGCCCGGTGGCCGTCGCATGAGGGTCGCTGCAATATCGGTTGCGGGACTCGCGCTGTTTCTCTGGCCCTTCGTCGCGTCCGACACGCCGCCCGCCGCCGCCGCGGTGGCGCTGAGCATCGGTGTCGTCGCGGTGCTGGCGTTCGTCGAAGCGTCGACGCGCAAGCTCGACGCCCGGCGGTTTGCGCTCCTGGCAGCGATCGCGGCCATCGACGCCGCGCTGCGGCTCGTCCTGGTGACCGGCCTCGGCGGGTTCAGCCCGATCTTCTTCCTGATCCTTGCCTCCGGCTACGTGTACGGCCCGTCGTATGGATTCCTCGCCGGATCGGTCGCCCTCCTCGCCTCGGCGGTCGCGACGGGCGGGATCGGGCCCTGGCTGCCGTACGAGATGGTGGGCTGCGGTTTCGTCGGGCTGATCGCTGGGCTGGCCGGGCTCCGACGTCGAGGCCCTGTGACCTGGCGCGACGTGCTGATCCTTGCGACCGTCGGCGTCGTGACCGGTTTCGCCTATGGCGCGCTCCTTGATGTCTGGGACTGGACCACCTACTACCGGGGAGCGCCCGGGTTCGGATGGCAGCCGGGTCTCTCGATCAGCGCCGCCGTCGCCCGCTTCGGCCGCTTCTACGTGGCGACCTCGCTCGTTTACGACGGCTTCCGTGCGGTGGGCAACGCGATCGCGGTCATCGTGCTGGGTGCTCCGGTGCTCGCCGGGCTGATCCGCATGCGATCCCGTTTCAACGTGATCGTCCTGGACGGAATGCGGCAGGGTGTGGTGGCGCCGCTTCCGTAGAGCTCACTCGACAAGCTTGGATCGATACTCGGCGTAGACCCCCGGGTGGTCCTTACGGTCCACCTCGTGAAGACGGCTGATCAGTTCGTCGATTCTCGCCGGCACGATGAAGATGTATCGCGTGGGGGCGGGGCCTGCGTTGCCGAAGGTGTGAGCAACACCGGCGGGAACAAGAACGGTTGCGCCCGCTGCAGCGATGAAGACGCGGTCTGCGAGCCGGAAGCGCAACGCGCCCGAGATGACGTGCCACGCTTCGTCGTCGTCCACGTGCACGTGAAGCGGCGCCACCTCCGCGTCGACGCCGGTTGCCGCCCACTCCCTGATCACAAGGTGCGCGCCGTGCACCGCTGCGGCGCCGTCGCCGCGATCCGAGAAGGGCGGGATCACCATCGGGCGAGGATGCGCCTCGGGGGCCACGTTTCGGTCAGCCCGAGGTGAGCGCGAGCACCGCGAAGACGACCGAGAGGATGGCGCCGATGACCAGGGGCAACTTCGAGAGTGGCCACGGAGTTCGCCGGCTCACCGCGAAGGTCACTCCGAGCGTCACCGCCATCCCCGCTCCGTACAGGTAGTGGAGCTCGTGGACGGGGCGGTGGCCCATCAGATACAGCGCGCCCCCGAGCACCACCTGGACCGCCACCGCGAGCAGCAGCACTCGCAGGTAGATCTTGAGCACGAACCCGACGAACGGCGTCACGAGCGAGATCAGCGCGACCAATGCTCCGAGCACCGCGGCCACCACGAGGATGAATCCGAACTTCTGATGCAGCGTCACCCAGTCGATCGAGGCGATCATCAATCGGGCCAGTACTGCTCTTCGCGGATTTCCTTGTTGTCGAACCCCGCGCGGCGCATGATCGCTCGCGCCCCGCCGATCATCCCGGGGTGACCGCACAGGAAGACGCCGCCATTTCCCGGGCGGATCCCGGCAGCGTCGGCGTACTTGCGCATCACGTCCTCGACCCTGCCGAGCTCACCCGTCCATTCGGGGTCCTCCCACGGCCTGCTCACGGTCGGGACGTACGTGAACCAGTCGAACTCTCGGTCCAGCGCCGCGAGCTCGTCCGCGTACCCGAGTTCGACGGAGCGCGCCGCGCCCTGGAGGACGACGACCGGTACCGGCGTCCATTCACCGGCGCGAGCTCGTGTGGCGAGCGTCCGCAGCAGGCTGACGAAGGGCGCGATCCCCGTGACTGTTGCCACGAACAGGTGTGGCTCTTCCAGGAGGGGTGCCTCGCGGAGGAAGAGTCCCTTGGTCCGCCGGCGGACAATGACTTCGCCACCGACGCCGAGAGCAAAGAGCGGATCCGAGAGCTCGCCTTCCGGGACCCGCTCGATGAAGAGCTCGATCTCATCCTCGAGTGGCGACGAGCAGATCGAGTACGGCCGCTCGATCACCCGACCGTTGGACCTCAGCCCGAGGGTCACGTACTGCCCGGGGCGGTACGGAAGCTCGATCTCGGGACGGATCCGGATGATCCAGAGGTCCGGTGCCGGGTCACGACGTGACACCACTGTCGCGGCTGCGTATTTTTCCGGATCCATCATGAGCGCCTTGAGAGTGTAGGGGGATGCACTGGACGCGCCTCTTTTCCCGAAAGGGCGGAGACTGTCGTCAATGTACGGTCCACTCGCTCTCGTCGGCGGCGACGAGTTCCACCCCGGCAACGAACGTCAGGACGAGATTCTTCGCGACGCGTGCGGCGGACGGCCCGCCTACGTGGTCGTGACCGCTGCCCAGGACTTTGCGTCAGGAGCCGTCGAGTCGGCTCGGCGATGGTTCGCTGGCCTGGGGCTCGAAGTGCACGAGCTGCGCATCCGCGACAAGAACGACGCCTGCTCGCCGGAGATCGTGGAAGCGGCCGCCGGTGCCGGCCTGGTCTATATCGCTGGCGGGGATCCTGGATGGGTCGTCGAGGTCCTCCGGGCAAGCCCTGTCTGGAAGGCGATCGCCGCGGCCTGGCGGGCGGGCGCCGCTCTCGCCGGGTCGTCCGCCGGCGCCATGGCCCTGTGCCAGTGGTGTCTCGTCCAGACGAGCTGGCCCGGTGAGGTCGACGAGCGCTCGGTCGACGCCCTGGGACTGGTGCCTGGCTGCGCGATCCTCCCCCACTTCGATGTGCTCGGCGACGCGTGGATTCCGTGGGCGCAGGAGGGCCTCGGTGAGGAGACCCAGGTCATCGGTATCGACGAGCGCACCGCCGCAGTGCTGCGCGACGGCAGCTGGGAGGTGTTCGGTCCCGGCGCTGTGACGATCCTGCAAGGGCCGCTGCGCTCTCGCCACATCGAAGGCGACAAGATCGACGAAATGTCGAATCCGGAACCTTAAGCCTGTTCAGCCCGTAATCCGAACGTAACCCTGTTCCGTTTACTTGTATGACAGGCTGGATAACCTGATCAGCGAAGGTACACACGTGAGACGACAATCGAGATGAGCTTCCAGAGCGCTATCACCGACATGGACGCGGCCAAGGCCCGCGCCGAAGACCTCAAGGCTCGACGCAGGCTGCGCATCGAACACATTCAGCGGCTGGAACGCGTCCTCGACAGCGTCGAGCACCACAACCTGCAGCGCGACCGCCAGGTACCACCGGATATGTGGCGCCAGCTCGCGGAGCTCGAGGTGGTCCTCCCCGTGCCGGCCCCCGCTGCCCTGTGGCAGGCAAGGAACACCGCGCGCCTCCATGACGCACTGCTCGACTGGGAGGCCGACCTGCTTGACGAGGTTGCGCCCCACCGCGTCGCATACGACGACACGCACGACGACTGACCTCACCGCCTGACACCGGTCTGGCACACTCAGCGGACGTGACCACCGCTGAACGCATGGCGCTCATCGAGCGCAACACCGCCGAGGTCATCGGCGCCAACGAGTTGCCGCCCCTCATGGACGCCGGCATCGAGTTGCGTCACTACATCGGCTTCGAGATCTCCGGCAAGGCGCATCTCGGCACCGGGCTCATGAGCATGGCCAAGGTCCGCGACCTCACCGCGGCCGGGGTGCACTGCTCGGTGCTCCTTGCCGATTGGCACACGTGGATCAACGACAAGCTCGGCGGCGACCGCGACCTCATCCGCCGTATCGCCACCGGTTACTTCACCGAAGCGTTTCGCGCGTCATTGCTCTGCGTCGACGCCGACCCGGATTCAGTCGAGTTCGTCCTGGCATCGGATCTCTATCGGAACGACGACGAGTACTGGGCCACGATGATCGAGGTGAGCAAGAACACCACGCTTGCACGGATGCAACGCAGCATCAGCATCCTCGGCCGTCAGGAAGGCGACAGTGTCGACTTCGCCAAGCTCATCTACCCGGCGATGCAGGCGGCAGACATCTTCGCGCTCGGTGTCCACATCGCCCACGCGGGCATGGACCAGCGAAAGGCGCACGTGATCGCGCGCGACGTGGCCACGCACATGCGCATCCATCCACTCCCAGGTGTCGATGGCGCCCCGATCAAGCCGGTCGCCCTCCATCACCCGCTCCTGCTCGGCCTTCGCCGCCCCCCGGTATGGCCGGTGCCCCCCGACTCGGCGCGTGACGTCTTCGCGGCGATGAAGATGAGCAAGAGCGATCCCGGCTCCGCGGTCTTTGTTCATGACAGTCCTGACGAGATCATGACGAAGGTCAGGAAGGCGTTCTGCCCGCCCGGCGAGGTCATCTTCAACCCCATCCTCGACTGGATCGAGAAGCTCGTCTTCGGCATCGCCGGCGGTCCGTTCGTCGTCGAGCGTTCGGAGGCCAACGGCGGCCGGATCATCTTCGACGCTCCAGACGAGGTGATCGCCGCCTATCTGGAGGGGTCGCTCCACCCGATGGACGCAAAGGCAGGGCTCGCCGCGCGACTCATCGACCTGCTCGAGCCCGCCCGCATCCACTTCGCACAGCCCGAGGTGCACGCCACGCTCGAGGAGATGGACGCGGCCCTCGCCTAGGGATCAGCGCAGGCCGACGGCCTGTTGCACGCGCTGGAGCGTGGCGTCGGCCACGAGATGCACGCGAGCGGCCGACTCGGCGAGGATCCGGCGAAGCCCATCCTCGTCCGCGCGAAGCTCAGTGTATCGAGCCTGAATCGGCGCCAGCGCTTCGACGATCGCATCGGAAACGGCGGACTTCAACACGCTGTAGCTCTTGCCCTCGAACTCCGCAAGCGCCGCGTCAGCGCCCATGTCAAGCAACGCCGCGTAGATCTCGAGCAGGTTGGCAACTCCCGGACCGGCGGGCCCGCGCACCGCGGGCTCCGTGTCGGTGGTGGCGCGTGCGATCTTCCGGCGCACGACGTCCGGAGGGTCGAGGAGCAGGACCGCGTGTCCGGTGCGCTCGATGGCAATGCTCTTGCTCATCTTTTCCTCCGGCGAGTCGAGGCCCATGACGCGAGCGCCAACCTGGCTGATCAGCGCCGCAGGTACCTTCACGATGTCCCCACGTTGCGAGTTGAGCCGGTTCGCGAGGTCGCGGGACAGCTCGATGTGCTGCCGCTGATCCTCGCCGACCGGGACCAGGTCCGCGTCGTACAGCAGGATGTCCGCAGCCTGCAGCACCGGGTAGGTGAACACCCCGGCATTGATCCGCTCGCGACCCTGCGCCTCGACCCGTGCCTTGAACTGGGTCATCCGGTCGAGCCAGCCCATCGGGGTGAGCGTCTCGAGGATCCAGCACAGTTGCGTGTGCGCGGGGACGTGCGACTGCACGAAGATCTCGCACCGCGCCGGGTCGAGCCCGCAGGCGATGTACATCGCGGCCAGCTCCAGGGTGAGCGAGCGAAGCCGCTCCGGATCGGGGTGGCGCGTGAGCGCGTGCAGGTCGACGATGCAGAAATAGTTCTCGTAGCGATCCTGGTCACGGGCCCAATTGCGCAGGGCGCCGAGGTAATTGCCGAGGTGGAGGCCGAAGTCCGGCTGGATGCCACTCAGAACCCGGGGGCGTGGAGCAGCGGTCTGGGACATCTGGGCACCAGCCTATCGTCAGGCGGTGCGGCGGCGCTGGCGGCGAGGCTTCGAGACCGCTCGCGGCGACCAACACTCGGCGATGAAGCCGGCGATCTCCGCGGTGAGGCGCTCCGGGCGCAGCCGCAACTCGAGAATGTTGGACGCCTCGACCAGCCGGGCGTTGGGAAGTTCGCCGGTGAGCACGCCGGCGTCGGAGAACGGATGGACCGGGTCGATGTGATGTCCGATCACCAGCGCCGGCATGGCCAGTTCACGCCGCTGTGCGCTGTACGGAGCGATGTGGCTGAAGAAGAGACCCTGGAGCAGCGCGGCGCTGGGGCGGGGGTCCTGACGAACCACGTCGAGCGCGACATTGCCCCAGAAGGGCAGCATCCGCCGTGGGATCCGGCGCAGGCCGGCCGCGACCGGTCGCATCAGCTGCTCGCCGAAATGCAGTGCGACAAGGAGGGGGCCGAACGCGATCACCGATGCAACCAGCGCGTTCTCCAGCACCGGCATCTCGATGATCATGCCCCGCACTCGTTGCGGTGCCGCGTGGGCGATCTCGAGCGTGACATTCGCGCCCAGGGACGTTCCACCGATCACCGCTTCATCGATGTCGAGATGGTCGAGCAGCGCGACGGCGTCGCCCGCGAAGGATTCGATCGAATATTCCGCCATGTCGTCGGGGCGATCGGATTGGCCGTGGCCGAGCGGATCGAGGGTCAGCACGTGCGCCCCGCTCGCGGCCAGCGCCGTGGCGAGGTGCTCCTGCATCAGTGCCGGGACGAGCAGCCCCGGCATGAGCAGCACCCAGCGCTTGCCTTCACCGAATTCCGTGTAGGCGAGACGGTGACCCCGAGACGTGAACGCAGCGGCCACGATCCGCGGCTGGCGATCGACGGACATCGCGCGAACTATGCCGCAAAAACGGCGTGCGCGGCGCTACTCGTTCTCGTACTTGAAGGAGACGTTGAGGCGCGTGCGAAAGCGCGCGACCTTGCCGTTCTCGACGGTCATATCGAGCTTGACCACCTCGGCGATGCGCAGGTCGCGAAGCGACGAGGACGCAGTCTCGATGGCGAGCTGGGCTGCCTTCTCCCATGATTCGGCGCTGGTTCCAACCAGCTCGGTGACGCGGTAGACGCTCTCAGCCATGAGCACACTCCCTGGACGTGGACGCAAGCAGGGCAATTCTGATCCCCGCGGTGCCGGGTCGGCGTCCCCGGTACATCTGACCTAGAGTCATTGACCATGCGAACGCTGATCAGAACCGCCGGCCGCTTCCTGCTCTCCGGAATCTTTGTGTATTCCGGATACGGCATGTTCAACAATTCCGAGCGCTACGCCAAGATCGCGGCGGAGGCGCTGCCGATGCTGCCCAACGAGCCGATGCTCGCCAAGGTCCAGGGCGCGACGATGGTGGTCGCCGGGACGACGCTCGCCCTGGGTTTCATGCCAAAGACGTCCGCTCGCGTTCTCGCGCTGACGCTGATCCCCAACACGATCGTTGGCCATCCCTTCTGGAAGGCCGAAAAGCCCGACGAGCGGCGCGCCAGCCTCGTCCACTTCATGAAGAATGCGGGGCTGTTCGGCGGGCTGCTGTACATCAGCGCGGACAGGCGAACTCAGCCGGAGCCCGAGCACTGATCCATCAGGCTCTGCCGGCGTCGAGCGCCGCCAGGTAGGCGCGCAGCCCTTCCTGCCAGTCCGGCAAGGGCGGCTCACCAAGTTCGCGCCAGGCGAGGTTGTCGAGCACGGAGTACGCGGGGCGCACGGCCAGGGTCGGATATTCGGCGGTCGTGATCGGCACCACCTCGGCCGTCAGCCCGCGCGAGCGGAGGGCCGCGACCGCCAGGCCATGCCAGGTCGTCACGCCGCTGTTGGTGAGGTGGTACGTCCCGGGCGGCCCAACCTGGAGCAGCCGGAGTATCGCGGGCGCGAGATGGCCGGTCCAGGTCGGCGTTCCGTGCTGGTCGTCGACGACTCGAACCTGCGGGCGTTCGGCGGCGATGCGCAGCATCGTGAGCACGAAGTTGGGGCCTTGGCGGCCGTAGAGCCAGCTCGTGCGCACGATGATGTGGTCAGGGTTGCGCGCTCGGACCGCAATCTCGCCGTGCCACTTGGTCCGCCCGTAGGCTGACCGCGGTGCAGGCGCGGCGGTCTCGGGGATCGGCGACGTCGCGGTGCCGTCGAACACATAGTCGGTGCTGACTTGACAGCAGCGAATCCCCGCTGCTGCCGATGCCATCGCGACGTGGCCTGCACCTGTCGCGTTCACCGCCTCCGCGGTCGTCTCGTGCTCCTCAGCAGCGTCGACCCGCGTCCACGCGGCAGCGTTGATGACGGCGTCCGGGTGAAAGTCGCCGACGGCCCGCCGGACAGCGCCTGCGTCGGTGATGTCGCACTCCAGCCGGGTCAGGCCGATCATCTCGTGGCTCTGCTGCTTTCCCGCGTCGACGAGGTCCCCGCCGAGCTGCCCGGACGCGCCGAGCACGAGGTACCTCAGCGCTGCTCACCCGGCGCGGCGAGTGCGCGGTCGCGCCTCATGGTGATGCCGTCAGAGCTCGACGCGAGAATGGTCGCCGAGCATCAGTCGCACCGCGGTGGGGCGCGCCGGCGATTTGCAGACCTCGCACTCCTTGCCGATGAGCGACCCGTCGATCTTGCCACCGATGTCGTGAATCCTCGTTCCCTCGAGAACGATGCTGTTCTCGATTTCAGCGTTGCGCACCACGCAGTCGAAGTAGATGGACGTGAACGGGCCGATGTACGCGTTGTCGACCACCGTGCGACTGCCGATGATCGCCGGCCCGCGAACCACGCAGTTGCGCAGCGTGGCCCCCTCCTCCACCACCACCTTGCCATGAAGACGGACGTCCTCACCCACGATCCCGTCGCATCGCGGCTCGAGTGTGTCCAGAATCATGCGATTGGCTTCGAGGATGTCGTCGAGCCGGCCGGTATCCTTCCACCAGCCCTCGATGATGTGCGGCAGGACGCTCCTGCCGGTGTCGATCATTCGCTGAATCGCATCCGTGATCTCGAGCTCGCCCCGGGCACTCGGCTCGATGGCGTCGATCGCCTCGAAGATCAGCGAAGAGAAGAGGTACACCCCCACCAGCGCCAGGTCGGAGCGAGGCACCAACGGCTTCTCCACGAGCGAGATCACACGTCCGTCCTCGAGCTCCGCCACCCCGAAGCGCTGTGGCTCGGGCACCCGGGCCAGCAGGATCATGGTGTCGGCTTCCGAGCGCTGGAATTCGTCGACGAGAGTCCCGATTCCCTGGGCGATCAGGTTGTCACCGAGATACATCACGAAACTGTCCCCGGCCAGGAAGTCGCGGGCAATGCCGACCGCATGCGCGAGGCCGAGCGGGGCCTCCTGGGGGATGAACGTGACGCTCGCGTCGAACTTCGAGCCGTCGCCCACCGCGGCGCGAACCTCATCCGCGGTATCGCCTACGATGATGCCGATGTCGTGGATCCCGGCCTGGGTCAGCGCATCGATGGCATAGAACAGAATCGGCCGGTTGGCGACAGGGATGAGTTGTTTCGCGCCGGTGTGGGTGATCGGCCGCAGCCGCGTTCCCTTGCCGCCGCTGAGGATGAGCCCCTTCACCGGGAGTCCGGTGCTCGCATAGCCGCAGGGTACCAGCCGGTCAGGTGCTCAGAGCCCACCGCAACGGACCGATAACGAAGTCAGACGCACGCGTGGCGGTGGTGGTGACGGTGCAACGGGACGCAAAGATCGGTCTGACGAATCGGCTCAAACGCCCCGAATGCGGCTACGCTCTCTCACGCGACGCTCCGAGAGGGGGAGCGCCGCTCCTACCCCTTGTAGGATGCGCCGATGGGTCGCCAGCTCATCACGAGCGCATTGCCATACATCAACGGGGTCAAGCACCTGGGCACGCTGGTCGGGTCGATGCTCCCCGCCGACGTGTATGCGCGCTACCTGCGCCTGCGCGGCAACGACGTCCTTCTGATCTGCGCGACTGACGAGCACGGCACGCCCGCCGAGCTCGCCGCCGCCGAGGCGGGTCTCAGCGTGGAGGAGTACTGCACGCAGCAGCATGCGATCCAGGCAGACCTGGTGCGGCGCTTCGGGTTGTCGTTCGACCACTTCGGACGCAGCTCGTCGGAACAGAACGCCGAGCTGACCAGACACTTCGCGGCTCAGCTCCGCGACAACGGCATGGTGGAGGAGCGGGTCACCGACCAGGTCTACTCGCTGGACGACGAGCGGTTCCTGCCGGATCGCTACATCATCGGCACGTGCCCGCACTGCGGCTACGACCGCGCAAACGGTGATCAGTGCGAGAACTGTGCCCGTCTGCTCGAGCCGTCCGACCTGATCAACCCACGATCCGCAATCTCGGGCAGCACCAGGCTCGAGGTGCGCGCCACTCGTCACCTGTTCATCCGTCAATCGCTGATGGCCGATCGGGTGCGCGAGTGGATCGATTCGCACCCCGACTGGCCGATCCTCGTGACGTCGATTGCGCGCAACTGGCTCAACGTCGGCCTCGAGGACCGGAGCATCACCCGGGACCTCAAATGGGGCATCCCGGTCGGCTGGCCGGGATTCGAGGGCAAGGTCTTCTACGTTTGGTTCGACGCGCCCATCGAGTACATCGGCGCCACCAAGGAATGGGCGGACCTCGACCCCGCCACCCGCGACTGGCGTTCGTGGTGGTTCAACGCCGGCGACGTGCGCTACACGCAATTCATGGGCAAGGACAACATCCCGTTCCACACCATCAACTTCCCGATCTCGATCATGGGATCGGGTGAGCCCTGGCAGCTTGTCGATTACGTCAAGGGGTTCAACTACCTGACGTACTACGGCGGCAAGTTCTCGACGAGCCAGCACCGTGGCGTGTTCATGGACGCCGCCATCGAACTGCTCCCCGCCGACTACTGGCGATACGCGCTCCTCGCATCCGCACCGGAGTCGGATGACGCGGAGTTCACCTGGGAGAGCTTCGCGCTCACCGTCAACAAGGATCTGGCCGGCATCTTCGGCAACTTCGTCCAGCGCACGCTCAAGCTGACCGAGAAGCTCTTCGGGATGACGGTGCCGGAGGGCGGCGAACCCGGCCCCGAGGAAGCGGATCTGGCCGCGTCCATCGATGTGGCGCTGGCGACGTACGCGGCAGAGATGGACGCGATGCGCTTCCGCCCGTCCGCCTTTGCGCTGCGCACCCTCTGGACGCTGGGAAATCAGTACCTGGACCGGTGCGCTCCGTGGCACGAGACCGACACGGCTCGGGTCGCCTGCATCCTGCGCACCGCCATCAACGTGGCACGCATCGAGGCGATCGTCTCTGCGCCGTTTGTGCCCTTCGCGTGCTACCGCCTCGCCGCGAGCCTCGGCCTTGAAGCCGGTGAGCGCTCGTGGCCTGGCGCCGCGAGCGAGGACCTGTTGACGCTCCAGCCCGGGCGCGTCCTCCGGATGGGCGATCCCCTGTTCCCGAGAATCGGCGACCGAAGCACGCTCGCGGCATGGGTCGCCGAGATGGAACAGCGTTTCGGTGGCCCTGTCTGACGTTTGGTGCTTCTGGCGCGTTAGTAACCTTTTCGACAGGTCGCCGCGGTATTCTGTTGGGTACAGATGCCAGAGGATTTCCCGGCACCACCGCCACCTCCTCCGCCGCCGGCCGAGCCCCTGGGTAGGGGAACCGGTCGAATTCGGCTGTTCGGGATCGGACTGGCCATTGCCGTCGTCGGCGCCACCACGGGGTTCATCGTGACCCACGCGGCATCACCGAGCCCGGCGAACACCGCCGCGGCGACCAAACCAAGCCCTACGCCGCCGGCGCACAAGCCCTCGTCCCGCGGCCACGGCCCCGGCAACGTCGAATGCGGAGCACCGTTCGCGGGTGGAGGATTCGGCGGACCGTCGTTCTTCGGCGGAGGCTTCTGCGGCGGTGAGACCGGCACCGTCCTCAAGATCAGCGGATCGACGCTGACATTGCGGACGCTCGCAGGTACGGTCACCGTCACCACCACGTCGGCCACCACCTACAGCCGTGAAGAGCAGCCTGTGCACCTCAGCGCCGTGAAGGTCGGCGGTGTTGTTGCGGTGCGCGGCAGCCGGACCGGCACATCGCCCACCGCGACCTCCCCGATCGCGGCGACAGCCATCACCATCGAGGTGCCGAGCATCTCCGGGCGCGTGCAGTCGGTGAGCGGCAACACCGTCACCCTCGTGACCGCCGATGGGCAGCTCGCATACGTCACCACCTCGGGATCGACTGCGTATCACGGCGTCCAGGGCGCCGCGGCGACAGCCAGCTCGATCAAGGCCGGCGTCTACATCGTGGCGCAGGGAACGCAGGAGAGCCTGACGACATTCAACGCGGACAACGTCGACGTGCTCGGCGCGTTGAGCCTGAAACCGCACGGCTTCCCCGGCCATTCCGGCACCGCGCCCGAGCCTGCACAGTCAGGGAGCGGGGCAATCCCCGCTTAGGTCGGCGACACCGCAACGCGCGATGAGCGTGCGGGGATGAGCATCCTCACAGGGCATGGCGGGCTCACGGTGACCGCTGCCGCATCGCTCGCGCCCGCCGCCGAAGCTCGCGGCGTTGCTCGGCTTTGGCTCGAAGGTCGCGAGCGTTATCGAGGCGCTCCTGCTCGCGTTCGAGCTTGCGTTTGGACGCGAGCCTGGCCAGAACCGTCGGGTCGTCGGCCGCCGCCGCGCGGACCGCGCATCCCGGTTCGTTTTCGTGTTTGCAGTTCCTGAAGCGGCATTGCGCAGCGACCTCGGTGAGGTCGCCGAACACTTCCTCGATGCCGGCACCGGCGTCCCACAGGCCGAGCTCTCGCGTGCCCGGGGTGTCGATGATGAGCCCGCCCCCGGGGAGCTCGATCAACTCACGGTGCGTGGTGGTGTGCCGGCCCTTGCCGTCGGAGCGCACCTCGGCGGTGACGAGCGCATCGTTCCCCGATAGCCGATTGACGAGCGTGGACTTGCCGGTGCCGCTTGGTCCGACCAGCACGGCGACCAGTCCTTCGAGGAGCACCTCCTGGAGACGGGCGAGACCTTCGCCGGATGCATTCACCGCGATGACCTCGGTGCCGGCCGCGACCGAACGCGCTGCGCGGAGATCGGCGTCGATGTCGCCGCTCAGGTCTGATTTCGTCAGGAGCACGACTGGTGCCGCGCCGCTCGACCAAGCCATGGCGAGAGCACGTTCAATGCGCCTGAGCTTGATTGGGTGTCCGAGTGCGACGGTGATGAACACGAGGTCGATGTTGGCCGCAACCGCCTGGCCCGCGGTTGCCTCGCCGGCTGCACGGCGCATCAGCGCACTCCGGCGCGGCAGGACGTGTGTCGCAACGCCGTCCTCGACGACGAGCCAGTCGCCAGTGGTGATGGCGCCATCGTCGGGCAGGCCGGACACCGCTGCCGCCAGCTGCACGCGCTGCTGACCGGCGTCCGTCAAGACCGTGACCACGCGCCCATCAACACGGACAACGAGGCCACGATGGCCGATGCGAGTGGCGTCAGCGAACGCCGATTCGAGTGATCCATTCCACCCTAGCGCGGTGAGACGGTGAGGGTCATGAGACAAGTGGGAACTCCATGCTGCAGAGAGAGCCCGGAGCCCCGAGTGCAGTCCCGCCAGGATATGGCGGGGTTCAGCGGACGATCAGGCGGCGGAGCCGCCGGGCACGACGTCAGTGGTGGGCGCTGCAGGCGCAATCGCACGTGTCATGTCTGTGGCCCTCCGGTGGTCGTGTGGATCGGTCCACTGCATCGTACCGCAGGCGCTGGATCCGCGCATCACCCCGCTCTTGTGACGCGCATCACGAACAGCGCCGCGACCACCGCCAGCGCAAGCCCACCGCCCACATCCGCGATGTAGTGCTGCTTGACGAGCACCGTCGACACAACGATCAGCGCCGTCCAGCTGGCTGCCGCGATGCCGATCCGGCGATCGAAGCGCCACCAGTGCAGCGCGATGATCGTGGACAGGGATGTGTGGAGGCTCGGGAAATCGTTGTAGGGCTGATCGGAAGCGTAGATGCTGCGGATCAGCGAAGAGAAGGCATCGGTGCTCACTATGTGTGGCCGAGCGACATAGGACTGGAGGAAGAAGTAGAACGCATAGCTGATGAGCCAGACGACGAGCATCGTCAAGGCCGCTGAGCGATAGATGCGGACGCGTACGAACAAAAACGCAATGAGGCTCACGCCTATGTACGGAATCAGTGAGACGTATGGGACGGCGAAGACGGTCACGAGGGGCAACGCTCGATCGAGCGATGTCTCCAGGAAGATGCGGTTGGGACCGTGGTTGAGCGCTTCGTAGACAAGATTGGTAGCCAGGATCGCCGGAATCAGCAGCAGACTGATGACCAGTCCCCAGCCCCGCTCGGCGAGGATCCCTCGGCGGAGGTTGGCCGTTGGTACGGTGGAAGGCGGCGCCGACGCTTTCGCTGCCTCGGTCATCTGGCTCCTCGTATTGACCTGACTTCGGCCGTGAGCCTACGCCCGCTACGTCGGCCGTGCGAATGGCAGGTACCATGGAGGAACGCGGGAGTAGCTCAGTTGGTAGAGCGCTAGCCTTCCAAGCTGGATGTCGCGAGTTCGAGTCTCGTCTCCCGCTCCACATGCCCTCCTTCGAGTTCAATAGGAGCGGCTTTGGGCAACATAGAGCTGGTAGTTTAGAGCTGCTAAAACACCCCTAAATGTGTGGGAATACCGCTCCAAAACTATGCGCCGTTACACAAAACCGCTACTATCAGAATACCGCTCTGTCGATCGCCACGCGAGGGCTGCTCATGGCCAAGATTTCTGTCGTAAAGCCAGCTGTCCCAACGGCTATCGAGACACTCACCCGCGACTACCTGGCGTCTTGTCGGGCCCGCGGCCTGGCCCCATCGACCATCAAGACGGCGTACACCTACACGCTCGACGACGTCTTCCTGCCGTGGTGCGCGGCGAACGACATCACCGAGATCGAACAGCTCAACCAACGCGCGCTTGACCGTTTCACGGCGGCGCTTCTCGACACGCCGGGGAAGCGGGGCCAGCCCTTATCGCGATACACCGTGCACCACTACGTCCGCGTTGTTCGGCAGTTCCTCGCTTGGTGCAAGAACGAGGGCGAAGGCGTCACTGGCAAGCCGCAGCTTCCCCGCCTCCCTCAGCGCGTCGTCGACATCCTCAGCCGCGAGGAGATCGATCAGCTGGAGCTCTTCGCTCCCACGGAGCGAGACAAGCTGATCATCCGGCTCCTGGCGGACACAGGCATTCGTGTGGGTGAGCTATGCGGGCTCGAACTAGCAGACATCGTCACGGCGCAAGACCGTAGGGCGTTTCTCAAGATCCGCGGGAAGGGCTCCAAGGAACGTCTGGTTCCGATTGGTCCCCAGCTCATGCGCCGCCTGGACCGCTATCAGCGGGCGCGACCGGTTGAGGCTCGGAGCACCCGCGTGTTCCTCGCGGCGCGGCGTGACGCTCACGGCGAGTACGCACCGCTGACGACGAGCGGAGTGCTCCAACTACTTCGGGGCGCAGCGGAACGTGCCGGCATGACTCGCCGCGTGCATCCCCACCTTCTGCGACACTCGTTCGCAACGGAGGCCTTGCGTCGCGGGATGAATCCCGTTCAGCTTGCCCAGCTCCTCGGCCACAGCGGGCTGCGGATGATCGAGCAGGTCTACGCGCACCTGAACGCCGATGACGGCTACGACGCGGTGCTGCGCATGCTCACCGGGGATCGTTAGCGACGGACATGTCCGACGATCCGGCCATCGAACCAGACTCAGAGCCGCCTCTCCTCTCCCCCGATCGACCGATTTCGACCAGTGGCGAAGACGAGTTAGGTCGCCTCCAGTTTGCTCGCGACATAGCCTCGGCTATCTCCGCATGGCATGACAAGGATAGCCTCGTCTTCGCGTTGGTCGGGGCATGGGGAGACGGGAAGACATCGATCAAGAACCTAGTCCTTGAACAGCTGACCGCTCGCGCTGCGCCTGGCAAGCCGTCGGTCCTGGAGTTTGTGCCGTGGGAGTGGGCGGCTCAAGATCGGATCGTGGCGGCGTTCTTCGATGAAATGGCAGCAGAGTTGAAGTACGTCGACCCGAGCGACCAAGGCCGCAAGCGCACCGAGGCGTTCGTGCAGTACGGCGAGCTACTGCAGGCGGCATCAAAAAGCGTGGCAGGAATCCCCGCGGTGTTGACTGCCCTGATCGCTGGCGCGGCTGCGCTCGGTATCTCTCAGTTGACCACTGGAACTGGAAAGACCGTCTTCGCACTTCTCGCCTTGCTGTTCATCTTTGTCGGGGCTCTGGTCGCGGTCTCCGGGAGCGCCCTGACGGCAATCGGACAGTTTCGTACTGGGCGGGCTGAGCGTCGACAGGTCACAGTCCGGCAGCGTAAGCAACGCCTCGCGGCGCTGATGGCGACGGGCATGCCAAGCGCCCCGTTGTTGGTTGTAATGGACGATCTCGATCGCCTCGACGCCGACGAATTGCGTAACGTGCTTCAGCTCATCCGAGCGAATGCCGACCTGCCTAACCTCGTGTACCTGCTGCTCTACGACGAAGAGGTCATCTCCAACACGTTAGACCACGTGTACGGCGGCCACGGCCGAGACGCTTTGGCAAAGGTCGTCAACGTACGGTTGCAAGTCCCGCGCGTCGAGGCGTCTCGGCTGACTCAACTGGGGAAGAGCCGCGTCCGCAGCGCCATAGAGCGGAGCGGCCAAACACTCGACGAACTCTACTGGGAGAATCTAGCGGCGTCGGGCTGGGGCGATCTCTTAGAAAACGTGCGGAGCGTGAAGCGCTTCATGAACCTGTATTCATTGCATCTCTCGCTGATGGTCCGCGACGGCGTACTTGAGGTCCAACCGGCTGACCTAGCCGCTATCGACTTACTTGCGATCGTCGAGCCCAAGTTGCACGAAGCGCTGCCCAAAGCCAAGGACCTATTGACCCGCGACGCTCGCTCAGACGACAAGGCAAACCGACGACGCCAACTCGATCAACTCATCGAGACGGCTAGCGAGAGGCATCGCGCGGCTGTTAGCCAGCTCCTAATGCGCTTGTTTCCGCCGTTGGAGTCGGTCGTCGGGAACACCTATCACGCGGACTTCCAGTATCAAGAGTGGTGGGCGCGCCGACGCGTGTGCAGCATCTTGGCCTTTGACATCTACTTCACACTGACGGTGCCCAGCAACGAGGCAAGCGGTTCGCAGGTCCGAGCACTGGCGCGATCCACTCTCGACGAGGACGATTTCATCGGCCATCTGCGCGAGGTCAGCGAGGCAGGCGTTCTGCGTTCAGCGCTCAATCAGCTCGACTTGGATCTAATCCCCGTCGAGCGAAGCTCCACGATCCTACGGGGCTTCTTCCGCGCCGGGGAAACGTTTTTACACACAGAGCGTGCTTTGCCGATGCAAGGCCTGGACGAGGCAGCGGCGGCAGCGACGATTCGCCGCGTATGCCGGGACCGCCTTGATGAAGATAAGTACCTTGACGAGTACATCGCTGCGATGACGGAGACGTCAAGCGTGTACTTGCCAGCTTATTTGGCGAGCTGGGAACTCGACCCAAACTCCCTTCAAGGGCCGTTGAAAGAGGGCTCTGCCACTAGGCTGCGGGAGGCATGCGTGGCTGCCATCAAGAGTGCCGCGGCAGCAGGCACGCTCATCAACATGCCCGGACTGGCGTTCCTCCTGTACCGCTGGAAGGTGTGGGGGGATGCGGAAGAGGTCGAGAAGTGGCTGCAGGCGCAGGTGACGACAGCGGAGGACATAGCTGAATTTGCGGCCCGCTTCGGTGGTTATCACACGGCTGGTCCAGTGACGGACCCGGTGCACCGAGCAACCTTCAAGGCCAACCGCGATGTGCTCGCCGGCCTCGTGGGCGAGGCTTACCTCGAAAAGATAGAGGGTCACGAACCGCCACCCGAGGAACCATCGGCTCCGAATGAGCCTGAGGCGCAGTCAGAAGGCTGATAGCGCGAACCGCTATGCCAGTCCTAGTCTTGGGCCGTCGGTGGCGATCAAGGAGTCGATCAAGTCGATGGCCGGGGTTCTCATAAGCGCTGACGCGATCATGCCAAGTGTTCGCGCGGCAACCGGCCTGCCGGAAAGCGCGGCGCTTACAGTCGCCTGACTCAGATGTGCCTCACGGGCGAGGTCGGCCGCACCCCAACCTCGTCGGGCTAACTCCTGCCGGAGTCGAGCGGCGTCGAGAGCAATGCTCATCATGCCGTGGCCGCCACCGCGGCCGCCTCCTCAATGGCTTCAAGGCGGAACTCCGTCGGCGGATGGGTCCGCGGGACGGCGGCTTCCCAACCGGTACGCGCGACCTCGAAGTCTTTGAGCTTGTTGAGGGCGCTCGCCAGATGAGTACCCCAACCCGCAGCAATCACGGCGGCGTCGGCCTCGAACTCTTGAGTGCGCCCTCTGGCAACCATCAGCGGAGCGACTAGCCAATTCATGAGCACCGGCGCGGGCCACAGCAGCACGTTGATAAGCGGGCCCCACGGACGAAGCTCGGCCACTGCCGCCCGAAGGTTACAGAGCAGCACGATCGGGAAGGCGCAGGCCCAAACAAAGCGCATGCCGATTGGATCGCGGCTGTGCCAGTGGTGCAGCTCGTGAGCAAGGACAGCTTCGAGCTCTTCCTTGCTCAACTGGTCGACCAGTCCCTTGGTGACGACGATCGTTCGCGTGTGAGTCCAAGCCCCGGGTAGAGGCAAGTCGGCGATGCGTAGCTCGGGCACGGGAGTCACTCCAAGGTGGTGCGCCATGTGGCTTAACGCGGTGACTATCTTCTTCTCATCCGCACGTCGGCTCGGTCTGCGGTAGCTGCGGAGGTCGAGGCTGAGCGGCTCGATCTGGACGGCGATCCACGTGATGCCACAGGCGAAGATCGCGCCGATGATCAACGCCGCCAATACGTGAAGCGGTGCTTCCGTCAAGGAGGTCCCAAAGATGAGCGTGAAACCGACGGCGAAACCTGCTGCCATGCCGCCAAGCGCGGCGACGATGTCGAACCCCTGACTCGCCTGGCCGAAGTCGTGGGTCGCGATGAGGGCACCAAGGAAGCCCGTGATCGCGCCCGCAACGGCGAGCAGGGCTGCGAACCATAGTGCGGCGAACAGTGCCGACCAACCGGCTAACAGCCCAGCAACGCATGCCGACAGCTGGCGTTCAGCTGCGTCGAAGACGGCATCCCAGAACTTCGGAGGCTGGGGCCTCGCAGGATGAGCAACATTCACAGCGGTCATGGCGGGTTCTCCATGTCGGCCGGTCGGTCGACGCGCACAATCGCGATTCGACGTGTTCCCGGCTCAATGCGGACAGCTGCCATCCCTTGTTTTAGGTCGCGCAGCTCGTTGGGATGGACTCGGTATTCATCGACGCGGCGCATGGACCCCTTCTCGGAGGTACCGATCGCGTAGTCGACCTGATGAGTCACCTCGATTGCCTTTTTGGTGCCGAAGAGTGCGGCGACGATGTCGGCATCCTCAGGGCTGATCTGGTGGCCGATGAACAGACCGGTGCTCAGCAGCGCCTGGCGCAGCCCCGGCGCGTCATTGAGGTTCGGTAGGAACTGAGTGCTGACGACGCAGCTGATGCGGGCTTCGCGTGCTTGCAAGAGGAGGTCGTCGAGCTGCGACGCCTCTCGCAGACCGGCGAACTCGTCGAGGACAAGAAGTGCATATCCGGTCTCACCGCGAGCGATGCGCGCCGCGGCGACCTGCTTGATGTCCTGCGCCAGCACGCGCGCCATCAGCTCGACGTCCTCGGCAGCCTCCAAGACGGGCAGGCTGATGTACGTCATTCCTCCACCTGAGGTGAAGGCTGCCGTCACGTCGAATACTGTTGCGGCGTCGTCTCCCGGAGCCACATTGAGGAGTTCTCCATACTGGCCCTCAAGCAGTGCGCCGAATCTGCCTCGCATACCGGCAAAGGCCGCCGGATACGGCGCGTGCCGGTCGGAGAGTTCGCGGATGCGCTCGCGAAGTACCTGCTGGGTATCTGGCACGCGCCGGGTCAGGCCAACCATGCCGCCCGCGTATAAGACTCCATACAGGGCTTCGAGCGTGACCGGCTCGCCCGCAGCGCGCAGCCCACGAATCAGCACCGGAATGACTTCCTGGGCGATGTTCTTGTAAATCTCGGCGTCGGGACCGAAGTCGAAGGCCCCGATCAGCTTGTTGCTGATCTGGCTGGGAGTGCCGATGCAGGGGTTGTATTTCAGGGTCGCCGCGTCGTCGGGAGCGACGAGAGACGCATGGGCACGCCAAACCGCTGGGCAAACCGGCTCGCCACCACCCGCAGGGAGCCGAAGCCTTTGGCATCGATGATGACGACGGGCCATCCCATCGTCAGAGCGCCCTCGATCAGGCGCGCAGCGGTAGTGGTCTTGCCGCTGCCCATCTTCCCGAGCACCGTGGTGTGCTGCGCCAAGTCCGCCGGAAAGGTGAGGGCAAGGGGTGAGGCGGTCTGGGCGTCGACTCCGAGTCGGAAGCGATGCGGAGACGGAGCCTGCTTCAGGTTTGCCTTCGGCTCCAACCCGAGCTTGCGACGCCTTTCAGCCTGCTTCCGCTGCTGCTCTTGAATCATCCCGCTGGGCATGCCCTCTGAAGTCCAGCGGACGAAGACTATGCCGGCACCCCAGGCAGGGCCCAGAAGAATCTCGGCCAGGACGCTCCTTCCGATCAGAGGCCACACCGGGTACGGCAACCGCCAGGCGACTGGGAAGAGATGACTGCTTCCGCTCCACGACAACCACATTCGCCATGGCCAGCCCCAGGCGACCTCGCCCATCGCCGCCGCTGCCGCGATGGTCGAGGCGCAAGCGATAAGCACCAGGGCGAGCGTTGGCGGCTGCCGCCAACGCCACCACCCAGCCATCAAAGCCGCGCCAATGACCACCCCCGGCTGCAGGCCAGCAACGACTACCAGGGCAGCGAGGAAGAGAACGATGAGTTGGCTCTGCCAGCTCCGCGACGATTCGCGCATCGACATTGCCACGTCAAGTCCCCAACGCCAGGTCGGGGCCGTGGGGACCGCCCGTCCACGGATAAACCTTGACGAAGTCGGCGAGCTGAAAGTTTCGGGCCAGCGCGGTCAACCGATCTCGCATCGGCGCGCTGCGCCCGTACCACCAGACGGCGTCGATGCCTGCGGCGGCGGCATACGAGCGCAACAGCTGCTCGTATACCTCGGTGCGCTTATTGGTCAGATCCAGCTCGACGGCGATGCGTTGGTCGCCGATGACCAGCAGGCCATCGGCAGTCCGCATCCGACCGGGACGTGGCTCCATGCCGTTGGCTCGATGCGCGCGAATGGCGTCGCGTCGCAGCTCTCGCTCGGTAACCCACCGCCCGCCGACATGAGCCGTCAGCAGCTCCTCGCTGAGGTCGACGACGGATAGCGCGTGCTCAAGCTCGGGAAGGTTGACGCGTGCCGGAGGCAGATCGACCGCACCGAGCTGGGTCCCGACGGCCGTAGCCAGAATGACCCGCGGCCCCTGCCACCACGTCCGGTGACGGCTGATGAGACCGAGACCTTCGAGGATGCGCAAGCGTCGCCAGGTCGAGGATAGCCACGCATCGTCGGCGAGGACCACAGCGGTTGTAGCCAAGGCCATACCGACGAGCCCAAGCCAAGGGCGCGCCCGCCGGGTCGCTGCGGCGACGATGAGGTATCTGAGACCTCGGCTCATGACAAGAGGTCGGAGGCGGCGGAACGGTGAGGTGGGCGGCTCGAATGTCCCAATACTCACCGTCCGCCCCCTCCAACCTGCCCAGCTCGAAGATGCGGGCGTGTTAGGAGCAAAGATGTGATCGGAGCCGCGAGTGCTCAGGTCGTCGAGCGCGCTGCCGATCCCCTCAAGCGCAGACGCGATGCGCTCAAGAGCCGCCGCCCCGGTGGGAGATGACTCGCGGTCCATGGGTCGCCTTCCGATGAAGCCGGCGACCTGAGCCGCTAGGTCAGTCGGTTTAGGTAAACGCTAACAGACTATTGTGGAGTTTGCTAGAGGCAAAACGTACGATTTGTAACGGTTCGCTGGAAGACTGCGTGACAATCCTGCGGCGGGCGGCCACTTGACACTTGAAGGCCGGTTACTCCTGATCATGGGTCGCGGCGCGACGGCCCCCGGCGTGCCAATTTGCGGACCATCCCCTAAGGTGTCGCATTACGTGGAGGCATTGCAGTGAGTGCGGAAAGCGGGGGGATCTCCGATACGCCTGGCGACGACCGAAGCCCCGTGCTCCGGGTTCATATCGAGGGCGAAGACGCTGTCCTCGGTCGCGTGCCGGCAGCTGATGTGGCCGAACTTCTTAGATCGGTAGAGCGCGCTGTTGCGAGAGCTGCATCAGTGGTAGTGGGACGGCCATCGCGGAGCCCCGGGCGCAGGGAACAGATCGTGAGCGATGCCTCACGCCTGATCCTTCGTGCCGTGGAGTCAGGTAGCGTGGAGGCCGTTCTTGAGCTGCCCCGCGTCGCGGAGGATCTCGCCGATCAAGGCAAGCTGGATCTCCGTGTAGCCCAGATCGGTGAGGTCGCGGTGACCCAACTGGCGGCCGTGGTTTCCGGGGAGATCGACGGGCATCCATACGTGGTCGAGGCCCTGAGCCAGATGGCGGATAGCTTGCAAATAGGCGTTCGCTACGACGCCATCACCCTGGACCTGCGCGACTCACATGTGTCGCCGGTGAAGGCCACCATTGATGCGGTGGTCCGCAAACGGTTGAGTGAGCGCGTTACCGAGGACAAGACGGCCGCTCGCGAGGGCATGGTCGTAGGAACGCTGGTAGAGGCCGACTTCGAGTCCTTTACGGCGCGTCTTAGGGGCGCCATGGGGCAGGCAGTCACCGTCTCCTTTGACCCGACGATGGCGGACGCGATCCAAGAGGCTCTGCGCGAGCCCACCACAATGGAAGGATGGCTTACCTATGATCCGGGCACCCAAGAGGCACGCTCGATAACCATTCGAACGGTTCGATTGGCGGACCAACTGGTGCTGGGCATGGAAGCCAGCGGCTTTTGGCGGCGTCGAGGATTCACTGAGCTGCAGCAGGAACAGGGCATCACCGGCGTGTTCGACATCGACGACCTGCACGACGCGACAACGTCTGAAGAAGAACTCGACGCCTATGAGGCAGCGCTGCACCAGCTTCGCGAGGCATGAACGCCGCAGACGTTCCGACCGGGCCTCTGCTCGTTGATACCGATGTCTTCTCTTACTGGTATCGGCAGAAAGGACCATATCAGGCTTTTCGCGAACTAGCCGCGGGACACGAGCTGGCCATGTCGTTCGCGTGCATGGGCGAGGCACTAGCGCCCGTTTACCTACCAGGGTTCCCGCCAAAGACTGCGGCGCTTATTCGCGCCGCGCTGGGCCGGTTTGTCATCCTGCCGTACGACGTCGAAGTGGTCGAACGGTATGCGGCAATGGCGTTTGCCTTGCGCGAAACGATGAAGGGTAAGGGAGTGAACGATCTCTGGACGGCCGCGTGCGCCTTGTCCTACGGCTTCCCGCTGGTGACCAACAACTTGTCAGACTTTCAGCAAGTCGCGGCGGCATTTCCCAGCCTGGTCATAGTGCACCCCGACCTGTGACCCTCGTTCTCATCGGCAAGGTCATGAGCGGCATTTGCTGCCGCCGATGAGTGACACATTGCTGCCTTTGCCAGCGGGCGACAGCAGGGAACAGCGCGAGGCTGAGTCTCTAATGCTGGCAGCGCTCAGTGCCGGGCTAGGGGTTGAACTCTCGCCACGGCGAATCGCGCTGCCGAGCGGCGGGCGCGTCGAAGTGGACGGCGTCGCGGATGATCCGCCGATTCTTTGCGAGGCTTGGGCGCACCAGGGTCCGCCGAAGAGCGCTCAGAAGGCCAAGGTCCTGACAGATGCCTTTAAGCTCGCTTTCATCGCGCGACTCGGGGTCCTGGCGGGTAGTCCGCGGTTAATCCTGTTGCTCAGCGATGACACGGCGGCGGCGTCCTTTGTTGGAAAGGGTTGGAGCGCCGACGCGCTGCGCACGTTTGGTATCGAGGTGATCGTGGTGAAGTTGCCACCAGAGGTGCGCGACCGTGTGGCACAGGCGCAGCGGCGACAGTTCCGATAGCGGCATCGTAGACCTGCGCTGAGGACCCTCCCCTCCCGTACCCATCACCGGAGAGAGCCCGGGCAAGGCGTACCCGTCACTGGCAGCTTTAGAGCGATCCACACGAAGGGCGCGTCGTCCGGAGACGTCTCGACATATGAAGGGCGGGATGGGAGGACCGACCTCCTCACACGTAGAGCAGCAACGGCTAAACCCAACCCGCGCGGGTGGTCACTGACCGGAACTGTGGTCCGTCACTGAGTTCCAAACGTCGGCGCGCGTGCGCGCTTTCGGGAGCTTACGTGACCACACATAGTCAGCCAAAAAAGAGGCCAGAAAGCAAGAGCTGGCGAGTGACGGGGCGGCTGGGTCTGAGCGCTCTATCGGTTCAGCTGAGCGGCGCTCTCTCATCCCATTGGCGTTGGATTCCCCTTGTCCTGGCTATCTACAACGCCATCATCGTCCTCTGGCAATTGGAGCGAGATGCGTGGGAGGTGATGACTGGCGCCGTTCGGCAAGCGGCGCGAGACGCATTCCACCGTTCGCTTGGAGGACGCAAAAGGCATCATCGGCATTAGCCCGTCCGCGTCGTCAGCTATCGCTCCTCGGGACTCGCCACTCCGTCGCGCCAGTTGCCGATTCGTCCAGCCGCGGGCACGATGTCGTCGATGGCAACGTTCATCTCGTCGGCAGCCGCGGTGAGCCGAATGCTGTCACGCGCCCGAGCAAAAGATGGAGAAGTCGGCCTTTGAATGCTCGTCACTCGAACTCCCCACTCTGGGCTCCAAGTTGCTTCGCGTTCTCGCTCACGACCCGCCGCACTCGTTCGTCGTAGCCGCCCGACCTAGCATTGATCTCGACCGTTATCTCGACGCTGGCGTCGGGGGCAGCGACCAAGTGGTCGACGACGTTCCGCAGGACGTCCTCAAGCTGCCGAATGGCGCGGACATTGTCCAAGCCGAACCTGCCGTAGAAGGCGGTCGGCAAGGCTGGAGCATCAGCTACGCCCATCGACCCGATAGATGCGGGGTCGGTGCCTGCGTGGTCGTCGAAAGGCCCATCCAGGTACGTCGATTGGGGAGCTCCGTCGGAATCCGAGCGCTGGTCTCTGTCCCGCTCTCGCTGATCGGACGCAACCTCCGGGGCGACCACGAATCCGCTGCGCCGGGGTGTCACGAGTTGCATCGCGACAAGGCCAACCCAGCGCGTGTCATCGTTACCCTCGGCGTAGGCGAAAGTCTCCCTCTGCCAGTTCATGTTGCGAACGCCATCGGCGATCGCATCTGCCAGCACCTCGAACGACGCAAGACGCGGAAGGTATGGGAATTGGCAGTACGCCTTCCAGAGACCTTCAACACTGATATCGCGCCGCTCCGACCAGAGAGGAACGCGGTCCAGATCCATGCGGACCCGTGTGCCGCCGTACGCGGTAATCAACCGCTCCTCGCCATCGAGCTTCTTGGCGATGCGTTCGGCCAGGCTTCCCGCGCCGGTGGGGCGCGTCTGGTGCCACCGGATCTCGCGCGTCCCCGCCGTCTGCTCCGGAACGAGCACATGCTGATAGGTCTCGGCGATCCTTTGCGTAACGGTCTCATCCGTCTCAGCGGCCTTGGAACGCGCCTGTGCCTCGTCGCCCTTGGTGAGATCGAGCTTCTCGGTTCGCTGGTCGTCAAGGATGGACTTCCAGGCAAGGTGTTGACGGGTCGCGGTTCGCAGCTCGGCAAGGCGCGCCTCGGATGCCGCGCAGAACACCAGCATGTTCCGATTTATCCGCGGCCCCGCGTTTCGCTGGGCGAGGATCTGCTCAGCCATGCGGATGGCCGGGGAATCGTCTGTACTCGGCACGTGATGCGCCGTAGTTGGCAACACGACGAGGTGAACACCGTCGTCGTCATCGGTTACGTCCCCGGGCCCGTCGGGGAAGGCGTGAACAGCAACGAAGGGGCCCGACGTCCCTGTTGCCTGAAGCCTGCGCTTGATCTCGTCGTCGGCGTTCTCGTCGGTAAGGTTCGACAGAGCACGATCTGCGGCGAGGCGTGTGATGTTGGCTCGCAGCGAGTACCAGTATTGCGACCCATCCACGTAGAGGAATGTCGCCTCGCCCGACAGCCGCCTGAGTGCGTCTGCGAAGGTGCCCGGAGCCTCGCCGGGCTGCGCGACTCCGAGCGTGATGAGCTTCAGATCGATTCCTCGCCGAGTCTCCTCGCGTGGCGCAGAGGCAAGGTATACAGCCCGCGCAACACGACGAGTCGCCGAATACCGCCCAAGGTTGCGGTTGTCCTGATCCAGGCGCAGTGGCAGTGCGTTGGCGCCATCAATGTCGCTGCGAATTACGGGGTCCCACCCATCGTCGAGGTACTTCGTCAGCTCCGAGTTCACACGGCTGTCGTCCATTGGGATGGTACCGGGGAGAATCAGCAGGTTCTGATCGCCACGCTGCCAGAGCACCGAGATGACTGTCGCCATGAGACGCAGGACACCGCGAGTACGCTGGAACCTGTCGAGCGTTGACCAGTCCTTATAGAGGCGGTCAAAGAGTTCGGGATGGATGGGGTACGAGAGCTGCATGCGGCGACGGTACTGTGCTTCGCCCGCCTCGCTTGGGAATTCGGTCTTCTTCTCACGGTAGTAGTCACAGAACGCTTTGATCACACCGTCACGAACACGCGCGTTCTCCACAGAAATCGGCTCGAAAAGACGGCGGCGAACGATCTCGAAGCTCTCGTCATCTTCGGCAGGCTTCCATTGAGCCGACTTGCGACGAACGACGTTGCGTAGTCGCGCCAAGGCATCCTGGCCGCGCTCGCCACCTACCTCGATATCACTCGCAGGGATCGAAACGAGCACCACGACGTTCGGAACGGCCGCTGCTGCCTCGGTCAAGGCCTGCGCAAACGTGAACTGCGTGTCGAAGTCCCCGCCCGCCAGTGATGCTTCTCCCTCGCGGGATGGAAGCTGCGCCGCGTACCGCACCCATTCGTCTATCAGCACCACCGAAGGACCGGCAAGGCGAAATAGTTCAATGAGCTTGTCAGCGGGATTGCGGCCCGATTCGTCCTCCGCCTGAACGATGCGATAGCCGTCGGCGCCCGCAAGTTGCCAGGCGATCTCGCCCCAGATCGTATGCACCTGTGTACCGTCAGGCTTGGGCGTAGGCGCGGTTGCCGAAAGCCATTGACCAACGACCACGGCGCGAGCGATTTTTGCGGGGATTGACAACTCCTGCTCTGCGAACAGCTCACCGATCCCCGGAAGATCGGCGGGCTTGCTCCCCGACGCGAGATGGTAGAGCGCAATCATCGAATGGGTCTTGCCGCCGCCGAAGTTCGTCTGGAGGTCGATGACGGGGTCACCCCCATTGCCACTCAGCCGACGAGCCGCGCCTGAAAGAAGCTCCCGTAGGCCATTGGTTAGGTACGTCCGACCGTAGAAAGCAACCGGGTCTTGGTACTCGGTGTCCGCGTTGCCGGTCGCGACTTGGTAGAGGTCAGCCGCGAACTCCGCCTGCTCAAAACGGCCGCTGGCGACGTCCGCGTGCGGCGTGATGATCTCGCGCCACGGCGGCAGCCCCTTCAGTGGCTCGCCGTCCGTAGGCTTGGCAGCGGTCTTACGTCGCTCGCTTCGCGCTTGCTCATCGAAGACCTGGCGCTGAAGATCGCGCTTTAGACCTTGCACAGTCTGAAGTTGTTCAACGGCGCTGAACGCCTGGAGCAAGCGCTCCGCCGTATCGAGCATCCGGTAGGTGTCATCCGTGGAGAACTGGCCCTGGTGCGCCCACGTGTTTCGCGCCTCACGCAGCTCACTCGTGTACGCCCGCTCTGCTTGGCCGAGTCGTTGCCTCCAGACCTCCTGCCACGTGTTCTGCATCCCCTTCAGCAGGAAGATCAGATCGTCGGCATTCGGTACACCGACCGCTCCTCGGTCGTGTGACTGGACTGCGTCGAGCCACCCGTCGCCGTAAGCCGCCTTCCACGCCACTTCGCAGACCGGCCTAATGCCATCGCGAACGGCGTCGAGCCCGCGGCCGACCCTCTCGTTGTGGGGCATCACCATGACAGGTCAGAGCCTCCATGAACATGGGCGGGCAGTCGGGTCATCAGAACAGATTCCCTGACACGTTCGATGGGAGTTGCGTAGAGGCGAGCCGCGTGAGTTCGGGCCACGCCGTCACGAGCATGTTGTAGGCACTTGCCTCGTCAGCCCATTTCTTGCGATCGCAGATCCCGTACAGCAGATACGCGAGTTGACGAGCGCGATCGCCTAAACCCGAGCCAAGCTTCGTCAACAGAGCAGCCGCTTCGCTCTCAGAGGACTCGACGAGTCGAATTAGATGTTGCGTAGTTTCCCAAACCGTGAGTCGCGTGTCGGCTGCCGGATCCCACCCATCGGGAAGCTCATCCCGCCGGACAAGCCGAACCTTTCCATCGCGGCTCACTACCACCCCAGCCTCGGAGACGCCGGCAACAGTCGTGTCCTTCGCCCGTGCCAGTAGGTCAGCGTCGCCAAACGGCCCGGGGCTATGGCCAAACTGCTCGAACCACGTCAGAGCGAACCGCGAGTCCGCGTCGAACTCTGACTCCTCGCCGCTCAGCACCTCTGCAAGAATCTCATTGATGAGACTGAGGGCCGTCCGAACAGTCATCGCTTTGCCATCGGCCTCGACAACCTTTGCGTAGCGGGAAAAGATCGCAATTCCAGGACCCATGGCGGACTGCGCGAGGTCTACGGGGGCAATGTTCTCGACCTGGAGTAAGCGGACCGCTGGTTCCATCTCCGCCCTCAATGCTGCAGCGAACTCGCCGCGAGTCGCCATTGGCGCCGAGACGTGTCGAGGGCGGCACGCGAGGACGACCGAGGAGGCGAGGGCATTTGATCCCAAGGCGCGTATACGACCTGGAGACTCGGTCCGCATTGGCCAAGTTGCTGTCACCGAATAGCCCGCATCTAACAGGCCGCTTATGAAGGTCTCCCAGCCCGTCGAAGTCACACCGTGCTCGCTAGTCTCGGTCGCTTTGAACGCATAGAAAATAGTCGCCGGGAATCTTTCGTCAGCCGCAGCGGCAGCCGCCTGAAATACCTCCTTCATGCCGCCTTCAAAATGCTGACGAGCTGCCTCGTCAGAACCCGCACGAACGTGGTTCGCTACAAGCTCCTCCGCCTTCGGCGTAAGAAGGGTCGCACACTCGTCGGGCCATGTAGTACCAAGGTTCCTGCGCATCCACACGTAGAAGAAGTCGGAGATATCCGAGTACGGCACATTGTCGTAGTAAGGCGGGTCGGTGGCGATCATGCACTGACCCACCTCCGCTATCCGCGCTCGCGCATCTCTCTGAGCCGTGCTCGCTTGACCTGTAGTTGGACTCGCCTCGATGGCCATCTTGATCTTGTCGACGAAGAGGCTCCAATCTCCGCCACGACCAGAGAACGGGTTGGCTTCGGCAAAATCCCACGTCATAGGAATGGCTTGGCGAGCGAACACTTCGCGAAACGCGCCACGATCGTTCATCCAGCTAACGATGGACGACCACATATTCGCAGCCTTGTCGACTGCGAATGCCAAGTACGTAACGACGGCGTCAGCGTAGGCATTGGCGCCATGGCCTCCGTCTCGAAGCGCGTCACCAGCGGCTCCAACACCGGCTGCAGCGGCATCACGTTGAACCATTGTTCGAACATCGTGTAGAAGATCCGAAAAGGTCGTGAGAGCAATTAGCTGGCGGCGAGTGAATAGTTTCGCCCATTCGTCAAGGCCGTAGCGAGGAGTGCCCATGTACTGAGAATGATTCGACATCGCGCCGGTAGGTAGCCATGGCGGATCGGGCACCTCAACGGCATGCTCCTGCGACGATGAGTCGAGATATACGCGGCCATTGGAGGTTTCCGCTACGACGGCCAGGAGGACTTCACTCATCCTCCCGGCTACCGCCTCAGCCTTGATGTAGCTGCCTGGGATCGGGGCGCCCGTCGCAACACAAGTCCCATTACCCCGCTCGATATTCGGCGCGATAGGCGTGCCGCCGGTCCGAATTGCAAACGTGACCGTCTTCAGTTCGTGATTCACGATGGGCTCAACCCAGATGGGTGGTTGGCCGGCGCGCTTAGCCAGCACCCACGACCTGACGAGGGGGACATGACCCGGCCAGGAGGGGTCTGGCGATTTCACCGTACGTGCCCAGATCCATGCAATGGGAGTTGCCTTGGACCCGTTCGGCATACAGGTGTCTGGGTAGTACCGGCCAATCCGGCGTTTTGCTTCCTCTTGAACCCATCTGCCGTACGTCTCTACGTCCGCGGCCAGGCCCCTAGCACCATCCCAAACGGATTGGCTGCTACGCGCCTCCGAATGCACGGGCGGATTGCCCGCAAAGCGAGCGGGGATTTCCAACATCGCTCGCTGTATGAGCACTGCGACGGGGTTCAAATCGCCGGTATATGTGGGGAGCCCGAGCCGAAGCGATTCGAGAGGGATCGCCCCCCCGCCGCCGAACGGGTCGAGGATCTTCGGGAGTCTGCCTTCACAAGACTTCTCGATTTCGGCGCGTGCCTCAGCGAGGACGCGTGTGTCGCTCGTTGCCTCCCACGGAACGAGTCGTTCGAGGATGTCGAAGAGGCGCTTGCGTTCAACCAACTGATCCGCCTCGGTTGCGAACTGATCCGGATGGGCCGACGGGTCGTCAACTACAGATGCCCACAGCACGGCGCGTGCAGCCGCGAGCGGGCGGCGCGCCCACCACAGGTGGAGCGTTGAGGGATGTCCGTATCGAATTGACTTCTCGCGAGCCGACTCCTCGTTGATCTTCGCCAACGGCAGAGCGACCTCTATCAGCTTCTTCTTGTAGGTCACTGGGGATCCACGGCGAATGGGATGAGATCAGCGACAGCCAGTGGAACGTACGTCTGCGCGAAGTGCAGCTCGTACGCGTCGAAGGGCCGCAGGAAGTATCGAACGGTCGGCGCACCGTCGGACTCATTGGGCACGAGCACGACGGCCAGACGAAACCGTTCGGGATTCTGTTTGGCCTGGCGGACTTGGCGTGCCCGAACCTTGATCTCTGGGGTCTGGGGCCGGTAACCCTTGACTTCGATCTGGTAGACCATCCCCGTACGCCGGTCCTCCGACAGGATGTCGAACCCCGGGTTGTTGTGGTCTTGTTCTTCAGGGTTGCGGCCAAGCGCGGTCTCCGCCGCGACTACAGCAGCCACCGCGCGACGATCGGTTTCTTTCGCCACCTCAGGATCGATCACTACGGGGGTTCCGCCACGCAGCCGATCGACGAGGCCTTGTGGGATCACGAGCGCCGCGGCAACAACGGTTGGTGCTTGGTTGACGAGGTCGGCCTCGATGTCAAGCTCGCGAAGTCGACGCGCCTTGCGGGCTTCGAGATCGTCAGCCCGTTGTCTGGCGCGGCCGGAGTTAAGGCGGGGCTTCTTGCCGTGCAATTCCTGCTGCTTCAACTCTGCGGCACGAGCATCCCAGTAGCGGATTTCGCTGTTGAGCCGCTCTTCGACGGCGCGCCGGGTGCGGACAATTCGCGCCCTCGTGACATCGGCTATCTCTTCGAAGTGCGGGCTGGCTAGGTTCGCGGTCGCCCAACTGCGAGCGGTGTCGTCGACGCCTTGATCCGTCCAACCCGTGTCAAGATCGGCAATTAGCAGCCGCACATCGGCGTCGGCAGCCTCGTAGTTGAGGTAAGGCTCCGCTCCGGGATCAATGACATCTCCGCTTGAAACGATCTCAACAAACTGGAAGCGGCGTGAGACGACCTTGCGAGCGCCCTGCTCGATTCGTCCGTCGGAGATGGTGTGCTCCAGATAGATCAGAACCCTACTCACGTCGCCCGAATCGGTCGGATCGACGAGTGTTGTTCCCTTGGCCAATGCGTCGCCATAGCGATCCAGCGTTGTGGCTATGACAGCGTTGAGCAACGGGTTCCCCGGAGCCAACAGCTCTGCCCTTATTGCCGGGTCCTGATCGGGGACAACGATCCGGTCTTTGTTGAAGGTCACGCGCTCGTATGCACTCTGAAGCGGTCCGCCGGCCGCAACTTCCCTGTCGCGACTGCGGACCGAGGCGGGCACGCGCGTGATCTCGAAGCGTCCTGCTTCGCGAGGAGCGATGCGACCACCGAGGTCGTCAAGCGCCGCAATGAAAAAGGCTTGGATAAACCCAGGCTGCAGCTTGCGGGAAAGTGCTTCTTCCATCCGGTGCCGAATCTCGGCGATGCTGGACTGATCGAGGACGTTGGATGCAAGAGCCCTCTCATCGAGCACCGTCTTCAACCGATTGCCTATCTCGGAGTCGATGACTTCGTCCACCCTCGCCAACACGGCCGGATCTTTGCCGTAACGAATCGCCTCGATGAGGAGGTCCTGTAGCGAGCGATTGATCTCCGAGTCACCGAGCACGTCGTAGATCTGATCGCCGTACACGCCGCGCTGCTGTTCGATCTTGGCGAAGAGGCGCTGGAAGACCATCCCCTCGCGCGTTCCGTGGGCGACGAGGTTCCAGAGATGACAGACCTGCTCCTGGCCGATACGGTGGATACGCCCGAATCGCTGCTCGATTCTGTTGGGGTTCCAGGGCAGGTCGTAGTTGACCATCAGGTTGGCGCGCTGAAGGTTCACGCCTTCACCAGCCGCGTCGGTTGCCACGAGGATTTGAACTGCAGGATCGAGTCGAAACGCGTCTTGAGCCCGAAGACGATCTTCGCGACGCACGCCGCCGTGAATGGTTACGACGGCTTCAGGCCTACCGAGAAGCGTGCGGATCTTGGCTTCAAGATAGTTGAGCGTGTCCCGATGCTCGGTGAACACGATCAGTTTGCGGGCTCCCCCGGGCGTGCTGAACTCAGACGACTGCAGAATCGCGCTCAGTTCAACCCACTTGCGATCGAGCCCCGAACTGCGAACGGCGGACGCAAGATCTTCGAGCAGACGCAGCTCGGCAATTTCCTTCTCCAGCTCAACCATCGACTCGGCGCTCATCGCGTTCGCGATGGCCTCGTCTTCGAGCTGCTCGTACTCGTCGTCGTCGAAGTCATCGGGGTCGAAGCCGTCAGGATCTTCGAGCCGCCCGCCGAGACGCCGCACCTCGGCTAGCTCGCCGCTCCTCTGCGCCTGAACCAGTTGCACACTGAGTCGTTCCCGGCGTCGGCGGAGAGATTGAAAAATCGCCTCCGGTGACGAGGCAAGACGACGCTGCAAGGCGGCAAGAGCGAAGCCAACTGCGAGACCGCGACGGCGATCTCCTCCCTGCTCCATGGCCTGTGCGCGACCCATCCCCTCTTGGACGTACGAGCTGACCGCCTCGTAGAGGCGCTCCTCATCCGGACTGAGGTCGTAGTTGACCGTCGTGGCTCGCCGCTCGGGGAAAAGTCGCTTGCCCTCGAAGGTGAGCAACTTCTCCTTGACGTAGCGACGCATGACGTCGCTGACGTCGGGAAGTTTCCGCGCGTTGCGGAGTCGCCCGGCGAAGCGATCTGGGTCGAGAAGCGCCATGAACAGCAAGAAGTCATCGTTGCTGCCGTTGTGCGGAGTCGCTGTCAAGAGCAGAAGATTGCGAGCATGGTCACGTACGAGCTCGCCGAGCTGGTACCGCATGGTCCGCGTCACCTCGTCGCCGTATAGGCGCGCTGACATCCTGTGGGCCTCATCGACGACGACGAGATCCCAATCGGTAACTGAGAGCTTGGCCTGCAGATCCTCACTCCGGGACAACTGGTCAAGGCGGGCGATGAGCAGATTCCGCTCTTGGAATGGGTTGCCAGTCCGAGCGGCTTCCACCATGTCGCGGCTGAGGATGTCGAAGTGCAAGCCGAACTTGTCGTCGAGTTCCTCCTGCCATTGCTCCACAAGGCTGCCCGGGGCGATTACCAGACACCGATCGAGGTCGCCGCGAAGCATCAGTTCGCGTATGTAGAGGCCGGACATGATGGTCTTCCCGGCGCCGGGATCGTCCGCGAGGAGGAAGCGCAGCGGCTGGAGGGGAAGCAGGCGGCTGTACACGGCCTCGATCTGGTGAGGGAGTGGCTGAATCGTCGCCGAATCGACTGCAGAGAAAGGATCAAATAGGTGAGCCAGCTCTATCCGGCGTGCCTCGGATGCGAGCTTGAACCCAGCCCCGTCTGCCTCAAACGTCCAGCGGCGGCCAGTCGCGACTTTGACGTCCGCGACCTGGCTGGCGGTCAGCAGCCGGTCGCCGATTGCACCATCGTCGCCGCGGTAGACGACATTCACAACACCGTCGCCGTGTCTCTCGACGGCCACCACGGTGACGTCGCCCGACGCCAGGAGGCCTCGTACTCTGACTCCGGCTTTCAGGTCTTCGAGGCTCAGCATCCGACGCACGCCTGCTGAAACGTGAGGGCGACGAGTGAGCAAAATCGACGCGGTCGGCAACCGGCCGAGGGGTTGATGCGGCCGCAGAAACCGGCGCAAACGGGTCGATCGTCGTCGTGGGCAGGCTGATTCGAAGCGATAGTCACGCGGACCCGAAGGTATCAGTTTTTCGTCCTGCGCAATCGCTGGCGGTACGGCAGTCGACCGATGAAGAGATTGTGCGGGAGGGCGCGCAGACCCTCCCGCACGCGACGTCAAGCGGCGACTGTTGTTGGTGCCGTCCCCAGCTTCGGCGTCAAGAACTGGATGTTGTCAGCGATGATTTCCAGCGCCCAACGCCGGAGGCCGTCCTGGCCCGTCCAGTTGCGGCTGTGAAGGCGGCCGTCGATGTAGACGAGACGTCCCTTGGAGAGATGCTCAGCGGCGATCTCGGCGAGGCCCCGCCACGCGACGACGTCGCGGAACTGCACCTCGTCGGTGCCGTTGTTCGCAATCCGGAAGGACGTAACGGCGATGCCGTTGGGCGTGTACCGGAGCTTCGGGTCCGCGTCAGGCGACCAATCAGGGAGACCCGATTGAGGGATGGTCCGTGCTGACGACGTTCCGCCTGCGCCGCGGTGTCCTGGGTTGCCGCCTCGGTGGCGACGCTGCGCTTGCTCGTGGTTGCCATTGGGTTTGACCTCCGTGCAGTGGATTGATGTGCTGCAACGGAGCGAGCTGATCCCAAGCGGAAAGGCCGAGCGAAGCGAGCCGGGCTAGAGCCTTGCAGCGAATAAGGGACGGCTTGCTAAGACGTGCAAACGGAAATCCACGCCGGGGGTCGAACAAGGCGACCAGGCAAACCGCTAGCGTTGATCAGGGATTTGCAGCAACCCGGCACCCGCGTCGTGTGGACAAGTCGGTGGAATCCCCACCCATCGCGCCGCCGTCGATGCGGCACGCGACCCCAAGTAGACCGCCGTGCCTTACTTGCGAAACACTGCGGACAACTTCGACAGCACGAGTTGCGCCGCGCGGTCGTACTCCATGGCCCCCGGCGCTCGCGCGCCGATAACGCTGTCATAGTTCGCTTGCATCGACTCAACGTTACGGCGCACGCGGTCGGCGTGGTTGCCGCCTCTAACGATTCTGCTGGCAAACTTCGTCGGTATAAGCCCAGCGACGCTGTCCGGCGTGATCTCGCCAGCGATTCCATCCCAAAGGGATGCCGCGTCCAGAAGATCCGTCGGGCGGTCACGTTGGCAGAGAGTACGGTACTTCTCGGCCAGCATCTCGACGGGATCCATCGTGGCGATGACCACGGGTTCAATGTATGGCGGGCCCACCGGGACGCGGACGGGGTGCAGGCAAAGCTCCTCCCGGTAGCTGACCTCCACGGCGACCTGACCCTTGGAGATAGGGCCCTGGAACGTCACGGCGTCGAAGTCGAGGCTGCGACCCGAGTCGGTTGCAGGCTGAATCCGAGGGATCCGAAAGAGCGGCTTACCGGCGGCCCGAATCGCTTGCGCTACGTCGTTGGCGTCGAGCTTGTGCCCGGCAGGTTCGCGTCGGGTGGCATCGATATCCAGAGACAGCCGCTCCGTCCCGTAGACATGCCGAAGGACAAAGCCGCCCTTGAAGCACAGCTGCTCGGGAAAGTCAGCTTGGAGTTGGGCCGCGATCTTTACAAGCAGGAAGTCCTGCTGAACCTCTGTCAGAGGTTTGCTCAAGCTCTCAGCGACGTCGCGCAGATCCGCTTCGGTCAGGACGTATCCGGAGCGAGTCAATCTGTTCCCAGACCATCGAGCAGCAGCTCCAGGTCAACGTTCACACGGAGTCGCCAGGTGCTGTCTATCGGGCCATCCTTAGATACGGCGTTGGGCACGAGCGGAACTATCGCGTTGCTGCGCCCCCGCAACGGAAGAAATGGACGTGCCTCTTCCGCCCCTAGGACACGCTCAACAAGAAAGCCGATTCTGCGTGAAGCCAAGGCGTTACCGAAGTGCTCAGCATCCGCAGCAAGCGCATCGACGAAGTCGAGTCGGATCGTGCCCTTGTGAATACCCCGCGCGACCTCAGAGAGGGTGACCCCCCAGCTGGGATGGGCCACAGAGTCCAACAGGGCCCGCGTCGGACGAGCGATGCGGGTCGATCCGGAGTCCGCGTAGGTGCGTCCTCCCCAGAGAGCGCTGGGGCGCACGCGCACATATCGCACCGTCTCGCCCATCCAGGACCAGGACCGCTGGAGGGTGGGCGTCAGCACGATGATCCTGCGGAAGGACTGGTCGGTCAGACCTGCGCGGGCGAGAGCGGCGCCTCCCGTGACGAGATGCGAGTGACGGCTGATGTCTCCGACCAATGAGAGCGCACCACGTTCGAGGGCGCCGCCCCTGGTCCGGACGACGAAGGTGCCCCTCCGCACACGGAGCAGCCAGCCGGCGCGAATCAGCTTCTGGACGCTACGGCCGGTCTGTTCGGCGCCGCCCGTTACCTCATCCAGGAGATCGGCGTCGTCCGGAAGGATCAGAACGGATCGGTCATTACGGTCCGCCTGAGCCAAAATCTCGAGCTCAACGGACCCTAGATCCGAAGAAGAGCGGCCTGTAGCAAGGATTCCGCTACCAGGACTAGGGGATTTTGGTAGTTTTGGGGCTCTTGGCGGAGATATCATAGTTCCTGCAATCGCTTCCCGAGCAAAATGGTTCCTAATCTATACCACGCAAACTCTACCACTGCAGCTCCAACTCTCAAAGATCGTAGGTGAGATTAGGGGCAGCTCAGTGGCGCGGAGGTTTGGGACGCTTACCGCATCGGGAACGCTCGCGAACGCCTAAGGCGTTCGGGCCCGCGGGGCCCAAGCGAGCGTTCCCGATGCGGGTCGTACCTTGACGCACCCTTAAATGAGACCGGCGGTCGCGAGCTGCTCCTTAGGTTATCGGGCTCGGGTGATGTCATATCGCCCCATCCTCCTAACGATCAAGCGCCCGGAGAGCCATCGTCTTTCTGCGGGTCCGCGGAGCGGGCGGCGCTCATGCCGCCGCCTCGCGACGCTCATCGCGACCCTCAGTGATCTGCCTGAAGGCGCGCACGATGCGCTGACCACTAGCGGTGATTGCCTCGACGGCCTCCTTGCCATCCCCAGCCCAGCTGGCTACGTAGCCAAAGCTGTACGAGCTGCTGTCGATGTCGACGCCGTCGCACACGAGGAAGGCAACCGACTCTGCCTCCAGCTCCGCGTTTTCACGCGTGCCCGTAAAGCCCTCGCCATGGAGGATGGCGTGCGCCAGTTCGTGCGCTAGCGTCTTCACCTGCTGCGCCGGAGCATTGCGAACCTCAACGCGGATGTGATGCTCAGCGAAGTTGCAGTCGCCGTTGCGCCTGCCATCGAGGTAGTCCTCTTCGACGGTGTAGCCGATGGATGCGGCCACGTCGCGCAGCTGTGTATAGAGGATGTCGGGTGCGTCAGCATCCAAGCGCTCCACCGGAACAGCCGGTAGGTCTTCCCCATCGGTCTGAGCGATGTCGAAAACGTAGGCAGCGCGGAATCCGCGAGCGCCACCAGCGATGACATGTTCGTCGCCGTTCTCATCCTCAACGCGAATGCGGTTCGCGACGGGCGCGATGATCACAATGCCCTTCTCGCCCTTGCGCACATGCCGGCGCAGAGTGAGCCACGTGCGGAAGCCCGCAACCTGAGTGGCATCCGGGCTCTGCAGCGCAATCAGCAGCGTGTTGTTGAACGAGTACTTGTGGAAACGCCGCTGGGCAGTAAGCCAACGCACCCACTGATCTGATGTGGTGAGGGCAGCGATTCCCTCGCGGAGCCGGTCGAGAGCGTCTGTCGACGATTGAGTGGTCACCTGAGCTTCCTCCGTAGAGCGGTTGCGACGCGCTCCTAGAGGCGGGCTTCGACTGAGCTGCAAGGTCGAGTGACAGCGAGTGCATTTAGCCTTGCGGCTCGAAAAGTCGATGCCTGCCAGGATGCAGCGTCCTTGGCAACCCCTCCGGAGTGAGCGACCACTCAGCGGCGATAGCCCGAGACCGACCCCCGTGAATCGATGAACTCAGGATTTCAGAGGTGGGCCGTCGTGTTTGGCTTGACCAGCGAGCGTCTCCACTCGTCTGTTTCCGCGGTGTTCACATTGCCAGAGCCCATGTCAAGCGCAAGGCAACCATGACTGGCTCGCTACACGCTCGGTCTTGCACATCAAGGGCTCCGATGTCGGTCGCTCCGTCGCATCCAGACAAGACGGAGACACACCATGGTCAAGAAGCCAAAGCCCGCAGATCCTCAGCGTACTGAAACCCTGATCCGGATCGATCTCCGCCGGATTCGGTGGATCGAGACGCTTCCCCGTCGCAGCGACTGGTGGCCCTTCTCCGGTCCGTGGCAGTAGCCGCCGCACCACCCAGGTGCCTTACGTCGCGGCCCGACTTAGAACTCGACGAGATATCGCGGGACAAAGGTTTGGCTAGTCGGGCGCGCTCCGGCGATGCGATCAACTCGGTACCCGCGAAGTAAGCCATAGTCATTTACAACAAACAGAAGTAGATTGCCGTCCTGTGTCCGTCGGAGCGAGTACGGTTCCACTAGACGAGGGCCCTGCCGGCCATCCGAGGCGCGGTAATCGATTTCCACCTTGAGGCGGTTGGCGCCTGCGTATCGGATGAGTTCAAACGGAAATCCCCGGTGCCAGGACGTGATGGCCTTGGGCGGCAGCCAGGTGGGGTCCAAACCCGCTTGCTCGGCGCGTGGAGGGACTGCCACAGCGACTTCGCCGGTCAGCCATGTGAACACGGAGTCCAGCGCCGACCAGAAGTCCGCGAAAGGTGGCAGTGGACTCGGCAGTTGATGCCCAAGCATGTTCTCCCACTCCCCTTCGAGTTCGGCGCGAAAGGGAGACGACCGAATGGTTTCCGCCGTGGGCACCTCGATGCCGGCATGGCGACATTTTTGAGCGAGAACCGAGGCCACTTCGGGAGCACGCCCAATGAGGTCAGGGTGACGGTGCATGTGCACTACGTCGTAGAGATCGCGGGGGCGACAGCGTTCGCTCAGCGCGCGCAGCTTCTCTCCGAAAAGTTCGACCAACGAGTAGCAGACGACTCCACGGTCTGCGGGCAAGGTGTCGCTGTATTGATGCCCGATGGGCCGAAATACGGCCTGTTCTACGAGAACCTCATCGCTCGTTATGTCGAGCTTTACTTTCGGGAGCTGCCGCGGCGAATTCGGTCCGCGGTAAGCAATCCGCCCCTGAGTGGTGGGCTTACCGCGCAGGTTTTGCATCCGGCGGAATGAGCTGTCTTCAATGAGAAGCTCGATGCCCGATTGTTCTTGTAACCAGTCGCGCACGGATTGAAAGATGACTACGAGGTCTTCCGGAGCTTCAGGGCCGTCGGCGGTGATCGTGAAGTCGAGGTCTTCGGAAAACCGATACGTCTCGTAGTAGCACTTCCTCAAACATGTGCCGCCTTTGAATACCCAAGAGGCAGCCAACTGCGGATTGTTTGCGATGCCTGCGAGCAGCCATCCGAGGACGTAGTCCTTTTCGATGATCCCTGGATCGAGGGACCATTCGGTCCGAAGGTCCAGGATCTCTCGCTGTGGAATCATGCGGGCCCTTCTGGCCTAATCTGGACGTTGGCGCGGAGGCGCCATCGCGCGACTCGACGGCCGTCACGTGGTCCGTCCGGGTCGAGAGGCGAGATGCCCTCAGACACGCGGTCAAGGCTGGCTGCAATGAGGGGCGATTCATGCTCCCCAAGGCATTCGAGGAGATATCCGAGCCGTTTGAAGACAGTCCGGTTGCCCAAGCGGTCGCCGTACTCAATCAGGACAGTGGGATCGTGGTCCTGAAGGTATGCGACCAGGATCTCGGCTCCATGGCGAACGCCGCCGCCGATGCGAGGGTCATCAAGGATGTCGATGACGGTTCTCGCTGGGTCAGCGAACTTGAGGCGAATCTCGCGCTGCCATTCCGTCTTCAATCCCCAACTCATCGCATCGACGGAGACATGCCTCAGTAGGTAGTCATGGTCTAGGAGCTGAACCGTCGACTCGCGGACCCGCTGCGAGGTTTTCAGCACTGTTGTACGGAAGAGCTGCTCAGTGAGGGACCAGTGGTTGGCAGCTGTCCACCCCGTGAAATAGCACGGCGACCAGACTGCTTCGCCCACGATCAGCGCGTCCTCCGACCAGACCGCCGGATTGCTCGCGTCTACGGGGACCGGAATGTAGAGGCCACGCCGAGCCCTGCGCAGCCAACCCTCAGCCGCCCACCGGGACAACCTCTTGGCAGCGGTCTGAGGATCGACACCTAATTTCGAGACGACGTCGGCCGGGCGCACGAACCGCTGACCTGCCCCAAGGACGGCCGTCAGCTCCGCGCGCCCCCGCGATCCGATGCCAGCAGGGATAGACATTGGCAAGCCAGTAACTCCCGCCACAAGTGAGTTGATGGACTAATGGTATCAAACATCCAAAGGCCGGTAACTCAGCCTAGAGCGGAACTACCGGCTTAGCGATGTTGTCCCGGTGCAGGATCGCAGCCCGAGAGGTAGAGCGCTAGCTTAGGCAGGCTACCGCTCTATTTTTGACCCGGTTCTGGTGCGTGTGGCTGGTGCTGGCCAGGAAAGCCTCGCCGCAGGCAATAGCTCCTATTGAATACGAGCAATGGTGCTTTCGACGCGAAAAGAAGAAGTTGATTCTTCCAAGCTGGATGTCGCGAGTTCGAGTCTCGTCTCCCGCTCCATTCGGCCGCACCTCCGCTCGACGGTCGTCTACGAGATCTTGCGGCGGTACATGCCCATCGCGAAGATGTACGCGACGATGAGGATGCCGACGCACCAGGCAAGGGCGATCCAGAGATCGGTGCCGACCGGCTGCTGCGTGAACAGGTCGCGGATCGCGTTTACGATGGACGTCACCGGCTGATGTTCGGCGAAGGCGCGCACCGGGCCGGGCATGGTTGTGGTGGGCACGAAGGCTGAGCTGATGAACGGCAGGAAGATGAGCGGGTAGGAGAACGCACTCGCGCCGTCCGCGGATTTCGCGGAGAGACCGGGGATTACCGCGATCCACGTCAACGCCAGGGTGAACAGGATCAGGATGCCTGCGACCGCGAGCCACGCCGGTAGTCCCGCTCCCGGACGGAAACCCATCAGGAGGGCGACGAGCACGACGACAACGAGCGAGGTGAGATTGGCGACCACCGAGGTCAACACATGCGCCCACAAGACGGACGACCGTGCGATCGGCATGGACTGGAAGCGCTCGAAGATGCCGCTCTTCATATCCAGGAAGAGGCGGAATGCGGTGTACGAGATGCCCGAAGCAATCGTGATGAGCAGAATGCCGGGCAACAGGTAGTTCACATACGAATTCGACCCTGTTTTGATCGCGCCTCCGAACACGTAGACGAAGAGCAGCATGAAGGCGATCGGCATGATCGTGGTGGTGATGATGGTGTCCACGCTGCGCGTGATGTGGCGCAGGGATCGCCCCGTCAGGACGGCGGTGTCGCCGAAGAAATGCCTGGTCATCGTTGCTCCTAACTTGTCGGTGCCGGGACGCTGCGTTCACTGCCGGCGTCGCCGTCCTTGCCGTCGTGACCCACGACTGCGAAGAACACGTCCTCGAGAGTCGGCTGCTTCTCCACGTATTCGACCTTGGACGGCGGGAGCAGTTGCTTGAGCTCAGTGAGCGTGCCGTTTACGATGATCCGACCGCCGTGGAGGATCGCAATCCGGTCGGCGAGTTGCTCGGCTTCGTCGAGGTACTGCGTCGTGAGCAGCGCCGTCGTGCCGTGCTCGGCGAGTTCCTTGACTGCCTGCCACACCTCGATGCGCCCCTGGGGGTCGAGCCCGGCCGTCGGCTCGTCGAGGAAGATGACCGGCGGATTCCCGATGAGGGTCATCGCGATATCCAGGCGGCGACGCATGCCACCCGAATACGTCGAGACCTTCCGCGCTGCCGCGTCGGTCAGGGAGAAGCGGTCGAGCAGGGCATCCGCAATCGTGCCGGGGTCCTTGAGGTGCCGCAACCGCGCGACCAGCACGAGGTTCTCCCGCCCGCTCAGGATTTCGTCGACGGCCGCGAACTGTCCGGTGAGGCTGATGGACTCCCGTACGTCCGGTGAATTCGTGGCGACATCGAAGCCGTTGACGCTGGCAGTCCCCGCGTCGGCCTTGAGCAGCGTTGACAGGATTTTCACGATCGTCGTCTTGCCGGCCCCGTTCGATCCGAGCAGGGCGAAGATGCTGCCCTTCGCCACGTCGAAGTCAACGCCGCGGAGGACCTCCAACTTCTTGTACGACTTCTCCAGGCTCTCCACCCGGATCGCCTGAACGGACTGCGTCGTCATCGGGCTGTCCCTTCGTTTCCGGTGTGTTCTCCCGCGGCGCGTTCAATGGCGCTGGTCAGGCGATCCCGCTCCCGGGTTCTCCAGTTCCCATTCGGGTAGTTCCGAACGAACGCCTCGAGGAACTCGACAGGATCCTCCCCGACGATCGCGCGGATCGGGGTGCGGTTCGCCGCGCTCTGCTCGAACAGGTCGAGGAGGTCCTCGAACATCGAAGCCGCCTCCGCGCCGTCTCCCCCCGGCCCGGCGTACATCAGGTACCGCTCCAGGGCCTCGACCGCCGTGCGATAGCTCGCGGGAAGCTGACGCGTGCGCGCCTTGTGCAGACGCCATTGCCCCTTCTCGCCGATCACCTTTGCGATGAAATTGTTCACCTGCCTCCTCCATGCAGCTGCTCGAGTTGTCCCGCGAGGAAGCTCCACGTCCTCCAGAACTCGTCGAGATATTCCCGTCCCTGCGCGTTGAGCGAATACACCTTGCGCGGCGGCCCCTTCTCGGACGGGATCTTCTCCACGTCGACGAGGCTTTTTTGCTCGAACCTGACGAGCAGGGCGTAGACCGTGCCCTCGGCGATGTCGGAGAAGCCCTCCTCCCGCAACCGTGCCGTGATCTCATAGCCGTACGCGGAGCGCACCGAGAGGATCGCGAGGACGATGCCCTCAAGCGTGCCCTTCAGCATCTCCGTCATCTGCCTGCCCACAACGCCTCCTCTGCTACTCAGCGCTACTGACTACTGGTACATAGTAGCACTGACTAGTCGCGACGCAAGCCCCAGGTTGGCTGCGCTCACCCCCCGTCCTCCCCGAATGTGGCCGAGTTGGTCAGGCGTCGAGTACCGCGCGAACGTGGTCCAGGAGCTCTGATGGCTTGAAAGGCTTGGACATCAGACGGATCCCCTGATCGACGACGCCTTGTGACGCGACCACCGACTCCGGATAACCGGACATGTAGAGCACGCGGATCGCCGGGCGCTGCTCAGCAACCCTCTCTGCGACCTCTTTTCCTGTGATCCCCGGCATGACGACGTCGGTGATCAGGAGATCGATCGACCCCGGATGACCGTCGAGCACGGCAAATGCTTCCTCACCGCCCCGGGCCACCAGGACGTGATAACCATGCTGCGTCAGGATGCGGCTGGCAACGTCCAGGACGGGTTCCTCATCCTCGACGACGAGAATCGTCTCCCCTGCTCGATGCACGGTGACGTGTCGCGGCGGCCCGGGCTCGGTGACCGGCGCGACGACAGTCGGCAAGAGGATCGTGACACTGGTGCCTGCACCCACCTCCGAATTGAGTTCCACGAGCCCCGCAGTCTGACTCACAATCCCGTACACGGTCGCGAGGCCGAGTCCGGTTCCCTTGTCCTTGGTCTTGGTGCTGAAGAACGGCTCGAACGCCCGGTCGAGCGTTTCACGATCCATGCCTGCACCCGTGTCGGTAACGCGCAGCCGTACGTATCCGCCGGCTTCGACAACCGGATGGAGGGCCGCAAACTCTTCATCAACCGTGAAGTTCTCGGTCGCGACGCTCAGCGTGCCGCCATTGGGCATCGCGTCGCGTGCGTTCACCGCCAGGTTGAGAAGAATCTGCTCGATCTGTCCCCGATCAGCCCGTACAGCTTTGAGGTCGGGCGCACCGCGGGTTACCAATGTCACGTGCTCCCCAATGGTGCGGCGCAGGAGGGTTTCGACGTCTCCGACGATATCGTTGATGTCGAGAACCTCGAGATTTCTCACCTCTCTCCGAGCAAAGGAGAGCAGTTGATGGGTGAGCCCAGCGGCCCGCTCAGCTGCCGACCCAATCTGGGCGACGTCGCTGAGCACAGCAGCGAGGCGCGCCCGCGCATCGACCGGGCGCGTCTCGAGCTCCGCGACAATCCCATCTGACACGAACGCAACGTAGTTGAGGATCGCGGCCAGAAGATTGTTGAAGTCGTGCGCAACGCCGCCGGCCAGTTGACCGAGGCTCTCGAGTCGGTGGGACTGGTGGAGACGCGCCTCCAGGAGGTCGCGCGAACGTTGGACCTGTGCTCGATCCTCCTCGCGCTGGGTTACCGTGCGATCGCTGGCATCGCGGATCGCCGCCGAGATCAGCGGGCCGTCGCGCGTCTCCAGCGCCGACAGGGAGATCTCCACGGGGAACTCCGAACCGTCCTTTCGCCGCCCCTCCAACGGTGTCCCAATCCCGAGCGGCTCGGACGCCTCACATGGGATTCGACCCGATCCAACCGGGGAATGGTCGCTCTGCGAAGGCGGCGGCACCAGCAGGTCGACGGACTGATCAACGAGTTCGGTGCTCGTATATCCGAACAACTCCTCAGCTTCTGCGTTGACGAGCGCGATGCGTCCGTCACGATCCACTGCGACCGCAGCGTCGTCGGATCCCTCGACCACCCCGCGAAACGCCGCATGGTGGCGTCGTCGCTCGCTGACATCTCGAAGCGCGACCGTGACGACGGGTCGCCCGCCGATCTGCGTCACCGTCAGCATGATCTCGGCAGCAAACTCGGAACCATCCTCGCGACGAGCCGCCAGCTGTGTGGCAGGTTCCTGCCGGGCAACGAGGTCGCTGAATGACCGTTTCAAGAGGAGTTCAACCTGAAGAGTGAGCAACCCATCGCGCTCGTAGCCGAAGAGCCCCGCGGCTGCGGAGTTGGCGAACACGATTGAACCGTTGCTATCGACGCAGAGAATGGCACCGGGGACCATCTCGAGAAAGCCGGCGAGTTGCGCGTCAACAAGCGGTTCGCTATCGATCATTGCGGTGCCATGTCCAGTCCCTCCCGAATGGCGATGACGACGGCCTCGAGCTTGGAGTGCGCTCCCAACTTTTCGATGACGCGCTGGGTGTGGTTGCGTGCGGTATTCATGCTGATTGACATCGCCGACGCAATGTCAATCAACGAGAGGCCGCGTGCCAGATGTCCGAGCAGCTCGCTCTCGCGGCGCGTCATGTCTTCCCCAACACGGTGTCCCATTCGACGCAGCCCCGAAACCACCTGGGGGAGCATCTCGGCGGGGATCACCAACTCGCCGTCATGCACCCGGCGAATCGCCCTCGCCACGTCATCCGCCGTTGCGGTTTTGGCGATCACGCCCGAGCACCCAGCCGCCACGCAGCGCAGCGCGGCATCCTGCGCCGCGGTGTCAATGCGTACGATCACCTTGGTCTCAGGATGCTCAGCGAGCACGACCTCGGTCAGGCTCGCGGCGTCACCGCCGGGAATCCGGTAGTCGGCCAACAACACGTCAGGGCGGAGGGTCCGAACGGCCTCCAGCGCCTCATCCCACGTCTGTCCGCTCCCGATCACGCGCATCTCGCCTCGTCGGGTCATCAGGCGGAGCAGCCCTTCGACGAGAACGGGCTCGTCGCCGGCGATGACGAGGCGCGTCACACGTGCGACCTCAGGATCGGGAAGCGTCTTCGTGAGATCCAACACGTCGTCAAGGCGATCAAGAAAGAGATCAAGGAGCCTCGGATCGAAAAGGCCACCGCGATCGCGGAGCATGACGTCGATGGCCGTATCAACGGGCAATGCCGCTCGATACACGCGGTCCCGAGTGAGCGCGTCAAAAACGTCGGCCACCGCGGTGATGCGCGCTTCAAGGGGTATGTCGTCGCCGCTCCGGCGGTTCGGATACCCCTTGCCGTCCCAGCGTTCATGGTGATTGAGCGCTACCGACGCCGCAAGGATGAGGATGGGGCTGCTCGAGCCGCTCAACAGCGCGTGACCCAGCTCGCAATGCCGCTCGATGATCGTCCGCTCGTCGGGTGTCAGCCGGCCCGGTTTGAGCAGAACCCAGTCAGGGATGCCGATCTTGCCAACGTCGTGGAGCGCGGCAGCGAGGCGAATGGCGGGCGCGGGATCGGCGACAAATCCACACCAGTCGGCGAGCGCCGCCGCGGTCACGCTCACTCTCTCGATGTGGCGCCCGGTGTCATCGTCGCGAAGACAGACGGCGGAGCAGAGATGTCGTACGAGTCGCTCGTCGCCGAGCGAAGATCCCGACGTTACTGTCTCCAAGCGCCGTCTCAAGTCGCTGATTCCCGTCGTGCTCTCGATGACCTTGTGCTCGAGCTCCCGCACATGGTCTGCGACCGCCCGCTCAAGATCACGGCGGCGCAGCGCACTGCTGACCTGCATGAGCAGCTCGTTGGGCGTGAACGGCTTGACCACGTAGCCGGAGGCCCCGTTCTCAAACGATTCGTTCGCCACGTCGACATCGTCCGATCCGGTCAACACGACGATGGCGGTGTCGAGATCTCGCACCCACGTCTCGTCGAGGAGTGCCGATCCCGGTTCGCCACCGAGCTCGAGATCGACAAGTGCAACCTCGGGGTGGTGTGCAATCCAGGCCACCCGCGCCTCTCCGGCACTCGCCGCCTGCACCACTCGGTAATGGGCGCGCTTCAGGATACGTTCGGCGGCGTCGCGCATCGACGCGTCGTCATCGACAACAAGGACTGTCGCTCGATCAACACTGCTGGTCGATGGGCGCACGCCGCCATCGGACCGTCGAGTCGAGGCAACGCGAGCGCCTCTATCAAGCGTAGGAGCTTGGGTCACTACAGGCTTCCGATCCCGAGTCGACGATGTGGCGCGACCGTCCTGTGTCGCCGTCCTGCAACACGACGCGCGATCCACGCAGCGAGAAGGATCATCGCCCCCAGGGCCGCGCCAAGCGCGACAGGGACATACGCCGGAAGGCTTGATGACAAGCGCAGAGCGATGGATTGCGAGGTCAGGGTGCGTACCCGCTGCCCGTTGGCGAAAACGGTCACGATCGCCTGAGCGCGGTACATTGCAGCCAGCTCAGCAGGTTCCCTCCACGTCGCGGCGAGTGGCACGTGACCCCTCGGCACGACATACGTGTTGGTGGGAGTGAGCGGCAGGGTGGCCAGACGATGCCCGCCGGCGTCGTCGATCACGAGGACGCCTGCGTACGTCAGCAACACGTTACCGGTATTGGAGATCGCAATGCCAAACCCCACCTGCCCCGGGGTTGCAGCGGATCCGACCAGCGGCGTGAGCACTGCCGATGGGCGCGCGACTCCTGGCACCGTGACCACGGCGATCAACGCAACACGCGCCTCGATCGGATTCCCCTGCGCTGTCACACCAACACTGGCCGCCACCACGACAGCCCCGAGATGCTGGCCGGACGACACCGACGCGGGTACCGTCAGCGTGAACGTGTCGGTGACCTGGCTGTGTGCCCCGACGGAGACCGTCGTCATCGAGACGGTGATCCATGCCCCCACCGCACGCATGGTTGCGGTTGGCTGCGCGGGACTCAGGCCGCCGCCGGTTGCCGTGAGGAGATCTGCCCCGTACACGTGCAACCGCAGCGTGTGATTGGAGAAATTCTCCACCACGATTCCATCGGAGATGCGCTGCCCCGGCACGAGGGCAAAATTGAAGTGTCCTCCGGGCAGCGTTGTCCGCCCTTCCTGAACGGGGTGGACACCGAAGAGTTGGGCCGGAGCGGGGGCCGGCGACTCGTTGGCCGCACGCGCAGTCACCTGCGTACTTGGAGCGAGGGCCGTCACCAGGAGGATGCTCCCGAGAGTCAAAATCGCGCGAGGGCGTCCCGTATTGGCGAAACGGACGAACGGCTCAATTCTCAACTCTTCCTCGGAACGATTGGATCTCAGCCTAACCCTGTCGCCCGACCCTCACCGTCACAAAGCGGCACGAAGCACGGGTAGATGTGACGGAACGTCTCAGGGTGTGGCGAGAGCGCGCGACATGACACCGCCTATCGCGGGTCTCGAGCGAGGGAGGTCCGGACGACCGTGCAGTTGGGGGGACTGCTCGATCGCCCGGCACCTGGGGGGTGGGGTTCGATGAAGGGTCTAACCGGTCACGGTGTACTGGATCGTCGCCGTGAACGTCGTGCCGGGCGTCGTGTTCGCGGGAACTGCGACAACGATCTGATTGCTGGCCATGGTCCATGTGCCTTCGCTCGTCGCCGAGGCGGTGGCAAGTGTGATCGGCGTGGAATAGGTGCCGAAGTCGGTGGTCGGGGTTCCGGCGAGCACGTACGGGCTCCCCGGCGGCACCACCGCTGCCGCACCGGTGTTCATCGCGTTGGGGGTGGGCGTTGGGTCGACCGTGATCGTGAAATCTGCCCACGGGATGTACAGTCCAGCTCCCGCCGCGTGCCACAGGTTCGTCGCGGCAAAGGTGACACTCGATACCACGGAGTCGTTCATGGTGTCGGTCCAGCTCAGACTGCCGAGATTGGTCGCCGCCGTCGAGCTGCCGGCAACCAGCGTTGGCAGGGTGAGCGCACCGGGCGCCGCGATGCTGAGCACGCCACCGGATGTGGAGCCGGTCACGATTTGTGTCCCGCTGGCCGCGGCCGCCGGAACGGATCCGAAGATGATCACGGCACCCACGGCGCCAATGCCAGTCGCCATGCGCATCGAGCGCCGCCGAGCCGCTCTGATCGAGGTCTTCTGATTCATGCCCCTTCCGTCTCCGTGTGTGCGCCGAGCTGTCTGTTGAGGCGCTGATCACATGTTCACCCACCACCTCGCCATCCGCGAGATGCGTCCACACCCAATCCGACTGATGCAAACACACCAGCCGCCGGACGGCGTATTTGTCAATCTTCACAGGAACTGGCAAATCACATTGAGGCGGCGCGATCGCCGTGACGGGATAGGGGCGCTTCTGACCATCCCCGTGACGCGCTCTCCATGGGGTACGGAGATCCGCCTCCCATACTCGGGCGATGAGCATTGATCGTCAGGGCAGATCCATGCGACTGGATCCTCAGGTGGATACGAGCGTTTCTCTGGACACGATCGTCGCCGTACCAGCTGCGTCCAATGTCGCCCTCATCTCGGGACTTCAGGGGTCGAGCGCGACACGCCTGCTCCTCGTCGAGGACAACCCAGCGGACGCGGCGCTCCATATCGCCATGCTCCGGTCGACGGCGCTGAGCGAACTCTTCGAAATCGTGGTTGTCGGACGACTGAGTGATTGTGTTCTCGCGCTCGCCGAGGAGATGCCGGCCTGTGTCCTGCTCGACATGGGATTGCCGGATGCGGACGGAGTGGAGGGCATTGCGCGGATCCGAATCGTTGCGCCAGAGGTCCCAGTTGTGGTGCTCACAGGCAACGATGACGACGCCATCGGTCTCGATGCGCTCCAATGCGGTGCACAGGACTATCTGGTCAAGGGTCACGTCGATGGCAGGACGCTCGCGAGATCGATCCGCTACGCCATCGAGCGGATGCGGGGCGATCAGCGGATCCATTTCCTGGCGTTCCATGACTCCCTCACGGAACTCGCCAACCGCGCCCTGTTTGCCGACCGTCTTCAGGTTGCTCTGACTCGCTCGCGCCCACGATCGCCGGTGTCTGCAGCCGGGATGGAGAAGCGAGCAACGCCGGCGGTGCTGGTCATCGACCTCGACTACTTCAAGTTGATCAACGACAGCCTTGGCCATGCCAGCGGCGACCTGGTCCTCCGCGCGGTGGCGCAGCGCCTCCAGGCAGTTGTTCGTCCGAGTGACACGGTTGCCCGCCTCGGCGGGGACGAATTCGCGGTGTTGTGCGAGGGGATCTCTGAAGATCAGGTCGGTCGCGTCGCCCAGCGTGTCGTCGATGTCCTCGCTGCGCCGATCGCCTTCGATGGTATGGAGGCCTTCGTGGGAGCGAGCATCGGTGTCGCAATCGCACCGGCTGGATCAACCGACGGCGACGGGTTGATCCGGGACGCCGACATCGCGATGTATCGGGCCAAAGGCGACGGTCGCGGGCGATTCGTCGTCTTCGAGGAGGCGATGCGGACGGTCGTCCAAGTGCATCACGCCACCAGCACCGCGCTCCACCGCGCGCTCGAACGCAAGGAGTTTCGGCTTGTGTACCAGCCGGCGATCGATCTGCGGAGCGGTCGCATCTGCGGTGTTGAAGCTTTGCTCCGCTGGGAAGAGCCCACTCGCGGCCTCCTGGCACCAGAGGCCTTCCTGGAGTCCGCCGAGGAGAGCGGACTGATCGTGCCGATCGGCTCGTGGGTGCTTGGCGCCGCCTTGGAGCAGGCGGGCGCGTTCGCTCGCACCTTTGTGAATCGGGAGCCGCTCACCATGTCCGTGAATATCTCTGGACGGCAGCTCGTCGAGCCCACGGTCGTCGATGTGGTTGCTCGCGCCGTCGCCAAGGCACGAGTGCAGCCGGGCAGCCTCTGCCTCTGCTTGGAGGTCACCGAGACGGTGCTCCTCGGGGATCTTGATGTGATGGCGAGGCGGCTCACCGCCCTCAAGGCGCTTGGCGTCCAGCTCGCTGTGGACGACTTCGGTACAGGCTACTCATCGCTCAACTACCTGCAGCGGCTCCCCGTGGACATCCTCAAAATCGATCGGACATTCATCGCCGGGCTCGACCGCGGCGAGAAGAACATGGCGATCATCACCACGTTGATCGAAATGGGGAAGCGGATGCATCTCGTCGTGGTTGCGGAGGGCGTCGAGACTGCCGCCCAACTCGCGGTGCTGCGAAACCTGGGGTGCGATATCGCACAGGGCTTCTTCATGGCCTGTCCGGTGTCGGCAGATGAGATTACCGAATTGCTGCAGCGCGATCCGGTCTGGTGAGAGCAGTGATAGCCGGTGCTTCGACCGCCCCTCGAGAGCCTGCTGCGGGGGCAGGCAATCCGTTGGATGATGTGGACATTGCCGATGGCCTGGCTGCTTTCGCCAAGGTTGTTGCGCACGACTTCTCGAGCCCCCTGCAATCCGTCCGTGGATTCGGCATCCTCCTCCTCGACACGCTGGGCGATCGCATCGATGATCAGGAGCGCGGTTATCTCGGTGAGATGGTCATAGCCGCCGAAAGAATGCAAGAGCTCAATGACGGTCTGACCACCTGGGTCCGAGCCAGGAATGCAACCCTTGACGTGAGGGAGGTGAGCCTCGAGTCGATTGTCGCTGAGTGCGTCGAAGCGTTTCGGGCGCGCGCCGTTGCGCAAGGGGCATCCATCTCGGTGTCACCACTGCCCCCGGTCCAGGCGGACGCGACGGCGATCAGGCACGTGCTCCATCACCTGCTGGATAACGCCTTGCGCTACGCAACCACGGACCGCACACCGGCGATCCACATCGAAGCGATGACCCGCGGCGCCGAGGTGGTGGTTGTCGTGCGAGACAACGGCCCAGGCATCGCTGACGAGAGTCGGGAGCGTGCATTCGGGCTCTTCAAACGCCTCGAGTCCAGTCGCGAGGCCGGGTCGGCGGGCATCGGTCTGACCTTGAGCAGGACGATCATCGAGCGACACGGTGGTCGGCTCTGGCTCGACGCTGCGCCGGGAGGCGGCCTCGAGGCGATCTTCACGCTGCCGACCTCCAGCACCACCGCCCGGGTCACCCCGGATGGCAGTACCCCGGTACGCGTGGACGAGTCGACAGAGCGCCGGCAACGGCACCAGCGGGCCGCCCTCGCGACCATTGTCGAGCTGTCGGACGACGCCATCTTCTCCAAGGACCTGAGCGGGCACATCATCACCTGGAACCGCGCTGCGGAGATGCTCTATGGGTACTCGGCCGCCGACGTCACCGGTCAGCACGTCTCGATGCTGATGGCATCCGATCGCCTGCCGGAGCTACCAGACCTCATGAGCCGTGTCCGCCTCGGAGAACGCATGCACCTCGAAACCGTCCGTCTGCGCAAGGACGGAACGCAGTTCGATGTGGCGCTCACCATCTCGCCGATCCGAGACCCGCAGGGAGACCTGGTCGGGGCATCGGTCATCGCTCGTGATGTCACCGAGCGACACCAGGCGGAAGAGGATCTACGGGCCTTCCTCGAGGTCGCTCCCGACGCAATCGTCGTGATCAATCGCGAGGGCGCAATACACGCGGTCAACAGTCAAACCGAGGCAACCTTCGGCTACCGGGCGGACGAGATGATCGGGCAGCCGCTCGAGATGCTCCTTCCGGAGCGCTTCCGCGACGAGCATGTCGCACACCGCATGGCATTTGCCATCGACGCCAAACCACGCCCAATGGGAACCGACCTCGAGCTCTTCGGCCTGCGCCGCGACGGTATCGAGTTTCCCGCGGATATTCAACTCTCAACTATACCGACCAAGGACGGCCGGCTCCCGGTTGCGGTGATTCGCGACGTGACCGAGCGCCGGCGTCTGGAGCATCTCCGCGACGACTTCGTGGCCAACGCAGCGCACGAGTTGCGCACGCCGCTCACGACGCTTGCGGGCCTGGGAGAGACACTCTCTCGGAGCTTCGATGTTATGGACCGCGCTGACATCGAGGAGGCGTTTGCGGCCATGGCGCGACAGGGTGAGCGCGCACGGGTGCTCATCGCCAACCTGCTGGATCTCTCGAACATCGAGGGGGGCCGTACCAATTTCACCATCGTCAACGTCGAACTGCGTCCCCTCGTCGAGCGCGTGCTCGAAGCGGCGCCTCCACCTGACGGCAAGACGGTCGCCGTCGCCGTGGCATCCGGGGTGGCGGTTCGGGCAGATCCCGATCGGCTCTCTCAAGTGGTCACCAACCTTCTCGTGAACGCCTATCGATACGGGGGATCACAGATTCGGATTCACGCGCCGAATGGGGGGAGCCAGGTTGTCCTTGCCGTGACGGATGACGGCACGGGTATCGAGCGAGACCTCGTGCCCAAACTGTTCGAGCCCTTTACGCGCGGCAGACAGGCGAGCGTCGTGCGTGGGTCGGGAATCGGCCTGGCGCTGTGCCGCCGCATTGTTGAGGGCATGGATGGTGAGATTCGGTATGAACAGATCGTGCCCCGCGGTTCGAGCTTCCGCGTCAGTCTGAGACGCGCGATGTGAGTGCGACCGTGCTCGTCGTCGAGGACGAAGCCGATATCATGCTGACGATTCGGCTCACGCTGCGAGCAGAAGGCTACGAAGTCTTGGGTGTGACGAACGGCGAAGCGGCGATGGAGGTCTTCGCCGATAACCCCCCCGATATCACCGTTCTCGATGTTGCTCTCCCGGGGATCGACGGGCTTGAGGTCGTGCGCCGGCTCAGAATGGATTCCAAGCACAGGGATGCACGCATCATCGTCACCTCGGCGCATGCATCTGGTCACGTCCGCCGGCTGACCGACGCACTCGGTTGTCGGTACCTCACCAAACCGTTCAGCACCAAGGAGCTCGCCGCGACCGTTGCCGCCGCACTGTGCTCGCGCGACACCGCGACGATCAAGCCCGAATGAGCCAGGTCGGTGCAGGAAATTACTGAACCTCGGTATCGACCCGACTAATCAGGCCGGCTCGACGAGCCGGCTATTTTTCGACAGGTTGGGATCGGTACATGCGGCAAGGTTGAAACAGCAGGGCCGTCGTTTCCCGCTCTTCATCTTCGAGATACTTACCTCGACTCGTCGCTTGCGCGTCTCAGCGTTTTGCGTTGCATTCACCCATCGAACCCATTCCCAGCGGGCCATCGGCGTAATACCGATCCAAAGGTCTTGGATCTTCTGAGGGGCGGCTGCCAGCGCTGTCTCGAGATCCTGTGGCACCTTCGGTTCCGGCCAGTCTTTGCGTGACTCAATTTCGAGCGTCGCGGTGTCACCCGCGTGCAAGCCGGTAGTCTGTTGTAGCTGTCGGTCAATCCTCATCCAGTGACCAAAGGAGCCGTCTGGTTCCAACACCGTCTCGAAGCGATGGCCATTGATCGTTCCTTGTACTGCCACCTGCCCGCGCGACGGCAGCTTCTTGCTCGCCTTCTCAGGCAAACGCAATACAGTCGATTTGTCGACGGCATACAGCGTGGCGTCAAACCGAATCGGTGACGCCGCCACGCGCTGACTCATAGTGCTCATATATTTTGGCACTCCTGCGACCAATGCTGCGCGCCGTGGTCAAAGCGTTCGAAGACGATGACAGCAACGAAGTGGTGTAGGCAGCGGCGTCAGCTCACGGGCGGCTCGTCGTTCTGTCCGAAGGTCATCTTCACTGATGGATGGGTGCGCGCGAGTCGCATCTGCACGCCGCCGAGGGCGCTCGGCGACAGCGGAGTGAGCGTCAGGGAATCCACGAAGGTGGCGCCGTTGATGCGCAGGATTGTGCAGGGCACGATCGTCGTCACCGTGGCTGTCCTCGGCCGGTGCTCCAGTAGACCGATCTCGCCGAAGTAATTCGGCGGCTCGAGCTTCCCCAGGGAACGCTCCACTCCGGATTCTCCCGCCGCGGTCACCGCCACCTCGCCCGACGTCAGCACGAAGAAGTCATCCGCGTCGGCGCCTTCGCGAATGAGGACGACCCCTGGTGCAACGGACTCCTCCACTGCCGACCGCGCGATGTTCTCCAATGCAGTGCGGGTGGCGCCGGCAAAGATGTCGAGGGCCTGGAGCCGGGCAACGATCGGCTCGATCACGGACAGCTCTCCGAGCGCGCGGGTGTCGAGAGTGCGGAGCCACGGATACGACGCGGCCGTGAGTACTGGTATGGCAAATCCCATGATCAGCAGCGTCGCGGTCAACCCCAGCGTGCCGAGCAGGATCGGCATGAGCAAAGCGCCGAGCGCGATCGCCGCGAGCACGAATGCGAAGAACACGCCGAAGACACGCGCGACGACATCTGGCTTGACCAGGCGCTGCAACGCTGTGATCGCAAGGACGTCGACCACGATGGTCCCCGCACCACGGACGACCTCGAGGAGAAACGCGATCCACGGTGCATGCACGATCGTCAGCAATGCGGTTGGCAGGCAGTACACCGCCATGCCGGCGACGATGATCGCTCCGAGTCGCCGCGCTGCTGCGACTCGATTCATCAAGCCCGCGATCAGGATGCCGCCAACGCCGAGGGCCGCCAGCAGGTAGCCGTACCCGGCGCTCCCGGTGCCGAGCTGGTCCCGGCTGATCACCACGAACAGAACGGTGTCGGTGCCGTAGACGAAGCTGGCGAGGATGCTGAATCCGGCGAGCAGCATCACGGTCGGGGAATCGAAGAATGCGGCGATGCCACCCGCCATCTGCTTGAGCGGACTGACGGTGCCGCCCTCGGTGATGTCGGCGGGCCGGCTCTTCACCCGGATGCGCGAAACCAGCAGAGCAGACAGCGCGAAGGAGGCCGCATTGATGCCAAACACGGCCGATGCCGGGGTGAACAGGAGCAGCGCACCCGCAATCGCGGGGCCGACGATCACCGAGAGGTTTTCCACGGCCGATCGCGCGCTGTTGGCAGCCGCCAGGTACTCCTCGCCAACGATCACCGGCGTTGCAGCCCGGGCCGCCGGGTCGTACGAGGAACCGGTGACCGACGTCAGCGCCGCCAGAACGATTGCGATGAGGACTGGTCCGTTCAACACCGCGACGACGGCGAGGACGGCCTGGAGCACTGTCGAGAGGGAGTCGAGCGTCACCATGAGACGCATGCGCTCGACCCGGTCGGCGATCAAGCCGCCGAACGGGCTGGCAACCAGCGCAGACAGAAACCGTGTCATCGACGCCGCGGCCACCCAGGCTGGCGAGTGCGTCGCGTTGAAGACGAACACCACCAGCGCGACGTTGTATGCCCAGGAACCGCTCATCGAGATCGCGAGCCCGGAAACGAGGAGGCGATAGTCGCGATTGCGGAAGAGCGCGCGATAGCCGATCTTCGGCTTCGCTTCAGCCTGGTCGGTGACGGCTACCGAATCGGCCACATTCGTCAGGCGGGCAGCGCTGTCTGTTCTTTTGAGGTGGACGGGCCAGCCACGGCGGCATCAGCGCGCTCGATCCACGGCGCCGCACCCAGTTCAGTGAACGTCGCGCGAGCCTCCACCAGCATCCCGTCGGCGTCAGCAGGTTTCCCGTGCTGCATCAACCACTCGGCGAGCTCCAGGCGGGTCACCGCGAGCCAGAAGGGCAGCTGGCGTTGTTGGAAAGTCTCGATCGCGGCTTGAAAATTCGGCACAACCTCGTCGTTACGGTCCTCCATCGCAGCGAGGCGCGCGTGGAATCGCTGGATGTGTGCGTGGACGATCGGAGCGACGACCGGTGTGACGCGCGTGCCGGCAAGATCGAGCTGCCGTCGCACAGACTGCAGGTCGCCCATGGCGAACGCCGCCTCCACACTCTCAACGAGCACCCACCGGCTCAGGCCGATGTAGTCCATCACGACGCTTCCCCTCGCGTTCGCGTCTGCGAGAAGCGCGGCCGCCTCACCATTCCGACCCTGCGCACGCAGCGCTCCGGCCCGGATTGCGTCGTAGATCAGTTGCATGTCAGGTGCGGAGCGCCTATAGACGTCATCGAGGCGCGCGACGATGCTCCGTGCCTCGCTGATCTGACCTCGCCAGAGATAGACCCACCCGACCACGATGAGTTCGTTGGCAAGGTCCGACTCCGAGATCCACTGCTCGTCGGATTCCAGGAGCTCAGTCACCACTCGGATCACTGCATCCCAGCGGCCGAGATCGATGAGCACGCACATCTCGCCGGCGACGAACATCACCTCCTGGCGGCGCCTGCCCATCAACCTTGCGAGGGCGGTACCCGCCTGCACGTACGCCGAAGCTCGCACCGGATCGGATCCCTGCGTGTCGGCAGCGAGGTTGTTGTATGCGCGGAGCGCAGCATCGTGAAGGTCGGCCGCGAGCGCGTGGTCCAGCGCTGCGGTGAGCAAGGCGCGGCCCTCCTCACGACGACCTCGCTCACCAAGGATGAGCCCCTTGGTGTTGATCGCCTCGCAGAAGACCTGCGAGTCGCCGTTGCGCTCGGCGATCCCAAGTGCGAGTTCGAGGCGCTCGAGCGCGACGTCCTTGCTTCGACCCGCCAGGAATAGCCTCCGACCAGCCTCGGCGGCGACGACGGCGAGATCGGTTTCGTGATCCGGCCCGGTCGCTCCCGCTTCCAGGAGTGTGGCAAAGGCACGCTCCATGCGGTCAGCCGCTTGCCCCACCTTCAACTCATGCGCGTCGATCGCCGCCAGGGTCACCGAGACACGAGCCGACGCTCCGATGTGCCCCGCCGCCATATGCAGCGCGGCCGCCTCCTCGAGGTGTCGCCGCGCAACGTCGCAGCTCACCTGGAGCCACGCCATCTCGCCTGCTCGTACCAGCAAACCCGCGCGGTCCGCGGGGACCGCAAGGTTCAGCGCGCTCTCGAAGTAATGCTGCGCCGACTCGCCGGCTCCCAGTGACGCCGCGTGATCACCCGCGCGAACCAGGGCGTCGCGGGCTCGATCACGGAGTCCCGGGGCATCAGCAGCATCCGTGTCTGCTTCATACGCCTCGACCAGGTGCGACGCAACGACTTCGGCCACCTCCTCCTCGTCGCTCCATGAGCTCTCGAGGTATTCGGCAACCGCCAGGTGACGCGCCTTTCGATCGCGCCGCGCGAGGGTGCCGTACGCCACGCTTCTGACCAGGTCCTGCACGAACACGTACTGGCCACGTTCCGGCGAACGAGGGTCCGACTGGATCGACAGCAGGTCCTTGTTGACCAGGCTTGCAAGACACTGCTCCACCGTGCCGGCCGGGAGCGTGGTGATTGCCCGGAGCCCTGCGGCGGTAAAGGACTTGCCGACGACAGCCGCGTCCTGCAGGAGTTGTCGCTCGTCGCTGCCGATGCTGTCGAGACGAGCAGCGATGAGCGCATGGAGCGTCTCGGGGACCTCGAGGGATGCCAGCGAGCCCTCGACGTGGTAGGCACCGTCCTTCTCCACAAGCAGGCCGCGGTCGAGCAGCATGCGCACGGTTTCGACTGCGTAGAGCGGCACCCCGGCGGCGCGCTCGAGGATACGGACACTGAGTTCGCCAGGTAGTCCCGGCACCATCCCCGCAAGCAGCTGCGCCATCGCCTCGGGCGAGAGCGGGTCGAGGTAGAGCGCCGTGAGCCCGCGCTTGCCCGTGCCCCATCCGGCGCGACGCTCCGCGAGCTCGGGACGGGCGAGCGTGACCACCATGATCGGCGAATTGCGCGACCACTCGAGGAGGTACTCGATGAAATCGAGCAGTCCCGCGTCCGCCCACTGCAGGTCTTCGAAGACGAGCACCGTGAGCTGCTTCGCGGCGAGTCGCTCGAAGAAGAACCGCCAGGCGGCGTAGAGATCGCGCGGATCGGCGGCAGCACGCTCCTCGAGGCCCACGAGGTGGGCGAGGCGCGGTTCCACCCACCGACGTTCCTCGCCCGTCTCGACGAACTCCTCGACGGTTCGCCGCAATTTTTCTCGCGCCGTCTCCGGTGATTCGTTCTCGACAATCCCGGCGCGCATGCGCACCATCTCATTCAGTGCCCAGTAGGCGACGCCCTCGCCGTAAGCGAGGCAGCGGCCGCGATGCCACCAGATCGTCTCGGTGACCCCGTCGATGTACTTGAAGAATTCCCAGGCGAGACGCGACTTGCCGATGCCCGCGAGGCCGACGATTGAGAGCAGGCGCGCCGTCCTCTCCTCACCCGTCGCATGCAGCGACTCCTTGAGCAGTCGCAGCTCGCGATCCCGGCCGACGAACGGTGGCTCGAGACCGGTCGGACGCAGTGCACCGCCGGCCGCGGCCACCACGTGGCGGGCGCGCCACAGGCGCTCCGGCTCGGGCTTGCCCTTGAGCTCGTGCATCCCCGCGTCGTCGTAGATGATGGCGGCCTCGGTTGCCCTGCGGGTCGCGTCGCCCACGTAAACAGTTCCCGGTTCTGCCGCCGTCTGCACGCGAGAAGCGGTATTGACGAGATCGCCCGCCACCATGCCCTCGCCGGTGATCCCGAGATTCACGGCGACCTCACCCGAAAGCAGTCCAGCGCGAGCCTGCAAGCCCGGCGCTCCGACCTCTTCGCTGAACGCGGCGACGGCGTCGACCAGCTCGAGCGCCGCGCGGACCGCGCGCTCGGCGTCGTTCTCGAGTACCGCGGGAACCCCCCACACTGCCATGACCGCGTCGCCGATGAATTTCTCAACGGTCCCGCCATAACGCGCGATGATGGTGCGCGCAGTGTCGAAGTAGCGGCTGAGAAGATCGCGGACATCCTCCGCGTCGCGCTGCTGCGACAGCGGTGTGAACCCGACCAGATCCGCAAAGAGCACCGTGACGTGCCGGCGTTCCGAGAGGCGTGATGATGCCTCGACTCGAGCTGAGGCAACGACCGGCTTCGGCGTGGCGGACTCAGCGGACAGCCGGGCGCCGCACGACGCGCAGAACCGTTCACCCTCGTTGAATGCGGCACCGCATGAGGCGCACGCGCGTGACAGCATCGCACCGCACTGGACGCAGAAGCGAGCGCCGGCGCGATTGTCGGTGCCGCAGGCGGCGCACGTCATACGGCTGTCTTCACTTCGGCTACCCCGCCCACGGTCCTCCGTGCTAAAGCGTCGACCCGCTCGATCCACGGCGTTGCACCAAGGCGGGAAAACGTGGATCGCGCATTGATGAGCAACTCAGCGGCTTCGCCGTCGTGGTCGTTGTGGATCAGCACTTCGGCGAACTCGAGTTGCGTGACCGCGAGCCAGAAGGGCCGGGTCAGCGAGGCAAACGCCTCCAGCGCCTGGGCGAAATGATCTGCGGCCCCGGTTGCGTCGCCGCGATGTGCGGCGATGCAACCGCGCCAGCGGTGGATGTGCGCGTCGATGGCGCGCTGGCGTCCTGGCCGGTAGTGAGCGCGCACCGTATCTATGAGTTCCTCGACTTTCTCATCCCGCCCGAGCGCGAATGCTGCATGGGCGGCCTCGACGAGGTTGAGGCAGACAACGACAGGAAACGACTGCTCGAGGCAGGAGTTGAGACCCCCTTCGGCCGACGTCAGTGCGTCAACCGAGCGTCCCTCGGCGGATGCCAGCGCCGCCCGCACGGCGTCGAGGCCCCCGCGCTGCTCCACCCCGCTCAGGACGTAATGGGCCGACTCGGCGACGACGGAACGCGCGGCGTCCACATCCCCGCGGCGAAGCTGCAGCCAGACGACGCTGGTGAGCATGGTCGCAAGGGTGAGGTCGGCCGTCATTTCGGGCGCGTCATTCTCGAGATGCCCGCGATAGAGCGCGGCGTATTCGTCCCACCGCCCGAGCTCGAGGAGAGCGTTGGCGCGCGTCAGCCGCGCGAACACCGCGCCGACACGATCACCCATCCTCTCGGCGAGCGCCTCACTCTGCTGGTAGTGCTCGAGGCATGCCTCGAGCCGGTCGCCCTCTTCCAGAACTGATGCCAGGTTCACCTGGATGGTCTGCACGATGTCTGCGTCCACGCTCCTGCTGTTCGCGAACCGCAGTGCTCCGTCGAGGAGCAGCTCGGCCTCGTCGCGCCTGCCTCGGGAAGCGAGGATATTGGCACGGGTGTTGAGCGCCGTGACGAATGCGTTGGGGACGTCGACCACCTCCGCGATCTGCAGCGCGCGTTCGGCAATTGCAAGCGCTTCGTCGAGGTCGCCACTGAAATAGAGCATCGATCCGAGTTGCGCGCTGGTCATGGCGAGGGCGGCTTCCCGGTCCTGGTCGGTGTCGTCGGGTCGTTCGAGCATCGCCACCGCCCGTCGAAGCCGTTCGATTCCGGTTGCACGCTTCCCTTCCATGTGGTCGACGCGAGCCAGGCGCCCAAGGTAACGCGCGGTCGGTACCGTCTGACCCAACCCTTCATAAAGAGCGCATGCGCTCTCGAAGTGCTGCCTCGCGGCGGTCGGACGCGCTCGTCGTTGGGCTGCCAGTCCCGCGCGTGCGTGAAGGTCCGCCTGCGACTGCTCATCCCCGCCGAGCGTCAGTGCTCGCTCGAAATAGGATTGCGCCGAATCCGCCGCGGCGAGTGCAACCGCATGGTCTCCAGCCCGCACCAGCGCGGCTCGGGCTCGATCTCGAATCGCTCCCGCGTCATCGGCATCTGGGTCGGCGGCGTGCGCTTCGACCAGATGCGACGCCACCACCTCCGCGACCTCCTCCTCTTCGGACCAGGAACTCTCGAGGTATGTCGCGGCGGCAACATGACGCAGCTTGCGATCCCGACGCGCGAGCGTTCCGTAAGCAACGCTCCGCACGAGGTCCTGTACGAAGACGTATTGACCTCGCTCCGGCGATCTCGGATCCGACTGGATGGCGAGCATATCCTTGTTTGCAAGGCTGCTGAGAACGCGCGTAACCTCAGCCGGCTCGACACCGGAGATGGCGGTGATCGCGTGTGCTGTGAACGACTTTCCGAGAACGGCTGCGTCCTGCAGGAGCTGCCGCTCGATCGGATCGAGGCTGTCCAGCCGCGCCGCAATCAGAGCGTGCAGGCTCTCCGGGACTTCGAGCGCGTCGAGCGAGCTGGTGGCGCGGAATCGACCACCCTCGTCGACGACGAGCCCGCGGTCCAGCAGCATCCGTACCGTCTCCACCGCATACAGCGGAATCCCGGCTGCACGCTCGCGGATACGTGCACTCAACTCCGCCGGGAGACCTGGGACGAGCCCATCGAGGAGCTGACTCATCGCGTCCGGGCTCAGCGGATCGAGGTACAGCGATGACAATCCACGCTTGCCACTTCCCCATCCCGGACGGCGATCGTTGAGGTCGGGTCGCGCCAGCGTGATCACGAGGATCGGCGACGACCGCGACCACTCCAACAAGTACTCGATGAAGTCGAGCAATCCGGTGTCGGCCCACTGCAGGTCTTCGAAGACGAGCACGGTCAGATACTGGGTCGCAAGGCGTTCGAAGAAGAAACGCCAGGCCGCATAGAGGTCCCGCGGGTCTGTCGCCAGGCCTTCTTCCAGGCCGACGAGGTGCGCCAGCCGCGGCTCAACCCAACGCCGCTCCTCCGTTTCGGGAACGAATTCCTCAACCGTCTTGCGAAGCTTCGCGCGAGCGCTCTCCGGGGGCTCGTTCTCGATGATGCCCGCGCGCATGCGCACCATCTCATTGAGCGCCCAGTAGGCGACGCCCTCGCCGTAGGCGAGGCACCGGCCGCGATGCCACCAGATCGGCTCAGAAACACCGTCGAGGTACTTGAAGAACTCCCACGCCAGCCGCGATTTGCCGACACCGGCCACGCCGACGATCGACATCAGTCGCGCGGTGCGCTCCTCCCCGGTGCTGTGGAGCAGTTCCTTGAGCAGGCGCAGCTCTCGGTCGCGGCCGACGAACGGCGGTTCGAGCCCGGTGGGCCGCAGCGCGCCGCCCGTGGCGGCCACCACACGCTCGGCGCGCCAGAGGTGCACCGGCTCGGGCTTTCCCTTCAACTGGTGCGCGCCGACTGCCTCGTAGATGATTGCTGCCTCGCTTGCCTGGCGGGTCGCATCGCCGACGTACACGGTCCCTGGCTCCGCCACCGACTGCACGCGCGAGGCGGTGTTGACGAGGTCGCCGGCGACGCTTCCCTCACCGCTGACGCCCAGCGTGACCGCGGCCTCACCGGTGAGCACGCCCGCTCGTGCCCGCAAGCCCGGCGCGCCGACCCGGTCACCGAAGTCGGCCACCGCATCGACGAGGTCGAGCGCTGCGCGCACGGCCCGTTCGGCGTCGTTCTCCTGGATCGTCTCGGTCCCCCAGACGGCCATCACCGCGTCGCCGATGAACTTCTCCACCGTTCCGCCGTAGCGACCGATGATGGTTCGGGCAGTGGTGAAGTATTGGGTCAGGAGCTCGCGAACATCCTCGGCGTCACGCTGTTCGGAGAGCGGCGTGAACCCGACCAGGTCGGCGAAGAGGACGCTGACGTGACGCCGCTCGGACGTGGCCTGCGCGGTCGGAGTCGGTGTCTCGTGCCTTGGGGTTGTATGAGTCGGACCGGCGAGGGGTGCGCCGGCCAGTGGCGATCCGCATTCCCCGCAGAAGCGCTCGGTCTCGTCGTTGGCGGCTCCGCAGGACGGGCACTGTCGAGCCATGGCGGCGCCGCACTGGCCGCAGAATCGCCGTCCCGCCCGGTTCTCCGCTCCACAGGCCGCGCAATTCATGCGCGCTAGCGTACGCGAGCTTCTGATGGGATCGCGACAAGGTGCGGCGACACCTTCGGGTCGCGTGGACCCGCTAGGCCGACGATGCCTCCGACCAGAGGAGTTCCGACAGTTCGCCGACCGTATGCGCCACTCCGAACACCGGGCCGTCGGGCTGCAGGGTCAGCCCGGCTGCGAGCGGACCCGCGTCGACGGCGTCGAAGCCGAGTCGATCGATGAGCTGCATGACCGCGGCAACCGCCGCACGGTCATCGCCGGCAGCGGCGAGCGCGACGCGTCCGGAAGCCGAACGCGAACGCCTCGCCTCCCAAAACTCGTAGTAGCCCAGGTGGTTCAGGCTCTTCACCACGCGCGCCGCGGCGAACCAGTCCTGTACGACGACGCTGGTTCCGAGCGGCGCCGTGGCGAGCTCATCATCGATGCCGTCGATGTCCTCCCAATAGTTCATCGCGTCGACGAGAATCCTGCCGTTGAAAAGATCATGCGGCAGTTCGCGAAAGCGGTGCATTGGCACTGCCAGCACGATGAGATCGGAGAATGTCACGACCTCGTCCGTCGTGACGGCGCGAGCACCTGGAGCGAGCACGTCGACGATCAGGGCGATGCGCTCAGCGCTCCCTGATCCCGATATCGCGACGTCGTAGCCGGCCGCGAGTGCCGCGCGCGCAATCGTTGTCCCAACCTTGCCTGCCCCGACGATCCCGAGGCGCCGGTCCGCGGCCTCACCGCTCGACATGTGATCCGGCGAGCGCCGCCGCCGCCTGAGTCGGGGTATCCGGCTCGATGTCAGTCTGCGCAAGCAGTTCTCTGATGCGCGGAATCACCTCACGACCGTAGAGCTCGATCGTCGCCATCCGCTGTTCGTGGGGCACGCGCCCGGTGGCATAGGCCCAATCGAAGCGGCGGAGACCAAGCATCCGGATGACCCCAGCTATCTTGGTCGCCACGGTTTCCGGCGACCCGAGATACAGGGATCCGCTTGCGACCTCTGCGTCGAACCGGGGTCTGGTCGGGCGAGCCCATCCGCGTTCGGCCGCGGCGTTCTCGAAGATCTCAGCCCAGAACGGCCACTGAATGTCTGCAGCTTCCGCGTCGGTCCTGGCAACGAATCCGTGGGAATGCATGCCGATGGGCAGCGGCTGGTGCCCGTAGGCTTCAAGGGCGCGTTTGTAGAGGTCGACCAGCAGAGCGAATCGCTTCGGCGACCCGCCGATCACCGCGAGCATCAGGGGCAGGCCGTACCGAGCAGCGCGGATCACAGATTGGGGACTGCCGCCGACGCCGACCCATGTCGGCAGGTGCCCCTCCGGGAGCGGAGGACTGAGGTACTGGTCGGTGAGCGGGTGCCGGAAGGTGCCGGACCATGTCACCGGTTGGCTGCGCAGCAGTTTCGTGAAGAGGTCGAGCTTCTCCTCGAAGAGGTCCTCGTAATCGGCGAGGTCGAATCCGAACAGCGGGAACGACTCCGTCAACGAACCGCGGCCGACGATCAGCTGAGCGCGGCCATTGGAGACCGCGTCCAGGGTCGCGAAGTTGGTGTACACCCTGACGGGGTCCTGCGTGCTCAGCACCGTCACGGCGGTACCGAGCCGGATGCGCTGCGTCCGACCGGCGATCGCAGCCAGGATCACATGGGCTGCGGAATCCATCATGTCGGGGCGGTAGTGCTCGGCGATGTTGAAGGAGTCAATCCCGACCGAGTCGGCCAGGACCGCTTCCTCGATGGTGTTGCGGATCACGACATCGCCTGGGAGGGGCTGACCCGATTCGTCGACAGTGATGTTCACGAACGAGTCGAGTCCGAACTCAATACTCTGGTCACTCATGGCTCGCTCCTTGCGGCCGGATATGCGTCTGGGCGGCTGAGACCGGCGGACCATCGGTGGCTGCGTCGTCAGGTGGACACGGCGGGATCTCCTCGGCGATGTCGCACGGCGGCGAGCTCATCCCGACCGCCCTGACCAGGAGGTCGTGGAGCGTCCGTCGCTCCTCGGCGCTCAGGGTGCTGAAAAGCTCGTCTTCGACGAGGCGGAGGCGCGAACACGCGACCCCGAGCTCCTCGTCGCCGTGCCGTGACACCTCCACGATGTGCCTGCGGCGGTCAGCGGGGTCCCGGCGACGGGTGATCAGTGCACGCTCCTCGAGCTCGTTGAGGAGTGCGACAACGTTGCTGGGATCCAGGCTCAGCGAGTCGGCGAGGCCCTGCTGGCTTGCCGGTCCCTGCTCACTGAGCAGCCTCAGGGCGATGAGGTGGCGAGGGCGAAGGCCGCCCGGCGCCAGCGTGGTTTCGGCGGCTCGGCGTCCGACACGAGCGAGGTACTCGAGCAGCGGCAGCAACTGCTCATCCGCAGACACCTTGGTTCTGGTCGCGATCGCTGAGTTGGCCATGAGCCGATAATACACGATGCACCATCGAATTGCCTACCACCGATGATCGGGCATAGACCAGGTATGGCGCGAATCAGTCGCCGGCGAGCGCCGCCGTGCGTTCGAGAGCGGCCATCGCTGCCGGACGCGTACGACGTCCGAGTCCACACGAGGTCGAAACATCGACCTCACGGCCGACGTTGCGCTCGATCAGGCTTCGGAGCTGTCGCTGCACCTCGAGGTCCTGATCCTCGTGGACGAAGCCGGCTGCGAACCGAGTGGTTCCCGGGATCTTGAGTCGCTTCAGCGGCGCATACCACGCGGGGTCGGTGCGGGGCTGCTTCTCCGCAGCCGCGAAGGGAGCATGAATGAACTCCAGCGGCCGCCCAGCCGGCCACGCGTTGACGATCGCGTTGGCAAGGAGCACCACCGGAGCCGTGTCGGGCATCGTAGCCAGCGCCCGGTGGTTCATGTCACCCAGACACAGGTGAATGCCGAACCGCGCCCCGGCCGGCGACTGCCGTGCGAGACGGGCGACGCCGCGGCCGAGGAGTGTCGCCATCAACGGACGCAACGGCCCGGGCATCCGAGCGACGAATGCGAGCTCGGCCGGGATCTCGATCTGAAAGACGACATCTTTCCCACCCCGCCGATAGATCTCACGAATCTCGCGGAGGGTCGCCCGCCGAAATACAGCGCGATGACGCAACACCCCCACGGGCCCGAGCGTGAAGAGCGCCATGTCGAGGTCGCCGGGGACACCCGCCTGGAAGGCCAGCGCCGGGTTCCGCTGTTCCTCGCGCAGCTTCGTGAACGCGGGCCAGTTCTCCTCGAATGCGGCAACATGACCGAAGTCGAGAGTCTCCGGCCGCAACGTGTGGCCCCGACGCACTCGAAACTGCGGGACCTTGTCGTAGTCGGACCAGTCGCCGTCCTTCTTCAACTCGAGGTCCGGATGGGTCCGCATCCCCTCGATGATGTGGATGATCCAGTTGTGCCGGTCGCCCGTCTCCCCGTCGGGAAGGGAACGGAGTTTCGGTCCGAGGTACGTGACCGCAAGGCGCATCGCGTCGTCTGCGTCGTCGCCGGGCATGCTGCCCACGAGGTGCGCTGCTCGTGTCACCGCGGTCTCCTCATCGTTGCGTTCATCACCGGTGGCCGCCACGGACCGGGGGTCAACTATAGGAGCGCTCAGGCCGGAACCCGCGCCGGGAAGTCGACACCGGTGAGCTGCGCCGAGCGCGCCCACAGACGCGCGGCAAGGTCGGCGTCCTGCGATGCCTTGGACGGCGTTGTCACCACCGGTGCTCCGCGGATCTGGCCAATCCCATCTGGTCCGACGTATGTGTTGCCGGGAATGTCCTGGGTGGCGGCATACAGGGTCGGCAGAGCACCGTGCTCGGCGTCCTGGGCAACAACGCTGATGCCGATCTGCGTGACCCAGCCACGGAAGCCGCTGAGGTGCGAGGCGAGGTTCGTCTTCGTGATCCCGGGATGCGCGGACACCGCCCGCACCGCGCTGCCCGCGGCATCGAGGCGACGCTCCAATTCCAGCGTGAACAGCAGGTTCGCCTGTTTCGAGTCCGCATATGCGCGATCCCGGTTGTACGGCCGCCGCTCCCAGTTGAGGTCATTGACATCGACGTGGCCATTTCTGTGGAGCTGCGAGGAGACGGTCACCACTCGATCGGTGATATGCGGCAGCAGCAGGTTGGTCAGCGCAAAGTGGCCGAGGTGGTTGGTGCCCATCTGCAGCTCGAACCCGTCGGCGGTCGTGCCCTGCGGCACCATCATGATGCCGGCGTTGTTGATCAGGACATCCAGCTCGCCGGTCCAAGCGGCCGCGAAGGCGCGGATCGACGCCAGGTCGGTGAGGTCGAGCTCGCGGACCTCGGTCGCACCTTCTGTGTGTCGTGCGACCTCGTCGCCTTTCGCGACATTGCGCACGGCGAGGACCACATGTGCGCCGGCCCGTGCCAGCTCCGCTGTGGTCGCCTGACCCAGGCCGCTCGAAGCCCCGGTCACGATGACGGTTCGGCCGGTCATGTCGGGGAGGTCCGCCGCGGTCCACTTCCGTGCGCTCATGCCATCCACTCTGCACTCGTGCGACAGATTCGTGCAGTCGGTCGCAGCCCGTTTCGTCGGGGATTCCAAGCATGCGGCGGCTGAATGCCGGTTGTGTGCGGTCGCGGACCGACACCGTGGGTGAGCGCGCTCCAAGCTCGATGTCTCGAGGACATGGCGGAGTGCGTTCCCCCACTCTCGCACGATGTCGATCTGCTGCGCAGAGTCTTCGAGCCCGACGGAGCCGCGCGCGAGCTCCACGATCTGACAGGTATGGCCGCCGCTGGAGCGTCTCTCCCCCTCCTGCTCCTGGCGGCCGTACCTTCTCCTCCAGTCTGGTACGAACGCGGCATAATCCCGCGACAGGCCGGATTGGTCGCCGTGAGTTTCGAGCGAGGAGAGCGCAGATGGCAAAGATCGAGGAGCTGACCGATTTGCAAGCGGCCGAGTTCGGTCACGCATTCATCCGCTGGCTGATCAATGAGGATCCGGCGGAGGTCGCGCACTTCTTCGCCGATCTCGATCCCCACGCCCTCAAGGATCAGGACGCTGCCGAGCTCGGTCGCGCAGTCCTCGAGGACCTCGTCGCTGAACGCTTCGTTCAGTAGTCTCGCAGCCTGACAGACGCTGGTTAGATCGCGCCGGGCGTTGCCGTCGGCGTCGGGGTCGGCGCGGCACCCGGCGTCGCGCCTGAGCCGTACCCGCCCGGAGGTGGCGCCGTGGTCAGGCTCGACCACGCGGTTGCACCGCTCGGCGGCGTGACCGAGGGGGCAGTTCCCCAGGCGCTGAAGTTCGTGGTGAACGTCAACACAACATTCCCGGACGCCGTGCTCCCGGAGACCGTCGACCTGTAGGTGATCGGCAGGTCAGAGCGCGGAGCGATGTCAAGCCATCCCGTTCCGGCCGGAAGCCCATTGGTTGGCGGAACAGGCCCAGAGATGCGCGTGGCGGTGACGCCTCCCGGGGCCGTCGCCATCGCGCTTGACTGCGGCGTCAAGCTCATTTCGTCGGCCTGGCTCGAGGTGGTGATCCCTGGCTGGAGGACGGTGTACGGGCCGTTGCCCTGCACGACCGAGATCACCTTGTTCGCAAGGCTCGGGGCTGTCGCCGCCGTCACACCGAGCTGGTCCTCGACCGCCGGCGTGTTGCCCTGGAAGTAGACCGTGCCGTTGACCAGAACGAGGGTGAACTGCTCCGTGCCGTAGCTCGAAACGAACGTGATGGTCTGACGTCCGCCTGACTGGCCGGCGTCCCCCACGATGGTCTGGGCATCGCCTCCGCTGGAGACAGCCACGTAGTGGAAACCCGCTGTGCCTCGTGTTGCGGCGATCGCCTGAGCGTAGAGCGCCCTCGCCTGGGCAGCGCCGCTACTGGCCCCGGGGGCTGCCGTCGGTCCGTTGGTGGTCGACGGAGTGCCCTGGACATGGCGCACCAGCAGCACGCCACCGACGCCGATCGCTGCGGCGACGAGTCCGGTGGTCACGAACAGAGCGACGACGGCAAGCGTTCGGGAGTTGCGCCTCGGGGGCGCCGTCGAGGGAGCGGGCGGCCATGCGGGTGGCTGGGGCGGAAATGCCCAGCGGTCATCGTTCATCAGTCACCATGGTGAACGGTCGGGCCTTTCTGTTCGCTTTCATCGGCACCTGTGCTCGATACTAGTCGACCGGGAAAGTCGCGGCCGGCGATGCGCAACCGGTGATGAAGGAGATCGCGATGACCGATGCAGCCATGACGACGGTCTTCGACCACTTCCACGCCAGGCGCCGCAGAGATGTCGACGCCGTCGCCGCCAGCCTCGATCCCGACGTGGTCCACCAGGGGGTTCTACCCGAACTCGTGTGCAATGGACGGAGCGCGGTCGTCGACCGCATGCGCGCCTCCCTCGACGGCGGCGATAGCGGCATCGAGCACCTCGAGCTCAACGAGGCCGGCGAGAGCGTCGTGGTCGGCATCGCCGGCCCACGATTTCGCGAGATCCCGTTTCTGAACGGGGAGATCTTCATGGTGTTCAAGGTCCGCGACGGCCGGATCGTGCGCATCGATGACTATCGGACCCGCGAGGAGGCCTTCGGCGCTGTGGAGGCCCCTGCGCCCAACTGACCCGGGGTTCGTCAGCCCGCGTGGGAGTCCGGTGGTGCCGCGCCCGGATCATCCGGGGTTTCGGTCGCGCGTCGCACCGCGTCACGGGTTTCGGCCGAAGCTTTCCGGAACTCGCGGATGCCGCGTCCAACCGCGGCGCCGACATCGGGAAGCTTCCCTGGCCCCCAGATGATCAGGACCACCACGAACACGAGGATCAGCTCGGGGAGATGCCCAGCGATGTCCATGCCGATCACCAGTGTACCGCGCTGTCGCGACGCGTCTGGCACGTCTGAAGTGTCCGGTGGCTGCGATGTTAAGCCGCGTGCAATCGACAAACGCGTCGCAACGGGGTTGACCGTTCGGAGGATGCCTGTTACGGTCGGGGACCGTTCCGATCCAGTTCGCGTCCAGCTCACGGAGGCCGTTGTTGCTCGCTCGCCGCGTGTCCCTCGTCGCCTCGGCCGGCGCGATCGCACTGCTGGTGGCCGGCTCGCCGTTCAGTCAGGGTAACGTCCTTGCTGATCAGTTCACCCAGCAGATCCAGGCACTCTCAGCGCAGGCGAGTGCGCTCAGTCATGCAATCGCGTCGCTGAGCACCGCGAGCTCGGCCGCGCTCGGGAATGCGCTCGCATCCGCGCAGGCCATCGCGAACACGCAGGCGCAACTTGGGCAGGCGCAGCTGGAGCTCGACCAGGCGAACAAGAATCTCGCGAATACGAGTGCGCAACTGCAGATCGTCCACAGTGAATACACAGCCGACCAGGCCGATCTCGGCGAGATCCTCAAGCACGTGTACGAGCTGACCGACGACGGATCGGTCACCGCGATTCTTGTGGACAGCAAGAGCTTCATCGACGCGATGGATGCGCTCACGAGCGCCGACCACGTGAGCACGCGCGTGCGTCAGCTGGTGACGCAGATCCAGGGAAAGCGAGACCAGCTCGACAGGCTGCAGACCCAACAACAACAGGAGCAGCAGCACGCGAACGCGCTCGTCGCCAGTCTCCAGACCCTCGCCGCGCAGCAGGCGAGCGAGGAGCTCACCTATCGACAGCAGGCGTCGTCGCTGAAGGGCAAAGCAGCCACACTGCTGGGGGAACTTCAGGGCGTGCGAGCGAAGATCGTGGAGGTGCGTCGCGAACAGGAGGCCGCGGCCGCGGCGGCCGCTGCAGCAGCGGGCGCCGGCGCCGCGCACGTGCTTGGGAATGCGTTGCGGCCGTTCGCTTTCGGTCCGCGTCTCGACGACTATCCGTGGGGACAGTGCACCTGGTACGTGGCGTCGCTGCGCAACGTCTACTGGAGTGGTAACGCGTGGGAATGGGCGTACACCGCACGCCTCGCCGGGCGACCCGAAGGCAGGACACCACGGGTCGGCAGCCTTGTGGTGTTCGGACCGGGCAACGGCTACAGCCAGTTCGGACACGTGGCCTACGTCGTCGCCGTGCAGGGCTCGTCGAGCTTCACCGTCGATGAGGCGAACATGCTCGGCCTGGGGGTCGTCGATCAGCGCCACATCGGTTCGCTCTCCGACGTCGAGGCCTTCATCTACTAACTCGGCGTCGCGACCGCCAAGAGCTCGGCGAGCCAAACGGTAGTCTTCGTGGGCCGGCCCACATGCAAGCAAGCACATCGACGACACACACCCCCGCAGCCAGGGGTCTGCTCTTCGGATTCAGCGCGTCCTTTCTGTGGGGATTCTCGCCGCTGTTCTGGCCATTGCTCGAGCCCGCGAATGCCGTCGAGATTCTCTGCTGCCGGATCGTCTTGGGTTTCATCGTCATCGCCGTTCTGCTGGCGCTACGCCACGAGCTGAGCGGTATCCGTCATCTCGAGAGCGGCACGGTGTGGCGCCTGTGTGCAGCCGGCGTCGCGATCGCCGTCAACTGGGGGATCTACATCTGGGCCGTCAACGATGGACGTGTCATCGAGACGAGCCTGGGATATTTCATCAACCCACTGGTGACGATCGCGCTCGGGGTCGTGATCCTCCATGAGCGCCTTCGAGCCGTCCAGTGGGCGGCGGTTGGCCTCGGCCTTGTCGCCGTCACCGTGGTGAGCTTTGACTATGGCCGGCCTCCGTGGATCGCGCTGGCGCTGGCGTGCTCGTTCGCGACCTACGGATTTCTGAAGAAGAAGGTACGCGCATCGCCGCCGGGGGGCCTCCTTATCGAAGGAGCGGTGACGAGCGGACCTGCGCTCGTGCTGCTCGGGGTGCTTGCGCTTATCGGGCGGGCAACCTTCGTGGGGCACGCGGCGAGCCCGGGGCATCTCGGCCTGCTGCTCCTCGCGGGGCCGGTGACGGCAGTCCCATTGCTCTTCTTTGCCGCTGCGGCCACCCGGCTGCCGCTGTCAACCATGGGCTGCTCCAGTACGCGACTCCCGTGATCCAGTTCGCCATCGGCGTCCTGATCCTCCGTGAGACCACGTCCTCTGCGCTGCTCTTCGGGTTCGGCCTCGTGTGGATCGCTCTGGCAATCCTTGGCTTCGACGGCCTTCGGCACCGCGGTCGGGCGCCGGCCGTGGTCGCCGCATAGGTCGATTGAGGCCGAGCTTTGCTCATCTTTGGCCTCATGTAGCTAAGTTATGTAAGTCTCATAAGATCGGTTTGTTGGCATAAGATTCGTTGAATCCATGGATGAGCTCGCCAATCCGTTCCGTCCAGGTGCCGGTACTCCCCCTCCCGCTCTGACCGGCCGGGACGAGCTCATCAACCGATTCGGAGTCGCCTTCCGCCGGGCAGCCGCGGGGCGGCCGGGCAAGAGCCTCCTGATGATCGGGCTGCGCGGAGCCGGCAAGACCGTCCTGCTGAACCGGTTCGCCGAGATCGCCGAGCAGGAGGGGTTCCGGGTTGGGCTGATCGAGGCGCCCGAGCACGGCCATTTCCCGTCGCTCCTGGCGGCTCGCCTGCGCCGGATCCTCATCCCGCTCAGCAGCAACGTCGTCTCGACCGCCGTGACCCGTGCGCTTCGCGTCCTCAAGACCTTCACCCTGCAGCTTCCCGACGGCACCCGGGTCTCCGTCGACGTCGAGGCGCTCAAGGGATTGGCGGACTCCGGGAACCTCGCCGACGACGTCACCGACCTCCTGGTCGCGTGCGGCGAGGCGGCGCGCGATCGGGGCACCGGCATCGTGCTCGCCGTTGATGAGCTGCAGTACGTGCGGCCCGAGGAACTCTCCGCGCTGATCGTCGCCGTCCACCGGACCAATCAGCTCAACCTGCCCGTGATCCTCACGGGAGCCGGCCTTCCGCAGCTGCGAGCCCTGGCCGGCGAGGCGAAGTCGTATGCCGAGCGGCTGTTCGACTTTCCCGAGATCGGTTCGCTCGGCGACGACGATGCTCGCACCGCACTCGCCGCACCCGCGGAGGCGAGTGGCGCCGCGATTGACCGCGAGGCGCTGGACATCATGGTCGAGCGCGCCCACGGGTATCCGTACTTCCTGCAGGAGTGGGGATACCACGTCTGGAACATCGCACCGCAGAGCCCCATCAACGTCGATGACGTCGATCGCGCCGCCCCGCGGGTTCAGGACCAGCTTGACCAGAACTTCTTCCTGGTTCGCCTCGACCGGCTGACGCCCCGAGAGCGGGAGTATCTGGTCGCCATGGCCTCCCTGGGAGCGGCACCGCAGCGCTCCGGCGACATCGCGGCAGCGCTCGGAGTGCGCGTCGAGTCGGTCGCGCCGCGGCGTTCGGCGCTCATCGCAAAGGGCATCATCTACAGTCCCGCACACGGAGACACCGCATTCACGGTCCCCCTCTTCGACGAGTTCCTCAAACGCCTGGAGGCGCAACGCTCATGAACGACACCGAGTTGGTCCACCTCGGCCTGGACGGTGGCGTCGCCACCGTCACGCTCGATTCGCCACGCAACCGCAACGCGCTGTCGCAACGGCTCGTCGCCGAGCTCACCGAGCGGCTCCAAGCGGCGAGCGCGGATGGCGCCGTCCGCTCGGTGGTGCTGACGCACACCGGGACGACGTTCAGCGCGGGCGCGGACCTTGCCGAAGCCTCGACGGGGCCCATGACCGGTACCGCGGGCGCACTCCTCGCGCTGATCCGCCTGATCGTCGATGTCCGCCAGCCCGTTATTGCCAAGATCGACGGTAATGTGCGGGCCGGAGGCGTCGGACTCATCGGAGCGTGTGACATCGTCGTCGCGGGCCCGCGAAGCACGTTCGCGATCACCGAAGCCCGGCTCGGACTTGCAGCCGCGGTCATCTCCGTGGCGGTGCTCCCTCGCCTGGACGAACGCTCCGCGGCCCGCTACTACCTGACCGGCGAGACCTTCGATGCCGCGGAAGCGCAGCGCATCGGCCTGGTCACCCTCGCGACCGACGCCATCGACGGTGCCGTCGCGACCCTGACCTCCGAACTTCGCCGGTGTTCGCCGCAGGGACTCGTCGAGTCGAAGCGCATCGCGAACCGCGGGGTCCGGGAGGCGATCGACCGGTACGGGGACGAGATGGTGGAACTGTCCGCGCGCCTCTTCGCCTCCGACGAGGCTCACGAGGGGATGACGGCATTCCTCGAACGCAGGCCGCCGCGTTGGGCGTCCTGACCGGACCAGCAGGGGCGAGGACATAATCCGCGCGGTGACCAGCCAAGCCTGGGGTTCGCAACCGCCCTTCTCGACTTCCGGTGCAAGTCCCACGGCGGCACTCCGGCACGTGCTCCTCTGGGCATCCCGGCGACCGCAGATCAAGCGCATGGTGACCTCGGCCCCGCTGACGCGTGACGTCGTCCGCCGGTTCGTCGCCGGCGAGACCATCGACGACGCGCTCCGGGTCACCAGGGCGCTGACCGGCGAGGGTCTGCGCGTGTCCCTCGATCATCTCGGCGAGGACACGCTGGACGCGGCGACGGCCCACGCCGGCGTCGACGCGTACTGCTCGCTCGCCGCCCGTCTGTCTGACGAGGGCCTCGCCGCCCGCGCGGAGATGTCGGTGAAGCTGTCCGCCGTTGGCCAGGCGCTCGACGAATCCATGGCGCTCGACAACGCGCGGCTCATCTGCGAGGCGGCCCGCTCCGCCGGCTCCTCGGTGACGATCGACATGGAGGACCACACAACCACCGACTCCACGCTGCGCATCGTCGGGCTGCTGCGCCGGGACTTCCCGTCGACCGGAGCGGTCCTCCAGGCATCGCTCCACCGGACCGAGGACGACTGTCGCGCGCTGGGAGTGCCCGGGTCGCGGATCCGGCTGTGCAAGGGGGCGTATCTGGAGCCGCCGTCCGTCGCCTGGCAACGCCCGGACGATATTCGCGCCGCCTACCTTCGCTGTCTCACCGCACTGATCACCGGGGGGGCCCTCCCGATGGCGGCCACGCACGACCCGAGGCTGGTCGAGGCAACCCGTCGTCTCGTCAGCGATCTCGGTGGATCCGGATTCAACCACGAGTACCAGATGCTCTTCGGGATTCGACCCGATGAGCAGCATCGCCTGAGTGCCGCCGGGGAGACGGTGCGGGTCTACGTGCCCTTCGGCGTGCAGTGGTATGGCTATCTCATGCGCCGCATGGCCGAGCGACCCGCCAACACCGCGCTCTTCCTGCGCGCCCTGATGAGCAGGAACTGATGGCAACGGAGATGTCCGGCCAGCGCGTCGTCGTCACCGGCGGCGCCGGCTTCATCGGCGTGCACAGCGTCGAAGCATTGCTCGACGCCGGTGCGGATGTGCTGGTCATCGACGATCTGCGCCATGCCTCGTACCGGCCGCTGCCGGCTGCCGCAACGCTCGAGCGGGTGGACATTGCCGAGCCTGAGGCGCGCACTGCGATCCAGGCGTGGTACCCGGCGGCCATCCTGCACCTCGCAGCGCAGGGCGGCGTCAACAGATCCTGGCGTGAACCTGCGGCCGATGCGCACATCAACGTGCTCGGAACCGTGAGCGTGCTCGCGGCCGCCATGGCCTCCGGATGCCGGCGGGTGGTCGTCGCCTCGTCAGGCGGCGCGCTGTACGGGGCATCGCGTCGCCTGCCCACGCCGGAGGATGAGCCGGCGCAGCCGCGGTCACCCTACGGCACCGCCAAGCTCAGCATCGAGTACTACCTCGGTCATTTCACGCGCGCGGGCGCCATCGACGCACTGGCGCTCCGCTACGGCAACGTCTACGGACCCGGGCAGGACGGCACCGGCGAAGCCGGTGTCGTGGCGATCTCCAGCCACCGGTTGCTCGACGGCAAGGCGCCGGTGATTCGGGGCGATGGAGCCCAGACGCGTGACTTCACCTACGTCGGCGATATCGTCGCTGCGAACGTGCTCGGCCTGACCTCGAAGGTCACCGGGGCCATCAACATCGGCACCGGCCGCGAGACGTCGATCGGCGATCTCGTCGGCCGCCTCTGCACGCTCGCGGGATATCGCGGCGAACCCGAGCGTGAGGCCCTCCCCACTGGCGAGGTGACTCGCAGCGCACTCGACAACACGCTTGCCGCCGAGCGCCTGGGATGGCGCCCGAGCGTCAGCCTCGACGAGGGCCTGGCGCGGACACTCGCCAGCTTTCGCGACCAGCTTCGCTGATCACGCAGCCGCGTGGGCGGCGGTCATCAGACCGGAGACGTCGAGCACCAGAGCCACCGCCACGAGGAGGGCGATCGCGGCGCCTCGCGCCTGGGAGAGCGGGCCGGTCCGGCGCCAGGCGATGGTCCAAGCGGTGATCGGAGCCGCGGCGCCCACCGCCACGAGCAGGTAGCGGGCCTGCGGCTGGAGATCGAAGGTGGCCGAGTTCAGCAACGACTGCGCTGCCGCAACCACGAGCACGGCGAGCAGCACCATCGCGACGCCCTGGCGCACTGCGTCCCATCGCGCCCAGGAGCGTGCCACCGCGACGCAGGCACCCAGGGCAACGACCGTGATGACGGCGATGGCGAGCGTGCTGGGCAGCGGCCGGATCCCGAGGATCGAGATCGCCACCAGGTGCGCGCCGTTGCCGTACATGCCCACCAGGCTCACCGCAGTCGCTGCGATGTAGCCGCGCACCTGAGCGAACGAGTCGAACACCTGACGCTGCGCCGTGATGGGATGCAGCGGCGGGAGCGGGCTTCCGAATTCGATGGCGTTGCGCACGAACCACCATCCCGCCAGCACGATCGCGGGGAGCAGCAGGGCGGTGACATGGACAGGACGCAGCTGCCGGGCGAAACGCACGACGACAAGGAGCAGCAGCAGGGCCGCCAGGACCCAGACGGTCTCCTTGGCGAGCACTGCGAGCGCGACCGCGAGCCCGACGCCGAGGGCGAGGCGCGGTGTCAGCAGCGTGCTCTGCATCACGACCACACCCGCCAGCACGAGGAGCGCACCCGCGAGCCAGGCGAGGTTGTCATCGTTGACCGCCCCCGCGAGGTACTGGGCCTCGGGGAGGAGCGCCACGAGCGCGGCAGCCCCGACGGCGAGCGCGGGCCTGAGCGGAAAGAGACGGCGCCCCACTGCGTAGACGGTGAGGATGGTCAGCACGCCGAGCACGACGGAGACCAACCGGATCAGGCGCGGGTCGTCGCCGGTGAGCTTGGCGACGATCGCCCCCAGCAGGTAGTAGAGGGGCGGCTGCTGGCGCTCGGGCTCCCCCGCCGGCGGCAGCCGGAGGTGATCGGCGATGCCGTTGATGTAGTGGAGGTGCGAGAGCTCGTCGGGCGATGCGCCGACCGGCGTGATCCGTGTGTACGCGATGGCGAAGCCGGCGAAGATCGCGACGGCCAACCCGAGGAGCACCCGGTCAGCCCGATACCGGGGCGCACGGGTCGCGGAATCCATCGGGATCACGGGAGGCGCTGGGCGCTGTCCGCCCGAACCCAGACGCTGTCCGGGCCACTGTGATACTCGTCAACGTACTCACCGCTGTCGAGCAGCGTGCCGATCTCCGGAAAGAGCACCTGCGCGCCGGAGTCGACGACGATCAGCACAGGTCGCTGTTTCGCGACGTACTGCTCCACCGGCCCGCCATACCCGAGCAGCACCTCGTCGTTGTAGATGGGCGGAGTGCGCATGACGATCTGCAAGTTTGCAAGCGCATAGACCCACGAGTCATACGACCAGACGACGGCCGTGTCCCCGCTGAACCCGTGCGCGGTGATCCAGGCCGCGGCGTTGGCATCACCGGCGACCCGGTAGTCGAAGTGATCGAGCCACTGCGTCCGCCAGGTCGGATCGAATGCGGCGACCACCGCGCCGCCGTAATAGTCGCTCAGCGTGTGGGAGTTGGTGGCTGACGGCGTGATCGGCACCCAGTCGAACCCGGCGACCTTCGCCATCAGGATCGCGATCACCAGGCCGGCAGCCTGCAGGCCAGGGCCGACCAGGGAGCGCGAGCCGCCGGCGCCGATCCAGCTTCTCGACGGCAGGGCGATGCCTGCGGCGAGCAGCGTGAGCGGCGCGACCGCCGGCTCCAGGAAGTGCGGATACTGCTGGCCGGCCACCGCAGTCACCACCAGGGTCGCGCCGGCCCAGAGCGCGAGCACCCAGTCGACCCGTGCGCGGTGACGGTTCAGGATCGCACCGGCGGCGATGAGCAGCGCCGCGCCGCCGGCCAGGGCGAAGTGCGCGAGGCCACCAAGAGCGCTCGTGGGGAGCGTCTGCTTCGTGTAGCCCACGTAGAAACCGGCAAGGGCGAACGCGACGTTGCCCGCCCCGGCGGTGATGATCGCCGCGGTCAGCCAGACGCCGGTGATGGCGACCACCGTGCCGAGAAAGATGAAGGCGTCACGGCGGAGCAGCCTTGGGGCGATCAGCATCGCCAGGAAGAATGCCGAGGTCTCGGCCACGGCGGTCTGCTGGTAGGCGACCGCGGCAGCCATGAGCACACCCACCGCCATCGGCCAGCGCGGAATCCGGCGCGGATGGTCACGCGGATCGCCTCGGAAGATCCTGACCAGGATGATGGCCCCGGCCCATGAGAGCGGCGCGATCATCAGGCTCTCGGGGAGCGCCAGTTCGGCGTCCACCAGCGGCGTCCCGAGGATGACCGCGGCGATCACGCCGGCGATCAGCGCGCGCCGCGGTGTGTACAGCCGCGTGGCCGCCCAGACGATGGCCGTGACCGCCACCGCGCCGCTGATGAGAGTCAGCAGATGGAGTGCGATCTCGCTCGACGCGAACAGCTTCACGTCGAGTGCGATCGTCCAGAGCATCAGCGGCGGCTTGTTGTTCCAGGTCTGCGAGTAGAGCACCTTGCCCTGGAGCAGCTCACGGGCGACGTTCAGGTACCCCGCCTCGTCGGTGTACCAGTGGGGCTCCATGAACGACGGCAGCCGGAGCACCGCCAGGACGAGCAATCCTGGAATCGCCGCCCTGCGCACCTAGGCTCGCTCCCTGCGGGCGCCCTCCGGTCGCCAGGTCATCGCCAGGGACACGCGCAGACGGATCACGTCGCGCATCGCTCGAGCCACGGGGATCAGCCGTCCTCCGGATCGGCGTCCAGCAAGCCGAGGCAGGTGCTCCACGCGCACCTGGATCACCCGGAATCCCAGCCGGTGGGCTTTGAAGAACATCTCCGGATTGAACACCGCCGACCGAGCGCGGATCGGGGTGACGGCATCCCAGAGCTCGCGGGTGAACACCTTGAGGCCGCAGTCGAAATCGAGCTCGCGGATGCCGAAGGCGAGGCGCACCACCCGGTTGTACACGCCGCTGACGAACGACCGATACCACGGGTCGGCCCGGCGGTTGCGAATCCCGGCCACCATGTCCGCGCGGTCGAGCGCAGCGATCAGCCTCCCGAGGTCGGCCGGATCAAACTGACCATCGCCGTCCATGAAGGCGAGGATCCTGCCTCGCGACGCCCGAAGCCCGTCGCAGACGGTCACCGCATAGCCGCGCTGCTGCTTGTGGGTCACAACGGTCAGGTTCCTCGCGGCCTCGCCCATGGCCGTCCGCGCCGCCCCGACCGTGTCGTCCTCGCTGGCGTCGTCCACCAGCACGATCTCGTAGGTCCTGCCCTCCTGGGACAGGACCGCCATGACATCCCGGAGGACGCGCCCGATGTTCTCAGCCTCGTTGTGGGCCGGGATCGTCAGGCTGACGTCGACCTCGGGTAGCGCCACCGGCGCTACGCCACCGTCTCCGCTGCGGGAGCCGCGACGCGCGACTTGCCCGTGGCCGCACGGGAGCGGCCGGTCGTCCATTCGACGTCGGACACGCCGACCTGCGCCACGTCCACGCGGTCGATGTGCTCTTCAACCGTCGCGATCACGGAGTCGATGAGCGTGCTCCGAAGCTTGTGCGCCTCGAGCCCGAGGTCCACGAGCAACTGGTGCTTGGCGTTGTAGAAGTGGGTGTCCTTTTCGAAGCGCGGGTTCGGGGTGTGGTCGATGGTGGTCTCGCCGCCGTGGGCCGCACGCGCATCACGCACGAGCTCAGCCAGTTGGAGCACCGAGAACTGCTCCGTGAACTGGTTGAAGACGCGGAATTCGCCGGGCTTCGCGGGATGGTCGATGCTCAGCTGCACGCACGCCATGGTGTCGCGGATATCGAGGAAGCCGCGCGTCTGACCCCCGCTGCCGTACACGGTGAGCGGTTTGCCGATCGCCGACTGCACGATGAACCGGTTGAGCACGGTGCCCCAGATGCCGTCGTAGTCGAACCTTGTGGCGAGCTCGGGATGCAGGCTGGTCTCCGGGGTGGTGCAGCCATAGACGACGCCCTGATTGAGGTCGGTCGCGGCGATGCCCCAGGCGCGGCACACGAAGTGGATGTTGTGACTGTCGTGCACCTTGGAGAGGTGGTAGAAGCTGCCGGGAAGCTTCGGGAACGGCAGCGTGTCGCTCCTGCCGTTGTGCTCGATCGTGATGAAGCCTTCCTCGATGTCGATGTTCGGGGTGCCGTACTCGCCCATAGTGCCCAGCTTCACCAGGTGGCACTCGGGCGCATGCTCGTGCAACGCGAAGAGCAGGTTGAGCGTGCCTGCGACGTTGTTGAGCTGGGTCATCACCGCGTGCTCGCGGTCGATCATCGAGAACGGCGCCGAACGCTGCTCCGCGAAGTGGACCACCGCGTCGGGCTGCGTGGATGCGATCAGGTCGGCGGTCGCGTCAGCATCGGTGAGATCGATAAGACGCCACTCGATGTTGCCCTTGCCCAGCTCGCGCCAGCGCTCGACCCGTCGCTCCATTGTGGAGATCGGGATGAGCGACGACGTGCCGCACTCGAGATCCCAGCGGCGGCGAACGAGGTTGTCCACCGCGATGACGCGGTAGCCCTGGCCGGACAGGTGCATCGCCTGCGGCCAGCCGAGATAGCCGTCCGCCCCGAGCACGATCACCGTTCTGTTGCGCATGCAAGAAGCTCCTGGGAGTGATGGGACCCTGCGACCTTCGCGAAGAAGAGCTTTCGAAGGGGTTATGGACTGGATTATGCCTACACGATCCGTCCATTGGCCACGCGAGGCGCTCTTTGCCGGCGGGAAACCGGCGGAACCAGCGTATTCGAATTGGTCAATCGATCGACCGGGCGCGGACAAAAGAGCGACAATCAACTCTCGTGTCGATCTCGGGTTCCTCTCGCCGTGCACTGCTGCTCCGCGCAGCCGTCACGAGCGTCGTCACCGTCGTGGTCCTGCTCCTCGTCTGGCGCCTGTTCGGCGGGAACCACCTCAGCTGGCAGGGCATCAACCCGAACGCCGGGTCGATCGCGCTCGCCGCGTTCGGTGCCGCCTGCTTCCTCATCGGCCGGGCGTGGCGGTTCGGAGCGCTCCTTCCGAGGCGGAAGGGCAGCGCGCGCGAGTTGCTCGGCGCCACCGCTGCATCGTGGGGAGCCGGCCTGCTGCTCCCCGGCCCGTCCGCCGACGTCACGTTCGTCGCTCTGGCCAGGACGCGGTTCGGCGTCGGTGTGGCCCGGGGGTCAGGCAGTGCGATCGTCGCCCGCATCCTCGACGTCGTCAGCCTCTCGGCGATCGCCGTCGTCGCCTCCTTCTTCACGGCGAACCACGTTCACCCTGCCGTCATCTTGGCGGCAGCCGCCGCTTTCGCCGTCGGTCTCGGCGTTCTGCTCTCGCTGATCATCCCGGGACCCCGGACGCTGGTGACGCGCCTGGCGGCACGGATTCCGAGGCTCGCCGGGCTGGCCGCACGGGCCGAGGCCGAGCTCGACGTGCTCAACAGCCGGGCACGCTGGGCAAACCTGGTCGGCAGCACCATCTTCTGCAGGATCGCCACCGTCATCCAGTACGCCGCACTGATGAGTATGGTCGGGCTGCACCTGGGCTTCTGGCAGACATGGTTCGTCCTCTCCATCCGAACGCTGCTGCTCACCATCCCCATCCAGGGGATCGCCGGAATCGGCACCGGCCAAGCATGGTGGGCGGGAGCGCTGCTCCTCGAAGGCGTTCCCGGTTCGCTCGCCGTGGGCGCAGGGTTGACCCTCCAGGCGATCGACCTCGCGGTCTCGCTGCCGGTTGCCGGACTCGGGAGCACGCTGCTCTTCCGCCGCAACCGGGATGGCGCGGCAGCGGAGGGGAGTGAGGACGGCGTGTCCGAGGAGAAGGACAATCCCGGACTTGACGTGATGGGTGCGCCGACGCCGACCTCGCGCGAACCCCTCCACGTCGCCTGAGACAGCCACCACAGCGCATCACCACCTGGAGGGGTACCCATGCCCGTGATCGATCACGACGGTGAGTACGACGTTGTCGTCGTCGGAGCTGGGTCGACCGGCGAGAACGTCGCCGGGCGCGTCGTCAGAGGCGGTCTGACCTGTGCGGTGGTCGAGAGCGAGCTGGTCGGCGGCGACTGCTCCTACTGGGCGTGCATGCCGAGCAAGGCGCTCCTCCGCAGCGGTCAGGCGCTGCGCGCGGCCCTGGCGGTCGACGGCGCCAGGCAGGCGGTCACCGGCACACTCGACAGCGCGGCCGTCTTCCGCCGACGCGACAACTTCACCTCCCATTGGAAGGATGACAGCCAGGTGCAGTGGCTGGACCGCCAGCCCGTCGACCTCGCCCGAGGCAGGGGCCGCCTCGCGGGAAAGCTCCGGGTCACGGTGACCCCGGCAGAAGGTTCGGAGTTCACCCTCGCTGCTCGGCACGCCGTCGCGCTGTGCACCGGCAGCAGAGCATCGATCCCGCCGATTCCCGGCATCGAATCCGCCCATGCCTGGACGAGCCACGAGGCCACCAGCGCCCAGGCGGTGCCCCGCCGCCTCGTCATCATCGGCGGCGGCGTCGTCGCCTGCGAGATGGCCGACGCATTCAAGAGCCTCGGCAGCGAGGAGGTGACGCTCGTTGTCCGCGATGACCGCATCCTCGGCAACAACGAGGACTTCGCGGGGGAGGCGGTGCTCGCGGCCTTCGAGCAGCGCGGCATCGAGGTGTTCCTCAGCACCGCCACCGAGCGGGTCACCCGTGCGGCCGGCGGCGAGGTCTCCGTGGACATCGCCGACCTCGAAGGCGGCAACCGGAGGACGCTCACCGGCGACGAGATCCTGGTGGCCACCGGCCGTGCGCCCCGCACCGACGAGATCGGCCTCGACAGCGTCGGCCTCCGGCCCGGGTCATGGCTCAACGTCGACGACACCTGCAGGGTGGAGGGCGGCGGGGACTGGCTCTACGCCGCCGGGGATCTCAACCACCGGACCCTGCTCACCCACATGGGCAAGTACCAGGCGCGCGCCTGCGGCGACGCCATCGTGGCCCGCGTCAAGGGCGAGCTGACGGGCGATCCGCCGCCCTGGTCCGCCTTCGCCGCCACCGCCGACCACGGCGCGGTACCCCAGGTGATCTTCACCGATCCGGAGATCTCCGCAGTGGGACTGACCCACGCCGGCGCGGTGGCGGCCGGTTTGCGGGTGCGCGCGGTCGACTACGAGATCGGCGAGGTATCCGGAGCGGAGTTGCTGGCGGACGGCTATGCCGGCCGCGCGCGGATGGTGGTCGACGAGGATCGCAAGGTCATCGTCGGCGTGACGTTCGCGGGCCCGGGAGTCGGTGACCTCATCCACGCAGCAACGGTTGCCGTGGTCGGCCAGGTGCCGCTTGACCGGCTCTGGCACGCCGTCCCGTCCTACCCCACGATCAGCGAGATCTGGCTCCGGCTCCTCGAGACGTACGGCCTGTAGGTCAGTTCCCGATGTGGTTCGCGGGAACGGCGCCCATCTTGCCGGCCTGATAGTCGGCGAGCGCCTGCGCGATCTCCGCGTGGGTGTTCATGACGAACGGGCCGTAATGCGCCACCGGCTCGCGGATCGGGCTGCCGCCGAGGATCAGCAGGTCCAGGTTCGGATGGCGGCTCTCCTGGTGGGTTCCCGCCGTGGCCGTGATGACGTCGCCCGCGCCGAGTGCGGCGAGCTGACCCGACTGGATGGGACGGCGCTCCTCACCGACCGTTCCGCTGCCGGAGAGCGCATAGACGAGAGCGTTGAAATCACGCGGCCAGGGCAGCACGAGCCGCGCCCCGGGGCTCACCGTGACGTGCGCAAGCGATATCGGCGTGTACGTGACGCCCGGTCCGCGATGACCGGCGACCTCGCCCGCGATAACCCGCAACAGCGCGCCTCCGTCGTATGAGGTCAGGAGCGCGACGTTGCCCGCGCGGATGTCCTGATATCGGGCGGGAACCCACTTCTGTGCAGCCGGAAGGTTCACCCACAACTGGAATCCGTGGAAGAGACCACCACTGGCGATGAGCTCTTCGGGCGGACGCTCGATGTGCAGGATCCCGGCGCCGGCCGTCATCCATTGCGTATCGCCGTTGGTGATCAGGCCGCCGCCACCGTTGCTGTCCTGGTGCTGAAACGTCCCATCGATCATGTACGTGACCGTTTCGAAGCCGCGATGCGGATGCCATGGCGTGCCCTTGGGTTCACCGGGCGCGTACTCGACCTCGCCCATCTGATCCATGTGGATGAACGGATCGATGAGTGCGGGGTCGGTGCCGGCAAACGCACGGTGCACCGGGAACCCCTCTCCCTCGAAGCCGCGCGGCGCGGTGGTCACGCTGATCACCGGACGGAAGGTCGTGGCGCTCGGATCCGGCTGCGGGATGTGGGGCAGCGCGGTGATGTCGTCAACGGTCACAGCGGGCATGGTCGAATTCCTTACAGAGCAAGCGCCTTCACGGGCGCCATGACATGTTCCAGGTCCCAGCTCACGCCGGGGACGTCGATGTAGAGCTCGATCTCGTTGCCATCGGGATCGACGATGTACAGGCTGTGGCTCACGGTGTGGTCACTGGTCCCGACGATCTGCACGCCCGTCTCCTGACAGCGACGTATGGCGTCGCGCAACTCGTCGTCCGTGTCCCCCACCTTGAGGCCGAAGTGATAGAGGCCGACGTGCCTGCCACGCGGCAGGTCCTGAGCGTCCTCCCCCACTTCGATGAGCAGCAATTCATGATGCGTCCGGCCGCTGCTGAACAGCGCAACCGGCACGCGGCCCAAGGGGCCGTCCTCGGCGGCCACGAGCCGTTTCCAGCCGAGGATGTCGCCGTAGAACGTGGCGGATCGCTCGATGTTGTGCACGTACAGGACGATGTGTCCGAGTTCCTTGACTTCCATGGCGTCAAGCTTACCCGCACGCTCTCGAGCCAAACAGGGCGGCATCCCCGACGCGCCGATCGAGGCGCCTGAGCGAGGATGGTGGCGTGCGCGGGGTACGACTGTCCTATCAGCAGATCATCGCCATGATCTACGTCGTCGCCATGTTCATGACGATCATGGATGCGACGATCGTCTACGTCGCGCTGCCGGCGATCGCTCGCAACTTCAGCGTGAGTCCCGCGGCGACCGACGGCGTCGTGGTCGGGTACCTGGTGAGCCTCGCCGTCTGGATCCCGGCCTCGGGATGGGTCGGCGATCGCTTCGGCACCAAGCGCACGTTCATCGCCGCGGTGCTGCTGTTCACGGTCGCGTCGGCGCTCTGCGGACTCTCGCAGTCGCTGCTCGAGCTGGTGCTGTTCCGCATCCTCCAGGGCGCGGGCGGCGGCATGCTCACTCCGGTGGGCATGGCGATGCTCTATCGCGCCTATCCGCCGGCGCAGCGTGCCCGGGTCGCGCGTATCCTCGTGATCCCGACAGTCATGGCGCCGGCCCTCGGGCCGCTCATCGGTGGCGCGCTCGTCGACAGCCTGTCCTGGCGCTGGGTCTTCTTCGTCAACGTCCCGATCGGCCTCGCCGCCCTCGTCTTCAGCACGCTGAAGCTCACCGAGCATCGCGAGCGCGCCGGCGAGCGTTTCGACCTGCCCGGCTTCGTCCTGGCGGCGCTGGGCTTCGGACTCTTCCTCTATGCGCTCAGCGAGGCGGCGACCCTCGGCTGGGCGTCGCCGCTCATCGTCGTGACCGCGGCCGGCGGAGCGGCGCTCATCGCCGCGCTGGTCTGGGTGGAGCTGCATGCCGATCAGCCGATGATCGACTTCCGGTTGCTGCGCAACCGCCTCTTCGGGGTGGCCAACCTCGCGTCACTCTTCGCCGCGGCCGGATTTCTCGGCCTGCTCTTCGTCGCGCCGATCTGGCTGCAGACGGGCCGCGGGCTCTCCGCCCTCGTGTCCGGGTCGAGCACCGCGCCGGAAGCGCTCGGGGTGCTGGTGTCGTCGCAGCTGGTCGGGCGCCTCTACCCGCGCGTCGGGCCTCGGCGCCTGATCAGCGGGGGCCTCGTCGGCGTCACCGTCGCAACCTCCCTGCTCGCGTTCCTGCTGAATGGCAACCTCTGGGTCTTCCGGGTGGTGATGTTCTTTGTCGGTGTCGGATGGGCGTACGTGGTGATCTCGATGAACGCCGGTGTCTTCGCGCAGATCTCACCACGTGACACGGGACGCGCCACTGCGCTCTACAACGCCCAGCGGCAGCTCGCAGCCGCGCTCGGCGTGGCGACGCTCTCGACCATCATCGGTACCCAGAGCGGGACCGCCGGCCTCGCCGGCAACGTCACCGTGTTCCGTATCGCCCTCTTCGCCGTCGCCGGCTTCTGCCTTGCCGGCGCCATAATCGCCTTAGCAATCAGAGACCAAGACGCAGCCTCAACGATGCGAAAAGCCGCCGTCGCAACGAGCGCCGTGCCTGTCGCCTGAGGGATTCTCTCCACGGAAGGAGAGCGTTTCCTGAGGTGGTTCTGACTGGCGGCTGGCCGCGGCTGCGCCGTCTGGGCCGCCGAGATCAAGGAAGCGACAAGCCCGCGAGGGAGCGCATTCCAATGCGTGACCGAGTGTGGCGCCGGAGCTGACGCCGAGATCGGCGAGTCCAGACGGATGCAGCGGCGGCCAGCCGCCAGTCAGAACTCCTTTAGTGGGAGCAGGACTTGGCTTCGCCGGCGGAGTCGGAAGTCTGAAACGAGTGACCGCAACCGCAAGTGCGAACAGCATTTGGGTTGTGGATGGTGAATCCGCCACCCATCAGCTCGTCGACATAATCGATCTCGGCGCCCTGGAGGTACTGCGACGAGTACGCATCGACGTACACCTTCATGCCTCCATCGACGTCGACGACCTGGTCGTCTTCGCGGGGCGGATTCTCATCCAGGCCCATCCCGTACGAGAAGCCTGAGCACCCACCAGACTGGATGAAGACCCGAAGTCCGAGGGCGCGATCGGCAGGCTGGTCGGCGATGAGGCCCTTGAGCTGCTCACGGGCGGCGTCGGAGATCGTGACGATGGACGGGGAGGTGATTGCCATGACATCAACAATCATACGTCACGCCCCCGTCCGGGAAACCTCGCCACTGGTCCGAGACCCGTCCGCGACCGGCACTCGACGCGGATTCCGATCGCCGAGGAGACCTCGGGCGTCCGGCTCCCCGGCATGGAGCCGGTTGGCGACCGCGCCCAGGAGGATGAATTCAGCAAGGAAGTACAGCCACGTCGCCAGGAGGAAGAACAGCGCGAGTGCCGCCCCGTACGTGGAGAACCCCTTTGCGAACTTCGTGTAGACGGGCCACAGCAGGGTGAGCGCCTCCATCGCGACGCCGGCGATGACAACCCCCGGCCACAGCTCACCGACCCGATGCGTTCGGTTGGGCACCAGGCGGTAGATGGCGAGCATGAATACGAACCACACCACCAACCCGATCAGCGGCTCGAAGGCGAACCCGAGCCCCGGGAGCGCGGTCAGCGCGTTGACCCCGATGGTCGCCACCAGCGCCACCACGAATACCAAGGTCATCACCAGGGCCATCGCGCGCTGTCGGAGGAAGTTGCGCTGACCAATCCCGACCACCTTGCCGAGTGAGAACTCCATCGCGGTGAACAGGCTGCTGCCGCTCCACAGCAAACCGACGATGCCCACGGTGCCGAACAGCCCCGAGTAGTGCCGGACCCCGGTGAACGCAGCTTCCAATTCCGGTGCCGCGCTCTGCGGGAAGAACCCGAGGATGGCGTTCAGCACGTTCGACTGCGCGCCCGCCGACTGCGTCGCGAAGCCGAGGATCGCGAGCAACCCAAGGATGAGCGGGAACATGCTGAGGAACGAGTTGAATGCGAGACCGGAGGCGTAGTTGCCCGCCTGGCTCGACCCGAATGCGGCGATGAGCCGCCCCGGATATGTCTGCATTGCCCATCCGGCGATCGACGTCAGGCGGCGCTTCACGACGTCAGATTGACACGCCGTACCGGCCGTGGACGACCACCCGGGCTCCTGGCGCTCAGTCCGACGACGACGTGCTCGCGGCCTCGGCCGCGTATCGCGGCAGGTGGACATCGTCCAATCCCACAAAACGGATCGCGCCGGCAATCAGGTGGTGACCGGCGACCTCGTCGATGAGCCGGAGCATCTCCTTGCAGATCTGCCGGTAGCTCGGATGGCCCTGTGGCGATGTGCGCAGCTCGATCATGTGCATCGCCTCACGTGCATTGAGCTTGATCAGGTAGCGCACGCGGTGACCGAGCGTGACCAGGTAGCCCGCCTGCTGCGGGAACGTGTCGGCGATTTCGCGATACGCGGCCTCCGCCTCGCGCACGGCGACATGCCAGCGTTCGGCCAGCCCGGCATCGACGACTGCGTCGGGGATCTCGTACCCCAGCGACGGAGTCAACTCCTGCCACTGGATCGTGAGCATGCGATGGCGTTGCAGGTCACGGAAGGCGCCGTAGTCGGAGACGACCTCGAAGGTGTAGTCACAGTGCTCGAACCCACGGCCGGGGCGGTGGCGGCGATTACCGCGATGCCCGACGGCGGCCTCGAAGAGCGCCCGGCGCCGAGCGTCCGGGAGAGGACGTACCGCGGCCAGCAGGCGCTCCTGCGACGCGTGTGAGTACGGGAACAGCGCCGAGGCGAGGATCCGGTCCTCGCCGTCGCCGTCCCAATCGACGAGGGTCACCCCCGTCGGACCCCATTCGCTCTCCGGGGAGAGCGCGTCTGCGTCATGTCCGAGCGCCGCAGCCGTCTCGCGCAGGTAATCAACCCACACGGCACCTCGGTCCGGGCGATCCAGCCGCGTCAGGAACTCGGGGATGAGCTTCTGCAGCTCCGTGTTGATCAGCTCGGCGTATGCGCGCGCCTCGGGCAGCGGGTGGGCACGAAGGCGGAGCACAAGCTGCTCGTATGCCTGGGGAGACGCGAACATCCCGACGTTGCTCACGGTTCCCGCCGGGAGCAGGCCACGCATCAGGTCGAGTGCGAGCGCGCGGATCGCGCGGCGGCGCGCCTTCTCGTCGGGCTCGTGCGGCAGGGTCTCGTCGAGGTGGCGTGCGAGTGGCTCACGCAGCTCCGAGTACGTGTCGAAGAGCTGGTCCATCGCCTTCGAGTAGGTCGCGCCGAGCGGCGATGCCAGCAACTCCAGGTCGCGCAGGTAGCGGTAGTGACCGTCCCGGCGATCCGTGTACGGGATGTAGCGCGTCGACTGCTCGAGGTAGGCGGCGAGCCTCCCCCACTCGATCGCCTTGGCAAGCGGTTGGGACACCTGCTCGCAGGCGAGGTGCACGCCCGCGAGCTGGGCAACCGAGTCGTCACCGTACTCGGCGAGCACGCGTCCGAAGAGATCCGACGCGCGCTCGCGCCCCGCGTCAGCCGGCGCAATCGAGCCTGCCGAGCCGGCGGCAAGGAATTCGTCGACGAGGAGACGGCGAAGGCTTTTCGAGCTGCGGCTGTACCGGGCGAACAGCGCGGCGGCGGTGACCTGCGGAAGATTCGTGAGCGCGAACACCGGGCGATCGAGATTGGTCACGTGCGGGGTGAGCAGCTGCCGCTCCTCGCCCGTGAAAGCTTCGACGTGGTAGTCCGCGATCATCGACGCGACTCTACGGATCGGCGGCCCCGCGCCATCGCCCGGTGGAGCGGTTCGCGATCTCGTCTACAATCCGGGCCCAATGGCCGGCGCCGCCGTCCCGACCCCGCGCTTCCTTGCCGACGTCTACGAGGCGGCGAGCGAATGCAACAAGTGCTCGCTGTGTCAGGCAACGTGCCCGGCGTACGTCGTCAATCCCGTGGAGTGGGAGACGGCGCGGGGACGGATCGCGCTGATCCGCGACGCGATGGAGGGCCGCCTCGAGCTGCGTGACATCGCCGACGGCCCGCTGTCGACCTGCCTGACCTGCGACAACTGCGTGGCCGCGTGCGCGCCGCGCGTTCCCACCGGGCACATCGTCAGCAGAGCGCGCCAGGAGCTGCATGCGCAGGAGGGCTATCCCTGGGCACAGTCCTTCGCGCTGCGCAACGTGCTGCCGCGACCCGGCGCGCTGCGTGCGCTCCACACGTTCGCGCGATTCACCCGGCGCACCGGGCTGTACGGGCTGGCTCGCCGCACCGGGATGCTGTCGTGGCTGGGCACCCTCGGCGCGCTCGCCGAGCAGAGCGGTCCGCCGCCCGATCGCACCGTCCACCAGATGCTCGGTGACCTGCCGGCACCGACGCTGCCGCTGCGAGGCAACGTCGCGGTGCTCGTCTGCTGCCTCGAGAATCTCACCGCGCCGGAGTCAACCGACGCAACCATCCGGGTGCTGCTCGCGTCCGGCTACAGCGTCCAGGTGCCGCAGCTCGGCTGCAGCGGTTTGCCGGCGCGCACGCTCGGTGACCGCGACGCGATGGTGGAGATGGCAGTCAAGAACAGCGCGGCGATGAGCCACCTCGATGTCGACGCATACATCGGCGACACGGCGTCATGCACGGAGCACTACCGCGAGTACGGGAGCATCGCCGGAGATGATCGCCAGGTCGGTGCTCGCGCGGTGGAGATTGCCCATCACACAGCCCTCGCAAGTGATTTCCTCGACCGCAACGGCGTCCGCGGCACCCTCGGGCCGCTCCGCTGGCGCGTCACCATCGATGAGCCGTGCGCGCTGCCGATCGACGGAGCCGAGCGAGGCGCGATGCCACGGCTGCTCGAGCAGATCCCCCATATCGACATCGTCCCGTTGAACGAGCGCGCGATGTGCTGCGGCGGGGCGGGCACGTACTTCGCGCGCCAACCCGAGCGCAGCGAGGCGATCCTCCGTCGCAAATTCGAGAACATCCGCGCCAGTGGAGCGGAGATCGTGGTGACCGAGAACATCTCGTGCCTGCTCCAACTGCGAGCAGGGGCCGCGCGCTACGCGCCGAACGTCAAGGTGATGCACATCATGGAAGTGATGCTCGCCTCACTGCAGGGCGCGGAACGTCGACGCGCCGTGCTCGCGGGCTGACGGCCCGCTGCAATCGATGAGTCTCGGCACCGTGTGTCGTCTCTACTGACAGGCGCCCCGGCGGGCCCGCGAGCGCACCAGACGAGATGACGGAGGACACCATGACGACCACGCCCGACAGCGCGAGCAGCAACCTCCCCGGCAAGCCGCCGGTCGTCGACCTGGCCACCTGGGAGGCGGCGCGCGAGGCACTCCTGGTCCGCGAGAAGGCTCACACCCACGAGGGTGACGCAATCGCCGCAGCCAGGCGGCGGCTGCCGATGGTCGAGGTCGACGGCGCCGTCGAGGTCACCGGCCGTGACGGCCCGGTCCCGTTTCTCGACCTGTTCCAGGGTCGCGACGAGCTCGTGGTCTACCAGCACATGTGGTACGACGGCGCGCCGTTCCAGGGGCAGTGCGAGGGCTGCACCACCACGGCCTGGCACGCGGAGGACGCCGTCTACCTCAACGCCCGCGGCGTCTCGTTCGCCGTTCTGACCTCGGGGCCGTGGGACGAGGTGGCTGCTTTCGTCGAGTTCATGGGGTACACCCAGCCCTGGTACTCCGTACGAGGCGTCGAGGAGTCGATCCACGCGGACATGGGGCACATCGCCAGTTTTCTGCGCGACGGCGACCGGGTGTTCCTCACCTACGAGACGACCGGCCGCGGCAACGAGGTGGTCAACGGGTCCCTCGGCCTGCTCGACATGACGCCCTACGGCCGCGGCGAGGCGTGGGAGGACAAGCCCGAGGGCTGGCCCCAGGGGCGAGACGCATGCTGGTACTGGCGTTCCGACGCGGGGGGGAACTTCACCTGGGGCCCGACGAGCCGGCCCGTGCCGCAGTGGACGCGCCCCGGCGCGACCCCCGTGGAGACCCTCGGCCGCCAGGACTAACCGAGGGCTGACAGCACCTCGTCGATGTCCATCGCGATGCACGTGAACGACGGCACGTCGCGCACGGTGTGGGTGGATGCCTCGCTGCCGCGCATCTCGTGGACGAGGTCGAGAAAATCCGCAACGGAGTCGCTCTCGAACGCAACCACGAAGTCCTGGTCGTCAAGTCCGAACGAGTAGGTGGTGTTGATCTTCACGCCGGGGTACTTGTGCCCCATGGCGATGTGCTCGCTCATCTGGCGCTGCCGCTCATCGGCGCTCAGCCGGTACCAGGCCCGAGTCTTCACGAACGGATACACGAACAGATAGCGACGCCCGGTGGGCGCGATCACCAGCCGGTTGCTCCGCCCCTCCTGGTTCTCGTGGCGGTGCTTCTCGACGTACATGCTCTGCTTGGTCATCGAGAAATAGCTGTACGGAGACTCGAGGTAGGCGGCGAGCCGGGTCCGGTTCAGACGCGCCGCGAACTCGTGCAGATCATCGAGACGTTCGCTGACCAGCCAGAGCAGAAAATCGGCGTCACCGCGTGTGCCCACGGTGCTGTATGAACGGATGAGCACGCCATCGCGGTCACCGACCTCGCGAACCAGTGCGGCGACCTCTTCCCGGTCGGCAGCGCGCTCGGTCGCCGGCCGGAGACGCCATTCCGGGCGCACGCGATGGAAGGCGAAGCGGATGTGCTGACGCGCTGTGGGGATCGGCGCCGTTGCGTCCCGAACGGTCAGCGGTGCGGTCACCTCGGACATGGCGCGGTCATCGTACCCGAGGGGTTGCGCGAGAGGGCAGCACGCCCGTCACTGCGCGTCGTGCACGGCGTCGGCGAGCGCGCGCTTGCGCAGCAGGCGCTGCTCGCGGCGGACTCGAGCCTCTGCCTGGCGGCGGCGCTCCTCCTTGGTCTCCGCAATGACCTTGGCGACCTCTGCAGGCCGGCCGTCGCGGTCGAGGCCGACGTAGACGAGGTGCGCGCTCGCCACATGCAACTTCTCGCCGGACGGGATGCGTTCGACATCGACGCGGACGCTGATCTCCATCGACGTACGGTGCGCGTCGTTGACGCGCGCCCGCACCGTGAGCAGGTCGCCGATGTACACCGGGGCGAGAAAGCTCATCTCGTCCATGGTCGCCGTCACGACACGCCGCCTCGCGTGCTTCACCGCCGCGATGCCGGCCGCGGTGTCGACGAGACGCATGATGGTGCCGCCGTGCACGTACCCCGAGTTGTTCGCGTGCTCGATCTCCATCGCGACTGACAGCAGCGTCTCGGACTCCGATGACGCGCGCGGGGTGAGATCCACATTGCTGTAGAGGTTGTTGCGGTCCTCGCGCGAGCGGATGAAGTCCATCATCCGAGCACGTCGAGGCCGGCCCGCACGAGCGTCTCAACTCCCACGGGAAGCGCGGCCTCGTCGATGTCGAAGTACGCGCTGTGATGCGGTGGTACCGGACCCCGTTCGGGATGGCCGGCGCCGACCAGGAAGTAGCACCCGGGGGCGCGCTCGAGGAAGCAGGCGATGTCGTCGCCGACCGTGATGGGGACCGCGATGTCGACGTGGTCGTCGCCCACCGTGGCCGCCGCGGCACGGCGCACGAGGTCGGCGGTCGCAGCGTCCGAGACGACCGGTGGGCAACCGCTCCCTCGCCAGAAGTGCGCCTCGGCGCCGTAGCCACTCGCCACCGCGGTGGCGATCTCCGCGACGCGCTTGAGGAGGCGTTCGCGTTCGCTCGCATCGATGGCGCGCGTGGTGCCGAGCAACTCCGCGGAATCGGCGATGACGTTGAACGCGGTGCCGGCGGTGACCCTGCCGATGGTGATCACCGCCGGTGAGAACGGCGATGTCTCGCGGCTGATGATCGACTGGATGGCGAGGATCACCTGGGCGGTGACGACCACGGGGTCGATGGCCGTATGGGGCATGCCCCCGTGGCCGCCACGGCCCTGGATCGTGACCGAGAAGCTGTCGGCACTCCCGAAGATAACGCCAGACTTGACGGCAACACGGCCGGTTGCGAGCGGCGCCCAGAGGTGAATCCCGAGCACGCGGTCGACACCGTCAGCGGCTCCGTCGTTGATCATCGGCACAGCGCCGGACGCCGTCTCCTCGGCCGGCTGAAAGCACAGCCGCACCCGCCCCGACCAGCTGTCTCGCATCGCCACCATCGCGGCCGCGGCTCCGAGCGTCATCGCGACGTGGCCGTCGTGCCCGCACGCATGCATGACGCCCTCGACCTCCGAGGTGACCACGCGACCCTCGCCCCGCTCCACGATGGGCAGCGCGTCCATGTCGGCCCGCAGCATCAGGGTCGGACCCGGCTTGCCGCTGTCGAGATCGGCGAGGACGCCGGTTCCTCCGACATTCGTCCGCACCGTGAAGCCGAGGCCGGCGCTGCGCCGCGCGACGAGGTCGGCGGTGTCGTGTTCCTCGAGTGACAGCTCGGGATGGCGGTGCAGGGTCCGCCGGGTCTCGACGACCTCTTCGCGCGTCCTGTCAACCTCGGCGCGAATGCGAGCGTCGAGACCGCCGGTCACGAGGGTCATCAGGCGCTGCGCTCGGTGTCAGCCGACCGGCGTAGCGCGACCACCTGGATCGAGCCGTTGTTGACCACCCGATTCGCTCCGGCCGCACGAGCGCGCCGGCGCATCTCGAGGTCTCCGTGGTGCGAGAAGCCGATGATCTCGAGCCCGGGGCGCTCGCTGCGCAGCCGACCGATGAGCGCCAGACGGGGCTCGACTGCCGTGTTGAGATCCACGAAGACCAGGTCCACGTCAGGGACGGCATCGCCGGCGACGAGGATGGCGCGCCCCCCGGCTCGCTTCATGGTGGTGCTCAGCTGACTCGCGAACATGAGATCGTCACTGACCAGCGCGATCGTGCCCGGTGACCCCATGCCGCCCATCATAGGTGCGCGAGCAGCCTGCCCTCGGGCAGACTGCGGCACGCGAACGGACGAGCGTGATCCATCGACTGTGCCTCAAGGAGTGTCAACTATGGAGATCCAGTGTGTCGGGATCATCGGCGCGGGGCTGATGGGCTCGGGAATCGCTGAGGTGTGTGCCCGCAACGGGATCCGGACACTGGTCACCGAGTCCGGACCCGAGCAGCTCACCGCCGGTGAGCGGCGCGTCGACGCGTCGCTCGAACGCGGCCGCAGATCCGGGAAGTTGAGCGACGAGGATGTCGCTCGGATCAACGGACTGCTGACCTTCACGCCGCGCCTCGAGGACTTTGGGGAGTGCGACTTCTGCATCGAAGCCATCGTCGAGCAGCTGCCGGCGAAGGTTGCGCTCTTCGAGCGGCTCGACCACATCCTCGGCGAGGACGCGATCCTCTCCACGAACACCTCGGCGCTGCCCATCATCGAGATCGCTCGCGCAACCCGGCGTCCGGATCGCGTGATCGGGACCCACTTCTTCAACCCGGCGCCGGTGATGAAGCTGATCGAGGTGGTGCGCAGCATCGCCACCAGCGACGAAACTCTGACGGATACGCGCGCTCTCGGTGAGCGGCTTGGGAAGCGCATCATCGTCGCCCAGGATCGAGGCGGGTTCATCGTCAACCTGCTGCTGATCCCATTCCTCACGCACGCGATCCGGGTGTACGAATCCGGGTTCGCGACCAGGGATGACATCGACGAGGGGATGCGCCTCGGATGCGGCCATCCCATGGGACCGCTCCAGCTGCTCGACTACATCGGCCTCGACACTGCGATGTTCGTCTGCGAATCGCTCTACGAGGAGTACGCGAACAGCGACTACGCACCTCCGCCGCTGCTCCGCCGCATGGTGGCCGCCGGCTACCTCGGCAAGAAGAGCGGTCGCGGGTTCTACGAGTACTGACCCGCGGGACGTCGTCAGTTGGGCCGTTCTGCCGGGACCGGCTCGGGCAGCTGGCGCTCCTCGACACTGAGGCTGACCGACCCGATGCGGTTCCCTCCTGTCCAGAACTCGGTGGCATAGACGCCGGGCTCGCCGAACATGGGCTGGAGGATGGTGACGGTGGAGATGCTCACCTCCTGGCCCGGCACCAGCTTCGCGCCGGCCGCCTGGAATTGCAGGACAACCGGCGCGAGCACGAGCTTGCCCTGCGAATCGGTGAGGCGCAGCTCCACCTGGTGCGCCTGCCCCACGTCGGCGGCGTTGAAGCGGAACCCCGCCACCACGGCAAAGGCCGCCCGGCCGGGCAACGTCGCCATCGAGAGGGCGCTGAAGCCGCCGCCGAGGACATACAGCTTGCCGTCGGGAGGAACCACCGCGCTGTCCGCGAAGAAGGCGAAGCTCAGGTCCATCGTGCGGTACTTTCGCACGCCGGTACAGGGCGGAGCCGCGGCCGCGTGGGCGACCATTGCTCGTGATGAGCGATCCCGCGCCACGCAACCTGCACGTCTTCGTCTGCACCACGGTCGGGCGTCACCACTGCGGTGGCCAGGGCTCCGAGCACATCCTTCAGCGCCTGCGCGACGAGGTCGAGCGCCTCGAGCTGACGTGGGTCCGCACCACGAGGATGGGCTGCAACCAGCAGCATCATCAGGGGCCGATCCTGATCGTCTACCCGGACGGAGTCTGGTACGGGCGCCTCAGGGTCGACGACGTCGACGAGATCATCGCCGAGCACCTCATCGCCGGCCGCCCGGTCGAACGCCTGCGCATCGTGCCCGACGGTCCATGGTCGGCCACGTCGCTGACCTGAACTGGTGCGGCGGTGTAGGGTGAGTCAGGTGAATTGACAGAGTTCACCACCGAACAGGAGGCGCCCCATGGGCTATGTCCGAGGATTCATGCACGGAGCTGCGGTTGGCACCGTGGTCGGCCTTTGTATCGCGCCACAGACCGGCGACAAGACGCGCGCGCAGCTCCGCATCGCGACCGCCACGGCTCGCGAGGGTCTCACGTCGGCGGGCCGTGCACTGAGCAGGGCGAAGCCGTTTGCAACTGGCGCGGTGCACGTCGTCGCGACTGCGCGCCATCGCGGCGAGCACGCCTCCAACGGCACAGCCGCAGCGAAGCCGGCCGCAGTCTAAGGCTCGTTCGAGCTCGGTCTCAGGCGGCGGCTGTCGTGGTCGCCGGGCCGCCCAGGCCGCAGAGCACGCCGAGGGCGCCGGCGACGGCGTCGAGGATGTTCATCGGCAGCGTGAAGTGCACGCCGATGATGCTTCTGGTGCCGGCCACGTCATCGGGATGGGCAAAGCCGACCACCGCCAGGAGCAGCAGCACGACCCCGACCGTGAGCACGATCTCCGCGGCGATCCGCTCGCCGGCTCGAAAACCTGCGAAGCCAAGAACGGCGCCGAGGACCAGGTCGAGGACATCGCGGATGTAGGTCAGGTGGAGGACCATCGGCCCGACGTTGCCGCCAGGCTGGTGGTGCACCAGGGTCGCGGCGTCCCCGGTGAGGAGCCCGCCGAGCCCGACCGCCAGGAAGACGGCCGCACCGAACTGCGCATAGAGACGTGCCATCAGTGGTCAGACGTTAGCCGATGCCATGGGCAGCCAGCGAGCCGCGACCATGGTCACGTTGTCGGTCCCGCCGCCTGCGAGGGCGGCGTCGCATGCCCTCGTCAAGGCGACGCCCAGGGGGTCCGGCGTGGCGATGATCGCCGCAAGGGCCGGATCCGAAAGCGGCTCCCAGAGGCCGTCCGAGCAGAGCAGGAGCACATCCCCGGGTTGGGCGTCCACCTCGAAGATGTCGGCGTCGACCGGGTCGCCCATCACCGCCCGCTCGATGAGGTTGCGCCTCGCGTGATGGCGGGCCGCCTCGGCGTCGAGGATGCCAAGCCGAACCTGGCCGGCTGCCCAGGAGTGGTCGTCGGTGATCTGAGTCACCGAGGCCCTGCTGACCAGGTAGGCGCGGCTGTCGCCGACGTTGGCGACCGAGGCGTGCATCCCACGCACGATGGCCAGCACCAGGGTCGTTCCCGGGTTGCCGCCGATCGTTTCCCGTGCTGTGGCGACGCCGGCGTTCGCGGCGGCCACGGCCTGGCGGAGGATGCCGGCCGGCTCGGACGACGAATCCGCCCCGTTGAGAACCCCCATCGCGGCGGTGACGGCCGCCTCAGCGGATTCGAGGCCACCCTTGTGACCACCCATCCCGTCCGCCAGCGCCAGGACGGCGTCGCGAGCGCTGCTGCCGATGTCCGCGTCCCAGACATCCTGGTTCTGGGTGCGCACGGGGCCGCGATCGGTGATCCCGGCGATCTCCAGTGCCTCACCCTCGCCGGTGACCGACCGCGCCGTGCGGTCGTCGGTCACGCCCCTGCCCCGGCCTCGGCAGCGGCGGGATGGCCGAGCAGACGCTGCACGACCTCACCCGCGACGGCGACCGGATCGAGACACTGGATCGTCTGCATCCCCAGGGCGTCCGCCGCCTCGACGTTGCAGAGCAGGTCGTCGATGAAGAGACAGCGTTCAGGCGCAACCTCCAGCCGGCTGCACGTCAGCCGGTAGATCTCCGGATCCGGCTTGCGCATCCCCACCTTGGACGAGTCGACGATGACGTCGAAGAGCTCGTCGACGGGGAAGAGCTTCGTGAAGATCGCCTCTCCCTCACGGGAGATGTTGGTCAGCAGCGCGGTCTTGTACCCGGCGGCGCGGATCTGGCGGACCGCGTCGGCCATGGCGCCGCAGGCGACCATGCCGCGGCCAAAGACCACCTGCTGCGCCTCCCGCGGGTCCACCGGATCGTTGCCGGCCTCCGCGTACCGAGCCATCATCCGGTCGAAGAACTCCTCGTCCGAGATCTTGCCCATCTCCAGCAGGTGCAGATCGTGGACTCCGGTGGTCAGGTGATAGTGGTCGCGAAACTCCCCGAGAAAGAAGGCGATGAGGCTGAAATACTCGGGAGGAACGTCGGTCCGGTGGTTGAAGAGCGGCTCGGTCATCACCCCGCCGAGATCGAAGATCACGGCGTCGACCTCTCGAGCGGCGGTGACCGGCTCCGCGGCCGCCTCCTGTTGAGTCATCTCCTCCATTGTGCCTAACCGTGCCAAGATGCCCGGTCATGTTGGTTCTCAGCAGGCATGACGTCGAGGGCCTGCTCTCCACGCCGGAGATGCTCGCTGCCCTCGAAGCGGGCTTTCGCGCCTACTCCACGGGGCAGGCGTCGGTGCCTCCCCGCACCGCCGCACGGGCCCCTGCGGGCTTGCTCGGGGCCATGCCCGGCTGGGTCGCGGATGGTGGGTTCGCGCTCAAGGCGGTGAGCGTCTTCCCGGACAACGGCGCGCGGGGGCTGCCGACTCACCAGGGCGTGATCACCCTCTTCGATGAACGCGATGGCTCCCTGCTCGCCGTCATGGACGCCGAGCACATCACGGCAATGCGAACCGGCGGCGGCGCCGCCGTGTCGACTCGCGTCCTCGCCCGGCACGATTCGACAACCCTGACCATCCTCGGCGCCGGCGTGCAGGGCCACTCCCATCTCGCGACCGTGCCGCTGGTTCGAGACTTCACTACCATCCGCGTCGCCTCCCGTGACCGAGCGCGAGCGTCAGCGCTCGCCGCGACCGATCCACGCTGCGTCGTCGTCGACGGTTTCGAAGCGGCGATCCGCGGTGCTGATGTGGTCTGTTGCTGCACCGATACGCGCGAGCCGATCACACGGTACGAGTGGTTCGATCCCGGAACGCACGTCACCTCCGTGGGGGGCACGTTCGGCCCCGAGATCGACCCCGAGACGGTTCGCAAGGCCCGTGTTTTCGTCGAATGGAAAGGCGCCGCGGAGAATCCGCCCCCGGCAGGCGCGCACGAATTGCAGGGACGGGACCCGGCAACGATCACCGAGGTCGGCGCGGTGATCGCGGGGCTGCAGCCCGGACGGCAGAACGATGCCGAGATCACGCTGTACAAGTCGACGGGCAGCGGCTTCGAGGATGCCGTCGTGGCCCGCGTCGTCTACGAGGCGGCGGTTGCCGCGCGAGTGGGAACGGACGTCGCCCTGTGACGACGATCGAGGGGGTCGACGCGGCGCGGATCCTCGAGGTTTCCCGCCTGCTCGAGCCCCACATCCGCCACACGCCGTTGATCGCCGCGCCGGGCGGGGGCTTCCTCAAGCTGGAGTCGCTGCAGCCCACAGGCAGCTTCAAAGTACGGGGCTTTTTCGCGGCGGCTCATGTCGTGGATCGCGAGCGGGTGGCTCGCGGATTGCTCACGGTCAGCGCGGGCAATGCGGCGCTGGCCTGCGCGTATGTGGCTCGCGCGCTGCACGTGCCGTGCAGGGTCGTGATGTTCGACACCGCGCCGGCACTCAAGGTCAACGGGGTGCGCGCCCTCGGCGCCGAGGTCGTGCTCATGCCGCGCGACCAACTCTTCGAGTGGATCACCACGCGCGCCTGGGAACGCGATCCCGAGGTGTTCATCCACCCGTTCGCTGACCCCGCGGTCATCACCGGCCATGCGTCGATCGTTCCGGAGATCCTCGCGGACCTTCCCGACGTCGATCGAGTCCTGGTCCCGGTCGGCGGTGGCGGGTTGATCTGCGGCATCGCGCTCGGGTTCGCAGCGCTCAAGCCCGACGTTCAGGTGGTGGGCGTGCAGTCCGACGGATACCCGTTGTGGTCACAGGCATTTGCGCGGAACGGGCCGCCGGCGCTCACGGCGAATACCATCGCCGACGGCACCTCGGCTCCCTTCGATCCCGTGATGTTCGAGCGACTGCGTTCCCTGGTCGACGATTGGGCGGTCGTGCCCGAGACGACGCTGCGGAGAACGGTCGCACGCATGGCGACCGAGTTGAAGGTGGTCGCGGAAGGTGCCGGTGCGCTCGCTTATTCGGCCATGCTCGACGGCCGATCCACGCCGCGCACGGTGGCAATCGTCAGCGGCGGCAACCTCGACGGCTCGCGGCTCGGAGAATTGCTCACCGAGGCGGCGACCAGCCGATGATCCGTGCGGCCTGCGAGCCGCAAGCGCATCAGGAACCGCCGGAAATCGTGGAGGGCGACCCGCCGAAGCCGCTCTGAGGAGGCTGCGCCGGGATCACGAGGCTGGGTTGGTTGGGGGCCGGCGCCTGGGGCTGCTGGCTCGCGGTTGGATCGGGTGGCGCTGCCGATGGGACAGTGGGCGACGCTTTGCCAGGCGCCGTCGTGGCCGCGACCACCGAGAAGACCACGGTGAGACCCACGGCACCGATCCCCGAATAGAGCGTGAGCTTGCGTCGCAGGATGAGACTCAGGTCGCGACGCAGGCGCGCGGAGTCGAGATCACCCGGGCCTGCCATGCAGCCAGGGTACCCAGCGAAACTTGCGAGCAGGTGACCACTGTGTCACCGGGCTCGACCGACCTACACCGCGAACTGCCATGCTAGCCGCCCCAGATAGAGGGTCGCGAGCGAAACAGCCATTGGGCGTTCGCTGTCCGTTGCGCGCAGCGAGAGTTTCAAGGTGAGGTGGTGAGGGGGCTCGCGATGACGTTGATCGGTGCATGGCTGCTTGCCGTGACCGGGTGCGGACGATGACGGGTCGCGCCCGCCGGATGCTCGTCACCGCCATGGTGCTCGCCATGATCCCGAGCGCCACCGCGATCGCATCCGGTGGCGGAAGCGGTTCGAGCGGCGCTGCTCCAGGGCCGTCGAGCGCGGGCGTTGCAGCGGTGACACACGGCAAGCTGGTCGCCGGTGCCGGAGGGACGTATCTCCCGATCACGCCGTCGACCATCACTCCGCCAGGAACAGACCCGCACAACCCACTCGAGATCCCGCCGCCAGGACCGAATCCGCAGGGCATGGCGTGTCCGCAGTCAAACGTGTTCCACGTCGGTCCCGGATCGCCGTCGCCCGGTGGCGGAATCGTTGCTGTGATCTCGATCCATCCCGTCTTCACGCGGAATGCGGCGGGCGGCTACGACGGCTCCGATGCGCAGTTCGCCTACGCGATCGCGGGCGCGATCCCCCCGGGCGGGGTCGCGACCGACACGGCGCCGGGCGCGCTCGCGACCGCCGCAAATGTCGCCGGCCACCTGATCGCCGTGACGGCGTTCCTGTATACCCGCGGCACCTGGCAGGACGCGCAACCGGTGGCACCCTTTGGGGGCAGCTGCCAGGGAGCGATGTTTGTGTTCAGCGCTCCGTACCTCGCCGGTAACGCGCCACCGCCGCTTCCTCCGACCGGCGTGCTCGACCGACCGCCGTTTCCAACCGGGGCGAACCTCGTCGCCGCGCTGACGAACGCCTGGACGGTTGGACACGTCGACATGCTCCCCGGTGGCTCGGCCACGTCGCGCACCTTTGTGCACATCCCGACCTGTGCCTGGACGGACTCAACCGTCCCGGTGGCGCCCGTTGCATCGCACGCGCTCACCACAACGGTCGTCGGCGGGTACACGCTGTTCCTGCTCTACGACGTCACGGTGACACCGGGGGCGGTTGCATGGAATTGGGGCGACGGCTCGACCACGATCGCGCCGGGCCCGGCCGAGCGCGCACCGGCCATCCTGCCGAGCTATGACCCGTCGACGCAGCGCTGGAACGACCCGTGCGCGGTGAGCCACGACTATGCCGTGGTTTCGGCTGGTGCGACCGTCACGGCGACGGAGACCTTCACCGTCAGCATCACGGTGAGCTGGAGTGACGGCGTCGCGATCCACACCCAACCGGTGGCCTGCGACCTGAGCACCGGCGCAGATTGCCATCTGACCCTCGGCCCCGGCGATGGATGGCAGAGCGGACCACACCCCGTCGATCAGATCGAGCCCGTCCCCTACCAGTCCACGTCGCCTTCGCCGTAGCGCGGCGGGCTCACGCCTCGCGGAGTGACCGGCCTGTCATGGCTGCGGGCACGGGGAGCCCCATCGCCTCCAGCACCGTGGGGGCAACGTCACGCAACCCTCCTCCGCCACGGAGCTGCCCGTCGCCGGCGCCGCATAGGATCACCGGCACCGGGCTGGTCGTGTGGGCGGTGAGCACCGACCCGTCACGGCGATCAATCTTGTACTCGGCGTTGCCGTGGTCGGCGGTGATGAGCATGCCGCCGCGCGCAGCTTCCACAGCGCGGGCGAGGCGTCCGATGCAGGTGTCGGTGAACTCGACAGCGCGGACGGTGGCGTCGAAATCACCGGTATGGCCGACCATGTCGGCGTTGGCGTAGTTGGCGACGAGCAGCGCGTCCTCGCCGTGCTGCAGTCGCGCAACCAAGGCTTCGGTGACGCCGGCGGCACTCATCTCGGGCACCGTGTCGTAGGTCGCGACCCGAGGAGATGGGACGAGCATTCGCTCCTCGCCGTCGAAGGCCTCCTCGCGGCCTCCGTTGATGAAGTACGTGACGTGCGCGTACTTCTCAGTCTCCGCGACATGGAACTGGCGCAACCCGGCCGCGCTGACCTCGTCCGCGAGCGTGTGGCCGACGTCCTCACGCGGAAACGCGACCCCCGCGTTGAGGTCGCGCTCGTACTCGGTGAACGTCACCAGGTCGACATCCTGCAACACCTTCGACCTCGGGAACCCATCGAAATCCCGGTCGACAAGCGCGTGCGAGAGCTGGCGCGCGCGATCCGGACGGAAGTTGAAGAAGATGATCGAGTCGCCGTCCTCGATGCGCACTCGCCGTCCGTCATGGAGGATTGAGACCGGGGGAACGAACTCGTCGGTGACGCCCGACGCGTACTCCGACTCGATGTAGGCGACGGCGTCGCCGGCGGTGCCGTCACCCGCGCCGGCGATGACCTCGTAGGCGCGCTCGGTCCGGTCCCAGCGGCGGTCGCGATCCATTGCGAAATACCGGCCGGATACCGACGCGATCGCGCCGGAACCGACGCCATGCAGCGCAGTGACGAACGAGCGGACGAACTCCGCGGCGCTCGTCGGCGGCTCGTCGCGGCCGTCGAGAAATACGTGGAACCACACCGGGTCCAGACCACGGCGGCGGGCGAGCTCGGCAAGTGCAACCGCGTGGTCCTGATGGCTGTGCACCCCGCCGGGCGAGATCAATCCGAGGCAGTGCACCGCGGCGCCACGCTCGCGGGCGCGATCCACGGCCTCGCACAGCGCGGGGTTCTCGTAGAAGCTGCCGTCCGCGATTGCACGGTTGATGCGCGAGAGCGGCTGATACATAAGGCGGCCGGCGCCGATGGTGAGGTGACCCACCTCGGAGTTGCCCTGCTGGCCGGGCGGCAATCCCACCGCCTCACCGCTGGCGTCGACCTCGGTGTGCGGCCAGCGTTGCTCGAGCGCGTCCAGCTCGGGCGTTCGTGCGGCGGCAATCGCGTTGCCATACGGATCCGCGTTGCAGCCCCATCCGTCGAGGATGACGAGCACGAACGGCCGCACCGGGCGAGTCACCGCGCGGCTAGGAGACGCGTCGGGTGCCCGCGGCCGACACGGCCGCGGCGACGATCACGCCGAATTCCTCGGCTCGCAAGCTCACGCCACCGACCAGCGCGCCGTCGATATCCGGTTCGGCGAACAGCGCGGCGGCGTTCGCGGCGGTGACGCTGCCGCCGTAGAGCACGCTGGGCGCGCCGTCAAGGAATCGCGCCCGAACATGCTGCTTGATGTGCGCGATCACCTCCTGCGCCTGTTCCGGCGTCGCAGTCCGGCCGGTGCCGATCGCCCATACCGGCTCGTACGCGATCATCCACGCACCCATGTCGGGGGTTCCGTCCAGCTCCGCGAAGACGGCGTCGAGCTGGCGTTCCACGACGTCGAAGGTGGTACCCGCGTCGCGCTCCTCGCTCGTCTCGCCGACTGCGACGATGACTCGGAGCTGATGGGCAAGCGACGCCACGAATTTCTTTCCCACCTCGTCGTCGCGCTCACCGAACAGGTGACGGCGCTCCGAGTGCCCGACGAGCACGAGGTCGCACCATCCGGCAAGCATCGCGGGCGAGATCTCGCCCGTGAACGCGCCCGAATCCTTCCAGTACACGTTCTGCGCGCCGAGCAGCACGCCGCTCCCGGCAACCACGGGGTGCACGGCCCACAGATGCGTGAACGGCGGCAGGATTGCGACGTCAACCTCGCCGGTCGGTGCGGCGACAGCGCACACCGCCCGCGCCAGGGCGACACCCTCCTCCACCGTGGTGTTCATCTTCCAGTTCCCGGCCACCATCAACCGGGAGTGCGCCGTCAACGCCGGGCGACCTCGCGATCTCGAAGCGCCGCAACTCCCGGCAGTGTCCGTCCCTCGAGAAACTCGATGGTCGCGCCACCGCCCGTGCTGATGAAGCCAATCTTGTCAGCAACTCCGGCGTCCTGAACGGCGGCGGCGAGGTCACCCCCGCCGATCACCGTGGTTGCCTTGGATGCCGCAACGGCGCGGGCGACATCGCGAGTGCCCGTCGCGAAGGCCGGAACCTCATAGATGCCCAGGGGTCCGTTCCAGATGATCGTCCCGGCGGTCGCGCAATCGGCGGCGATGCGCCGCACCGTGTCCGGGCCGGCATCGACGACCATCCAGCCGTCGGGGATCGCCTTCCAGGCGACGACCTGGGTGGGCGAGTCGGCGGCGACCTTCTCGACCACGACCGCATCGACCGGGAGACGGAGATCGGCGCGACGTCCCGCGGCAGATTCAAGCAGGCGTCGCGCGGTTGCCACCTGGTCCTCCTCCACCAGCGAGGTGCCGGTGCTTTCGCCGAGCGCGCGGTAGAAGGTGCAGGCCATGGCCCCGCCGACCCAGACGATGTCGACCCGATCCAGCAGATGGTCGAGCACGCCGACCTTCGTCGAGATCTTGGAACCGCCGACGATGGCCACCACCGGCGTGCGCGGATTGTCCATGACGCCACCGAGCATCTCGAGCTCGCGCGCCATCAGCTTGCCCGCAACCGCCGGGAGGAGGTGTGCCACCCCCTCGGTGGACGCGTGCGCGCGGTGCGCCGTCCCGAACGCATCGTTCACGAAGGCGTCGCCGAACGCCGCGAGCCGCCCCGCAAACTCGGGGCTGTTGGCCTCCTCACCGGGCTCGAAACGGACGTTCTCGAGCATGCCGACGTCGCCGTCACGCAGCGAGTCGACCATGCTCTGCGCACTGTCGCCGACCACGTCCGACGCAAGGCGCACGTCTTCGCCGAGCAGGCTGCTCAGGCGTGCCGCGACGGGACCGAGCCGGGCGCTGTCGTCGATCTTGCCGTTGGGGCGTCCAAGGTGGGCGATGACGACCACGCGCGCGCCCCTGGATCGGAGCGCCTCAATGGTTGGAATCGCCTCTCGGATCCGGCGATCGTCGGCGATGGCGCCGTCACGCATCGGCACGTTGAGGTCCTCGCGCAGGAGGACGCGCTTGCCATGGACGTCGATGTCGTCGATCGTCGCCTTCGTCGGCGCTGTCATAGAAGCCGCCTAGAGACGGGACACGATGAGGTTGACCAGGTCGACGACACGGCAGGAGTATCCCCACTCGTTGTCGTACCAGGCAAGCACCTTCACGGTGTGGTCGCCGAGCACCATCGTCGAGGGCGCATCGAAGATCGAAGAGTGCGAGTCGTGGAGGAAGTCCATCGACACCAGTTGGTCCTCGCTGACGGCGAGGATGCCCTCGAGCTTGCCGCTCGCCGCCTCGCGCATCTCACCGTTGACGTCGTCGACGGTGACGCTCTTCGAGAGCGTGGCCGTGAGATCGATGAGGCTCACGTCCGGAACCGGCACGCGCAGCGATATGCCGTGAAACTTGCCCTGCAACTCCGGCAGGACCAGCGCCACCGCCTTGGCAGCGCCGGTGGTGGTGGGGATGATCGAGAGCCCGGCGGCGCGAGCCCGGCGCATGTCCTCGTGGGGAGCGTCGAGGAGGACCTGGTCCTTCGTGTAGGCATGCACGGTGGTCATGAAACCGGTCTCGATCCCGAACGAATCGCTGAGCACCTTGGCGACCGGGGCCAGGCAGTTGGTCGTGCACGACGCGTTCGAGATGACGTGATGCTCCGCGGGGTTGTAGAGCGAATCGTTGACGCCCAGGCAGATGGTGATGTCCTCGTTCTTCGCCGGAGCGGTGATCACCACCTTCCGGGCTCCGGCGTCGAGGTGACCCCTGGCCCGAACCGCGTCGCTGAACAACCCCGTCGACTCGACGACGATGTCGACCCCGAGGTCACTCCAGGGCAGCCGCTGGGGGTCCCGCTCGGCGAGCACCTTGATGGGCTTCCCGTCGACCGTGATGCTGTCACTGTCGGCAGCAACCGTCCCGGGGAAACGACCGAGCACGCTGTCGTACTTGAGCAGGTGGGCCAGCATCTCGGGGGTCGTGATGTCGTTGACCGCGACGATGTCCAGGTCGGGGGAGCGCTCTCTGGCGGCACGCAGCACGTTGCGACCGATGCGGCCGAAGCCGTTGATGCCAACTCTCACTCCCATGCGGGGCAACCTCCAGTCATTGATGATTCACGCCGGACGAGCGGCGCGCCCCCACCGTATCACCGTCCTCACCCGCGGCAGCGACCAGGCGGTGGAGGCGCCCGGCCATCGCCGGACGGCTGCAGCCTGCCCGTTCCGCCAGCCGCGCCAGGTCATCGTCAGGATGGCGGGCTCGCAGCTCGGCGGCCTCGCGAACCGCCGGCGGCAACGCCTGCCACCGCGCCAGGTCTGCCTCGAGCAGGGCGATCGACTCCAGCTGTCGAACCCCCGCCCCCGCCGTGCGGCGGAGGTTCGCGGTTTCCGCGTTGAGGCGGCGGTTCACGCCGCTGCGAACTTCGCGGATCACCCGTCCGGCCTCGAAGCTCAGGCGTCCCGCCTGGGCGCCGATGGAGCTGAGCGCCGCACCCACCGCGGCTCCCGATCGGACCGTGACCACCGCACGGCCCCGGCGAAGCCGGCTGCGAGCGCCGACTCCGAGCGCCGCGAAGTCGTCGACCAGACGGGCGGCGCCCTCTTCATCGGCGCACCCGATCTCGAGATACGGTTCGCCATCGGGGCGAACCAGGCGGCCGGCGCCGAGGAAGGCCCCACGCAGACGGCTGCGCCGGCAGCAGATGCGCGTCGACTGCGTCTGCACGACCTCCGGCTCGATCCCCACGAGCACGTACTGGTGCCGTCGAGCAGCTCCGACGCGCGAGACGTGCGCGCTGATCCGGTCCGCGTGGAGCGCCTGCATGGCGGCGCGCACCGCGACCGGGCGCGTGGTTGCAATGACGCCTGGTGTCGTTGTCACGATCGCCAGTCCCTCCACGAGGGATCGGCGGCAGCACGGGAGCAGCGGTGTATGCGGGGCGAGCTCGGCGGCGACCCGCTGGGTGAACGACGGCGCGCTGTCCAATGCCTTTCTCTCATGGGCCTTGCGCTCCTGGCTTGTGTGCGTCTGCATCACGCGCAGGTGGTCACAGGCGGGGATCCGGGACGTCGACATCGCGATGGGTCACGGCAACACGCAGCCCGTCATTCCGCAATCTGCCGGCGAGCGCCTCGACGATGGCCACCGATCGATGCCTGCCTCCCGTGCAACCGACTGCGAAGCTCAGATGGTCCCGGCTGCGCTCCGCATATCGCTGCGCCGTCCAGAGCACGAGCGCATGGGCGCGATCGATGAGCTCGTGCGCCACGGCATCCTCGAGGACGTAGTCACGAACTGCGGCATCGAGCCCGGTGTACGAGCGCAACTCGGGGACCCAGAAGGGGTTGCGAACCATGCGCGCGTCCATGACCCAGCCGGCCTCAGGAGGAAGACCGAACTTGAAGCCGAACGACGTCACCGCGACGGCAACGTCTCCCGGGGATTCCCCTTCGCTCACAGGAGTTCCTTGACGCGCAGCGCCACCGGTCTGGGTACCACCGTGCTGAGCTGCTCGACCGGCGCATCACGGATGGCGTCGATGCTGCCGAATTGCCGGAGCAACGCCCTCCGGCGCACCGGGCCGAGCCCCGGCACGACGTCCAGCTTGGAGCGCAGTGCGGCGCGTCCGCGACGTGCCCGATGGCGGGTGATCGCAAAACGATGCGCCTCGTCGCGCACCCGCTGCACGAGGAACAGAGTTGGACTGTCGCGCTCGATGATGATCGGCCGCGATCGTCCCGGTCTGTACAGCTCTTCGTTTCGTTTCGCCAGCCCGAACACGGGGATATGGGTGAGACCTGCCTCGCGAAGCGCCTTGACCGCGGCGCTCAGCTGGCCCTTGCCGCCGTCGATGAGGATCAGGTCGGGCATCACCGAGAAGCTCAGGTCCGCATCGTCACCACCACCGCGCGGTGCACGGCGCGGCCGCTCGTTCGTACCGTTCGCACCCGCGGGATCCAACACCGGAACGTCGGAGTTCGGGCCGTCGTCGCGAGGTCCGAGCCTCCGGAAGCGGCGGCGCAGAGTCTCCTCGATGGAAGCGAAATCGTTGGATCCCTCGACGGTCTTGATGCCGAAATGCCGGTAGCTGGCGGGCGCCGGCCGGCCCTCCTCGAACACCACCATTGACCCCACGGAGTTCGTGCCCATGGTGTTGCTGATGTCGTAGCACTCGATGCGCCGAGGCGGAGCCGGGAGCTGCAGCCGGGATGCGAGATCGTCAAGCAGCGCCTCGGTTTTCGCGGCGTCGTAGTCGTCGACGATGCGCTGCTGCCGGAGCGCGACCAGCGCGGTCTCCGCGGCCTGCTCGATGAGCCGCCTCGAGTCGCCGCGTTTGGGAACATGCACCTCAACCGGCCCACCACGCTGCTCCGACAGGAATTCCTCGAGCACCTGGCGTTCGTCGATGTCCTCCGACGCCAGCACGCGGCGGGGAATCGAGGTCGCGTTCGCGTAATACTGCGGAAGGAAACCGCTGAGGCAGGCGGCTGCATCGAGTCCCGCCACTCCTTCGAGCTCATGAGTCTCCATTGCCATGACGCGACCCTGGCGGATGCTCAGCACCGCTGTCATCGCACGCCCTGCCTCCACGGCGACAGCGATGCAGTCCTCGTCTGATCGCGCCCCGCGGAGCACCGTCTGGCGCTCGCTGATGCGCTCGATCGCACGCAGACGGTCGCGGAATCGCGCCGCGAGCTCGTAGTCGCGGTTGGCGGCGGCCGCATCCATCTGATCGCGCAACTCGTCGTGGAGGGTGTCGGATTTGCCATCCATGAATTCCTGGACCTGATCGAGCAGCTCGGCATACTCCGGGCCGCCGATCTTGCCTTCGCACGGCCCCGCGCACCGTTTGATGTGGTAGTCGAGACAAACTCTGCCGCGACGAAAGACCTCGTCGCTGCAGGTTCGGAAGGGAAAGATGGTGCGCAGCGATCTGACGGTGGTGCGCAGCGACTGCGCGCTCGTGTAGGGCCCGAAATATCGCGCGCCGTCGCGGATCACCTTGCGGGTGTAGTACGGCCTCGGGAACTCCGTCGCTCCTTCGGCGCTCTTGCCCCGGGGCTTGCGGACCTCCTCGCGCGCCGTGCCGGGTGCGACCGCGTCGTGCACCCCGGGACGCGGGATCTTCAGATAGAGATAGCTCTTGTCGTCCTTGAGGCGCACGTTGAACCGCGGACGGTGCTGCTTGATGAGCGTGTTCTCGAGGACGAGGGCCTCGTGCTCGCTCTGACACGCGATCACCTCGAAGTCGAACACCGTGCCGATCAGCTGATGGGTGCGAGGCTGCAGCGCATCGACGCCGCTGAACCACGAGCGCAGACGATTGCGGACATTCGAGGCCTTACCCACGTAGATGACCCGCGCGTCCGGACCGCGCATGACATAGACGCCCGGTCCGTCGGGAGACGCCCGCAGCCGCGCCCGCAGCTGCGCCTTGTCGTCCAGGAGTCGCTCCGAGCGCCGTGCGGTGGCCATGGTTGTCACGAATTCAGTATCGCTGCTCAGCGAGATCCCTCTGCCGCCTCGAGCTCGGCCGCGAACTCGGCCTCGTCGAGCACCCGGACGCCGAGCCGCTGCGCCTTCTCCAGTTTGCTCCCGGGGGACGCTCCCGAAACCACCGCGTGGGTCTTCCGGCTGACGCTCGAGGTGGGATTGCCGCCCAGGGAGCGGATGCGGGCCTCCGCATCGGCACGGCTCATGGCCTCGAGGCTCCCGGTGATGACCCAGGTCTGGCCGCTCCACGGGCCGCCGCCTCCGGCCGCCCGCTCGGGCTCAACGCCCGCCGCGCGGAGATGCTCGAGGACCGCGCGGCCCTCGCTCGATGCGAACCACACGGCCATGTGACCGGCCACGACGGCACCGATCCCCTCGACGTCGAGCAGGTCTGCCTCCGTCGCCGCGGCAAGGGCGTCGATGGTCCCGAAGTGCGCCGCCAGCGTCTCGGCCGTGTGCTCGCCGACATGGCGGATGGCGAGCGCGTTGATGAATCGAGCCAGCGGGACGTGCCGCCGCGATGCAATCGACTCCACCAGCTTGGTGGCCGATCGCTCGGCAAAGCCCTCGAGCGTCAGCAGCTGCTCGGTGGTGAGACGGAAGAGGTCGGCGGGCTCGCTGACATACCCGAGGTCGATGAGCTGGTCGATGACCGCCGGTCCGAACCCCTCGATGTTCATCGCGCCACGACCGGCAAAGTGGATGATCAGCTCGCGCCGCTGCGCGGGGCAGAGCGGATTGAGGCAGCGCCTGACCACCTCCCCCTGCTCGCGCACCAGCAGGGAGTCGCACGCAGGGCAGTGCTCGGGCATCTGCCAGGGTTTCGCGTCCTTGGGCCGCTTGTCGAGGATGACCCGGACGATCTCGGGGATGACGTCACCGGCCTTGTGCAGCAGCACCGTGTCGCCGATGCGAACGTCCTTGCGCGCCACCTCGTCCTCGTTGTGCAGCGTGCAGCGCCGCACCGTCGACCCCGCGACCAGGGTGGGTTCGAGAATCGCGACCGGCGTCACGGCGCCAGTGCGGCCCACCTGGACGTGGATGTCGAGCACCTGGGTCTCGTGCTCCTCGGGCGGGAACTTGTACGCCATCGCCCAGCGCGGAGCGCGAGAGATGGTGCCGAGTTCCGCCTGCTCCGCGAGCGACGCGACCTTGATCACCACGCCGTCCGTTTCGTAGTCGAGCTCGTGGCGTCGCTCCGCCCAGTGATCGAGAAACGCGAGCACCTCGTCGATCGTCGCGGCGAGCTGGCGATGCGGGTTCACGCGGAATCCGAGTGCCGCGAGGGTTTCGAGCACCTCGGCCTGGGTGCGCGCCTTGCCGGGAGGATCGATCGCGTACATGAAGGTCTGCAGTCCACGGGCCGCGGTGGCGGCGGGATCGAGTTGGCGCACGCCGCCGGCGGCAGCGCTGCGCGGGTTGGCATACCCGGGCTTGCCGGCCTCCTCGAGACGGAGGTTGTGGGCCGCGAAGGCTCCCTTGGGGAGGTAGACCTCGCCGCGGACCTCGAGCTCGTCGGGGAGCCCGCCGTCGACCTTCGCCAGTGTCATGGGCACCGACCGGATGGTGCGCACGTTCGCGGTGACGTCCTCGCCCTCGCTGCCGTTGCCGCGTGTTGCAGCGCGGACGAAGCGACCGTCCGAGTAGGTGATCGACATCGCCAGGCCGTCGATCTTCAACTCGCAGACGTATCCGCTCACCGATCCGATCGCGCGCTCGACCCGGGTCCCGAAGTCGCGCACCTCGTCCGGGCTGAAGGCGTTGTTGAGGCTGAGCATCGGCGTCCGATGCCGGACCTTGGTGAAGGTCGCGGCGGGCTCACCGCCGACACGCTGCGTCGGCGAGTCGGCGGTCTGCAACTCGGGGTGCGCGGACTCGAGATCGACGAGCTCGCGGAAGAGCCGGTCGTACTCCGCGTCGGTGATCTCCGGCGCGTCGAGGACGTGATATTGGCGGGAGTGATAGTCGAGTTCCTTGCGGAGCGCGAGCACTCGTTCTTCCGCCTGCTTTTGCGTCACCGTGCCGGAATTCGTCGCGTTCATGCCTCGGTCACGGCTCCACGATCGGCCAGAGCGTTGCGTCGGCCACGGCGAAGATCTTGACGCCGTGGTCATCGAACTTGATGACCAGTTCCTCACCACCGCGGGTCATCGTGCTTTTGAGCACCGTGCCCTCACCGTAGCGTTGGTGACCGATGCGCATCCCCTCGGTGTAGCGCTGCGGTGCGAGCTCCACGGGGTTCGGTCGCGTCGCGTAGCCGACCACGGCGCGGCGGACCGTTCCCGCGGAACGGATGTCGCCCAGCGACGGCGCGCCCGGGCGCAACTGGACTTCGAGCATCTCACCCGGGATCTCGCCGAGAAAGCGAGACGCCTCGGCAAGCTGCGGCGTCCCGTACGTGTGCCGCCGAAACGCGTGGAGCAGGTAGAGCCGGCGGCGCGCGCGCGTGATGCCGACGTAGGTGAGGCGTCGCTCCTCGGCGATACCCGAATCGCCCTCCTCGAGTGCGCGCGAATGCGGGAGCAGTCCCTCCTCCATGCCGGCGATGAAGACGACGCCGAATTCGAGTCCCTTCACCTGATGCAGGGTGATCAACGTGACGCCCGGCGCCTCGTCGTGCATGCTGTCGACGTCGCTGACCAGCGCGACGTTCTCAAGAAATTGCATGAGCCCATCGGGCGGCGGCACGTCGGAGTACTCGGCCGCGAGTCCTGCGAGCTCGAGAACGTTCGCCCATCGTTCGGTGCCTTCCTGAGTGCCGTCCTGGAGCATCTCGCGGTAGCCGGTCTCATCGAGAACCCGCTCGAGCAGCACCGGAAGTGGAACCCGGTGCGCGTCCGAGCTGAGCCGCTCCATGAGCCCGGCGAACCCGCGCAGCGCAGCCATCGCCGCGGGGCCGAGCGCCTGCTCGCCCTCGTCGAGCCGTTGCGCAGCCTCGAGGGGAGCCAGCCCCTTCTTGCGGGCGAGCTTCTCCAGCTCTGCCACGCTGCGATCACCGATCTTGCGACGCGGCGTGTTGACGACTCGCGCAAAAGACACGGCGTCGCGCGGATTGACGCAGAGGCGCAGATACGCAAGCACATCCTTGACCTCGCGCCGGTCGTAGAAGCGCAGACCACCGACGAGCTGATATGGGATGCCACGCCTGAGGAAGACCTCCTCGAATGCACGGGACTGGGCGTTGGTTCGATACAGCACCGCGCATTCGGCGAGGGCTATCCCCTCGCGTCCGATGAGATTCTCGATCTCCGAACCGACTGCGAGCGCTTCTTCGCGTTCGTCGTACACCGAGATGAGCCGGACCGGTTCACCGATGCTCTGCTCGGTCCAGAGCTTCTTCTGGGCACGTTCGGTGTTGTTCTTGATGACCGAGTGCGCGATGTCGAGAATCGGTTGTGTGGAGCGATAATTCTGTTCCAGCGTCACGGTTTTCGCGTCCGGGAAGTCGTGTTCGAAAGAGAGGATGTTGCGCACGTCCGCGCCTCGGAAGCCGTAGACCGAGTTGTGTGTGACCAGCCCATTGGCGATGAGGTTGTGGGTCGGCTCGACGTTGATGTCGAAGACCGTCTGACGCTCAGCCGTGCGCTCGACTGCCTCGATGACGTCCAGGCCACCGTGGTCATCGAACATCACCATTCCAGGTAGTAGCGAGGCTGCCGGGGTGAAGGGAAGCGTGGTCACAAGCTCGCCATGGCCGGACGCGGTGCCACCGAGACAGGCCGTGAGCGCGATCTCCGCGTCCATGGCTTCGCGAATCGTCCCGGCAAGGCGCATCACCTCGCCGAAGTCCTTTCGCGAGGTCTCGAAGCGCCAGCTGCCATTCGACTTTGATGGCCGGATGCTGAGCCCGAGGCTCTCCAGCGTCGCCCGTCCAGCCTCGTCGTTGCCTCCCATCGAGATACGGTGCATGGGCGTAGCCCCGCGGCGGTCCGCGCACAGTGTGATCACCACCCGCCGGCGGCTCGAGTTCCGAGATCGCGGTCGATAGTGAGGATGATCGATCGAAAGGTTGCGATCGCTGAGCAGTCTTTGTCCGCCGTTGAGGTCCACTACCGACGCAAAGACGCGGTCAGATGCGAGGACGGGTTCTAGAGTTTGCGTATCGCTCTCGCTCAGGTAAATCTGCGGCGTGGTACCGAGGTGATGTCCGGCGAAATGCGTGTGCTCAGGTGTGCTCGTCAGCGTGCGCCCCTGCGCCGTCCTGATCGTCACCACGGAGTCGGCGACCCGCGACTGCACGTCGACAACGCGGGCACCGCGGAAGGTGCCACTCCCATATCCCGACATCACACTGTCACCGGCGCGGACTTCCTCGACACACCGGAGAGACCCGTCGGCCATGGTGACCATCGTCCCCGTCGCCAGACACTGGTCGTCATCGCCCACCACCGTGACGTTCCGATGCTTCCCACCGAGAATCTTGACCAGCTCGTACTGCGCCTTGTTCGTGTCCTGATACTCATCCACGAACAGATGCAGGAACTTGTCCTGGTAATACTCGCGGACCGAGTCGGCCTCGCGAAACAGCGTGACAGCGCGCAACAGCAGGTCGTCAAAGTCCAGCGCCGACGCGGCATCGAGCTCACGCTCATAGGCCCAGTAGACACGCGCGATCTGCTCGTCCATGGTGTTCGGAGTGACGCGAGCCTGGAAGTCGCGCGCGTCGAGCAGCTCGTTCTTTGCTGCACTGATCGCATGCGCTGCGCGGCTCGGCGTCAGGCGTTTCTCGTCGATCCCCTCAGCGCGAATGGCGTTGCGAATCGACGAGAGGCGGTCAGCCTCATCGTAGATCGTGTACCCCGGCGGGATCCCGATCGCCTCCCCCTCGCGCCGCAGCAGCCGCGCGCCCAGTGAGTGGAAGGTGCCGAGCCACATCCCCTTGATGCTGTCGCCGATCAATTGCTCGACGCGAGCCCGCATCTCGCGAGCAGCCTTATTCGTAAAAGTCACGGCGCAGATCTCGTCGGGACGCACCCGACGCGTCGCGATCACGTAGGCGATCCGATGCGTGAGCACACGGGTCTTCCCGCTCCCCGCGCCCGCGAAGATGAGCAGTGGCCCGTCGGGGGCCTCGACGGCCTCACGTTGTGGCGCATTCAGCCCCTCGAGCAGGGCCGTCGCCCCGATCGACGTGCTCAGGCGCGCGCCTCGGTCGCCGGCTCGGTGCTCCCGACCGATGCGTGGTACGCATCGGGTCGCCGGTCGCTGTGCAGATGGTTGCGCGGCGTGCGCCGCCTCGCCTGCTCGACGGAATCGAGGTCGAGGTCGGCGACGAGCAACTCATCCTCATCCTTGCTCGCCGGGCCGGACACCGGCCAGCCATCGGCACCGACGATGATCGAGGCGCCGATGAAGTTCACGTTTCGTTCAACCCCCACGCGGTCCGCGCAGGCCATGACCACGCCGTTCTGCGCAGCGGTCGCCATCGCGACGTAATCGCCCTGGCAGTAGCCGCGCTCGTCCCAGACGGTGCGCTTGAACGACGCGACCCAGTTGGTCGGCACCGCGATGATCTCCGCACCGGCGAGCGCGAGTGCCCGGGCGGGTTCGGGGAACCAGAGGTCGAAGCAGATGATCATCCCGACCCGTCCGAAGGGAAGATCGACGATCGGCAGCTCGTCGCCGGGTTGGAACCACGTCTGCTCGTCGTAATAGAGGTGCAGCTTGCGATAGGTGGCCATACGCCCCGAAGCACCGATGAGCACCGCGCTGTTGTGCCTGCAGTCGCCGGCGCGTTCGCTGATCCCCGCAACGATGTAGCACCCGTGCGCGGCACTCACCTCGCGCAGTGCCCGGACTGTCGGCCCGTCGTCGGGGTCCTCGGCCGCACGCTGCGCTTCGGCCTCGTCACCGAACACGTAGCCACTGGACGCGAGCTCGGGAAGCACGATCAGGTTGGCTCCGCGGTTCGCGGCCGCCGTCGCCCAGAGCACCGCCTGCGACCGGTTGTGTTCGAGCTCGCCGACGCGCGGCTCGTACTGGGCGACAGCGATGCGTACCGGGCGGCTCATACCCTCACGGTAGCGCAGCGAGCGCGACCCCAGGATGACGGGGGATGCCCTCCGAGATACCGCAGAGAATCTCGTGCGGCAGCGTGCCCGCGAGGTCGGCCACACGGTCGGCGCCGAGGCGAATTCCGTCGCGTTCGCCGATGAACATCGCGGCGTCGCCGGCCCCAGCCCCTTCGACGTCTGAGACGTCAACGCCGACCTGATCCATGCTCACGATCCCGACGATCGGGCACAAGGTGCCGCGGATCCCGATGTGCCCACGATTGGAGAGGGCCCGCGGCAGTCCCTGCCCGTAGCCCAGCGTCACCGTCGCGATCCGGCGCGCCGAGCCCGCACGCCAGGTCCGGCCGTAGCCGACACTCTCGCCGGGCTCGACGGTGCGCACCTGGGCGACGCGGCCGAACACGTGCATCGCGATCTTCAGCGACGCCGGACCGGGTACCGGCGGGTAGCCGTAGTAGGCGATGCCCACGCGCACCAGGTCGTGGTGCATCGCCGGATGCGCCAGGATCGCGGCGCTGCCCGACGTGTGCAGCAGCGCGTCCGGCGCCACCTCCCGAAGTGCCGCCACTGCCTCGAGAAAACGCCCGTGCTGTGTGACCGTGAATGCCGGGTCCTCGCCCGCGTCGGCAAAGTGGGTGAAGATCCCGGCAACCTCCACGCGAGGCCCCGCCTCACGCACCGTCGCGTCCAGCGAGCCCACGCTCTCCGGCAGCGCGCCGAGGCGATGCAGGCCGGTGTCGATCTTGAGATGGATCCGAGCCCTGCGACCTACCGCCGCGGCCGTCACCGCGCGCAGCCCATCGGCGTCGAGAACGCTGACGTCGATGCCGGCGTCGATCAGCGCGTCGAGCGTGGCGGGCGGGCTCCAGCCCACGACAAGAACGCGTGCGTCGAACCCGGCGGCTCGAAGCAGGAGCGCCTCGTCGGGGGTATAGACGCCGAGCCAGGACGCCCCACCGTCCAGTGCCGCACGCGCCGCGATGGTGATCCCGTGCCCGTAGCCGTTCGACTTGACCATGACCATCACCTGCGCCGGCCGGACGAGGGTGGCGATCACCTCGGCATTTCCCGCCAGCGCGGCGACGTCGATCTCCGCCCAGCGGAGCATGCTCCCCGCGCCGGCCGGGATCACGCTCCGACCGGTACGGGCTCCGGCGCAGGCGCTGCAACCTCTGCCGGAGCGACGCGGCGCACCAGACCGAACGGCGTCTGCTCATCCGACTGCCCCAGCGGGTTGTCGGCAACCATGGCCAGAACTGACTCGGCGTCGACACCGACCGACGCGAACACCTCGGCGGCCATGTCGTTGGCGTCGATGATCGCCACGGCGACACGGCGCCCGGTGCGGCGGCGCAGGTCCGCGGCGATCTTGAGGGCGGCCCCCGACGGGTCGAGCGGCGACTTGGTCGCCCACTTGTCGTAGGGCGGCAGGTTGAGCGACGAGGGTCCGTCGATCGCGTTGACGCCGTGACCGGCGACGCGGTAGAAGACGCCGCGCATGCCCAGTGGCTTGGTCGCGGCGGCGGCGGCCGCGGCCATGAGAATCCGCGCTGCGCCGGCTTCGTCGATGGCCAGTTGCATGGTGGTGGGATGCGAGAGGCCGATCCCGGTGGGCTCGTGGCTCACGTACCTGGAGAGCACGCGTGCCGTTCGCGAGACGGGGATCTGGTCGATCGGGTAGGAGCGGCCTTGACTGATCGCCAGCGCCTTCTCACTCACCAGCAGCACATCGCCGTCCTCGACGTCGACGCCGTCGCCGCGCAGCCGCTCGATGCTGGCGGCGATCGCCTCGAGGAGATCGTCGCCGGGCTTGATCAGGCTCGAGCGGAGCGGGAACCTGGCCCAGATGCGGCCCTTGTCCTCGAGGAACAGATGCCGGCCCCAGTTGAGCCGGGCACCTTGGAGCAGCGCCTCGCCGTTGGCGAGCCTCCGCGCGGCCGCGCGATCCCCGCGACGGACGAACCCACCCTCGTAGCTGTGCTTGTCCAGCGCCTTGGTCTTGCCGTCGATATAGACACGCAGCCACACCTCGGCATTGACTGCGCGCCAGAAGAACATCGATTCCTCGACCTCGCCACTGCATGCGCGGCGGAAATTCTCCGCCACGGCTGCGGCCTTCCAGTACGGACGCGCACGGAACGACGGTGAGCGCAGCAGGCTCTGCAGCACCGCGCGCTGACGGCGGTACCAGCGGAACTCGGGTGTGGTGAAGCCGATCTTCTTGCGGCGCGCCTCGACCTTCGCCGGCAGGACGCCGTGGAGCGCCTGGCGGACGATCGCCCGCGTCCAACCGCTGTGGATGATCGCCCTGCGTGGGAGCGTGAGGATGTAGTCCACGAGCTCCTGGTCGAGATACGGCAAGCGCGCCTCGAGGGAATGGGCCATCGAGGCGCGATCCTCGTAGCGGAGCAGCGGCGGCAGGCTGTACGTGCGGAAGTCCTGGAGCAGGCGGCGCTTGAGGTCGTCGGCCACCCGGTCGTCGTCCGGTGCCTTGCGACCCCGCGTGAATGAGGGCGACAGCATCCCCGCCACATCAACGCGCTGGCCGCGCTCGCGCAGCCGCCTGCGCACCAGCGGGCTGACGATGTCGCGGAGCAGCCATGCCTCGCGAGCAAACTCGGCGTAGCGACGCTCGCGCAGCAGCTGTCGGAGCAGCACGTAGGGGTAGTGGTCGTACCCGGCGAGCAGCTCGTCGCCCGCCTGACCATCGAGGGTCACGGTGACCTGGCGTCGCGCCAGCCGCATCACCATCCACATGGCGAACGGCGCCGACGAGACCATCGGTTCCTCCATGTGCCAGACCCACGCCTCGAGCTCGCGGATGAAGTCCTGGTCGGTCGGCTGGACGGCGCTGTTGTCCGCGCCGGTGGCGTTGAGCACGCTGTCGATGTAGGCGCTCTCGTCGATGCGATCTCCGGGGAACACTGCGGAGAAGGTCTTGAGGCGGTCGCCGAGCGACTCGGTGTCGCGCACGTGATCGCGGAGCTGTTGGGCCATCACCGTGCAGATGGATGACGAGTCGAGGCCGCCGCTCAGACAGATGCCGACGGGAACGTCGGCCACCAGGCGGCGCTGCACGGCACGCTCGAAGACGGCCCGAAATGCTTCAGGGCTGGCATCGCCGTCCTCGGACAGCCGCGGCGTCCAGTACACCGACTCGGAGATCGTGCCACCTTCGATGATCGCGAATGCCGCTGCCGGTACCTGGCGGATGCCGCGGAAGAAGGTTCCGTCGTTGTGGTCGAAGAGACCGAAACGAAGGTACTCGTACATCTGTTGCTCGTCGACCTCGCGAGCGAAGGTCTCGTCCTGCAGGATCGCCTTGATCTCCGACGCGAAGACGACCCGGCCGTGGTGCCGAGCGTAAAAGAGGGGCTTGATCCCGAAGTGGTCGCGCGCGAGCACCATCCTCGGCACCGACGCACGCTCGTCGAGAATCGCGAGCCCCCACATGCCGTTGAAGCGGCGGAAGCAATCGGTCCCCCACTCCGCGAAGGCGTGGAGCACCACCTCGGTGTCGCACGTGGTGTGAAAGGCGTGTCCCGCCGCTTCCAACTCCGTGCGCAGCTCGCGAAAGTTGTAGACCTCGCCGTTGTAGACGATCTGCAACTTGCCGTCGTCCATCGACATCGGCTGGCTGCCGTGCGCGAGGTCGATGATGCTGAGCCGGCGGAATCCGAGCGACGCGACGGCATCCTCGAAATGCCCGTCATCGTCCGGACCTCGATGCCGGAGCGACTCGGTCATCGCCTCGAGCAGGGCCCTGTCGGGTGTCCCCCAGAAGCCCGCTATCCCGCACACGTCAGCGGGTCGCCGGCGTCAGGGGTGGTCGGTGCATGACCATGGCAACGGTACGACACCGATCGAGGTCACGGACGAGACGAAGTGGCTGCGCCGAGGCTGTGCTGCCCGAGGCTAGAAATCCATGTCGTCGTCGTCCATGCCCATGCCACCACCACCGCCGTGGGAGTGGCCACCGCCCGCGGCAGCTTCCTCTCGCTCCGGCGCATCCGCGATCAGCGCGTCGGTGCTGAGCACGATGGTGGCGATCGACGTTGCATGGACCAACGCGGAGACGACGACCTTGGTGGGATCGATAACCCCGCGCTCAATGAGGTCGCCGTAGGTCTCGGTGGTTGCATCGAAGCCGTGGTCGCCCTTGGCCTCCATGACCGCGTTCACGACGACCTGTCCTTCGAGTCCGGCGTTCTTGGCGATGATCCGCAGGGGCTCGCGGAGCGCGCGGGCAACGATGTCCGCGCCCACTCGTGCCGTGCCCTCGAGCTTGAGCGCCTGGACCGCCGGGATCGCGCGCAGCAACGCCACACCGCCTCCGACCACCACGCCTTCCTCGATGGCCGCGCGAGTTGCGGAGAGCGCATCCTCGACGCGGGACTTGCGCTCTTTCATCTCGACCTCGGTGGCCGCACCGACCTTGATCACCGCGATGCCACCGGTCAACCGCGCGAGCCGCTCCTGCAGCTTCTCGCGATCCCAGTCGGAGGTCGTCTCCTCCATCTGCTGGCGGATCTCGGCCGCGCGTGCCTCGATCGCCGCCTTGGCCCCGCCGCCACTCACGATGGTGGTGTCGTCCTTGGTGACCGTGACCCGCGTGGCGGAGCCGAGCTGGTCATCACGCACCGCGTCGAGGCGCAGTCCGGTCTTCTCGCTGATGACCGTCGCGCCGGTGAGCACCGAGATGTCCTGGAGGATGGCGTCGCGACGCTCCCCGAATGCGGGAGCCTTGACCGCGACGGCGGTGAATGTGCCCCGGGCGCGGTTGACGACCAGCGTGGCCAGGGCTTCAGCGGTGACGTCCTCGGCGACGATGAGCAGCGGGCGGCCCGCACGCATCACCAGCTCGAGGCTGGGCAGGAGATCGCTGACCGACGAGATCTTGGCATCTGTGACAAGAACTCGAGCGTCGTTGAGGACCGCCTCCATGCGCTGCGCGTCGGTGACGAGGTACGCGGAGATGTATCCACGATCGAACTGCATGCCTTCGACAACATCGACCTCGGTCTCGATCCCGGTCCCGTCCTCGACCGACACCACACCCTCCTTGCCGACCTTGTCGAAGGCGTCCGCGATCATGGCGCCGATGACGTCGTCGCCGGAGCTGATCGTGGCCACGCGACGGATGTCGTCGCCGCCCTTGACCGGGTGCGAGCGCGCCCGGATCGACTCGACGGCAGCGTCTGACGCCGCCATCATGCCGCGGCGCAGGTCGTTGGGCGCGGCACCCGCCGCGAGGTTCCGCAGTCCCTCGTCGAGCATCGACCGGGCCAGCACCGTGGCTGTGGTGGTGCCGTCACCCGCGATGTCGTTGGTCTTGATCGCCACTTCCTTGAGCAGCTGGGCGCCCATGTTCTCGAAGTGATCCTCGAGTTCGAGCTCACGCGCGATCGTCACCCCGTCATTGCTGATCAGGGGCGGGCCGAACTTCTTGTCCAGCACCACGGCGCGACCGCGTGGTCCGAGCGTTACCGCGACGGTGTCGGCGACGATCGCCGCGCCCCGTGCGAGCGCGGCGCGCGCGGGCGCCTCGAAGCGAAGCTGCTTTGCTGCCATCGCCGCCTACTTGCTGCCGTTCTTCTCGACGACCGCGAGGATGTCCTTCTCTCCGAGGATCAGGTACTCGACGTCGTCGATCTTGACCTCGCTGCCGGCGTACTTCGCGTACATCACGCGGTCGCCAACCTTCACATCGAGCGGGACGCGAACGCCGGTCTGCTCGTTGTAGCGGCCGTTGCCCGCAGCCTCGATGATGCCTTCCTGAGGCTTCTCCTTGATGGTGTCCGGCAGCACGATGCCGCTCTTGGTCATCTCTTCGCGCTCGACCGGTTTGACGACGACACGATCGGCGAGGGGGCGCAGCTTGAGGGACATGGGACCTCCTGGGTTCTTAGCACTCTTGGT
>Ga0070765_100000022_pt1 | contig 125923 bp, 100 predicted proteins | sample HubBroMetageWFT5_FD_71516 | JGI IMG/M metagenome (GOLD analysis project Ga0070765, IMG submission 71516) | Warmed and freeze-thawed soil microbial communities from the Hubbard Brook experimental Forest, New Hampshire - Hubbard Brook CCASE Soil... | ecosystem: Environmental > Terrestrial >...
GCGGCGTTTTTTGCTCCGCTTACGCGGACGGTGCCTAGGAGTGGGGAGCCGCCGCGGATTACTAGTTTATCCATTGGGTTCGGAGTTCGGGGTGACGAATTATTTTAGCGGGGAATTGGGTGGGGGAGGGTAATCGGGAAGGTGCGGGGCCTGGCAGAGAGATCCGCTTCGACAAGGTTCGATTAAGAAGCTACCGTCCAATTGTCGATGGACAAGTTACGCACCCGGCCGAACTTGCGGGTGTTGTTGGTAATCAGCGTCAGGCTGAGGCTGCGTGCATGGGCGGCAATCAGAAGGTCATTGGCTCCGATCATGGCGCCACGAGCCTTGAGGTCGGCACGGATTTTGGCGTAGTGCAAGGATGCTTTGTCGGGAAAATCCAGAACCTCGAGGTAGCGCAGGAGGGCATCGAGCGCCGCTTCGTCCTGCCGCCGCTCGGGAGAGATTTCGACTCCGAACATGAGTTCAGCCTTCGTGATCACGGAGACACACACGTCGCTGACTGGAACCCTCGCGAGCTTCTTCAAAACCGAGTCATGCGAGCGCCGCATGATGTAGGAACATGTGTCGGTATCCAGCATGTAGCGCGGCATCAGGGCTCGCGCTCCTGTGGCGGCAGGTCTTCGACGCCTTCCATGAAAGATGCGGAAGCGACGGGGCCCTCGGCGAGATAGGACGACCAATCTGATGGGCGGGGCGACAGGACTACGTCCTCACCCTCTTTCCGGATGAATACTTCCTGAGTCTTAAATTGAAAGTCCTTCGGCAAACGAACGGCCTGACTCCGATTATTCATGAAGATTTTCGCCTTGCGTCGCATGTTTCAGCCCTCCCATCGGAAGAAAGCCCTGATGGCATATACAAGAGTATATGCCAGGTCGAGAATGTTAGTCCAGCACTAATGGCCGCGGGAGATGGGACACCAGGCTTCGGCCCGAAAACGGGTGCTGGGCTGCACTTCTGGGAGGTTCTGGGCGATCGGGATCATGCTAGTCTGGGCGCAACGTTATTCCTTCCCGAGGTGTTGCCCATGCGAGTTATACGGAATCTGATTGCTCTGTTGGCGGTTGGGTTTTTTTCGCTGGTTTCAGTACACGGCCAGTCTTGCAGTGGCATGAGTCTGGGGCGAGGGGCTGCGCTCAACGGGTTTATTCCTTTTCCTGCGGACAATGCGTGGAACCAGGATATTTCGAGCGCGCCGGTGGATCCGAATTCGAGCGCGATCATTGATTTCATCGGAGCTTCGACGCCGCTGCATCCGGACTTTGGGGCGGGATTGTACGACGGGCAAAGCATCGGCATTCCTTACGTTGTGGTGAGCGGGTCGCCGTTGGTGAATATCGAATATACCGCTTACGGATCGGAGAGCGATCCGGGGCCGATGCCGGTTCCGAGGAATGCTCCGATTGAAGGGTATCCGAATCCGGGGAATGGCGACCGGCACGTGCTGGTGCTGGATCGCGATAATTGCTGGCTTTATGAGTTGTACAGTTCGTATCCGCAGACGAATGGAAGTTGGGATGCGGCGTCGGGCGCGGTGTGGGATCTGCTGAACGACGAGCAGCGGCCTTACACGTGGACTTCGGCGGATGCGGCGGGGCTTTCTGTATTTGCGGGGCTGGCGCGCTACGATGAAGTGGCTAGCGGCGAGATTCAGCATGCGCTGCGGTTCACGCTGCAATCGAGCGCTACGGCATTTACGCCGCCGGCTTCGCACTGGGCGGGGAACTCGACGAACATTTATGCGCCGCCGATGGGGATGCGCATGCGGCTGCAGGCTTCCTATGACATTTCTTCGTTTCCGCCGCAGGCGCAGGTAGTGCTGGCGGCGCTGAAGAAATACGGGATGATCATGGCAGACAACGGGAGTTCGATTTACATCAGCGGCGATCCGGATAATCGTTGGAATAACAACGATCTGGGGACACTGAAGACAGTTCCGGCGTCGGCGTTTGAGGTGCTGCTGATCGATCCGCTGTACACGCCGAATAATGTGCCGACGGGGCCGTTGCCGGTGATTGGGAGTTTTACGGCGAATCCGGCTACGGTATCGGCGGGGCAGCCGGTCACTTTGAATTGGAACGTTACGGGAGCCTCTTACTTTGTGGTGACGCCGCAGGTGGGAGCGGTGCGAGGGAATTCGGTGGTCGCCACTCCTAGTGTTTCGACTACTTACACTTTGTATGGAACGAATGCTTATGGGCGGTCGATGGCCCGGGTGAAGGTTACGGTGCAGTGATGGTTGGGGAGTGAGTTGGGTAGGGAGTGAGAAGACCCCCACCCTTCGACTTCGCTCAGGGCAGGCTTTCTCGCGCAGAGGACGCGCGAGAAATGGGGCACCCGGCGCACGGCTCGCACCAGGATTCGGTTAACTTTCGGTACTAAGGGATTACTTTGAAGATGGTTCCCAGCCCATTGAAGCCATTGTTGTAGCCACCATAGAATGTGGTGCCGTAGATCGCGCCTCCGTTAAGAATGAGGGTTCCCCGGGGCAGGGCACCATCGCTGCGACCGGTGAAGGCATGGAGAGTGGTTTCAGTCCAGGCGCCACCGGACGAAGCGGGCGGTGTGAGGCGGAAGACTGTGCCGCAACCTTGTGCATAGCTCAGGACTGCCCCAGAGCAGGCGCCGAGTCCGCCGCCGGCAGCGGCGGTTCCGTAGAGGTTTCCGGACTTGTCGAGAACGAGTGCAGTCAGCGGGAACGCTCCGTCGGCGAGACCGGTGAAGTTATAAATTGGAATCACGTGCCAGGTATGGTTGCCAGGAGTGGGCAGGGCAAGTTCGAAGATGACTCCGCATCCGACCGGGATTTCGTTGCCGTCCAGGCACTGTTGCCCGGTTCCGCCGTTGCTGGTAGCCGCATAGAGCCTGCCGTTGTGACCCTGGACCACTCCGCCATAAGCAAATGCGGCGGCAAGCTGTGAAGGTATTCTGTAAAGCTCTTCTGTCCAAGCAGCTCCGGCAGTGGCCGGAGGAGTCAACTGGAATACGACGCCGCAGCCCTCGTCCAGTCCGTCCATTGGGCAGTTGTAGAAACCGCCTCCGGAGGTTGTACCCAGGAGAGCGCCTCCTTCGCCGACGATGAGGGGAGCCGTAGGATAGGAACCATCCGCACCGAAGCCAAAATTGTGGATAATACGGTGCCTCCACACGCCGCCTTTTGTAGAAGGAGGCGAGAGTTGGAAGATCGTGCCGCAACTGCCGGGAAAGCCGTAGCACTCGCCGGAGCCGCCGGACTTTGTGGTTCCGTAGAGATTGCCTTGCTTGTCGAACACCAGACTGGCCAAGGGAACGGCGCCATCGCTGGTGCCGCCGGTGAAGTTATAGAGGATGGATTCGGTCCAGGGACCACCGGCGGTGGATGGCGGGGACAGCTCGAAGACGGTACCCCAGGTAGCTGCGCCGCCGCTTGCGGTTGTGCCGTAGAGGTTGCCCTGCTGGTCGAAGATCAAACCTGCCGCGGGGTATTGGCCGTCGTTGGGATGCGATCCGAAACTGTAGAGGACGGTCTCGGTCCAGGAACCGCCTGCTGTAGTTGGAGGGGAAAGGCGGAAGACTCCGCCTACACAGGTGGTGGGTCCCGGACATAATCCGGCGCCCTCTGACCCGGTTCCGTAGAGATTCCCTTCATGATCGGCCACCAAAGAAGAAAGCGGAGTTATGACATCGTTCGCAGGTTGGAAGTTGTAGAGGACGGTCTCGGTTTGCGCGGAGGCGGAGACGGTGGCGAGGCAGAGCAAAGTGGCGAACGCGATGGAGGTCGCGAGGGGGCGGCGGGTGCGCGTACTCCTAAGCTGCGGCATGGATGTATGTTTCCTTGAACGAGAAATCTTGGTGCCAAATGCGATTGACGATCAGACGAGGGAGCGGGAGACGCAGAGCAGCACCTTGGGGAAGGCGGGATGATTATATCTAAAGCACGATCGATGCTGCAATTCGCGGAATCTTGTCGGGGCACCGAGATGGGAGAACTCACAGGCAGCACGGGGCTCGCACCTCAGCGGCTGAAGCCGAATCTGTTTTCGGGCTTTATGGCACGGCTGACGTCGTGCCTTCCCGGTCTTGCTCCACTCGGGTTTTGATTCGCCCCTAGGCAGTCGCGGGCGAGGGCGCCCGCGCCACACGGTCTTATCTTGCTAACGCTATGGCTTGGCGGACGTTCCCGTTTGCTTTCTTCAGGGCGGCTTGGGCTTGGGGGCGGGTAACTCCGGCAGCTAGCATTACCAGGGCTACTGGAGTGCGATTGCCCGAGGCTTCGAGAGTCTGGCGGGCGGATTCGCGGGTGGCTCCGGTGGCTTTTTCGAGGATTCCCAGGGCGCGCTGGATTAGTTTTTCGTTTTTGGGGGCTACGTTGACCATTAAGTTGCCGTAGACGTAGCCGAGGCGAGTCATGGCCGCGGTGGAGATGGTGTTGAGGACCATTTTGTGGGCGGTGCCAGCCTTCATCCGGGATGATCCGGCGAGGACTTCGGGGCCGACCTGGGTGATGATAGCGAAGTGAGCGGCGCTTTCCAGCGGAGAGTTGGGGTTGCAGGTTAAAGCAATCGTGCGTGCGCCGCGCTGCCGGGCTAGTTGGAGTGCGGCTACGGTAAAGGGAGTACGTCCGCTGGAAGCGATGCCGAGGACTACATCCTTCCTGGTGGGTTTGGCGCGGGACATTTCTTTACGGCCTTGTTGGGAGTCGTCTTCGCTGATTTCGGAGGCGCGGGCTAGAGCTTTGGGACCTCCGGCGATGATGAAGTGGACACGATCGGTGTTGAAGGTGGGCAGGCACTCGACGGCGTCGAGGGCGGCGATGCGTCCGCTGGTACCGGCGCCGACATAGATGAGGCGTCCGCCGCGGCGGAGAGCGGCGGTTACTAGACCGATGGCGCGCGCGATCTGCGGCAGGGCGCGGGTTACGGCTGAGGCTACGGTGGCGTCTTCGGTGTTGATCAGGCGGGCGATGTCGAGGGAAGATTTGCAGTCGAGGTCGTCGGCGGCGTGGTTGGGTTGTTCGGTGTGGAGGCGGTGGAGAGTGGACGGGTTCCGTTTCAATTGGAGCCTTTCGGGATTTGAGCCGCTGGCTTATTTTAACTGCTTTGCCTGGGCTGACTGGGGCGCAGTTCCTAAAGCTCGGAAGCGACGTCAAGGGCCGCTTCAAAAGCTAACGTCAAAAGCAAGGTCAAGAACAACGTCAAAAGCAGCGGGCAAGGGTGCCCGCTCCACACAGGCGCGCCTCGCTGCGCTCGGCTGGACCCTTCGGTTTCGCTCAGGGCAGGCTAGCCGAGGCGGCTGTCCCCACATTTGCACTCATGGGGCCTTCATGCGTTTTCCAGGGCTTCGATTACTGCGTCGTGGAATGTGGGGCGGACTTGTTTTATCGCTTGATTGGAATCGTCGGGCCAGGTGCGGTTGGTTAGCAGAGTTATGGAAAGTTGGCGGACGGGGTCGATCCAGAGAGAAGTTCCGGTGTAGCCGAGGTGGCCGTAGGAAGTGGGGCTGAAATATTTTCCGGATTGCGACTGGGAGGAGGGAGTGTCCCAACCGAGGGCGCGGGATGTGTTCGGGGAAGCGGATTCGCGGCGGGTGAATAGGGCGATGGTTTCGGGGCGGAGGATGGAGCGTCCGGTGTTGAGCATTGCGCAGGCGAATTTTGCCAGGTCTTCTGCTGTGGAGAAGAGTCCGGCTTGGGGGGCTACTCCGCCGAGGACGCTGGCGTTTTCGTCGTAGACTTCGCCCTGGATGATTCGATGGCGGAAGGTTTGGTCATCCTGGGTGGGAGGAATCTGCCGGCGGATTTGAGTTGGGGGATTGAATGTGATGTTGGTCATGGCTAGCGGGGCGAAGATTTCTCGCTGACAGAAGCGGTCGAGGGATTCGTCGGCCAGGCGTTCGAGAGCTGTGCCGAGGAGGATGAATCCTATATCGCTGTATGCGGCGCGGGTGCCGGGATTGGCGGCTAGCGGGGTGGTGAAGGCGGCCTGAAGGAGTTGGGGGCGGGTGTGGTGTTTCAGGAATAATTTTTCATAGGCTGGCAGGCCAGAGGAGTGGGCGAGGAGCATGCGGAGGGTCACTTCGCGGCGGCGGGGATCTTTTGTGGCGTCGGAGATGAATTCGGGGACTATGGAGGAGACGGGGGCGTCGAGATCGAGCAGGCCGCGCTGGTAGAGGAGCATTGCCATGGGTGTTGTTGCTACTACTTTTGTCAGGGAGGCTAGATCGAAGAGGGTGGTGGGGGTGACATCGAGGTCAAAATCCCCACCCTCTCGCAGAGAACGCGAGAAGGGTGGGGCACCCGCCGCGATCCGATCCTTACGAACCGGTGCCAGTTCTTCTGGCTGCGATTCGTAGATGAATTTCCCCAGGGCTTTCAGGCCTACCAGGCCTCCGCGGTGTGTTATGGCTACCGAGGCTGCTGGGAAGGCTTTTTGGGCCATGGCTTTTTGCAGGATGGCGAAAGCCGAGGCGAAGACAGTGTCTTGGCGCTCGAAGGCCTCCGGCGGCGATGCGGGATCTGTTGCGGTCATCGAAAGTCCATGATATGGCATAAGGGGTACACCCTTACTTGAGTTTCTTGAGTCATCCTGCCAGGGTTGTGTAGAGTCAGAGCATCCTTCCTACTCGGACAAACTCGCTATTCGGACTTGGGCTGTTGCTGTCGTTCGTTCTCACTGCGGCGATTGCTTCACCCGTACTGGGCCGACCTGTCGGAGGCGATGCCGCTGTCGAAAGCTCCGTGCTGCGCACGGATGGACAGCCCCTTCGGCTTCTCTTAGGGCAAGCGGGCGCGGTTGTCCCCACACATGCACTTGCACTGCCGACGGTGGATGCGGCTATTGAGCAGGCGATTCAGGATGGGCAGATTCCGGGTGCGGTTCTAGTGGTGGGGCATAACGGGACGGTGGTTTACCGGAAGGCTTACGGGTCGCGCGCTTTGGAGCCTCGGCGCGAGTTGATGACTTTGGACACGGTTTTCGATTTGGCTTCGCTGACCAAGGTGATTGCTACTACTACGGCGGTGATGCAGTTGGTGGAGCAGGGCAAGGTGCGGCTGAATGATCCGGTGGCGAAGTATTTGCCGGAGTTTGCGCAGAATGGGAAAGACGATATCACGGTGCGGCAGTTGCTTACGCATTATTCGGGGCTGGAGCCGGATCTGGATTTGAAGACTCCGTGGGACGGGAAGGAGACGGCATACCAGATGGCGTTTGCGGAGACGCCTCAGCAGCCGCCGGGATCGGGATTTGTCTATAGCGACATCAACTTTATTACGCTAGGAGCGTTGGTGGAACGGGTAACGGATGAGACGCTGAATGAGTATGCGGTGCGGCACATTTTTGTGCCGCTGAAGATGATGCATACGCGGTTTGTGCCTCCGACGGATTTGCGGGCGGGTTGGATAGAAAAGATTGCGCCGACGCAGTATGACGAGAATGAGCGGATGCTGCGGGGGGTGGTGCACGATCCCACGGCACGGCGGATGGGCGGCGTGGCGGGGCATGCGGGGCTATTTTCTACTGGGGATGATCTGGCGAAATTTGCCCAGGCTTTGCTGAATGGGGGTGGAGGGATTTTGTCAGCGCTGTCGGTGGAGAAGATGACGCGGCCTGAGCAGCCGCCGTCGGCGCCGGTGCTGCGGGGGTTTGGGTGGGACATTGATTCTCCGTTCTCGTCGAATCGCGGGGATCTATTGCCGGTGGGTGGGTATGGGCATACGGGGTTTACGGGAACTTCGATGTGGATCGATCCGACGACGCAGACTTACATTATTTTGCTGACGAACGCGGTGCATCCGCGAGGGAAGGGAAGCGCGGTTGCTTTGCGCTCGAAGGTGGCTACAGCGGTGGCGGCTGCTTTGCCTTTGACTCCCAGCGAGAAAGAGGCGCTACGGTGGAAGAGCATTACCGGCTACAACGAAGCGCAGAGCGCGGCGCGACGCATGAGTGTGCGCAATGGCAGCGTGAAGAATGGAATTGATGTGCTGGAGGAGCATGGGTTCGACGTGTTGCAGCTGGCTGGACGGGAAGGCAGCGGGCGAGAGCGCCCGCTCCACACGAAGATTGGGGTGGTGACGAATCAGACCGGAGTGGATTTGGACGGGCGGCGGACGATTGATGTGCTGGCTGGGGCTGCGGGAGTTTCGCTGGAGGCGATTTTTAGTCCGGAGCACGGGGTTACGGGGACACTGGACAGTACTGACATTAGTAATTCGAAAGATGCGGCTACCGGGGTTCCGGTTTACAGCGTTTATGGGGGAACGGATGCGGCGCGGAGGCCGGCGGCGGATGTGATGAAGTCGTTGGATGCGGTGGTGATCGATATTCAGGATGCGGGAGTGCGGTTTTATACCTACGAAACTACGCTGGGATATTTTCTGGAGGCTGCCGCTGCAGCGGGGGTTGAAGTAATTGTGCTGGACCGGCCTGATCCGATTACGGGATCGTTTGTGCAGGGTCCGGTGGCGGATGCGGGACTTGAAAGCTTTACGAATTACTGGACCGTTCCGGTGCGGCATGGCATGACTTTGGGTGAGCTGGCGAAGATGTTCAACGCGGAGCGGAATATCAATGCGAAGCTGACGGTCGTTCCGATGGACGGATGGCAACGAGGGGACTGGTTTGACTCTACGGGGCTGGGGTGGGTGAATCCTTCGCCGAATTTGCGGAGCTTGACTGAGGCGGCATTGTATCCGGGAGTGGCTTTGGTTGAAGGGACGAATGTTTCGGTTGGGCGCGGAACGGATACTCCGTTTGAAGTAGTGGGTGCTCCCTGGATGAAGAGCCGGGAGCTTGCGGGCTATTTGAACGAGCGCGGGATCGCGGGCGTGCGGTTTGTGCCGGTAACTTTTACGCCGACGGCTTCGGTTTACAACGGGCAGAAGTGTGAGGGTGTGAATGTTGTGCTGACCGAGCGAAATGCTTTGGACGCGCCGGAGCTGGGAATTGAGTTGGCGGGAGCTCTGAAGAAGTTGTATCCGACGGATTTCAAGATGGGGAGGATGGCGGAGTTGCTGGTGAATCAGGCGGCTTTTGACGGGCTCGTGGCGGGGATTGATCCGCGACGGATTGCGCAGGATTGGCAGGAGGAGTTGGAGAAATTTGAAGTGGTGCGGCGGAAATACTTGATCTACAAGTGATCGGCAATGGAAGATGTGAGGGGCAGGTACACGAATGAAGTCTAGGGTTGGAATGGGCGCGCTGCTAATGACATGGGTGGTCATCTTGCCGGTGTTCGCAAGCTTGCAGCAGAGAACTTCGACTGCACCGGGGCAGCAAGCCGCACAGGAAGCGGTGGCAGAGCCTTCCACCGAGGCCATCCTATACAAGAACACGAAGTATGGTTTCACGTTTGCCCTGCCGAAAGAGTGGAAGGGCTACTCGATCGTCACAGATGAATGGGAAGCCAGCGACACGCAAAAGGGTGGGGTTGAGCGCGGGCCGATGATCCGCATCAGACATCCGGACTGGACTAAGGAGAATCCGCGGCAAGACATTCCTATCATGGTGTACACGGTGGCGCAGTGGACGTCGGTTGAGCAGGGCGACTTTTATGTTGGTGGAGCGGCGATTGGCGCCGGAGAACTGGGGCGCAACCGTAAATACGTATTTGCGCTTCCGCCTCGCTACAGCAATGCTGATGTTGCCGGGGTGAAAGAAGTCGACGAGATTTTTCGGCATAGCCCGCTTCGGCCAATCTGGTCGAAGTAACCGGGTTTCGACTTCTCCGGTCGGGGTTTCTCGGGGACGCCGGGCCCTTCCAGAACTGATTCATGAGAGCGGTGCGACTGTCTTGGATAACCCCGCAGGGAAAAGGCCGCATCCTAGCGGCTGAGCGTGATATTCTCGGGCTGAATTGCTGATTTTGGAGGTCTGTGATGCGCGGTGCGTGGGTTTTCTTGCTGCTAACGGGGATGGCATTGGGACAAACGGCGGACACGCCGGCGACCGAGAATGCGGGAGCGATGGCGAGTCCCACGCCGGCTGCCGATCCGAATGTGGTTACGATTCCGGCGGGGACCAAGATTCCACTGGCGCTGAAGCAGGCGATCTCGACCAAGAATGCGCGCGAGGGGGATGCGGTTTATGCGGAGACGGCGTTTCCTTATGTTGTGGACAACCGGGTGATCGTGCCGGCTGGGTCTTATATTCAGGGGAAGATTTCGCACGTGGAGCGAGGCGGACGATTGAAGGGGCGGGCGGAAATCCTGATGCATTTTACTTCGATGATTTATCCCAGCGGCTATACCGTGATGCTGCCGGGGTCGGTGGAGAACACGCCCGGAGCGGATAGCAATTCGGTGAAGGATCAGGAAGGGACGATTCAGCAGGACAGCGACACGGGCAAGAAGGTTGAGGATGCGGCGCGAGGCGGCGCTTACGGAGGCGCGGTGGGCGGAATTGGGGGAGGATTGGCCACTGGAGGGCTGAATGGAGCGCGGATTGGAGCCGGGGCGGGTGCGGCGGCAGGCATTGGATGGGCGCTGCTGAAGCGCGGGAGCGATGTGAAGCTGGATGTGGGAACGTCGATCGAGATGGAGATTCAGCGGGCGATCGCGGTAGATGCCAGCCGGATTGCGGTGGCTAAGGCCGGGCCTTAGGGCGGCTTTCGGCGAGAACGTGAAACGAGGTCAAAACCCGCAGGTCGATGCGCTGGTCGCCGCATCCGATTGATCGTGATCGAAGGGTCTCCAGGCGCATACGTGCGGCCGACTTGCTTAAAGTTTTCCGCTCTCATCCTGTTACTGGCAATTCTGCGGATGACATGCCTTCCGATGCGCAGCGCCAGCGTGTCATTTTTCCATCGTGGGTGGACTTCGGCCGCCCCATCTTGGAATTCCATCACTAAGCGCTGCTTTGAGGACCGCAGGGGCTGAAGCGCAGGTCCGCTTCGGCTTCGCTCAGGGCAGGCTTGGGCTTTGCGCAGGATGACACACGGTTCCCTGGGGCTGCGGAGCTTAGGCTTTGGCGCCGGCGGAGTAGATGAAGGGAGTCTGGGAGTTGATCTCGCGGCGGACGTATTCGAAGATTTCGTCAGGCATTTTCAAAAAGACCTCGACGACCTCAGGATCGAACTGGCGTCCGGACCAGGCCTGAATCTCCTTGCGAGCTTCCGCGAGAGATCTGGCGGCACGATACGGGCGGTCGGAGATGATGGCATCAAGGGTATCGGCAACGGAAAAGATACGTGCGCCCAGGGGAATTTCAGTGCCCTTGAGACGGCGGGGATAGCCGGAGCCGTCGAAGTGTTCCTGATGGGAATAGACAATATCGCAAGCCTGGGCGAGGAAGGGGATCTTCTTGAGCATCTGATAGCCGTGATAGCAATGCTCGCGCATTATCTCTCTTTCTTTGTCGTCCAGCTTTCCGGGCTTGAGGAGAATGCGATCGGGGACGGCGATCTTGCCGATGTCGTGAAGGAACGCGCCGCGGGCGATCACGTCGATCTGCTCTTTCGGCAACCCCATTTCTTTCGCGATTGCCATGGTGAAAGCGGTGACGCGCCTGGAGTGCCCCTGGGTCTCAGCGTCTTTGAAGTCGAGGGCGTCACCCAAAGCCTCCAGGGTGATGTCGTAGGAGCGCTCCAGGTTTCTAAGGGCCTCTTGCAGTTGGTCGGTGCGGGCTTTCACCAGAGATTCCAGATTGGTTTGATAGTTGCGGTTTTCGGCTTTGAGGCGGCGATGTTCCAGAGCCCGGCCCACGGTGTTGAGCAACTGTTCGCGCTCGAAGGGCTTGAGCAGGTAGTCGTGGGCGCCGTTGCGGATGGCGGCGAGGGCGACGGAGATGTCATGGACGGCGGTGACCATCACGACCGGCATGTCGGGAAACTTTTCCTTCGTGCGTTCGAGCAGGCCAATCCCGTCGAGGTCGGCCATCATCAGGTCGGAAAGCATGAGCTCGAATTCCTCGCCGGAATTGAGCAGGGCGAGGGCTTCCATGCCGGAACTGGCTTGCTTCCAGCTATAACCGGCGGCAGCGAGGATGGCGCAGACGATCTCACGAATTGCCTCTTCATCGTCAACTACGAGAATGCGGTCAGCCATAACCCGGAGATAACCCTCAGTGAGTATACTCTCGGCAATTCCAGCCCCATCGGCTAGGTGCCGAAAGTAACATCAGGGGCCGGAAAACGCATGGCTAAAGGGCCGAGCCATGATATTCAAAAGCAGGGCACTGTTACGTCCGGAGTACTGCCTGAAATTAAGATGAACGCTTCCTTCTGGTCCATTTGGAACACCGCACAGCCGGCGCTTGCCGGGCTGAAGGCCGGGGAGTGGGCGCTGCTGCTGGTATTGGGCGCGTCGCTGCTGGTGCTGTCGGCGCTGCGGGAGCGGTATCTTCTAATTTGGGTGGCGGGTTGGGGGCTGCTGGTGAGTTCACGGCTGGCCGGCGTACACGGGGCCGCGATGCGGATTCCGGAGCGCTATGTTCCCGCGGTTGAGCAAGCGGCGTTCGTGCTGGCGATGGGATTGTTTGCGGGCGCGGTGCTGGTTTACATCCGGGAGCGGAATTTGCTGGCCCCGCTGGCTGCGATCACGTTCAGCGTGGGAGGGTTTGCCGTGGCCCGGGTGGTGCTGTGGCCGGATTCGCTGCCGTTGCGCGTCGCACTGGAAGTTGCCTACCGAATCATTTTACTGGCCGCTGTGATTGCGTTGCTGCGCGCCCGCCGTGGACGCTGGGAACTGGGAGCGTGGCTGCTGGCGACGTGCCTGCTGGTGCAGCACTTGAGTTGGACGCCTTTCACCAGCCAGATTCCGGCGGCAGGGATTATTGCGCCAGATGTGTTGCTGGGACTGAGCATGCTGCTGATTGTGTTTGGGGAAGCACGCGCACGGGGGCGGCGATTGAAGGTGCTGCGGGCGTTGACCGAGAGTATTGTGCTGGCGCAACAGCAGGGCGGCATGATGGAAGACGCGCTGGCAGAATTGCAGCGGCTGACCAAGAGCAAAGCGGCATGGTTCCGGCTGATTGAGGGCGGACACCTGGTGGCGACGCATGCGGTGGGGGTCTCGGCGGACTTTTTGCGCGAGGCCGGCTTTGCGCAGTTGACGGAGAGTGTGACGCAGACGCTGGAGCGGGGCAAGCCGGTGATGGCGGATCGAGCTGGAGCGAGTCCGGAAGATGCGGGACTGCTGAAATCGGAAAAGCTGCGATATGTGGTGATGGTGCCGGTGCTGGGGAAGAAGTCGCCAATCGGACTGCTGGTTCTGGGGATTGCGGGAGCGAGAAAGCTGACTCCCGAGGAACTGGAGTTTCTGGAAACTTGCGGGCGGCAGTTGGGGATCGCGATCGAAAACTTCCGCCTGCTGGAGCAGGCACTGCGATCGCAACGGCAGTGGAGAAATACGTTTGACTCGGTGCACGACATCATCCTCGCGCACGATGCGGAGTTCCGCATCATCAAGGCCAACCAGATTCTGCTGGAGCAGATAGAACTGGCGTCGGCGGACGTAATTGGCAGCACCTGCGAATCGGTATTGCCGCATGGGCTGGGCGAGTGGACGGGATGTCCTTACTGCGCGCGGGGGGACGAGGAGATCAGCGAAGGAGCGGACCCATGCTTCGGGGGATTCTCGATGGTTTCGAGTTCCTCGTATGCGGAGCAGGGGAGCAAGCAGAAGGGGACGATCCACATTGTCCGCGACATCACGGAGCGGCGGTCGGCGGAAGAGAAGTACCGCCTGCTGTTCGAGCAGGTGCAGGAAGGCGTGTATGTGGCCACGCCCAGCGGGCGTTTGCTGGACTGCAACGATGCGTTTGTCCACATGCTGGGGTATGAAAAGCGGGAAGAGTTGCTGACCCTGAACCTGGACGAGGACATTCGGGTGGATGCAGGGCAGAGGGAAGCGTTCCGCAGGGATATCGAGCAGCAGAATTACGTGCGCAACTTTGAAGTGACGATGCGACGCAAGAATGGAACCCTGTTGCTGGCGGCCGAGAGCAGCTTTGCCACGCGCGACGCGGCGGGCAAGGTGGAGCGCTATCAGGGCTTTGTTCTGGATGTGACGGAAAAGCGGCGCGCGGAAGACGAGATGCGGCGCCGCAACCGCGAACTGAATGCACTGAACGCGATGGCGGTGGTGGCAACGCAGTCGTTCGATCTGGATGAAATTCTGAACCTGACGCTGCGGCAGGTAGTTTCGTTGTTTGGGGCGGAGAGCGGAGCGGTGTATCTTTCGGATTCGGACGCGCCGACCTACCGGCGCCGGGCGGCGTGGGGGCCAAGCAGCCGGGACAAGTCGCGGCCTGCGGAAATCAGTTTTGCCGAGGGCTTTGGAGACCTGGTGATGCGGTCGCGGGCCGAAGTGATCACGGCAGAGTATCTGCCGCACCTCGCCGGAGCGGTGGCGGAGTTCATCCGTTCCGACAGCGACGGGTCATGGATCTGGGTGCTGTTCTGGGGCAAAGACAGTCCGATCGGCATGATGGGACTGCGCAGCCACGCGGAGTACGAATATTCCAGCGGGGAAGAAAACCTGATGGTTGCGATCAGCCGGCAGTTGGCCACGACCATCGAGAAGGTTCGGCTGTACGAAGAGACTTGCAAGGCTTATGAAGATCTGCGGCGCACGCAGGAACAACTTTTGCAGAGCGAGAAGATGTCGGCGGTGGGGCAGTTGATTGCGGGCGTGGCGCACGAACTGAACAATCCGCTGACCGCGATTCTGGGTTATGCACAGTTGCTGGAAAGCGAAGGCTTGAACGATCGCGCGCAGGACTATGTAGGAAAGATGTTCAAACAGGCGCAGCGCACGCACCGGGTGGTGCAGAACCTGCTTTCGTTCGCGCGGCAGAGGAAGCCGGAGCGGTCGGAGGTGGACGTACGCAAGGTGCTGGAGGAAACTCTGACGCTGCGCGACTACGATCTCAAAGTGAATAATATTGTCGTGGAAAAGGATCTGGGAGCGGAAGCGGCGCTGGTGGTGGCCGATCCGCACCAGATCGAACAGGTATTTCTGAACATCATCAACAACGCTGTCGATGCGGTGCTGGAGACGAGACGGTCGGGAAAACTGAAGATCCGGGTTTATTGCGAGAAGGGGGACGTGTGCGCGCAGTTTGCCGATGACGGGCCAGGGATCAAGGATCCCAAGAGAATTTTCGATCCTTTCTACACCACGAAAAATGTGGGAAAGGGAACGGGGCTGGGATTGAGCATCTGCTACGGGATTGTGAAGGAGCACGGTGGTGACATCACGGCGCACAACGCTGCCGAGGGCGGAGCGGTAATCGAAGTGCGGTTGCCGATGGCAGTCGCGGCCGGGGCCGAAGTGGAAGCGGGCCCGGTGTCTGCAACCAAGCGCGAAGGGGCCATCCAAGGCAGAGTGCTGCTGGTGGAAGAAGAAGAAGCGGTGCTGGAGTTCGAGCGCGACGTGCTGACCGGCGCCGGGGCCGTCGTGGTGACCGCCACGCGGAGCGAAGACGTGAAGACGCGTTTGCTCTCCGAGCCCTTCGACGCGGTGATTATGAGCGGCAAAATGCCGGCGGACTGGAATGCGAAAGACGCCTATCTCTGGCTGAAACAGCACTGTGCCAACATGGAGAATCACGTGCTGTTTACCTTCTCCAATGGCGTGGAGCAGGGCAATGAGCGGGCGTTCCTGCAGGAAAATAACGTACCCTACCTGGTGAAACCCTTCGAAGTGGCGGAACTGATTTCGCAAGCCCGACGGCTGCTGCACAAGGCAAAAGCGGCGGCGGCTTCGGCGAGCTAGAAGTCTTCCCTGAGTGCGCACGACTCTGCAGCTCTATTCAATCTTCTCGATGTTCAGCAGTTCTTAGGAATCCATCACAATTGCGTGCGCAGGCTCTTCACCAACCGACGGAGAGCTTTTTCATTGCGCTTATACCAGCGCCACTGGCCCTGCTTCACGGCATCGACCAGGCCTGCTTTGGTCAGTATGGCCATGTGATGCGAGATGGTTGGCTGAGAGAGATGCACGCGCTCTTCGATGTCACCGGCGCAGAGGCCGTTCCTTCCCATGGCTAACGCGCTGGTGGAACCTGGGCCGCGCGATTTGAGGGCACGGAGGATGTGGCGCCGTGTAGGGTCGGCAATTGCGTTGAGCGTGTGGTCGAGAGAGGGGGGTGTCGTGGTCATGGGATGGATTAGGAATAGCCGTTAAATTGACGGTTGTCAATATGCTGCCGATACAGCGCCGGCAACACCAGTCAAGCTGCGCTCGACGGACAGCCCTTTCGGCTTCGCTCAGTACAGGCGAGAGCGGCTGTCCCACATGGCCCTTGCCTCGTCACGGGCGCTGGCGGGTGGCTCGGAGCCACTCGATGCGGGTGAATTCAAGGTAACGCACGTCATTCTCCGGCAGGGAACACTTTGACTGGTCGAGTTGCGGGGCCAGAGTTCCGCCGCGGATCCAATACCCGGCTTCGTCCTGCTTGAGGATGGTTGAGTCGAGCGGGTCCATGCCATGCAGTTTGAAGATGACACGGCGGTTCAACAGAGGGTCAAGCTTCATAGGGCGGTTCGTTTCTTGATTTCTACTTCTTGATTTCTACTTTTTCAGGATCGGGTTATATCCGTCGTTGATGAGCCGGGTGCGCATGGCTTCGGCGTCTTTGATATCGGTGAAGGGACCGACCTGCACGCGAAACAGCTTGTCGGTGGCGGAATTGGTGGCGACGAAGGCGGGGTATTGTTTCTTCTTGAGAGCGTCGACCAGGGAGTCGGCGTCCTCCTGCTTGCTGACGGCGGCGACCTGCACGAAGTAGCCCGCGGTGGGAAGCGTTGCCATGGGGTCGGGAGGGTTGGCCGTCTGCGACGACGGTTGCCCCTGGCTCGTGGGGGCTCCGGGGGAAGATGCCGCGGTTGACGACGCCCCGGGTGACGATGCGGGTGCCTGAGTCGCAGTTGCGGGGGAAGCTGCATCGGCGGCGGCGGGCGTCAGTTGCGGGTTGGCATCTTTCTGCTCGACCGCCTTGTAGAAGGTCATGGGCGGAGCGGGTTGAGGAGATGCCGAGCCAGCGGGCTTGGTGCCGTTCGATGCGGTTTGCAGTGGAGGCGCCGGGCTGGCGAGGGCGAGTCCGGCATCTGACTTGCGGCCGAGAGTGTAGCCGAGCGCGAAGAAAACGGCGCAGACCATCACCAGGCCGAAAAAGAGGCCCAGCAGTTTCGCAGTGCCTAACGTGATTTCGGTGTCTTGTGGGGAATCCATAGCAGCTATGTACCTCAGGGGCTAAAGCCCACATTCATCGCAAGTATTTATCGCAGCGCCGGAAGCGCTGCGCCACCCAAACTCCTGCGGCGCACCGAAACCCGGCGCCGCCAGGATCCTGCCACGCCAGAAAATCCTGCACTCCAGAAATCTTGCGACACGCAACTCTTTTATGCGGACTTCGCTGCCGGGGCTTTGTCGTCGTCCTTGCCCAGCAGCTTTTGCAGGCCCGAGAAAAAGTCCACAGGGACGGGGAAGATCACCGTCGTATTTTTCTCGACGCCGATTTCGGTCAGAGTTTGCAGGTAGCGGAGCTGGACGCTGACCGGTTCGGTGGCCAGCAGATGGGCGGCATCCACCAGGCGCTGCGCGGCAGAGAACTCGCCCTCGGCATGAATGATCTTGGAACGCTTTTCGCGCTCGGCCTCGGCTTGCTTGGCCATGGCGCGCAGCATGGATTCCGGCATGTCGACCTGCTTCACCTCGACGTTGGTAACTTTCACGCCCCAGGGGGAGGTGTGCTGGTCGAGGATGCTTTGCAGGCGCAGGTTGATCTTTTCCCGGTGGGCGAGAAGCTCGTCAAGTTCCTGCTCGCCGAGCACGGAGCGCAACGTGGTCTGGGCGAATTGCGAAGTCTGGTAGACATAGTTGGAAACTTCATTTACGGCCTTGTTGGGATCGATTACACGCAGGAAGATGACGGCGTTCACTTTCAGCGTAACGTTGTCGCGGGTGATGATGTCTTGAGGCGGAACTTCGAGAGCTTCCTGGCGAAGCGACACCCGCACCATGCGGTCGAGTGGGACAAACACCAGCGCGATGCCGGGACCCTTGGCAGTAGTCAGCAGGCGGCCCAGCCGAAAGATGACACCGCGTTCATACTCGGCGAGGATCTTGATTGAGCTCAGGACATACAGGGCGACGATGACAGCGGCAATGCCAAAGAATCCAAGTCCAAAAACTTCCATTTGTACCTCCACGCCTGGAGCAGGGACAACACTCCTACCGCGGATTGTAACGCAGGGAACAGCGATGGGCGTGGAATTCGGATGTGGGCGGTTGCTTGCGCTGGTGCGCGAACGCCGATTTATCGGAGAATCGCCGCTGCGGGCGCGGGTTGCATTGCGGCCAGCGGATCGACCTGAAGCAGGAGTCCGTCGATGCGGCGCACGATTACCGACTGGCCGGCAGACAAGTCCGAGGAAGAGACGGCGTCCCAGAGCTCGCCGTGGACGAAGATCTTTCCCCGCGGGGTAAGCGCAGTTTGGGCGATTCCGGTTTCGCCGATCAAGCCTTGAGCGCCGGAGACCATTTTATTGCGGCGAGCTTTGAGAGCGATGCTCATCAGGAACGCCGTGATTACGCCGAGCGGAATGCTGACTGCGAGCGCGGTGAGCAGGTGGACGCGCATTTCTGGAATGGGGGAATCGACCAGGAGCAATCCGCCGAGCGTAAGAAGCGTGATGCCGCCGACGGTGAGCACGCCGTGACTGGCGAACTTAGCTTCGGCGGCGAAAAGCGCGAATGCTGCCAGAATGAGGCCCAGCGCCGCGAAGCGCGTGGGCAGCAGGTTGAGAGCAAAGGCTGCGATCAGGATGAAGACGACGCCTACGGTTCCGGGAACGACGGCGCCGGGATGATTGAATTCGGCATAGAGCGCGAGGGCGCCGATGGCGAGCAGAATGAAGGCCATGTTCGGGTCCATCAGATAGCCGAGGATTTGTTCCTTGAGGGTCATGCCGAAAGGCGCGATCGGCTGGCCTGAGAGTTTGAGAGAAACGTCCTGGCCGTTGAAGCGTTTGACGCTCTTGCTGTCGATCTGGCGGAAAAGATCGTCTTCGCTGGAGGCTACGTAGTCGATCAAGTGCTGCGCCAGGGATTCCTGCTCGGTAAAGGATTTAGATTCGCGGACCGCGCTTTCGGCGACCGTAACGTTGCGTCCGCGGCGGGAAGTCACAGACCGCATCAGGGCGGCGGCATCGTTCTCGATCTTCTGCTTCATCTCGTCATCGGGCTTGACCGAGGTTGGACCAAACAGCAGCACAGGATGTGCCGCACCTGCGTTGGTTCCGGGAGCCATGGCGGCAACGTCGGCCGCTTCGAGGATGAAGATTCCGGCCGAACCGGCGCGGCTGCCGCTGGGAGCTACGTAGACGATTACCGGAACCTGCGAATTCGTGATCTTCTCGATGATGTGGCGAGTGGATTCGACCAGGCCTCCGGGTGTATTAATCTCGATCAATACGGCTTGATCGTTGCGGCGCTGCGCCTCGTCGATGGCGCGGGCAATGTATTCCTCAGTGATGGGCTGAATGGTGTCGTTGACCACGACCTTCAGGATTTCGGCAGAGGAGATGGAGCTGAGAACGAGAGCCGCCACGAGGCCAAGGAGAATCCGCGAAATTAGAGGGCTCTTCATGAGTTGCCGGTTGCCTGCATGAGTATTGTTACTCTTATTCGTGCATCGCGGCAGAGATTTCTTGTTTAGCCTCGCGGACACTGGAATTCCCCGGCTGCACGCCGCTCCAGCCGGGAAGATTAGTGCTGCCGGTGATGAGTCGAGCGCCACGTTCGTAGGTCACATACGACCACGCCCACTGGATAAAGACGAGCAGGCGGTTGCGGAATCCGATCAGGAAAAGAATGTGGACGAATAACCATGCCAACCATGCAATGAATCCGGAGATATGAATCTTGCCGAACTGGGCGACTGCGGCGGCGCGGCCGATGGTGGCGAGGCTGCCTTTGTCGTGGTAGTGAAATGCTGGACGAGGGTCAGAACGACGGTCAGAGCGAAAGTCAGACCTCCCGCCCTCCCGCACAGAACGCGGGGAGGACGGGGCGCCCGATTTCAGTTCTGCGGCAATTCGTTTGGCTACGAAGCGGCCTTCTTGAATCGCTACGGGTGCCACTCCAGGAAGCATCTTGCCCGCTGCGTCATTCAGGGCGGCGAGGTCTCCGATGACGAAGACTTCAGGGTGATTCGGAAGGCTGAGATCAGGATTCACCGGCACGCGTCCGGCGCGATCGACGGGCACGCCAAGCTTCTTGCCCAGCGGCGACGCAGCTACGCCCGCGGCCCAGAGGATGACGGCTGCATTCATCTGCGCCTCGCCCATATAAATGATGCCGAGCTCAATCTTCGTCACCATGGTCGAAGTTAGCACGTCCACGCCCAGGCGCTGCAGTTGCTGCAGAGCGCTGCGGGAGAGATCTGCAGGATAGGATGGGAGAACATGCTGGCCCGCTTCGATGAGATGGATGCGAGCGCGGCGCGGATCAATGGCGCGGAAATCCTGGGCGAGCGCGTGACGGCAGATTTCGGCGAGGGTTCCGGCGAGTTCCACTCCGGTGGGGCCTGCGCCGACCACCACGAAGTTTAAGGGGTCGGAGCTCTCGCCGGCGGAGGCCTGGAGTTCGGCGAGTTCGAAGGCCAGCAGAACCCGGCGGCGAATTTCGAGCGCGTCTTCGATGGTCTTGAGGCCGGGCGCGAGAGTTTCCCATTCGTCGTGGCCGAAATAGGCGTGGCTTGCGCCGGCAGCGACGATGAGGCAATCGTAGGGGACTTCCTGGCCTTCGCTCTCCACGTCGTTCCGTACAGCATTTTGTACTGCGATTTGCACCACGCGGCGCTCCAGGTCGAAGCCCGTGACCTCGGCCATGAGCACCTCGACATTTTTATGTCGGCGCAGGATGGACCGGATCGGGGCAGCGATCTCGCCGGGCGAAAGACCGGCGGTAGCTACCTGATAGAGCAGCGGTTGGAAGGTGTGATAATTTTTTTGGTCGATGACGGTGATGCTCACCGATGCGCCGGCCAGCGTCTGGGCTGCCGCCAGGCCGCCGAAGCCCGCTCCCACGATCACTACTCGATATCCCGCTTGATGCCTGGCCTTGCCGTCCATAGTCCTACTCTATAAGATTCAGCGCGATGGCAATCGGCTCTAGAAGTTCGACCACGGACTCGAATCCGGCGTGGGTGCGGTGGCTCGTCCCATCGGTGGGGGACTTGATTTTCGTGGCGCTGCTGGGGCTGTTGGGGTTCACAACTTTGTCGGCGAGATTGCTGGGCGATGGCGGAATCGGCTGGCACATTCGCACCGGGCAGCTAATTCTGGCAACCCATGCGATTCCCCGCGTCGATTTGTTTTCCTCGATGCCGGCGGGCAGTCCCTGGTTTGCCTGGGAATGGCTGTACGACGCGCTGGTCGGCTGGTTGGAGAGCGCGGCCGGGTTGAACGGCGTGGTGCTGTTCACGGCCTTAATGATCGCCGGGCTGTTCGCCTGGATGTTCCGGCTGCTGCTGCGGCGCGGCACGAATGTTTTTGTGGCATTAGTGCTGGTGTTGCTGGCGGCGTCGGCGGCGATGATTCACTTTCTGGCGCGGCCGCATGTGGTGAGCTGGTTGTTCACGGTGGCATGGTTTGGGATTCTGCATTCGTGGGAGAAAAGTTCTCGCGACCTCGATTCGGATTCTCGCTCCACTTCCGATTCCGGTTTCTATTCCAAACCCCGGCGCAGTTGGCCGCTGTGGTTGCTGCCGCTTCTGATGGTGGTTTGGGTGAACGTGCATGGCGGGTTTCTGCTTGGCCTTGCGCTGCTGGCGATTTACTGGTGCAGCGCGGCGTGGAGGTGGTGGAGGCTGAAAGGAGAGCGGCCCGATCAGGCCTTCCAGAAGGTGCGGGCGGGCTGGCGCCTCCGGGCTCTGACCTGGGCTGGCCTCCTGAGCGCGGCGGCGACCTTGGTGAATCCTTACGGGTATCGGCTGCACGTTCATATCTACCGCTATCTTTCGAGCCGTTTTCTGATGGATCACATTGACGAGTTTCAATCTCCGAATTTTCACTATGTGGCACAAAAGTGTTTTGCGGGATTGTTGCTGCTGACGCTGGTGGCGTTGGCGGCGAAAAGGCGCGAGGCCGGCACCAGCGAAGCGCTGGTAGTGTTGTTTGCCGTGTATTCGGGGCTGTACGCGTCGCGGAACATTCCCGTCTCGTCGCTGTTGTTGATTCTGGTGATTGGGCCGTGGTTGTCGGAAGCGATGGCGAGGCTTGCCAAGACACGGCGAGGGCTGGCGTCCACCGGGTTTCTCAGGCGGATGGAGGCGGTCGAGTTGAGCCTGGGGGGCCATCTTTGGCCCATCGCGGCAATCGTGCTGGCCTGCTGGATTGCGGCGCACGGCGGCACGCTCGGCTCCAAGCCGCTGATGGACGCGCACTTCGACCGCAAGCGCTTCCCCGTGGCCGCGGTGAATTATCTCGAGATCCACGATGTGCCCGGACCGCTGCTCAGCCCTGATTCCTGGGGTGGCTATTTGATCTACCGGCTTTATCCGCGGGTGCGAGTGGTGGTGGATGACCGGCACGATTTCTACGGGGTGGATTTCCTGAAGTCCTACTTGAAGATGGTGAACCTGGAGCCAGGCTGGGGAGATTTTCTTCAGCAGCACGAAGTTCACTGCATTGTCGTGCCCAAGCAGTCGGCGCTCGCCAACATTCTTGCGGAAACCCGCGGCTGGCAGGCCATTTACACTGACCAGGTGGCGGTCGCTTTCGTGCGGAATCCGGCGAGCGGCAAATAGCTTCCCGCAAATCGCACAGATACCTCCGTCAGCCTTTCCCATTGACAGCAACCGAGATTCCGCGATATGTTTCAGCGGCACGGTAACTACTACCGTGCCTCGTTGATCCCCCGAATGCCCCCGCCATTCGGGAAAGAACCGTGTGCAAGCCATTCTCCGCAGGTTAAGGACAAATCCCGATGAGTCGAATTCTGTTTCTATCTTGTGGTTGCCGTGGAAGTTTTCTGTTTGCCTGCTGGGCCGTGTTGAGCATCTGCATGGCGCCGGCGGTTGGCGTGTATGCGCAGGATGCCCAGGCGGTCACGCTGACGCAGATCAGCACTGATCCATTTACCGTGCCCCCGGGCCAGCACGCTACCGAGGTTGAGCCGCATATGCTGGCCAATGGCTCCACGCTGGTGTCGGCGTTTCAGACCGGACGGATTGCCCCCGGCGGCGCGACCGCGATCGGATGGGCAACCTCAACCGACGGCGGCAGCACATGGACCCATGGATTCCTACCCGGCTTGACCGTGGGAAATGGCAGCGGTCCCTACAGCGCAGCCAGCGATCCTGCCGTGGCGTATGACGCCAAGCATGGTGTCTGGATGATCGCGTCCTTGCCCATCTCGAACACGACCACGACGGTCGCGGTGGTGGTGAGCCGGTCGACCGACGGAGGGTTCACCTGGGGTGACCCGGTGAACGTCGGTCCCAAGGTCGACAGCTCCGACAAGAACTGGATTGTGTGCGATAGCACGTCCACCAGCCCGTTTTATGGCAATTGCTATGTCGAATGGGACAATCCCGACACCGGGGATGGAATTCTGATGAGCACATCGAGCGACGGCGGCATGACGTGGGGGCCCGCGACCGCCACCGCGAGTCATGCCTCCGGAATTGGCGGGCAACCGCTGGTGCAGCCGAATGGCACAGTCGTAGTGCCGATTGAAACCAACGTCATGTCTGCCTTTACGTCGAGCAACGGCGGCGCAAGCTGGTCAGCGCCGGTAACCATTTCGAACATTCAGACTCACCTCGATGCGGGAGGGATTCGCAGTGGACCGCTGCCCTCGGCCGCGGTGGACGGAGCAGGCACGGTCTGGGTGGTCTGGGAGGATTGCCGCTTCCGCACGGCGTGCTCAACCAATGATCTGGTCTACAGCACTTCCGCGAACGGAGTGCAGTGGTCCGCGGTCACGCGCATTCCGATCGATGCAACCACCAGCACGGTGGATCACTTCATCCCGGGAATTGGGATCGATCCGGCGACCTCGGGCGCCAGCGCTCACGTTGCGATTCATTATTACTTCTACACCCAGAGCAGTTGCACCACCTCGACCTGCCGGCTTGAAGTGGGCTACGTTTCATCCCACAATGGCGGAACAACCTGGAACGCTCCCATGAAGCTGGCGGGACCGATGCATCTCTCGTGGCTGCCCAATTCGCAGAACGGCCTGATGGTTGGCGACTACATTGCCACGGCCTTCGTCAACGGTGTGCCCCATGGAGTGTTCGCCGTCGCCGCCGCGAAGTCGGGAACAACCTACAACGAGGCAATGTTTACCGCGCTGGGTTTGAGGGTGCCCGAGGCCGGTCCGCAGCTTTCTTCGGCAGGCGACAAGCCGTTGCACAAACTCTCCGACCCAATTGAGAAGGAGAGTCCAGAGAAAGGCGTGATCCCGCCTGCCAAGCGCGCGGCCAAGAAGAGCGCGAAGTAGGGCAGTGGTGCAGTTTGAAAACCTTGTCCTTTCGTAGCGCGGTTTTATCGCGCGAGGAATCTTCTTTTTGCCCCGCCAAAGCAGATTCCTCACCGGCAAAGAACGCCGATTCGGAATGACAAAGTGTTCGGGATGACAAAATAGAATGTTGTTCAAACTGCACCACTACCCGAAGTAAGCCGGCCTTGCAATAGCGGCGAAGATTAGTAAAATTTGAAGGAATCGCCTCAAAGTTGGAGGTCAAAACTATGCGGCTCTTTCCCGCTTCGTCCAAGCTCAAGCGTTTGACTCTGGCGTTTGCTGCGCTGCTAGTGACGTCCGCCTCTCTGCTGCCTGAATCCGCCGGACAGGAGCCAGTGAAGACGGAAGCTGCGTCGCAGTCCGACAAGGTCATCTTCCAAAAGCCGATTCCAGGCGATCAGCTCACCTTCCTGAGTCGTTTTGCCGGATCATCGTCAAACGACCTCCTTCGGGACAAACAATACCGCAAGCTGATGCACAGCGTGATCCCGGATTGGATGTTTCACTACGGCCGCGATATGCCGCTGCCCGATGCACTGGAGAAAGTTCTCACCGGTTCACCTTTGCCGGTTGAAATTCGCGAGGGCCGGTATGTGATGGTGTCCGGCCGCAGCGGGCCGTATCTCAAGGGTCGCGGGTTCGTGTGGATTGACCTGCACGACGGCATCGCCCTCGGCGGATTCTATTTCCATCCCACGAATGGCGAACCCACGCCGACAGTCACGGTCTTTTCAAAGCAGGTGAAGGAAGATTCCCTCCAGATGAGCCAGCTCCCCCCGGCGTTTGCCCAGGATCTGAGCCAGTGGTCGGCGGAGTCCGGAGTTCCGCCCGTGACCACGCGTTATTTCATCGGCGGCATTAACAAGAAGATTCTGCTGGAGCATGACGAAGACTATTGCGCGCCCGCGGACGGAATGGATCCTGTCGACGATTGCCGCCAAATGAACGCAGACGCCGCCGACATCGACCTGGATGCTGCCTATTATCTGGAGCAAACCAACCATGCCACCAACGCCACAGCGTGGATGATCGCTAGTCCGGACCAGGCAGCATGGATCCAGGTCCGCGACGACACCTGCCGGGTTGCCCCGGATCTGCTGAGATGCCGTATCCGCATCACCCGCGAACGCACGCACCTGATCCTCAACCGGCATTCCGTCGCGCAATTGCCGCACAAGTAACCCTGCCGCCTGGCTGCACGTGTTTGTGCGACCCGTTTGTGCTGAGTCTGACATGGCGCACGCGGCCCTGCTAAACTCTCTCCGTGTCGCGCCTCACTCATCTCGAATGCACCCGCTGCGGCGAGCATTATCCCGCCGACCGTCCCCAAACCGTTTGCCCCAAGGACGGCGGCATCCTCTACGCGCGCTACGATCTTGCCGGCATTAAGAAAAGTTTCTCGCCGGCATCGTTGCTGCCGCTTGCTCCCACCATGTGGCGTTATGACGCCGTCCTGCCCGAAGCCACCCCCGTCACGCTCGGCGAAGGTTTCACGCCCATGCTGCGCAGCCGCGAATATCCCAATGTCTTTATCAAGGACGAAGGCCTGAATCCCACCGGCTCCTTCAAAGCTCGCGGACTCTCCGCCGCGGTTACCATGGCCCGCCATTTCGGCCTGAAGAAGCTCGCTATCCCTTCCGCCGGAAACGCCGCCGGAGCCCTCGCTGCCTATGCCGCCGCTGCCGCCATCGAAGCCCACATCTTCATGCCCAAAGATGTTCCCATGGCCAACCGCATCGAGTGCTACTACTACGGCGCGCAAGTCACGCTGGTCGATGGCCTCATCTCCGATTGCGCCCGCAAGATAGCCGAGCTCAAAGAAACCGAGGCTTGGAAAAACGAAGGATGGTTCGACGTCTCCACCACCAAAGAGCCTTACCGCGTCGAAGGCAAAAAGACCATGGGCTACGAAGTTGTCGAACAGCTCGGCTGGAAACCTCCGGATGGCATCATCTATCCCACGGGCGGCGGCGTTGGCCTGCTCGGCATGTGGAAGGCCTTCGACGAGATGGAGCAACTGGGTTTCATCGGCTCCGAGCGCCCGAACATGATCAGCGTGCAGTCAGCGGGATGCGCCCCTATTGTTAAAGCATGGGATGAAGGCCGCGCCACCGCCGAAATGTGGCCCCATGCCTCGACTCTGGCCTCCGGCTTGCGCGTGCCGAAGCCCTACGGCGACTACCTGATTCTCGACATCTTGAAGAAAAGCGGAGGCCTCGCCCTCGCCGCCACCGACGCCGAAATCCTCGAAGCAACTCGCCGCTGGGCCAAGGTCGAAGGCATCTTCGCGGCGCCTGAAGGCGCTGCCTCTCTCGTTGCCTACCAGAAGCTGCTGGCCAGCGACTTCTTCAGCGCCGACGATACTGTTGTGCTGTTCAACACCGGCTCCGGCCTGAAATATCTCGACGTGCTCGACACAAAAGACGCTCAAGCCCAACCGCCCGCGCCCCGCGCCATTGCAGGAATCATCGGTCCATACTAGGGAACGAATGAAACTGCCGCTGCCGCCTCAAATCAGCCCGTCCAAAAAAAAAGCGGGAGGATCTGGCGATCCTCCCGCTGCAGGAATGTTCGTAGAAGTCCGGCTCTTACTGTTGTTGCAGGCTGCCAGCCAGAGGCGGGTTGAGGCCAACCACCCAGGCTTGCTGCGGCGACACCAGGTCGAACAGATCGAGGGTGCCATCCTGATTTGCCAGCTGCAGGTCACCATCCCCCGTGGTCACGGGCACAGTTACGACCGGAGTCTCAACCACCATACTGGATACGGATCCGTTCTGCGCCAGATCCGAAATGGCGGTCCCGCCGCCTGAGCCATTCAACGAGATCCACGCCAAATCAGTCGCGTTTGCCGCCAGGTTGTGGGTTGCCAGCGCGTAGCTTCCGGTGAGAGCAGCTACGGTGAACGGCGCACCGGTTTGCGCATCCGCTTCTCCCGTGGCTGGGCTGATCCGTTGCGTTGTGGAATAGGTGAATGCCTGCAGAACAAACATCTTCGCCGGCGACACCATATAGAAGAAGTAGATGCGGTCGTCGAAACCAGTCAGCTGCATCTGTCCCCGGCCGTTGATGCCAGACTCGCTCACGGAATAGGTGCCGGTGATACGGGCTTCGTCCTGCGTGCCGCTGAGTGTGCCGGCAGTCTGGAAGATCAGTTTTCCCATCTGCACATGGTCTTCATATGGAGATGGGTTGCCCGCCTCCACCACAACCGGCGGCTGAATCAAGTAAGAAAAGCTGTTGTTCAGGTTGCTGTAGGTTTGGACGGTTTGTAACTCAGCCACACCCGATGCAGCCTCCACCGTGTCCGTCTGGATGAAGATGAATTTCGTGGCATCCACGACGTACAGAGCGTAATTGGAGGTTCCCAGGGATGTGATCATCTGGAAGGTTCCTCGGCCGTTGCTGTTCACGGAGTAAGTCGACGGCGTCATGGCCATCTGGCCTGACACGACACCATTGTCGTTAACGTCTTCGATTCCGCTGCTGATGGCGCTGACTCCGTCGGCGGTAAACATGCCGGCTTCGCCCAATCCATCCACCAGGCCGGTAGCGTTCACCCGAGTGTCAAGGCCTGCCGCCATGAAGACGTAGGTCCCGTCGATGCCCGCTGCATTGAATGTGGCTGGGGTCTGCTGCAGCAACGTGCCGTTTGCAGTCGCCACGCCATCAAACTCGGTCAGGAAGCCCGTCGCGCCGGCCGAAGTCAAGATAACCCGAAGCGTGATTCCAGTGGGATGACACTTGTTGGGGCTGAAAACGATGTTGCCCCGTCCATCCGGATACATCACATAGGTGCCGCTTAACGCGATATTCTGCTGCACTCCGCCCGCGGTATTCGAGTCTTCCACTCCGGTAATGTTTCCATTGCCATCGGCGTTGATGGATCCGGCGTAGAACGCGCCTCCCCGGCTGTCAGAGGATTCCAGGGTAAAGGCGTAGTTGCCCAGCAAGCTCGAGTAAACGTTGCTGACCACGTTCAGGCTGGTTGCGCCGATCATGCCGCTCGCGGTCGCGGTGATGGTCACGGGCCCGACCGCTACCGCGGTTGCCGTGCTGCCGGTCATCGAAGCGCCGGCAATGCTCGAAGAGTTCCACGTCGCGGTGGAAGTCAGGTTCTGCGTGCTGCCATCGTTATAGATTCCCGTAGCGGTAAATTGCTGCGTCCCGCCAATCAGAAGCGCCGGGCCAACCGGGGTTACCGCGATCGACAGTAAGACCGGAACCACCGTCAGTTGATCCTTACTCGAAATAGAGTTGAGTGCCGCCGTGATCGTCACCGCCCCGCCCTTGACTCCGGTCAGCAAGCCGCTTGTGCTGATGGTCGCGATACCGCTCGCGGAGGAGCTCCAGGTGACGTTGCTACTGATGTTTTTCGAACTCCCATCGCTGTAGCTGCCCATGGCCTGGAACTGCTGCGTCGCGCCAACCGCGAGTGAAGTGAGGGCAGGAGTGACCGTAATCGACTCCAAAGCCGGTGTAGGTGTCGAGGTGGTCTGGTTGTTCGCGCTGCTGCTGCTTCCGCAACCTACCAGAGCACAGATCGACAGAATCACAAGCAGGCACAGCCCAATTCTTGTACGCATTCGTTAACGCTCCTGAAATTGTTTTTGGGGAGGAAAATCACTATCACCCAGGCAGGCGTGATACAGGGAGAGGTCACAGCTATGGATGCACCTCGCCTGCCAAATGCGTCTGGCAAGCACCGATAGTAGTTTCAACTACTTACACGGCAGCCTAAGCCGCTCGAAAGTGAAGACTTTTGCACATCCCCCGGCTCAAGACCCACATCTTTACCCACGTAACGCTGCGGCTGCCCCGTCCTTGTCTCTGCGCTTTTTGCAGAGACAGGGCGGGGATTTTGATCTCCTCAGATGAACCACCTGGGACGGACCCTCTTCAACCAGAGCTTTGTTCACGCTCTGCCTGCGCCACATTCTCCGGCCGGCCGAGATCGCGCCAGGAATATTCATCGGCACGAAACGCGAGGATCTTTTCTCCCGTGGCTGCCAATCGCAAATAGGAGTCAATGATCGAAAAAGCGCCTTCCTCCGTCATCATCTGAAGAAGACGAGGCGAAATAACGTGGATGCCGGAGAACGCCAGAGCCTGCGCGTGCAGTTGATCCGAGGGCTGAACAAATTCAGCTTGTTGGTCGTCCCCCGATAACCTTCCGCAAAGCTGAGAGTGCTGGTCGAACAGCAAGTATCGGGATGTCTCGCGCTCCTGCACCGCCAGCGTTGCCAGGGCCTGATGGTCACGATGAAATTGCATCATGCGCCCCAGATCAATCGTGCTCGCGACATCCACATTGTGCAGAATGAAAGGCTCATCCAGACGGTCGGTGTCTTCCAGAAAAAAGTAAGCCGCTTTTTTCAACCCCCCGCCGGTATCGAGCAAGACCTCCTCCGGCGAGACTTCAATGCGCATGCCGAAGTTGTCATTCTTTTTCAGATAATCCACAACCATGTCGGCAAAGTGATGCACATTGATAATCACTTCGCCAACTCCGAACGTGCGCAAGCGGGCAATCGTAATCTCCAGCAGGGTGCGCCCGCGAACTTCGACCAGAGCCTTGGGACGATTGTCAGTAAGTGGCCGCAGTCGCGTCCCCAGGCCGGCCGCCAGAATCATCGCTTTCATTTGCTCATCAAACCTCACCACTGCCTTCTAACTCGCGATGCCGCACCACCACCTCCACTCCATTTCGCCCGTGCAGATGTTTCGCCAACTGCTCCGCCAGATAGACGGAACGATGTCGCCCGCCAGTGCACCCAAACGACACCATCAAGTTCTTGAAGCCGCGTCGCTGCCACTCTCGCACATGCGCATCCACGATTGACATCGCGTTGGCCATAAACTGATGCACGCTCTCCTGCTGATTCAGATATTCGATCACCGGCGCATCTTTTCCCGTGAGTGCCTTGAAGCGTTCCTCGCGCCCGGGATTCGGCAACCAGCGGCCATCGAAAACCGGACCTCCGCCGTTTCCGCTCTCGTCTTTCGGCCAGCCCCGGTGATAGGAAAAGCTCCAGATCCGCACCGTCAGATTCTCCGCTTCAGAGGCCAGGCCTTGCAGTTTCTCCGAAGCCAGCATGCCGTGGAATGCCTCCATCAGCGTCGGCAGCGCAATCGGCAGCTTCACGTTGTGCAGCAGCCAGCGCAAATTCTTCAGAGCGTACGGCACACTCTGCAGAAAGTGAGCCCTGCGCTCGAAAAAGCCCCGAAACCCATAAGAGCCCAGCGCCTGCAGGATGCGAACATATACGTAACCGTAGTAATGATGCAGGAATGTTTCGCGCTCCACCTCGATGAACCCGCCAAGCTTCTCGATGTACAGGTCGAGCAGTTGCTGCCGCAATTCCGCAGGCAGATCGGCCTTGGCATCGTACAAAAGGGAAGCGATGTCATATTGCAGCGCGCCTTTGCGCCCACCCTGATAATCCAGGAAAAACGCCTGCCCCCCCTTTAGCATGATGTTGCGTGACTGGAAATCGCGGTACAGGAAATAGTCGCTGCGCGCGCTCAACAGAAAATTCGTCAGACGGTCGAAATCATCTTCCAGCGCCTGCTCGTTGAAGGGAATACCCGCGAGCCGGAGAAAGTAATACTTGAAATAATTCAAATCCCACGCGATGGATTGCCGGTCGAAACCGCCCCGCGGATAGCACACTTCGTAATTCAAATCGCGTCCCGCTTCAATCTGAAAGCGCGGCAACACCGCCACTACCTTGCGATACGCTTCCACCGCCTGCGGCGCAATGCTCTCACCCACTCGGTTCTTCGAAAGAAACTCAAATAGAGTTGTATCGCCAAAGTCTTCTTCCAGATACGCGCCCTGGCTTAGTTCTTCCCCGTAGATTTCCGGCACCGGCAAGCCGTGTTTTCGAAAATGCTTCGAAAACTCAAGAAACGCGACGTTCTCCTCCCGCACGTGATACAGAATCCCGATCGCACTGATTTTGCCGCTCGTAAGCCGGAGGATGTTCCGTCCCGACCCGCCAAGCTGGCCCTGCAGCGGCTGTACCTGCGCTGCCGGCGTGTGAAAGCGCCGCTCAAAAAGCTTTTGGAGAACGTCCATGATCTGAATATGCTTGTCCGCGCCACCACTAACGACTCAAAGATAACATCGAACCTTCCATCCCAAGGCGATGGCATCAAGGCGCGCAACGACTTGATAACCACCCCCTTCATGCCTATGCTGAAACAAGCATGACCGACCGCCTCTACTACCGCGATTCTTTCCTCTACGGCTTCGACGCGGAAATCCGCTCGGTGGTCGAAGCCCCGCGCCCGGCGCTCATTCTCGACCGCACCGCCTTCTATCCCACCAGCGGCGGCCAGATTCACGACACCGGCTGGATCTCTTTCCCCCAACTCGGCACCGGTCCCATCGGACCAGGCGCCGGCTCCGGCACGAAACTCCGCGTCACCGAAGTGGGCGACACCGAAGATGGCCAGGTCGTCCACTACCTCGAAGCGCCACTCAAAGACGTGCAGCCCGGAACCCGAGTGACTGGCGAAATCGATGCCGCCCGCCGCCGCGATCACATGCAGCAACACTCCGCCCAGCACGTCCTCTCCGCCGCCTTCGTGCGCCTCTTCCAAATGCCGACCGTTTCTTTCCACATGGCCGACGACTACTGCTCCATTGATTTGGACGCGTCCTCACTGAGCAAAGATCAAATCGAATCCGCCGAACACCTCGCCAACGAAATCGTCCTGGAGAATCGCGCCGTAGACGTCCGCTTCGTAACCCGCGACGAAGCAGCCGAACTCGGCCTGCGCAAGCTTCCACCCGCTGAGCGCGACCAACTCCGCCTCATCGACATCCGCGACTTCGACCTCACCGCCTGCGGCGGCACGCATGTCACCCACACCGGACAGATTGGCGGCATCTTCCTGCGCAAGTCCGAGAAAGTTCGCCAGGCGTACCGCCTCGAATTTGTTGCCGGCCAGCGCGCCGTCTCCACCGCCCGCCGCGATTTCTCCACCCTCACCGAAACCGCCGCGCTGTTCTCCGCCCATATCTATGACGTTGCGCAGCAAGCCCGCAAAGCTCTCGACGAGGTCCGCTCCCTCCGCAAGCAACGCGAGCAATCGCAGGACGAACTAGCCGCCGCCCAAGCCGCCAACTTATTAGCAGACACTGCCGAAAGCCATGGCCGCAAGCTGGTCGTGCGCACTTTCTCCGGCCGCGACCTCAACTTCCTCAAGCTCGTAGCCCAGAAACTCACGCGCCAATCTCCCGCAGCAATCGCTCTGCTCGCCACCGAATCGCCGCAACCCGCGCTGGTCTTCGCCCAATCCGCCGGCCAGCCCCACGACATGGGCGCGCTCCTGAAACAAACCATGGCCAAGCTCGGCGGACGCGGCGGCGGCAGCAAAGACCTGGCCCAAGGCGGCGCGCCATCTTCCGAAGGCCTCGCCGCTGCCCTAAACGCCGCCGCCGAATCGCTCGCGTAGTACCTCAGCGGCGAAAGCCGCCTCTGATCGCGGCCTCTTGCGGCACCAGTGGAACTCGTGCCCTTCCCGATCGTTGTAGATGGAACAGTGCCGCCCATATGGCTAGCTGCCGGGCCCCGAAAAACAAAAGCCCTCACCGGACCAAAGTCCAATGAAGGCACTATAAAATCGTTCCCGCTCACTTCCGAGCTAAGCCACCCGATTCCGCCGCCCGCCTTTTTCCCACCAGACTCTGGGATCCTCCGGCCGGTTCAGCATCTGCGACAATTCCTTCTTGATCTCAATCAGCCGGTTGGCCCGCATCTCCACCGCCGATTGATCGATCTGGCTATCCGCGCTCCGGCTCGCCGAGCGCGCGTTCATGTTCCGTAAATCCGTGATTTCCTGACGAAGGCTGGTAAGATGTTCGAGGATGTAGGGCATCTCTTGATAATACCCCAGATTCCTCAAACTGCCGGTTTATTAATCGCCCAGTGAAATCAGGGTTTTGCCCCGATTTTCTTCCCCGTCATCACCCACCAGGCCTCCCGAAACCTCTCAAACCGCGCTCCCTTCTTGCTTCCATCCGGATAGAACCACAAATTCTTCCGTGGAGCAAACGCCAACTACTCCCGAAACGGCAGACTCGCGACAAAATAAGGCTCGGGAAGGGCACGAGTTCACTCGTGCCGTAATAAGCTGCGAAGAGAGCGGCTTCAGCCGCTGAGGTACGCTTTTGAAGCCGACTCGTTCCCTCAATCCACACGGAACGTATTTCGTGACCTTCTCAACCTGGCAGCGCCGCAGGCTCTTCGTTGTCGAACTGTACGCACGACTCTTTCTTAAGACGCTATATGGCTATCGCCGCCAAGGACGTTTCGAACTGCACGCCTTCGTCGTAATGCCGGAACACGTCCATCTGTTGCTGACGCCAGCCCCCGGCATCACTTTGGAGCGTGCGATGCAATTCGTCAAAGGAGGCTTCCCGAGCGTGGTCGTGGTCAGGCTTTCTTGGATCAGAAAGTTCCGCCAAGCACAAGAAAGGCCCCACTCTCGCGAGCGGGGCCTTTGATCCAAGCTGAAAGCTGATAGCTGACAGCTGCCTCTTAGTACATTCCGTCCATGCCGCCGCCGCCGTGACCGCCGCCCGCGGGAGCTCCCTTTTTCTCTTCTGGGATCTCTGCCACCAGCGCTTCGGTCGTAAGCATCAGCGAAGCAATCGAGCCGGCATTGGTCAGTGCAGTCCGCACCACCTTCGTCGGATCGAGCACGCCCGCCTTGACCAGGTCTTCATACTCGTTGGTCAGGGCGTTGAAGCCGTAGTTGGTGTCCTTGGATTCGAGCACTTTGCCGAGGACAACCGCACCTTCTTCGCCGGCGTTTTCGACGATCTGCCGCATCGGCTCTTGCAGGGCGCGCTTCACGATGTTGACGCCGATCTGCTCATCCCCTTCGAGCTTCAGCTTGTCGAGTGCCGCGACGCAACGCGCCAGTGCCACTCCGCCGCCCGGGACAATTCCTTCTTCCACGGCTGCGCGAGTTGCATGCATCGCGTCTTCGACGCGGGCTTTCTTCTCTTTCATTTCGGTTTCGGTCGCGGCTCCGACTTTGATGACGGCTACGCCACCGACCAGCTTGGCCAACCGCTCCTGCAACTTCTCGCGGTCGTAGTCGCTGGTGGTCTTGTCGATCTGGCTGCGAATCTCGCGCACCCGGCCTTCAATCTCCGAGTGCTTGCCCTTGCCTTCGACCAGGGTGGTGTTGTCCTTGTCGATGGTGATCTTCTTGACCTGGCCGAGATCGCTGATCTGCACGTTCTCCAGCTTGATCCCGAGATCTTCCGTGATGGCCTTGCCACCCGTGAGGATCGCGATATCCTGCAACATAGCCTTGCGGCGATCGCCGAAGCCGGGAGCCTTAACGGCCGCCACCTGCAGCGTTCCACGCAGCTTGTTCACGACGAGAGTAGCGAGTGCTTCGCCCTCAACGTCCTCAGCAATAATCAACAACGGCTTGCCGCTCTTGGCAATCTGCTCAAGCAAGGGGAGAAGGTCCTTCATGGAGCTGATCTTCTTCTCGTTGATCAGAATGTAAGCATTCTCGATCGCAACTTCCATCCGCTCCGGATCGGTAACAAAGTAAGGAGACAGATAGCCGCGGTCAAACTGCATGCCTTCGACCACTTCCAACTGCGTCTCCAGCGTCTTCGACTCTTCGACGGTGATGACGCCATCCTTCCCAACCTTCTTCATAGCCTCGGCAATAATGTGCCCAATAGTTTCATCGTTGTTCGCCGAAATCGTACCGACCTGGGCTATCATTTCGCCGGAAACGGGTTTGGAGAACTTGTCTAGTTCGCCTTTGCCGCGCTCGCCGGTTTTTTTGTCGAAGGTGCCGCAGACCAGGGCGACGGCCTTCTCGATGCCGCGCTTCATGGCCATTGGGTTGGCGCCGGCTGCTACTGTCTTTACGCCTTCGCGATAGATTGCCTGGGCTAGAACAGTGGCTGTCGTCGTGCCGTCGCCGGCTACGTCGGAGGTTTTGCTGGCTACTTCGCGAACCATTTGGGCGCCCATGTTTTCGAGGCCGTCCTTGAGTTCGATTTCTTTGGCTACGGTTACGCCGTCCTTGGTGATGGTCGGGGAACCGAATTTCTTTTCGATGACAACGTTGCGGCCTTTGGGGCCGAGGGTGACTTTGACAGCGTCGGCAAGAAGGTTGACGCCGCGCAGGATTGCCTGGCGGGACTCTTCGCCGTGAACGATTTGTTTTGCCATTGTTTCTTCTCCTAATCAGTAATGTTTGCAGGGTGGACCTGCGATGTTTTCGAGTGCTATCAGCTCTCAGCTTCTAGCCGCTGGCTTCTAGCTAAACCTGATGAGCGGATCAGATCGAGATCCTTCGCGCAAAGAACGCGCTCAGGATGACAAGCCTTATTTCCGCGACTACTTGCGGGCGCCGGCTAGTTCTTTCTTGGCCGTGCTGGCGGCGCCGGTGAGGATGCCGAGGACTTCTTCTTCTTTCATGATGATGAAGTCTTCGCCGTCGATCTTGATCTCGGTGCCGGAATACTTGCCAAACAGGATGCGGTCGCCCTCTTTGACGGCGAGCGGGAAAGTCTTGCCCTCGTCGTTGGTGCGGCCTTTGCCGGTGGAAATGACTTCGCCTTCTTGCGGCTTGTCCTTGGCGCTGTCGGGGATGATGATGCCGCCTCGGGTGGTGGACGCTTCTTCCACGCGACGGACCAGAATGCGGTCATGTAGTGGGCTGAATTTAGCCATGGTTGCAACTCCTTTCAAGGTTGGGTAGTAAGGTTGAGGTTACGTAAGCCTATGAATTGTTAAGGGTTAGGTAGGACTGTTAGCAGTCTCGCCTATCGAGTGCTAATTATAGGAGGGTGAGGGAAGGGTTGTCAAGGGGGCGGCGGCGGCCGGTGATCGGTGGGCAGTGGCCAGTTCTGGTGAGGGCGGCTGAGGTGGGTGGACGTTCTTGTTGCAGCGAGCGGGTTCGGCCTTTTGGGCTGTTGGAGTGGACTTCCAACTTCGAGGACAAGGTCAAGAGCGGGGGACGAGGGCGTCCGCCCTACACGGGCCACGTCGGGGCTGAAGCCCGCGCATTCTGGGAGCTTGTTTGCGCAGGCCTGGAAGGCCTGCTCCACCTCGCGGCCAGTGATCGGTGGGCAGTGGGCAGTTCTGGTGAGGGCGGGTGGGGTGGGTGGATGTTTTTGTTGCAGCAAGTGGGTTCGGCCTTTTGGGCTGTTGGAGTGGATTTCCCAACTTCCAAGACCTAAGGTCAAGAGCGGCGGACGAGGGCGTCCGCCCTACACGGGCAGGTTAACGGCTACGGACAGGAGTGTCCGTCCCACAGGGGCGCATTGTGGCATGATGGCTTATGTCTAAACGGTCCACGAGAATTGCGAAGCGTGATGAGTTTGAGAATGCGCTGAAGGAAGTTGAGGAGAAGCTGCGCTCGCGGCGGGGGAAGAATCCAGCGGTTGAGGCGAAACGGCCTGAAGAGGGGGATGGCGGGAACGAAGAAGTTGAGCTTGACCCATCCGGAAAACGAAAAACATAGAAGAGGCCGCGCGGTGTTGCTTTATGCCGATCTGCTCGGGGCTGAGGCGGAGCGCAGGCTCAAGAAGGCTTGAGCCCACGCAGCAGCTTTAGCCAACGTACCTCAGCGGCTGAAGCCGGGGAATCCTGAGCTTGTTTGCGCAGGCCTGGAAGGCCTGCTCCACCCTCGCGCTTTATCGCAGCGCTGAAGCGCTGCGCCACCCCACTTGCTTATCGCAGCGCTGAAGGGATGGGGCGTTGAAAATCTAGTGCGACTTCACAATTTGGGACAGTGCCCTGGTTGGGGCGGCGTGGACGTTCAAAGACAGAGTCAAGAGCGGCGGACGAGGGCGTCCGCCCCACACGGGCAGGTCGGCTACGGACAGGTGCCCGTTTCACACGGGCCGCTGTGCTCAATCATAGGGTTCTGCTTTTGCCCGACGATGTCGCGCTGCTTGCAAAAAGGACGCTGGTCGGGCACCCTCTTAGGCCATGGTACGAACGAATCGCTGGGGCAGGGCTGCCACTGTTTCCTGTTTTCTTGTCTGCTGTTTTGTCTTCATGGCGACGGGGGTGGGGTTTGGGCAGGATGGGCCGGGCCCGGAAGAAGGTGGGCATGAGGTGCAGGTTTGGAGTGGGGGCGGGCATTCGGTGCCGGGCGGGACTTCGCGGACCGGAATCTTTGATTTGGGTTTGCGATATGGGTGGGTGATTACGGGGGCGCATCTGCCGGGGTTGTTGCGGGGGCGATTTGAGTATGTGTTGGACGCGGAGCCGGCGTATCTGATTTTTCAGCCGGCGAATACGGCTTATGGAGTGGGATTCAATCCGCTGGGATTGAAGTGGAATTTCGAGCGGCGGGGACGGTTCTCACCTTATCTGGAGCTTAGCGGGGGGACTTTGTTCAGCGATCATAATGTTCCTACCTATACGAACACGGTGAACTTCACTTCGGCGGCGGCTTTGGGGACGCATGTGCTGGGGGCGAAATATAACTGGAGTGTGGAGTTGCGGTATCTGCATATATCGAATGCTGGGTTGGCGACACCGAATCCGGGGCTGAATACGGTGCAGGTGCGGGTGGGCGTGGGGAGGTTTTGGAAGAAGTGACGGATACGGTTTGGGAAAGGAAAAGCCCCACTTCTCGCAAAGGACGCGAGAAATGGGGCACCCGTCCTGGGCTATCTACCGGTGATGGTTACTGTGTGTACGCTGCAGCAGCTTACGTTGTAGTAATAGATCTTGCCTGTCACCAGGTTGTTCTTCAGAGTATTCGTGTTGCTCGGGCTGGGAATCGAAATTGGGGAAGACTCATTGAATGGCCAGTCGTTGGAGCCATCCTGCGAAATGGTGCAAGTCGAGGAGCTGGTGCAGGTCGACGGAATACTCTGCCAATTTACGGAATCTCCCTTTTCAGCGTCCCAGTTATCGCAAAGGTCAACATTGTGAGTGCTTGGCATGTCTACGGTCCTTTTGAGTTGCGTCGGCGTCGCCTTTCAGGCGACGGTCCGAGGCTGAATTTTTACATGGCCCATTCCCTGAGTGAATCCGTGGGGAACTTACTGGTGAGACGACTTCATTAATTGCCGGTAGCCTGCCGTATTGGCCAGGTTATCGAATTCGTGCGAGCTGCGAATTTTCTCGGGAGTATATCCTGCCTGAATCATTTTCGCCAGAAACTCCAAAGCCAGGCCGGTTTCGCCCAGCTGGTTATACACCGAGGCCGCGTCCAGGAGCACGTCTTTGTCATTGTGCCCGTATTGCAGAGCCTGCTGCAAATAAAGCAGGGCATTCTTGCGATCGCCTAACATGGCGTAACAACCAGCTAAATTGCTGAGCGCGTCTGGGTCGTGAGGATTCACTTTGAGAGTGTCGGAAGCCATCTGAATGGATTTTCGCAAAGGCTCCGCAGACTGAGACTTCGCGCCGGAGAAATAAAGAGCGCTTCCCAGGTTGTTCCAGACCACATACTCCTGCGGATTCAGCCGGGCCGCTTCCTGAAAGGCGGTCGCAGCGTCGGCGTACTTACTCATCCCGAAATAGGCCGCGCCGAGGTTGACGTAGCCGGGATAGCTGGGCCGAATCGCGATGGATTTCTTTAGCGGGTCAATCGCTTTTTCATATTGGCCGGTTTCGACGTAGATGGCGCCGATGTTCACATAGGTGCCGTACCATTCGGGAGCGATCTGGGTGACCTTGTCATACATCTGCAAGGCTTGGTCGTACTGGTTGCGGCGGCGGTAGAACGCGCCGAAATCGTTATAGCTGCGGCGGCTGTTGGGATGGGCCTGAATGGCCTGCTGGTAGGCCTTTTCGGCTTCCGTGATTTTGCCTTCGTGCTCGTAGGCGGTGGCGAGGCCGATGGCGGCTTCTTCGTGAGTGGGTTCGAGACCGAGAGCGAGCTGGAATTCGGCGGCGGCTTCGGGGTAGTGTCCGGTGCCGTCCTCGATGAGGCCGAGACAGACGTGGCCGGTGGCGCCGGCGTTGCCGAGCTTGACGGCTTCATTGCAGCCGGTTTGGGCAGGCGCGATCCATTGCTTTTGTTTGGTATCGGAATACTTGAGCCAATAGCTTTCGCCGAGGGCGGCTTTGGCCATGCCGAAGTTGGGATCGAGCTTGAGGGCTTCTCGGGCCATCAGGGCGGCGTTGTCGAGGTTTTCAGCCTTGCTGTGGTTGAGCAGGTAGCCTTGCGCCTGCAGATAGTACTCGTAGGCTTCGGCTTTATCAGTGCCGTGAGACTTCAGAGCGGCTTCTTCTTCCGGGCGCAGCTGTAATTGCAGGGCCTTGACGGTGCCTTCCGCGACGTTCTGTTCCACGGAGAAGGCGTCGGTGGTGGGGACGGTGACGGAACCGCCGCCGACCGGAGCGCCGGTTTGGGCATTAAGCAAAGAGTAAGTGACCTTCACCAGATCGCCCGAGGGATCGAGAGAGATAGCGAGGCCGAGATTTGCGCCGAACATGTGAGCGGCGTCAGACAGCGTGGAGATTTTCTTTTCCTGCAGATTGCCGGGCGGGACGACTTCAAAGGCGCGGTCTTCGGTGAGCTTGCCGAGCTTGGCGGCGACGCTTTCAACCAGGCCTTCGCCGAGGGCTGTAAGCCTGGGGTCGGCGTTGGCGGTGGTGAAGGGAAGGACGGCCAGGATTTTGGTCTGGAGAAGGCTGCCGGGAGATGGAGGAGCGGCGTTATGCGCTGTGGACGAGCGGAACAACTGGCGCAGAGGACGGTAGGCGAGGAGTGCGGCCAGGACGACGAGAACCATCGCCAAGGCGGCAAGCATGCGGAACGGGTGGAAGGCGCCGGGGGGAAAAGGGCTGCGCCTGGGTTTGCCGCCTTGCTGAACCCGGCGGAGGTCGTCGAGGAGGGTTGCGGCGTCGGGATAGCGGGCGTTGGGATCTTTTGCCAAGGTGCGATTGATAATGCCGGCGAGCGGTCCGGGGACATTCTTGAGTTCGGGCGGCTGCAGGTGCACGATGCGAGCGACCGTGGTGGCGAGGCTGTCGCTCTGGAAGGGTTGATCGCCGCCAAGCATTTCGTAGAAAACGAGCCCGAGAGAGAAAAGGTCGGAGCGGCCGTCGTCGGGCTGTTGAAGGAGGACTTCGGGGGCCATGTAGGCGGGAGTGCCGCCGGTGGCGGTCATGGTCTCCATGCTCTTGGTGGCGTCATTGGGATTGCTGTTCCAGGCGCGGCGGGCGACGCCGAAATCGAGAATCTTCACCCGGTTGCCGGGAGCGAGCATGATGTTTTCGGGCTTGATGTCGCCGTGGATGATGCCTTTTTCATGAGCGGCCTGGAGGCCTTCGCAGCACTGGGTGGCGATGGCGAAGAATTCGTCGGTGGAGATGGGTTGGCGAAGGCGATGGCGCAGAGTCTGGCCGTCGATGTACTCCATCACCAGCCAGAGTTCGTCGGCGTGCTCGACTACATCGTAGATTGCTCCGAGGTTGGGATGGTTGAGGGCGGAGGCGCGCTGGGCTTCCTTGAGCAGGCGCTTGCGGTCGGCGTCCGTGGAGTGGGCGTGAGGCGCCATGCGCTTGATGGCGACAAAGCGCTTCAGGGTGGTGTCTTCTGCGCCGTAAACCTGGCCCATGCCGCCGGCGCCGAGGCGCCGGGAGATGGCAAAGCGGCCGACGGTGGTGCCGGCCAGAGCATCCACAGGAGGAGCCGCAGGGGGCGTCTTGATCTCTTCTGCCATGAACGAAGCGCGCGCCGAATTTTGCAATTCTAGTCTTAGTGCGGCGGAAAGCCAAAGCGAAAGTCAAATTCCGGAGTGCTGGAATCAAGATGGGAAGTGGCAGAGATTCCGTTCGGCTTCGCTTAGGATGACAGTTTAGCCGGGAAGTTCGCCTTGCTTCGGTTCCTCCTGCCCAGCTATTCTTCTGACCTATGTCTACGCTGGTTGAATGCGTTCCTAATTTTTCCGAAGGCCGTGACAAGGCTAAGGTTGACGCCATTGTGGATGCCATGAAAGTGGATGGCGTGTACCTGCTGGATCGCGAGATGGACGCGGACCACAACCGGTGCGTGATTACGCTGGTGGGGGAGCGGGAAGCGATTCAGGAAGCGGCGATTCGCGGGGTGGGGAAAGCCGCGGAGCTGATTGATCTGAATTCGCATAAGGGGGCGCATCCGCGGATGGGGGCGGCGGATGTGGTGCCGTTCATCCCGATTGATGGGGTGACGATTGAAGATTGCGTGGCTATGGCGCGGCATGTGGGGGAGGAAATCTGGAGGCGGTTTCAGGTTCCGGTTTATTTGTATGAGGCGGCGGCGGTGACGCCGGAGCGGCAGAATCTGGAGAACATCCGGCGCGGGCAGTTCGAGGGGATTCGGGCGGAGATTGCTACGAATGCGGCGCGGAGGCCGGACTTTGGTGAGGCGCGAGTGCATCCCACGGCGGGGGCGACGGTGGTGGGGGCGCGGAAGTTTCTGATTGCTTACAACGTGTTCTTGAACACGCCGGATGTCGAGGTTGCTAAGAAGATTGCCAAGGCGGTGCGATTTTCCAGCGGCGGGATGCGGTTCGTAAAGGGTGCGGGATTTCTGGTGCGGGGACTGGCGCAGGTGTCGATGAATCTGACGGATTTTGAGCAGACGCCGGTGCATCGCGTGTTTGAAGTGGTGAAGCGCGAGGCAGCGCGTTATGGAGTTGTGCCGGTGTCGAGCGAGATTGTGGGACTGATTCCGAAGAAGGCTTTGGAGCAGGCGGCGGAGTGGTTTCTGCAGGTGGAGAACTTTGATTCATCTTTGATTCTGGAGAACCGGCTGGCGGCCGTGATGAGTGGGAAGACGGCGGTGGGCGGGCTTAGAGCTGGGATTGAGCCATTTGTGGAGCAACTCGCCGCGCCTACGGCTACGCCAGGCGGTGGGAGCGCTGCGGCTGCCGCCGGTGCGATGGCGGCGGGACTGGCAGTGATGGTGGCCTCGATGTCGCGAGGGAAGAAGGCGTATTTGCAGTATGAATCTCAACTGAGTGCAGCGATCGGGCGGCTGGGGCCATTGCGCGAGGAGTTGAAGGCTGCGGTGGATGCTGACGCGGAAGCCTACGATGCCGTGATGAAGGCTTACAAGCAGGCTAAGAGCGTGGGTGAGAGAGAAGGTGAGGCGCTGATCGAGGCTGGCCTGAAGCTGGCGACTGGGGTTCCGCTAGGTGTGGCGGAGAAGGCGCATGAAGTGGCTGAGATCGTGGGGAGTCTGTATGCCGTCAGCAATCCTAATATGAAGTCGGACTTGACTACGGCGCAGGCGCTGGCTCGGGCGGCGATTACCGGGGCGCTGGCGAATGTGGATATCAATCTGGCGTCGCTGAAGGATCAGGGGTTCGCAGCGGATGTGCTGAAGAGGATGGAAGCTGTAAATCTATAGTTTGCGAGTTGGAGGGAGGAAGTTAGGCTTGGCAAGGCTCGGGCGCGTGCGGCGGCTTCGCTAACGGACCTTCGCTGGCGTACCTCAGCGGCTGAAGCCGGTGAATTTCTGAGAGCTTCTTTGCGCAGGCCTGGAAGGCCTGCTCCACCCTCGCGCTTGTCTCGGCGCCGGAGGCACTGCGCGACCCTTGCGCTTATCTCTGCGCTGGAGGAGCTGCGCGACCCTTGCCTTGCCTTACCTCAGCGCTGGAGGTGATGCGCCACCCAAAATGGTGCTCTCCGGGAGCCTGGGTTCTACGGACCTTCCCGAGCTTCGCCCTGATCCCACTAAATAAATCTTGCCTTCACCGAGTGGGAACTGGGGCTGGCCGGGTTGATGCTTGAAGGTTCAACGATTACGCGGCTGCAGAGGACATTTCTGAATGAGTCGTCTCGCGCTGGTATCCATCTCGATCGTACTGGTCGCTGCCGCGGTCTGCCTTCTGAGTATGAATGGATGCGGCGGAAGCAGTACGACGACGATCACGGTTCCACCGCCGGTGGTCTCGAAGATTACGCACGTGGTGATCATCTTCCAGGAAAACCGCACGCCGGATAATCTATTTCACGATCAAAACCTGATCAACGCGGGCGCGGACATCGCCAGCAGTGGAGTGAACTCGCTGGGCCAGACCATTCCGTTGAGTTCCATCGACCTGGGCACGAACGGAAGCAATCCGGATAACTACGATCTGGACCACCTTCACCTCGCTTTCACGCAGATGTGCGACCTGAATGTATCCACGGGCGCGTGTGCGATGGATGGCGCCAACCTGGTTTCAGTGACCTGCGCTACGGGGGTGACCAGTTGCTCGCCGGCGAATCCGCAATTCATGTATGTGAATCCCACGGACGTTGCGCCTTATTTCCAGATGGCCGAACAGTACACGTTCGCCGATCGCATGTTCCAGACCAACCAGGGGCCAAGTTTTCCGGCACACCAGTTCATTCTTTCAGGGACGTCGGCGCCGGCGGTGGGTAGCGATCTGTTCGTGGCGGATAATCCGATTGGGGTGGCGCATGCCAGCTCCAACACCGGCTGCACTGCTCCGCCGATCGAGACAGTTGCGGTCATCGACCCGGCAGGCAGCGAAACCAGCGACCCGCCGATCTACCCGTGCTTTGACCATCCCACGCTGACGGACTTGCTGAATGCCGCCAACATCAGCTGGCGCTACTATGCGCCCATCGCCGGCTCGATCTGGACCGCGCCCGATGCGATTCAGCATATGTGTGTGCCGAACGTAGCGCCACCGAATGCCACAACTTGCACGGGACCGGACTGGACCAATAACGTCATCCTGAACACGACGGAAAATCCGGCGCCGGTGCTGACGGATATTGCCAACGGACAGTTGCCGGCGGTGAGCTGGGTGATTCCCACAGCGCTCGAATCCGACCACGCTCTCAACAACGACGGCTCGGGTCCGTCATGGGTTAGTTCGATTGTGAACGCTATCGGCAACAGCCAATACTGGTCGAACACCGCGATCATCATTTCGTGGGATGACTGGGGGGGATGGTACGACCACGTAGCGCCGCAGCTTCTCAATTCGTATGAATACGGCTTCCGGGTGCCGATGATTGTGGTATCGCCTTACGCCAAGCCGGCTTACATCTCACACGTGACGCATGACTTTGGGAGCATTCTGAAATTTATCGAGACGAACTTTAATCTGCCTTCGCTGGGCTATGCGGACGCACCTGCCGATGATCTCTCCGACTGTTTCAACTTCAACCAGACGCCGATCAAATTCCAGACCATTGCCGCGCCGCTCAATGCGGAGCACTTCCTGAACGACCGGCGTCCGGCGACCGGACCTGACGATGACTAATGCCGGGGCTAGTCCCCGGCGCTGGCTGCTGGCGCGGGCTCGGGCCGGGCTCGAGATCCCGACCAGGCCTCGAAGCCTTGCTTAGCCAGTTTGAAGATGGTCTGACGGTTCTCCGAGATCACTTTCCACCAGGCAAAACGGCCGAGCATGGGGAAATAGATTCCGCGGAAGCACACGCGCGCGATGAAGATGTTGACGCGGTAGCCGAGCGGTTGGTCGTGGAGCGAGTCCACGGCCTGAGCGATGGCTTCGGGGCCGTAGGCATGGGACCAGCCGTAGTTCACTTCGGCGTGGGCTTCGTCGATGGTCATCTTGAGCGGGGTGTGAGCCATGGCAAAGGGAATGAACTCCTGCCAGTGCTTAGGGCGGGTCAGGCGGCCTGCGACTGCGAGACGTTTGAGAAGTGGAGTGCCGGGCAAGGGAGTGAGCAAACCGAAAATCGGAAGGCCCGGGGGCCAGGTTCGCACCTGCTCAAGAGTGCGTTCGGCCGCGCCCACGGTGTCGTTATCCATGCCGAAGATGAAGGACGTGATGGCATAGACGTTGCGCTGTGCCAGGCGCTGCAGTACCGCGGCATACTCCTCCGGCTTGTTGAATCCCTTGTTGACGTCTTTCAAGTTCACGGGATCAATCGACTCCATGCCAATGAAGACCCACTTTCCGCCGGAGGCGGAGATGAGGTCGACGAGTTCCTGATCGCGCAGGAGGTTGGCGCTGATCTGTGCGACCCAGTTCACTTGCGCGCCGGCCGCGATAATGTCGCGCAGCAGGGACTTGGTGCGCTTGAGATTGATGGCGAAATTGTCATCGATGAAAAAGACGGCAATCTGGCCGCGCTCTTTTCGGGCGCGCGCCTTGAGCAGCAAGAGTTCGTTGACGACGCTTTCGTTGGTGCGGAAGCGGATGGAGTCGCCGAAGAATCCGGTGACGGTGCAGAACTCGCAGCCGTAGGGGCAACCTCGCCCCGACTCGACGGGAACGATGCGGAACGTTCCCCAGCCCTCGCCCAGTTTCTGCAGCCACTTCTTGGCCGACTTAGGGACCAGATTGAACTGGCGAAGATCGATGGTGTCCCAGGGAATGACGGGATACTGTTTGAGCGAAGGCTTGAGTTCCTTGCCTGCAGCATCGACCGGAGCGTAGACGTCTTTTAGTTCACCGCGTGCGGCGTCTTCGACAATGCGGGGCCAGGTATCGTCGGCCTCGCCGAGAGCGACGGCGTCGGCGTGGCGGGGACCGCCATCGCGGCCCAGGGCTTCGTCGGCCATTTCCGTAACGTGAGGACCGCCCATGACGACGGGCACGCCTACGGCGCGAACGGAGTCCGCCATGCGATAGGCTTTGGCGATCATTCGGGTCATGGCGCCGATGCCGACCAGATCAATCTTGTGTTCGAGCACATAGTGGGCGATTCCGGCTTCATCCATGGGTTGAGCGTTGCCGTCGATGAGAACTACCTCGTGGCCGGGCGGGGTGAGGGATTGCAGGAGGAACATCCAGAGATGCGGCATGAAATTGCGCGTGACCCCGTTGTCGGGGTTGTACAGTAGGATTTTCAATATTTACCCTGATTTCTCAGCGCCCCGGAATGAGCTGCTTGGGGCGGTTAGGTGGTCAGGAGCATCTTACCGCTACTTGCTGCTGCTGGATAGTGTAATTGCGCTGTCTGGGAGGCGCGCTGTCCCAAATTGATCATCCGGCTAAGTACCTTTGGTTGAGCAGGGAAAGGGTCCGCTAGCTTAGAATGAAACTAACGGGAAGGGTTGAAGGCGCATCTAAAATGCAAGATGCAGGGAGAATCCCGTTCATTGTGGTAGAGGTCATTGTTCCAGGTTTTAGAGGTTCATTGTCCTGGAGTTCAGGGTTTAGGAAAATCTTTGTGAGATCGAGGCCGTTATGAAAACCGTCAAGGCTTGTCTGAGTGTTGCAATGGTAGGTGTGCTTTTCATGGGGATGGCGAATGCGATGCCGCTGAATTCATCGGCGCGCTCGGTGGTTCCAGCAGATTTACAACAGTTGATTTCGGTGGATTACCGGGCGCTGAAGGACTCAGCGACCGCCATGCAGTTGAAGCAGCAAGTGATGCCCGATAATGTGAAAGAGTTTGAGGGGGCGCTCAAGGGCGTGGGGATCGATCCTGACAAGGATGTGGACACGCTGACGTTTGCGGCGTTCCGAACCGCGAAGCAGGGGGTGAAATCGGTAGGGGTAGCAGCGGGGCCGTTTGCCATGAAGGCCGTACTGAAGAAGATGACGCTGCGAAAGATCAAGCCGACGAAACACGGCACGTCGAATATCTATCCCATGGACGGCGGGATGGTGATGTGCTTCCTGGATGACAGCACGCTGCTGTTTGGCGAGATGTCGGCAGTGAAGCTGGCGCTGGATACTCGCGATGGTGAGATTTTAAGCCTAGATACGAATTCGGCCATGACCGATCTGATGTCGAACGCGGATTCGGCCCCGGTGTGGAGCATTCTGGACGCGGCGGGCACGCAGAACATAATGCGCTCGGCGATGGGCGATGCCGCGAAGGTTGCTGACTACGAGACCATCAAGAAGCGCATTGTCGGTTCGCGCTACACCATGAGTTTTTCGGGTGGAGTGGACTTCGATCTGACGGTGGTGGCTTCGGATTCCGTGAGCGCGGCTACGCTGTCATCGGTGGTCAAGGCGGGCATGATGCTTAAGAAGATGAGCGCGACCGCTTCAGAAAAATTGGCCGTGGACAACACCAGCGTGGATTCCGACGGCTCGAATGTGCAGTTCCACTTCAAAGCCAGCGACCAGCAGTTCCAGTCGTTGATGCGCTCGCCGTTATTCGCGGCAGTTTCGCACTAAGGGCGGGGTCCCGATTGCGTTAGAAGGGCGCTGCTTCAGCGGCTAAAGCCGGAACACGTTGCGGTCCTAGGGGCACGGCTGAAGCCGTGCCCTTCCCGTTCTCCTCTTTCCTTTGAAGGGCGAGCCCTGTGCAGCACGAGCTTGTGCGAACACGATGGGCTACCTTGACTTGCGGGCGGCGCGTTTCTCGCGGGCCCAGCCTTCTTTTACGATTTGGCGCGCACGGCCGACGGCGAGTGAGTCCTCGGGAACATCATTTGTGATGCACGAAGCTGCGGCGACGTATGCCCCTTTGCCCACTCGGACGGGGGCAACCAGAGTGCTGTCGCTGCCGATGAAAGCTCCGTCGCCGATGATAGTCGTGTGTTTGTGGGCACCGTCGTAGTTGCAGGTGATGGTTCCGGCGCCGATGTTTACATCTGCGCCGATTTCGGCGTCGCCGAGATACGTGAGGTGGTTGGCCTTCGAACCTTTGCCCAGCTTGACCTTTTTGGTCTCGACAAAATTGCCGACGTGAGCGCCTTCTCCAATATCGCTGCCTGGGCGCAGGTGGGAATAGGGGCCAAGGACGGCGTTGGCGCCGATGCGGGCTCCTTCCAGAATGCAACCATTGCGGATGAGAACTTCGTCGCCGATCTCGGAATCTTGAATTACGGAGTAGGAGCGAATGCGGCAGGCGGCGCCGATGCGGGATTTGCCGAGGATCTGGACGAAGGGTTCGATCACGGTGTCAGCGGCGATTTCGACATCGTTATCGATCACGCAGGTGGCAGGATAGAAGATGGTGATGCCCTCCGCCATTAACTGCTGGCACTTGAGCATGCGGATGTGATGGTCGACGGAAGAGAGTTCGACGCGTGTATTGGCGCCCAGAACCTCGCTGGAGTCTTCGGTTTTCCAGACGACGACGCGCTGCCCGGCCTTGCGCAGGACCCATGCCATGTCGGTGAGGTAGTACTCGCCGTGGGGATTGGCAGTGGAGAGTTTTTCGATGTGGGAGAACAATTGCGGGACGGCGAAGACATAGAAACCGGCGTTAATCTCCCGAATCTTTTTCTGGGCAGGGTTGGCGGATTTCTCTTCGACGATGGCTTGGACTTCGGCGCTGCGTGCGTTCTTACGAAGCACGCGGCCGTAGCCAGTGGGTTGGTCCAGGTCGGCGCTGAGCAAGGTCATGGCGGCTTGCTGGTCGAGGTGGAAGTTGAGCAGGCAGGCGATGGTCTGGGGAGTGATCCGGGGGGCGTCACCGGAGAGAACGATGACGTGGTCGTAGGCGGCGAGCGCCTCGCGGGCGACCATGAGAGCGTGACCGGTACCGCGTTGCTCGGACTGCAGGACGAATTGCACGCCGGTGTTGGCGACGGCGGTGCGGACGCGGCCGGCTTCATAACCGATGATGGCGAAGATGTCGTTTGGGGGCACTACGCGCGTGGCAGCGGCGATCACGCGCGCGAGCAGGGGTTTGCCGCCGACTTCATGCAGAACCTTGGGGAGTTGCGACTTCAGGCGCGTGCCTTTGCCCGCGGCCATGATGGCGATGGCGACGCGCGGTGCCGCTGTTGTTGACGAGGCGGTCATGGATTTCTTCATTCGCCTCACTATACCTTGAGCTGGAACTGTACATAAAGAGGGCGCGGCTAAAGCCGCGCCCTTTCAAAGCTGGCCTGTCGAGCCGCGCTCGACGGACAGCCCCTTCGGCCCGCTCAGGGCAGGCTTGGGGGGCTGTCCCCAGATGACGCCTGCTTCTACATGAGGGCGGCTGTCCCCGCATCATCGGTTAGAGGCCCAGGCCTCCGTCGACCGCGAGGATTTGGCCGGTGATGAATTGGGGTGCGGTGGCGAAGAACAGGACGGCCGCGGCGATTTCGTCCCCTCGGCCATTGCGTTGCATGGGAGTTTGTTTGGCCATTTGCTTCATGAACGCGGCGGCGGACGGGTCGCCGAGATCAATCATGCCGGGAGCGACTGCGTTGACGGCGATTTCGGGTGCGAGGGCCTTGGCCATGACTTTGGTGAGCATGTGCAGGGCGGCTTTTGAGGAACAGTAGTGCGCGTGCGTGGCCCAGGGGCGCAAGCCGCCCAGAGAACCCATATGAATGATTTTGGCTTCGATTTGTTCTGAGCGCTGCGATCCGGTTCGTTTTCTGCGCATCCACTTGAGGGCTTCTCGCGAAACCAGGAATGGTCCACGGGTGTTGGAGGCGAACATGGCATCCCACTGGCGCACGGTGAGGCGCTCGAAGTCGGCGGTGGCGTAGTTGGCGGCGTTGTTGACGAGGATGTCGATGCGGCCAAGCTCGCGTCCGGCCAGTTTCATCATGGACTTGACGCTGGCCTCGTCGGTGACGTCGCAGTGCAGGGCGAAGGCGCGCACTCCGAGGCTGAAAAGGTCAACGACGGTGTGTTGCGCGTCGCGGGCCGAATTGCGAAAAGTGATGGCGACGTCGGCGCCGGCGTGGGCGAGAGCCAGGGCGGAGGCGCGTCCGAGACGGTGGGCGCCGCCGGTGATGAGGCAAGCTTTGCCGCGCAGAGGTTTGTCAGGATCTTTGTGCATGGCGGAATTCTACCTCTTAACTGACTCGTAGAATCGCCATCGCGCGGAAGTCCAGCCTGATAATTCGAGGACTTTGCTGTTTCAGCGAACATTTCTTTTCGTTTCTTGACAATTTCCCAGTGGAACCAGCATTCGAGGGAAGGCTACAATCTACGCGTGCCAGAGTCCCGCCAAGTCGTGGTTTACTCGCGCAAGGGCTGCCACCTGTGCGAAGTGGTGAAGGAAAGTCTTGCGAAGCTCTCCCGTCGCGGCGGGTTCACGTGGCAGGAAGTGGACGTGGATAGCGATAGTGAACTGCGGCGGCAGTTCAATGACGAAGTGCCGGTGGTGTTCATCGACGGGCGTAAAGCTTTCAAGTACCGCATGGATGAGCGGGAATTTCTGCGCAGGCTGGCCAGTTAGAGCTGGCCGGGATATTCATCAACGGTGCTTAGAGTGCGTCCGAAGTCGATGGTATCCTGCTGAGGAGCCGGCCAAGCCCTGCGGTGATCGGTTATCCTTAGTTCGTCGTTTGAAAAAGGAGCGTTATGAAGATTTTTTCGGTAGTTTTCTTGACCCTGGTAATGGCCGCGCTTTTCGCGGTCGCCGCGGATCAGCCTCAGCCGCCCGTCGCGGGCAGTCAAGCCCCGGACTTCAGCCTGCCGAGCCAGGAAGGTACGCAGGTGTCGCTTGATCAGTTCAAGGGCAAATGGGTGGTGCTGTACTTCTACCCCAAGGACTTCACTTCGGGTTGCACCATCGAAGCGCACAATTTTCAGCGCGACATCGATAAATACACAGAGAAGAATGCTGTGATCGTAGGCGTCAGCGTGGATAACGTGGATTCTCACAAGGGCTTCTGCACCAAAGAGGGCTTGAACTTCAAGTTGCTCGCCGATCCCAACCATGGGGTCGTGCAAAAATACGGTTCGATCATGGAATACAATGGGATGACTCTTGCCGCCCGCAACACCTTCCTGATCGATCCCACGGGCGTGATCAAGAAGGTGTACCTCAAGGTGAGCCCGCAGGGTCACAGCGACGAAGTGCTGGCCGATCTGCAGCAGTTGCAGTCCATGAAATAAAAATTGGGTCGGCTGGGCGGAATTGCGAATACTTTGTCCGCTCCAGCTGCAGCACCGGTTGGTGCCGCTGCCCAACGCGGGCCAATGCCATGCGAGGGGCGGCGGCTGATTGCGCCGCCCTGCTTCGCTTCCAGCCAGACACTTCCGCTACAATCATCCCCGCCATGTTGCGGACCCAACTCTACGCCGATCCCAGCAATGTCTTTGTCCACGATGCCGTGCTCGCTTCCTGCCGGCGTCATCCGGAGAAGACCGCTCTGGTGGATACTTCCTGCGGGCGGCGTCTGAGTTACGCGGAATATGGAGAGACGGTGGAAGCTCTGGCGCGCGGACTGGTTGCGGCTGGGTTGAAGCCGGGAGAAGTGGTGGCGATTTTTCTGTGCAATTCGTGGGAGTTCTGTGCGGTCTATCATGCGACAACCTTGGCTGGGGGGATTCCGACGCTGCTGAATCCGACGTATCGGGAGCGGGAAGTGCGCTATCAGTTGGGGAATTCTGGCGCCGCGTTGCTGATTACCGATGGAACGAATATTGAGGGCATCAATCTTACAGGGCTGCCGAATCTCCGGCGGGTGTTTTGCACGCGGGAGCAGGGAAGCGGGGCAGAGGCATTTTCCGAGCTGCTGAAGCCGGTGAGCGCTGATCTTTCTGGGCCAGATCGAGGGTCGGAGGAAACTTTAGCGGCGCTGCCTTATTCGAGCGGCACGACGGGGCTGCCCAAGGGAGTGATGCTTTCGCATTACAATCTGGTCGCCAACATCTATCAGTTTCTGGGGCCGCACGCGACTTCGCTGAACTCCAATGACAATATTCTTTGCTTCCTGCCGCTGTATCACATTTACGGACTGAATGTGATGCTCAATCCAGGGCTGATTCTGGGGGCGACGGTGGTGCTGATGCCACGCTTTAATGTGGAGCAACTGACCTCGCTGTTGACGGAGGAAGCGATAACCATGATGCCTCTGGTGCCTCCGGCGATGAATGCGTTGTGCCTGGCGGCGGAGGCGGGACAGTTTCCGAAGGATCACAGGGTGCACTGGGTGAAATCCGGGGCGGCGCCACTGGCGCCTGATCTGCCGCGGCGATTTACGGCGCTGACGGGGATTCTGGTGTGCCAGGGGTACGGGATGACGGAGGCTTCGCCAGTGACGCATGTGGGTTATCTGGAGCCGGAACTGTACCGGCCGGATTCGATAGGACGTCCTCTGGCGCAGACGGAGTGCCGGGTGATTGGAGAGGCAGCGGAGGTTCCTGCGGGTGAGCCGGGAGAGTTGGTGATGCGCGGGCCGCAGTTTATGCGGGGTTACTGCAACGAGCCGGAGGCGACGGCGGCTGTGCTGCGCGACGGATGGTACTGGTCTGGGGATGTTGTGACTTGCGACGGCGAGGGCTTCTACCGGGTGGTGGACCGGCGCAAGGAAATGATCAAATACAAAGGATTTTCGGTAGCGCCGGCGGAAGTGGAGGCGGTGCTGCTGGAACATCCGGCGGTGCGGGAGTGCGGAGTGGTGGGGCGTCCCGATGCAGCGGCGGGTGAGATTCCGGTGGCATTCATTGCGCTGCGCGACGGGTTTACGACTGGCAAGAAGATGGAAGACGAGTTGTGCGGGTTCGTCGCCGACCGGCTGACTCGTTACAAGCAGCCGCGGGAAGTGCATTTTGTGGAGGTTGTCCCCAAGACGGCCTCGGGTAAGATACTGCGGCGCGAGCTGCGGGAGCTGATTCGATGAACGGCCCGGGATCATCCGTGAAAGAGCCGCTTAGTTTCTGAGGTAATTCAAGAAAGCGATTCAAAGTATCGATTTTGATGATCTGCTTTCCTGTTGCGCCCCCGTAGACTTGCGCTAGTATTTCTGCCTCATGGCCCGAATCCTGCTGCTGTTCTTGCGACGGTTGTGGCTGCCGCTGGTGGTGTTCGCCGGATTCAGCCTGATGTGTGTGCTGGTGTACCGGCGGCTGGAAGGGCTGGGGTGGCAGGATGCCCTGTTCTGGATGATCCAGACGCACGCGATCGACGCGAAGCAGGTACATAATGCGACCAAGCTCTTCTCGCTCTTTGTTTATTTGGGTGTGTTTGCATTTCAGATCTGGGTGGCGGAGCGGGTAGCGGTGACGATTTTCAACCGGCAAGGGATGGAGGCCTGGAGAACCATGGTGAACGATGTCAGCATCGAAAAACTGCAGGATCACTTCATAATCTGCGGCTATGGGCAAGTGGGGCGGACGGTGGTGGACCAACTGAACCGCCTGAAGATTCCTTTTGTGCTGATCGAGACTAACGAAGGATTATGCCGCGAGCTGCTGAAGGAAAAAGTGCTGAGCATCCAGGGAGATGCCAAGCGGCACGACGTGCTGCAATCCGCCGGGATTGGGCGGGCACGAGGGGTGTGTATTGTGATCGATAATGACGCCGACAATCTTTACATAACGGTGACGGCGAAGGCGCTGAACCCGAAGGCGCGCATTATTACACGGGCCGGGCAGTCGCGTTATGCGCAGGCGATGCGCAATTCGGGTGCGGACGAGGTGATTATTCCGGAGTATGAGGGCGGATTGATGACGGGGCGAATGATCGCCAAGTTCTATCCCGGTGCGCACCCGAATCTGGAGTAAGGGGAAGCGCTACTCATCGGCGGAGTCAAGGCCAAGGGATTTAACCGCCAAATAGAAATTTGTGTTGGGCGTCGGTCAGGGGAACGACGCTCAGCCGTCCCTGGCGCACGAGGGGAGAATCGGCGAAGAGTTTATTTGCTTTCACCTCGGCGAGCGTCACGGTCTTGGGCAACGGCTTGCCGGCCTTGATCTTCACCTGAGGATTCTTTGCGTCGCTGGCATCCACTGAGACTACGGTTGCGGTTCCGACCGCACTTTTCTCGTCTCCAGTGTGATAGATGACTAACTGGTCGCCGGCTTTCATGGCGCGCAAGTTTTTGAGGGCGACGGGATTGGTGACTCCATCCCAGATGGTGGTTTGGTCGCGTTGGAGATTGGCAAATGAGTAGACGGTGGGTTCGGTTTTTAGAAGGTATGGCATCGGCAGATTCTACTCGGCTGTCGGCCTCGATATCCAGCTACAAGTCAGACCGGATATTGGCTCAGTTTGAAAAAGGTGGCCGTGTGCGCGCGGGAGATCCCTCGTCCCGCTGGTGAGAACGCGGGACTTCGGGATGGCGCCGTAGAGGTGATAGCGGGAAAGAATTTCAAACTGAGCCACTACCGTCAGACGACCATCGTCCAGGCCAAGATTACTGGGGCTTGGCGTTTGGATCGGAGGGCGGGGTCTTGTCGTCCTTCTTGTCGTCCGGTTTATCCCCTGGGTGAGCTTCGTAAATTGAGTATTGGCCCTGAGGGCGCTTCAGCTTGATGGTGAAATCCATCTTGGCCCGATCCACGTCAAAGTCCTCGCCGAAGGTCTGGAATCCGGAAGCCAGAACCTGCACGCGCAGGGTGCCGTAGGGGATGCCATCGAAGGTGGTCTTGCCATCGGTATCAGTTTTGAGTTCAAGTCCGCCCCGGCTCTGCTTGCCATGGGGATTGACCGGGTGCATGATCACGGCGGCGCTGCGCACGGGTTTGCCGTTGTCTTCCTTGATCACCAGAAAATTCAGGGTTGCGGTAGGGTCTGGGGCTTCGTCCCGCTGTGCGACGGCTTCGCCGAGAAGGGCGAAAGCTGACAGCAGGGAAACAAGAATCCACGTCTTTCTTTCCACGGATCTCATGTCCCAACATTCTAGCAGCGGGAAGGGTGTGGCGAGAAGAAATGGAAGTGGGCGGAAGTTAAGGCTTCGCGGCTGACCGGCTTTTGGGCTCTGCGCCGGTGATTGGGGCAGCCAGTTGCACCAGGTCACTGGCGACACGGGCGGTGTTGTGGCGGGCGACGGCGGCTTCTTCCAGATAATCTCCGAGAACCGGGATCACGCCCAGAGCTTCGATGGCTTCGAGGTCGGCGACGATCTGGCATGCACCTTCGAGCGCGTATTTGGCCTTGAGTTCAGCGGAAACGGGAGTGCGATTAATCAGAGCATAGTCGAAGATCTGTTGGTGAGCGTGGCCATTGAGCGCGCGGATGTGATCGGCGGCGGTAAGGTCCAGACTTTCGTTGGCCTGGGTCATCAGATTGCAGATGTACACCTTGGTGGCGGGGGAGTTGACGATAGCATCGGCGATGCCGTGCACCAGCAGGTTCGGAATGAGGCTGGTGAACAGCGAGCCGGGGCCGATGCTGATGATATCGGCGCGGGCAATGGCGTCGAGCGTCTGGGGCAGAGGATCGACGTTGGGAGGAACGAGGAAAAGTTCCTGGATGCGGACTTTGCTGGCGGTGATTCTGGTTTCTCCACGGACGCGGGAGCCGTCCTCCATCAAGGCTTCGAGTTCGATATTGGAGGTGGTAGCGGGATAGATGTGGCCGCGGGTGACCAGAATCTCCGAAGAAAGGCGCACCGCTTCGGAGAAGTCATGGGTGATTGAGGTCAGAGCGGCCAGAAAGAGATTGCCGAAGCTGTGACCTTCAAGACCGGAGCCTTTCTCGAAACGGTGGCGGAAGAGCTGGGAGAGCAGGGCTTCATCCTCGCTGAGGGCGACGATACAGTTGCGGATATCGCCGGGAGGAAGCATGTTGAGTTCCTTACGCAGGCGGCCGCTGGAGCCGCCATCGTCGCTGACGGTGACTACGGCGCAGAGGTCACGAATGAGGGGCGAACCGGGCTGGGCTACAGGTATCTCCGCCGGGGTGAGAGCAAAGCGCTTGAGACCCTTGAGCAGCGTGGAAAGGCCGGTGCCACCGCCGATGGCAACAACGCGGAGGCCATGCTCGCGCTTGGCCTTCTCTATCGACAACAGATCCGCGATTCTGGTTTCCATCCGAGAATCTTCTTTGCCGATCCTTACTTTGCCGATCCAGGATCCGCCGACTAAGGGTGCGTCGATCAGAACGATTCGTCTTCCCGGAAGGAGCCCTCTGGCGAAGAAAGGTCGGCAGCCGGATCCGGGTACAACAGTTCAGTAAAGCGAGGGTCTTCGGCCAGGTTATGAAAATCGGAGTCATTGCGGGCCTGGTAACGCAGGCTGGAATTAAGGCGCAGAGCCTCGTCCAGATGCTTGAGAGCGTCCTCCACATGACCCGTGAGACAGTCGAGTGCGGCTAAACCGTAGACGACGAAATCAGTCTTCGGAGCCTGCTTGAGCAGTTTTTCAATGTGCTCGCGGGCGGTCACGTAGTCACCGACATTCATTAGAGAAACGGCGTAGTCGTAGTGCTCCTCGACGCTCTTGAACTGCTGGGTGGTGGAGCGCTCGAGGTGCTGGTTACAGATGCTGAGATGGACGGCGGCCCGGTCGGTTAACTCTTTGGTGGGGCCAGCGAGGACCTTTTGGAACAGGGGTTTCGCCTTCTCGAACTTGTGCTCCTGCAAGGCACGCAGCCCGGCTTCGTAATTCTGCAGAGCCTGGGTGACGCGAGGATCGTCCGCGATGGATGATTTCTTTGGATTAGCCTTTTGAGCCATGTGAAGAATTTTTCCTGAACTCGTCGTAATAAGGACTCCTTGGCCTTCATACTCGAAGGGCCGCCCTTTAAGTATCACTCAAATGGCGGGTATAGGGCAATTGCCGGGGGCAGTACCGAGTACCCAGTACCTAGTTACCCAGCAAGATGCGCAGGGGCGAATGCGAAGGTTTTCTGGGCGCTGGGCACTCGGTACCAGCAACTAGTTGATCGTCGCCGCCGATTGCAGGTCGATCTGCTTCCAATCACCCTTGATGATGCCGGCGCGAATCTGGGTCGCAGTCTTACCTTTCTGGTGCTGCTGATAGGAGTAGTAGAGCTCCCTGAGGCAGGTGGAGCATCGGGCGCCGTGGGTGTTTTCGAAGCAGCTATGCAGACTGTTGTGGCCCATTCGATCGCAATAGCAGTAGCAAGGCTGCTGGTGGAGCACGTTCGGAATCTTGGAGGCCAGCTCGTAAGCATGGGTCTGGTAGGGATACTGGGCGTCCGGTCCCCAGAGTTGGTCCTTGGTCAGGATCTCAGGGAGTTTGGCGCCTTTGGGCGGCGGGCCGGCGTTGTAGGCGGGAATACCACCTTCGTCTTCCTGAGCGGTCCATTGAGCCGACACGGTCAGCGTCATGGCCAGGAGAAACAGGAGGGTTAGGGCGCGGTGGGCGGTCTTGCTTTGAAGCAGGCGACTCGGCGTCATCAACTTCTCCTTACTTGCTGTATTTTAACCCGATTTCGGACCTGCCCGATAGGCGGGAGTGCGGGAAATGGCTAGAGAAGGTTGGCGCGTACAACTCGCACCGAGGGGACGCGATCTGTATACAATAGGAAGTCGGATGTCCAATATCCCAACGACGGAAGCAGGGAACAGGCCGGGGCCGCCGCTTCTGCGGACCGAATCGTCAGAGTCGACCGCCGGAGCGCGCCTGCGCCCGGCTTTCGGGGTGTGGCTGCGCGACCTGATTCTTTCGCTGGCGATCTCGGCGTTCATCATCGTTTTCATTTACCAGCCGGTGAAGGTGGAGGGCACGAGCATGATGCCCTCGCTTGAAGACCAGGAGCGAATCTTCGTCAACAAGTTCGTGTACCGCCTGGAGCCGATTTCGCGAGGGGACATTGTGGTGTTTCGGTATCCGCGAGATCCGTCGAAGAGCTACATCAAGCGTGTGATCGGGGTGGCCGGGGACCGCATCCGCATCGACGGCGGGCAAGTCTATGTGAATGGCGAGGCTTTGGATGAGGATTACGTCCCTCCCGCCTATGCCGACTCGCGGTCGTATCCGGAGACGGTGGTGCCGCCGAACTGCTACCTGGTGCTGGGCGATCACCGGTCGATGTCAAATGACAGCCGGGACTTCGGACCGGTGAACCAGAGCTATATCTACGGCAAGGCCGTGTTTGGCTATTGGCCCATGGATAAGCTGGGGAGAGTACGGTAGACGGGCGTTGCCGGGCCCCGGTGATGAGTCTTGTTGACCTCGGTTACTTCCCCCTGACGGGTAAGAGTTTTGCGCAGGATGTTGCAAGTTAGTTCGCAGTCGGAAATTAATTCGTGAAAGCCGCGTTCCGCGCTTGGCCGATGCGGCAATCCCTGATAAAATCCTTAAAATCCACTCCCCCGGAGCGAGAATGCAGGCAATCCTTGCGCTGGAAGACGGGCGAGTCTTCCGAGGCAAAGGCTACGGCGCCAAAGGCGAATGCTACGGCGAAGTCGTTTTTAATACTTCCATCACTGGCTACCAGGAAATCTTCACCGATCCCTCCTACTCAGGGCAGATCGTTGTCCTGACCAACCCCCAGATCGGCAACTACGGCACAAACCAGGAAGATAACGAAGCGACGCGTCCGTGGATCGAAGGGCTGATCGTGCGCGAGTTCTCGAAGGTGAGCTCGAACTGGCGATCGCAGCAGGTGGCCGAGGAATATCTGGAGCAGTTCAAAGTGCCGGTGCTGTCGGATATCGACACGCGAGCGCTGGTACGGCATCTGCGCGACCATGGCGTGATGCGCGGGGTAGTCTCGACCATTGAAAGCGACGCCGAGAAGTTGGTGGCTAGGGCTAATGCGATCCCGAAGATGGACGGGACGGATTTGGCTAAAGAAGTGAGCACGAAGCGTCCTTATGTATGGGAAGTGGGTGAGCGCTCGCACGAGCCAGTGGCCATGGTCGGGGTAAAGGACGAGCCGGCGCGCTTTCATGTGGTGGCTTACGATTTTGGTATTAAGCAGAACATTCTGCGGAAGTTACGCGGGGAAGGCTGCCGGGTGACCGTGATTCCGGCGCAGACTCTGGCGGAGGATGTGCTGGCACTGAAGCCGGATGGAGTGTTTCTGTCGAATGGACCGGGGGATCCCGAGCCGTGCACGTATGCGGTGGACAGCATTCGGCGGTTGATGGGGAGGTTGCCGATCTTTGGGATTTGCCTGGGACATCAGCTTACCGGCATTGCGCTCGGCGGGAAAACTTTCAAGCTCAAGTTTGGGCACCATGGCGGGAACCATCCGGTGAAGCAGTTGAAGACAGGCAAGATCGAAATTACAGCGCACAATCATAACTTCGCCGTGGATCCGGATTCGCTGCCGGAGAGCGAAGTGGAGCTGACGCATATCGATCTGAATGATTCGACTCTGGAAGGGTTGCGTCATCGGAACCTGCCGCTGTTCAGCGTGCAGTATCACCCGGAGGCTGCGCCGGGGCCGCATGACTCGCACTATCTGTTCAAGGATTTTGTGAAGATGATGGAGGAGTGGAAAGGGTGAGGAGCATATCCCTATTGCTGTTTTTGTTTTTCGCATGCGGCGGTCTATCGGGCGGGCAGAAGGTCGGACGCGAATAAGGCGCTTTGATGCAGTGAAGCTAACTCTGTCATCCCGAGCGGAGAAGATCGTCCGCGAAGCGAACGATCTTCGCAGTCGAGGGACCTGTTGTTGGCTGGAGGTGAAGATGCGGCCGAAGCGGACAGCAGGTCCCTCCACTCGCCAGTTGACCTGCTTCGCCGTTTAACTGACTCGGTCGGGATGACAATGTGTGGGAAGTATGAAGGAACACAATTACAGCGTGTACATGATTGCGAGTAAATCGCGCGCTTTGTACATCGGGATGACGAATAATCTTCACCGGCGCATCTTCGAGCACAAGAACGATCTGATTGAAGGTTTCACGCGGCAATATAAGTGCCACCGTCTGGTTTATTACGAATCGTTCGACGATGTTAACAAGGCGCCTCCACTCGCCAGTTAAACCGGCTCCGCCGTTTAACTGACTCGGTCGGGATGACAGATTTTCAGAACATGAACAGCTGATGACAGATTTTGAGAATACGAATATCCAATGCCCAAACGCACTGATATTTCGAAGATTCTGATTCTTGGTTCCGGGCCCATTGTTATTGGGCAGTCGGCGGAGTTTGATTATTCCGGCACACAGGCTTGCAAGGCGCTCAAGTCGGAGGGCTTTGAAGTGGTGCTGGCGAACTCGAATCCGGCGACCATCATGACTGACCCGGAGATCGCGGACCGCACTTATATTGAGCCGCTCACCCTCGAGTATTTGGAAGAGATTATCCGCATCGAGCGGAAACTGTCGCCGGGGGCGGGTTTCGCCGTGTTGCCTACCGTGGGCGGGCAGACTGCGCTCAACCTGGCGATTGAACTTTCCGACGGCGGAGTTCTGGAAAAATACAACGTGATCCTGATCGGTGCGAACGTTGGAGCGATCAAGAAGGCGGAAGACCGGCTCTTCTTCAAGGACGCGATGCAGAAGATTGGGCTTGACGTGCCCAAGTCGGCGCTGGTGAACAGCACGAAGGATGGCCTGGAATTCGCCGGCAAGATTGGGTTTCCGGTGATCATTCGGCCGTCGTTCACCCTGGGCGGCACCGGCGGCGGGATTGCTTTTAACCGCGAAGAGTTGGTGGAGGTGCTCACGCGCGGTCTTGATATGTCCCCTGTACACGAGGCACTGATAGAAGAGTCAGTGCTGGGATGGAAAGAATTCGAACTCGAAGTGATGCGCGACACCAAGGACAACGTCATCATCATTTGTTCGATCGAGAACTTCGATCCGATGGGTGTGCACACCGGCGACTCGATCACGGTAGCTCCGGCGCAGACACTGACCGACCGCGAGTACCAGGCGATGCGGGATGCTTCGATTGCGGTGATCCGCGAAATTGGCGTGGACACGGGTGGGTCGAACATTCAGTTTGGTGTGAATCCTGAGACCGGACGGATGGTGGTGATTGAGATGAACCCGCGGGTCTCGCGGTCTTCTGCACTTGCCTCCAAAGCCACCGGCTTTCCCATTGCGAAGATTGCGGCGAAGCTTGCGGTCGGTTACACGCTGGACGAAATTCCCAACGACATCACGCGCAAGACTCCGGCGTGCTTCGAGCCGACGCTCGACTACGTGGTGGTGAAGATTCCGAAGTGGCAGTTCGAAAAGTTCCCCGGAGCGGATGAGAGCCTTGGAGTGCAGATGAAGTCGGTCGGCGAAGTGATGGCGATTGGCCGCACCTTCAAAGAAGCGCTGATGAAGGGAATTCGCTCGCTTGATACCGGAAAGCGTGTGGGCGGTGGGAAGATCGAGCCGAAGATTCTGACGCAACGGCTGGTTACGCCGCATCCGGAGCGGCTGGCGTATGTGCAGTACGCGCTGCGGCAGGGGCACACGGTGAAGCAGCTCGCGAAGATGACCTCGATGGATCCGTGGTTCCTCTACCAGCTCAAAGAAATTAACGACATGCAGTTGGAGTTGGAGAAGCATCCGATGGAGTCGATTCCGACCGAGGTGCTGCGCGAGGCCAAGCGCATGGGATTCTCGGATGGGCGGCTGGCCAGCGTGTGGCGGCTGGAGGGGCAAGAGAAGGTTCGGCATCTGCGCAAGAAGCATGGTGTATTGCCCGTGTACAAGCGGGTGGACACGTGCGCGGCAGAATTCGAGAGCTTTACGCCGTATCTTTACTCGACTTACGAGGACGAAGACGAAGCCGCGCCGACGGATAAAAAGAAGATCATCATTTTAGGAAGCGGGCCGAATCGCATCGGGCAGGGAATTGAGTTTGACTACTGCTGCTGTCACGCATCGTTCGCGCTGCATGAGGACGGTTACGAGACGATCATGATCAACTGCAATCCTGAGACGGTCTCAACCGACTACGACACCAGCGACCGGCTCTACTTTGAGCCGCTGACGTTTGAAGATGTGTGGGCGATCTACCAGCACGAGACTTCGAAAGGCGTTTCCTGCGGCGTGATCGTGCAGTTTGGCGGGCAGACGCCGCTGAACCTGGCTTTGCCGCTGAAGGCCGCGGGCGTGAACATTATTGGTACGTCTCCGGAGTCGATTGATCTTGCCGAGGATCGCAAACACTTCAACAAACTGCTGGAAGAGCTGAAGATTCCGCAGGCTGCGGGAGTCATGGCGACGTCACTTGAGGAAGCCATCGAAGGCGCCAAGCGGGTTGGCTATCCGGTAGTGGTGCGACCCTCGTATGTGCTGGGTGGGCGCGCCATGGTGATCGCCTACGACGAAGAATCCGTAGTGCATTACATGAAAGAGGCGGTTGAGTACTCGCACGATCGTCCGGTGCTGATTGACCACTTCCTCGAAGATGCGATTGAAGTGGACGTGGACGCGCTCTCCGACGGCGAAGACGTTGTCATTGGTGGAATCATGCAGCACATCGAGGAAGCCGGCATTCACTCCGGGGATTCCTCGTGCGTGCTGCCGGCGGTGGATATTCCGCAGGCGCTGATGGAACGGATGCGCGACTATACCTTTAAGTTAGCGCGGGCGCTGAAGGTGGTGGGGCTGATGAACATTCAGTTCGCCATACCGCGGGGTAACGGCAGCGGCTCGGAGGGCGGGAAGGTCTACGTGCTGGAAGTGAACCCGCGGGCTTCGCGCACGGTGCCCTATGTTTCGAAGGCTACGGGAGTGCCGCTGGCGAAGATTGCGGCGCGGCTGATGACTGGGCGCAAGCTGCGCGAATTCCTGCCGGAGAATATCGACCGGCGGGCCGATCTCGATACCGGGAGCTGCTACTACGTGAAGTCGCCGGTGTTCCCGTGGAATAAGTTTCCTGGCGTGGACACGGTGCTAGGGCCGGAGATGAAATCCACCGGTGAAGTGATGGGCGTGGGCGACAGCTTTGGCGAAGCTTTCGGCAAGGCGCAGTTGGCGGCGGGCCAAAAGTTGCCGACGCAGGGGACGGTGTTCATCAGCGTTACCGAGCATGACAAGCGTCACGTTGCCGAAGTGGGGCGCAAGTTTGTGGATATGGGGTTCAACCTGGTCGCGACCTCCGGCACAGCCGATGTGATTGAATCGGCGGGCATGAAGGTCGAGCGTGTGTACAAGGTAAAGGAAGGCCGTCCGAACGTGGTGGATTTGATCAAGGGCCAGCGCATTCATCTCATCGTCAACACGCCCACGGGCCTGGAGCCCTGGTTTGATGAGAAAGCGATCCGGCGCGCGGCGGTGACGGCGCGCATTCCCACCATCACCACGCTTTCGGCCGCGCGGGCTGCCGCGGAGGGGATTGCGGCTTTGCAGCGCGGCGAAGTGAACATACGGGCGCTGCAGCGGTTGCACGCGGATAGAGCAGTCAAGACCCGGTAGAACGGATTTGCCGGCCACATGTAGTGTGGGATACTGGATGCACGAGGCTTCCATGCTCCTTCACGGTGTTTTCCCTCCCATTACGACGCCGTTTTATCCCGACGGCAACGTGTATTTCAAAAAGATCGAGAGCAATGTTGAGCGCTATTCGCGGACGCCCTGCGCGGGCATTGTCGTGCTTGGTTCGACCGGCGAGGCCGTCATGCTTTCCGATCAAGAGCGGCGCGATGTCCTGAAGTCCGCGCGTGCGGCGGCCGCGGCGAACAAGGTGCTGATTGCGGGCACGGGAATTGAGTCGGCGATCGAGACGCTGCGTCTTACCGAGTATGCCGCCGAGCTGGGCTACGATATTGCCATGGTGCGCACACCGCATTACTACAAGAAGCAGATGGAGCCGGCCAACATGCTGGCGTTTTACCGTACCGTAGCCGATCGCTCACCGCTGCCGGTGATTATTTACAACTTTCCTCAGGCTACTGGCTACGACATTTCCGCCGAACTGGTGGTCGAACTGGCGGAGCACCCGAACCTGATCGGGATCAAGGAATCGAGCGGGGACGTGGATAAGGTGCGCAAGATGGTGGAAGGCACGCGGCACATTCAGCGCGGCATGACGGTGAATGAGATGTTTGAGGCGGTTACGCCGCGAATGCTCGCAGTTGCGACCGTTGGGTCGAGTGGCAGCGGCGGGGAACTGGTGCAGGTTGGGGTGTTGGCTGGATCATCTTTGGGGAAACCGTCTTCGGCAGCGGTCACGATGGTCGGAAAGATGAAGACCAGGCAGAAACAAGTTGGATTTCAAGTGCTGGTGGGGGCGGCGCACAAGCTGCATGCGTCGCTCGATGCCGGCGCGGTGGGAGCGATTCTTGCGTTTGCCTGTCTTGCGCCGACGTCATGCTACGAGATTTACGCAGCATGGAAAGAGGGTGACGCCGAGTTGGCTGGGCTGAAGCAGGAACGTATTGTCCGCGCGGCGCAACGTGTGGCGGGGGAGCTAGGGATTCCCGGAGTGAAGTACGGCATGGACTTCAACGGCTACTTTGGGGGTCCGGCGCGCCTGCCGCTGCTGCCGCTCACTGGCGAGGTAAAGGGCGAAGTGGAGCGACTGCTGGCGGATGTGAGGAACTGAAGGGAATTAATTCCCGGTAAGAATTCAAACAACTTGTGATCGAGGATCGCCTTGCCGTATACTCAGTTCGAACGAACGTTCGAATTAGCAATCGTCTTTGCGAATCATGGCGAGCCCTTCGACAGCAGCACGAGTTTCCGCGCGGCGTCATCGCGCCGCGCCTGTTCCGGCCACGCGCTTTGACCGGCGGCTGGCGGAGATCCTCAGCCACGCCACGGAAGTCTTCTGCAAGAAGGGGTACGAGGGCGCGTCGATGCGCGATCTTTCGCGCGCGAGCGGGATGTCGCTGGCTGGGCTCTATTACTACTTCGAGTCCAAGGAGAGGCTGCTCTTCCTGATCCAGAAGCACACGTTCACGACCATCGTGCAGCGGCTGAAAGCGCGGCTGGAAGGGGTGAGCGATCCGGAACAGCAGATCCGCATCTTCATTCTCAATCATCTGGAGTATTTCCTGGCTAATCAAGCGGCGATGAAGGTTTTGTCGCACGAGGCGGACGCGCTGAAGAATGGATTCGCTTCGGAAGTCACGGCCATCAAGCGCGAATACTATCGCATCTGCGTGGGCTTGCTGGACGAGTTGAAGAGCGACCGGGGATTGCAATTCTCTACGCGCATTGCCGTGCTCAGCCTGTTCGGCATGATGAATTGGATTTACACATGGCACAACCCGCGAGTCGATGCCAACGCCGCGCAACTCGGGCGTGAGATGAGCGACATTTTTCTGCGCGGCGTGATGACGGGTGGCAGGGGCCGGAGATAGTGCGGTGAGAGTTCGGAAGTGGGCAACGAGAGGGTTGGGGACTAAGATCGGTATTGGGTTCTGACATCTAACGATTCACCTGGAGAACAATCCGCAAGGATAGGAGTGACAGACATGGCGACCACAATGCAGCCGACGACCGGCGAAACCACTAAACAGCTTGTCAACTACCGCAGGGATGGGGGCGTCGCGGTCATCGAGATGTGCGACCCACCGGCCAACACCTATACCTACGAAATGAACCGGCAGCTGGATGAGGCAATCTTGCGCGCGCGCATGGACAATGATGCCTATGTGATTCTGCTGACTGGGGCCGGGGACAAGTTCTTTTCCGCCGGAGCCAACATCAAGATGCTTTCGAGCGTTGATCCGACCTTTAAGTATTATTTCTGCCTGCACGCCAACGAAATGCTGCTGCGACTGGAGCACACGCCCAAGCTGGTGATTGCGGCGATCAATGGCCACTGTGTAGGCGGCGGGCTGGAGATTGCGATGGCCGCCGACATCCGCATTGCTCGCAAGGATGCGGGCAAGATCGGTCTGCCGGAAGTGAACCTGGGCGTGCTTCCCGGTACCGGCGGCACGCAACGGCTCTCGCGGCTGGTGGGGAAGAGCAAGGCGATCGAGCTGATGGTTACGGGCAATACGTTTTCGTTCGAAGAAGCGCAAGAGCTTGGCATTATTAACGACATCTACGAGCGCGAGGGTTTCATGGAAAACATGATGGAGTACGCCAAGCAGTTCTGTCCTCCGAACAAGGCCGCCAAGGCCGTAGGACGGATCAAGCGCGCGGTGCAGACGGGGTGGGAGATTCCCATGGAGTCGGCGCTGGCGGTGGAGCGCGAGAACCAGCAAATACTCTTCCAGAGCGAAGACGCGAAGGAAGGATTGGCTGCATATGTGGAGAAGCGGCCGGCGGTTTTCAAGGCGAAATAGTGATGAGTACGTGGTACCGAGTATTGACTACCGAGTGACGAGTGCTCGATCGGCGCGCAAGAGACAAGGGATGAGATTATGCCAGGCAAAGTAGCAAAGATCGGTACGTTCAGTGACTGGGAAGGCATGTTCAACGATTGGCGCAAAGATATTGGCGTCAACACCAAGGACATCGAGGCCTTCCATTTCGACACGCTGTATGGCGCGATCGACACCGAAGAGATTGAGTTCGGTTCCTACAAGGGCCGCCGCAAGTGGGAGAATCTTCGCCAGATTCCCACGCAGCAGATGCGCGATGCGCTGATGAACATGATCGTCTATCAAGGCGATACTGAATTCGCCAGCGTCGAGCAGCAGCGCAACCTCCTCGAAAATGCTCCCACCGACTGGGATCGACGGGCAATCACGCGTGTGATGATTGAAGAAATGCGGCACGGCTGGCAGATGTGCGCGCTTCTGGTGGATCATTTTGGCTATTCAGGCAAAGTCGAAGCGCAAAAGATGCTGGAGCGCCGCGCATTCGAGAACAAGCGGCTTTTGGGGGCGTTTAACGTCGACGTCGACAACTGGATGGACTTCTTCACCTACACCGATTTTGTCGATCGCGACGGAAAATTTCAATTACAGATGCTGAAGTTCTCAGCCTTCGCACCGCTGGGGCGGTCGATGTCGTACATGCTGCGCGAAGAAGCATTTCACATGGGTACGGGCAACGACGGCTTGAGACGCATCGTGGAAGCGGGCGTGATTCCGGGCTGGCTGATCCAGAAGTATCTCAACAAGTGGATTTCCAGCTCTTACGATCTGTTTGGCACTGACCATTCGTCGTCGGCACACTGGGCCTATGTGTGGGGTGTCAAGGGACGGTACGACGAGCCCAAGAACGAGCACGCCCCCGACCTCGACGATTTGAACGACTACAACCGGAACCTGTATCGGGACGAAGTGGCGGGCCTGATCGAACGCTTCAACGGCGCGTTGAAGCCAGGCCAGCCGAAGCTCTATGCGCCGCACATCAAGTTCAATCGCGAGATCGGGCGCTGGGCGGGACAGAAGTTCCACGCGCAGACAGGCGAACCGCTCGACGATCGCGCCTACGTGGAACACACAAAAGAGTACATGCCGTCTGCGGAAGACAAGAAACTGTTGCTAGAGATCATCGAGACCGAGAAAAGATGGATTGCGGAGAAGGTCGGAGCGCGGGATCCGCTGGCCAGCATCGGTGAGGTCAGGAAGTCGGCGATCAATCTGTAGCGTTACGGTCTCTCACCACAGAGGCGCGAGAAAGAGGGAAATCATGGCCTCTACGTTCGTGGAATCCAAACTCGCTCGACTCACAGTCGAAATCAGCCCTCCTGTGGTGCGGATTATCTTGCGCCATGCTCCGCTGAACGTGATTGACATTGCGATGATGGAGGAGTTGGCGCGGGTTCTGGGAGAGATTGAAGCGCGTTCCGATGTTTCTGTTGTCGTGATGAGCGGCGAGGGCAGAACGTTTTCGGCAGGGGTTGATGTAGCGGCACACACTCCCGACAAGGTGGAGGCGATGCTGCTGAAGTTTCACGCCGTGGTTCGGGCTCTGGTTGCCAGCAAGAAGGTGACGATCGCCGCTGTTTACGGGCATTGCCTGGGTGGAGGCGCGGAACTGGCGATGGTCTGCGACATGGTTTACACGGCCACTTCAGCGAAGTGGGGATTTCCCGAGATCAAGCTGGGCTGTTATCCGCCGGTGGCGTGCACGGCCCTGGCGGCGCTGGTAGGGCAGAAGCGGGCCGCGGAATTGATTCTGACCGGGCGGACGATTAGCGGCATCGAGGCAGCGGCTATTGGATTGGCGAATCGTGCTGTTCCCGATGAAGAACTCGCCGCTATCGTCGACCATGCCGTGGGCGAACTGCTTAGGCTGAGTCCTGCGGCGTTGGCGGTGACCAAGAAAGCCGTTTACGCATGGGACGCCATACACTTCGACAAAGGTTTGGCGCGGGCCGAGAAGATTTACTTGGAAGAGTTGATGAAGACGGCGGACGCGGGGGAAGGCATTCGCGCCTTCATGGAGAAGCGTGAGCCGAAGTGGATAGGGCGGTAGGCTCGGGCGGCAGGCGCATGGAATACGAAATTACGCCCGAAGAAGTGAGGATGAAAGTGGATCAGGGCGAGGTGTTCACGCTGCTCGATGTGCGCGAGCCTTGGGAGTTTGAAACTGCGCACATGGATGGGGCGAAGCTGGTGCCGATGGGAGATGTTCCATCGCGCGCGCACCAGGAACTCGATCCGGAAGATCACATCGTGGTGGTTTGCCATCACGGCGTGCGGTCGATGAATGTGACTGCGTGGCTGCGGCAGCAGGGGTTTGAGAAAGCACAATCCATGCAAGGCGGCATTGATGCCTGGTCGCGGCGCGTGGATGCGAACGTACCTTTGTACTGAAGCAATTAGCGACTAGCAATTGGTAATTGGCCAAACCGGGCTTGCGGAGCCAGAACGGACATCTGGTGGCTCAGTGCTAAATGCCACTTGCCAGCTGAGTGGATTTCATGAAGAAAGAACTTGTCGAACTTAAGATCAACGGCCGCGCCTACGAGCTTGCGGTTGAGCCGAGCACTCTGCTGCTGGACGTGCTGCGGCAGGATCTGGGGCTTACGGGTTCGAAGAGGGGCTGCGATGAGTCATCGTGCGGGGCATGTACCGTGCTGATGGATGGCGTTGCCATGATGTCATGTGTGCTGCTGGCGGCGAGTTGTCAGGAGCAGGAAATCACAACCGTTGAGGGTGTGAGCGAGCATGGCAGTCTGGCCGCGATTCAGAAGGCTTATGGCGACTGGGGCGGTGCGCAGTGCGGGTTTTGCACGCCGGGATTCATGATGACGGTAAAGTCGCTGCTGGCGGAGAATCCTGATCCGACGGAAGCCGAGGTTCGCACAGCATTGAGCAGCAATCTGTGCCGTTGTACCGGATACAGCCAGATGTATGAGGCGATCCGAGCAGCGATTGCGGCGGAGCAGAGCGGAATGGCGGCTAAGTGACGAGGCGCTGCCGGCAGAGAGCAGACTCCTCGCTTCGCTCGGAATGACAATATCTTAAATGAATACATTTTCCATCATCGGCAAGCCTACCGCGATGGTCGACGCGGCGGAAAAGACCACTGGGGCCGGCAAGTATACGGACGACCTGAGCGTGTCCGGGATGCTGATCGGGAAGATTCTGCATTCGCAGTATCCGCATGCGCGCATCAAGAGCATTGACACGAGGCGCGCCGAAGCGCTTGAGGGCGTGGTCGCCGTGGTCATCGGCAAAGACGCGCCGAATCCTTACGGAATTCTTCCCGTCGGCCACGATGAGCATGCGCTGGCGCTCGATAAGGTGCGTTACGTGGGCGATAACGTCGCTTGCGTGGCCGCAGTTTCTGAGTCCATCGCTGAGAAAGCGTTGGAACTTATCGATGTGGAGTACGAAGTGCTGCCTGCGTATTTCGATCCTGAGGAATCGATGAAGGCGCAGACCGACCTCATCCACGACAACAAGCCGGGCAATCTGGAAAAGGATTATCACCACGCGTTCGGCGATCCGGACAAAGGTTTTGCTGAAGCGGATCAAGTGGCGGAGGCGCGCTTCATCGCGAACGAAGTCACGCACGCCGCCATGGAGCCGCATTCCACTCTGGCATCATTCGAGCTTGATCCGCATACGGGCAATCTTGGACGTCTGACAATTTGGTCTTCGACCCAGGTTCCTTATTACCTTCAGCACAAGCTTTCGCTGGTGCTGGAAATGCCGATGTCCCAGATTCGGGTGATCAAGCCGCTGGTGGGTGGTGGGTTCGGTGGCAAGAGTGAAGTGATTCCGCTGGAAATCATCGCGGCGGTCGCGGCGCGCAAGGCGCAAGCACCGGTCAAGATTACTTATACGCGCGAGGAAGTATTCTGGGCGCATCGCGGCCGTCCGCGCACCATCATCGATCTAAAGACCGGCGTAAAGAATGACGGCCGGCTCACCTCGGTGAAAGCGCGGGTGGTGCAGGACGGCGGCGCGTATTGCTCCTACGGCGTGGTTACGATTCTTTACTCTGGAGCTTTGCTGGGCGCGCTCTACGATATTCCAAACATTCAATATGACGGCTACCGGGTGCTCACCAACAAGCCGGCGTGCGGCGCCATGCGTGGTCACGGCACGGTGAACGTGCGGTTTGCGTTTGAATCGCAACTGGACGAACTTGCGGCGAAGATTGGAATGGATCCGGCGAAGATTCGGCAGCGCAACCTGCTCAAGCCGCCGTGTATCACGGTGAACGGCTTGCGCGTCCAGAGCTACGGGCTACCGGAGTGCATTGAGAAGACGGTTGAGCGCTCGGGCTGGCAGCAGCGCAGGGGTAAGCTGCCGAAGGGGCGCGGCCTGGGCATCGCGTGCAGCCACTATGTGAGTGGAGCGGCGAATTCGATTATCCGTTCCGACATGCCACACTCCACTGTGAACATCAAGATTGACCGCGACGGGGGCGTGGTGGTGTACACAGGCGCCTCCGAGATCGGGCAGGGATCGGACACGATGACGGCGCAGGTTGCCGCCGAGGTGCTGGGATGCTCGCTGGCACGCGTGAGAATCATCGCGGCTGACACGGACCTTACGCCGATCGATATTGGATCGTATTCCAGCCGGGTCACTTTCATGGCAGGCAACGCGACTTTGCGCGCGGCAGAGGATGTTAAGAAGAGAATCGCGGCAGCGGCGGCGAAGAAGATGAACTGCGCGGCGGACGATCTGACGTTCCGTGACGATCTAGTCTTTAAGAAGGGAAGCGCTAGACCGGTCGTGAAGCAGGATCAGGCTGAAGAAGTGGAAGTGACGCAGGCGGGTGCTTCGGTGAGTGGGCGTGTGGAAGGGCAGATTCTGCGTGGCTCGTTGCAGCAGAAGCGCAAGGAAGAAGGTCCGATAGATTGGATGACCTTCGAAGAAGCCGTGGTCGCGGCGATTGATTTCCACGGCGCGCTCAGCGGGACTGGGTCTTATGCACCTCCCCCCGAGGCGCGCGGAGGAAAACATAAAGGCGGCGGAGTGGGGCCGTCTCCGGCCTATTCCTATTCGGCGCAGGTGGCTGAAGTCAGCGTGGATGAAGACACGGGCGAAGTGACGGTGCACAAAGTTTGGGCCGCGCACGATTGTGGGCGGGCTCTGAACCCGGTTTCAGTGGAGGGGCAAATCATTGGCTCGGTGTGGATGGGCATGGGGCAGGCGCTTACGGAAGAAATGGTTTGGAAGGACGGCATGCTGATGAATGCGGGCATGCTGGAATACCGCAGTCCATCATCGGTGGAGTCACCCGAGATCGAACCCATTATTGTGGAGAGTATCGACCCGGAGGGTCCGTTTGGCGCCAAGGAATGCAGCGAGGGGTCGCTGGCGGCGACCATCCCAGCAATTTCGAATGCAATTTACGATGCGGTCGGAGTGCGCTTGCATGAGTCTCCGTTCACGCCGGAGCGCGTGTTGGCGGCGCTGCGGGCGAAGAGAAAAGATAAGGCCTTGAACCTGACTGAGGGCGTGGATCCGACCGCGCCCGCGCGTTTTCGCGAGCATGGCGGATCATTGTGCTTCAAGGGTAAGGGGCCTGAGCGTCATGCGCTCGACCCGGCGCGCCGTGAACCACCAGCTTCGGCGGGAGGTGCGGATTGAGCCTTCCGCAATTCCGCCTGCTTCGGCCGCGTGCGGTTGACGAAGCTGTTGCCTGGCTGACGAAGTACGCGGGCAATCTTCGCGTGCTGGCGGGCGGAACTGACCTGATTCCGTCGATGCGGCAAAAACTGTTTGAGCCGGAGTACGTGCTTGATTTGCGTGCCATCTCTGAGTTGAGCGGAATCCGGCCTCGGGCGGGCGGCGCGGCCGAAATCGGGGCGCTGACCACGCTCAGTGCGATCGAGAAATCGTCGTATTTGCGCCTTCATTTTCCTGTACTCACGGAGGCGGCGGCGACGGTTGCTTCGCCGGTGCTGCGCAATATGGGAACGGTTGGCGGCAATATCTGCCTCGACACGCGTTGCCTTTGGTACAACCAGTCGCTTACCTGGCGCAAGGGTTGCGGGTTCTGCATTAAGAAGGACGGCAATCTTTGCCACGTTGCTCCCGGTGGAACGAAATGCTGGGCTGCGTTTTCCGGCGACACGCCGCCCGCGTTGCTTTGTCTGAATGCGGAAATCGAAATCGCCGGCGCAAACGGTACGCGGCGAATGGCTTTGCGAGAGTTCTACACCGGCGACGGAGAGAAATACCGCAGGCTGCTGGCAAGTGAACTTGTCACGCGCGTGTTCCTGCCTGCGGAATCGGCAGACTATCGCGGCATCTACCGCAAGTTACGGGTTCGAGGATCTATCGACTATCCTCTGGCAGGCGTCGCGGTCGTTATGAAGCGGTCGAACGGGCATGTAACGGATGCGCGGATTGCGATGACGGCGGTGAATCCTGCGCCCGTGCTGGTGGAGCGCGCCGGGGAGATGTTGATGGGGAAAGCGGTCGACGAAGCCCTGGCGGAAGCTGCCGGTGATGTTGCGGCGCGCACGGCCAAGCCTCTGACCACGTCAGCGCTGACACCGGAGTACCGGCGCGAGATGATTCGGATCTTTACCAAGCGCGCGATACTGGCTGCAGCGAGCAATTGAAGCCAACAATTGAGGCCAACAAGTGAGGCGACAAGTGAGCCCCATCGAATGATCACCGACTGTCACATCCATATCCAGCCGATGGAGATGTTCAAGCCGCACGCGCTGGAGTTGATGAAAAAGAAGCGGCAGAACTTTGAGCAGATTGTCGAGTTCTGCCGGTCGCCCAAAGCATTCCTGAAATATCTCGACGCTTGCGGGGTCGACCGCGCGGTGCTGATCAACTACGTTGCGCCGGAGGTGATCGGCTTCACCAACGGTGTAAACCAGTTCATCGCCGATTACGTGAAGGAAGATTCCAAGCGGTTGCTCTCGTGCGGCAGCCTGCATCCGCGGCACACCACGAACGTTCTGGCCGATATGGAGCAGATCCTGCGACTGGGAATCCGCATGATCAAGATCCATCCGCCGCACCAGCTTCTGTTTCCCAACGACTACCTGCACGGCGTCAAGGAGTTGGAAATCATTTACCGGGCTGCCGAGGCCAACGGCGTGCCGGTGATGTTTCACACGGGAACGTCGATCTTTCCAGGAGCGCGGAATAAATATGGCGACCCCATTTATGTGGACGATGTGGCCGTCGATTTTCCTAAGCTAAAGATTCTGCTGGCGCACGGGGGCCGTCCGCTCTGGATGCAGACCGCATTCTTTCTCATCCGTCGACATCCAAACGTCTATCTCGACATCAGCGGCATCCCGCCCAAGACTTTGCTCAAATACTTTCCACGCCTCGAGGAGATTGCCCACAAGACTCTGTTCGGCACCGACTGGCCGGGTCCGGGGGTTCCAGACATCAAGCAGAATCTTGACGAATTTTGTGCGCTGCCGCTGGAAAAGAGACTCCAGCAGCAGATTCTGAGCAAGACGGCGCTGAGTATTTGGCCTGCCTGATCTGACTTTATTTCGGCTTCCACAATCCGATCGTGTTGCCATCCGGGTCAGCAAACCAGGCGAAAGTTCCCGTGGGAATCTCAACCGGCGGCACGAGGGTTTTGCCTCCGAGTGTTCCCGCCTTGTCCAGATAACCCTGCACATCATCCACCTGCACGTAGAAAATTGTGTAGTGATGCGGTTCGTGGCCGAGGGCAGTGATATGGCCGTGAATACCGCTGTCCGCACCTGTATTGATCATGGCCGCCGGGCCCATGGCTTGTATGTTCCAGCCGAAGAGGCCAGAGAAGAAATTCGACGTCTTAGCGCTGTCGCGGCAACCGATTTCGAAGTGAACTACGGGTTGTCCCATGGCAATTTCCTTTCACGAAATGGCGAAGATCATAGCACAGCAAGCGTGCAGACGTGTTAAGACGTGGTGAATCACTCGGCTGATTGCGATTAAACAAAGAAATGCCCGCGTCGAGACGCGGGCATAGGATCGAGCCGGCTTCTATTTGCCCGCCTTCGCAGCGTCTCCTTTGGTTCCCGACAGTTCATCGGCCAGGGCGGTGGCGCTGTAGATCTTGCGGAGTGCCTCCTGAATTCCGCGTGAGTCCACGGAGACGGCGCGTGCCTGGACGTCGCTATAGGCAAAGTTCCACGGCAGCGATTCGATGTTGCCATCGAAAATGATGCCTATGACCTCGCCTTCTTTGTTGACCGTGGGTGAACCGGAGTTGCCGCCGATGATGTCGGCCGTCGAAACGAAGTTCAGCGGGGTCTTCAGGTCCAGCTTGGACTTCGAGGTCATCCAGCTTTCCGCCAGATTGTACGGCGGCTGGTTATTGTGCTCAGCTGCGTGCTCGTAGGCGCCGCCCATAGTTGTGAAGTAGGGAATGTCCTTGCCATTTTCTTGGTAGCCTTTCGCCGTGCCATAGCTCAGGCGAAGGGTAAAGGTCGCATCCGGTGGCTGCGTAAAGCCGCTCTGGGCAAAGCGGGCTTTTGCGATGAGCGTGCCGTCGCGCCGCACGACCGAGTCAACTTTATCGTCGAACACTTTGCGGGCGGCGCGGGCATGGGGATCGACCGCCTTCATGGCGACGATGAGCGGGTCGTTGCTGGCGTCGATGGCGGCCTGTCCTCCTTCATACAGTTGTTTGCGGACGGCGACATCATCCAGCTTGGTGTCCGCAATCATGTCTTTCGCTGCGTTGGCTGGCGTCTTGCCGTTGAGCACGTTTTGCACGTCGGGGTTGTCCTTGCCGAGCGCGTCCTGCATTTCAGCTAGAGAATCCGCCAGAAGAACGGTGTCGAGACTCTTATACACCGGCGCCGTGGAGAATAACTGTTGCTCCAAGGAGGGCAGCGCGGAATCGCGAAACTCGCGCATCCGGTCGGCGTTCGGCTTCGCTTTCTCCGCCGCCGCTCGCACCAGGATACGGGCGTCCTGGGCCAAACCAGATCCAAAGCCGCGCAGTCGCTCGAGGTAACTGAGTTGGAGAAAGATGTCATGCTGCAGGTTCATGGCCTGCGCAATCTCATCCCAGGGATCGGGCATTCCGGCATTCTTGGCGTCTCCCTTATACGACGCCCGGAGTTTCGCTTCATCGGCGGCCTTGGCGTCCATGATCGATTTGTCGAGCAGGCCCGAGTCGTATCCGGTGATGGCTTTCTGCGAATTCTGCAAACCGAAGATATTTTCTTTGGCGATGCGGGCATTCTCTTCCGACTGCTTGCTGAAGTCCTGGAGCAGGGCGATGCGGCGTTTCAGCAAAGCCAGGGTCGAAGGATAGGCTACGTCGCGCGTGAACTCCATCTGAGCCATGGTCTGCAGGCGGCTGGTATTGCCGGGATGGCCGGAAACGAAGATCAAATCGCCATCCTTCACGCCGGCGCGCGACCAGCGCAGATAGTTGTCGAGGTGCGCGGGATGCCCGTCTTCGTAGACGCGAAAGAAGGTAATATCGAGATCGTAGCGGGGGTAGGTGAAGTTGTCGGGATCGCCGCCGAAGAAAGCGGCGTCAAACTCGGGCGCGAAGACCAGACGCACATCGGTGTACTTCTTGTACTTGTACAGGTTATAAACCTGGCCAGAATAGAAGGTGACGACATCGCAGCGCAGCCCGGTTGAAGTCGAACAGTCTTTTTCGACCTGCGACATGGCGGCGCGTTGTGCCTGTCCTGCGTCGGCGGCCGACATTTCTGGCTTCACGCCTGCATTCACCTTATCGGTTACGTCGTCGATCCCAACCAGCTGGTTCAACTCGAGATTTGGGCATTTGGCCTCTTCAGCCTGAGTCTTGGCATAGAAACCCGTCTTGATGTAGTCGTGGCCTTCGCTGGAAAGCTGCTGCACGCAGCCTGCGCCTACGTGGTGGTTGGTAAAGGTCAGGCCGTCGGCGGAGACGAACGAGCCCGAGCCACCATTGTTAAACCGCACCGAAGACAACCTGACATGGTCGAGCCACGCCTGCGTAAGCTCGAAGCCATACTTGGCCTTGATCTTGTCCTTTGGAGCTTGGTTGTAGAGCCACATGCCCTCATCGGCTGAAGCCATGGTAGAGAAAAGAAAGGACAAGGCAAGGCAAATCGACAAGAAGCGCTTCATTAGGATTCCTCCGGAAGGATGATGAGCAGCGATGCAGTTCCTCGGCAAGCTTTGCAGGAACGCTCTACTATACGCTGGGTGAGAAGGTAGTGGCAAAACATGCGTCAGGGGGTCCTCTCAGAGTGCGTCACGGCTCTCCCGGCGGCGTTGTGCGAGCAATAAGCCTTGACCGCACGGAAGTCCCAGCCCGTCTGGAATGCGAGCGCCTTTTGGGGTATAAAAGGAAGTTGCACTTCCCGTGCCCGCCTTGGCGGGGCTTCCGCAACGGTCATCAATCTAATTGAGCGAGAAACTATGTCCAGCGTGACCAGCACTCCTGCCTCTAAAGGCCTGGAAGGCATTGTTGCCACGAACTCCAGCATTTGTTATATCGATGGCGACCGTGGCGTCCTTGCCTATCGCGGCATTGATATTCACGAACTGGCCGACCATTCCACGTTTGAAGAAACCTGCTACCTGCTCTGGTTCGGGCGTTTGCCGAATCGGAGCGAACTGAAGGATCTGCAGGAGCGTCTGGCGCAGGCGCGTCAGGTCGACCCGGCAATCGTCGCGTTTCTAAGCAACGTACCCAAGACCGCGCTGCCCATGGATGTACTGCGCACCGCGGTTTCAGCGCTGGCCTTCTACGATGCGGACGAGAAGAGCAACGATCATGATGCCAACGTTCGCAAAGCCATCCGGCTGACCTCGCAAATCGCAATGATCGTTGCGGCTTATGACCGAATTCGGAAGGGCAAGCCGGTCGTTGAAGCCGACCGCTCGATCTCGCACGCCGCCAACTTCCTGCTGCAGTTGAATGGGGCCAAGCCTTCTTCCACGGCTGAGCGGGCGCTCGATATTGCGCTGATTCTGCATGCGGACCACGAACTGAATGCGTCAACATTTGCGGCTCGCGTAACCGCCGCGACTTTGTCGGACATGCACTCTGCGATTACGTCAGCGATTGGCACGCTGAAGGGACCTCTGCATGGCGGAGCGAATGAGGCGGTTTTCCGCATCCTGGAATCGATAGAGAGCAAGAAAGCCGATCCGGTGGACTATATCCGCGACATGCTGGCGCAAAAGAAGAAAATTCCCGGCTTCGGCCATCGGGTGTATCACACCGAGGATCCACGGGCTACTCACCTGCGCGCGATGTCGCGAGACCTAGGCCGTTCCAGCGGCCAGCCGCAGTGGTATGAGATGTCGGAAAGAATTGAGAAGTTCGTGAAGGCCGAGAAGAAGCTGAACGCCAACGTGGATTTTTACTCTGCTTCTACTTACCACGTGCTGGGCATCGATGAAGACATGTTTACGCCCGTATTTGCCGTTTCCCGTATCAGTGGCTGGGCCGCGCACGTCATCGAGCAACTGGACGACAACCGCCTGATTCGCCCGCGCGCCGAATATCTCGGACCGGAGTATCCCAACCACTACGTGCCCATGGAGAAACGCTGATCGATCCGAGTTGAGAGTGCGGGGTAGGATCTTCCACGTTGTTCTGGCGCCTTTTGGGGCGCCATTTCCTTTGTCTGCGAATGATTCCGCCGGAGCATCTCGCGGAAAGCAGGTAGAATAGTAAGGTGTTGCGCCGAATTTACCTCGACAATAATGCCACTACGCCGGTTCTGCCGGAAGTGCTCGAAGCCATGCGTCCGTATTTTGGCGAGCGCTTTGGCAACGCTTCGTCGATCCATCACCATGGGCAGGAGACCCGTGCTGCCGTGGAGCGGGCGCGCGATTCGGTAGCGTCATTGCTCGGTTGCCGGCCGGCGGAGGTTGTCTTCACCAGCGGCGGAACTGAGGGCGACAATCTGGCGATTGCGGGATTGACCGGCGCTGGAGACCACATCATCACTTCCAGCATCGAGCACCATGCCGTGCTGCATGCCTGCAAGCACGTTGAAGAAACGGGCTGCGCTGTGACCTATGTGCCGGTCGATGGCCGTGGCCTGGTCGATCCCGACGATGTGCGACGGGCATTGCGGCCTAACACAAAGCTGATTTCGATCATGATGGCCAACAACGAAACCGGAGTAGTGCAACCGGTCGACCAAATTGGAAAGATTGCCGCGGAGGCTGACGTCTGTTTTCATACCGACGCGGTGCAGGCGGCAGGCAAGATTCCGATTGATGTGGAGCGTATCGGCTGTGATGCGCTTTCGATTTCCGGCCACAAGATGCACGCGCCGCAGGGTGTGGGCGCGCTCTACGTGCGCCGGGGGACGCGCCTTCAGCCGCTGTTTTATGGCGGACGACATGAGCGTTCGCGCCGCGCCGGAACCGAGAACGTTCCGGGAATTGTCGCCCTGGGCAAGGCCGCAGAGTTGGCACTGCTGGGCTTCGAGCATGACGACGACAAGAAGATCTCCGCGTGGCGCTACCGCTTACAGCAGGGAATTCTCGCTCAGGTAGAGGAAGCAGCCGTGAACGGCGACGGTGCTCCGCGTATCCCGAACACGTCGAACATTTACTTCGATCATATCGAGGGCGAGTCGATGGTGATTGCGCTCGACCTCAAGGGGCTGGCGGTTTCCACGGGTGCCGCATGTTCGTCGGGCGCGATAGAGCCATCCCATGTGCTTACAGCGATGGGCCTGCGAAACGATCGGGCACGAGCCAGCATTCGCTTCAGCCTGGGTAGGCAGAACACTGAGGGAGATATAGACATCGCGCTCGCGCTGGTACCGGAGACCATAGCGCGGCTGCGGGAGTTGTCGCCGGTGTCTGGGAAGACAGCAATCAGCATCTAGCAGTCAGAACTCGGCATTCGGTCAATCGGGGTTTCTATAGATTTCATATAAGATACGGCCTTCGGAGCCGTCTCCTGGTAAAGCTTAATGAAGCTGTTTTGGCTAAATGCTGGGTGCTAGTTGCTGACTGCTGTAGTTATGCCATGCCAAATCCTCAAACCATCGCGGTAGCCATGTCGGGCGGTGTGGATTCTTCCACCGTCGCGGCCATGCTGCGCGCCGAGGGACACAACGTCATCGGCCTGACCATGCAACTCTGGAACCAGCGCCGGCTGGCCGGACACGAAGGCATGCCCGAGGCGGTAACGGGCCGCTGCTGCTCGCTCGACGACGTCTACGACGCCCGCCGCGTGGCCGAGCACCTCGGCATTCCGTATTACGTGGTGAATCATGAAGAGCGCTTCGAGCGTGACGTAGTGCGGCCGTTCGTCGCGGAGTATCTTTCGGGACGCACGCCGATTCCTTGCAGCCTCTGCAACAATCACTTGAAGTTTGATCAGCTGCTCGTCGTCGCTCAGCAGATTGGCGCCGAGTGCGTTGCTACGGGCCATTATGCTCGCGTGGCGTATGACGATACTCGCGGACGCTGGATGCTCAAGCGTCCCGCCGATCGCAGCAAGGACCAGACGTATTTCCTATTCGGCCTCACTCAGGAGCAGCTCAGCCGCACGCTCTTTCCCTTGGGTGACATGACCAAGCCCGAGGTGCGCGAGCTCGCCCGCAAGCAGGGACTGGCTCTGGCTGAGAAGCCTGATTCGCAGGAGATTTGTTTTGTTCCCGGCGGCGACTACAAGCGCTTCATCGATGCTTATCTTGCCGAGAGTGGCGAGGCTCTGCCCGACACCGCCGGCGAGTTGGTGACTGCGAACGGGGAAGTAATCGGCGAGCACGGCGGCATTCATAACTTTACCGTAGGCCAGCGCAAGGGCCTGGGAGTGGCTACGGGATCGCCGCTCTATGTGATCCAGATTAACGGAGCTGACAAGCAGATAGTAGTCGGCGGCGATGAGCATCTCTATTCGCGGACGCTGCACGCCCGTCGCGTGAACCTGATCTCCGTGGAGGATCTGCGTGAGCCGATGCGAGTCTCGGTGAAGATACGTCACCGGCACGAACCCGCTTCAGCCGTGCTGGAGAAGATTGCCGCGGACGAGGTTCTCGTGACCTTTGATCAACCGCAGCGTGCGATCACGCCTGGCCAGGCCGCGGTTTTCTACGACGAAGATATCGTAGTCGGCGGGGCGTGGATTGCATAAACTAAGGATCGCTTAGAACGTTACGTGCGACTTGGCCACAGCGCGGCTACAGCGAGCGCCACCGCGATGCCGAGCGACACTTCCACAAAGCGATGCGCGGCCACGATCCAGGCCGGCCGCTGGTGCGCAATCAACAGAATGATGCTGAGCGTAATCGCCGCAAAGCGGTAAGCGGTGCGCAGTCGGAGAAGTGCGCAGAGCGCTCCGCACAGAAACACTGCGACTGCATACACCCCCACGTTGGACGGAAAGAATGTGGCGATCAACGCTCCTAGCGCCGCCCCCAAAGCGGTGCCTGCAAACCGCTGCCATGCCACGGCTTTGGGATTGAGCGCGGACTGAATAATCACGATGGCGGAAATTGGCGCCCAGTAGGACTCCGGAAGCTTCAGAGTGCGCGCGAGCAGCAGAGACACTACCGCCGCAACCGTGGTTCGTGCCGCATCCAGAAGCGTGTCAAACGTCAGCTTGTAGGTATTCGCCATCAAAGTTGTTGGGGCACCCTCGAGAGTTTAGGACGGACGTGGAGTCCGGGGGAGCCTGGGCGTGGAGGAGTCGCACGGCGATAAGTCATTGAGCGACGAATCCACGCCAGCGCGCAGCGAATCCAGGAAGGGTTTGCCGGCCGCTTTCAGCTTCTGCTCTAACCGCGCAGTGCAATCGCAGTCACTGCAAGCCCAAGGTTCGTTCCCATTCTCGTCGCGGCACTTGCGCCGGTCGTGGGCATCCTGCACCCGCGCCAGGTCAAAGTATTCTTCCCAGTAAGGCCGTTCTTCCTGCAGCGGGGTGGGGCAGTAGCAGACCTCCACCCAGCGCACGCTCTGGTCGGGAAACAATCGTGCGTCCGACATATTGCGCAGGTATTCTCCTTCAGCGACGGAACCCTGCCCGAGCATTTCGTTTTCAACGGCCTTGAGCAGGTCGCCTTCACGACTGGACTTAACGCGAGCTCTCACCAGATAGCGCATAGAAGAGAATTGTTGAATGAGGTGGGCACCTGTGTTGAGGTCCTGAAATCGACAATCAAAAATCAACAATGAAAATCAGATGAACATCTCGTCCTGCGGCACAGGGCGGCGCGCTTCGCGACTGCCGCCGTTTCTGCGGCCGCGGTTACCGAGCAGGAACTCAATGCCGGCCGTTACCCCCTGAATCAGGCCGGAGAATTGGCGCACGGGCGAGACTACGGTGTTGTGCACCATGTCCGAAGTCTCTTCCACCCGGTCGAGGGTGCGGCTGAGTAATTCGTCGGCGCGGATGATTTGCAGGCGTGCGCGATCCACCACGTCATTGACCGTAGCATCCATGCGTTCTACCTGCGAGCGCACCGAGTGGGTCGTTTCCGTCAGATTGTCGGCAATGACAGTAAGCTTGGGGCGGAGTTCGGCCAGCATCGCCTGCGCCGTTTCCAGCGTGGGCAGAGCCTTGGTTCTGACTTCAAGGGCAAGGGCCTCCATACGGGCACTGCTTTTGCGCAGGGACAGGTACAAAGCCGCGAGAATGACCGCTTGCAGAACCACGGCTGCTCCGGTCAGGGCGATGAACAGTGGAGTAAGGTTTTCCATAGAGCGCACTCCTGAGCCCCGCACCGCGGGCTCCGGGAGGATTACAGGTTCTTGGGTGCGCCGGTCGTCTCGGTCGTAGCCTCTTGATAGGCCTGTCTGCCGGCTTCGTAGGCGGCGCGGAACTGATCCTTCTGCTGATTCACAACATCGCGGCCGCGATCGACCCAATCCGAAGCCTGGTTGCGGGCCTCGCGCGCCCGGTTGCGCATGTAATCGCGTCCTTCTTCGGCACGAGCGCGAAGCACGTCCCGGGTCTCGCTGCCCGGCCGCGGCGCGTATAGAACTCCCGCTAACGCACCCAGACCCAACCCCGCCAGGAACCACACAAAACTATTGCTACCATTGTTCTCGCGATCCGACATAGCATACCCCCCGGCTATAAGGCCGATAATCGGATGTTAGCACCCGCATGGGGGAAATACAATTACAGCGAAACCCGTACGCCGGCGTCCGGGACGCCGCACCTTCGACCTCCAGGAATCTGAGCCTACTTCTGCGCTGGGGGATTTGCCGGGGCGGGCGCAGGCGCGGCAGGTTGCGTCTTGACGGGCGCTGATTTCACACCCTGCAACACAGAACTCGGCCCGCCATGTTTGATGGCGTTGATGGAGAGCGTCACCGACGTCAACATGAAGAGAATCGCTGAAATTGTCGTCGCCTTGGAGAGCGCCGTGGCTGCGCCCCGCGGGCCAAACGCGGCTTGACTGCCTTGTCCGCCGAAAGCCGCCGAGATGTCTCCGGCCTTGCCGCTTTGGAGCAGAACAACAATGATGAGAAACAAACAAACGATCACGTGGAGGATGGTGACGAGGATGATCATGGAATCGAAAAGTCCTAAATCGTTCAGACTGCGTGCAATGGCGCGGAAAGGAGGATCTGAACTAGTCCATCACGTTGATAACACGTAACTTACTCGTTCCGCATTCGGCCCGAAAAGGCCCAAATGCCCCGCCATCCCAACTCCACTATACGTCCAAATTGCACGGCGAACGCGCTGCGGAAGATAACCCGCACGGAAATGCCTTGCTTTCTCCGTACAACAGTTTGACATCCGCCCCTCCTATCGGTCAAGGCCGTCATTTTGTTTTCGTTGACAGCGGCTCATAAACCCCGGTTGTAAATGTGGCTGGCTCTTTGGCTGGGAGCCTACAAAAGGCGTCAGAACCCTCCAACCCCCCATGGCCCAAACGGGGGATTACCTAGTGTTACTAACTGCTATTACGGTCCATTACGGCCTTGCGATTGTGCCGTTTTGGGTCCCCGCGTAATCTTCGGTTCATGGACTACCGGACACACAAGAGCCAGCAAGAGGACATGTACCCCGGACCGGGGGCACTCAAGGGAGGAACACTCGTGAAATCGATCCTGTTGACCGCATTTGCCGTAATCGCGTTGGCTACTATCTCGCTCGCTGCCGAGCTTCCCGAAGCTCCCAGCGCTGTGGATCGCGCGAACGCATCTATGATCGAGTCCACGGCGCCGGTTTCAGCACCGGTTTCAGGGTCGAGAATTGCAGAAGCTAGCCCGGTAGATATGAAGTTCGTCAGCCTGGCTCTTATCTCTACCGGCAGCACCTTCGCCGATTCTTACACCACGCTGTTTGCCAGGCAGAATTGGCTGGCCCACAAACAGGGCGTCTGCAATGTGGAAGTCGAGTCTCCCTACCTGTACGGGACCCATCCGACGGTTGCGCGTGCGTATGCTGTCGCCTCGGTAAAGAGTGCCGGAGCCATCTTCGCGGCTTACTACCTGAGGAAGCATCACAGCTGGTTCTGGAGTCTGCCTTTGTTCGCCAACACGGGCATGAGTCTGCAAGGCGTGACGCAGAACATGATTGCGTGCAACTAGTGGATCATGCCTTCCGAGATCTCATCGAATGGGGTCTTGCTGAACAATATTCTACCGACAGGATCTCACTGGACGGTGAGAATCAGAGGCAGTGAGTGCTGCAGATTCCCCGCCGTACCTGTCACGGTGATGGTGTAGGTGCCGGGAGTGGTTCCGGTCTGCGCTATCGGAGCAATGCCGGTTCCTCCTGCGCATGCGGTCATGACGAGCAAAACCATCGTCAACAGAGCCATAAGGACGAACCCACGCGGTTTCCTGGCGGGGCCCCTGGACACAGCAAGCATCATTCCCAATAAGCCAAGCGCTGGCAGTTGCAACCAAAACGCATACATCGGAGCGCGGCGTGACGGGCGAAGCGGAAGCACGCTGGCCACGGAGGCTGTTGTGGTAATCGACAGCGTGGAAGTAGCAGGGTTCGCACCCGGAGTCACGGTACTAGGGGACAGGCTGCACGACGTTTGCGCGGGCAGCCCGCTGCAGGTCAGTTTGACGGCATAGGCGAACGATCCGCCGACAGGTGAAACCGTCAGGCTGTAGTTGGCTACGGAGCCAGGTTGGATGGCGACGTTGCCTGGAGAACTGGACAGGCTGAAATCCGAACCGTTGCCTGTAAGGCTCGCGGTTTGCGGAGTGCCGGCTTCGTTGTCGTTGACGGTCAGGGTTCCGTTACGAGTGCCAGAAGTCGTAGGAGTGAATGTAACGTTGAACGTGCAACTGGAGCTTGCAGCCAATGCAGCCGGGCAATTGTTGGCCTGCTGGTAGTCTCCTGTCACTTGAACGCTGCTGATGTTTAACGCGGCATTACCACTGTTGGTGAGGGTAGCGGTCTGTGCCGCGCTGGAGGTCCCGATCTGCGTGCCGGGAAACGTCAAGCTCGCAGGAGTGAGAGTGGCGCCTGGGCCAGAAGCGCTGCCGCTCAGGTTGATGACGTGGGGCGATCCCGCGGCATCATCGTGAATCGCGACGGTCCCGTTAAGGGAGCCCGCTGCGGTGGGGGTAAAGGTCACGGAAAACGTGCAGTTGCCGGCTGCGGGCAAGCTGCTTCCGCAGGTGTTCGTTTGAGCGAAGTTTTCGCTGGAAATGATCGATGAAATCGACAGTGCCGCACTGCCCATGTTTCGCAGAAGAACGGTCTGCGCCGCGCTGGTCGAGCCCACGGCCTGCATCGCATACTGCAGCAGGCTGGGACTTAGGGCGACGGCCGGTGCTGAATTGGGTGCGATCTTGAGCACGAAGGCATCTGTGCCGCCTGCCAGCACACTCTGGAAGGCCCCCTGCAGCACCGGAAAATCGGTTGAATCGGTCGAACCCGTAACATAAAGATTGTCACTTGCATCCAGCGCGACCCCAGAGGGCAAATCGTCTCCGCTCGCCCCCAGGTATGTGGCAAACAGTTCGGAACTCGCCACGGGATCAATCTCAACCAGCAGCAGGTCGTTCCCGCTGGCATAAGCCTCGATGCCGTTCACCAGGCCAAACGAATCGTTCGAGGTCGAGGCCACTACGTAAGCATCGTTATTGGCATCGAGCGCTATCGCCACCGGATTGGCATAGTTGTTGGGTCCGAGAAAAGTCGAGTACAGCAGCGTCGAAGCGGCGGAATCGAACTTGGTCACGAACGCGTAGCTGCAGGCCAACTCATAGACGCTGGGGTTACAGATGCTGGTGGAAGTGAGTGGAAAGGTGCCGTCGCTGTAAGCGCTTCCGGTTACATAGGCCGATCCCAGAGCATCGACGGCGATGGCATTGATGTTGGTCAGAATGCCGCTGGACTCATAGAAATAGGTGGAATAGTCGAGAGCTCCGGCAGCGCTGAATTTGCTGACAAATCCGACCATGGCATTCTGTTGCGTCGAGTTGGCGGTAAGGTATGCGCTGCTTGTAGTAGGGAAGTTGTAGGTGTTGGTGATGCCGCCGACATAGGCATTGCCGCTGCTGTCAAGCGCGATTCCGTTGATTGCGCTGTAGGGCGAAGGCCAGCAGGGAGTGCCCCCACAGTTGAAGGCCACATTGGAATTGCCGCCGAAGTAAGTCGAGTAAGCCAGAGAAGATCCATTCGGGTTGAACTTGGTCAGGAAGCCATTGTTCCCGGACAGTCCGCCCTGGTTCGGAGATACAGTGGCCTGATAGGCGTTGGCCATGGGAAAATTCGTGGAGGTAGTATTGCCGGCGACCAGCACATCACTCGAACTATCAAGAGCGACGCTGGAGGGAACGTCGGAACCATTTCCTCCAAGGTAGGTGGAGTACAACACGGAGGAACCGTCTGGCGAGATCTTGGTCAGGAAGGCGTTGAAAGAGCCGGGATAGGTCCCTTGATAGGGATTGACCACGGGAAAGTCGCTCGACGAGGTACTGCCGGTGACATACACATCTTTGCTGCTGTCCAGCGCTAAGGCATAGCCGTAATCCTCGCCGTTGCCGCCGATGTAGTCGGCATACACGAGATTCGATCCAGTGGAATCGAGTTTGGCTACGAAGACGTGGGTCGCGCCCGTTGGAAGGGAACCCAGAGTTGCGAGTGGGAAGTCAGTCGAGTCGGTATAGCCCGTCAGGTAGACACTGCCCGTACTATCCACGGCAATGCCGGTGGGTTGGTCATCGCCACTTCCACCCAAGTAAGTGGAATAGACCAGCACGGGGTCGATCACGAGCGCCTTGCTTGCGTCATATTGCGCGACGTGAAACGAGACGTGCGTCGGATCGTTCACCACATAAACGCCTGAGACGGGCACGCGCACTCCGTTCGATTCCTGGTAGACCACGGGACTCTGGAAATGGAGTTCCCCGCTGCCGGTCTGCAGCACCAGGTTGCCGTCCGCATCCAGTGCGATGTGACGGGCACCCGTGATTTCGAACTGGATCTGGGCGGGGTTCGCTCCGGGCGAGAGGGCAAAGTCGTACTCCAATTGTCGATGGTTTCCGTAGTAAAGCAGATCAATTCCCGGGTACACATTCTTGTAGCGCACCCGGGCGTAGGTCGGCACGTTGGTGTGCCAGTTCGCAGGATCTCTCCCCAGGAAGTAATTCACCCGGCCGGGCTGAGGATCCTCCCCGACGATGGCAGGATTCTGAGCGGCTCCCACCAGCTTGAATTGCAAAGTGGTGTTCAGAAGCTGCTGGGATTGATTCGGAGCCGTTACCTCGCTCGGCGATTGGACCGGCAAAGGCTGGTTCGGACGCAGGGAGAGGACGATTCCGCCGGCGGTCAGAAAAGCGGTGTAGCCTTTGCCGCGAGAGAGGAACTTGACTGAAGAACTTGTCTGACCCCGGTTCGCCTCAAAGGTGAGCGGCAGTTCGGCGTTTACATAAGTCCGCTGAACCTGCTCCGGACCGCCCTGCGGCGCCGCCTGTGCCGCGGACTGCAGCGCCGACAACGCTATCGCTCCCCACGAAAGAATCACCCATACAAGACTTCTGGATCGCATTTCTTTCCCTTAAGTTCAGACGGCTCGCCCAGGCGAGACCACCGATGTCGTTCTCCGATCACGACAGGTTATTACCCTCCGGCGAGATCGTGTTTCGCGGTGGCAGGTCAAGCCGGGAGAGGGCTTATTTTTGAGAGAACTTCGCAATCGCAGATGTTGCACGATCGGGGCCGAACTCTGTTTGTGCTGGAAGATGTGCTCAAGCCGAAGACCGCGCGTGACTTACATACTCGATCGAGCTAAGGGCCTATGAGTGTGTGCGGTAGGTTTTCGTGTCCTTTTGGGAATATTGTCTCGCTCTTGGACGCGGCACAGCCATCGTAAACATGCTTACGTCAACTCCTGCCAGCAAGCATGCGATGAACTCGACCACGATAAAACCGGATTACGTCTTGGGATGGTCCGTCGAAGGTCTTCATGACTTCGCGGGAGTGGCAAAAAGGGTTTAACTCCCAACCGCTGCGGCTGCAGCGGCGATCGCCTGCTCTACCCGGTTTCTCCCGTTGTGCTTGGCCTTGTACAAGGCCTCGTCTGCCTGGCGCAACAGCAGTTCCGAGTTCGTCGAGGACTCTGCCACGGTGGCGCCCATGCTCACAGTGACGGTCGTCGTCCCGAGAGGGGTTGGGATTGGCTGGCTTGAAATTGATTCCCTGATCTGATTGGCTCGCCGTACCGTTGTTGCCAGATCACAGCCCGGTATAATCAGCAAGAACTCTTCCCCGCCATAGCGTCCGATGCCGTCGTACTCGCGCAGGCTGTCGGTAAAGCGCTTTGTAACCTCTATGAGGACACGGTCTCCCGTCTCGTGCCCGAACTCGTCATTCACTTTCTTGAAGTGATCCACGTCGACCAGAACAATCCCCAAGGGTGTCGCATCACGCCGGGCTCGGGCGACTTCCCGTTGCATGAAAGCCACGATTTCAGCGCGATTCCAGGCTCCGGTCAGGAAATCATGGCTTGCTGCAAAATGCAGAGCGTTGTTGGCGGAAACAAGTTTCTTCTGCAACTCGACGATTCTCTGGCCCACCAGGAGGCGGGCCTTCAACTCGAGTGGATCAAACGGTTTTGCAAGAAAATCGTCGACCCCGGCTTCCATCGCTTCCAGCATTTCATGTTTGCGATTCTTGGAAGTCAGCAAGATCGTGTAGGTGTAGGGCTCGTCCTCCGGTCGGCCACGCAGCCGGCGGCAAAGATCGATGCCATCAATCTCGGGCAACACCCAGTCGAGCAGGGCAAGTCTGGGCGCGTCCTGCTTCATCAGCAGTTTCCACGCTTCTTTACCGTCTTTGGCACACTCAAAGTCGAAACCCCACTCCTTGAGGTGCCCCCCGATCAGGTGCCTGTAGATGGCGGAGTCTTCGGCCAGTAGGATCGATCCGGCGCGCTTTCCCGCCGGGGTAGGCACTTTCTTTGCTTCAGTTTCTTTTGTTTTCGGCATCGTCAGTGGGCATCTCAGCTTTCTCCAATTTCGCCAGCTCGACTGCCAACCAACCTTCCAGCAAATTGCGGTCATCCTCGGGAACAAACGAAAAGCGCACCCCAGCCCGCCCCGTGCTATTGGCGTTCACAATCCTGCCGGTCGCATGGATCACTCCCGTGGTACCGGGAAGCAGGAATTGCGTCAACACTTCCCGATTGACGGGCAGCGGCCGCGCGCACTGCAAGGCCAACCCGCCCACGCTCAGGTCGCTGATTCTGGCTTGTATCTCTCCGAGGTCAGCGACTCTTGCCACCACTGCGATCTCGACCGGAACCCGAGCAGCGCGCCTGCGATTTTGCAACATGGTTCCGTAGGCCGCCCGCATACACCGCCGGGCATGATCGATGTCCGTCGGCTTGTGAATCATGAAATTGGCCCCAACCAGAAGGGCGTGTGTCTCGGAATGGCCATTGACCATGGCGACGATGGTCGAGTTGCTATTTGGAGATGACTTGCGCGTGGCTCGCACGACGCGCGTGGGATCGAACCCGCCGTCCCAATCCACAATCACTGCGTCAAGCCTGCGGTGAGTCACTGCATCCAGAGCAGAGTCCAGTTCGCTGCAAACCTCGGTTTCGATTGAAAAACTATCCAGAATCTGATTCATGACACTCACAACTTCTGTGTCATTGGTAAAAAGAAGACCATCGAGTTGAACATGCTCTTTCATAAAAATCACCAGCACGGAGTCGGCACGTTAAGGACCAAACGCATTAGAGAAGCCTAACGTGTTGGCATGGCATCACTTGTCGATACGCTTGGCGTCCTTGCCAACGGTCGATCGAGTACAGGATCTGGACTAATGTCTATCGAGTGCACACTTCCGAGACTCCAGCGGCGCTTCCTGGCTGTTCGGGTTTCGTAACACGGTAGGCAGATCGGTACTCGATCCACTTTCAGCGGGTGACCAAGCTTGCTCGGCATCTTTAACTTTGTTCGGGTTTCGTAACAGAATTCACCAATCACTCCGGTGTTCACCTTCACCTATTGACCAGGCCTTGCTCTACTCACAATAATAAGTTGTGGTAAGCGCTTCCCCCGAAGCCGCTGACCGCACGATTCTGTGAACCGGTAATGGTCCGAGTCTAGGGAGGGGGAGTAGTGTTCGTTCGATCGAGGCAGTCTATCCCTGCTTTCCGCCCTGCCGCAATTCAGTTTTCCGCAAGTCTATCGAGATTGGTCACTGGCACAAGTGAGCCGCAGTTTCCGATTGCGCACCGACTTTTCTCAGCAATCGGAAAGTCTCGGGATGCCATCCCACGGCGCCAACGTTCGTTCCACCATGAGCTGTGGCTTTCGCCAGTTCGAGGAGCGCCGAAATTCGTGCCACTAAGGGAAATACTGGTAAGGAGAAAGTCAACGTGAGTAAATTGAAGTCTCAAATGGGCAAGCTGAGCACCTTCCGGCTGTTGGCAGTTGACGATAATCCTGAAGATTTGAAGTTCATCGCCGCCGCTCTCAATCAGGAAGGCCTGGAAATACTGACCGCGGAAGATCCGGAGCCAGGTTTCGAAGTGTTCTTGCGCACTCGACCTGGGATTGTGCTTCTTGGTCCGGCCATGCCTAGCGCTGGTGGAATGGACCTGCTCGAACGGATGCTGCGTGCCGATCCGGGAGTAAGCGTGCTCCTCATCTCGGGTCACTACTCCGCCGAGTCGGCCGTGGAAGCGATCCAAAGAGGCGCTTGCGACTATCTGACGAAGCCACTGGATGCTCAACGGCTTCGGGATCGAATCGCCGATCTCCTGGCGGAAGCCGAAATGCGCAAGAAAACGTTGGGCTTAGACAAGGAACTGGTCGAAGCCTGTCAGTTCGAGGGTATCGTCAGCCGCAGCCCATTGATGCTGGATATCTTCACGAAAATCCGCCGGGTTGCGCCTCACTTTAGAACAGCACTCATCACGGGGGCAACCGGAACCGGCAAGGAACTGGTTGCGCGGGCGCTGCACAAACTGAGCAGAGTCTCGGTGGACCGTTATGTGGTCTGTAACTGTTCGGCTTTGGTCGATAGCCTGGTGGAGAGTGAATTGTTTGGGTATGTAAAGGGCGCCTTCACGGGGGCTAGCCAAGACCGGGCGGGCCTGTTTGAGCAGGCAGATGGCGGGATCATCTTTCTCGACGAGATCGGGGAGCTCTCACCGAGTGCGCAGGCAAAATTGCTCCGGGTCTTGCAAGATCATCGAGTTCGAAGAATTGGCTCCTCCGTCTCTCGCGACGTGGAGTTGCGAGTGATCGCAGCCACCAATCGCGACCTGCGAGCAATGGTACGGGAAGGAGAATTTCGCGAAGACCTCTATTATCGGCTGGCGGTGGTCGAGATCGGCTTGCCTGCGCTTACAGATCGACGTGAGGATCTGCCGCTTCTTGAGAGATTCTTCATTCAGAAGTTTGCCGCGGAATATAAGAAGCCCATTGCGGGCTTGACCAGACGGGCACAAGGCCGCATGGCAACCTATCCTTGGCCCGGAAACATTCGGGAGGTGGAGAGCGTAATTGGAAACGCATGCATGTTGGCGGATGGCAGGTTCCTTGATATCAACGACCTGCCGGAACGAATCCGAAGCCAGTCCACTGACCAATCCCTTACGGATGAAACCCTGTTTTCTCTCGAAGAGTTGCAGAAGCGCCATCTAATGCGCGTGCTGGAGCGCGTAGGGGGCAACAAAGCGCGAGCGGCAGAGATCCTCGGTATCGGTCGGGCAACTATCTACCACTTGCTCTCAAGGATGAAACTTGAGAAACGGGGCGAGAGCGCATAGCACCAGCTCGAGTCACCCGATGTTCTGGAAGCTACATCGCGGGCGCTCGACCAAGCTGGTTTGCGCCCAAAAAGGGAACAGAATCCAAATTGTAGACACCCCCCTTAGTGATTCCACGGCCCAAGTTGTTTTGCGAGCATAACTTGGTGCACAAACACGATGGTAGTGAAAATGCACTGAGACTTCAGCGACCAGCCAATCCGGAGGTCTGTCACAACGGTTTGAGATATGACGAAAGATGGATTCTTGTTGACTGCCTTCCCTCCATCTTCCTTGTTCAGAATTCTCTTTCCAGGGAGTAAGCAGGAGGGGACCGCGTGTACGACCGACGTCAACCTATGAGCGGCTCCGAGTCCGTTTTACGCCGAGCGCGGAAGGTCGAGGCTCGGGAATGGTGGCTGTGGGGATTGGCGGTCACCGTCACGCTGGTTTTGACCTTCGGAATCCTCTCGTTGACCTTTCCCGGATTTCATCTGCCCGCCGACAGAATTTATTCGTTGAGCCTCAGGGAGTGGGTTCGCGGGCTTGCCGCCCTTGTCCTTTTGTTCGATCTGTATACCGTCTACCAACACCTGCAGCTCCAGCGCATGCGCCGCCGATTGGCAGAACGTGACCGGCTCTTTCAGCTCATCAGTGAAAACGCCGCGGACATGATTGCGGTGGTCGACAGGAACGGACATCGCCTTTATAACAGCCCGGCGTATGAAAAGATCCTCGGGTACAGCCCTGACGACCTGGCCGCGTCGCCCATGGAACAGATTCATCCCGACGATCAGGCTCGCGTGCTTGGCGCTGCTGAGAAAGCTCGCGTCACCGGCCGTGGCGAGCGCCTCGAATATCGCATTCGCCACAAAGATGGGTCGTGGCGTGTGCTTGAATCCACGGCCAGCGCCATTCGCGGCACTGAAGGCGAAACCGAAGGCCTGGTAGTGGTGAACCGCGACATCACCGACCGCAAGCGGGCCGAGGAGATGCTGGCGCACAACGCTTTCCACGACGGCTTAACGAATCTTGCCAATCGCACCCTCCTGCTTGATCGCCTCGGGCGAGTTCTGACCACATCGAAACGCCACGCCGATTTCAAGTTCGCGGTCCTGTTCATCGACATTGACGGATTCAAGGTTTTCAATGACAGCCTGGGGCACCCCGCCGGGGATGCCCTGCTCATCCAGATCGCCCAGCGCCTGACCACGTGCCTTCGCCGTGTCGATACCGTTTCGCGGCCGCGAGAAAGCGACACCGAAGAGTGCGTTGTTGGTGACAATACCCTGGCCCGGCCCGGCGGAGATGAGTTTGCCGTGCTGGCTGAAGACCTGCGCAACTCCAGCGATGCCATTCGTGTAGCCGAACGCATTCAGCAGAAACTCGCCGTGCCCTTCGATATCGATGGTCACGAAATCGTCATCACCGCAAGCATCGGCATCGCCTTCAGCAGCAGCACCAGCACCGAGCCGCAGGACGTGCTCCGCGACGCCGAGATCGCCATGTACCGGGCCAAACGCATCGGCAGAGCCCGCTGCGAGGTATTCGACAATGCTATGCACGCCGGCGCTCTCAAGCGTTTGCAGCTTGAAACGGATCTGCGCCGAGCCATCGATCAGGGTGAGTTCCGCGTCTACTACCAGCCCATCCTGTCCCTGCAAAACGGACAGATTGTCGGCTTCGAGGCGCTTACTCGCTGGCAAAGCCCCCAGGGCATGGTGATGCCGAATGATTTCATTCCGGTTGCCGACGAGACCGGAATCATCCTCTCCATCAACCGCCAATTGCTGCCCGAGGCCTGCAAACAACTGCTTTTCTGGCAGCAAATGTTCCCCTCAAACCCACCTCTCTCGCTCAGTGTCAACATCAGCCCCAAACAATTTACCCAGGCCGATTTGGCCGCTCAGATCGGCCAGCTTCTCGAGCAGAGTGGCATGAATCCTCGCTGCGTGGATCTGGAGATTACAGAAACCATCGCTATGGCCGACGCAGAAAAGTCTGCCGGCATGCTCTCGGGATTGAAGGCGCTGGGCGTAGGTCTGGACATTGACGACTTCGGCACCGGCTACTCTTCGCTCAGCCGCCTCCAGAGCTTCCGCGTCGACACTCTGAAGATCGACCGCATCTTTGTTTCCCGGATGGATACCGACCACGAAACTCTCGAAATCGTCCGCGTCATCATCAACCTCGCTCACAGTCTGGGGTTGAAGGTGGTGGCCGAAGGCGTGGAAACGCAGGCCCAGCTTGATCTCCTCAGGCAACTCGGCTGCGAACGCGCCCAGGGCTACTTGTTCTCCAAACCGGTTGACCACGAGGCCATTCTGAAGCTCCTGGCCGCCAACCGCATTGAACCGATCGGGTTTCGATCCAAAGCAGCTGCATCGCCATCCGCCTAAGCCAGGGAAACTTTAGTCCCCTGATCCCGCTGCTCGAATCTCGCCCAAAATCTGACGCATTATCCTAGCGCCCTGAAGCTGTTGATTGGACATTGTTGACTTGAAAAGCCACTTTTCTGTTTACTCTATGTACCAGCTAAGGGTGCTTCTATGCCGGCAGGTTCAACCACAGGTGGACGCCATCTAGGCGACACAATGCGGAGGGATGCGTGGTGGCTTGAGTTGTTGCCCGTCATTGCTCTGCTCGGGGCATTCGGAGCCTATGCCACTCTGCGTGCTTTCGAAGGGACATACTACGAATGGGGGCCGTATCTTTCTCCGTTTTACTCGCCTCTCATTGACCCCCATCATCGCTGGTGGCCGTTCTCTCCGGCACTGCTGATTTTGGTTTGGCCTTTGGGATTCCGGGTCACGTGCTACTACTACCGAAAAGCTTACTACCGGGCGTTTTTCCTTGATCCCCCGGCATGCGCTGTCAGCGAGCACAGGAAGCATCGCTATCGGGGCGAGACTGCGTTTCCGTTTATTCTGCAAAATCTCCACCGCTACTTTCTGTATGTAGGGTTCATCTTCCTTATCTTCCTTTGGCGTGACGCCTTCCGCGCTTTCTTTTTTGATGGACGAATCGGAGTGGGAGTCGGCACTCTGGTTCTTCTTTTCAACGTAATTCTCCTGACTGTGTATGCCTTGTCCTGCCACTCGCTTCGCCACTTTGTCGGCGGCAAGCTCGACTGCTTTTCCTGCGTGGCTTTCGGAGGTCCGCGCCATACGGCCTGGCAGTGGTTGAGCGTGCTGAACGGACGCCACATGCTGTTTGCCTGGATCAGTCTGATCATGGTGGGGCTCACGGACCTTTACATTCGGCTGGTGGCGAGCGGCGCAATCACGGATCTGAGACTCTTGTGACAACAGAATACGAAACTCACGAACACGATGTGTTAATCATCGGCGCCGGCGGCGCTGGCTTGAGAGCCGCTCTCGGAGCACTGGCGCAAGGCGCCAAGGTGGGAGTGGTTTGCAAGTCGCTCCTCGGCAAGGCACATACCGTCATGGCGGAAGGTGGAATAGCCGCGGCCATGGCCAATGTGGACTCGGCTGACGACTGGCGCACTCATTTTCGCGACACCATGCGCGGCGGCAAGCTGCTCAACAACTGGCGCATGGCGCAAATCCACGCCCAGGAAGCTCCCGAGCGCGTGCGAGAGTTGGAGCAATGGGGCGCGCTTTTTGATCGAACCCAGGATGGGCAGATCCTGCAGCGCGCCTTCGGCGGTCACACTTTTCGCCGGCTATGTCACGTCGGCGACCGTACGGGCCTGGAAATGATCCGCACTCTGCAAGACCGCGGCGTGCAGTTGGGAATAGACGTCTTCATGGAATGCACGATCACCCGCTTGCTGAAGGATGGAGACCGCATCGCCGGGGCATTCGGCTACTGGCGTGAGCAAGGGCGATTCGTGGTGTTTCGAGCCAAGTCGATCGTCATAGCGACCGGCGGCATCGGCAAAGCCTGGAAAATTACTTCAAATTCTTGGGAATATACCGGCGACGGGATGGCGCTCGCCTACCGTGCCGGGGCCGAGCTGATGGATATGGAGTTTGTGCAGTTTCATCCCACCGGCATGGTGTGGCCTCCGGGGGTGCAGGGGATTCTGGTCACCGAGGCGGTTCGTGGCGAAGGAGGCGTTCTCCGCAACAAACTGGGCGAGCGCTTCATGGAGAAGTACGATCCGAAAAAGCTGGACCTTTCTACCCGCGACGTGGTGGCGCGCGCGATCTACACCGAAGTGCGCGAGGGCCGCGGCACCGAACACGGCGGCGCTTATCTCGATATCTCGCAAAAGCCCGCCGACTATGTGAAGAAGAAGCTGCCCAGCATGTATCACCAATTCAAGGAACTTGCGGATGTAGATATCACCAAGGGGCCAATGGAAGTGGGACCAACCTGCCATTACATGATGGGCGGGATTCGCGTGGATGCGGAAACCACGAAGTCATCCCTGCCCGGACTGTTTGCCGCGGGTGAGGCGGCAGCGGGGCTGCATGGGGCAAACCGCCTGGGTGGCAATTCGCTCTCGGACCTGCTCGTCTTCGGCCGTCGCGCGGGTATCGCTGCCGCCGATCACGCGAAACAGACATCAACCACGGCCATCGACTCCGGGCAGATCGAAGACGCTGCGCGCGAGATGCTGGCTCCCTTCGAGCGCAAGGATGGAGAGAGTCCATACACGATTCATCGCGATTTGCAGGAAACCATGCAGAATCTAGTTGGCATCTTTCGCACTAAAGAAGACCTGATTCGCGCATTGGAGGAGCTGGAGAAATTGAATGAGCGCGCCGGACGTTTGAGCGTTGAAGGCTCGCGATTGTTCAACCCAGGCTGGCATCTGGCCCAGGACCTAAAGGCGATGCTGACCGTTTCCGAGGCGGTTACGCGCAGCGCCCTTGCCCGCGAAGAGAGCCGCGGAGCTCACAGTCGAATTGATCATCCTGGCCTGGACGCCGCCTGGGGAACGAAGAATAATGTGATCGCCCTTCAGGGAGGCGCAATGACGCTTCGCCAGTCAGCGGTACCCGAATTGCCCGGCGACTTGAAGCACTTGGTTGCGGAAGAGAAGTAACAGAAGACAATTAGCGGAGGCGTGATGGCCGAAGCAATCTTTGAGGTGTTCCGGGGAGACAGCGCAGGCGGACAGCCCGCCACCTACCGCGTCCCAATTGCCCCGGGAATGGTCGTGCTCGATGCTCTCCATCATATCCAGGCGCACCAGGCACCTGACCTGGCAGTGCGGTGGAATTGCAAGGCCGGCAAGTGCGGGTCGTGCTCGGCAGAGGTGAACGGCCGGCCGCGGCTCACCTGCAAAACCCGCATGGACGCACTTCCCCTCGACAAACCCATCACAGTTCAACCCATGAAGGCGTTTCCCGTGATCAAAGATCTGGTCACGGACGTTTCCTGGAATTACCGTGTGAATAAGAAGATTCCGCCCTTCGAGCCTCGCCCCGGCACCGACTGGAAAATGTTCCAGGAAGATGTAGATCGCGTGCAGGAGTTTCGTAAGTGCATTGAGTGCTTCTTATGCCAGAATGTGTGCCACGTTCTCCGCGAGCACGACGAAATGGAGCATTTCGGCGGACCGCGGTTCTTCGTGCGGGTAGCGGGCCTCGAGATGCATCCACTCGATTCGAGATCGCGCACGCGCATGCTCAAGGACGAACTCGGCCTCGGCCTGTGCAACATCACGAAGTGCTGCACGGAAGTGTGCCCCGAAGAGATCCACATTACCGATAATGCGATCATTCCGCTGAAGGAGCGCGTGGTTGACGAATTTTATGATCCCGTGCTCATGCTGGTGCGGAAGATTCGAGGGGCAGACTAAAGTATGGCAGCGAAGCAAGAATCGGGCTGACGCTGAAGGAGGTTCTCATGGAGTTCACGCTAAAGACCATCTCGAAGGCCGGTATTCCCGAAGCCATCTCAAAAGTAGAGCTCTACCGTTCGCTCAATGAACCGGAAGAGGCTGAATCAATCTGCCGCGACATCCTGGCTGTCGAGCCCGGACACCAACTAGCGCTTCGCCTGCTGGGCCTGGCGATCACCGATCAGTTCTGTGGAGACGCATCCGATCGCTCTGCGGAGGTAGAAGAACTTTTCCAGAGACTCGCCGAGCGTTACGAGCGCCTCTACTATACCGGTCTGCTGCATGAACGGCGGGCAAAAGCGCAAATGCGTGTGGGGCGCTCCCCGCACACACTTGCCCCACTTTTCGCGGAAGCGATGCACTGCTTCGCGGAAGCCGAAGCGATTCGTCCCCCGGGGAACGACGACGCTATTCTTCGCTGGAACCGTTGCGCCCGGTTGCTGCAAAGCCATCCCGGCTTCGTAGAAAAGAAAGAGTCCGAGGCCTTCGACGCTTTCGATAGCTCGCCCGTCTGAGGTTGCGTGATGAACCTCTCACCTGTACGTCCGTCGAGCCACTGGACGCCTCGTGAAGGGGAGTCAATAACGCGAAAATCCCCGGTACCCACGAGCCCGGATGAACCACGCCTTATTTCAACGCCGGCGAAAGAAATTTGCTTTCAGTCCGAGGTTGCGCTCCACGCTCACGCGCTGGAGTTCATTTCTGCGCGGACACTCTTTTCGTGATCTGCTCGTACCAGAGGCGGTGATGGGTTCTAGCCCATGTCGTGGAGACTTCTCCGCGAATGATCGAGGTAAAGCTGCCGCGGACCATGGCCGTACCCATGTAAACGTGAATGATGAAGGCCCCGATCGTCGCCAGTGCCGCGATGACGTGTACCGTGACTGCCAGATAACGCAGCCAACGCAGACTCCACGGGACGGACTCAACAAACCACAGCCCAAGGCCGGAAATCAGCAGCAGGATCACGCCAAAAAACATCAGCCAGAAGAATAATTTCTGGCCGTAATTGAAGCGGCCGACGGGCGGCAGTTTCTTATCCTCGTTCTCGATGTAGTATTTCATCGCCTGCGACCAGCGCCGGTCGGCGTCGGTCATGAGCATGTCGGGGCGCCACATCTTGTACATCCAGAACATGGAGAGCGTGAAGGCCAGGCCAAGCCATGGATGCCAGAAGCGGGCCGTCGGTCCCCCGCCCACCAGCACGGCCAGCCAGAACATATAAGGAGACCAGAAGGCCAGACCGGTGATCAGGCAATAGCAGTAGGTGAACGCGCCGAGCCAGTGGTGAACCCGCTCGCTCAGGGTGTAGCGAAGAATGCGGCCACCGGTTTCGCCCGCGGTTCCTTCAGACGAAATCACCTGCGAAGTGCTCACGGCTGGCCTCCGTTCTCATGCTTCTCGGCATCCACCTGCTTTGGACCGAAGCGCAAATAATGCAGGGTCACGCCGAGGATGCCACCCAGCATGGCGAGATTCCCGATCCACTTCGCCGGTCCTTTCCAGAAGCGGACAAGAAACGGAATGCGAGGATCCTTCGGCAATCCTCCATAGGCCTCGGGATGAGTCACATCGTGGAGCACATAAATGACGCCCGTTCCGCCAACGCCCGCCGGATCGTACACTCCCGCCTTTTCGATCCCATAGTTCTCGCGCAGCTGCTTGGCGCGAGTTTCCGCCAGATCCTTCATATCATCCTTGGTTCCAAAGTGGAGACAGCCGGTGGGGCAGGACTTTATGCAAGCCGGCTCCAATCCTACACTGACCCGATCCACGCACAGAGTGCACTTGAACATCTTCTTGGTCGTGGGGTTGAACTTGGGAATATCGAATGGGCACCCGCTGACGCAATAGCCGCAGCCAATACAATTCTGCTGCTGGAAATCGACGATGCCATTCGTATACTGCACGATTGCGCCATCCGCAGGACAAGCGGTGAGGCATCCCGGATCGGCGCAGTGCATGCACTGGTCTTTGCGCATGAGCAGCGTGATGCTGCCATCTTCACGCTCGTGCTCGTTGAACTTGATCAGGTTCCAGTAATTCCATGCCGTTTCCGGCATGGTCTGGTAGCTGTTGTCGAACACGGTCTCGGTGAAGCTATACCCGTTCCACTCGAGGCAGGCAACTTCACAGGCTTTGCAGCCGATGCAAGTGGTGGTGTCGATGAGCTTGCAGACCTGATAGTCGCGCTCCACGTCGGCACCGGGAGCGGGGCCGGCATGGCCGGAAATCTTTCGGATTGCTAGTGTTGCCTGGCTCATACGTTCTCGCTATGCCTTTTCCAGCTTCACCAGAAAGCCCTTGAATTCCGGGGTGTATGCGTTCGGGTCCACGACCGTCGGGGAGAGCCGATTCAGGAGCGTCCTCGCGTTCCTGTCCTCGTCTTCCTGGATTCCACGATAACCCTGGTGGATCGGAATGCCAATCTGGTAGATTTTCTTGCCGTCGATCATCATCGGCTTGATGCGTTTGGTGACGAACGCCTTGGCCACGTAGTGGCTTCGCGCGCTGGTGACCTTCACTTTGTCGTTTCCCTTGATCCCTAGTTCCGCCGCCAGTTCGACCGGAATCTCGACGAACGGTTCGGGGATAAGCTGCACGTTCATCTGGTTGTTCTTGGTCCAGTAGTGGTAGTGCTCGGTAAGACGGTATGTAGTGCAGATCACATTGAAGCCGTCGCCCGGAGTAGCGTACTTATCCATCGCCGTCTTCATCTTCTTGACCACGGGATTGTTCGACTGGTTCGGATGCAGCACATTTTGCACCGGACTCTCGATGGGCTCATAGTGTTCCGGGAAGGGCCCATCGGCGAAAGCGGCCAGGGGACCGAATATCCGGCCAACTCCTTCCGGATTCATAATGAAAGGACCCATGTGATCCTTGGGATTGGAATCCGGCTTGAAGTCAGGAACGTCGTTACCCTGCCAAAGCTCTGCCGACTCGTTCCACCACACTTGCTTCCGCGTCACATCGTAGGGCTTTCCCGATGGATCGCAGGACGCGCGGTTGTATAGGACGCGGCGATTCGCCGGCCACGACCAACCCCAGTTCTGGTAAATGCCCTGGCCCGATGGATCTTCGGTGCCGCGGCGGATGAGTTGGTTCCCGGCCTCGGTCCAGCATCCGGAATAAATCCAGTTCCCACAGGAAGTTGTCCCGTCGTCTTTCAACCAGGCGAATCCCGGCAATTGCTGGCCGCGCTTGATGATGACCTGCGTCTTGGGGTCGGTCAGATCCGTGAGCGCCTTACCATTTAGCTCCTTGGTCAATTCGCCGAGAGCGGGATGCTGCGCATTCGTGTACGACCAAGTCAGATTCAGAATCGGGTCTGGAAATTTCCCCCCCTGCGTCTGATACAGCTCGCGCACCTTGAGGAAGATTTGCGCCACGATGTCTTGATCCAGGCGGCACTCTCCCGGAGGCGGCACGGCCGCGTTCTTCCACTGCAGCCAGCGCGCCGAGTTGGTCATCGAGCCGTCTTTCTCAGCGAAGCCCGCACAGGCCAGGCGGTAGACCGTCGTGTTAATGGTCTTCATTTCCTCGGACGTGATTCCCGGGGACCTCCAGAATTCGCTGGTCTCATCTGGATAGATCTCGCCGACAACAAGCCAGTCGGCTTTCTTGAGCGCGTCGATGTTCTTCTGTGAGTCCGGCCCAATGGCTACGCCGTTCATGCCAAACGCGAGCATCCCCTTCACCGTGCCGCGATACATGTTGTCCCAGATCTGCGTCCAGGAGTAATTGCGATCCACTTTCGGCATGTAACTAAAAGCGAAGTCATTTTCTTTTGTGGCGGCGTCGCCGTACATGGCTTTCAAATAAGAGACGGCAAACTTCGGCGTGTTCGACCAGTAATTAAACGAGTCCCATGGCTCCGGCTTGGATGCAGTTGGCGTAATTCGTTTCAAATAAGCGGCCAGGTCAACATCGGTCGGATTTGGCACCTTCAGGTAGCCCGGCCAGATGTCGAACACTCCGCCCATGTCGGTGGCGCCCTGGATGTTGGAGTGGCCGCGCAGAGCGTTGATGCCGCCTCCGGCGCGCCCGATGTTGCCCAGCAGCAACTGCAGCATGGCTGCGGTGCGGATGATCTGCGTGCCGAAGCTGTGTTGCGTCCATCCCACCGCGTACAGGATGGTGGCTACCTTCTTCATGTCGCCATCTTTGCGGACGGAAGTGTATAAGTCGGCGGCCTTCAGAAACTGTTCTTTCGGTATTCCGGTAATGCGCTCGACCATTTCCGGCGTGTAGCGCGAATACTGCTGCTTCAATAATTGAAAGACGCACCGGGGATGCTGCAACGTCAGGTCATAGGCGACCTTGCCAGGTAGCGCGGGCAGGGGCTTTGCCGATCCCACGGGCGGCGCCGTTCCGGCCGGTGCCGCAGGTGCCGGAACGGCCGCGTGCGCCGGAGCAACGCTGCCGGTGTCGCTGCCTTCCTCGTAGGTCCACGTGGACCGATCGTAAGTCTGGGAGGGAGCGTCGAATCCGGAGTACAGTCCGTCTTCCGGCAGCTTGAAACCTTCCTTCACGATGAAGGCGGCGTTCGTGTAGTGGACGAGATATTCGTGGGCGATGCGGTTGTTTTCGAGCGCGTAGTGGATCACTCCGCCCAGAAACGCAATATCGGCTCCCGCCCGAATCTGCAGGAATAAGTCCGAGGTCGCAGCCGTGCGCGTAAACCGCGGATCCACCACGATCAGCTTCGCATTACGGGTCCGCTTGGCTTCAATCGCCCACTTGAAGCCGCAAGGATGGTTCTCGGCGGGATTCCCGCCCATGATCAACATCATGTCGGTGTTCTTGATGTCGACCCAGCCATTCGTCATGGCTCCGCGTCCAAATGTTGGTCCCAAACTTGAGACCGTGGGTCCGTGTCAAACCCTGGCCTGGTTTTCCATGTACGTTAGGCCCAGGGCGCGCATGGTCTTGACGACGAGATAATTGAATTCGTTGGTATCAGTGCAGCCGCCAATCCATGCCATGCTTTCGCAACGGTTCACGGTGCGTCCCAGCGCGTCTTTCTCAATGAAGGAGTCGTCGCGCGTCTTCTTCACCCAGTGTGCGATCTCGTCGATGGCCTGTGTCCATGCAATGTCTTCCCAGTGATTGGAGCCTGGCCGCCGCACTTGCGGCTTCAGCAGCCGCCGCGGATTTAGGATGTCCTGCTCGAGCGAAGCGCCTTTCGGACACAGCGTTCCGCGATTGATGGGATGGTCCGGGTCGCCCTCCACGTGGATCACCTGGGGCGTCACGTTCTTGGCCTTGTCGCCAATCGTGTAAATGAGGACGCCGCAGCTTACGGCACAATACGGGCAGGTCGATCGCGTTTCCGTCGCGCGGGCGATCTTGAGTTCCTTCAGCTGTGCTACCGCGGGAGTTAGATCAAATCCCAGGAGAGAGAAGCCCGCGCCACCAGCCAGCGCGCCCCTGAGGAAGGTTCTGCGGGAGAGTTCCATTGCGCATCCTCCGACGACTTCGATCACAAACCGGTCGGACTGCACCCCAAACTTTCAAAAAACTATAATCCCGCGGTGCCCCTGAGTCAACGAGAACCCCGCACCCCACGATGAAACTCCCGGCAGTTGCCTGCCGCGAGGCGAAGCCCCATAATCGCCCAGTGGCCACCACTGCCTGGCAGCACCGCATCCGGCGCGCGGAACACCTCGCCGCCCAGCATCCCTTCGCGGGGGAGATCCTTGCCTTCTATATCCACACGGCCCACTTTCAGGAAGGGCTCTACCGCCGCATCGAACACTCGTCTGGAAGGGCTTCAATATCAGCTCCGCTGGATTTGTCCCAGCTCCTCGCCAGCTTCCCGCCATTTCTTACCGTGGTTGAAGAGAATGGTCCCGCCCGCCTCGCGCTAGTGGCTCGCGATCTGCGCAATGTGCCATTCGGGGCCTGGTCTGATCTGCTGAACGCCTGCTGGTCGGCCGCAGGCCAGCCGCCCTCCAATCCTCAGGAATTCCTCGCCTTCGCCTTCCTGCAACCTTACGCCGAATTCGTCCGCTCCCGCGCTCCGCTGCAACTTGACGGCCACACCCTTGCCCTGTGCCCCTTCTGCCACCGCACACCCGCGCTCGGCATCCTCCGCCAGCAGGGCGATGGTGGCCGACGCAGCCTGCTCTGCGGTTTCTGTCTCTCCGAGTGGGAGTTCCGCCGCGTCATTTGTCCCGGGTGCGGTCAGGAAGACCACTCCAAGCTTCCGGTCTACACTGCCGAAGAGTTCCCCCATATCCGCGTCGAGTGCTGCGACGCCTGCCGCACCTACATCAAATCGATCGATCTCACTAAGAACGGCCTCGCCGATCCCCTCGTCGACGAACTTGCCTCCGTCCCACTCAACCTTTGGGCGCAAGAGCACGGATACGCCAAACTCCATCCCAACCTCCTCGGAATGTGAGCCAACCCATATCATTCCTTTTTCAGTGCTAGTGCTCGACTTGGAACATTTCCATCCATACCCCATGCGTAACTTCTGCGGGTAGCAGAAAACTCGCGCCGTAGGAGCCTTTGTAGGTTTCCAGCTTTCTTCCCGTGCCGGACTCAGCCAATTGGCGGGCCTTGCCTAAATCGGCCACTTCAATACTCACGCCGATGATCCCTTCGTCATGGGGCCACCCGTCGATCCAATTTGTATGATCGGACAGATACTTTGCAAGCACGCCGTTCTTGTCGCTCGCCTCCAGAAGCAACAGCACTCCCTGACCAGCCTTCACGTCCCGTCCGTGGGCACCGAGAAACTTCGCCTCGCTGGCTTCACCCGATTCAAGGCCAGCATCGTGAAGCGTGCTTAGCTGACCTTCCAAATCATGCACGGCGAACCATACGGCGTGAATGCCGATAGCAGTGTTGGGCTGATCCATCTCCCCTGCCGCACGACGCTTTTCCCGCCGTTCGGAAGGAACATACTCGATGAAGAAAATAGGTAAGATCATCCCCTTCGTGCCCGCAACTGGCTCGTCAGCAGGGCTCACGCTGTACCACATCGGAGGAAGTAGTGTGGTCTCACCTTCTTTCATGTAGCTGCCGGGTTGGGGGCCATCCACCTCGAAGGTGCGAGCTTTCAGATAATCCGCCGTTGCCTTGGCAGATGAAACCTCAACGCCAAGAAACACAGCACCCTCGTGTTTCTTCAAGAATGCGGCGATCATGGAGGCCATGCCTGGTTTGATCGGCGTGCTTCCGCTGACCGAGAGCAGTTCGAGGTGGCTGTTTTTTTGGAATGAGACGATGGCATTGGAAACACCTCCGGGGATGTGGCCACCCTTGCCAACTTTGAACCCGAGCTTCTCGTAGTCGTGTTGGGCTTGGGCGAGGTCGCGCACGGCAACACCGACGTGATCGACGCCCCACCCTTGCCCGAGAAGAGTCTGGGCAGGTGCTTGGACAATGTTCGCATTCGGGGCAGACGCAGGCGTGGTCTGGGCAGTGAGGACGCAGGCGCACGCCAAGAAGCTGGCGATCGACAACAGCACCGCGAATGCGACGGAGAATGGTCTCAGGGTCATGTGGTCCTCACTTGATCTTCCTGGCATGGAGTTCCTGTCCGTCGTTGCGGTGATAGGTGTAGCCGGTCACGTGCCCCTGAGCATCACGCACAAACGTGACGCTTCCCAGATCATCCTTCACGAAAAACGTCTCCGATCCCAATGGAAAGTACTCCTCGTCCATATCTTCGGCGAAGTCTGTCCATAGTCTCCCGTCCTTCACGGAGACGGTTTCCACGTCATCGAGGGGACGCCACTGGTATTGGCCGACAAAGTCTTTATAAACCGTTGTATCCACGGCAACCGGCTTGTGGAAATTTATGGGCAATGGCCCCCATTGCCGCGCCACCAGCAGCCACGAGCCATCTTGCTTGACATAAGTCTCGGTTCCGCGCATTTCGGTGAGAAACTCGGAATCCGTAAACTGCTCATGCACAGTGAATCGGAGGTTTATCACTGCCGTATTGCCGTATACGTGGACGACGAAGTCACGGTAATCAACCGAGCGGTCGTACTCAGGGGGCCAGTTCTTTCCGTGGTCTATCATCTTGGCTTTGGTAGTGAGGTTCCCATCGTCGTCGCTGAATATGCAGTCATCCGCAACGTAGCGGGCCCACGAACCGTCTCGCCGGACACCAGCCTCCACCCGTGCTTTGCGGGCATCGAGCACTTCCTGTTGGGCGAGCGAGAACTTCGGCGGGTCTTGAGCACAGATCATGCTGGCAGATAGGCAGATTGCAACCAAAAGGCAAGTGAAGTAACGCATGTTTTGTCCTCCGTGAACGAGCGGCTGGCTCGTGGGAACCTCAAAGCCGGCAGTGGCCCAAAACGGCACCACCACTAAGAACTCTTCGCCCTTGCCGACGCTAAAACGCTGTGCAACTGGTGCTCGCCGGGCCGCAAGGGTCCGTCGGAAAGTAAGCTGATGTGGTTCCGAGTCCATTGACATAAACTTCGGCGGAAACGACGCAGGCATTCGGAGCGCCCGAGGAACTGCCCAGCGTGACGGTCGGCGTCATTACGGGCTGCACTTCCGCGCGTTGTCCCAGCTTGGTGACTACCGCGCTGCCCGGCAGTTCCAGAAACGTGGCCTGGCCGGGATTCAGATTCACGGTCATCAGCGAGTTTCCGATCAACTGGCCACTGCTGTTTAGAAAACTGATTTGCCCGACGCAGGGGTCGGTAGGGTACGCCACCACATTCAGCCGCACCGTCTGCAAGACGGTAACACCCAACATGCCCAGCTCCGGGTTGGAGGGATAACCGACTGCGCCGGGCACCAGCACGCTGGTGATGCCGAGCACGTTGTCGAATACTTCTGCCGATGCCCCACAGGAACTGACGATGCCTGCGACCGGCACAATCGTGGGCAGCACTTCGACTCGCTGTCCCAATGAGTTGGCAAGGCTGTTACCGTTGATGGCCAGAGACGCCGACTGACCCGGCTGCAAAGTCACGCTGGTCGTGGTGCCCAAAGGATTGCCGTTACTATCCTGAAAGCCAAGCTGCGCATAGCAAGGGTCGGTAGGGAACGCCACCACATTGAGTTGCAAGGTTTGACCGCGCGTGATTCCGATCATCGGGAAGTTGATGGCGTTCGCTGCCAACACCTGGGCGGCGGCGAAGGAAGTCAGCAAAGAACAAACAGTGAATGCGAATACTACATGGATTTGCTTCATGGTAATCCTCCTGAGAATTGAATTTGGTTCTGCTTCATCTTCGAGCTCTAGGAACTGTGCTGGCTGACTCACGGTTTCACCTCGCCGCCACTAACCCTGCCGCAGTGCTCGACACAATTGGCACCGTGGCCGATGGAACACGAACTCCAATCGCCTGTTCTGCGGTTGCGCCGAACAGTTCGGGATGCAGGTAGTGTCCCTGCTCCTGCGGCGGCTTTTCCACTTCCACCTGAATGCGGTTGGCGTCGGCGTAGGCGTCGTGACGAATGCCCGTCACTTGCCAGGAGACTTTTCCGCCCGGCTTGCCCCCGGAAATGCGAAATCGGTTCCCGGAAATTTCGCGTGCTATGTAGAGGCTGGGTTGAGGCCTCCCGATCGAAGTCAACTGATAACGGAAGTCGCGGTTTAGGGCCTCAAAGTAAGTGGGCAGGGTGATCCATACGGCTCCGTTGGCATCAAGCTTGGCCAGGCCGTTGTAGACATCCATCATGTCGGGCGATTCGACGAAGGAGTGATAGAGGTACTTGTTGGCGGGATCGAGCGGGTGGTCGATCTTGAACGAGCCGCCGCCCTTGCTGAGGTTGCCCTTGATGCTGACATCTCCCGAGGTGTCGATCGTCATCAGGTTGCTGCCGTTGTTGTTGCGGAAATAGATATTGCCGCTCAAGGAGCTGTTGATGTAGACGTTGCCAGGGTTGTCTCCTAGGAGGGCATAATTTTTGCAAGTATTGAATCCGCCGCTGACGACGAATCCAATGCCTGCATAACCCGTCCCGCAGCCCGGATCGCCGATGAGGGTTTGTATATTGTTCCCGGCCACGTCCAACGATGCCTGCGGCTTATCGGTGCCGATGCCCACGTTTGTGCTGACAGTTTGTCCATTCACACCGTTGATGCCGCCCAGCACCATGGCATTACTCGCGCTTACCTGAGCGCCGGCACCAATCGCAGTGGCATTGTTGAGGGTTCCCGTTGAGAAAGAGGCGCTCGCTCCCAGAGCGGTGTTATTGTTCCCGGTCAAGCCACTACCGTCGGACGTGTTTCCCGCAATATCGCCTATCCCTGTGTTGCTGGCACCCGACGTGTTGAGGTAGAGCGTTTCGTCACCGTAGGCGACGTTGTCGTTCCCGGTGCTGTTCCCCAGCGCGCCCTCGCCGACGGCAGTATTATAATTGCCCGAATTGTTGGAGCCGAGAGCTCCTGCGCCGACGGCAGTGTTGAAACTGCCTGTGCTGTTGGAAGAAAGCGGCGCGGCGGTCCCGCCCAGGCTGGCTTCGGATGAGCCGACGGCGGTGTTGGCGACGCCCGTGGTGTTGGAGCTGAGCGCGGTCACGCCGAGGCCGGTGTTCGAGAATCCCGTCATCGTGGAGTTCCCCGCGAAGCCGAGGAGCGCGTTCTCATTCGCGTATGAACCGAAGGCGAAGGGGCTGCTCCCGATCTGGAAGCTGCTGGCCGTCACCGCCCCGCCCGCGCTCAGGTTCCCTGTGGCGGTTACATTTCCGCCATGGTCCACCGTGAACTCTGTTACGCCGTTGTTCTGACCTTCGATCAGGGCTGTGCTCGACGGCGAGCCCGAAAAAAGCCCAGCCACTCCAGCCTGAGAGTACCCTTCAACGCCGGGTCCAGTGGTGCTGGACCCCTCCACGCCGACTCCGTTGCTGCTGGTCCCGTACACGCCGAAGCCGCCACTGCTGGAGGATGCCCCGTATACGCCCACTGCGAATCCCGTGGTCGCCGTCGCGGTGCCGAACACGCCATTGCTGCTGGCAGCGTTGCCGCTGGTGGTACCGACGATGGCCTTGGCGCTCGACGTGGCAGTAATCGTGCCGTTGATCGTCTGATTGCCGGTGAAGGTGTTTGACGCGCTCAACTGCGGCACTTTGGTGGTGTCCACATTCAGCGTAGTCGTTCCGCCCAACGCTACCGAACCGCCGCCGGTTAAGGCCGTGCCCGCCGTCACGGTCAGCGACGGATTTGCCAGCATAGTGTTGCTTACCCCGCCCGTGGCGATGCTCAACGTTCCACTTCCGGTGATCGGGCCGCCTGTCAGTCCCGCACCGCTGGCTACGCTGGTGACGCTCCCGTCGCCGGTGCCGGGAAAAGTCTGTCCCGTGGCAAATGTGATCAGCCCATTGCTGGTGATGCTCAGCCCGGTCTCTGAGGGTTTGGTCGCGCCTTCTCCGAACAACAGGTTCAGCGTCCCCGAGGGTGCAGCAGTGTCATTGCCCGTCGGTTCGGCCTGCCATTGGAAAGTTTGATTGACCGCCGTGCCCGATGTGCTGTTGAACGCCGAAGCCACCAGGTTCAGTGGTTGCGAGTTGGCGCCTTTGGCCGCGGTGGAGGTTCCTGCAGGGGGCAAGCTGAGAGTGCCGCGAATGGTGCCACTGCCTTTCACATCCAGGGTCGCGGCGGGGGTGGCCGTGTTGACGCCGATCCTGGCTGTGCTTCCGGTTCCTGACTGAAACAGCACGGAGCTGATAATGTCAGAAGTGGATTCCCACAGCGGGAGGAAGTTCACCGTGCCCGTACCGGTGATCGTGCCGCCCGCGGGCGGAGCGCTCTGCGCGGCAGCCGAGTCTGCAACTGCCAACGCGGTCCCGTTCTGTGGTGCGGCCAGCACGAAGGCTGAGGGCGGCAGTCCACCGATTGTGGCCGCATCCCCGGCTTTCAGAGCATAGGGAACGCTCAACAGCAGCACGCGTGCTTGTTCCGCCTGCCCGGCGATCTGCACGCCCAGCCAGCGCGCCTCGCCTGTGGTGAATAAAGTACTGGGCACACCGTTCGGCTTGGTGATGCCCAGTTGCACCGAGTAGTGCCCGGTGGGGTCGAGTTGGATATTATTCTGCGTCTCCGACCACAGCGGCTCACCGCCTTCCTGGCTGTTGTAGAGTGAGAACGCGATGCTGACCACTCCGCTCAATGTGCTGCCACCTTCATCGGTGGCGACATTGGAAAATTGAATCAGGGGCGGGACTGTAGCATTCGCCGCCACACTCTGCTGCGCTTGACCCAGCAAACTGCACAGCACCACCATCAACCCAACCATCACTGCACACGCTTGCTTCATAAAATCCTCCCCTTGAAACGCCGGTCTTAAAATCTCCTGGGCGATGCTCGCTTACAGGAATCTCCGCAACGATTCCAGGCAAATCAGCGTTGCCTTGTCTGGAGACTCGGCAAAATGCCATCCCAGGGCATCGGCACACTCACCAAGCATGGGCCGGGTTACGCCGGTAAGCGCCTCGGCTTCCGCCACACTGACCATCTCGACCTCGCGTCTACATTCCGGGCACCAGAATCGGGCCGTACGCCGCCGCCGGATGATCAGCAGTCGGTCGGTTTCGATGGTGATTTCGGTCCTTTTTCGACCAATCACAGCTTCCACCAGGCCCTTTGACCAGCGCTGAAACCGTGCTAGATTGTTGGCCACGTTGGTTCGGTTCCTGCCCCTGCGGAGCGGACGCAATCCTGCCTCTCGGGCGACTTGAAAGTCCTTAAGGCGCGATTAATAAGTTTTGAATTGTTTTTAAGAGCGGTTATGGGCAATGAAGTCAGGCAGTTGCGGGAGTTCGGTCCATATCGAGTAGACCCCGAGCAGCGCCTCCTCTTGCGGGATGAGCAGCCCATTGCAATTTCACCCAAGGCTTTTGACCTCCTGCTGGTGCTGCTGGAGCACAGCGGGCAAGTCGTCCTCAAAGACGACTTGATGAAGACCCTCTGGCCAGACACATTTGTTGAGGAATCCAACCTTGGCCAGCACATCTTCCAACTCCGGAAAGCTCTCGGAGATCGATCGCAAGATCCTTCTTACATCGTGACCGTGCCGGGACGGGGCTACCGCTTCGCACAAAAGGTACGGGCGATTGCTCAAGAAGAAAGCATCGTGGTCGAGAGCCACTCGCGATCGCGCGTAGTGATCAACGAACCCAGAGCGTTGAGCAAGACCTTGCCCGCAGCCGCTTGGAAACCGCGAAATGTGGCCGTTGCCGCTGCAATTGCGGTCGTGCTAGTGGTGGCGCTCTTCGTCTGGTATCGCGGGGTCCAGCGTCGCCGAAGTGTGACGCTGATCGCCGCGACAACGGCTCGCCGGTCCGTGGCCGTACTCGGTTTCCGCGACCTCTCGGGACGCCCCGAAGATGCCTGGCTTTCCACCGCTTTGGCTGAGATGTTGAATACAGAATTAGCTGCGGGAGAAAAGCTTCGCCTGGTTTCCAGTGAGGATGTTGCCCGCACCAAGCTCGATCTGCGCCTCCCCGATGCCGAGAGCCTGTCCAAGGACACGTTGGCGCGCGTGCGCAAGAGTCTTGGTACCGACATCGTAGTCCTGGGTTCGTACACCAGCTTGGCGGGGAAATCGAAAGGTAGCATTCGAGTTGACCTGCGACTCCAGGATGCGGTCGCCGGAGAGACCGTCACCGAAGTGGCGACGACGGGAACTGAAGATGACCTGTTCGATCTGGTCTCGCGAGCCGGGATGCAATTGCGCGAGAAACTTGGCTTGGGTGCGGTCTCCATGGCCGAGGCGGTGAGCGTGAAGGCTTCTCTGCCGGCGAATCCCGAAGCCGCCCGTTTGTATGCGGAAGGCTTGGCGAAGCTGCGCGTGTTCGATGCTCTGGCGGCGCGTGATCTGCTGCAGCGGTCGGTTGCCGCCGACCCCAAGTATCCGCTGGCCCGGGCCGCCCTCGCGGCAGCGTGGTTGACCCTCGGCTACGACAAGAAAGCCAGGGAAGAAGCGACCCAGGCGTTTCAGTTGTCGACAAACCTCTCGCGCGAAAATCGGCTGATCGTCGAGGGCGATTACCGCCGGGCCAATCATGAGTACACAAAAGCCATTGACGTGTATCGCACGCTCTTTGCTCTCTTTCCCGACAATCTCGATTACGGTCTACGTTTGGCGGAGGCGCAACAACTGGGCTCGAAGTCCAATGATGCTCTTGCCACTGTGGCGGCATTGCGAAAGCTGCCCTCCCCAGCGTCCAGCGACCCTCGTATTGACCTGCAAGAGGCTACGGGTTGGATTTGGATATCGAACTCCCAGCGCGCACAAGCGCCATTGAAGCGTGGGCTCGAAGAAAGCAGAGCGCAAGGCGCGCGTCTTTTGGTGGCGCTCGCGCTCCTGCAGCAGTGCCGAAGCTCTTTCCGCCTCGGACACGCCGCGGATGCCGCAGCCGCTTGTCGTGAAGCCCGCGACACGTATGCAGCGGCCGGCGATCACGCGGGCGAGGCCGCTGCCTTGCGCTTCTGGGCTGATGCCCTCAGGACATCCGATGCGCCCGGACCCTCCCGGGTTCGCGAGAGCCCACGGGAATCGATTGATCTCTATCGCCAGGCTCTCGACATCTTCCACAGCATCGGAAACGAGAATGGCATGGCGGGCACGATGAACAGTTTGGGGTTGCTCTATGCCATGCAAGGGGACGTCGCCGCCGGCGAAAAGATGCATCGCGATGCATGCACCATTTACCGTCGGCTTGGCAACACAGCTAGCGTCGGAGTGGTCACGGGGAACCTCGGTGACGACCGGGTGTTACAGGGGGATCTTCCGGGCGCAACGAAGTTTTACGAACAAGCGCTGGTTCTGGATCGCGAAGTTGGTGACGCCGGGGCCGCGGCTACCGTCGGCTACGGCAAGGCAAACATTCAGGAACTGCGCGGAGATCTGTCCGGCGGCAAGCTCGGCTTCCAGGAAGCGCTAAAAGAATGGCAGAGGGAGGGAGACTCACACGATTCGGGTTTTGCTTTTTTCAACCTGGGCGAAGTGTTGTTGGCAGAGGCGGATTTCGCGGGAGCACGCAAGGCGCTCGAACAGTCGCTGGCGATACGAAAAGAAGGTGAGGACAGAGTCCTCCTCGGAGAGACTCAACTGGAACTCGCCAACCTGTCGCTGGAGGAAGGTCGCGCCCCGTCCGACGTGGAATCCGACGCGCGGCAAGCGGTGGAAGATTTCAAGAAAGAAAAAGCCTGGGACGACGAGGCATTGGCGGGCGCGCTCCTCGCCCGCGTACTCTTCGCGCAGCAGAAATTTGCAGAAGCGAAGGTCGCCGCGGCGCAGGCCGTCTCGCTCTCCGAAAAGAGCCCAAACTTTGAGATTCGCCTGGGCAACGCAATCGTTGCGGTTCGGGTGCTCGTCTTAAACGCTTCGGCTTTTTCTAACACATCGGAGCGAAGGTTAGCCTCAAAACAACTGATGTCCATCGTCTCCGAAGCCAAGGGACGAGGCTACTTCGGAGTCGAACTGGAAGCGCGTCTGCTCAGATGCAAAGTGGAGGCCAGAAACAATCCAGCTTTGGCTCGCCTCCACGCGAAAGGTCTTGAAGACGACGCGCGAGCTCGAGAATTCGAACTGATTGCGCGTAAAGCGCAGGCTATTGAGTCTGCCGCCCTACCGCAACACCACTCCTGAAAATACCTCCGCCGTTGAATTCTGTTGATCTGGTGCCCCGCGAGGTCGTGGCCGATCGATTACTTCCTCTTTGCCGACCATCGCCCACTATTCGCGAAACCTTAATCCAACGAATGGGCTTTTTGTGTCCTTGTGGGCCATCAGACAGGGCATATCTGATAGGCTTGGTCGTTTCGGATTTCATTCAAATCGAGGTTCTTCATGCGGCGTCTTCTGATAACACTTGCTTTGCTGTCTTGCATCATTCCTTCCAAGCTGCAGTCCCAAGAACCACAGACCAATGCGACGGGCCACTACCTGTTTGCCTGGACCGGGGATGCCGCACACAAGGGCAACGACTTTCTGGCGGTGATCGATGCAGACCCAGCTTCGAAATCATACGGGCAGCTGATGACGACCCTGGCAACCGACCAACAGTCGGTGCGGGTCCATCACACTGAATATGTTATGCCCGCTAGCGGAATGCTGTTTGCCAACGATCATGATGCCGGACGGACGTTCATCTTTGATCTGCGCGATCCGTTGCATCCGAAGACGGTAACTTCGTTTACCGACATGGCAGGCTATATGCATCCGCACTCCTTCCTGCGGCTTCCCAATGGGCACGTGCTTGCGACGTTCCAACATGTTCACCATGGCGAGAGCGAAGGGCAGATGGGCGGCAGCGGCGGCTTGGTGGAGATCGATGATCAGGGCAGGCTGGTCCGCTCCGCGAGTTCGCAAGACCCGGCTTTCACCGGCGCGCTGTTGACACCGTACAGCCTGGCCGTGCTTCCGGAACTGGACAGGGTCATCTCTACCAACTCCTCAATGGACGACGTGAATGCTTTTAGCGGCGTGACCTATCAGGTGTGGCGGCTGTCGGACCTGAAGTTGCTGAAGACGGCCTATCTCGATGTGGACAAGAATCTCTATGGCCACGTCAGTCCGGAGGAGGCGCGTCTTGGGCCTGACGGGGCGGTTTATGTTCAAACACTGGGCTGCGGCATTGAGCGCATCACCGATGTGGATAAGGACCAGCCAAGATCGAAGCTCGTCTATACGTTTCCTGGTTCATTCTGCGGCGTGCCGACGATCGTCGGGCACTATCTGATCCAGAGCGCACCCGTCATGCACGGCTTGATTGTGCTGGACATTTCAAACGGAAATAAACCCGTGGAAGTGTCCCGCCTGAAGCTCAACGATGAGTATTTTTCCCATTGGACGGGATGGGACGCGAGGACTGGACGTTTGGTCGTGACTGGGGATCAGGCACGCCTGTATCTGGTGAAACTGGACCAGTCAACCGGCGCTCTCACTATGGACAACGCGTTTCATGACGCGAACGGGAAACCCGGCTTTGACTTTGCCAATCGAAAGTGGCCCTATGGGTGGACGGGCACCGGGCAGCCGCATGGAGTGGTCTTTTCACGCTAGAGTTCCGTGGGCGGCCAAGATTCCCGGGCTAATTGGTATTCCAGTCGAGCGATCAGCCTGAGAAAACGCGCTAGTGGAGGGAGCGTTTCGAACGTGATGCGCCACTTTGGAGAGTCTTGGTGCGGAAGGGGGGATTTGAACCCCCACGCCTTTCGGCGCCACCCCCTCAAGATGGTGTGTCTGCCAGTTCCACCACTTCCGCACTTTGTAACTTACTTGTAATCAATAGCTTCGCAAGTTCGGCTTCCGAGGGTATTTCCAGCTGCACCGGATTTTGCACCGACTTCGCGCACTCGATGCTCTCCTCGGGCCGCTGCAAATCGGCCAGCCGCGCAAACAATTTGTGCACGGCTGCCTCCCGCGGATGTACATACCGCATCGTCGTCTTGATGTTATCGTGTCCCGCGACATACTGCAACGTAAAGGGGTCTGTGTACTCTCCGGCCTCGGTCAGAAAAGTATGACGCAGAGCGTGCAGGCCAGCATCGGCATGGGTCTTGATCTTCTTCCGTACCTGCCCAATCTGTTCTTCCAGCACCCAAGGCCCGAGAGGCTTTGTGGGATCTTGGGGGCTGGTGAAGACAGAGTCGCACTCGGATTTCTTCAGAAGCGTTTCTAGTACAGCCTTCATCTCGGCATCGATCACGAGCTTGCGCTTCCGCGCACGCCGTTTCAGGCCACGTTTGATTGTGAGCTCTCCGCAGATTTTTCGGTCGGCGCGCTGCTCCGAGTGCAGACGAACGCAATCCTTCATCAGCTTCAGCATCTCGTTACGACAGATACCCGAGTGGCGCGCCAGAATAGAAGCTGATCGCAAAGGTTCAGGGGCACGCGAAATCCATTGCGCATACTCCGCCGCGCTGAAGACATAGTCCGTCTCACGCTCCGCTCCTTCGTCCTTAGTGTACTGTTCGACCGTCGGCACTTTGGCAATGAGCTTAAGCTTGAGGTGGGCGTAACGCAGGGCCTTGCGGAAAGTGGCCAAGTAGCGATTAACCGTTGTTTTGCCTACCGGCGTAGCTTTTCCGTCCCGTCGTCGGCCCGCTTGTTTCAAAGCCCAAGCTTTGAACGCTTCGATGTGAGCTTCGTCGATCTGGTCGAGGCGGAGATCAGCCCAAGGACCGTAGTTGAGCAGCTTCCGATAGCTTTCCTGATAAAACTTGACTGTCCCATTTTGTTCCGCTTTGGCAGTGGCGACCCACTCATCGAAAGTCGTTTGGAACTGCCTCAGCGTAGGGATCTTGTTTTTTTCATCACTCGCGGGAGGTCTCCGCTCCGCATCGGGTTCTTCGAGGCCAGCCGCCTGACGAACAATGCGAGCCCGTGCCGCCCCGGCGATAGCTTCTGCTTCACGCCGGTTTTCAGTCCCAGTCGAGCGGTAGAATTCCTTGCCTCGGTACTGGAACTTGTAGGCGTAGTATGAGCTTCCAGAACGTTTGAATACTTTCATCAGCTTGCCGCGCGTCGGGTGTTGTTTGCCACGAACTGACGGATGGTTTCCGGCCGAATCATGACTCTCGTGCCCACTTTCACGTAGTCGATCCTACGACCCTGAATCCAGTCACGCAAGGTCTTGACCGAAATGCCTAGCAAATGGGCAGATCTGCTCACGTCGAGTAAGGGTTCGATGGGATCCGATGCAAATGCTGGGGGCTTTGCTTCGTGCACTGTGCGACCTCGACTACGACCTCATACTTGACAATAGCGTATTGTGCACGTACAGTCAATAAGTAACGTTACATTATTGTCGCATGTAGCTACGACGAAAGGAGCCGCATGGCAGAGAACGCCGCGACATCGCAGCAGCCAGTGATTTCCATCCGCATTTCGGAGGCGCTGCGCTTAAGGCTTGAGACCTTGAGGAAAATCATATCCCTCAAAAGCGGCCAGAATGTTTCGACATCGGAGGCGGCAAAGCAGCTCCTTGAGTCTGCCCGAGACGACCGTCTTGAGTTGGTAAACCTGCTCAGTGAACCGACAGATTCTCTGCTGAGAATTCGTGGGAAGGCAGACTCAGGACTCCCGCTTTCGCAGGCGGAATGGACCATGGTGGCCCACTACTGTGCGCTGGGAGCAGAGTCGTTTGTGAACACCGCACAAGGCCAGATTTCCTACGAATCCCTGGCCGAAATCCTTGAGGCATTCCTTGCCGCTTACGCCATCGCACGCAGACCGAAGAAGTCCCCACTGGACTCCCTATACCTGCGGACTCTTCCTGGCGACAAACAGGTCGATGCCAAAGACCTTGAGGACATTGGAAGCGATGATGTTCGCCGGGTGGTTATGCGCACTATTCAGATGCTGCGGAACCCGGCTCAAAAGCGGCGAAAACCGATTCTCTCCGTCCGGAATCTCTACACACTTCTCGACGAGGAGAAGTTCTCGAATGTCGAGAAGCTGAACGAGGCACTTTGGCCGCACTGGCCGGCCCTTTGGCGGGTGTGCGCGCGGGGCCACTATTCTCTCCACCGAAAACCCCTGCGTGAGAAGGTGCCTTCAGAGACAGACGACGAGGATTTTGAGCTTGCGGTTCAGCCAGCATTGCCCTCTTTGGAAGAAGGCCAATACCGCCTTGATCTGGTACGGGAAGAGGGGAATGAATTCTCCCCTCGTTTGCAGTTTCCCGGAACGCTTACCCCGCGGTATCCGGTGGTTGGATACCCGAGGATTGCGGAGTTTCGAAGGTTGCTTGAAGAGCTCGATTTGGAGCGGGATCTTTGCCAATGGCAAGGGTACTACTTCTATGCGCACACGGAGATCCTGGAGAACAACGAAAGAGGAGTATTTTTCTTTGCGCGTGAGAACGGAATCACGTTCGGATTCCCGATGGAGCACTGGAATTCGATCCGGAATCTGTTTCGACGCGCATGGCAGGCCCCCGAAGTGATCCATACGTGGGAGGCTCAGGTGCTTGAGTATGGCGAACTGTAAAAGCGCGGTGCTTCGCACCGGAAGAAGTGGGGACACGTCACCCCCAAGTTGGGAACTGCGGAGTGCCAGACAGCGCTTCGGTGTTTACGCAGGTTAACTTTCGCTGCGTCAACAAAATCGTCTCCGGTGGGTGACTGCCCATATCGAACGGATGATGTTTGTTTGCGACAAAGCGGTGCCCATCGTCGAATCACGTAAACGCGTTGAAGCGCAAGAGCTTCCTGTGAACTAGCAATTACGCAGTTTGAGCGGAGCGGAATCAAAGCGCAGTAGTGCAACAAGGCGGTTCGTCCAATGAGTAGTCCCCGCGTTCAAGCTAATCCGCAGTCCAGTTTGCCGTTCGGAGAAGGGGCGAAGCCCGGCTTCCGCACCAAGACCGCGGCCACGAGACTGACTCCCGAAGAACTAGGAGAATTAGAAGCTGCCGCCGAAAGCGCGGGACAAGCTCTCTCCGAGTGGCTGCGCGGGACCGCTCTGTCGGCTGCGCGACTGCGGCCCGCCGATCCTGCCGAACTGGTGTTGGCCGAAGTGTGGGCGCTGCGTTACGCGCTCTTGAATCTCTTCCATGTGGCCTCTCAAGCGGCATCGGAAGGCAGACAATTGTCGCCTGATTCCGTCCTCACAATCCGCGACCAAGCCGACGCGCGAAAGCTTCAGCAGGCGCGCAAACTGCTTGATGACTTCTTGGCCCACGAGGGCAAGGAAAGAGCTCGTATGCCATGAGTGCCATGTCTTTTCCCGGAAGCTTTTCGCTTTTGACGCCGTTGCTTTGGCTAGCCGCGATGTTCCTTTTGCTACTGGCTGTGCGCAGTATGTTGCTTAACCGGTCCTCACGTAAATGGAGGGATCGGGAGACGATCGAATGGGGCCGACCTAGGCCAAGTTTGATCCAGAGATGGAGGATAAAGATGGACAGAATCCGATTCAGACTGCCGAGATTTTCGCAGCGGCAGATGCCAGAGAGCGCGCCGAAACCAGCGCCATCAGTGCCCGCGAATTCTCCCGCCGATCCGCTGAAGAAGCCTACCCAGCCGATGCTCGGGCTCTTTGGTTCGACCGTCAATGGTTCGACCATCGGTGCGCCCGAGACCAAACCCAAAGAGGCGTTCGCCTGGGAGAGAACAAAGGGAATCGAATGAGGGACAAATTGCCAAGAACACCACTTCACGCCTGAGGAGCGCCCCCGGTATGCTCACGATCTCGAAACCGCTGTCAGCCAGCCAGGCGCAGACCTACCATGTGCGGGAGTTTGGCGCGCAGGAACAGAATTACTGGAGCCGCGATCAGCAGGGTCACAGTGAGTGGCAGGGCAAACTCGCCGAGCAGTGGGGGTTGCAAGGTGGCGTTGGTTCCAAACACTTTGCACGACTGAGTGAAGGCCAACATCCGCACACCGAAGAGCAACTCGTGCGGCATCAAGTTGCGAGAACCTATGAAGGCAAATTTGGCAGAGAGGTGACGAGCACCGAGCATCGCGCCGGGTGGGACGCCACATTCTCGGCGCCGAAGTCGGTATCGCTTACGGCGCTCGTGGGCGGCGATGATCGGGTGCGGGAAGCCCATCGGGAGAGTGTACGCGCGGCACTTCAGGAGCTTGAACGATACACGCAGGCGCGGATCGGCAATGTCCATGCCCCGGAGACGAGCGGAAAATTCATCGCCGCCACCTTCGAGCACGACACCGCGCGGCCCGTCGATGGCTATGCTGCACCCCAGCTTCATACTCATGCCGTGATCTTCAACGTGACCCAGCGCGAGAACGGTCTCGAAAATGGGAAACAGATGCGTGCTTTGCAGCCACACGAGATGTTCGTGTCGCAACGTTACGTCACGGCGGTCTACCGATCCGAGTTGGCACTGCGTCTGGAAAAGCTGGGCTACGAACTGGAGCGCGGCAAGCATGGACAGCCAGAAGTAAAAGGCTACACGAAGGAGTATCTGGAGGCTTCCAGTCCGAGGCGTGAACAGATCAAAGACCATCTCCGGGAACAAGGAATCGACGGAGCCGCGGCGGCACAGATCGCGGCCCACCATACGCGCGACCGCAAGGAACTGCTGTCGCCTGGAGAAGTCTTACAGCGGCATCGCGAGTTGGCCGCACAGTACGGGCATCAGGCGGACCTCGTCGTCGCCCAGGCGCGCCAACATGGGCAATACCAGATGCGGGAGCCAGAGATGCAGGCGAAGCAGGCCGTGACTTGGGCGCGCGATCATGTCTTCGAGCGATCGGCAGTGCAGGACTGCCGCGCGATCCTCGAAACAGCGCTGGTGCGCGGCATGGGAGAAACCACCTATGCCCAGGTCCGGCAGGAGTTCGAGCGCCGGATCGAGGCCGGGGAGTTCCGCGAAGTCTCGCACGTTGGCGCTGGCAGACAGTACACAACCGCCGTGATGATACGCATGGAGCGTGAGATCGTTGACCGGATGCAGCAAGGCAATCGGCGCGACTACAGCGATCCTATGCTGGTCTCGCCGCAAATGCGCATCGCCACGGAAGACCGCCACCCGGAGTTGAATGCGTCGCAGCGCCAAGCGGTAGACGAAATCTTTCTGTCGCGCGAGAAGGTTGTAGGCTTGGATGGCATCGCAGGCGCGGGCAAGACGACGACTCTGTCCGTCATCCGCGAAGGCGCGGAGGCTGAAGGTTACAGAGTGGAAGGTTTCGCGCCGACATCCCGCGCGGCGCAGAAACTCGGGGAAGCAGGCATGGAGACATCCACACTACAGAAGCATCTGGTACGTGGACGGCAGCCGGATAGTGGGGAGAAACGGCTCTATGTGCTCGACGAATCATCGCTCGCATCGACCCGGCAGGTGCATGAGTTTGTGAACCGGCTTCATCCGAATGACCGTGTGTTGCTCGTCGGCGACCGGCGGCAACATGAGGCGGTTGAGGCCGGGAGGCCCTTCGCGCAGCTCCAGGACGCAGGTATGAAAACCGTGAAACTCGAAGAGATCGTGCGGCAGATAGACCCGGAACTGAAAGAGGTAGTCGAGCAGCTTGCACGGGGCGAAGTGCGCGAAGCGATACAGAACCTTGACCTGCAGGGCCGAGTCCATGAGATTCAAGGCCACGACGACCGCATCGCCGCGATTGCGAAGGACTACGCAAAATCGCCGGAGAACACGCTGGTGATTTCTCCCGATAATCGCTCTCGCATGGAGATCAACGAACGGGTCCATTCGGAATTGCAGCGGATTGGCCTCGTCAGCAACGAGGAGCATCGCATCGTGACGCTAGTACCGCGTCAAGACCTCACCGGTGCCGACCGCACATGGGCCGAGCGCTATGAGGTGGGGGACGTGCTGCGATACTCGCGCGCATCGAAGGAGACTGGCATCAGGAAAGGCGAGTACGCACAGGTGAAGAGCATCGACGCTCCGAAAAACCGGCTGACAGTCGAGTTGCAAGACGGCACACAGCGAACTTACGATCCGCGCCGACAGCAGGGAGTCTCGGTCTTCCGGGAGGAGATGCGGAGTTTTTCAGTGGGCGACCGCATTCAGTTTACCGCGCCGGCCAATGACCTCAGAGTTGCGAACCGCGAGTTGGGTACCATCGAAAGCATCAATGAAGACCGGCGTTTGTGCCTCAGGATGGACGGTGGCCGCACCTTTGAACTCGACCCGTCCAAGCATCCGCATCTCGACCATGGATATGCAATGACCAGCTACTCCAGCCAGGGACAGACTGCCGACCGTGTCTTGATTCACGTGGACACCGAACTGGGTGCCAAGGATCTGCTCAACAGCCGCATGGCCTATGTCGCTGTCTCGCGCGGACGCCATGACGCCCAGATTTATACGAATAATGCAGCGACGCTGGGCCAGGAACTCAGCCGCGACGTGTCCCATTCCCCCGCCATTCAGCAGGAGCCAGCGGCTCACAAGATAGAACCACAAACCGGGCACACGAATCAGATCAGTCAGGGTTTCGGTCTAGGTCTTTGATGCAGCATTCCCGAATGACATGCCCCGGATAGCCAGAGCATAGCCGAGGCCCGGCCAGTGTCAAGGCCGCGCTTCGCGCGCCGCGTTCGCGGTCACAGAGCCTTGACACTGGCCTTTGCGCCTCGGCTTATCATTCAGCTATCCGGGGGATGTCAGATTTTCCTGTAACACCCTCCCGATCTCTTCGATCTTTCATCTGGGCGTTCTCGACGCAACAAGTTCATTTGAGTTCGGTGAAAGATAGGGCTCGTCCGGAGCGGGAGGCCAGAACCGTCGGGCTGTTGGGTTTCTTTCGGTTTGAACGGGATGAGCGCCGAGACGGAGATTCTGGACAGAGGTTCCGCTGACTGGGTAAAGGGAGGGGGCGCGTTTGGGCGATTGGCGATCCGACCCCGTTTGCTCCGCAAGTTCTTGCACATTGACGGGCAAACACCCTGAGCGTATTCTGCCGACGGATGAGAAGTCACTCCCCCTAGACTCTTCTCTCCTGGCGCAAGCAGATTTCTTCCCTGGGAACCCGATCAGGCTTTTGTCCGCCCGAGGAACACTGACGAGGAGGCTTCTCTTCGTGAAGCTCGTCAACGGGCGTAGGAGACTCGGCATGAAAAAGTCAGCTGCTGTTTTGATCTGTTTCGCAGCCGGAATTGTGCAGTCAGGACTCGCCCAAGGGCCGGGGCTAAGCTTTCCAAACCCGGCTATCAACGTTCTCAATTACGGCGCTCAAGGGGATGCGCAGGTCTCCGGCGCTGTAAATTGCTATACTCCGACCACAACAACGCTGACTTGCTCCAAGGGGATTTTTGTGCTTTCAGATGCCGGAAAGTCGATCGAAATTCCTACCGCGAATATGTCTCAGCCGTCTCCTGCGCCCATTTCTACCTTCGAAACGACAGTAGGTTCGATCGTTTTGACCAGCGTGGACAACACGACTGGAAAATTCGAGACGATCAATCTCGGGAGCGCGGTGACAACCTCGGTACCCATGAGTTCATCCGTTCCGGTTACCTGGGGAACTGATAATTCCGTCCCATTCCAGACTGCGGCCAATACCTGTCCTCAACCCACCAACTCATCGGTAATCGCCCCTTTTACGTCAAAGGGCTGCGTAATTATCGTGCCCAACCCCGGCAGCGCAGGGACGGGAGACTACATGTTCGGCAGTGGAGTGACTCTCTCAGCGCAAACAAGCTTTGAGATTCTGGGCATGGGAAACTCCTCAAAATATTCGGGTAACGTGGGCAGCCAGCAAGCGGGGGTGAGGCTAATTACAGCCATGCCGATTACCATCTTAACAGTCGGCCAGAGCACTCCGGGGAATCCGAACTATGGGGGCTTCCATCTAGATAATATAACCTTTCGGGACACAAGCCAAAACGGCTCCGCTCTAGGCGCCCTGCTAATGTACAACATGAACGAGGCTGTAATCGCGTACTGCGAATTCGAGAACTTCTATGGGGAAACAGCGGACCCGGCTAATGACGGCACGCATACTTTTCCAAACATTCAGGCTTACGGGATGAAGGCCAATCCCGTAGGCGGGACGAACAATTACATCGTGCTCCTTCACGACAAGGGTACGAATAACGCAATCTTCTATGACTCTTCGATTTTTGGGCAAGATGGCCCCACTGTTATAGGTGGCGACGTGCTTCCTAACATCTCTGCCCCTGCTAACCCCAACACGGGGTTCACCTTGCCCTGTTACGGCTTCATCAACGCGGGGCCCATCCAGATGTACGGCACGCACTTCGATACGGGTGCTAATAACAATATTTCGCCCACGCCACCACCATGCTGGGCGATGAGAATGCTGAGTGCGGGCGTCGTCAAGGGAAAATTCGAATCGTCGTCTAATCCGCACGGCAGTGGCATCTGGCTCCAGGGCGGCAGTACCCAGCAGTTCACGAGCGTCACGCTTACCCGGAGCGCGAATCTTCTTTATGTTTCTAGCAACACTATCGCAGCCAACACTCTTGAGCAGGGCGAAATGGTGGGGGTTTCAGGCTCGGGTGGCTGCAGCGCGTTCAACGGAAATTTCATCCTGACGTCTTCCAGCGGTAGCACAAACCTAACGTGGGACCAGCCCGGCGCGGCTGGGAGCGCCACGTGCATAGTCACTGGGATCGTGACAAATGCATCGACCATTGAGGCTCTGCTAAACAACCTAGCGACACCGACGGCAACCTCTCAAGGCAGCATCCAGATCGACACGGCGGCTTCGAACAACAACATCATCGCGACAATTCCGTCCCTGTCTAACCCCATCCCTTCCTTTGTCGATAACGGCACCAATGATATTTTTGAAATCGTTAGCGGGCAAGCGATTGCCTTCACAGCGGGCAGTCAAACGACCTCCTCGGGCAACAGGACCATCTTCAGCGGTACCCTGCAAGTGCCAAGCGCAGCGGGCGTCGCCACCACGATCAACGGTCAAATTGGCTACGATGTTACAGCGCAAGTTCCGCACATGGCGGTCAACTCTGCAGATGCGAAGGTGGCCACCTTCGCAGCCACCGCAACACCAACCACGGGGAATTGTGTCAGTTGGGCCAGTTCGACGCAGGTCGGCGACGCAGGGGCTGGCTCGCCGCTGGGCTGCAACAATGCGGTGCTAACTTTTTACTGCAACGGTCCCTTCCTCGCCAGCACCGCGGCTGCTGGGCTCACCCCAGGCTCTTCAAGCGGCAACTGCCAGACCACCACGGTGACAGAGATCCCCGTTCCATTTGCGGGAACTGTGCGCAATCTGTACGTAACAGCGGCTTCGGGAGGAGCTGCGGGCGGGGGAACAGTCAAGGTCTACCATACCACCGTCGGAACCTCGCTCGCATGTTCGCTGGGCACCTTAACAAGCTGTAACGACCTGGCAATGGGCCACGCCTTTACGGTAAGCGCCGGTGACACGATCTCCATTCGTGTCACGACCATCGCGAGCGACACACCTACGTCTGCCCGCGCGAGCGTCCAGCTTCAATGAATCAGGAGGCAGGTATTATGAGGAACAACGTCGGGATTACACTCGCAAAAGTTGCCGCTGGTTTGGTTGTTGCCGTGGTGTTCATCCTCGTGCCACCCGCGACAGCTCAAAGCAATCCGGTGCCTCTTGTTAATGATCCGCTGGTTCCGACGACTGCGGCGCCAGGCGGCCCCGGGTTCACGTTGACCGTAAACGGAACAGGATTCGTTCCGAGTTCAGTTGTGAATTGGAATGGTAGCTCCCGCGCGACGAACTATGTCCGTGGAACGCAGCTTACAGCATCAATTCCTGCCTCAGATATTGCTGTCGCGGCGACTGCTTCGATAACGGTAATCAACGCTGCGCCTTTGGCAGTTTCAAACACAGTCTTTTTCACCGTCACGAATCCGAACATTTCTACATCTTTGATGCCACCCAACTGGGTTGGTTCCTACACCGCAACCGCAATGGTTGTCGGGGATTTCAACGGCGATGGCAAACTCGACTCCGCTAGCCTAGATGGTTTGGGTCATCTGTCTGTGATTCTCGGAAACGGCGACGGCACGTTCCAGGGCCCGGCCATGTACACGATCGCGGCCCCCATTGGCCTCGCGACCGGGGACTTCAATGGCGACGGCAAGCTCGACATCGCCGTCCTTACCAGCGCTCCGTCCGGCTTTCCTGGCAGCGTAGCCATTTTCCTGGGGAACGGCGACGGAACTTTTCAGCAGCCGCTGTCCTCTCAGACAGACTACGAGCCGATCTCCATCGTCGCCAGCGATTTCAACGGCGACGGAAAGCTGGACATCGCCTTCACTGGGTTTGCGAGCTTCGTCGGCGGCGCCCCGGCGAATCCGACGATCGCCGTGCTACTCGGGAATGGGGATGGCACTTTCCAACCCTATGTTGAACTGCCAGCCGACTATGGCGCTTTGGGAGGCCCGTTGGTCGCAGGAGATTTCAACGGCGATGGCTTCGTGGATTTGGTCGCACAAAGTGCAAGTGCCACTTCTAACGTCGCGCTCATGTTGCTCGGAAACGGGGACGGCACCTTCCAGCCCCCACAGGCCTCAACGACAGGATACCAGCCCCTTGTCTTCGCAGCCGCGGATCTCAATGGCGACGGCAAGCTCGATTTGGTCGTCCCCAACTTGTGCGGGAATGTTTTCGACTGCAACGATGGCCAGAACTCGCCTTCCTCAGTCTCGGTGCTGTTGGGTAACGGCGACGGCACCTTCCAACCGCACGTCGAGTACCCGGTGGGTATATTCGCCACCTCGATCGCAATCGGAGACCTGAACGGCGATGGCATGCTCGATCTTGCGGTGGGCACGGAGTGTGGCGGTGATCCGTTCTGCGAAGACTTCGGCATTGATGCTCTTTCGGTTCTCCTGGGCAACGGCGATGGCACCTTCCAAGCGCAGATGATGCCCGCCCTGCTCGGTGAATTCAATGGCATTCAGTCGCTCGCAATCGGTGATTTTAACGGCGATGGCCTTCTCGATCCAATCATCGGCGGTGGGGTGGTTCGTGTGGCTCTGCAGAGCACGCTCTCGGTTCCGACCCAGCCTGTGATTTTCGGCAGCCAGGACATGGGCACAAACAGCCCGCCGCAAATGGCAACGCTAACCAATATTTCCACTAAAGTACCCTTAACCTTTTCAAACACACAAGTGACCGGCCCGAACGCCAGCGACTTCTCGGTGAAAACTAACTGTGCCAAGTTGCAACCCAAGTCCGCGTGCAAGGTTAACGTCGTTTTCACGCCCACCGGCTCGGGTACACGCACGGCCACGGTGGTGGTCACTGACAGCGCCGTGGGCAGTCCGCATCAGATTCAGGTTACGGGAACGGCTACCGCTCCGGCAGTGAACCTGTCGTCGACCTCTCTCACCTTCCACACGCAGTTAGTAAACACAGCCAGCCCCAGTCTTGCCGTGACCGTTACCAATACGGGTAACGGGGCGCTGATTTTTTCCAGCATCGGGGTGAGTGGCGATTTCGCCGAGAC